>Ga0307515_10000006_pt1 | contig 725810 bp, 630 predicted proteins | sample 17_EM_MG_FD_194513 | JGI IMG/M metagenome (GOLD analysis project Ga0307515, IMG submission 194513) | Populus trichocarpa ectomycorrhiza microbial communities from riparian zone in the Pacific Northwest, United States - 17_EM | ecosystem: Host-associated > Plants > Roots > Unclassified...
CCAAGCGGGTGGCAGGCCGAGGACGTTGGGTACCGGGCGCAGCGAAGTAAAGGAGGAGGCCCGGCTTGCGCAGCAAGCCGGGCCGGGGGACATGAGCGGAGCCCGGTACCCAGCGGCCTCGGCCCGCTACGACACGGCGAACGAATGTCAGCAACGGGCCGCTAGCTGTCTTGCGCACATCAGCTTTCGTAGGCCGACATCGGCACGCAGCTGCAGAACAGGTTGCGGTCGCCGTAGACGTTGTCGACACGGCCCACCGGCGACCAATACTTCTGCCGCCGCAGGCCTGGCATCGGGAACGCGGCTTCCTCGCGTGTGTAGGCATGCGGCCACTCGGTCTTCAGCAGCGCTGCGGCGGTGTGCGGGGCGTTTTTCAGCGGGTTGTCTTCCTTCGGCCAGACACCGCTTTCGACCTGGGTGATCTCGTGCCGGATCGCGATCATCGCGTCGCAGAAACGGTCCAGCTCCTGCAGCGGTTCACTTTCGGTCGGCTCGACCATCAGCGTGCCGGCCACTGGGAAGCTCAGTGTCGGCGCATGGAAACCGTAGTCGATGAGGCGCTTGGCGACATCTTCGGCGCTGATGCCGCTGCTGTCCTTCAGCGGCCGCAGGTCGAGGATGCACTCGTGCGCGACACCGCCGCCCTGCAGGCCGGCGATGTTGCCGCTGAAGTGGATGTCGTAGTGATCGGCCAGCCGCGCTGCGATGTAGTTGGCCGAGAGGATCGCCGTCTCGGTGGCGTGCTGCAGGCCGTCGGCGCCCATCATGCGCACGTACATCCAGCTGATTGGCAGCACACCGGCGTTGCCCAGCGGCGCGGCTGAAACCGCGCCAACGTTTTTCTCGCTGCCGATACCCGCGCTGCGGTGGCCTGGCAGGAAGGGCACGAGGTCGTCCACCACACACACTGGCCCGACACCCGGCCCGCCGCCGCCGTGCGGGATGCAGAAGGTCTTGTGCAGGTTCAGGTGGCTGACGTCGCCGCCGAATTCACCCGGCGCCGCGACGCCAACGAGTGCGTTCATGTTCGCGCCGTCGACATAGACCCGGCCGCCGTGCTGGTGCACCAGCGCGCAGAGCTCGGTGACACGGGCTTCGAAGACGCCGTAGGTGCTGGGGTAGGTGATCATCACCGCCGCCAGCTTGGCACTGTGCTGTTCGCACTTGGCGCGCAGGTCGTCGAGGTCGACGTTGCCTTGTCCGTCGCACTTCACGACGACGACGTTCATGCCGACCATCTGCGCGCTGGCCGGATTCGTGCCGTGCGCCGACTCGGGAATCAGGCAGATGTCACGGTGGCCTTCGCCGCGTGACGCGTGGAAGGCGCGGATCACCAGCAGCCCCGCGTATTCACCCTGCGAGCCGGCGTTGGGCTGCAGGCTGATGCCGGCATAACCCGTGGCCTGCGAGAGCCAGGCGCAGAGCTGGTCGTTCATCGCCCAGCAGCCTGCCAGCTGGTCTTGCGGCGCAAACGGATGCAGGTTCGCGAACTCGGGCCAGGTGATGGGGATCATCTCGCTGGTGGCGTTGAGCTTCATCGTGCACGAGCCCAGCGGGATCATGCTGCGGTCGAGCGCCAGGTCCTTGTCGCTCAGGCTGCGGATGTAGCGCAGCATCTCGGTTTCCGAGTGGTGGCTGTTGAACACCGGGTGTGTGAGGAACGGCGTGCTGCGGCGCAGGCCTTCGGGGATCAGCGACTCGATGCCTTTTTCGAACGCGGCCAGGTCGGGCAGCGGCTGGCCCGCTGCGGCGAACCACGACCACAGCGCGGCGATGTCGGCGCGGGTGGTGGTTTCGTCGAGCGCTACGCTCAGGTGGCCGGCCATGATCTGGCGCAGGTTGGCGCCGCCCGCCCGCGCCGCGGCGGCGATGGCTTCGCTGCGCTCGCCGGTGGCGACGGTGATGGTGTCGAAGGCTTGCGCGGTGGTGACCTGCAGCCCGAGTTCGGTGAGCCCGTGGGCCAGGATCGCGGTGTACGACGCCACCCGTTGCGCGATGCGCTTCAGGCCTGCCGGCCCGTGGTAGACCGCATACATGCTGGCGATGACGGCCAGCAGCACCTGCGCCGTGCAGATGTTGCTGGTGGCCTTTTCGCGGCGGATGTGCTGTTCACGCGTCTGCAGCGCCAGCCGGTAGGCGGGGTTGCCGTGCACGTCGACGCTGACACCGACCAGCCGGCCCGGCAGTGCGCGCTTGTACGCGTCGCGGCAGGCCATGTAGGCGGCGTGCGGGCCGCCGGCGGCCATCGGCACGCCGAAACGCTGTGTGTTGCCGACGACGATGTCGGCGCCGAACTCGCCTGGCGGCACCAGCAGCGTCAGCGCCAGCAGATCGGCGGCGACGATGAAGGCGGCGTTGTTCGCATGCGCCTGTTCGACGAAGGGCCGCAGGTCGTGCAGGCGGCCGTCGGTGGCCGGGTACTGCGCGATCACCGCGAAGTAGTCGTTGTCGTTCATCAGCTGCGGCGCAAAGCCGACCAGCACCTTCAGCCCCAGCGGCGCGGCGCGGGTCTGGATGACTTCGATGGTCTGCGGATGGCAGTCGCCGGCGACGATGATGGTGTCGCTCTTGCTCTTCACGCTGCGCTTGGCCAGCGTCATCGCTTCGGCCGCGGCAGTGGCTTCGTCCAGCATCGAGGCGTTCGCCATCGCCATGCCGGTGAGGTCGCAGACCATGGTCTGGAAGTTCACCAGCGCTTCCATGCGGCCCTGCGAGATCTCGGCCTGGTACGGTGTGTAGGCTGTGTACCAGGCCGGGTTCTCGAGGATGTTGCGCAGGATGACACCCGGTGTGTGGGTGCCGTGATACCCCTGGCCGATGAAACTCTTCAGCACCTGGTTCTTCGACGCCAGTGCCTTCAGTTCGGCCAACGCCTGATGTTCCGACAGCGTCGCCGGCAGCGCCATCGGCCGTGTGCGCGCAATGCTGCGCGGCACGATGGCGTCGATGAGCGCGCGGCGCGAGGCTGCACCAATGACCGACAGCATGTGCCGCTCGTCTTCTTCGTAAGGCCCGATGTGGCGGGCGACGAACTCATCGCTGTTTTCCAGCTCGCCGAGCGGCTTCAGGGCAGACATCAACATGGGGCGGTTTCCTGCGGGGAAGGGTGGTTACAGCGTCTTCAGCAAAGCGTCGTAGGCGGGCGGGTCCATCAACTGGTCGAAGTCGGCCATGTTGGTGATGTGCACCTTGAAGAACCAGCCGTTGCCCATCGGGTCGGTGTTGGCCAGCGCGGGGTCGGCGCGCAGCGCTTCGTTGACCTCGACGACCTCGCCGGTCACCGGCATGAAGAGGTCGGCCGCGGCCTTCACCGATTCGACGACACCGGCGATCTCGCCCTTTTGGTAGCTGCGGCCGACCTCGGGCAGGTCGACGAAGACGACGTCACCGAGTGCGTCCTGCGCATGCAGCGTGATGCCGACGACAGCGGCCTCGTGGTCTTCGATGTTGATCCATTCGTGGTCGGGGGTGAACATGGTGGTCATCGGGCAGGCTCCTGTTGGTGTCGCGGTTCAGCCGCGGAAGTAGCGGTGGGGGTGGAAGGGCATGGGTGTCACGCGCATCGGCAGGCGCTTGCCGCGCACCTCGGCGTAGACCTCGTGCTGGGGCAGGGCGTGGTCGAGCGGCAGGTAGGCCATCGCGATGGGCTGGTTGACGCTGGGCGCCAGGGTGCCACTGGTGACGCTGCCGAGTTTGCGGCCATGGGCGTCGACGATGGGCGTGCCTTCGCGCACCGGCGCACGCTCCAGGCCGACGAGGCCGATGCGTTTGCTCGGTGCACCGGCGCCGAGGTGTTTTTCGATGGCAGCGGCGCCCGGGTAGCCGCCGGCACGGGCACCGCCGGGGCGGCGCACCTTCTGGATCGCCCAGGTCAGGCCGGCTTCGACCGGGCTGGTGGTTTCGTCGATGTCGTGGCCGTACAGGCACATGCCGGCTTCCAGCCGAAGTGTGTCGCGGGCGCCGAGGCCGGCGGGCTGCACTTCGGGTTGCGCCAGCAGGGCTTCGGCGAGTGTCACGGCATGCTCGGCAGCCACCGAGATCTCGAAGCCGTCTTCGCCGGTGTAGCCTGAGCGGGTGACGAAACAACGCGCGCCGGCGAGTTCGTAGACGCCGCCTGTCATGAAGACGAGCTGGGCTACGCTGGGGTTCAGCCGCGCCAGCGCCTGCACCGCGAGCGGGCCCTGCAGCGCGAGCAGCGCACGTTCGGGCATCGGCAGCACGGTGCAGCGGTGGCCGATGTGGGTGACGAGGTGGCGGATGTCGGCGTCTTTGCAGCCGGCGTTGACGACGACGAAGAGGTCGCCGAAGCCGCTGTCTGGCTGGGGCCTCGTGATCATCAGGTCGTCGAGCAGGCCGCCACTGGCGTTGGTGAAAAACGCATAGCGCTGTTTGCCGACACCGAGGTCGACCACGTCCACCGGCACCAGCGTTTCCAGTGCCGCAGCGGCGTCGGCACCGATCAGCTGCAGCTGGCCCATGTGCGAGACGTCGAACAGCGCCGCGCTCTCGCGGCACTGCTTGTGTTCGGCCATCAGGCCGGCGGGGTACTGCACCGGCATCGCGTAGCCGGTAAAAGGCACCATGCGGGCGCCCAGGCGCACGTGCAGGGCGTGCAGCGGGGTGGTGAGCAAGTCGGTCGAACTGGACGAACTGGACATAAGCGGACTCCTTCGGCGGTGGCTGATCCACTCACCGCCAATGCCGGTGAAATGGTGCCCCCGCTGTCCGCTTTACCTGAGAGATTCGGCGCCACCCCAGACGGTGGGCCTTGCCCCTTCGGTGGGCCAACCAACCAGTGCGGTCGGGCGGCCTCTCTCCAGTGAGGAAGGAAGTCAGTCCTTTTGCCTGAGCGTTCGAGACATCAGCCTCTGCGCCTTCGGCGGCCCCACGTTGGCGGGGCTCTCTCCTGACGGCCGGCAGTGTAGCAGCGTGGCCGGCGTCAGAACGCGAAGTTCGCGAACAGCTGCGGCCCGCCGAGCTGGTAGTCGAACCGCTTGTTGTTGATCGAGAACAGGTCCAGGTCGTCGACCTGCGAATGGCCCTTCAGCAGCCGCAGCCCGGCGCCCAGGCCGATGTTGGGCGACACGCGCCAGACGACGTTGGCCGACACGTTCACGAACGAGCTGCCATCGAGGCTGCCGCCTTCGACCCGGCCGCTGACCTGCCAGCCGGGTGCCACCGTGCTGTTGAAGAACAGCCCCAGCAGCGGCACGGCATCGGCGGCGACCCACTCGGTCGCGAACGATCCGGAGGTGTTGTCACGCAGGTCCATCCGCAGCCGCGGCAGCGCGCCGCCGAAGACGGCACCGAACTCGACGGTGTCGCTGCGCACGAACGACACGCCGCCGACGATGCGTGCGAACTGGAACACGGTGCTCGACGTGACGCGGCTGCCGGCGGCGTAGCTCGTGTCGCCGACCTGCAGGTTGCGCGCCAGTACCGCGTCGCCGCTGCGGCGCAAGTGCAGGTAGTCGACCTCGAAGCGCCAGCGTTCGCCGATGCGGCGGCCAAAACCGAACCCCGCGGCGGCGCGTGTGCGTGGCATGCCGAGCTCGCTCTCGGCTTCGACATCACTGCCACTGCCGCTGCTGAATGCGGGGTCGATCTGCAGGTGGGTCTCCAGCCGCGGCACGAACGCCTGCAGCTCGAACCAGGTGCGCTGCTCGCCGCCGACCGGCTGGCCTTGCGCCCACAACGTGGTGCTGGCCAGCAGGCCCAGCGCCGCTGCGGTGCGCCGTTGCATGGTGTTCATCGTGTGTCTCCTCCCGGGAGTTGTTGATCGCCCGTTCGCTGCCGGGGTGCGCGCTAGTATGCCGCCATGCTCGACGATATCAACAGCCTCCATCGCATCCTCAAGGCCTGCCGCACGATTGCCGTGGTCGGCCTCTCGGCCGAATGGCACCGGCCGAGTTATTTCGCCGCCAAGTACATGCAAAGCCACGGCTACCGCATCGTGCCGGTGAATCCGCGTTATCCAGAGATCCTGGGCGAACGCTGCTACACGCGGCTCGAGGACATTCCGTTCCCGGTGGACATGGTGGATGTGTTCCGCAAACCCGCCGACGTGCCGCCGGTCGCTGCCGCCGCCGTGGCCATCGGCGCCAAGTGCCTGTGGCAGCAGCTCGGTGTGCTCAACCTCGAAGCCGACGCCATCGCGCGTGCTGCGGGGTTGGACTCGGTGATGGACCGCTGCGTGAAGATCGAACACGCGCGGCTTTTCGGCGGCCTGCACTGGGCCGGTGTCAACACCGGCGTGATCTCTGCCCGGAGACCTGTCTGAGATGGCTGACCGCAGCTTCCGCCCCGAGACCCTGGCCATCCATGCCGGGCAGATTCCCGATGCCGCCACCGGCGCCCGCGCGCTGCCGATCTACCAGACCACCAGCTTCGTCTTCGACAGCGCCGAACATGCTGCCAGCCTGTTCAACCTGCAGACCTTCGGCAATGTCTACTCGCGGCTGAGCAACCCCACGGTGGCGGCGCTGGAAGAGCGTGTTGCTGCGCTCGAAGGCGGCCGTGCCGCCGTGGCCAGTGCCAGCGGCATGGCGGCCGAGGCGATGGCGCTGATGACCATGCTGCAGGCGGGCGACCATGTGGTGGCGGCCGGTGCGCTGTACGGCGGCAGCGTCACGATGCTGGCGGTGAACCTGCGCAAGTTCGGCATCGAGACGACGTTCGTCGACGCCACCAGCGCCGATGCCTTCGCCGCCGCGATGCGACCGAACACGCGCGCGGTGTTCGCAGAAACGCTGGGCAACCCGAGCCTGGTGGTGCTGGACATCGCGGCCATCGCCGCGGTGGCGCATGCGCACGGCGTGCCGCTGCTGGTGGACAACACGGTGCCGAGCCCGGTGCTGTGCAACCCACTCGCGCTGGGCGCAGACATCGTGGTGCACAGCGCCACCAAGTACCTGGGTGGCCATGGCACCACACTGGCCGGCGTCGTTGTCGAAAGCGGCAGGTTTCCCTGGGACAACGGCAAGTTCCCGGGCATGACCGAGCCCTCGCCCGGCTACCACGGCGTGAAGTTCTTCGAGACCTTCGGCGATTTCGCGTTCACGATGCGCTGCCGCATGGAGAGCCTGCGTGTCTTCGGCGCCGCGTTGTCACCCACCAGCGCCTGGCAGGTGCTGCAAGGTGTGGAGACGCTGCCGCTGCGCATGGAGCGCCATTGCAGCAACGCATTGCAGGTGGCGGAGTTCCTGCGCGCCCATCCTGCCGTCAGCTGGGTCAACTACCCCGGCCTGCCGGACCACCCGCAGCACGCCTTGCTGATGCGCCAGATGCGCGGCGCTTCGGGGCTGCTGGCCTTCGGCGTCAAAGGCGGTGTCGAACGGGGCGTGAAGTTCATCGAAGCGGCGCAGTTCATGAGCCACCTCGTCAACATCGGCGACACACGCACGCTGATCAGCCACCCGGCCAGCACCACGCACCGTCAGCTTGATGAAACACAGCAACTCGCCGCCGGCGTGCCGCCCGACATGGTGCGCATCTCGGTCGGGCTGGAGCACATCGACGACATCCTCTGGGACATCGACCAGGCGCTGGCGCAGGCCAGCGCCTGATGCTGCGGGCTTCAGTGCGTCAGCGCGACGATCAGCGCGACGCGGAGGCCGAGGCCTGGGCCTTGCCTTCGGCGGCGGCCTGCGCATCGACGTTCACCGGCTGGCGGGCCTGCGCCTGGCCTTGTTCGCGCGCAGTAGCCACGCCATCGGTGGCAGCCTGTTTCGCTGCCTGCGTGCGCGGGCGCACGGTCTCCAGCGGCCGCTGTTCCGGGCGGCGCAGCGTCGCTTCGCCGGCGGCCTGGCCGCTGCCGGACAGGTCGAGGCTGCGGCCGCCGCCCAAGGCGCCGCCGATCTGGCCGGCGCCGCCGGCGCTGCCGCCCAGCAGCCCGGCCTGGGCCGGCAACGTGGTGGCGCCCAGGATCACGAGGGCGGCGAGAGTGGTGGTGTGGCGCAGGGTCTTCATGGTGGCGTCCTTTCGGTGATGAACTTTCGGGAGCCGGGCCATCCGGCGTCCTCATGCAGCACAACGGGGCGCGGCGGCGCGTTCTTCCGTGCGCGGCGCACGCAATTGCAAGCAAGTGCAAACCGGGAGCGTCAGTGTCGACGTCAGCGTCCGCGTCAGCGCACCGCGGCCGTCTCCGGCCGTTCGGCCACCAGGCCGTGGCCGTAGACGGGGTCGCGGCCCGGCGCGCCGAGGTCGCGTGCAGCGAGCGCCAGCGCCTGCAGCACACGCTCGCGCGCGGCGGTGTCGGGCAGCGGCAGCCGCTCGGCCAGCAGGCCGGCCACCAACGCCGCCGCGAACGAGGTGCCGCGCACGGTGACGTGGCCGCCGCCGGGCCGGGCGGCGCTCAGCTCGGCACCGGGCGCGGCGAAGGCCACGTGCGGCCCCTGCGCCGCTTCGGGCAACACACGCCGCGCCGCGCCGACGCCGGTGATGCCCAGCACGCCTGGATAGGCGGCGGGGTAGAGCGGCGGTGCTGCCGGCCCGTCGTTGCCAACGGCGGCGACGACGAGATGGCCGCGTGCCGTGACGGCGGCCACGGCGCGTTCGAGCAGCCGGTTCGGTGGCCCGACGAGGCTGAGGTTGATGACGGCGACCTGCTCGCGCGCCAACCAGGCCAGTGCCTGCGCGACGGCCTCGACGCCGCCGCCGGCGGGCGCGCCGCAATAGACGTCGGCCGCGTACAGCGTGGTGTCGCGGCCCGCCGCCTGCGAGGCCGGAAGCGAGGCCGGAAGCGAGGCCGCCTGCGAGCCCAGCAGCGAGGCCACCGCCGTGCCGTGGCCGTCGGCCGGCGGCACTGCGCCGTTGCAGCCCCAGCGCTGCAGCGCCACGCCGCGCAGCGCCGGGTGGCCGGCATCGACACCACCATCGACCAGGCCGACGCGGCGCGGCGCAGCGGCCGGCATAGGTGTCTTCGGCAGCGTTGCCGTCTCGGTGGCCGCGCCCAGCGCACCGCCGGGTGTGTAAAGGTGGTGGAAGTCGGCCTCGACGGCCGGGTCCAGCGCGCGCAGCCGCGCCAGCGCCGCGGCCAGCGCCATGCCGCGCGGCGGTGCGAGCACGCTGTGGCGCAGGTCGAGCCCGTCGAGCACGGTCTCGCGCAGCAGCGTGAAGCCCTCGGCCAGCGCCGCGCGCAGCAGCGCCGGCGTCGGCGCGACGAGCAGCAGTTCGCCGCGGCGCACCGGCGCGCCCGCCGGGTCGGCCTCGACGCTGGCGCGCTGCTCGCGCAGCAGGGTCTGCAGCGCGCGGCGGCGTGCGCTGGTCAGTGCTTCCGTGCTGTCGGCGGTGTCGCGCACCGTGGGCGCCAGCTCGGGCAGGCGCTGTGTGCGCAGGCGGTCCAGCGTGTCGCCGGCGCCCGGCAGGGTGGGCAGCCGCAGCTGCGCCGCGGCCGGCAACGCGGCGGCCAGCAGCAGGGCAAAGACGGTGGCGCGGCGCATCCTGCCAAGGATAACGAGCGGGGGAGGGAAGAAAATCCATCCCTCCGGCGTTGTCCCTTCCGTTCATGACCTTTGCCACCGACAGTCTGCAGAGCGACATCGCTGCCTTGCTGCCGCGTCTGCGGCGCTTTGCACGCACCCTCGCCGGTGCGCGCGAAGACGCCGACGACCTGGTGCAGGTGGCGCTGGAACGTGCGCTGACGCACAGTGCGCAGTGGCAGCCCGGAACCCGACTCGACAGCTGGCTCTACCGCATCATGCAAAACGCCTGGATCGACGAATTGCGCGCCCGCAAGCGGCGCGACGCCACCTTCGTGCCCGAGGAACTTGGCGAGCATGTCGGTGTCGCCAGCGGCGACGCGCTACACGACGGCATCGCGGTGCGGCGCGCGCTGGCCAGTCTGAGCGACGAGCACCGTGCGGTGGTCGGCCTGGTGCTGGTGGAAGGCCTGGCCTACAAGGAAGCCGCCGAGGTTCTGGACATCCCCATCGGCACCCTGACCAGCCGCCTGGCAAGGGCGCGCGACGCCTTGCAGGCGCAGCTGGGCGGCGCAGCGGAGCGACAGTCATGAACACAGAGACCGACGACACCCGGCCGATGGCCTATGTGGACGGTGAACTCGACGCCGCGGCGGCCGCAGCGTTCGAAGCGGCGCAGCGCAGCGACGCCGCGCTGGCGCTGCGTGTACAGGCGCTGCGCCGGCAGCGCGCCGCGCTCGATGCGGCCTTTGCCGATGTCGCCGACGAGCCGTTGCCGCCGGCACTGCAGCAGGCCGCCGCGGCGCTGGCGCAGCGCCTGGCCGCGCCGCCCGCGCTGGCGCCCGTGCCCGTGCCGAGCCTGGACGCGGCACGCGCCGCGCGCCAGCAACGCAGCGCGCCGACGCCCGAACAGCGTGCCCGCCGCGCCTGGGCCCCCGGCTGGGGCCTGGCGGCGAGCCTGGTGCTGGGCGTGATGCTGGGTGCGGTGCTGGGCTTCGGCCTCGGCCGCGGCGGTGGCGACGACGCCACCGGGTTGGCTTTCGATGCGCGCGGCGGCACGCTGCTGGCGCGCGGCAGCGTGGCCCAGGCGCTGGGCACGGCGCTCGCCGGCGCGCCCGAGGCGGCGGCGCCGGTGGCCGTGCAGCTGAGCTTCGTCGACCGCGGCGGCCGCTACTGCCGCACCTTCAGCGTGGGCCGCGTTGCCGGCCTCGCCTGCCGCGATGGCAGCAGCGACTGGGCCGTGCAGGCCCTGGCCAGCGCCGAGCCGGCGCCGCCGGGCACGCTGCGCCAGGCCGCGACGGCGCTGCCGCGCGAGATTCTCGACGCCGTCGACCGCCGTGCCGCCGGCGTGGTGCTCGACGCCGCCGCCGAACGCGCCGCACGCGACCGCGGCTGGCAGCGCTGAGCCTGCGCCCAGCGGTCGGCGATCGGCAATGGGCGCCAGGCGGCGCTGGCATGATGCCGGCTTCGAAGACAAGCGGGAGCCCCGATGTTCCAGTCCAGCCTGCTGAGCGGCCAACGTGTGCTCGTCACCGGCGGCGGCACCGGCCTCGGCCGCGCGATGGCCGAGCGTTTTCTTGCGCTGGGTGCCGACATCGCCATCTGCGGCCGCCGGCTCGCCGTCTGCGATGAAACCGCCGCGGCCTGGCGCACGCAGTTCCCGGGCCGACGGGTCGACACCTTCGGCGTCGACATCCGCAATGCGATGGCCGTCGACGAGATGGTCGACACCTTGTGGCAGGGCGGCGGCCTCACCGGGCTGGTGAACAACGCTGCCGGCAACTTCATCGCGCCCACCGAGAGCCTGTCGCCGCGCGCTTTCGATGCCATCGCGAACATCGTCTTCCACGGCACCTTCTACGTCATGCAGGCGGTGGGCAGACGCTGGGTCGAACAGGCCAAGAGCGGCGCCTGGTTGCCGGGCCAGCCGTTCCGCAGCGTGATGAGCATCATCACCACGTGGGTCGACAACGGCAGCCCTTACGTCGTGCCGTCGGCGATGAGCAAGGCCGGCATCGACGTGATGACCAAGTCGCTGGCGGTCGAGTGGGCCAAGTTCGGCGTGCGGCTGAACGCGGTCGGCCCCGGCGAGATTCCCACCGAAGGCATGAGTAAGCGCCTGAACCCCGGTGAAGAGCCCGGGCTACAAAGCCGGCTGCACAACCCGATGTCGCGGCCCGGGGAGTTTTCCGAACTGCAGAACCTGGCGACCTTCCTGATGGCGCCAGGTCAATGCGACTGGCTCACCGGCCAGAGCATCATGATGGACGGCGGGCAGGCATTGGCCACCGGCGGCAACTTCTACGAACTGCGCGCGTGGAGCGACGCCGACTGGCAGGCCGCGCGCGAGCGCATCGAAGCGCAGAACCAGAAAGACCGGGCCGGACGATGATCTACGAACAAGACCTCGACAAGAACGCCGCCAACTTCGTGGCCCTCAGCCCGGTGAGCTTCGTCGAGCGCAGCGCCGAAGTCTTCGGCGACCTGCCGGCCGTCGTGCACGGCGCACGCCGCTACAGCTGGGCGCAGACACGCGAACGCTCAGCCCGCCTCGCCGCGGCGCTGCAGGCGCTGGGTGTGGGCCGCGGCAGCACCGTCAGCGTGATGCTGCCGAACACACCCGAGATGGTGGAAGCGCACTACGCGGTGCCGGCCTTGAACGCCGTGCTCAACACGCTGAACACGCGCCTGGACGCATCGCTGCTGGCCTGGCAGATGCACCACTGCGAAGCCGCCGTGCTGATCACCGACCGCGAGTTCGCGCCGGCGATGGCGCCCGCGTTGGCGCTGCTGAAAAACGAGCACGGCCGTTCGCCGGTGGTGATCGATGTCAACGACAGCGAATACACCGGCCCCGGCGAACGTGTCGGCACGTTCGACTACGAAACGCTGCTCGCCGCACATGCGCCGCTGGCGCGGCTGGACGGCCCGGCCGACGAATGGGACGCCATCGCGGTGAGCTACACCAGCGGCACCACCGGCGACCCCAAGGGCGTGGTCACCCACCACCGCGGCGCCTATCTCAATGCGGTGAGCAACGCGGCCACCTGGACGATGCCGCACTTCCCGACCTACCTGTGGACGCTGCCGATGTTCCACTGCAACGGCTGGTGTTTCCCGTGGACGGTGGCCATGCTCGGCGGCACCCATGTCTGCCTGCGCCGCGTCGATGCAGCGCACATCCTGGCGGCGATGCGCGAACACGGCGTCGACCACTACTGCGCCGCGCCCATCGTGCACAACCTGCTGATCAACGCGCCGGCCGAGATGCGCAGCGGTATCACGCAGAAGGTGCGTGGCATGGTCGCCGGCGCGGCGCCGCCGGCGGCGATGATCGAAGGCATGGCGGCGCTGGGCTTCGACATCACCCACGTCTACGGCCTGACCGAGGTCTACGGCCCGGCCGCGGTGGCCGTGAAACGCGACACCTGGGCCGCACAAAGCCTGTCGGAACAGGCGCGGCTGAACGGCCGCCAGGGTGTGCGCTACGCCTTGCAGGAAGGTATGACCGTGCTCGACCCCGAGACGATGGTGGAAACGGCCGCCGACGGCCAGACCCTGGGCGAGATCATGTTCCGCGGCAACATCGTGATGAAGGGTTATCTGAAGAACCCTTCTGCCAGCGCGAAGGCCTTCGCCGGTGGCTGGTTCCACACCGGCGACCTGGCGGTGATGGAGAGCGACCGCTACGTCAAGATCAAGGACCGCAGCAAGGACGTCATCATTTCCGGCGGCGAGAACATCAGCAGCATCGAGGTCGAAGACGCGCTCTACCGCCACCCCGCGGTGATGGCTTGTGCGGTGGTGGCACGGCCCGATCCGAAGTGGGGTGAGTCGCCGGTGGCCTATGTGGAGACCAAACTCGGCAGCGAGGTCACGGCGGCCGAACTGATCGCCCATTGCAAGACCCTGCTCGCCGGCTACAAGGTGCCCAAGGAGATCCGCTTCGAGGCCATCCCCAAGACCAGCACCGGCAAGATCCAGAAGTTCCAGCTGCGCGAGCGTGCGAAGAGCAACTCGGCGATCGAATAGGAAACACGCGATGAACGAAGAACCCCTGGTGCTGTTCGAGAAGGACGGCCGTGGTGTCGTGACACTGACGCTGAACCGGCCCGCCGCGTTCAACGCGCTGAGCGAGGCGATGATCGAAGCGCTGCAGTCGGCGCTGGGCCGCGTGGCCGCCGACGGCACGGCGCGGGTGGTCGTCATCGCTGCAGCGGGCAAGGCTTTCTGCGCCGGCCACGACCTGAAGGAGATGCGGGCCGAGCCGTCGCTGGGTTATTACGAACGGCTGTTTGCGTTGTGTGGCCGCATGATGATGACGATCCAGCAACTGCCGCTGCCGGTGATCGCACGGGTGCAGGGCATCGCCACCGCCGCGGGCTGCCAGCTGGTGGCGATGTGCGACCTGGCGGTGGCGTCGCGCGACGCGCGTTTTGCAGTCAGCGGCGTCAACCTCGGCCTCTTCTGCAGCACGCCCAGTGTCGCGCTCAGCCGCAACCTGGGCCGCAAGGCGGCGTTCGAGATGCTGGTCACCGGCGAGTTTATCTCGGCCGAGCAGGCGCGCGAAAAAGGCCTGGTCAACCGTGTTGCCGAACCCGCTGCGCTGGATGCCGAGGTCGAACGCCTGGTGGCCGCCATCGTCACCAAGCCGGCGGTGGCCATCGCCGCCGGCAAGGGGCTGTTCTACCGCCAGATTGAGGCCGGCATCGAAGCCGCGTATGCCGACGCCAGCCGCACGATGGCCTGCAACATGATGGACGGCTCGGCACTCGAAGGTGTGCAGGCCTTCATCGAGAAACGGCCGCCGCGCTGGTGAACCGCTGTTGACTCTCAGACCGCGGTGACCGGCATCGCGCGGCGCACGCAGTTCTTGCCGGCCTGTTTGCCGGCGTACATCGCGGCGTCGGCGGCGCGCATCAGGCTGCGCACGTCGTTGCCGTCCAGCGGCGCCAGTACGAAGCCGACGGTGAGACCGACCCGGTTTTCCGTGCCGCCGATGACAAACGGCGACTCGAAGGCCTGCAGCAGGCTGCGGCCGACGCCTTCCGCTTCGGCGACGTTTGCCAGGCCGCTGGCGACGACGACAAACTCGTCGCCGCCCAGGCGCGCGACGACATCGCCGTCGCGCAGCCTCGCGCTCAGCCGTTGAGCCGCGGCCACCAGCAGCGCATCGCCGACCTCGTGGCCGTGCTGGTCGTTGACGGCCTTGAAGCCGTCCAGGTCCAGCAGGTACAGCGCCAGCAGCTGCTCGGGCCGGGCCTGCTGCAGGCGCTGGTCGAGCTGCTGCGCCAGGCCGCGGCGGTTCGGCAGGCCGGTGAGGGCGTCGCTCAAGGCCAGCGAACGAAGCACGTCGCGTTCGGTCGCGGCCTGTTGCGCGGCGCTGTGCATGGCCTGCAGGCGCAGCGACATCACGCGCATGAACAGCAGCATGTCCAGCGTGGCGCCGAGCTGGAACGAGTGCAGCGTCCACCAGGTGGCCGGCAGCCGGCCCTTGATGACGCTGACCATCACCCAGGTGGCGATGAAGTAGCCCAGCCAGGCGGCGAGGAAGGTCCAGCCGACGCTGTCGCCGCGGCGCGCGCGGGCGACGGCGCCGGGCAGGCCCATCAATGCCGGCAGCAGGCCGAGCGTGCCGATGACGATGCTGACCTGGTGCACGTGGATCCAGTCCAGCGCGTAGAGCAGGGCCGTCAGCAGCAGCAGCGCGGCGCCGCTGCGCATGACGGTGCTGAACACGGGCCGCGGCTGGGGGCCGGCAAGCACGTCTTCGACGAAGAGAAAGGTGGCTGCAGCGGCCACCAGCGCGGCGATGCCGGCGAGATGCTGTTCCAGCCACAGGTTGCCGGGCCACAGGTACAGCGCGCCCAGGCCGAACTGCGTGACCGAGAAGGTGATGCTGCCGCTGATCAGCAAGGCGTACTTCAGGTACATGGCCTCGCGCACGCCGAACCATTGCGCCAGGCTGTAGAACAGCAGGCACAGGCCGACGCCGGTGAGCAGGCCTTGCAGCAGTTGCTCGCGCAAGGCTTCGGCGTGGAAGGCCGAGGCTTTGCTCAAGGTGATCGGCAGGATCATCGCGCCCAGCGTTTCGACGCGCACGAAGAGTTCGGTGCCGCTGCCCGGCGCCAGCGTCAGCGGCAGCGCATGCGAGCGGCTGAGGAACGGGCGGCCCTGCGCCGCCTGCAGGTTGCCGAGCACGGCATGCTGCACCGGCACGCCGTCGCGCACCACATGCACGTCGGCCCGGTTGAGCACGGCGTAGTTGATGTCGAACAGCCACTGCCCGTCGGACCCGGCGGCCACCTGCAGCGGCAGCCGCAGCCAGACGGCCTCTTTGCGCAGGCCCAGCGTGGCGTAGGCGCCGTCGGGGGCAATGAACTTGTCGCGCTGCGCCAGCACATCGTCCAGCGTCAGGCGGCCCGTCGGGTCGGCCAGCACCGTCACCGCCGGCCAGGCTTCGTTGCGCGGGCGGCTGTCGTCCAGCAGCAGGGTTTGTGCAGCGAGCAGCGGCTGCAGCCACAGCAGCAGCAGCGCCGCCAGCCAGCGCCCGACGCTCAACGGCCCGACCCCGGGCCCGCGCCGGTGAAGCGGCCTTCGATGCGGTGCAGCCAGCGCGGCGCCTGGCGGTCTTCCTGCCACGCGGCCATGGCTTTGCGGCTGGGGGCGAGCAGGTGTTCGGGCAGCATCAGCGGTCGGGTCTGGTCCATCAGCAGGCGGGTCAGCAGATGCGCACCGAGCACCCGGGTGACCAGGCGGGCGATGGAAAAGCCAGGGCGGATGCTACGGCCGATGGCGTCGATGCCACGGACCAGACAGAAGCCGAGCGTGAAAGCCGCACGCGCCAGCCACGGTACCTGCTGGTTCAGGCCGAGGTCGCTGCGCGCCGCGCTGCCGCAGAGCAGCCGCGTCAGCAACACCGGCAGCGGCCGCAGGAGGCGCAAGGGGAGGGCTTGCGCCATCGTGTCGATCAGCGCCCGTGCCAGCGCCGGCCGCGGGTCGGGTTGCGGCTGGTGCTGGCGGCCTTGCACCTGGATGCGCTCGAACAGCGCCGCGGCGGCGGGCACGTCATGCACCATCGACGCCTGCGGAATGCCCACCAGGTGGCCGACCACGTTCCAGGCATGCAGCACGGCGCGGGCATCGTCGCCGTCCAGCGGCACGCCCAGCGTTTGCATGCCACGCACCTGCACGTAGCCGAAGGTCAGCAGCGTGTAGGCCAGTTCGAGCTGGTTGCAGGGCAGGCCGGCAGCGGGTGTGTCCCAGCCGTGGGCCAGCAGCGCGGTGTGCATCGACTGGCGGTTGGCTGCGCGCGGCGGCACCGGCACGCCTGCATTCAACGTGGCGGCCGGCCGGCCGCGCAGCACCAGATGGCGCACGATGGCGTGAATCAGCCGCACCTTCAGCACCTGGGCGACGCCGCCGCCTTCGGGCGCAGTGAGGCCGCCTTCGAGCATCACCGGGAAGATCATCGCCGCGGTGGCTCGGATGCGGTGTTCGGTGCGTTGTTCCAGCTGGCCGGTGGTCTGCAGCACCTCGGCTAGGTCGGGCAGCACATAACACTCGGGCAGGCTGGCGCAGAACAGCAAGGTGCACGAGAGCAGGCCGTCGTCGAAGAACAGCTGTTCGGCGCGGCGGATCAGCGCCGCGTCGGCCCAGGCGGGCAAGGTCTGCGCGGCGAGCACGTAGCCGGACAGCGCCGTGGCCACGGCTTCAGGTGTGCCTGCGGGCGCCTGCCACTGCACCAGGTCGGCATTGCGCTTCCAGCTGGCGATCGCCCGGTTGGCCGCAGCCAGGCGCAGCAGGTTGTCGGCTTCGTTCTCAGGCCAGGGGCCGAGCATCGCCGCGACGGTGTCGTCGGCCAGCGGGTCGGCGGCAAAACGCAGCGCTGCGAGCGCCTCGTCGTCGGGCAAGGCGTTCGCGGCAGGCATCACATGCCCGCACGCATCAGCCGGTGCGGACGCTGTGCGCTGCGCTTACATGCCCGCATAGTTGGGCCCGCCGCCGCCCTCGGGGGTGACCCAGACGATGTTCTGCGTCGGGTCCTTGATGTCGCAGGTCTTGCAGTGCACGCAGTTCTGCGCGTTGATCACCAGCTTGTCGTTGCCGTCGGTGTTGACGAACTCGTAGACCCCTGCGGGGCAGTAGCGGCTCTCGGGCCCGGCGTACAGCGCCAGGTTCACCGCCACCGGCACCGAGGGGTCTTTCAGCGTCAGGTGCGCAGGCTGGTTTTCTTCGTGGTTGGTGTTGCTGATGAACACCGAACTGAGACGGTCGAAGGTGAGTTTGCCGTCGGGCCGGGGGTAGACGATGGGTTCGATCTGCGACGCCGCATGCAGCCGCAGGTGGTCGGGCGTCTTGCGGTGGATCGTCCACGGCGGGCTCTTCATGCCCAGCTTGGGCAGCAGCCATTGTTCGATGCCGGTCATCACCGTGCCGACCATGTTGCCCTGCTTGAACCACTGCTTGAAGTTGCGGCTCTGGTGCAGTTCGTCGTGCAGCCAGCTCTTGGCGAAGGCTTCGGGGTAGGCCGAGAGTTCGTCGGCCGAGCGGCCGGCCTGCAACGCGGCGGCAGCGGCTTCGGCCGCCAGCATGCCGGTCTTGATGGCGGCATGGCTGCCCTTGATGCGCGCCGCGTTCAGCGTGCCGGCGTCGCAGCCGACCAGCGCACCGCCCGGAAACACCAGCTTGGGCAGGCTCAGCAGGCCGCCGGCGGTGATGGCGCGCGCGCCGTAGCCGATGCGTTTGCCGCCTTCGACGTGGGCGCGGATGGCGGGGTGGGTCTTCCAGCGCTGCATCTCCTCGAACGGGCTGATCCAGGGGTTCTGGTAGTCCAGGCCGGTGACGAAACCGAGTGTGACCTTGTTGCCTTCCATGTGGTACAGGAAGCCGCCGCCGTAGGTGTGTTCGTCCATCGGCCAGCCAGCGGTGTGCACCACCAGGCCGGGCTGGGCCTTGTCGGCCGGCACTTCCCAAAGTTCTTTCACACCGAGCGCGTAGCTTTGCGGGTCGCGGCCGGCGTCGAGCTGGAACTTCGCGATCAGCCGTTTGCCGAGGTGGCCGCGTGCGCCTTCGGCGAACACGGTGTACTTGCCGAGCAGTTCCATGCCGAGCTGGAAGCTGCCGTGCGGCTGGCCGTCCTTGCCGACGCCGAGGTTGCCGGTGGCGACACCGCGCACGGCGCCTTGTTCGTCGTACAGCACTTCGGCGGCGGTGAAGCCGGGGAAGATCTCGACGCCCAGGCTTTCCGCCTGTTCGCCCAGCCACTTCGTCACCGCGCCGAGGCTGATGACGAAGTTGCCGTCGTTGTGGAAACACTGCGGGATCAGAAAGCCCGGTGTGCTCTTGGCGTCTTTCTCGCCAAGGAACAGCACCTCGTCGCCGCTGACCGGCTGCAGCAGCGGTGCACCGCGTTCCTTCCAGTCGGGGAAGAGTTCGGTGATGGCACGCGGGTCCATCACCGCGCCACTCAGGATGTGGGCGCCGGGCTCGCTGCCCTTTTCGAGCACGACGACCGAGAGTTCGGCGTTCAACTGCTTCAACCGGATCGCCGTGGCCAGGCCACCGGGGCCGGCGCCGACGACCACCACGTCGTATTCCATGGCCTCGCGCGGGCCGTACTGTTCGAGAATCTCCTGGGGGCTCATGGCAGCTCTTTTGTGGTTGCAGCGCGGCGGATTCTAAGGGTTGTGTATGGGAAATAGAACGATCGTGCTATTTTGTCAGCAGCCCCACACAAGCCAGCACGTCGTCGGCCAAGGCCAGCGCCGACGTCAGCCCCGGCGATTCGATGCCGAACAGCTGCACGATGCCCGGCACGCCGTGCTCGGCCGGACCCGCGACCACGAAGTCGGCCGCCGGCGCACCCGGGCCGCTGAGCTTGGGCCGCACGCCGCTGTAGGCCGGCTGCAGCGCACCGGCAGGCAGGGCGGGCCAGTAGCGGCGGATGTCGGTTTCGAACGCTGCCTGGCGCGTGGTGTCGACGGCGTAGTCGATCGGTACGTCGCCGTCCAGCCATTCGACATCGGGACCAAAACGCGCCTGGCCGCCCAGATCCAGTGTTAGATGCACGCCGAGGCCGCCGTCCACCGGCGTCGGATAGATCAGGTGCGTGAACGGCGACCGCGCGCTGAGCGAAAAGTAGTGGCCCTTCGCCAGATGCCGGCGTGGCACCGCGGCCGCCGGAAAGCCTGCGATGTGGTGTGCGATGGCCTGTGCCGACAGGCCACCGGCATTGACGATCCAGCGGGCGCCGAGTTCGAAGGCTTCGTCGCCGCCGGTGGCCACGCGCCAGAAGCTGCCGTCACGCGCCGCATGGAGAAACGGCGACCGCAGCGCCAGCAAGGCGCCGGCGTTTTCCGCGTCGCCGAGCAGCGCCGTCATCAAGCCATGGCTGTCGACGATGCCGGTACTGGGCGAAAACACCGCGCCGGCGCATTGCAGCGCCGGTTCCAGCGCCAGCGCTTCGGCGGCCGACAGGCGCTGCAGGTCGTGCACACCGCAGGCCGCGGCGCGTGCCAGCAGCGCATCGAGCTGGGGCAGTTCGTTCGCGTGTGTGGCCACCACCAGCTTGCCGCAGCGCCGGTGCGCAACACCCCGTTCTTCGCAATAGGCATAGAGGCGCTGCCGGCCTTCGACGCAGCGTCGCGCCTTCAGGCTGCCGGGCGGGTAGTAGAGCCCTGCGTGGATGACCTCGCTGTTGCGCGAAGAGACACCCGTGCCGATGGCCGCCTCGGCTTCGATGACCAGCGTTTCCAGCCCGGCCAGCGCCAGCGCGCGTGCGGCGGCCAGGCCGACGACACCGGCGCCGATGACCACCACATCGACCTTGTCCATCGCCACATTGTCGCGTGCTATCGTGGCTGTCGAAGGTTCCCAGGAGCAGATGGATGGCGTACGAAATCGATCTTTCCGGGCGCGTGGCGCTCATCACCGGCGCGTCCAGCGGCCTGGGCACGCAGTTCGCAAAAACGCTCAGCCGCGCCGGCGCCGGCGTCGTGCTTGCGGCGCGCCGCATCGAACGCCTGAAGACGCTGCGCGCCGAGATCGAAGCCGAAGGCGGCGACGCCCATGTCGTGGGCCTGGACGTGACCGACCACGACAGCATCCGCGCCGCCGTGGCCCATGCCGAAACCGAGATGGGTGCAATCGACATCCTGGTCAACAACTCGGGTGTCAGCACGACGCAGAAGCTCACCGACGTCACGCCCGACGACTTCGACTACGTGATGGACACCAACACGCGCGGTGCCTTCTTCGTGGCGCAGGAAGTCGCCAAGCGCATGATCGCGCGCAGCAAGGGCGAAGCGCCAGGCACCTTCACCGGCGGGCGTATCGTCAACATCGCGTCAATGGCCGGGCTCAAGGTGCTGGGTCAGATCGGCGTCTATTGCATGAGCAAGGCCGCGGTCGTGCACATGACGAAGGCGATGGCGCTCGAATGGGGACGTTACGGCATCAACGTCAACGCCATCTGCCCGGGTTACATCGACACCGAGATCAACCACCACCACTGGCAGACCGATGCCGGCCAGAAGCTGATCGGCATGCTGCCGCGCAAACGTGTCGGCAAGCCGCAGGACCTGGACGTCGCACTGATGATGCTGTGCGCCAACGAGAGCCATTTCGTCAACGGCGCAGTCATCGCGGCAGACGACGGTTTCGGCGTCTGACGCCGGCAAGTGGTGCCACGCTGGCTGCTCTTCGCGTGCTGGCTGGTGCTGTCGCTGCCGGCAGCGGCGCTGGAGCTGACGGCCGCCGAACGCGACTGGATCAAGGCGCACGGTGATGTGCGTGTCGTGGTGGTCAAGGGCGTCGAGCCCTTCTACCGCGTCGGCGACGGCGACAGCCCGCCGCAGGGTTTTGCCATCGACCTGCTCGGTGTGGCGGCGCAGCGTGCCGGGCTGAAGCTCCGCTACCGGGAGGTCGAGACGATCGCCGACGCGGCCAAAGCCTTTGCCGCCGGCGAGGCCGACATGTCGCCGATTGCCGCGCCCAGCGTGGCGCGCCAGCGTCTGCTCACCTTCCCGGGTTCGCTGCTGCAGGTGCAACTGGTGCTGATCGCGCGGCGCGACACCGGCGACCTGTCTTCGGCGCAGAACTTCGCTGGCCGCACGCTGGGCACGGTAGCGGGTTCGGCGCCGGCCGAACTGATTGCAGCGGCGTTCCCGAACGCCAAGATCACCAGCTACCGCAACAACAACGAGCTCGTTGCGGCGGTGGCGCAAGGCCTGGCCGATCTGGGTGTGGCCTGGCAGCACGACGCCGTCTACGCGATCGAGTCCAACCTGCTGAGCAACCTGCGTGTGCACCGGCTGCGCAATGTGGAGAGCAGTTACTACGGGCCGGTGGTGAGCCGGCAGCAGCCGCTGCTGCACGGCATCCTGATGAAGGCACTGGCCTCGCTGACGCCGGCCGAGCGCGCCGCCGCGGCGCGGCGCTGGCTGCCTGCCGGCAGCGCCATGCTGTGGGCGCCCGAGCAGGTGCTGCTGACCCCTGCCGAACGCGACTGGGTGCAGCGCGCCGGCGAGATCCGCGTCGGCTACGACGCCGCGTTTGCGCCGTTCACGATGGCCGGCCCGCTCGGCGCCTTCGACGGTCTGGGCGCCGAAACCCTGCGTCTGGTGGCCGAAAAAGCCGGCCTGCGCATCGTGCAGCAGGTGGGCAGCAGCTTCGGCGACATCTACCGCCGCGCCCAGGCCGGCGAACTCAACGTCGTTGCCGGCATGGCGCGCACCGAGCAGCGCCGCGAAGCCTTCGACTTCATCGGCCCGTTCGCCAGTGCGCCCACCGCGCTGATCATGCGGAGCGGCGATGGCCGCCGCTGGCGCAGCCCCGACGACATCGAACACGGCCGGCTCGGCCTGCTGGCATCGCACTTCCTGATGCAGCGGCTGCAGTTGCGCAACCCCGGCCTGCCGCTGGTGCAGTTCGACAGCAGCGAGGCCGTGCTCGAAGCGCTGGCGCAGGGTGAGGTCGACGCCGTCATCGGCAACGGCGTGGTGTATGGACGGATGATCGAGCGGCGCTACCCGGGCCGCCTGCACGTCACGGGCGTCGTGCCCGACGGCGACAGCGAACTCTTCTTCGCCGTGCCGCGCAGCCAGGGCGAACTGGCACGTGTGCTGCAGAAGGGTTTCGACGCGCTGACACCCAGCGAAACCGCCACGTTGGAACGGCACTGGTTGATGGTCTCGGTGCGGCCCGGCATTACCTGGGCCGATGCGCTGCGCTGGGGCGGGCCGGTTGCGCTGGGCCTGGCGGCCGCACTGGTGACGCTGCTGCTGGCCAACCGCCGCTTGCAACGTGCGGCGGCCGCCGAGGCGCAGGCGCGGGCTGCGGCCGAAGCGGCCAATGCCGCGCGCGGCCGCTTCCTCGCCTACCTGTCGCACGAACTGCGCGGCACGGTGGGCAGCATCGGCTCGGGTTTGCTGTTGCTGGCCGAAGCCGACGACCCGTCGGTCCGCAAGCGTTTCGGCGACGCCGCGCGCAACGCCTGCGACGGCCTGATGCAGCTGCTGGAGACGACGCTGTCGCACGAGCGCACGATGGCCACGGGCTTCGAACTGCGGCCCACCGAGATCGACCTCGCCGACTGGTGGGCGCGCAACATTGCGCCGCTGGCGCTGGCGGCGCAGGCCAAGGGGCTGGTCTTCACGGCCGACGGGCCGGTGGCACCGGTGCGTGTGCGTGCCGACGGCGCGCGCCTGTCGCAGGTGCTGCTCAATCTGGCGGGCAACGCGATCAAGTTCACAGCCACCGGCGGTGTTTCGCTGCTGGCGCGCTGGGACGCCGCTACAAGCCGGCTGCAGCTCGACGTGCGCGACACCGGCCCAGGCCTCGTGGCGGCCGAACGTGAGAGCCTGTTCGAGCCCTACACCCAGGGCAGCGCCGGGCGCCATGCCGGTGTCGGCGCCGGGCTGGGGTTGGCCATCACGCAGCAGATCGTGCTGGCGATGGGCGGCCACATCGCTGCCGAGCCGGCGGCAGGCGGCGGCGCCTTGTTCCGTGTCGAGATCCCTTTGGAGACAATTTGAAATGCGCAACCTGAGCCCGCTCGAAGCCCGTGTGCTGGGTGTGCTGGTGGAAAAACAGCACACCGTGCCCGACACCTACCCGCTGTCGCTGAACGCGCTGGTCGCCGGCTGCAACCAGAAGACGGCGCGCAACCCCGTCATCGAAGCCACCGACGCCGAGGTGCTGACCGCGGTGGACGGGCTGAAGAGCCTGAGCCTGGCCTTCGAAGGCAGCAGCACACGTGTCATCAAGTTCGAACACAACGCAGCGCGCGGCCTCAACGTGCCGGCACCGGCGGTGGCGCTGCTGGCGGTGCTGATGCTGCGTGGCCCACAGACCGCGGCCGAGTTGCGGCTGAACTGCGAACGCCTGCACCGCTTCACCGACATCGCGGCGGTGGACGCGGCGCTGGAAGAGCTGGCTGAACGTTACCCGCCGCGGGCGCTGAAGCTGCCGCGTGCTGCCGGTGAACGTGAGGCGCGCTGGGCGCAGCTGCTGTGCGGCGAGGCGGCCTTGGCCTTGCCCGCGCCCGGTGCGCTGGCGGCCGACAACAGCGTCGGCGCCGGCGAGCTGGCGGCGTTGAGGGCCGAACAGACGCGGTTGGCTGTCGAGGTGGCCGAGCTGCGTGCGCTGGTGCAGCGGCTGGCGCGCGACCTCGGCGTCGAGTGATCAGGCGTTGCGCCGCCCCATGCGGCGCCGCGCCAGGAAGGCCACCATCACCAGGCCACCGGCCAGCAAGGGCAGGGTCGCCGGTTCGGGCACGGCCACCGCCACGGCGGTGAGCACGCGGATGTGGTCGCCGGGGTCGGCAACATGCCAGTCGAGCAGCAGCACGTTGTCGGCCCAGGTCAGGCTGTCGCTGCCTTCGAGGCCGGTGAAGCCGCGCGAGCCGTACCTGACGCCGGCCAGGCCGTAGATCGCCGTCGTTGCGTCGATGCTGCTGCGTGTGTCGTAGACCGCCAGCACCGGCTGGTCGAACTGCAGGATCGCTTCCAGGTTCGAGGGTGTCGCCGCGTCGAAGAAGATGTACCAGGAGTGAAAGCCACCGACCACACCTTCGTCGATGAAGTAGAGCGTGTTCGTGTTGACCGCGCCGATGCCGATGGTGGCCGAGCCGCTGTACTGCTCGAAGCTGTAGCCCGCGGTTTCAGACAGCGCCGTGGGCGCTGCCGCCCAGGCGCCTTGCACCGCGACCAGACCCGCCACCATCCATGCCAGAAGTTTTTTCATCAATGCCCCAAAGAACTTGACGAAAGTCTATGGGGCGAACCCAGGGCCTGTCTGTGCCTGAAGCCCGGAATTCCAGGGCCAGTTGTTCGCTTCACCCCCGCATGTCGGGGGTTCAGCCGAGCACGTTGTAGGGCCCGCCCGCGGCCAGGGCCCGCATATAGGCTGGCCGCGCATGGATGCGTTCCAGCCAGTCCTGCAGTTTCGGAGATCGGTCGTCGAGGCCGCCGCGTGCGGCCGCGGCTTCGAGTGGAAAACTCATCTGGATGTCGGCGGCGCTGAACTCGCGGCCGGCGAACCAGGGCCGGCCGGTCAGCTCGTCGTTCATGAAACGCAGCTGGGCTTCGAGGTTCGGCGTGATGAAGGCCTGGCCGACCTTGTCGGCGATGCCCTTGACCACCGGCTTCACGAAGAAGGGCACTTTGGCGCGGCGGATCTGGTCGAACACCAGCTTCATCAGCAGTGGCGGCATCGCGCTGCCTTCGGCGAAGTGCAGCCAGTAGGTAAACTGCCGGCGTTCGGCGGTGCCGGGCTCGGGCCGCAGCCGGCCCTGGCCGTGGGTGTCGAGCAGGAACTCGATGATCGCGCCCGACTCGGCCACCGTGATCGTGCCGTCGCTGATGACGGGCGACTTGCCCAGCGGATGCACGCTGCGCAGTTCGGGCGGCGCCAGCAACGTCTTCTTGTCGCGTGCGTAGTGTTTCACCTCGTAGGGCAGGCCCAGTTCTTCCAGCAGCCACAGCACACGCTGCGAACGCGAGTTGTCCAGATGGTGCAGCACGATCACGGGTACAACCTTTCTTGCATCAGCCACTCAGCCATCAACCGCTCAGCAGCTTGTTCACCAGTTCGGGGGTGGTGGCGGCGCCGGTCTTGCGCATCAGCCGCGCCCGGTACACATCCACCGTGCGCGGGCTGATCGTCAGGCGTTTGCCGATCAGCTTGCTCGTCAGGCCTTCGATCAGCAGCGCCGCGATCTCGCGTTCGCGGGCGGTGAATTCGACCTTCAGCACGCGCCGCGACGACAGGTCCTCAAAAGCCCAGATGCCGGCGGCGTGCGGCTGCGCCGGGTCGAGCGCACGGCCCGAGACATGGCACCAGAACAGCTCGCCCCGACCTTGCGGCGTCAGGCGTTTCATCACCCGCTCGTCGGCGTAGCGGCCCTGCGCGTCGAGCGCGGCGACGATGCGCTCGCCGGTGCGCTCGAACTCGGCGTGCGTGGGGTACAGCACCTCGAAACTCTGGCCGATGACCTGTTCGCGGCCGGCCCCGAACATGTTCAGCAGTTCCTGGTTGCAGTCGATCATCAGGCGCTGGCGCGACAGCACCAGGCCGATCGGGGCCAGGTCGAAGGCGGTGCGGTAGTCCAGGCCCGGCGCCGTGTTCACAACAACGCGTAGGTCGTCGTCGCGTGCGCCGCCAGTTCGTCGTCGGCGCTGATCACCTGCACTTCGCCGAAGACCAGGCTCTTGCCCATGCGCAGCACCCGCGCGACGATGCGCACGACACCGCTGCTGCCCGACACCGGGCGCAGGAAACTCGTCTGCAGCTGCACCGTGGTCATCGGCTTGAAGCCGCCAAGCTTGGTCATCACCGCCAGCACCATCGCGGTGTCGGCGGCGGCCATCATGCTTTGGCCGCAGAGCACGCCGCCTTCGTGCACGTGGCGGCGCGTGATCGGCATCACCAGCGTCACCTCGCCGGCGCGCGCTTCGAGCACACGCAAATCGAGTTCGCGCACCCACTCGGCGAAGACGTGGTTCAGCGCAGCCTGCAGCATTTCGAGGTCGGCAAAGGACTGTGTTTCCATGGAGGGCCTCAATGGTGGGTCACGACGCGCGGGTTGAAACGTAGGCGATCTTACTTAATGCGCTACGTAGTACGCTTGGCCGTCTTCGACTGGAGGTCCATCCGATGAAAAAGGTCTACCCGAGCGCGGCGGCCGCGCTCGATGGCATCGTGCAAGACGGCCAACTGCTCGCCGTCGGCGGCTTCGGTCTTTGCGGCATTCCCGAGGCGCTGATCGCCGCCTTGCGCGACAGCGCGGTGAAGAACCTCACCGTCATTTCCAACAATGCCGGTGTCGACGGTTTCGGCCTCGGCCAGTTGCTGGAAACGCGGCAGATCAAGAAGATGATCTCCAGCTATGTCGGCGAGAACAAGGAGTTCGAACGCCAGTACCTGGCCGGCGAACTCGAACTCGAATTCACGCCGCAGGGCACGCTGGCCGAGAAGCTGCGTGCCGGCGGCGCCGGCATCCCGGCGTTTTTCACCCGCACCGGCGTCGGCACCCTGGTGGCCGAAGGCAAGGAACTGCGTGAGTTCGACGGCCACACCTATGTGATGGAACGTGCGCTGATGCCCGATGTGTCGCTGGTGAAGGCGTGGAAGGCCGATGTCTCGGGCAACCTGCTGTTCCGCCGCACCGCGCGCAATTTCAACCCGGCGGTGGCGATGGCCGGCAAGACGACGGTGGTGGAAGTGGAAGAGATTCTGCCGCTGGGCAGCTTCGACCCCGACGCCATCCACCTGCCGGGCATCTACGTGCACCGCCTCGTGCTCAACACGACGCCCGAGAAGCGCATCGAAAAACGCACCACGCGGCCGGCTTAAGGAGAACAGACATGGCTTGGACTCAAGACCAAATGGCGGCCAAGGCCGCGGCCGAACTGCAGGACGGCTTCTACGTCAACCTCGGCATCGGCATCCCGACGCTGGTGGCCAACTTCGTGCCGGCCGACATCGAGGTCTGGCTGCAAAGCGAAAACGGCATGCTCGGCATCGGCCCGTTCCCGACCGAAGACGAAGTCGACGCCGACCTCATCAACGCCGGCAAGCAGACCGTCACCACCATCGCCGGCAGCAGCATCTTCGGCAGCCACGAGAGCTTTGCGATGATCCGCGGCGGCAAGATCAACCTCAGCATCCTGGGTGCGATGCAGGTCAGCGAAAAAGGCGACCTCGCGAACTGGATGATCCCGGGCAAGATGGTCAAGGGCATGGGCGGCGCGATGGACCTGGTGGCCGGCGTGCCGCGCTGCATCGTGCTGATGGAACACGTGGCGAAGAAAAAGGACGGCACGACCGACCTGAAGATCCTGCCCAAGTGCACGCTGCCGCTCACCGGTGTCGGTGTCATCAACCGCATCATCACCGACCTGGCGGTGATGGACGTGACGCCGCAGGGCCTGAAGCTGGTGGAGCTGGCGCCGGGCGTCACCCGCGAGGAAGTGCAGGCCAAGACGGGCGTGCCGCTGCACTGAGCATGGCGGCGCTGTTCGAAGACCAACGCCACGAGCCGCGCTCGACGACCCCGATCCGCCCGAGCGGCGTTTCTGCGATCTCTATGCCGGCGCCGCCGGCGTCATCTGGACGCTGCAATGGCTGGCGCGTGAAGGCGCGGTGGCGGCCGTGCCGTCGTTCGACGCACTGCTGCCGACCTTGCCGCAGCGACTGCGCGACACGCAGCAGCCGAAGCCGCACGAACAGCCGTCGTACCTGATGGGCGATGCCGCGCAGCGCTGGCGAGCTGACCTGGGGCCGCCGGCCCGCTGAGCAAAGGTCCGAGTCCGTGCCACGGCACCGCCGGCAACGCGCTGGCGCTGATGAAGCTCGGTGAGCGTTTCGGCGACGAGACATGGTGGCAGCGTGGCCGCGCAATGGCCTGGCACGCGGCCGAGCAGGTGGCCGAGGCACGCACGCAGCACGGCCATGGCCGGCCGTCGCTGTGGACCGGCGACCTTGGCGTGGCGTGTGTGTTGTGGGCGGGCTTGAGCGGCCGGCCGGTGTTGCCGACGCTGGATGTCTTTTAGCGTTTCAACGCGGACGCGGCTTCGTTCACCAGCGCCGGGCCTTTGTAGATCAGGCCGGTGTAGATCTGCACCAGGTCGGCCCCGGCATCGATCTTGGCTTTTGCGTCGGCGCCGCTCAGCACACCACCGACGCCGATGATCGGGTAGGCCGGCCCCAGTGCCGCGCGCAGCTGGGTGATGACGCGGTTGCTGGCCTCGAAGACCGGCCGGCCCGACAGGCCACCGGCCTCTTCGGCATGCGCCAGGCCGTGCACGGCATCGCGTGCCAGCGTCGTGTTGGTGGCGATGACACCGTCGATGCCGTTGTGCTGCAGCGTCGCTGCGATGACACCGACCTGGGCTGCGTCGAGATCGGGTGCGATCTTCACGAACAGCGGCACGCGCCGGCCGTGCTGCTGCGCGAGTTCGCCGCGCCGCGCCTGCAGCTTGGACAGCAATGCATCAAGGGCTTCGTCGCTCTGCAGCGCACGCAGGTTCTTGGTGTTGGGGCTGCTGATGTTCACCGTCACGTAGTCGGCATGCGGGTAGACGCCGGCCAGCGCGATGAGGTAGTCGTCGGCAGCCCGTTCGATCGGTGTCGCTGCGTTCTTGCCGACGTTCAGGCCGACGATACCGCCGCCGCGGCGGAAGCTGTGGGCACGCTTGACGTTGGCGACGAAGCTGTCCAGGCCTTCGTTGTTGAAACCCAGCCGGTTGATCAGCGCTTCGGCCTGCGGCAGGCGGAACAAACGCGGTTTCGGGTTGCCCGGCTGGCCCAGCGGCGTCACGGTGCCGACCTCGATGAAACCGAAGCCCATCGCACCCAGGCCATCGATGCAGCGGCCGTTTTTGTCCAGCCCGGCGGCAAGGCCGATGCGGTTCGGGAAGCGCAGCCCGGCGACGCTGACGGGGCTGGCCACACGCGGCTGCTGCCACAGGCATTGCGCCGGCGTGTTCTGCAGCTTCGCGATGCTGCCGAGCGTCAACTCATGCGCTTGTTCGGGATCGAGGCCGAACAGAAAAGGCCGGGTCAGGCCATAAGGGATCAACGACATGGGGCGGGATTGTCGCAGCCGCCGCCTCGCGATAATCGAGGCCATGACACAAGACGAACTCAAGGCCCTGGTCGGTCGCGCCGCGCTGCAGTACGTGACACCCGGTGCGCTCGTGGGCGTCGGCACCGGCTCGACGGTGAATCACTTCATCGATGCCTTGGCAACGATGCCGGTCCGCGTTGCCGGCGCCGTCAGCAGCAGCGTGAAAAGCACCGAGCGGCTGCTGGCGCACGGCATTGCGGTGCTCGACGCCGAAGCGGTGACGCGGCTGCCGGTCTATGTCGACGGCGCCGACGAGATCGACCACAGCGGCTTCATGATCAAGGGCGGCGGTGCGGCGCTGACACGCGAGAAGATCGTCGCCGACCTGGCCGAGCGCTTCGTCTGCATCGCCGACGAGAGCAAGCTCGTGCAGCAGCTCGGCGCCTTCGCGCTGCCGGTGGAGGTGGTCGCGATGGCGGCGCCGCAGCTGGTGCGGCGCTTTGCCGCCATCGGCGGCACGGCGACGCTGCGGCCGGGTGTGCTCACCGACAACGGTCATCCGATCCTCGACGTGCGTGGCCTGGCGATCGCCGATCCGCTGGCGCTGGAGGCCGAAGTCAACCAGTGGCCGGGTGTCGTGACGGTGGGCATCTTCGCGCGCCACCGTGCCAGCCTGTGCCTGCTGGGCACGGCCGACGGTGTGAAGACGCTCAGCTTCTAGCGCCTGGCGGCTTAGCGCGCCGCGGCCAGCGGTGTGCCGCCACTGCTGTACTGCAGCCATTGCGCCCAGGTCAGCGCCAGTTGCGCGCTGGCCACCGCGAGCTGGTCGGTGTCGACAATGTACTGCTGGTAGGCCTGCAGGGTGCCCAGGGCATCGCCGCCGCCCAGGCGCTGGCGCTGCAGCCGGGCCTGCCAGTCGCTGCGCCGCGTCGCGACCCAGGCCGTGCCGGCGTCGACCTGGCGCGCCTGTTCGGCCAGCACCGCCAGCGGCTCCGGCACACGCGCGCGCAGTGCCGCCGCGGGCAAGGGTGCGCCGACACGCGGCAGCGTCGCCGCACCTTCAGGGGCCACCCAGGGCAGCAGGCGCTCGGGTGCCACGCCGCTTTCGCTGGCGAGGGCGGCTATCTGGGCGTCGCGCGCGGCCTGCAGCGCTGCGGCGCCGTTTTCCACCGCTTCCAGCCGGCGGCCCGCGGCGGCCAGCGCCTGGTCGCGGTCGGGCGCCGGCGGCACGCTCATCAGCAGGGCCTGTTCTTCGCGCGCCGCCAGCGCCAGCGTCTGCGCCAGCTGCACACGCAGCTGGCCCGTGCGGGCCGCGATGTAGCCCTGCACCAGCTGCTGTTCGGCGGGGCTGCTGGCGGGTGCGCTGGTCTGCATCAACGCGTCGAGCCCGGGCTCGGCGAAGGCCGCCCACCAGGGCGCGGGGGTGCTGGTGGACGGGCTTGCGGACGGGCTTGCAAACGCCGACAGCGCGGCACAGGCCAGGCTCAGTGCAACCGCGGCGCGGCGGGTGGTGGGGTGCGTGATCGTCATGCGCCCAATGTAGGAAGGCGCTGTTGCTGCGAGGGCCAGGGCAGGTGAAGCTGTGCAAAGCACGGTGACGCCGGGGCGCTGCGGCGCAGTGGTCGATAATGGGCCCGCACCCATTTCGAGGAACTGCCCGTGGCAAAACCCAATTACTCTTTCGAGAAGCGACAACGCGAGCTGGCGAAGAAGCGCAAGAAGGAGGACAAGGCCCAGAAGAAGTCGAGCCCGGGACAACCTGACGATGGCCAGCCGAACGATGGGCCGGCGGACACCGACACCGCACCGGCGCCCACACCGCCTGCCGAAACTCAGGCCTGAAGCAGCCCCCGCCGCGCCGCGCGCACGCGCCAGCGCACCGGGTCGATGGCGTCGACCAGGTCTTGCTCCAGTGGCAGCGGGCTGCCTGCCACCTGCGCCGCCACCAGCCGCCCCAGCAGCGGCGCCAGCGTGATGCCACGGCCCCCCAGCGCCGTGCAGACAAACAAACCCGGCCAGCGTGGCCACAGCCGCGCCTGGTCGCGGCGTGGGCCGCCTTGTGCCAGCGGCACCGGGCCGGCGATGGGCAGGCGGTCGTCGGCCGCGATGCGCCAGCCGACGCGGCCGGTCCAGCGGCTGCCGTCCGCAGGTGGCCGCAGGCCGGTGAGGCGTTGCAGGCGTTCGAAGTTGTCGCGGTGGTCGCTGTCGCGAACCTCGGCGTTGTCGTCGTCGGCATGGCTGCTGGCGCCGCACAACAGGCCGCCGCCTGGCAAGGGCAACGCATAACCGTCGCCCGCCAGCGGCAGCAGCAAAGGCGTTGCCGCGCCAGCCCAGCCGCTGATCTGGCCGCGCAGGCGCTGCAGCGGCCAGTCGGCGCCGAGCAGCCGGGCGGCATCGCCGGCGTTGGCCAGCACCACCACCGGGGCTTGTGCGAGCAGGGCACCGGCGCTGTTGCGCAGCTGCCAGTCGTCGCGGTCGCCATCGCCAGCAGCTTGCAGCGTTTGCACATCACAGCCGCCGATGAAACGCACGTCGCGCAGCCAATGCGCGACCAGGGCCGGCGGCGACACCCAGCCGCCGCCGGGGTAGAACCAAGCGGCGCCGGGCAGTGGCACGCCGGCGGCGGCGCTGGCGGCTTGCCTGTCGAGTGCCTGCACCCAGTCGGCCGACAGGTGCTGGTGCTGGATCAGCGCCTGCATCTCGGCCAGCGGCCGTGTCTCCAGCCGCAGCAGGCCTTGCAATTGGCCGGGCACGGCGCCGCTGGCTATGAGCGGTTGCAGCACACGCTGGGTGTGCAGTGCTGCAGTGCGCAGCAGCCGGGCATGCAGGCCGTCGTCGCCATGCACGGTGCCGTGGAACAGGCCACCGGCGTTGCCCGAGGTCTCGGCGGCGGGCGCCGCCTGGCGGTCGAGCACGCTGACTTGCCAGCCTTCGTCGACCAAGCCATGTGCCACCGCAGCGCCTGCGAGCCCGGCGCCGACGACGATGGCCTCGCGTCGGCGCGGCTGCGGTGGCGCTGCGGGCAGGGTGTGGCGCGGCTGGTAGCGAGCGCAGGTGATGTCGTGCCGGCCGGCGTGGCCGGTCTGCGCTTCAAGCTGAAAACCTGCAGTGGTCAGCGCGGCGCGCATCTCGCCCACGGCACCGCTTGCGACTGCCGTGGCGCCCAGCGCAGCGCGGCGGCCCAGCGTCTTGACGATGCGTGTGTTCGACGCCGCTGCCGGGCCGTCGATGCAGAAGGCGTCGGCCTGCAACACGAGTTCACGCAACAGCCTGGCCGGATCGCCCAGCGCCAGCAACAGCCGCACCTGGCCGGCGGCGAAGTCGATGGCGTGCAGGTTGGGTGTCAGCGGCGGCCAGGCCGCCAGCAGCGTTTGCACGAGGCTTGCCAGGGCGGAACCCGCGTGGGCACGTGCCAGTTCGGCGCGTGTCGGCGGCTGCGCTTCGAGGCTGACGAACACCAGCTGCCTGCAGCGCTGCGGGTCCAACTGCCAAGCCTGCCAGAACGCCAGGAAGTTGTGGCCGAGGCCGAAGCCGGTTTCGAGCACGACAAAACGTTCGCGCCCAGCCCAGCGTGCGGGCAGGCCGTTGCCGGCCAGGAAGGTGTCGGGCGCCGGGGTCGTCGTCAACGCCGTGCTGCCAGCCAGCGCAGCAAGTCGTCGCGCACCGGCGTCAGGCCGCGGTAGGCCAGCACCGCGGGCGACATGCTGGCGATGGCGTCGTGCAGCCGTGCCGAACGTTGTGGCGTATGGATGGCGCTGGCCAGCGGTTCGACGTCGACGAGGATGGTGAACACCGCCTGCCGCTGCTGCGGCACCGGGATGAAGGTCTGGCGTTCGCTGCGCCACCAGCCGCGTTCGACCGGCAGCGCGGCCCAGCGCTGTTCATCGACATGCTGCGGGTGCGCGTGCAGGCGCGGGTGCGCGGTGACGGTCCAGACAAAACGCTCCCAGCGGTCGGGGCCGGTGACCATGCGCGTCAACGCCTGGCTGGCACCGACGATCAGCGTGTTGTCGGCCACGGGCGCGTGCACCTCGGCGAAGTGGCGGCCGACCTTGGTTTCAGGTGCCCAATGCGAGGGCAGGGCGACGGCGAGCCAGGGGATGTGGCCGCTGTCGCCGTCGACGATGGCGAAGTCTTCGGCGAAGGCCAGGCTCAGCAGGCCGGTCAGGCGCCAGGCGGCGGGCAGGCCCTTGAGGCAGCGTGCGACTTCATCGCCGAGGCCGAAGCTGCCGGCGGCGAGTTGTTCGATCTGGCCCGCCTCCACCGCCGTGCCCAGCCGCAGCGCATGGCCGCACCGGCCGTCCCAGGCGAAGGCGTCGGGGTGTTCTGCCGCGGCCTGGCTGCACAGCGTGTGCAGGGCAGGCGTCGGGTCGAAGCCGTCGCTGGCCAGCAACGCCTGGTGGGCATAGGCCGACAGCACGGCGAGTTTTTCGCGCTGGTGGCGCGAACCCGGTGCCAGCGGCGTGAGCTGCAACGCGCCCGCGGGCAGGCGGCGCAGCCCGGGCTGCATGCGGAAGGGCGCGCTGACGGCGGTGTCGAAGTCGAAGGACATGGGTCGCGATGATGCCGCAGCAAAAAGAAAGGGCACCCGCAGGTGCCCTGTTGCTGGCGCGCCAGGCGCTCAGACGCGTTTCTTGTATTCGTGCGTGCGGGTGTCGATTTCGACCTTGTCGCCGTTTTCCACGAAGATCGGCACGCTGATCTCGAAGCCCGTGCCCACCAGCTTGGCCGGCTTCAGCACCTTGCCCGAGGTGTCGCCCTTGACGGCGGGGTCGGTGGTGATCTCGCGCACCACGGTGGTCGGCAGTTCGACCGAAATCGCCTTGCCGTCGTAGAACACGACTTCGACGGTCATGTTGTCTTCGAGGTAGTTGATGGCGTCGCCCATGTTCTCGGCCTCGACCTCGAACTGGTTGTACTCGGAGTCCATGAACACGTACATCGGGTCGGCGAAGTAGGTATAGGTGCAGTCCTTCTTGTCCAGAATGATCTGGTCCATCTTGTCGTCGGCCTTGAAGACGACCTCGGCGCCGCCGCCGTTGAGCAGGTTCTTCATCTTCAGGCGCACGGTGGCGGCGTTGCGGCCACCGCGGCTGTATTCGGTCTTGAGCACGACCATCGGGTCCTTGCCCTGCATGATGACGTTGCCGGCGCGGATTTCCTGAGCGATTTTCATGGCGTTCCCTGCGGGGGACGACGCCCCGCTCGGTTGAGTGAATGAGTGGATTGCGCGCGCAGCGCAAAGCCATTGATTCTAGCAGGCGGGGGCTTTGGCGTGCGCCAGGCGCTGCAGCTGGGTCGTCAGATCGTCTTGCGCAGCCAACTGCGCGCGCGCCGCCAGGCTGGCCTGGCGCCACGCTTTTGCTTCTGGCAGGCCAGGCCAGTCGGGCCGCAGCCCGTTCCAGGCCTGCCACAGCGCTGCCAAGCCTGGCAGCGGCGGCAGCCCGTCGAGCAGCGCCTGCAGCTTGGCGGCGTGCACACCGTCATGTTGCGGGTAGATCTGCCAGACAATCGGCGCCCCGGCCCAGAGCGCGCGCACCAGCGAGTCTTCGCCGCGCACGAAATTCAGGTCACCGGCCCAGAGCAGGCGGTCGAAACCGGGCTGGTCGAGCCAGGGCAGGGCGACGCTGCGCACGCCGGCAGGTGGGGCCGTGACCTGGCGCTGCGCAAAGCCGGGGGTCAGCAGCAGCAGCGTCGGGCGGTCATCCCATCGGGCCAGGCTCTCCAGCAGCGACGGAATCGCCGGGTTGTCGTAGCAGAACAGCGTCACCACCCGTTCAGCCGGCTGCCGCACCACGCCCAGCGCGGCCAGCCAGGCGTCGCGGTCGAAGGCATCGCGCTGTGCCAGCAGGCCGGGCTCGCGCAGCAGGCCGCCGGTGCGCGGCGTGAAGCCTGGGTAGAAGAACCACTTCGTCAGCCCGTTCCCCTGCGGCGACGGCAGGCCGTGCGAACGTTCGACATAGGCCTCGGCGCTGAGGTATTCGAGGTTGATCCAGACCGGCCGCCGTTGCGCCATCGCGGCGACGAAGGCCGGTGGCGGGTTGCAGCCGAAGGCTTCGACCACGACATCGCCGGGCTCGGTGGCGCTGTCGAACGCGCCCACCGTGACGCCGGCGCAGCCCTGCGGCGCCATCCACGCCAACGCCGCTGCGTTATCGATCCACAGCCGCACGGTTTCGCCGCGGCCGGCGAGGTCGCGCGCCAGCCGCCAGCAGACGCCGACATCGCCAAAGTTGTCGACGACGCGGCAGAACAGGTCCCAGGTCATCGGGCCATTATCGAAGCCGGTGAAAATGGCGGCCGATGACCGAGCCCGTGCAACCCGTACAAGACCGAGACAAGCTGCTGGCCGAGGTGGCCGCATTGCCCGGCCTGCCTGGCGTCTACCGCTATTTCGACGCGCAAGGCGGCGTGCTCTACGTCGGCAAGGCGCGCAACCTGAAGAAGCGGGTCTCGAGCTATTTCCAGAAGGACCACGGCGGCACCCGCATCGGCAGCATGGTGGCGCGCATCGTGCGGCTGGAGACGACGGTGGTGCGCACCGAAGCCGAAGCGCTGCTGCTGGAAAACAACCTGATCAAGACGTTGAACCCGAAGTTCAACATCCTGTTCCGCGACGACAAGAGTTACCCCTACCTGAAACTCGTGAGCCACCCGTTCCCGCGTGTGGCCTATTTCCGCGGCGCGGTCGACAAGAAACACCGCTACTTCGGCCCCTACCCGAACGCCTGGGCGGTGAAGCAGACGATCCAGCTGATTCAGAAGGTGTTCCGGCTGCGCACCTGCGAAGACACGGTCTTCAACAACCGCTCGCGGCCCTGCCTGCTGTACCAGATCCAGCGCTGCTCGGGCCCTTGCGTCGGCCTGGTGGCCAAGGACGACTACACGCGCGACGTGCGCGATGCCGAGCGTTTCCTGCTCGGTGAACAGCAAGAAGTCATCAACGACCTGCAGGCGCAAATGATGACCTGGGCCGAGGCGCTGGAATTCGAGAAGGCCGCGGCGGTGCGCGACCGCATCGGGTCGCTCTCGCGGGTGCTGCACCAGCAGAGCGTCGACGCCAGCAGCCTGTCGGCCGGCGACAAGGACGTCGACATCCTCGCCGTGCGTGTGGCCGGCGGCCGCGCCTGCGTCAATCTGGCGATGGTGCGCGGCAGCCGCCATCTTGGCGACCGCGCGCACTTCCCGACGCACGTCGACGACGGCGCGGCGATGAGCGCCGAGGAGGCCGATGACCGTGCCGATGTCGCGAGCCCCGAAGTGGCGGTGCTCGAGGCCTTCATCGTGCAGCACTACGTCGGCCAACCGGTGCCGCCGCAGATCGTCACCAGCCATGCGGTCGACCCGGCGCTGCTCGAAGCGCTGAGCGAAGCCGCGGGCCAACGTGTGCGTGCGGTGCACCAGCCACGCGAGCAGAAGCGCATCTGGCTCGAGATGGCCGAGAAGGGCGCCGAACTCTCGCTGGCGCGGCTGCTCGCCGAAGAAGGCTCGCAACGCGAACGCACACGTGCGCTGATCGAAGCGCTGGACCTCGACATCGCCGACCCCGACGGCTTGCGCATCGAGTGTTTCGACATCAGCCACACGGCGGGCGAAGCGACGCAGGCGTCGTGCGTGGTCTACGAAGGCCATGCGATGCAGAGCGCGCAGTACCGGCGCTTCAACATCGAAGGCATCACCGGAGGCGACGACTACGCGGCGATGCGCCAGGTGCTGACACGGCGCTACACCAAACTCGCAGAAGCCGGCATGGCGATCGGGCCGCCGAACACACCAGCAGACGCACCAGCGGACGCGCCGCCGAACACACCATCCAAAAAAGGCGCGGCCCGCCTGCCCGACCTGGTGCTGGTCGACGGCGGCCGCGGCCAGGTGAGCATGGCGCGCGAGGTCTTCACCGAACTCGGGCTCGACCTGGCGCTGATCGTCGGTGTCGAAAAGGGCGAGGGCCGCAAGGTCGGCCTCGAAGAACTGGTGTTTGCCGACGGCCGCGAGAAGGTTTACCTCGGCCACGATTCGGCGGCGCTGATGCTGGTGGCGCAGATTCGCGACGAGGCGCACCGCTTCGCCATCACCGGCATGCGCGCCAAACGTGCCAGCGTGCGCACCGGCAGCAGCAGCCTTGAAGAGATCCCGGGGGTCGGGCCGCGCAAGCGGGCCAGGCTCCTGCAACGTTTCGGCGGCGTGCGCGGCGTCGCCGCGGCGGGCGTCGATGATCTGGCCACTGTGGAAGGAATTTCTCGTGAACTTGCGGAGGAGATCTACCGTGCATTGCATTGAAGCGACGGCCTGGCTGCGGCTGGCGCTGGTCGCATGGGCCGTCGCTGGCTGCGCGCAGCCGGGCCCGGCACCTGCCCCGGCGCCCGCCGCGGCGCCGTCTCCGGCGGCTGCGCCCGCGCCCGCCGCAGCGCCCGCGCCACGTGTTGTCTCACTGGGCGCGCCGACGGTGTCGCGCAACAAGGACGAACTGCGCCGCCAGGCGGCGCGCCGCCTGGTCGCAGCCCACCCCGACGGCAGCTACACCGGCAAGCCGCCCGACATCCTGCTCGCCATTCCGGTGCTGGAGATCGAGCTCCACGCCGACGGCAGCGTGAAAAACGTCAAGGTGCTGCGTGAGCCCACCCAGGCCAGGGACACGACCAAACTCGCCATCGACGCGGTGCGCCGCGCCGCGCCGTACGGCGACGTTTCGAAGCTGCCCAAGCCCTGGACCTTCGTCGAGACCTTCCTCTTCAAGGACGACCGGAAATTCAAGCCCCGCACGCTGGATGATTGAAAGCCCGGGGCGCGGTCGAACTTTCGGCACAATCCTCCGATGTTCCTGACGGTCCCCACGCTGCTCACCTGGGCACGCATCTTCGCCATCCCGTTCATCATCGGCGTGTACTACTTGCCGACGATGGACGCTGGCATGCGCAACCTGCTGGCGACCGCGATGTTCGTCTTCTTCGCGCTCACCGACTGGCTCGACGGCTGGCTGGCGCGCAAGATGAACCAGACCTCGGCCTTCGGCGCCTTTCTCGACCCCGTGGCCGACAAGTTCCTGGTCTGCGCGTCGCTGCTGGTGCTGGTGCATCTGCAGCGCGCCGATGTTTTCGTCGCGCTCGTCATCATCGGCCGCGAGATCGCGATCTCGGCGCTGCGCGAGTGGATGGCGCAGATCGGCGCTTCGCGCAGCGTCGCGGTGCACATGCTGGGCAAGCTGAAGACGACGGCGCAGATGGTCGCCATTCCCTTCCTGCTCTACGACGGGCGGCTTTTCGGTGTCATCGACACCCATGTCTGGGGCACCTGGCTGATGTGGGTGGCGGCCGTGCTCACCGTCTGGTCGATGGTGTACTACCTGCGCAAGGCGATCCCGGAGATCCGCGCAAAAGTTCGCTGACCGTTCGATGACCTTCCGATGAACGTCGCCGCCACCGCCGACCGGCGCGACCTCGCGCTGCGTTCGATGCCGGCCGTCTTCGTGCTGATCTGGAGCACGGGTTTCATCGTCGCGCGCTACGGCATGCCGCACGCGCCGCCGCTCGGCTTCCTGGCGATCCGCTTCGCCTTGTCGGTGCTGGCCTTCGGCCTGTGGATAGTCTGGTCGCGTGTTGCCTGGCCGCAGGGGCGGGCGCAGTGGCTGCACCTGGCCACCACAGGCGTGCTGCTGCACGCAGGTTACCTCGGTGGCGTCTGGGCGGCGGTGAAAGGCGGGCTCGGCGCCGGCACGGTGGCGCTGGTGGTCGGCCTGCAGCCGGTGCTGACGGCGCTGTGGGTAAGCGCCACCGGGCAGGAACACCGCATCGCGCCGCGGCAATGGGCGGGCCTGGCGCTCGGGCTCGCGGGGCTGGTGCTGGTGGTCTGGCACAAACTCGGCATCGGCGAGGTCAGCACGGCCAACCTGGTGCTGGCGCTGGGGGCGCTGTTGTGCATCACCGCCGGCACGCTGTACCAGAAACGCTTCGTCCAGCCCTGTGATGTGCGCAGCGCCAGCGCCGTGCAGCTGATGGCGGCGTGTGCCGTCACCGCGCCGCTGGCGCTGCTGGAGCCGGGCACGATCGACTGGCATCCGCATGTCATCGGCGCACTGGCCTGGTCGGTGCTGGCGCTGACGCTGGGCGCGAGTTCGCTGCTGTACCTGTTGATCCAGCGTGGCGCCGCCACACAGGTCACGAGCCTCATGTACCTGGTGCCCCCGTGCACCGCGCTGCTGGCCTGGCTGCTGTTCGACGAACACCTCGGCGGCACCGTGATCGCCGGCATGTTGCTCACGGCCGCCGGGGTCGGCTTGGTCGTCAGGCAGCGTTGACCTTTTTCAAGGAGCCACCATGAGCGCTCCGCACGGCATTGCCGTGATCGCCGGCGACGGCATCGGCACCGAAGTGATGCCGGTCGGCCTGGCTCGATCACGATGCCGTACTGGGACGAGCGTGTGGAGGCGATGTCAAAGTCGTATCCGCAGGTGTCGGTCGACCGCTTCCACATCGACATCCTCACCGCCTTCTTCGTGCAACGGCCGCAGCACTTCGACGTCGTAAGGGCGTGGCGAACCCGATCGGGCAGGTCTGGTCGGTGGCGATGATGCTCGACTTCCTCGGCCACCGCGACCGCGCACGACGCGGTGCTGCGGGCCATCGAAGCCGTGTTGTCCGACCCCGGCCGCGCCGCGCACCCCCCGACCTCGGGGGCCGCGCCGGCGCCGGCGATCTCGGCGCCGCGCTGGTGCAGGCCATCGGCGCGGGCTAGAACCGCGCCAGCCCCTTGTCAAGCGAGGAATCACGCGGGTTTCACGCAACTTGTTCGCGACGATTGCGGACGCTACACAAGCATAGAATCCGACGGCCCCTTGACACTGCAAGAACCCCCGGCTGTAATGGTTTTGCGGGGTCTGCCGCGTGTTTTGCGGCATCGGACACACCACACCACCACCACCGACCCGACTACTGATACATCCTTGAGAGGGGGTACCTTCGTGAACAAGACGGAACTGATCGAACACATTGCCAAACAGGCCGACATCTCCAAGGCCGCGGCCACGCGCGCCCTGGAGGCCATCATCGGCGGCGTGAAAACCACGTTGAAAAAAAGCGGCAGCGTGTCGATCGTCGGTTTCGGCACCTTCGCCGTGACCAAGCGCGCAGCACGCACCGGCCGCAACCCGCGCACCGGCGACGCCATCAAGATCAAGTCGGCCAAGGTGCCGAAGTTCCGTCCCGGCAAGGCGCTGAAAGACGCGCTCAACGGCGGCAAATAAAGATGCACGGCACAGGGGGCTTAGCTCAGTTGGTAGAGCGGCGCCCTTACAAGGCGTAGGTCGGCGGTTCGAACCCGTCAGCCCCCACCAAGCCGGCTAGAATCCGGCGCTGCGCGTCCACCCCCACAGCAGAAGGCGAACCACGGTTCGCCTTCTTCGCTTGGGCGCACAGAGATCAGTTTCGACCCGGTTTCGACCCAGTTCCCTTTCGCGGTTTTTCGCAAGGCCCACCCGATGTTCGACTTTGTCCGTACCCATTCCCGCCTGGCGCTGGGCATCATGGTGTTGCTCATCTTCCCGTCGTTCGTGTTCTTCGGGATCCAGGGCTACTCACGTTTCACCGACGGCGCCAACGAAACCGTGGCCCAGGTCGACGGCCACGCCATCACACGCGCCGAGTGGGACCAGGCGCACCAGCGCAACATCGAGCGGCTGCGCCGCCAGATGCCCAACGTCGACGCCAAGCTGCTGGACACGCCGCAGATGAAACGCGAGACGCTGGACGGCCTGCTGCGCGACCGCGTGCTGCTCGGCGCCGCCCGCGACATGCATCTGGTGCCCGACGACGCACGCCTGCAGCGCCTGTTCCACACCGACCCGCAGTTCGCGGCACTGCGCAACCCCGACGGCAGCGTCAACCGCGACCTGCTCGCCGCGCAAGGCATGAGCACGCAGATGTTCGAACAGCAACTGCGCCAGGAGTTCGGCATGCAGCAGGTGCTGCAGGCCGTGGGGCAGTCGTCGTTCGCGCCGGCAGCGGTGGTCGCCACCGCGCTCGACGCCTTGCTGCAGCGCCGCGAAGTGCAGGTGCAGCGTTTCGACACCGCGCTCTATGTGACCCAGGTCAACCCGAGCGACGCCGAGCTCGAAGCCTTCTACAAGGCCAACGAAGCGCTGTTCCGTGCGCCCGAGCAGGCGAACATCGAATACGTCGTGCTCAACCTCGACGCGCTGACCAAGGGTGTGGCCGTGCCCGAAGAGGACCTGCGCCGCTACTACACCGAAAACGCCAGCCGCTACACCGCCACCGAAGAGCGCCGCGCCAGCCACATCCTGATCAAGGCCGAACCCGACAAGAAGGCCGCCAAGGCCAAGGCCGAAGAGCTGCTGGCGCAGGTGCGCAAGGCCCCGGCCACCTTCGCCGAGGTGGCGAAGAAGAACTCGCAGGATCCGGGCTCGGCCGCGCAGGGCGGCGACCTCGACTTCTTCGGCCGCGGCATGATGACCAAGGGCTTCGAAGACGCGGTCTTCGCGATGAAGCCGGGCGAGATCAGCAACGTCATCGAAACCGACTTCGGCTTCCACATCATCACGCTGACGGCGGTGAAGGGCGGCGACAAGAAGCCGTTCGAGGCCGTGCGCCCGGAGATCGAAACCGAGGTGCGCAAGGCGCTGGCGCAGAAGAAGTACGCCGAAGCGGCCGAGCAGTTCACCAACACCGTCTACGAACAGCCGGACAGCCTGCAGCCGGTGATCGACAAGCTCAAGCTCGAAAAGCTGACCGCCACCGTGCAGCGCACACCCGCACCCGGCGCCGCCGGCGCGCTGGCTTCGGCGAAGCTGCTCGGTGCCGTGTTCGGCAACGACGTCGTGCGCAACAAGCGCAACACCGATGCCGTGGAGATCGCGCCGAACCAGCTGGCCGCCGCACGCATCGTGCAGTACACGGCGGCGCGCACGCTGCCGCTGGCCGAGGTGAAAGACCGCGTGCGCCAGCGTGTGGTGGCCACGCAGGCGGCAGCCAAGGCACGTGAAGAAGGCGGCAAACGCCTGGCCGCGCTGCAGGCCGCCCCGACCGAGACGCTGCCGACCACGCTGGTGCTGTCGCGTGCACAAAGCCAGGGCCAGCCGCGGCAACTGCTGGACGCCGTGCTGCGCGCCGACGCGAACAAGCTGCCCGCGGTGCTGGGCGTCGACCTCGGTGACGCCGGTTATGCGGTGGCCCGTGTCACGCAGGTGCTGCCGCGCGAAGCCGCGCCGGGCGGTGATGCGCCACTGCAGCAGCAGTACAACCAGGCCTGGGCGAACGCCGAATCGCAGGCCTACCTGGCTGCGCTGAAGAAGCGCCACAAGGCCGAAGTCAAAGAGGCCGTGGTGGCCGCGGCAGCGGCGTCTGCAGCCACGCCTTGAGGCCTGCGCGGCCCCGCACCGTGCGCAGGCCGCTATAATCAAAGGCTCGACGGTGGCTGTAGCTCAGTTGGTAGAGTCCCAGATTGTGATTCTGGTCGTCGTGGGTTCGAGTCCCATCAGCCACCCCAGCGGTTTCACGTCGGTAGCGGGCCCTTCGGGGCCCGTTTTCGTTGGTGGCAGTGGTGCCACCTGTGCCACTTTTGTGCCGCCGGTCGACACGTTGCCGGCCCATGCAGCAACTCATGACATCTCCCGCGGTTGGGCTTGCAATTGCAGCGCTCAGCTCGCTGGCTGATACCGCTGCGCGACCTGCGACTGCTTGATTTCCGAAAGCAAACCCTGGCGCGCTGCGTCGAGGGCATCCCAGCGTGCGCCGTTCTGCAGCGGCGGAATCGTCACGAGTTCGCGGCGATCGAAGCCGAGCAGCGCGGCATCGACCAATTCGCCCACTTCCATGACCTCGGGCAAGGTCTTGATGTCGATGCCCGCACGCTCCCAGATCTCCGTGCGGGTGGCGGCCGGCAGCACGGCCTGGACATAGACGCCCTTGGGCGCGAGTTCCAGGCTCAGGCCTTGCGAGAGGAACAGCACGAAGGCCTTGGTTGCGCCATAGACCGTCATGCCGAATTCAGGCGCCAGGCCAACGACCGAGCTGATGTTGATGATCGCGCCTTCGCCGGCCTTCGCGAACCGCGGAGCAACCGCGCTGGCGAGCCGGACGAGAGCGGTCGTGTTCAGCGCGATGAGCCGCTCGTTCGCCTCGGCGGTCTGCTCGATGAAGCTGCCCGACTGGGCGGCTCCGGCATTGTTGATGAGGATGCCGATGCGGGCGTCATCGCGCAGACGCGCCTCGACCGTGCCCAGGTCGCCGGGCTTGGTGAGGTCGGCCTGGATGACATCGACGGCAACGCCGCTTTGTTGACGCAGGCGGGTCGCGAGGGTGTCCAGACGTGCCTTGTCGCGCGCGACCAGAACGAGGTCGTGGCCCCGACGCGCGAAGCGCTCGGCGTAGGTGGCACCGATGCCGGTGGAAGCGCCTGTGATGAGGACGGAAGAACGGGTGGTCATGTGTCTGCTCTCTGGGTGGGGAAGGGGCTCAGCCCCGATGGGTGACGGCAGGGATCGAGGCCTTGCCGATGCGCGGCCTCGCTGGGCTTACTGGGCGTTGGCTTCAGCGAGGGTGGGGTAGTCGATGTAGCCCTCGGCGCCGCCGCCATACAGCGTTGCCGGGTTGAAGGTCGCCAGGGGTGCACCGGCCTTGAGCCGTTCCACCAGGTCAGGGTTGGCGATGAACGGGCGCCCGAAGGCGAACAGGTCCGCCTTGCCCTGGGCGAGGCGGGTGCTGGCCAGTTCCAGGTCGTAGCCGTTGTTGGCGATGTAGGTGTTCTTGAAGCGCCGGCGCAGGGCATCGAAGTCGAACGGCGCGACGTTGCGCGAGCCGCCTGTCGCGCCTTCGACGACATGGAGGTAGACGATGCCCAGGGTGTCGAGCTGGTCGACGATGTAGTTGAACTGCGCTTGCGGATCGCTGCTCGAAACACCGTTGGCAGGTGAGATCGGCGAGATGCGGACGCCGGTGCGCTTGGCGCCGATCTCGTCCACCACCGCGGCCGTCACCTCCAGCAGCAAGCGGGCACGGTTCTCGATCGATCCGCCGTAGGCATCGGTGCGCACGTTGGCGCCGTCCTTGGCGAACTGGTCCAGCAGATAGCCATTGGCGCCGTGGACTTCGACACCGTCGAAGCCCGCAGCGATGGCGTTGGCGGCAGCCCGCCGGAAGTCGTTGACGATGCCCGGCAGTTCGTCGAGTTCGAGTGCACGAGGCTCGGACACGTCCACGAAGCTGTTGTTCACGAACGTCTTGGTGGCGGCCCGGATGGCCGAGGGAGCGACCGGGGCGGCGCCGTTTTCCTGCAGGTCGACGTGCGAGACACGCCCGACATGCCACAGCTGCAGGAAGATGCGCCCGCCCTTCGCATGGACCGCCGCGGTCACCTTGCGCCAGCCGTCGATCTGCGCCTGTGTGTAGATGCCGGGCGTGTCCTGGTAGCCCTGTGCCTGTTGCGAGATCTGCGTGGCCTCGGAGATCAGCAGGCCGGCCGATGCACGCTGACTGTAGTAGGTGGCGGCGAACTCGCTCGGGACAAAGCCGGCACCGGCTCGGTTGCGCGTCAGCGGCGCCAGCACGACGCGGTTGGCGAGGGCCAACGCGCCGGGCGCGTAAGGCTCAAACAAGGTCGGGGTGTTGCTCATCTCTTGATCCACGGGTTGAATGGCCTCAATGATGATGAGCATCATCTAAAGTGTCAAGCACTTTGATGATCATCGACATCAATGTATATTGGTGCCTGGGTTCTGCCCCACAAGGAGGGGGCTTGTCGTCATGAAGGTCAGCAAATCTCAGGTCCAGGAAAACCGGGCGCACATCGTTGCGACGGCGTCTGCCTTGTTTCGGGAACGGGGCTACGACGGCGTCGGCATCGCAGAGCTGATGGCGGCTGCAGGCTTCACGCATGGCGGGTTCTACAAGCACTTCCGCTCGAAGGCCGATCTGATGGCTGAAGCGGCGGCGAGCACGATCTCGCGGGCCGTCGCAGACAGCGCCGGCGCAGACCTCGCAGAGTTCTTCAAGTCCTACGTGTCCCGAGCCCACCGTGATGCCCGAGGTGCGGGCTGCACGATGGCGGCTCTGGGTGGCGACGCTGCACGTCAGTCAGAGGACATCAAGGCGACGTTTGCCGCCGGGATCGACCGCCTGGTGACGACCCTTGAGCGCGAAGTTGCGACCCCAAGCGACGCGGATCAGCGCGAAGCGCGGGCCCAGATGATCGACACCCTTGCGCATGCGGTGGGCGCCGTGGTGTTGTCCCGGGCCTGTCCGGACGACTCTGCGCTGGCCGATGAGATCTTGGAGGTCTGCCGCAGCAAGATTCTGGCGTCGCTGTTGCCACCGGCGCGCAGGAAGCAAGCCAAGGCAGGCTGATCTGCTTCGTCTTCGCTTGCCCGTCTCAGCGCAGGTGTTCAACCAGAGCGGACAACTCGTCGAGCGCGGCCGCGCGGCATTCCGGGTTCTGGGCGACGGCCAACAGGGCGGCCAGCACGCAGGCCACGCGCCAGGTCTGCTCGAAGTTCCGGCTCACCGCCGCATCGGCGACATAACCTTCGTAGAGGGCGGCCCGATCGGCAGGGCAGCGGAAGCGGCGCAGGTCGTGCACCGGGTGGCTGAAATACGCATCGCCGAAATCGATGAGGCCGGTCAGCTGCCCGCCGTGCGCATCGACGAAGGCATGCTCGGCACCCGGGTTGCTGTGCAAGGCCGCAAACGTGTCCACGTCGGGCAGCGCGCGCATCGCCTGGCGCGCCAGCGGCTGCGGTTCGAGCGCCGCAGGCCACCGGACACTGGCGCGAACCGCGAGGGCCACGGCTTCGTCGAACAGGCTGCCGAAGCGCCAGCGCACGTCGGTCGGTGTGTGGTCGCCAGGTATCACACGGGCATCGAACAAGGGCTGCTGCGGGATGCCGTGGATCCGGCGCAGCATGCGGCCGAGTTCGAACAACACATGCCGGCGTGGCCCGTCGCCGAGCCCGGCGGCCACCAGCGCCATGCCGGGCAAACGCGACATCAGCGTGTAGGCAATCCCCGTCTCCGCCGTGCCGCCCGCGATGACGCTCGGCACCCGCACCCCGGCCACACCGGCCAGCCGATCGAGGAAGAAGCGCTCCTTCGCAAGGCTGGTGCGTGCGCGCAGTTGCTGCGGTCGCTGGACCTTCAGTACCAGGTCGTCGTCGATCGCATAGGTGCGCGCTTCGCCACCGCTTTCGTCGACGGCCGTCACCGCCGCGGCGCCCGGCGCATGGCGTCGCACGATGGCCAGCACGGTGGCGCTGTCGAGTACCGGGTCGGCGGCGTCGGGTTGCACATAGAAGTCTTTTGCCATGGCCCATCTCCCAACTCAGCGTGAATGCCAATCCCAACCGGCCGCTTCCAGCGCCAGCAGCGCGGAGAAACGCCCGCCGCGGTGGATCAGCGCTGCGGGTGGACCTTGCTCGACGATCCGGCCGTCGTCGAGCACCAGCACGCGGTCGGCCTCGCAGGCCGTGGCCAGCCGGTGCGCGACGATCAGCACGGCGCGCTGCGCGTTGTGCGCATCACGGCGCAGCGCGGCGCGGAAGGCGGCGTCGCTGGCGTGGTCGATGGCGGCGGTGGCCTCGTCGAGCAACAGCACACAGGGCTGGTGCACCAGTGCCCGCGTCAGGGCCAGCAACTGGCGCTGGCCGGCGGACAGCACGACGCCGCCATCACCCGCACGCAGCGGCGTATCGTAGCCTTGCGGCAAAGCCTGGATGATCGCGTGCGCGCCGGTGGCCATTGCCGCGGCCTCGACAGCGGCGCGGGTGACGCTGCCGTCGCCCATCGTCAGGTTCTCCAGCACGCTGCCGCCGAACAACTGCAGCGTCTGCGGCACGACGCCGAGTCGTTCACGCCGCTGTGTGTCGGTCATCGCGCAGGGGTCCATGGCGGCAACGCGGACCTGGCCTGAGCCCGGCGCACACAGCCCGCCGGCCAGATGCATGATGGTGCTCTTGCCCGCGCCGGTGCGGCCGACCAGCGCGACGTGCTCGCCGGCGTGCACGCGCAGCGAGACATCGCGCAGCACGGGGAAGCCGTCCTGGTAACCGAAGCTGAGGTTCGTCAGTTCGATCAGCGGCGCGGCGTCGCTGGTCTGGAACGAGCTGGCCTCGGCGGCGTCTCCCGGCTCGTCTGCCGGCAAGGCCAGCAGCTGGAACACCCGCTCGGCACCGGCCAGCGCGCTTTGCACCGTCTGCCACTCCTCGCCCAGGTTCGTGATCGGCGTGAAGAAGCGGCGAAACAGCAGCACGAAAGCCGTGAGCGTGCCGATCGACAGGCCCAAGCCCGCCAGCGCCGCTTCGCTGCCGGCCCACAGCAGCAGCGCGACGATCGCGCTGGCCAGCAGGACCATCAGCGGCGTGTAGACGGCCGCGTAGCGCGTGGCTTCGAGGTAGGCGTCCAGCGTCGCCTGCAGCGCGCCGCGAAAGCGCTGCGCGAAATAGTGCTCGCGCCCGAAAGCGCGAATGACTTCGGCACCGCCGAGTGTTTCCGCCAGCGTGGTGTTCAGTTCACCAACGGCGCGTCGCTGGGCCCGTTCCGCCGCCAGCACGCGGCGCTGGAACCAGCGCGTGAACCCCAGCAAAGGCGGCACGGCCAGCGCGGCGAGCAGGGTCAGCGTCGGGCTGAGCAGCAGCATCGCCAGCGTGATGGTCAGCAGTCGCGCCAGGTCGGCTACCAGGTTGGCGATGCCGGACGAGAACAGCCTGTCGATGGTGTCGATGTCGGCCGTGCAGCGGCCGATGGTGTCGCCCAGCGGCGTGGTGTCGAAATAGCGCACCGGCAGCCGTTGCAGGTGGGCGAAGAGGCGCAGCCGCAGATCGCGCAGCGCGCGCTGCGCCGCGACGGCCGTGACGTAGGCCGAGACCGCACCCAAACCCTGCTGCGCGGCCACGACCAGCAGGTAGACCAGGCCCAGGCGCAGCAGCCCGGCCGCGTGGCCCACGGCCAGGTGCGCGTCCACCACCTGACGCACGATCAGCGGCGGCAGCACCTCCAGGGCTGCGCCAGCCAGCACGCTGGCGGCAATGACCAGCAGCAGCCAGCGCTGTGGCGCCAGCAGTTCCCGCAGCTGCGCGGCGATGTTCATGGCCGATCCCCGGCCGCCAGCGCCACCAGCGTCACTTGCGCCGCATGGATGCGTGCATACACGCCGCCCGCTTGCAGCAGCGCTGCGTGGGTGCCTTGCTCGACGATGCGGCCCTGGTCCAGCACGAGCACCCGATCGGCCAGCGGGAAGACTGCCAGGCGGTGTGAGCACAGCACGACGGTCGCCTGCTGCCCGGCCGGCGCGCCGGCGCCGAAAGCTTGGCGCAGGCCGGCGATGATCTGCGCTTCGGTGTGCACGTCCACGGCGGAGAACGGGTCGTCCAGCAGCAGCAGCCGCGGCAAGGTGGCCGCGGCGCGCGCCAGTGCGATGCGCTGGCGTTGGCCACCCGAGACGCGGATGCCGCGCTCGCCAATCTCCGTGGTCATGCCTTTCGCGAAGCCGCTCACATCTTGCGCCAGCGCGGCGATGTCGATCGCGCGCGCCACCGCATCCGGCGTCGTGGTGCCCCCCATGGCGATGTTCTCGGCAACAGTGCCCGAGAACAGGAAGGGCTCTTGCGGCAGGTAACCGATCTGATCGCGGCACTGCGCGGGCGGGCCGCCGTCGAGCATCACGCTGCCGCCGGCCAGCGGATGCAGCCCCAGCAGCGCCTTGACCAGCGCGCTCTTGCCCGAACCCACCGGCCCGGTCACGGCGACGAAGGCGCCGGCAGCGATGTCCAGCGACACACGGTCGAGTGCCAGCGCGGCGTTGGCGCCGGGCTGGCCGTGGGCGAAGCTGACGTCGCGCAAGCACACGGCCATGCCGCCCGCTGCACGTGCGGCCGGCGCCGTGACGGCCGGGTCGGGCGCCGCGCCGGCCAGCTGAGCGGCGCGGAACGATGCATAACGCGGCGCCTGGCCGGCAGCCAGCGGCGGCGCCAGCAGCGGCTGGATGCGTGCATAGGCCGAGCCCCCGGCCTGCACCGAATTGACCAGCTGCGGCACACGAAAACCGCGCCCGGTGAAGCGCAGAAAGAGGTCGAGGTAGGTGACGAAGGCACCGATCGTCCAGGCGCCGGCAACCACCTTCTCGCCACCTTGCCACAGCACCAGCAGCACACCGGCGGTCATCAGCGTGGTGTAGACGGCGGGCAGTGCCGCGCGTGGCCGGGCCGCGGCCAAGCTGCTCAGCGCCTGCGTGTCGGCCAGGGCTGCGATGCGCGAGGCCACGGTCTGCCGCGCGCCCAGCAGACGCACGACGCGCATCGCAGACAGCGCTTCATGCAGCCCGGCCGTCAGCGCGCTGTTGGCCTGCCGCGCCGCCGTCGTGCGCTGGCGCACCCAGCGCCCGGAGGCAAAGGCCAGCGCCATCGCCAGGGGCACCGGCAGCAGGGCCCACAGTGTCAGCGGCACATCCAGCACCAGCATCGCGGCGAAGAAGGACAGCAGGAACAGCAGCGTGTCCCAGGTCTCGATGATCACCTCGCGCACGCCGACGCCGAGCACCTCGATGTCGCCGACCACACGCGCCATGATGTCGCCCACCGACGCTGCCGCCAGCGTGTCCATCGGCCAGGCCATCACGCCGCGCAGTGCGTCGGCGCGCAGGTTGGCGCGGATGCGGGCGTTGGCCGTCATCAGCCACCAGCGCTTGCCCACACGCGGCAGCTCGGTGGCCAGCGTCGCGGCGATGAACAACAGCAGGGCCTGCAGCAACGCCGCACGTGTGAGCTCGCCCCGCACGAACAGCGTGGCGGCGTCGATGGCCTGGCCGAGGAAGACGGCCGGCAGCACCACCGCGGTGTTCATCGCGATGCCCGCCAACGAGCCCAGCAGCAACTGACCGGCCACCTGGCGGTAGTACGGCTTCAGCGCCCAGAGGTAGTGCGGCATGTAGTGCGGCATGCGAAGTGAACTTGTTATTTCCAATTGAGTAGCATATGCTACCAACGCCATGTGGTCCATTCTGATAGTCACCTTGCCCACCCAGCCCAATGCCGTGCGCCTGCGCATCTGGCGTGCGCTGAAGGGCCTGGGCTGCGCTGCGCTGCGCGATGGCGCCTACCTGCTGCCGGCGGAAAACGCAGCCTCGCTGGAACCGCTGGCTGCCGAAGTGCGCGAGCATGGCGGCACCGCTTCGGTGATGACGCTGTCGCCCCGCGACGAGGCCCAGCGCGCCGAAATCCTGGCGCAGTTCGACCGTGGCGAGGCCTACATGCAGTGGCGCGAGACCGTCGCCGCTTTGCAATCCGAGCTGGACACGCTGGCCGAGACCGAAGCTCGGCGAAGGCTGCGTGGCGTGGCCGACGCACTGCAGGCGCTGCGCCGCATCGACTACTACCCCGGCGCGGCGGCCGAGCAGGCGCAAAGCCATCTGCTGTCGCTGCGACACAGCTTCGACAGCCGCTTCTCGAAGGGCGAACCGCAGGCGCGCCAGAACGATGGCATCGAGCGCCTGGACACCTGCAAGTTCCAGGGCAAACGCTGGGCGACCCGCGCCAGGCCCTGGGTCGACCGCCTGGCGTGCGCCTGGCTGATCCAGCGCTTCATCGACCCGCAGGCGCAGTTCGTCTGGCTGGCCGACGCGGCGAAGGCGCCGCGCGGCGTGCTGGGTTTCGACTACGACGGCGCGCGATTCACCCATGTCGGCGCGCGGGTCAGCTTTGAAGTGCTGGCCGCGAGCTTCGACCTGGAAGCCGACCCGAAGATGCGCCGCATCGCCGCCGCGGTGCACTACCTCGATGTCGGTGGCATAACCGTGCCTGAAGCCGCCGGGCTCGAAGCCGTGCTGGCCGGACTGCGCGAAGTGCATGCCGACGACGATCAACTCAAACAGGCCGCCTCGGCGGTCTTCGATGCGCTGTATGCGGCGCCTGGAGCCCCTTCATGAGTGCAGTCCTTCCGGCCGCGCTGCCGACGTCACGACCGTCGCCGGTCAGCTTTGCCGAGGCCTTCCGGTTCTGGCTCAAGCTCGGCTTCATCAGCTTCGGTGGGCCGGCGGGGCAGATCGCCATCATGCACAGCGAATTGGTCGAGCGCCGTCGCTGGATCAGCGAGAAGCGCTTCCTGCACGCGCTGAACTACTGCATGCTGCTGCCGGGGCCGGAGGCGCAGCAGTTGGCCACCTACATCGGCTGGTTGATGCACCGCACCTGGGGCGGCATCGTGGCCGGCGGGCTGTTTGTGCTGCCGTCGCTGTTCATCCTGATCGCGCTGTCGTGGATCTACCTGCGATTTGGTGATGTGCCGCTGGTGGCCGGCATCTTCTTCGGCATCAAGCCCGCGGTGACCGCCCTGGTGCTGCATGCGGCGCACCGCATCGGCACACGGGCGTTGAAGAACCGCTGGATGTGGGGCATTGCTGCAGCGGCGTTCGTTGCGATCTTTGCCTTCGACACACCGTTTCCGGCCATCGTGCTGGCGGCCGGCCTGACGGGCCACTTCGGTGCCCGCTACGCGCCGCAGGTGTTTGCGCTGGGCGGCGGCCATGGCAGCGCCAAAACGGGTTATGGGCCGGCGCTGATCGACGACGACACACCGACACCGGCCCATGCGCGTTTCTCGCGCAGCCACCTGGCCAAGGTGCTGGCGGTGGGCTTAGGCATGTGGCTCGCGGTGATGGCCGCGCTGGTCGCCACGCAGGGCCTGCAGAGCACGCTGGCGCAGATGGGTTGGTTCTTCACCAAGGCCGCGATGCTGACCTTCGGCGGCGCCTATGCCGTGCTGCCTTATGTCTATCAGGGTGCGGTGGAGCAGCACCACTGGCTGAGCGGGGCGCAGATGATCGATGGCCTGGCGCTCGGCGAAACCACACCCGGGCCGCTGATCATGGTGGTCACTTTCGTCGGTTTCGTCGGTGGTTGGGCGAAGCAGGTGCTGGGGCCTGATGCGCTGTTCCTCGGCGCCACGCTGGCGGCCACCGTCGTCACGTTCGTGACCTTCCTGCCGTCGTTCGTGTTCATCCTGGCCGGGGGCCCGCTGGTCGAGTCCACACACGGCAAGCTGGGTTTCACGGCCCCGTTGAGCGCCATCACCGCCGCCGTCGTCGGCGTGATCCTGAACCTGGCGCTGTTCTTTGCCTACCACGTGTTTTGGCCGCAAGGATTCAGCGGGCGCTTCGATGCGATCTCGCTGGTCATCACGCTGGCCGCCGCGCTGGCGCTGTTTCGTTTCAAGGTCGGCGTGATCCCTTTGCTCGGCGCCTGCGCGGCGGCCGGGCTGGTGGTCACGTGGCTGCTCCCCCTGTTGCGCTGACAAACGGAATGCCGATGGACACCTTGATGCACGCGTTGCACGTCGACAACCTCGGCGGCGATGGCCAGACGATGGAGCCGGCGATGGCACTGGCGCTGAGCGCCAGTTTCGGCAGCGTCGAGCGATGGCGCGAGGCGTTCATCGCGATGGCCAAAGCCCAGGGCGGCGGCTCGGGCTGGCTGTTGCTGACGTTCCAGCCGCGCGAAGGCATGCTGGTCAACCACCGGGCTGCAGATCACACGCAGGCGCTGGCCGGTGGCGTGCCGATCCTGGTGCTGGACAGGCACGAGCACACGGCCAACATCGCCTGGGCGCCGGTGTACCAGCGTTACCAGGATGCCGTTCATGCGGCCAGCGAACCTTTTGGTGCCCCGCAGGAGGATGTGGGCTCTTCGCTGGTGTTCGACGTGCGTCGCGCCGGCGTGTTCGACAAGGCGCCCAGCATGATTCCCGGTGCACGTTGGTGCGATCCGGCCAGCGTCGGCCAGTGGGCGAGTGAGCTGCCGGCCGACCGCGACATCGTCGTGTACTGCGTCTACGGCCACGAGGTCGGGCGCGTCACCGCGATGCGCCTGCGCGCAGCGGGCCTTCGCGCACGTTACCTGCGCGGTGGCATCGATGCCTGGCAGGCTGCCGGCCAACCGCTGGCCCCCAAGGGCGCGCCAGGCGGCGAACATCGTGGGTCCGGGGCAGGTGGGCGTGTGGACGAAGGCTGACAGCCCAGGCGCGGGGCAGCCGCGTGCACGATCGGTTACCCTGCCCATCCAAAGAGATCGGAGCAAGAGATGGAGCCGAAGTCACACTGGGAAGCGGTCTACCAAACCAAGGCGCCGGATGCCGTGAGCTGGTATGCGCCGCACCTGCGCGAGTCTTTGTCGTACATCCAGCGCACCGGGTTGCCGAAGTCTGCATCCATCATCGACGTCGGCGCCGGCGAGTCGACGCTCGTCGATGACTTGCTGGATGCCGGCTACGGCAACGTCACCGTGCTCGACATCTCCGATACGGCGCTCGAAGTGGCCAAGGCCCGCATGGCCGAGGGTGCAAATCGGGTGCAATGGCTCGCTGCCGACATCTTGAAGGCGTCCTTGCCGGTGCACGCGTACGACGTTTGGCACGACAGAGCGGTGTTCCACTTCCTGACGGATGCGGTGCAGCGCCGGGCGTACGTGGCGCAGGTGGTTCGAGCGGTGCGGCCAGGTGGTTACGCCATCGTCGGCACGTTTGGCCCGCAGGGACCTGCGCAATGCAGCGGGTTGCCTGTTGCCCGCTACGCGCCGGACGAACTCCATGACGAGTTCGGCGACCGATTTGCTCTCGTGGGCGACAGCATCAATGTCCACACGACGCCCTGGGGCAGCAGCCAGCAGTTCGTCTACTGTTTCTGCCGGCTGGAGCACTGAACCGGAGCGACGCGGAGGGCCGCGAACGTCATCTCGAGACACGCCTGAGTTGGTTCCGGCTGTACACCTGATACGGCTTGCCTGGCGGTGCCAGCTCAAACGTCTCGATGAACTCGTCGGCGGACAAGAACTTGTACGTCTCGCGCGCTTTCCATGCGTTGCTGAAGTTCTCGAAAGACTCGCTGTCGAAGACCAAGGACTCGGCCACGGCCGGCTCGGTGGCCTGTCGATAGGTATTGACGAAGCCTTCGACATGGAACTGCCGCAAGACGATGAGCTTGCGCGCCTTGTCGTAGCTGAAGACTCCCCAGTGCTCGTGCACCTCGCCGGCCTTGTTCTTCTCTTGGGGCGGGTACCGCGAGATGTTGGTTTCATGGATGAAGCGGCCGTTCATCACCCAGCGATAGGTCCGCGTCACGCTGCCTTCGCCGCTCTCACCAGACGCTGTTCCGGCCCACTCTCCAATGAAACGCTGCACCGAGCCCAACTTCTCCGGTTCTGGCTCGGCCGCGCCGCTGGCTCCAACCAGCGCGCCGATCAGCATCAGAGGCGCGGCGAAGTGGCGCGAGGCACGCATGGGATCCCCTCTCGTTTTACCCGGACGCCGGCATCTTGCCAGCAGCGCGCCGAAGCGACCAGACCGACAGCGCTACACTGACCGCGATGTTCTTTCGACGCCTCGCCCATCGCCTGGCCACCACGTTCTGCGTGGTGCTGTCGCTGCTGTTCTCGCAGCTGGCGTTGGCGAGCTACGTCTGTCCGGGGCAGGCCGATGCCAAAGCGATGCTTGCGCTGATGGCCGCTGGCGAGCCGTGCGCGGGCATGGACGAGGCGCAGCCCACGCTGTGCCACCAGCACGCTGCGGGTACGGTGCAGTCCTTCGAACCCATCAAGCTTCCCGCGGCATCGCAGCCGGTGGTTGTCCAGGTGCTCGTGCTGCCCCTGGTTCTCGATGCCGGCGAGGCGATTGCGCTGCCGATGGCGGCCACAGCGCAGGCTCGCCCTCCGCCGGACCCGCTCTTCCTGTCCACGCTCAGACTCCGAGTCTGACCCCCTCCGTCGATTGATCGGCGCTGGCGCGGCTTGTCCGCATGCCAGCAGATGCCCCATTCGTCGTCGGAGTTTCCATGTCAAGAAACGCTCTGCGTGCAGCCGTCCTGGCTGTCGCCTTCCTGCCGGCGCTTGCCGCAGCCGGACCCCTTTCGCTCGACTATGCGTTGGACCTGGCGGTCCAACGTTCGGAAGCCGCCCGTGCGGCGCGCGCCGGCGTCGCCAGCGCCTCCGAAGCGGCGCGGGCTGCCGGCCAACTGCCGGACCCAATGCTGCGCGCAGGCATCGACAACATGCCCATCACCGGTGGCGACCGGCTCAGCACGACGCGCGACTCCCAGACGATGAAGCGCATTGGCATCAGTCAGGAGTGGCTGTCGCGGGACAAGCGCGCTGCGCGGCAAGCCGTTGCCGAGGCCGCGGCCAGCCGGCAGGCCCTCCAAGCGCAGGCGGCTGCCGCCGAGGCACGGTTGCAGACGGCACTGGCCTACCTGGACGCGTACTTCGCCGGCGAAGCGCTCAAGCTCACCACGCTGACCGAGCACCACGTCCACGAGGAACTCGAAGCGGCCCGCGCCCGCTTCGCCGCATCGGCCGGCGGCAGCCCCGAGGTGCTGGCGCTGACCGCGGCGCGGGGCACGGCCGAGGACGAGGCGGCGGAAGTTCGTCAGCAGCAAAGTGCCGCCCAGGTCGCCTTGCAGCGCTGGGTCGGTGTGCCGGCCGACGAACTGCTGGCGGTGCCTGCGTTGCCGGCGCCGACGGAGCAGGCTTACGTCGCCAGTTCTCCCACCGTCCTTGGTTTGCAGCGCGACATCGAGATCGCCCGCCAGTCCGCGGCGGTCGCTGCATCGGAGCGCCAGAGCAACTGGACCTGGGAGCTGTCCTACGGGCAGCGCACGGGCTATGCCGACATGGTGTCCTTCGGTGTGAGCATCCCGCTGCAAGTGGCCCCGGCCGAGCGACAAGACCGCGAGACCGCGGCAAAGCGCGCGCTCGTCGAGAAGGCCGAAGCCGAGCTCGCCGAAGCCACACGAACCGCGGCGGCCGAGTACAGGGCACTCACCAGCGACGTGCAGCGCCTGCAAGAGCGCATCGAGCGCTACCGAAGCGCGGTGCTCACGCCATCCCGGCAGCGCACCGCCGCGGCGATGGCCGTCTACCGGTCGAACCAGGCGACGCTGGTCAGTGTCTTCGAAGCACGGCACATGGAGTTCGACGTGCAGAGAAGGCTCTTGAACCTGCAGCGCGACCTCGCCAGGACACAAGCCCAACTGGCCTTCAAGCCGCTGACCGCCGGAGCCGCACCATGAATCGCACGTCGCTCATTGCCGGCCTCGTCGCCGCCGGCATCTTGCTCGCCGCTGGCGGCTTCTATCTGGGGCGTCGCGCATCGAGCACGGAACCCGCGGCCGCGGCGCCATCGCCCGGCGACCGCAAGGTCGTCCTCTACTGGCACGACCCCATGGTGCCGGGGCAGCGCTTCGACAAGCCCGGCAAGTCGCCGTTCATGGACATGCAACTGGTACCGGTCTACGCCGATGAAGCCAACGACGCCGGCGTCAAGGTCAGCCCTGCCGTGCAGCAGAACCTGGGCATCCGCACCGCGACGGTGAAGCGCGCCGATGTGTCGTCGGCGTTCGATGCGGTGGGCGCGGTCCAGTTCGACGAACGGTTGAACGTCGCCGTGCAGACCCGTGTGGCCGGGACCATCGAGCATCTGGCGGTCCGCGCGCCGATGGAACAGGTTCGCAAGGGCCAGACGCTCGCGACCATCTTCGCGCCCGATTGGTTGGGCCCGCAGAACGAGCTGCTCGCGCTGAGGCGGGCCGGCGTGTCGCAAGAGCTGATTGCGGCGGCACGTGAACGCATGCGTGCAATGTCCATTCCAGAGGCCCTTGTCCGCCAGAGCGAGGAGAGCGGCACCGCCCAGGCCCGCTTCACGCTCACGGCGCCGGCGAGCGGCGTGGTCGCGGAACTGGGGGTGCGCGAGGGGGTTGCCGTCACGCCGGGCATGACGCTGTTCCGCATCGCCGGGCTGGAAACGGTTTGGGCCGTGGCCGAAGTGCCTGAAGCGCAAGCCGTGCGCCTCTTGCGTGGGCGCAAGGTCAAGGCCGTGCTGCAGGCCGACGCGTCGCAGGCGTTCAGCGGCGAGCTGAAGGAAATCCTGCCGCAGGTCAGCGCGAACACCCGCACGCTGCAGGCCCGCTTCGAGGTCGACAACCGGGGCGGCAAGTTGATACCAGGGATGCTGCTGCGCCTGCAGGTCGCCGGGCCGAGCACGTCTCGCCTGGTGGTGCCGTCGGAGGCCGTCATCCGCACCGGCAAGCGCGCCGTGGTCCTGGTCCGCAAGGACAACGGGTCCTTCGAGAGCCGCGACGTCACTCTTGGGCAGGAAGTCGGCGACGACATCGAGGTCACGCAAGGGCTCACCGAGGGTGAGCAGGTGGTGGCCAGCGGCCAGTTCCTCATCGACTCCGAGGCGCGGCTGCGTTCCGTCGCGGGCAGCATGAACACGCCACCGGCGCAAGCTGTCGGGGGTGCCAAATGATTGCCGCGCTGATTCGCTGGTCGGTCGGCAACCGCTTCCTCGTGCTGCTGGCCACGGCCTTGCTCGTGGCGGCAGGCCTGTGGTCGGTGAAGAACACAGCGGTGGACGCCTTGCCGGACCTCTCGGACACGCAGGTCATCGTGCGCACCACGGTGCCGGGCAAACCGCCACAAGTGGTGGAGGATCTGGTCACCTACCCGCTGACCACGGCGATGCTCAGCGTGCCCGGTGCGAAGACCGTTCGCGGCTACTCGTTTTTCGGCGACTCGTTCGTCTACGTGCTGTTCGACGACAAGACCGATCCGTACTGGGCACGCTCGCGCGTCGTCGAGTCCCTCAATCAGGTGCAGAGCAGGCTGCCACCCGGTGCCACCGCCACCCTCGGACCCGATGCCACCGGCGTCGGCTGGGTCTACGAATACGCCCTGGTCGACCGCACGGGCAAGAACGACCTCGGCCAGTTGCGTGCGTTGAACGACTGGTTCCTGAAGTTCGAGCTGAAGACTGTGCCCGACGTGGCGGAAGTGGCCAGCATCGGCGGCATGGTCAAGCAATACCAGGTGGTGCTCGATCCGGACCGCATGCGCGGGCTCGGCGTCACGCAAGCCATGGTCGTGGAAGCGCTGCGCAAAGGCAATCAAGCGTCCGGCGGCTCGGTCGTGGAGCTGGCCGAGGCCGAGTACATGGTGCGTTCGAATGGCTTCCTGAAGTCGCTCGACGACTTCCGCGCCATCCCGCTGTCCGCGACGGGCGCGACGCCGGTGCTGCTGCGCGACGTTGCGACGGTGCAAGTGGGGCCGGAGATGCGACGCGGCATCGCCGAACTCGATGGCGAAGGCGAGGTCGCCGGTGGCGTGGTGGTCATGCGCTCAGGGAAAAACGCAAGCACGACCATCGAGGCCGTGAAGGCGAAGCTCGCTGCCCTCAAGCCCAGCCTGCCGCCGGGTGTCGAAGTCGTCGAGACCTACGACCGCTCCAAGCTCATCGACCGGGCCGTCGACAACCTGCGCTCCAAGCTCGTCGAAGAGTTCATCGTCGTCGCCGTCGTGTGCGCCATCTTTCTGTTTCATCTGCGCTCGGCGCTGGTGGCGGTGGTCGCGCTCCCGGTCGGGGTTCTGGCCGCCTTCGTTGTCATGCGTTGGCAAGGCGTCAGCGCGAACATCCTGTCGCTCGGCGGCATTGCGGTGGCCATCGGCGCGATGACCGACGCCTCGGTGGTCATGGTCGAGAACCTGGCCAAGCACATCGAGGCGTTCGAGGCCACGCAGGGGCGCGCGCCGTCAGCGGCCGAGCGATGGGCCTTGGTGGTCGAGTCCTGCGTCGAGGTGGGGCCGGCGCTCTTCTTCTCGCTGCTGGTCATCGCGCTGTCGTTCGTCCCCGTGTTCGCGCTCGAAGCGCAGGAGGGCCGGCTGTTCTCGCCACTGGCGTTCACGAAGACTTATGCGATGGCGGCGGCCGCAGGCCTGTCGGTCACCTTGGTGCCGGTGCTGATGGGCTGCTTCATCCGCGGCCGCATGCCGCACGAGGCGGCCAACCCCTTGAACCGTGGGCTCATCGCCGTCTATCGGCCGCTGCTCGATGTGGTCTTGCGCTTCCCCAAGACGACGCTGGTGGTGGCTGCAGCCGTGCTTGCGTTGACGGCTGTTCCGGTCATGCGCCTGGGCGGCGAGTTCATGCCGGCACTCGACGAAGGGGATCTGTTGTACATGCCGTCTGCACTGCCTGGGCTGTCGGTTTCGAAGGCCTCGCAGTTGCTGCAGCAAACGGACCGGCTCATCAAGACGGTACCGGAGGTCGAACGTGTCTTCGGCAAGGCCGGGCGCGCGGACACGGCCACCGACCCGGCGCCGCTGGAGATGTTCGAGACCACCGTCCAGTTCAAGCCACGCGACCAGTGGCGGCCCGGGATGACAGCGGACAAACTGGTCGAGGAACTCGACCGTGTCGTCAAGGTTCCGGGGTTGTCCAATATCTGGGTTCCGCCCATCCGCAACCGCATCGACATGTTGGCCACAGGCATCAAGAGCCCGGTGGGCATCAAGGTCTCCGGCGCGGACCTGGCGGTCATCGACCGACTGACGACGCAGATCGAGACGGCCGTGAAGAATGTGCCGGGCGTGTCGTCGGCGTTGGCCGAACGATTGACCGGAGGCCGCTACATCGACGTGGATGTCGACCGGCTGGCGGCGGCGCGCTACGGCTTGTCGGTCGCCGACGTTCAGGCGGTGGTCTCCACCGCCATCGGTGGCGACAACGTCGGCGAAGTCATCCAGGGGCGCGAACGTTATCCGATCAACGTTCGGTACCCGCGCGAGATTCGCGACTCGCTCGAACGCCTGCGGCAGCTGCCGTTCGTCACCGAGAAGGGTGCGACGGTGCTGCTGCATGACGTTGCGCGTGTCGCCATCGAGGAAGGCCCGCCGATGCTGCGCAGCGAGAACGCCCGGCTGTCGGGCTGGGTCTACGTCGACGTGCGGGGCCGCGACCTGCGCTCGGCCGTGAACGACATGCAGGCGGCAGTCGCCAGGCAGGTGGCAATGCCGGCGGGCTACGCCGTGTCGTGGTCCGGTCAGTTCGAGTACCTGGAGCGCGCCACCGAGCGACTGAAGCTGGTGGTGCCGGTCACGCTGGTGGTCATCTTCGTGCTGCTGTACCTGCTGTTCCACTCGTTCAGCGATGCCGCGCTCGTGATGGCTGCCGTGCCGTTCTCGCTGGTGGGCGGCTTCTGGCTCATCTGGGCGCTCGGCCACGCCATCTCGGTCGCCACCGCCGTGGGGTTCATCGCGTTGGCCGGGGTGGCGGCGGAGTTCGGTGTGGTGATGCTCATCTACCTGAAAAGCGCGTGGGCACGACGCATCGCCGCCGGCGAGCCAGACACCGACGAGACGCTGCTGGCCGCCATCCGCGAAGGCGCCGTGCTGCGCGTGCGGCCCAAGGCCATGACCGTGGCCGTCGTGATGGCCGGCCTGCTGCCCATCCTGTGGGGCAGCGGCACCGGCTCCGAGGTCATGACGCGGATCGCCGCGCCGATGGTCGGCGGCATGGTGACGGCGCCGCTGCTCAGCATGCTCGTGATCCCGGCCGCCTGGTACCTGCTGCACCGTCGGCGTGCTGCCGTGCTGCAGCTGAAGCCGGGCAACTGAGGCCAAAAAAGTGCGGAGCCCAGGCCCCGCGCGCGTTGGAGCGTCGGAATCAGCCCATGGACCGACGCACGCCGTCGTCAACCACGACCTCGCCGTCCTCTTTGGTGAACGGCGTCGCCAGTCGTGCCGGCAGGATTTCGAGTACTGCTTCGGAGGGCCGGCACAACTTCGTTCCGAGCGGCGTCACGACGATGGGGCGGTTGATGAGGACCGGGTGCTGCAGCATGAAGTCCAGCAGTTCCTCGTCGGACCACCGGGGGTCGGCAAGCTGCAACTCACCGTAGGGCGTGCCCTTTTCGCGCAGCAGCGCCCGGACGGGAGTCCCCATCGCGGCCACGAGTTCGCGCAGGCGCTCCCGGGTGGGCGGCGTCTTGAGGTACTCAATGACTTCGGGCTCGACGCCGCTGGCGCGAATCAGGGCCAGCGTGTTGCGAGACGTACCGCATGCGGGGTTGTGGAATATCGTGACGGTGGCCATGGCTGATGGAGATGGGTGGCGGTGCTCGGGGCGATGCGGGGCTACTCAGCCGCGATGGTAGGTTTCACGGCATCCCGGCTCGTGCTTGGGGCTGTCTTGCTTGCGCCCAGCAAGCCGTGGAGGGCTGCGCCGATGCCGGCGCCGGCCAGTTCGGCCACCATGAAGCCGGGCACGCTCGACGGCGCGATGCCGGCGAAGCTGTCGCTGAACATGCGGCCGAAGGCCGCCGCCGGGTTGGCGAACGAGGTGGAAGCGGTGAACCAGTAGGCTGCGCCGATGTAGCAGGCGACCACCGCTGCGACGCGGGCCGCGGGCGCCCTGAGGATGACCAGCAGCAGCCCCGCGGTGGCCACCGCTTCGGCGATCCACTGGCCGGTGCCGCCGCGCAGCTTCGTCGAGAACTGCAGGATGTTCGCGTCGAACATCGCGTGGGCGAGCCAGGCGCCCAACACGGCGCCCACCAGCTGGGCAACGACGTAAGGGGCGAGCAGCCAACGGGGCAACTCTCCGCGCATCGCCATGACCAGCGAAACCGCAGGATTGAAGTGCGCGCCGCTGACCGGACCGAGCACCTCGATCAGGATGTAGAGGCCGCCGACCGTCGCCATGGTGTTGGCGAGCAGCGCGATGGCGACGTTGCCACCCGACAGCCGCTCGGCCATGATGCCCGAGCCGATGACCACGGCCAGCAGCAGCGCGGTGCCGAGCGCCTCGGCAAAGAGTTTGCGGGGAGCGTCGGCCACGATGGTCAGGCCCCGGCGATGTTGAGCAACGAGCGTTCAAGCTCTGCGTCGCTCAGCTTGTCAAACGGCAGTTCGAGCAACTGCATCATCCTGTCCGAGATGGACTGGCGGGTCGACTCGAACGCGTGGGCCTTCTCTGCCGCCGGCGCATTGGACGGGTCCGGATAGCCCCAGTGCACCTTCACCGGGCTGCCGGGCCAGTAGGGGCAGGTCTCGGCCGCGGCGCTGTTGCACACGGTGATGACGATGCGCATCTGCGGCGCCTGCGGCCCGACGAACTCGTCCCAGCCCTTGCTGCGGCAGCCGGCGGTGTCGACGCCGGCTTCCTTCAACGCATCCAGCGCGAACGGATTGATGCGGCCGCACGGCGCGCTGCCGGCGCTGAAAGCGCGGACATCCTTGCCGAACTTCTTGGCCCAGTGATTCAACATGCCCTCGGCCAGGACACTGCGGGCGGAGTTGTGCGTACAAAGGACAAGGACGTTCGTCGTCATGGTTCAGCGGGTCCCGATGTCCTTGACTTCCTTGTGAATGGCCAGGCGGCCCAGGCTCGCCATCGGCAGGGCCATCATCAGTTCCAGTCGGCGCTTCATCGTGATGGCCGTGTCCTTGAAGGCCTTCGCCTTGGCATCGTCAGCGCCCTCGACTGCCGCCGGGTCCGGCATGCCCCAGTGCGCCGTCATCGGCTGACCGGGCCAGACCGGGCAGACCTCGCCGGCTGCCTGGTCGCAGACGGTGAAGACAAAGTCCATCGGCGGCGCGTCCGGCGCGGCGAACTCCTCCCAAGCCTTGCTGCGGAAACCATCCGTTGGGATGTGCAGGTTCTGAAGCTCCTTCAGCGCCAGCGGGTGGACCACGCCCTTGGGGTGGCTGCCGGCCGAGTAGGCCTTGAAACGGCCCTTGCCCAACTCGTTGAGGAGGCCCTCTGCGAGGATCGAGCGCGCGGAGTTGCCCGTGCAGATGAACAGCACGTTGTAGGTCGTGTCGGCCACGTGGCACTCCTCAGCAGCAGGAGGAAGCGGCCTTCACCGCGATGCCGATGGGCTTGCCGCGCGGCGCCGGTGTTGCGCAGCACGCGGAGGCTTCGGCCGAGGTGGCAGCGGGCTGGGACTCACTGAACACAGGGATGTTGTCGAGCGTGTGGAAATGCTCCCAGGCGATGCCTTGCGGGTCGGTGACCCAGTGTTTCTCGCTGCGTGCGTAGCAGCAGGTCGTCTCGCCTTCGTCGAGCAGCGCCATATCGGCGGCTTCGGCACGGGCCTTGAGCTCGACCAGTTCTTCCGCGGTGTCGGTCTGGAAGCCGAGGTGGTCCACGCCGGGCTTGCCGCCGCGGGTGGAGATGGCGAAGTTGATGCGCGGATCATCGAGCATCCACTTCGCGTAGTCGCCCTCGACGCGTGTCGGCTCGGCAGCGAACATCTTCGAATAGAAGGCGATGCTCGCCTTCAGGTCTTCGACATGGGCGTGAACATGAAATCGCTTCAAGGGGTTCTCCTTCAGCACTTGCAGGACGCCGCCGTCGCGTCGAGGCATTCGACGCCCTGGCAGCAGTTTTCGGTGAGATAGGCGAGCAGCGCGTTCATCTGCGCGTAGGCGGCCCGGTAGATGATGTGTCGGCTTGAGCGCTCCTGCGTCACCAGGCCGGCATGCGTCAGTTCCTTGAGGTGGAACGACAGCGTGTTGGGTGGGATGTCCAGCGCTTCGGCCATGGTTCCTGGCGTCAGGCCTTCCTGGCCTCTGACCACGAGGGCGCGGAACACTTTCAAGCGCACCGGCTGCGCAAGGGCAGCGAGCGACTTCACGACGTCTTGTTCATCCATAGTTCCACGATACTCGAATCTAAGAATCGATGCAAGGGTCTCGGGTGGGAACAGGTCTTGTCGATGCAAAGCCCACAATCCGGGCGTGAGCATTGCCGACATCCACCTGCGCCAGGTTCTCGCCGCGATGGCCGGACCCGCGTCGCGCCCGCGTGAGGACCAGACGGCGGCCGTGGCCGCGCTGGTCGAGCAACAGGCCCGGGTGCTCGTCGTGCAGGCCACAGGATGGGGCAAGTCGGCGGTGTACTGGGCCGCTACCTCGGCCTTGCGCGCGGCGGGCAAGGGACCCACGCTGATCGTTTCACCGCTGTTGGCGTTGATGCGCGACCAGGTCGGCGCCGCGGCGCAGGCGGGGCTGCGGGCGGCCACCGTCAACTCCACCAACCTCGAAGATTGGGACGCGGTCTTCGACGACATCGCCGGCGACCGCCTCGACGTGCTGCTGGTGTCGCCCGAGCGACTGGGCAACGCAGGTTTCGCGCGGCGCCTGCCCGGCTTGCTGGCCGCGACCGGGCTGGTGGTCATCGACGAGGCCCATTGCATTTCAGACTGGGGCTTCGACTTCCGCCCCGACTACCAGCGCCTGGCGAAGACGCTGCTGGGCATCGGCGCCGACACGCCGGTGCTGGCCACGACCGCGACGGCCAACCGCCGGGTCACGCTGGACATTGCCCGCCAGCTGGGCCCGCAGACGCTGACCTTCCGCGGTTCGCTCGCGCGCGCGTCCCTGCGTCTGGCCGTCGTGCCCGGGCTCAATTCGCTGCAACGCTATGCCTGGGTCGGCGATGCGCTGGACGCGTTTGCGGGTTCCGGCATCGTCTACGCCTTGACGGTCGCCGAGACCGAACGGCTGGCGGGCTTCCTGCGGTCCTGCGGCTTTGAAGTAGCGGCCTACCACGGGGGACTGGACACCGCCGTGCGCTCGGGGCTGGAGGATGCGCTGCGCCGCAATGCGCTGAAGGCCGTGGTGGCGACTTCGGCGCTGGGCATGGGCTACGACAAGCCCGATCTCGCGTTCTGCATTCACGTCGGCTCGCCGGCCTCGCCGGTGGCCTACTACCAGCAGGTGGGCCGGGCAGGCCGGGCGCTCGACGACGCCGTGGCCGTCTTGCTGCCCGCCGAGACCGACGAGCAGATCTGGGCCTACTTCGCCACCGCGGGCGTGCCTGACGAACAGCGCGTGGGCAAGATCATCGATGCGCTGACGCAGGCCGCGCAGACCCTGGTGGAACTGGAGAACAGCACCACGATCCGGCGCGGGCGGCTCGAAGGCCTGCTGAAGATCCTGGCCGTGGATGAGGTGGTGAAGCGCGAAGGCTCGGCCTGGACGCTCACCGGCACGCCATGGCGCTTCGACGCCGAGCGCTGGCGGGCCCTGGCGCAGGTGCGCGAGCGCGAGGCCGGCCTGATGCGTGCGTTCGCCGCGGGCAAGGGCTGCCTGATGCGCTTCCTGCAAGAAGCGCTGGATGACCCCGAGCCCAGCGACTGCGGGCGCTGCAGCGTGTGCACGGGCAGGCTTCCCGGCCCGGGTGCGCGCCCCAGCGAAAAGCGCACCGAGGCGGCGCGTGTGTTCGCACGCGGACAGGACGTGGTCATCGAACCGCGCAAGCTCTGGCCGACGGGCGGCACCGGCAAGGGCCGCAAGGGACGGATCATCGGTTGCGGCGAGGGCCGCGCCCTGGCCTTTGCCGACGATCCCGGCTGGGCCGAGGCGCTGCTGCCGCTGTTCACCCGGCCCGACGGGCCGGCGCCGCAGCAGGTGCTGGACGGCGTGGTCGGTGTGCTCGGCCGCTGGCGGCGCAGTTGGGGGGCCAGGCCGGTGGCCGTGGTGCCGATGCCGTCGGCGCTGCACCCGCAACTGGTCCACTCGGTTGCGTCGCATGTGGCGTCGGTGGGCCGGCTGCCGCTGGTCGACGCGCTGCGCCTGGTGGCCACCAAGGCGGACGTACAGCCGGGCGCCGACGTGGCATCGGGCGCCAAGGTGGCAGCGCTGCTCGAGGCCCTGGCGCTGCGGCCCGAGGTCGCGGTGCCGGCCGGGCCGCTGCTGCTGATCGACGCCCGCTACCGCAGCGGCTGGTCGGTGACGGTGGCGGCCGCGCTGTTGCGCGAGGCCGGTGCCGCTGCGGTGCTGCCGCTGGTGTTGCACCGGCTGCCTTGACGTGAAAATGGACCGCTGCGCGGTTTCAGTGCCGGTGAACGCGGTCGATAAGCAGATGAGGCCAGAGTGGTTCGTGGGCCGTGTTCGCTGAAGTGGGCTGTCGATGTCGCTGCCAAGGGTGCTGATTTGCTGTTTGCTGGCGCTGGTGGCAGCCGTCGCCACGGCCGCCACGGCTGGCCCCGGCTTGGCTGCGACGCGCTGGACGACCTTGTCGGACACGCTCTTCAGGCACCACACCGCCGCCGAAGCCGCGAGTGCCAACGCGCTGGCGCAGGATGGCAGCGGGTTTCTGTGGCTGGGCACGCAGGGCGGTCTCGCACGCTGGGACGGCTATCGTTTTCGCCACTACACGGCCGACCCACAGACACCCGGCTCGCTGCCCGACAACTACGTCCTCGCGTTGCATGTCGATGAGCGTGGCCGGCTGTGGATCGGCACCAGCGCCGGCGGCCTGGCCCGGTACGACGCCGAACGCGACCGCTTCGTCGTCTATCCCGCAGGTGCATCGGGCCTCAGCGACGCCAGCGTGACGGCGATCACCGGCGATGGCGAGGGCGGCCTGTGGCTCGGCACCGGCGCCGGGCTGGACCACCTGGACGCCAGCGGCGCCGTGCAGCGCGCGCGCGCCGCTGCCGAAGCGCTGCCCGAGGGGGGTGTGCGGGCGTTGCTGCGCGACCGCAGCGGCGTGCTCTGGGTCGGCACGCCGCACGGCCTGCTGCGGCGCAACCCGGGAGCCGCCGCCTTTGCTGCGGTGCCGCTGCAGATGGCACGTGGCCGCTCGCCCGCGGTCGCCAGGCTGGCGCAGGACAGCGCCGGTCGCGTCTGGGTCGGCACCCAGGGCAACGGTGCCTTCGTCATCGAAGCCGACAAGGCCGCCGCCCCCCACGCCGTGCGCGAAAGCGGCGCCGTGTCGGCATTGCAGAGCGACCGCGTGATGGCCATGGTCGAGGCCAGGCCGGGCGAGATGTGGCTGGGCATCGATGGCGGTGGCATCGTCGCGGTCGACATCGAACACGGATCGACGCGGCGCATCCGCCACCATCCTGGCCTGGCCTCCAGCCTCAACGACGACGATGTGCTGTCGCTGTACCGGGACCGCAGCGGCCTGGTCTGGGTCGGCACCAGCTCGGCGCTGAGCCAGTTCGATCCGCAGCAGACGGCCGTGGTCTCGGTGCTGGGTGCCGCCGGGCGGCCGCGGGGCATCAGCCACGCCAATGTGGCGGCCGTGCTGGCGCAGCCCGGCGGCCACATCTGGCTCGGTCTGGGCGACGGCGGCATCGACATCATCGACCCGGTGCTCGGCCGCGTCGGCCAGTTGCGGCCCGACCCGGCGCAGCCCTTCAGCGCCTTGCCCAAGGGGCGCGTGCTGGCGCTGGCGCGCGGCCGCGGCGGCGAGGTCTACATCGGCACCCAGCAGGGGCTGTACCGCAGCGACGCCGCCGGCAAGCACGTGGTGCGCCTGCAAGTGCCGGGGCGCGCCGCCAGTGCCGCCACCTGGGCCTTGTGCTTCGACGCTGGCGTGCTGTGGATCGGCGGCCTCGACGGGCTGTGGGGCCTGGACCTGCGTTCGGCAGGGCAGCCGCGGCTGTTGCGCCACGAAGCGGCCGCGGGGCTGGGCGATGCGCGTGTGACGGCGATCGCTCGCGGTGCCGGCGATTCGCTGTGGATCGGCACCCGCGTCGGCCTGGCCCACCTCGACACCGCCTCCGGCGTGCTCGACCGCGTGCCTACCGATGCGGCCGATGACAGCCGGCTGCCGGGAACCTATCTGTCGTCGATCCTGGTCGATGCGCGTGGGCGGCTGTGGGTGTCGTCGTTCGGCAGCGGTGTTCAGCTGCTGCAGCGCCGCGACGCCGACGGCCGGCTGTGGTTCAAGCGGCTGGGCCTGCGCGAAGGTTTGCCGCACACCGGCGTCAACATGCTGCTGGAGGACACGCAGGGCGACATCTGGGCCAGCACCGATGACGGCCTCGCGGTCATCGCCGGCAACGACTTGACGATCCGTGGGCTGCAGCGGCCGCAGGGGGTGGGGATTCAGTCCTATTGGACCAACGCCGGGGCCGTGACGGCCGCCGGCGATTTGATGTTTGGCGGCCAGGGCGGGCTCACCGTGGTGCGGCCCGACCGCTTGACGCGCCGGGAGCATGTTGCAGCGGTGGTGGTGACCGACGCACGCGTGGGCAACGTGTCGCTGCCCGCCGGGCGCTTCAACCAGGCACCGGGGGCAGCGGCTGCGATCGAGGTCACGCCCGACGAGCGTGGCCTGTGGGTCGAGTTTTCAGCCCTCGACTTTTCGGCCCCGGAGCGCAACCGCTACGCCTACCGCCTGCAGGGCTTCGACGCCGACTGGATCAGCACCGAGCCGAGCCGCCGGCTGGCCAGCTACACCAACCTGCCAGCGGGCGACTACACGTTGCAACTGCGCGGCTCCAACCGCGACGGCGCCTGGTCGCCGCCGCTGAGCCTGGCGGTGCATGTGCGGCCGGCCTGGTACCAGGCCGCGTGGTTGCAGGTGCTGCTGGTCTTGTGCGCGCTGGTCGCGGTGGCCGCGCTGGTGCAGGTGCGCACGGCGTACCTGCGAGGGCGCCAGCTCGAACTGCAGGGGCTGGTAGCCGCCCGCACGGCCGAACTGGAGCGGCGCAGCGAAGAACTGCGCCAGAGCAAGGTCCAGCTCGAACAGTTGGCCTATGCCGACCCGCTGACCGGACTGCCGAACCGGCGCCTCTTCAACGACGACCTGCGCCACCTGGTGGCGCTGGCCTCGCGCGACGGCGGCGCCTTCACCCTGTTGCTGATCGATCTCGATGGCTTCAAGGCCATCAACGACACGCTCGGGCACGACGCCGGCGACGCGCTGCTGGTGGCGACCGCCGCGCGCCTGCGCCATGCGGTGCGCGAGTCCGACCGTGTGGCCCGCACCGGCGGCGACGAGTTCGCGGTGCTGCTGATGCAGACCATCGAGCACGATCTCGTGCAAACCGTCTGTGGCCGCATCCTGGACGGCCTGGCCGAGCCGCTGCTGTTCAAGGGCTCCAGGCTGCGTGTCAGCGCCAGCATTGGGGCCGCGCAGTGCCCGAGCCAGGGCAGCGTGCCCGACGCGCTGTACAAGGCCGCCGACGTTGCGCTGTACGCGGCCAAGCGCGCCGGCCGCAACACCTGGCGCTGGTATGAGCCGGGCGATGCCGTGGCCGCCAGGCGCCTGGGCGCGTCGATCGACGGCACGACCTCGGCCTGACGCCGGGTCATGCGCCCACCGCTGCCTATACTCCCTGGCAGCGTGGGATACGAAGGGACGTGCATGCGCGCAGGCTTGTCGGTGTTGGCGTTGCTGGGGGCCTTGCTCGTGGTCTGGCTGTTGTCGGGCCGGCAATTGCAGTCGATGCAGTCGACGCAGGGCAGCGCGTCCGGCCCCGGCGCTGCCGACCCCGCGGCGCAGCAGGCGCAGAAGGTGCAGCAGGCCATCGAACGTGGCGCGGCCGCGCGCGCTTCGGAAGCGGCGGCGCAGTGAGCCCCGAAGAACAGGCTGAACGCGACCGCGCGGCCATGCGCATCGCGCTCGACCAGGCGCAGAACGCCTGGCTCGTCGGCGAGGTGCCGGTCGGCGCCGTGATCGTGCGCAGCCAGCCCGACGGCGTGCAGGTCGTCGCCACCGGCTACAACCGGCCGATCACCACGCACGACCCGACGGCCCACGCCGAGATCGTTGCCTTGCGCCATGCCGCCACGCTGCTGGGCAACTACCGGCTGCCCGAGTGCGAGCTCTACGTGACGCTGGAGCCGTGTGCGATGTGCGCGATGGCGCTGCTGCACGCACGTTTCAAGCGTGTGGTGTTCGGGGCGCCGGACCCCAAGACCGGCGCCGCCGGTTCGGTGCTCGACCTCTTCGGTCAGGCCCAGCTCAACCACCAGACGGCGCTCGTCGGCGGCGTGTTGGCCGACAGCTGCGGCGAGATGCTGCGCGGCTTCTTCGCCGAACGCCGCGCCGAAGCCAAGGCAGCGCGCGACGTTGCCACCATCCCGGCCGGTGAGGCCATCGAAATCCACCTGCCGCCTGACACGCTGTGACGACCATGCCTTCGTTAACCCTGTTCACCCCCGCCGGCGTGCTGGCCCAGGCAGCGCCTTTGCGTCTGGCCGCCAAACGCCTGCAGGCGCTGGGTTTCGACGTGAGCGTCGACCCGTCGGCGCTGGCCAGACACCAGCGTTTCGGCGGTGACGACGCCACCCGCCTCGCTGCACTGCACCGCATTGCCGAAGCCGCGCCGTCTATCGCGCTGGCCACCCGCGGCGGCTACGGGCTGACGCGGTTGCTCGACCGCATCGACTGGCCGCTGCTGGCGCGCAGCGTCGAGGCCGGCACACGCTGGGTCGGCCACAGCGACATGACGGCGCTGCAGCTCGGTCTGCTGGCCCACACCCAGGCGCGCAGCTGGGCCGGCCCGCTGGCGGCCGACCACTTCGGTCGCAGCGACGACACCGGCGGCGTCGACGACGTCACCGCGGCCTGTTTCGCCGAAGCGATGAGCGGCGAGCTCGAGGCCGTGGGGTTCCGCACCGAGGCCGGCTTCGACGGCCTGCAGGCGCGCGGCACGCTCTGGGGCGGCAACCTCACGGTGCTGTGTTCGTTGCTGGGCACGCCGCACTTCCCGAAGGTCAAGGGTGGCGTGCTGTTCCTCGAAGACGTCAACGAACACCCGTACCGCGTCGAACGCATGCTGCTGCAGTTGCTGCAGGCCGGTGTGCTGGGGGCGCAGAAGGCCGTGCTGCTGGGCCAGTTCACGGCCTTCAAGCCGTCGCCGCTGGACCGCGGCTACACGCTGAAGAGTGCCGTGCAGCATCTGCGTGCAAACACATCGGTGCCGCTGCTCACCGGTCTGCCATTCGGCCATGTGCCTACCATCGTGACGCTGCCGGTGGGCGCCAAGGTCGATCTCGTCGTACAGGGCCGCGACGTGCTGGTCGGTTGGTAGGCCGTGGCGGCCGGCGCATGGCTCTAGAATCGCGCCTCGCCTCGACAAGGGCGGGCCACAAGCCTGCCCGTTCGGGGCTCAGTTGTTTTTTGTCGCCCGCGCAACGGCCCATCCACGCCGCACGCGGGCCGACGCACCAGGAGTGCACCGCATGCGCGGACTGACGAAGATCGGACGCTGGGCCGCCGGCCTGCTGCTGGCACTGTTGACGGGCTTGACACTGCAAGGCTGCAACAACAGCCCCTACCCGGACGGCGCCGAGCGCAGCAACACGCTGTTCTATTCGTTCGACGAACGTTCGCCCCGCTACCTGGACCCGACGGCGTCGTATTCCAACCCCGAGTCGGCCTACACGCTGCAGATCTACGAGCCGCCCTACGGCTACCACTATCTGAAGCGGCCGTATGTGCTGATTCCGAAGTCGGCCGCGGCGGTGGCCAAGCCGCGCTACATCGACAAGGACGGCAAGACCCTGCCTGAGGATGCCGCGCCGGAGACCATCGCCGAAAGTGTCTACGACATCGCCATCCGCCAAGGCGTGGAGTACGCGCCGCACCCGGCGTTTGCAAAAGACGCCAGCGGCCAGCCGCTGTACATGAAGCTCACACGTGAACAGCTCGGTGCGAAGCGCACGCCGCTGGACTTCCCGGTGCAAGGCACACGCGAGCTGGTGGCCGAGGACTTCGTCTATGCACTGAAGCGCCATGCCACGACACGCATCGAAGCGCCGATCTATGCCGTCTTCGCCGATTTCGTGATCGGGCTGAAGGACTATTCGGAAGTCATCAAGCGCGAAGACGCGAAGCTGCTGCGCGGCCTGCCCGAAGACGTGCGCGACAAGCCCTTCCTCGACTTCCGCAACTTCCCGCTCGCCGGCACCAGCGCGCCCGACAAGTACACCTGGCGTGTGCGGCTGAAGGGCAAGTACCCGCAGTGGAGCTACTGGATGGCCTTGCCCTTCCTGGCGCCGGTGCCCTGGGAAGCCGATGCCTTCTACGCCCAGCAAGGCATGGCCGAAAACGGCTTGTCGCTGAACCAGTGGCCGCTGGGCACCGGCCCGTACATGATGGTCGACTTCGTGCGCGACCGCCGCCATGTGCTCAAGCGCAACCCGAACTACCACGGCGAAACCTATCCCTGCGAAGGCATGCCGGGCGACAAGGAGCAGGGCCTGCTCGACGACTGCGGCAAGCCCATGCCCTTCATCGACACGCTGTACGTGACGATCGAGAAAGAGAAGGTGCCGCGCAAGGAGAAGTTCAAGCAGGGTTACCTCGACGTGCCCGAGATCGAACGCCCTGAGTGGGGTGTCGACTTCCGCAACGACGCCGACGACTCCGACCGCGTGAAGGCCTTGTTCGAAGAACGCGGCTTCAAGTTCCCGTTGATGACCGACATCTCGAACTGGTATCTCGGTTTCAACATGCTCGACCCCGTGGTCGGCAAGGCCGCCACGCCCGAGCAGACCGAAAAGAACCGCAAGCTGCGCCAGGCGATCGCTATCGCGGTGGATTGGGAAGAAGGTTATGGCCGCATCTTCAAGCACAAGGGCGGTGTCGCCGCCCATGGGCCGGTGCCGCCGGGTCTGTTCGGTTCACGCGAAGGGCAGGGCGAGTTCCACAACCCGGTGACCCATGTCTGGAAGGACGGCAAGGCGGTGCGGCGGCCGATCGAAGACGCGAAGAAGCTGCTCGCCGAAGCTGGCTACCCCGATGGCCGCGACGCGGTGACCGGCAAGCCGCTGGTGCTGAACTACGACTTCCAACGCGCCATCACGCCCGAGTTCAAGAGCGAAAACGACTGGATGGTGAAGCAGTTCGCCAAGCTCGGTGTGCAGCTCGAGATCCGCGCCACCGACTTCAACCAGTACCAGGACAAGACGCTGAAGGGCCGGCACCAGATCTTCTGGGGCGGCTGGCTCGCCGACTATCCTGACGCCGAGAACTTCCTCTTCCTGACCTATGGGCCCCTGGGCCGCAGCAGACACCAGGGCGACAACTATTCCAACTACGACAACCCCGAGTACGACAAGCTCTACCGGCAATTGCAGGCGCTGGACGACGGCCCGGCCAAGCAGGCGGTGATCGACAAGATGGTGACGATGCTGCAGAACGACTCGCCCTGGTGCTTCGGCTACTTTCCCTGGGGCGGCCTGGCGTTCCAGCCCTGGGTGACCAACGGCAAGCCATCGATCCTGATCCGCGACATGGCCAAGTACTACCGCGTCGACCCCGAAATGCGCGCACGCAAACAGGCCGAATGGAACCACCCGGTGCGCTGGCCGCTGGCGCTGCTGGCGCTGGTGCTGGTGGCGCTGGCCTGGACAGCGCGGCGCAGCTTCAAGGCACGCGAGACGGCCACGGCGCGTGGCACCGTCGCACCCCAAGGAGCGGACTGAATGAAACCCCCATGTTCGCTTCGGACATCGAGGGCCGCTGTCGGCCCAGTGCTGACATTCGTTCGCAGTGTCGTAGCGGGCCGAGGCCGCTGGGTACCGGGCTCCCCTCATGTCCCCCGGCCCGGCTTGCTGCGCAAGCCGGGCCTCCTCCTTTACTTCGCTGCGCCCGGTACCCAACGTCCTCGGCCTGCCACCCGCTTGGCATGCCTGCCAGTAGTGCGCCACCAGTCGTGCCTGAGCGGGCGATTGGGGTGCCCTGTGGAGCGAAGTAAAGGAGGAGCCCCAGCTTGCGCAGCAAGCTGGGGCGGGGGACATGAGCGCAACAGGGCACCCCAAGCGCACGCGATCACCACAGACCCAACGACCGCAACGGGCCGACAGCAGCCGTCCGACACAACGAGACGTTTCATGGATCGTCGGTCGCGCGGTGCGCGGTGGAGCAACTGAGATGGGCGCGTTCATCGTGCGCCGTCTCGGCTACGGCTTGCTGATCCTTGTCGGCGTCAACCTGCTGACCTTCTTTCTCTTCTTCACCGTCAACACCCCCGACGACATGGCGCGGCTGAACATCGGCGGCAAACGGGTCACGCAGGAGCAGATCGACAAGTGGAAGGGTGAACGCGGTTACGACAAACCGCTGTACTGGAACACGCAAGAGCAGGGCACGGCACAGCTGACGCGCACGGTGCTGTGGGAGCGTTCGATCTCGCTGATGAAGGGTGACTTCGGCCGCAGCGACTCGGCGCGTTCAGTCGACATCGGCCACGAGATTGCCTCGCGCATGGGCGTCAGCCTGCAGCTGGCAGTGCCGCTGTTCGTGCTGCAACTGATCGTCAGCGTCGCGTTCAGCCTGATGCTGGTGTTCTTCCGCCATTCACGCATCGACTTCTGGGGTGTCGTGCTGTGTGTGCTGATGTTGTCGATCAGCAGCCTGTTCTACATCATCGTCGGCCAGTTCCTGTTCTCGCGTGTGCTGCGGCTGGTGCCGATCTCGGGTTATGCGCCGGGGCTGGATGCGGTGCGCTTCCTGGCGCTGCCTATCATCCTGTCGCTGTTGGCGCGGCTGGGCGGCGAAGCACGGCTGTACCGCGCGATGTTCCTCGAAGAGATCGGCAAGGACTATGTGCGCACCGCACGCGCCAAGGGCCTGGCCGAACCGGTGGTGCTGTTCCGTCATGTGCTGCGCAACGCGATGATTCCCATCATCACCAGCGCCGGTTCCTACCTGCCTTACGTGTTCCTCGGCAGCCTGGTGTTCGAAAGCTTCTTCGGCATTCCGGGCCTCGGCGCGTTTGTCATCGAAGCCATCAGCGGCCAGGACTTCGCGATCGTGCGCACGATGGTCTTCGTGGGTTCGGTGCTCTACATCGCCAGCAACGTGCTGATCGACATTGCCTACACCTGGGTCGACCCGCGTGTGCGGCTGGCCTGAAAGCGGCAGACCACCATCATGGGATTCAAGTTCGTTCTGCTCTGGACCGACGTGGCGCTGTGGCTGCTGTTCGCGGCCCTCATCGGCTACACCGTGCGTGTCTACCGGTCCACGCCGCTGCGTGCCACCTGGCTGAAGGTGCTGCGCGACCCGGCGGCGCTGTGTTCGGCGCTGGTGCTGGTGCTGTTCCTCGGTGTCACCGCGCTCGACAGCGTGCACTTCCGGCGCCAGCTCAGCGCCAGCGCGGCGCAAGCGGCGGGCCAGGTGTTCTACGACAGCCGCGCCGAGTCGCTGCTCGATCTGACGCTGTCGCGCCAGATCGGCATGCGCGAGTCGAGTTACTCGGAGCCGCTGGCCTATCTGGCCTACGGCAAGCAGGTGGTGACGCGCGACGGCCAGGCGGTGCGCGAGTTTCCGCGGCTGGCCTTCGGCGGCGCCCATCTGAAGCAACCCGAAGCCGAGTGGGGCGCCGATGTCGTGACCCGCGCGGTGACCGGCGCCGTCGGCGGCCTTCTCGTCGCGTTGCTCGGCAGCGTGCTGGCCGCCGCAACGCTGGGCCGCAGCCATGGCGGTGTGGCCCAGGCCTGGCGCGACATTGCCGCCGACCGCACGACGCTGCCGCTGCGCGCGCTGCTCATCACCTTCGCCGTCGTCTGCATGGTGGCCGGCGCCGTGGCCGCGTTGATGGGCCATTACCATGTCTTCGGCACCGACCGTACCGGCAACGACGTACTGGTGCAGACGCTCAAAAGCGTGCGCACGGCCTTTGTCATCGGCGCACTGTCGACGCTGGCGACACTGCCGATCGCCATCACGCTGGGCATCCTGGCGGGTTATTTCCGCGGCTGGGTCGACGAGGTCGTGCAGTACCTCTACACGACACTCTCGTCGGTGCCCAGCGTGCTGCTCATCGCCGCCTGCGTGCTGATGGTGCAGGTCTGGCTGGACAAACACCCCGACTGGTTCGAGACCGGGGTCGAACGTTCGGACCTGAAGGTCTTCCTGCTCTGCGCCATTCTCGGCATCACCGGCTGGTCCACGTTGTGCCGGCTGATCCGCGCCGAGACGCTGAAACTGCGTGAGCTCGACTTCGTGCAAGCCGCACAAGCCTTCGGCGTCGCACCGGCGCGCATCATGCGGCGCCACATCTTCCCCAACGTGGTGCACCTCGTATTGATCACGACCGTGCTGAGCTTCAGTGATCTGATCCTCTACGAAGCAGTGCTGACGTACGTGGGTGTCGGTGTCGACCCGTCGACCAGCAGCTTCGGCGGCATGATCAACCTGGCGCGCAGCGAAATGAGCCGCGACCCGGTGGTGTGGTGGAGCTTTGCCGCGGCCTTCAGTTTCATGGTGGTGCTGGTGCTCGCGGCCAACTTGTTTGCCGACGGTGTGCAGCAGGCCTTCGACCCGCGCGCCCGCGCCTTGCGGCCGCGCCTGATACCCCTGAAGAAGCAGGCCGCACCATGATGCAGATCGACAAGCTCCAGGTCGAGCTCGACGCCGAAGCCGGCATCGTGCGCGCCATCGACGGCCTGCGTCTGAGCATCGAACGTGGCGAGACCTTCGCGCTGGTCGGCGAGTCGGGCTGCGGCAAGAGCATGACGGCGCTGGCGCTGATGCGGTTGCTGCCCGAGAACGGCACCGTCACCGCCGGCAGCGTGAAGCTGCGCCAGCCCGATGGCAGCACGGTCGACACCGTCGACCTGCCCGAGTCGGGCATGCGCCGCATCCGCGGTGGCCGCATCGGCATGATCTTCCAGGAGCCGGGCACCAGCCTGAACCCGGTGATGCGCGTCGGCGACCAGATCGTCGAAGCCATCGAGACCCACACCACGCTGCGTGGTGCCGCGGCACGTGCCAAGGCCATCGACTGGCTGCGGCGTGTCGGCATCCCCGAGCCGGAGCGCCGCATCGACGAGTACCCGTTCCGCATGAGCGGCGGCCAGAAGCAGCGTGTGATGATCGCGATGGCGCTGGCCACCGAGCCCGACTTCCTGATCGCCGACGAGCCGACGACGGCGCTCGACGTCACCATCCAGGCACAGATCCTCGAACTGCTGCGCGACCTGCAGCGTGAACAGCGCATGGGCCTGCTGCTGATCACACACGACCTCGCCGTGGTCTCGGGCATGGCGCACCGCGTGGCGTTGATGTACGCCGGGCAGATCATCGAAGTGGCGCCCGCGGCCGAGTTCTTCGCCCGGCCTTTGCATCCGTACGCACGCGCCTTGCTGCGCGCCTTGCCAGGCAGCGAACGCCGCAGCGAGACACTGGAAGCCATTGCCGGCACCGTGCCGCCGCTGTGGCAGCGTTTCGAAGGCTGCCGCTTCGCACCGCGCTGCGCGGTGGTGATGGAACGTTGCCACAGCACCTTGCCCGAACTGGTGGACGTGCTGCCGCAGCACCAGGCGCGCTGCCTGCTGCACGCACCGGGGCTGCCGGCGGCGGCGCCGGTGGATGTGGTGACCATGGCGCCGGCCGCGCCGCGGGTGCGCGCCGAGGTCACGCCCTTGCTCGACGTGCAGGATCTGCGCGTGCGCTTCCCGCTACGCGGCGGTGTGCTGCAGCGTGTGCGCGGGCACTTCGACGCCGTGGCCGGCATCTCGTTCCAGGTCGGCCGTGGCGAGACGCTGGCGTTGGTGGGCGAGTCGGGCTGCGGCAAGACGACCACCGGCAAGGCGATCGTGCAGCTGCTGCGCCGGGTTGCCGTCACCGAAGGCCAGGCGCTGCTCGACGGCAGCAACCTGTTCGAGCTGCAGGGCCAGCCGCTGGTCAACGCCAGGCGCCAGGTGCAGATCATCTTCCAGGATCCGTTTGCTTCACTGAACCCGCGCATGCGGGTCTTCGACCTGCTCGAAGAAGGCCTGGTCGCGCTGCACACCGACCTCGATGCAGCGGCCCGCCGTGTGCGCATCGAGAGACTCACCGACCAGGTCGGCCTGCGCCGCGATGCCTTGCTGCGCTACCCGCACGAGTTCTCGGGCGGCCAGCGCCAGCGCATTGCGATCGCACGGGCGCTGGCAGTGCAGCCGCGGCTCATCGTCTGCGACGAGCCTACCTCTGCGCTCGATGTCTCGGTGCAGGCGCAGATCTTGAACCTGCTGCGCGAGCTGCAGCACGAGCTGGGTGTGTCCTACCTCTTCATCACGCACAACATCGGCGTCGTCGAGTACATCGCCGACCGCATCGCGGTGATGCAGTCGGGCCGCATCGTCGAACAAGGCGGCTGCGAAGCCGTGCTGCGGCAGCCGCAGCATGCCTACACACGCAGCCTGCTGGCTGCGGTGCCGCGGCTGCAGCACGCCTGAAGCAGCCGCCACGGCTGCCGGCGCGTTGCGGCGGCCCAACAACCCCACGTAAACGGGGTCCGCCTGCGACAGCGCTTGTTACGACTGAATGTATCGTCGTGTCATGCATCTGCCTCGGAGAACGAGGTGCAGCACGCGGCAGCAAAGCCTTGCGGCCGCCCGCTGTGCCCCGTGTGCACGGGGCAGGTCATGGCTTTCCCGGGGGGCTGCCCAAGACAGCGGCCTTGACAATGAGTTCACAAGTCGCTGGAGATGGGTCACATGCCGTTTACAAGACGGCACGGGGCTTGCTCCAAGACCGGGTCTTTCGATCAACTGTCACCACAGGAGTGAAATTTATGTTCAAGCGAACGAAAGTTTGCGCTGGTGTCCTGGCGGCCCTAGGGGGCGGCCTGGTCATCGGTTCGCAGCCCGCCATGGCACAACAGGCGAGCGAGCGGGTCGAAATCACGGGCTCGCGCCTGAAGTCCTTCGAGACCGAATCCGCTTCCCCTGTCGTGAGCATCAGCGCCGAGTCGATCAAGGTCGAAGGTGTGCGCTCGGTTGAGCAACTGCTCAACAACCTGCCGCAGGTCTTCGCCGACTACGGCGGCACGGTGTCCAACGGTGCCACGGGCACCGCCACGGTGAACCTGCGCAACCTGGGTCGCGACCGCACGCTGGTACTGGTCAACGGCCGCCGTATGCCGGCCGGCAGCCCGCGCGCTCTGGCCACCGACTTGAACCAGATTCCGGTGTCGCTGATCAAGCGCGTTGAAGTGCTGACCGGTGGTGCGTCGGCCGTGTACGGTTCGGATGCCGTGGCCGGCGTCGTCAACTTCATCATGAACGACCGCTTCGAGGGTGTTCAGTTCGAAGCCAACCACAGCTTCTACAACCACAAGCAGAAGGGCGATCTCGACTACGCGCTCGACGCTTCGGGCTACAAGAAGCCGGGCAACATCACGTCCGACGGCGAAATCGACGACATCAGCGTCACGCTGGGCGGCAACTTCGCCAATGGCAAAGGCAATGCCACGCTGTTCCTGGGTTACAAGAAGGAAGCTGCGCTGCTGCAGTCCGAACGCGACTTCTCGTCATGCTCGGTCGGTCTGGCCGGCGACGTCTTTGCCTGCGGCGGTTCTGCCACCTCGTTCCCGGGCCGGTTCCGCGGCGTCGGCCTGCCGACCGCTTCGCGCGACTACACATTGGACCCGACGACGGGCGCCGTGCGCCTGTTCAGCGCCGCCACCGACCTTTACAACTTTGGCCCGCTGAACTACTTCCAGCGTCCGTCGGACCGCTACACCGCGTCGGCCTTCGGCCGCTACGACATCAACGACATGGCGCGTGCCTACGTGGAAGCCAGCTTCCACGACGACCGCACCGTGGCGCAGATCGCGCCGTCGGGCCTGTTCGGCGTGCAGACTACGATCTCCAATGACAACCCGCTGCTGACGACCGCTTGGCGCGACGCGCTGAAGCTCGGTCCCGTGGCCGACCCGGCCACCGGCGTTGTGACTGAGCGCAGTGTGTTGTTCAATCGGCGCAACGTTGAAGGCGGCGGCCGTCAGGACGACATCCGTCACACCTCGTTCCGCATGGTCACGGGCATGAAGGGCGACATCGGCCCCTGGAGCTACGACACCTCGCTGCAGATCGGCAAGGTCGCCTACCAGGAGACCTACAAGAACGACTTCTCGATCACCCGCAGCACTCGCGCGCTCGACGTCGTCACCGATCCGGCCACCGGAGCGGCGGTCTGCCGCTCGGCGCTGGACGGATCGGATCCGGGCTGCGTGCCGTACAACATCTGGGCGCTGGGTGGCGTGACGCCTGAAGCACTGTCGTACCTGCAGACGCCCGGCTTCCAGAAGGGCTTCACGTCGCAGCGTGTCTTCACCGCCAGCGGCAGTGTCGACCTCGGTGCCTACGGCCTCAAGCTGCCGACCGCCAAGAACGGCATCGGCCTGGGCTTCGGCTTCGAGAATCGCCTCGAGAAGATGGATCTGAGCACCGACCAGGCGTTCAGCACCGGCGATCTGGCCGGTCAGGGCGGCGAGACCAAGGGTGTCGGCGGTGGTTATTCTGTTAAGGACATCTTCGCAGAGCTGAAGGTGCCGCTGATGGAGAAGCAGCCGGGTGCCGAACTGCTGAACCTGACGGCCAGCTACCGCCGTTCGAGCTACAGCACTGACGTCACGGCCAATTCCTACGGTCTGGGACTCGAGTACGCGCCGATCAAGGAAGTGAAGCTGCGAGGCAGCGTGCAGAAGGCCGTGCGTGCGGCCAACATCATCGAGTTGTTCCAGGCGCAATCGCTCGGCCTGTACAACAACGACGAAGATCCTTGCGCCGGCCCGACGCCGACGGCCACGTTGGCGCAGTGCGCGAACACCGGCGTCACGCCGGCCCAGTACGGCACTATCGACGACAACCCTGCTGGCCAGTACAACGCCATCTTCGGCGGCAACACCAAGCTGAAGCCGGAAACGGCCAACAGTGTGAGCTTCGGCGTCGTGCTGCAGCCGATCAAGGACTTGAACGTCACGGTCGATTTCTTCAGCATCGAAGTGAAGGATGCCATTCAGGCGCTGGACCCGACAGTCACGCTGCAACAGTGCTTGGACACCGGCAACCCGTTCTTCTGCGGCAAGATCACGCGTGACAGTTTCGGCTCGCTGCACCTGACCAACGACGCCCGTATCGAAGCGACGAACTTCAACGTCGGCAAGTACAAGACGGCCGGTATCGACTTCGGTGTCGACTACCGATTGAAGGTCGAAAGCGCGGGCTCGCTCGACTTCAGCCTGTTCGCAACGCTGCTTCGGAAGTTCGAAACCGAGCCGATCGCTGGGCTGGGTTCGTACGACTGCGCGGGCTACTTCGGTACCACCTGCGGCACGCCGGCGCCCAAGTGGCGTCACAAGCTGCGCACAACCTGGACCACACCGTGGGATCTGGGTCTGTCGCTGACTTGGCGCTACTTCGGCAAGGTGGATAACGAGGTGACGAGTGACAACGCCCAGTTCCTGGCGGGCGCCGTCAGCAACGTCAACAAGGAGTTCAAGGCCATGAACTACTTCGACCTCGCAGCCTCATACAACCTGACGAAGAACCTGACCGCGCGTGTCGCCATCAACAACTTGCTGGACAAGGATCCCCCGCTGTCCAACTCGGGCGCCCCTTTCGGCAACGGCAACACCTACCCGGTGGTGTACGACGCGCTGGGTCGCAAGATCTCGTTGAACCTGACGGCATCATTCTGATCGCGGCCTGAAGGGCGGCCTCCGGGCCGGCCTCAGACGCACATCAGCAAAGCCCCGTGGCGCAAGCCACGGGGCTTTTTTTCACGGCGGTCGTGATCTGACACCCTTGAACAGGTGTGCATGCCATTGCTACAGAGTCTGCCCGGATGTCTCATTTGGCATGGCCTCTGCTAGTCTTTGCCATGACCCTGAGCACCGTCACCATTTCTGCCGCCGATGAGCTGGTCGCACTCGAACAGCAGGCGCTGGGCGCCATGCAGCGCGGCCAGTCTGCGCAGGCGTTGGAAGCCTGGACACGCATCTTGGTGCTCGACCCAGGCCACGTCCGCGCGCTGACGCAGGTCGGTCAGTTCGCGTTCCGCCAGGCAGACTACGCAGCTGCGCAGCGTGCTTTCCGTCAAGTGGCCGAGCGCGACGGCCGCGACCCCCACCAGTGGATCAACGTAGCGCTGGCCAGCCAGCGTCTGGGCGACGAGCAGGCCGAAGAAGATGCACTCTTCAAGGCCTTGTCGGTCGACCCCTACGACCTGCTGGCACTGGTGCTGCGCGGCCAGCTCTACGAGCGTCAGGGCAAACAGCACCAGGCCGCATCGGCCTATGGCGCCGCCGCCACCGTCGCGCCGCCGCTGGACCGCCTGGCACCCGACCTGCGGCCCGCGGTGAGCCATGCGATGCAGTTCCACGGCCAGCACCAGCAGGCCTTCGGCGAGTTCCTCGACCGCTTCCTCGCGCCGCACTTCCAGGACTGCCACGGCGCCCAGCTCGAACGTTTCAAGCTGTCGCTGGACATCCTGCTCGGGCGCAAGCGCCGGCTCGAATCGCAGCCGATGCGGTACTTCATCCCGCAGCTGCCGCCGGTGGACTTCTTCGAGCGTTCGCAGTTCCCCTGGCTCGACGCCATCGAAGCCGGCACCGAGGCCATCCGCGACGAGTTGCTCGCCGTGCTGCGCAGCGAACAGGGGTTCGGGCCCTACATCACCTACGACCCCGACCAGCCCGTGGCGCAATGGGCCGAGCTGAACCATTCACCGCGCTGGAGCGCCTTCCATCTGGTGAAGGACGGGCTGCCGGTGGCCGAAAACGCTGCCCGCTGCCCGCAGACGATGGCCTTGTGGGCCACCACGCCCAGCCCCGACCAGCCTGGCCGCACGCCGGTGGCGATGTTCTCGCTGCTGAAGCCGCAGACCCACATTCCGGCCCACGTGGGAGCCAGCAACGCACGGCTGGTGACGCACCTGCCGCTGATCGTGCCGCCGGGCTGCCGTTTCCGCGTCGGCAACAGCATCCGCGAATGGGTGCCCGGCAAGGCCTGGGTCTTCGACGACACGGTCGAACACGAAGCCTGGAACGACAGCGATCAGTTGCGCGCGGTGCTGATCTTCGACATCTGGCACCCGGCGCTGAGCGTCGACGAGCGCCGCATGGTCACCGCACTCAACGCGGCGCTGAACGCCTTCAACGCGGGCAGCGCGGCAGAGTACGACGTGTAGGTGATGCGGTCTTGCGGCTCGGCGACAATGCCGTGCCTCTCCCATCGGCATCGAAGAGTTCCCATGCGCGACAACACCGGCCGCAACGACCCATGTCCCTGCGGCAGCGGCAAAAAGTACAAGCACTGCCATCTGCGTGCCGACGATGGGCCTGGCGCCAACGTCATTGCTCTGCGCCAAAGTGAGCATGAGAATGCCGTCCAGCGCGCCACGGACTGGTTGACATCGCGGCATCGCAAGGCCTACCAGGCTGCATTCGACGCGTTCATGGATGATCTGTGGTCGGATGAAGGTGCGGGCATCGACATCGAACCTGAGTTCGTCGAGATGCTCGCGGTCAATGGCGGCGAATGGCTGCTGTCGCGCGGCGAGATGCTGATCAAAGGCGAGTTGCGCGGCATCAACGCGTATCTGCTGAGCGACGCCGGGCCCGGCTTCAATGCCGGCCAGCGGCACTGGATCGCCGAACTCGCAGAACAACCCCTGCGGCTGTACACCGTGACCGATGTGCGTGTGGGTGACGGGCTGACACTGGTCGACGCGTTGGATGCCCATGCCGAGCCGCTGGTGGTGCAAGAACGTTCGGGTAGCCGCACGGCCCGGCCGGGCATGCTGATCGGCGCGCGTGTAATGCGCCTGTCCAGCCACCTGGAGCTTTCGGGCGCCGTCTATCCGTTTGCCAAGCTGCGCGAGGCCCAGGCGCTGGCGCGCGTGCGTGCCACGTTGGAATCTGGATTGCACTCCGACAACATCGCGGCGCTCGCCGAGATGGCCGTTGTGCGCGCCTGGGTGGCGCAGTGGCAGGAGCCGCTGCCGCTGCCCGACATGCGTGACACCGCCAGCGGTGAAGCGTTGCTGCTGGTGACCGACCACTACCGCGTGCTGAACGCCGCCGCGCTGACCCAGGCGCTGCAGAGCCAGGGCGATGTGAGCGGTGATGCCGCCCAGGGCTGGCGGCGTGAACTGCAGGGCAAGGACGGCCTGGTCCGCAGCCTGGCTGCGATCAACCCCGGCAAACATGGCGACCGCATCGAAGTGTTCTACCGCACCCAAACCTTGGCCGACCAGGGCCGCGTGTGGTTTGACAGCCTGGTGGGCGCGACCGTGCAGTTCCTGACGCGCGAGATCACCGACCCCAAAGGCGCGATCTCGGCTGCTCGGCTGGAGCGTGGCCCGTCCGCGCCGCCGCGTGCGCCCGACCTGCCGCCCGAAGTGATGGAGCAGGCCCTCGAACAGTTCTTGCGCCGCACCTACGCGAACTGGGCAAACGAAGCCATTCCCGCGCTGAGCGGCCAGACGCCGCGCCAGGCCATGCTCACGCCCGCTGGCCTGGAGCGTGTGAAGGGCTTGCTGCGCGAGTACGAAGCGGGTGAATCCGACATGGCGGCCAGCCAGGGCCGGGGCACGGTCTCCTACCAGTTTCTGTGGGACGCCCTGGGGGTGGCACGGTGAACCGGCCCGCGGCCGTGCCGCTGCGCAAAGGCAAGGCCGGCAAGCCCGGCAAGGCCGCTGAGCCCCGACTGTCGCGCCAGCGCCGCCCCGAAGCCATGGACGCGGCCGACTGGCAGCGCGCGTTGCGCCGCCAGTTTGGCCGTGAGCAGAGTTTCGAGTTGCAGAACCTCGGCAGCGAGCCGGTGTTTTCCGACTTCCGCGTGCACAACCCGGCCACGCTGTCGAACTACCGCGTCGCCGTGCGTGGCTTGCAGCCGGGCGACAACTTCTGCACCTGCCCGGACTACGCGACCAACGACCTGGGCACCTGCAAACACGTCGAATTCACACTGGGCAAACTGCTGGCCCGGCGCGGTGGCAAGGCGGCGTTTGCGCGCGGCTACGCACCGACGTTCAGCGAGATCTGGCTGCAGTACGGCGTGCAGCGCCGCTTGCGTTTGCGGGCCGGTAGCGCGTGCCCGGCGACGTTGGCCGCACGCGGGCACCGGCTCTTCGGTGCCGACGATGAACTGCGGGATGCGGCGCTGGCAGCGCTGAACGACTTCATTGCCAGCGCCGACAGCCGTGGTCACGAACTGCGCGTGCACGACGACGCACTGGCCTTCGTCGCCCAGCTGTGAGACGCCGAACAGCGCCAGCGCCTGTTTGCCGAGGCCTACCCCAAGGGTGCGAAAGACAAGGCACTGACGCGGCTGCTGAAAGCCAGGCTCTACCCCTACCAGGCAGAAGGCGCGCTCTTTGCGGCCAGCGCCGGGCGAGTGCTCATCGGCGACGAGATGGGCCTGGGCAAGACGGTGCAGGCGATCGCCGCGGCCGAGCTGCTGGCGCGGCACCTAGGTGTGCAGCGCGTGCTGGTGGTCTGCCCGACCTCGCTCAAACACCAGTGGCAGCGCGAGATCGAACGCTTCGCCGGCCGCCAGGCGCAGGTGCTGCAAGGGCTGCGCCCAGCGCGACAGGGGCAGTGGCGCGAGGACGCCTTCTGCAAGATCACCAACTACGAGTCGCTGGTGCGTGATGCCGATCTCGTCGACGCCTGGGCCCCCGAGCTGCTGATCGTCGACGAAGCGCAGCGCGTGAAGAACTGGAACACCATCGCGGCGCGGGTCATCAAGCGCATCGCCGCGCCTGCGGCCTGCCCCTACGTCATCGTGCTCACCGGCACACCCTTGGAAAACCGGCTCGAAGAGTTGATCTCCATCGTGCAGCTCGTCGACCAGCACCGGCTGGGCCCGACCTGGCAACTGTTGCAAAACCACCTGCAGGTCGACGAGGCCGGCCGTGTGGTGGGCTACCGAGACCTGGGCCAGATCGGCGCCACGCTGGCGCCGGTGCTGCTGCGCCGGCGCAAGGCCGAGGTGCTGGCGCAACTGCCCGAGCGTGTGGACAAGACGCTGTTCGTGCCGCTGACGCCCGAACAACGCGTGCATCACGACGAAAACGGGCTCGTCGTTACACGCATCGTGTCGCGCTGGCGCAAGACGGGCTACCTGTCCGATGTCGACCAGCGCCGGCTGCAGTGTGCGCTGCAGAACATGCGCATGACCTGCAACAGCACCTGGCTGCTCGACCACGAAACCGACCACGGCCACAAGGCCGACGAACTGCTGACGCCACCGTGGTCAACATGGATCTGCCCTGGAACCCGGCGGTGCTGGAGCAGCGCATTGGCCGTGTCCACCGCATGGGGCAGCGCCATGGCGTGCAGGTCGTCAACTTCGTTGCCCAGGGCAGCATCGAAGAGGGCATGCTCTCGGTGCTGGCGTTCAAGAAGTCGCTGTTTGCCGGTGTGCTGGATGGCGGCGACAGTGCGGTGTTCATGCAAGGCACGAGGTTGTCGCAGTTCATGCAGAGCGTAGACGCGGTGACGGGCGGCATGGGCACGGCCGAAGTGCCGGTGCCTGCGTTGGCGACCGAACCACCGATCGGGGCCTCTGTCCAAGCCGACCCCTCACCCGCCATACCGCCAACGCCTGCCGATCCCTGGGCGCCGCTGCTCGACGCCGGTTTGCGGCTGCTGCAAACGCTGGCGGAGGGCGCAGACCAGACGAGTGGGGGCAGCACGGCCATGACCAGCCATCTGCACACCGACCCGGCCACCGGCCAACGCTAACTGAAGCTGCCGCTGCCCGAGCCTGCGGCGGTACAGCGTTTGGCCGATGGGCTGTTGGGTCTGGTTGGGGCGCTCAAGAGGCCGAGTCCCTGAGGGTGGTCGGCCTGGACTACACTTCGAGCACTGCTCCCGTTTGGTTCAGTCATGGCCGACAACGTCGACAATCTCCTGCTGGAACACATGAAAGCTTTGCGCAATGAATTGCGCGAGTTCCGCAATGAGTTCCACGACGAAACGGAGAACCTGAAACATCGCATGTCGTCACTCGAGACAGCGATGATCAACGTCAAGCGTGAAGTGGCGGCCGGCGATGAAACCGATGCCCGCCACCAGGTCCGGCGCATCGAAAAGCGCCTGGAGCTCAGCTGATTCAGAGCCTCACTTCGGCGCCAGCCGGATCGCCCCGTCCAGCCGGATCACCTCGCCGTTGAGCATGTCGTTCTCGATGATGTGCTTGGCCAGCTTGGCGTAGTCCTGCGGCGTGCCCAGGCGGCTCGGGAAGGGCACGCTGGCGGCCAGTGCGTCCTGCACTTCCTGCGGCATGCCGAACAGCATCGGCGTGCCGAAGATGCCGGGCGCGATCGTCATGTTGCGGATGCCGTTGCGTGCCAGGTCGCGGGCGATCGGCAGTGTCATGCCGACGACACCGCCTTTGCTGGCAGCGTAGGCCGCCTGGCCGATCTGGCCGTCGTAGGCGGCGACGCTGGCGGTGCTGATCATCACGCCGCGTTCGCCGGTGGCTTCGGGCGTGTTCTTGGCCATCGCCTCGGCGGCGAGGCGGATCATGTTGAAGCTGCCGATCAGGTTGACGGTGATGGTCTTGCTGAACAGGGCCAGCGGATGCGCGCCTTCCTTGCCCACGGTTTTCATCGCCGGCGCGATGCCGGCGCAGTTCACCAGGCCCATCAGCTTGCCCAGGGCCGTGGCTGCGGCGACGGCGGCCTGGCCGTCGGCTTCCTGGCTGACGTCGCACTTGACGAAGACGCCGCCGATCTCTTTGGCGACGGCCTCGCCGCGTTCGACCTGCAGGTCGGCGATGACGACCTTGCCGCCGTTCGCTGCCAGCAAACGCGCCGTGCCTTCACCCAGGCCCGAAGCGCCGCCGGTGACGATGAAAACCTTGCCTGCGATGTCCATGGCCGCCTCTTCAGCTGTCGAGCGCGGCGAGTGCGCGCGCGGTGATCTCGTCGACCGTGCCGGTGCCGCTGATGCGGCGGTAGCGTGGCGCCTGCGTGTCGCCGGTGGCGGCCCAGGCCGAGTAGTAGTCGACCAGCGGCCGGGTCTGCGCCTGGTAGACGTCAAGCCGCTTGCGCACGGTGGCTTCCTTGTCGTCGTCGCGCTGGATCAGCGGCTCGCCGGTGACGTCGTCGACTCCGGCCACTTTCGGCGGGTTGAACTTGGTGTGGTAGCTGCGGCCCGAGGCGACGTGGAACAGGCGGCCGCTCATGCGTTCGATGATGGCGCTGTCGGGCACGTCGATCTCGAGCACGACGTCGAGCTTGACGCCGGCGGCCTTCATCGCATCGGCCTGCGGCAGCGTGCGCGGGAAACCGTCGAAGAGGAAGCCGGCTGCGCAGTCGGGCTGCGTGATGCGTTCCTTCACCAGGCCGATGATGATGTCGTCGCTGACCAGGCCGCCCGCGTCCATCACCTGCTTGGCCGCCACGCCCAGCGGCGAGCCGGCCTTCACGGCAGCGCGCAGCATGTCGCCGGTGGAGATCTGCGGGATGCCGAACTTGCGGCAGATGAATGCGGCCTGCGTGCCTTTGCCGGCGCCAGGCGCTCCCAACAGGATCAATCTCATCGGGTGGGTTCCTCGAAGCTGTCGTTGTGATGTTGCTGCGGCCTGCGCCTCCTGCGCAGGCCGGTCTCCGGCTGACATTATCACGCCCGACCCTGCGCGACCCTGACGTGCGCTGTCGGTCGAGAAATCAAAGCGAGGTCAGGCGAACAGGGCGCGCACTCGCTCCAGGTCGGCAGGGGTGTCGACACCGGCACCCGGGGCGTGCGCGGTCACGTGCACGGCGATGCGCTCGCCATGCCACAGCACCCGCAGTTGCTCCAGCGCTTCCAGCCGTTCCAGCGGTGCCGGCGGCAGTTGCGGAAAGCGGCGCAGGAAACCGGCGCGGTAGCCGTAGAGGCCGACATGGCGCAGCGGCGCGGGGCTGGGCACGGCATCGGCCGGGCCGTCGCGCCAGCAGGGCACGGGGCTGCGGGTGAAGTAGAGCGCACGGCCGGCGGCGTCGAGCACGACCTTGACGATGTTCGGGTTGCGGAAGTCCTCTGCGGTCTCGATGGCGTGGGCTGCGGTGCTCATCACGCAGTCGCTGCGCTCGGCCAGCAGCTCGGCGACGCGGCGCACCAGCGCCGGGTCGATCAGCGGTTCGTCGCCCTGCACGTTGACGACGGCATCGTCGCCGTCCAGCCCGAGCAGGCCGCAGGCTTCGGCGAGGCGGTCGCTGCCGCTGGGGTGGTCGGAGCGGGTCAGCACCACGGCCACGCCGTGGGCTTCACAGGCGCCCACGATGCGCGCATCGTCGGCCGCCACCACCACGCGCTCGGCACCGGCGAGCGCGGCGCGCTGCGCCACGCGCACGATCATCGGCAGGCCGGCAATGTCGGCCAGCGGCTTGTCGGGCAGGCGTGTCGAGGCCAGCCTTGCCGGGATCAGGACCGAGAACTTCATCGCGGCCCGTCGACGCTGCGGGCTTCGTTTTCCAGCATCACCGGAATGCCGTCGCGGATGGGGAATGCCAGCCGGTCGGCCGGGCACACCAGTTCGACGGGCCGCGATTGTTCGTCGCGTGCCATCTCCAGCGGCCCTTTGCAGACAGGGCAGACGAGCAGGTCGATCAGGCGGTGGTCCAGCGTCATGGCGGGGTGGGTGATTTCGGCAAATGAGGTGGCTGGCCGAGCCGGCGCAGCAGATCCTGGGTGAATTCGGCAGGCAGCGCGAAGTCTAGCCCGACGACCCAGATGCGGGTGGCGCCTGGGGCTGTCAGCTGGCCTGTCAGCTTGACCGCGTCCTTCTCGGTGACGACGACATCGGCTGTGGCCGCTGGCCAGGGCAGGGTGGCGTAGCCATGGTGGTCGGGCAGCGGCAGGCGCTCGATCTGCAGGCCCTGGGCTTCGAGCATGGCGAAGAAACGTTCGGGCGCCGCGATGCCGGCCGCCGCCAGCAGCGGCCTGCCGCGCAGTGTGTCCAGCGGCACAGCGGCCTCGGTGCGGCCGGCCTGCCAGTCGGCCAGCGGCAGAGCCTGCGCGAGCCGGCGCTGGACAAAAGCGCCCGGCAGCGGCGTGCTCGGCCGGGCGGCGTTGTAGAGCAGCAGCTGCTGTGCCGCCAGCGTGCGCGGCAGCGCCTCGCGCAGCGGCCCGGCGGGCAGCAGCAGGCCGTTGCCGCAGCCGCGTTCGTCGAACACCATGATCTCGGCGACACGTGGCAGTGCGCGATGCTGCAAGCCATCGTCGGAGACGAGCACGTCGACCTCGGCATGCGCAGCGAGCAGCGCACGTGCAGCGTCGACGCGCCGCCGGCCCACCCACACCGGCACGCCGCTGCGCCGGCGCAGCAGCAGCGGTTCGTCGCCGACCGCGGCGGCAGCGCTGCCGGCCTGCACGGCCTGCACACCGTCACCGCGGCGGCCATGGCCGCGCGAGACAATGCCGGGAAACCAGCCCGCCTGTTGCAAGCCCTGCACGACGGCGAGCACGGTGGGGGTCTTGCCGGCGCCGCCGACGATCAGGTTGCCGACCACGACCACCGGCACTGGCAGCGCCTGTGCGGGTTGGTGCATGCGCCTGGCCAACGCCGCGTACAGCCACGACAGAGGCCGCAGCAACTGCATTGGCAGCGAGACATCGGCACGCCACCAGTGGCGCTGCAGCCGCGCCGCCAGCGCGAGCCGCACCATTACCGCACGCCGGTCTGCGACGCGAAGGTCAGCCGCGACAGGCCGGCGCGGCGCGCCGCGTCGAGCACGTTGATCACCGACTGGTGTGCCGCCATCGCGTCGGCCGAGATGATGATCACGGCGTCGGCACGCCCGGCGGTGGCCGCTGCCAGTTCCGCCGTCAGCAGCTCGACGCTGCGGCCGTCGACCGCCTTGCGGTTGATAGCGTAGCGGCCGTCGGCCGAGACCGCGACGATGATTTCGGCAGGCCGGTCCTTCAGCTTCTCGGCGTCGGCCGAGGGCAGGTTGATCTGCAGCTCGGTGAAACGCGAATACGTCGTCGACAGCATCAGGAAGATCAGCACCACCAGCAGCACGTCGATGAACGGGATCAGGTTGATCTCCGGTTCTTCGGGTGGGCGGCGGCTGAACTTCATGCCGTGGCGCGCACGACGAAGCGCATCAGGTGCGGCACCATGCGTTCGGCGGCGATTTCCATGGTCAGCTGGAAGTAGTCGATGCGGCCGCGGAAGTAGCGGTAGAACATCAGCGACGGGATCGCGATGATCAGCCCGAAAGCGGTGTTGTACAGCGCCACCGAGATGCCGTGCGCCAGCAGCTGCGGGTTCGAACCGCCGCTGGGCGCCTGCGAGCCGAAGATCTCGATCATGCCGACGACGGTGCCGAACAGGCCCAGCAAGGGCGCTGCGGCGGCGATCGTGCCCAGCGTGTTGAGGTAGCGCTCGATGCCGTGCACGGCGGTGCGGCCGGCGTTTTCCATCGTCTGGCGCAAGGCGTCTTCGGTGATGCGCGGCTCGGCGACCACGCCGCGCAGCCCGGCGGCCAGCACCCGCCCGAGCACCGAGTTCTCGGCCAGCTTGTTCACCACGTCGGCCGCAGGCAGGCTGTTGCGCGAAACGCTCAGCACTTCGTCCAGCAGTGTCGGCGGCGCCACCAGCGCATCACGCAGGTGGTACAGGCGTTCGATGATCAGCGCCAGCGCCACCACCGAGCACAGCAGCAGGGGCCAGATCGGCCAACCGGCCGCTTGTATGATGCTCAACAACTGGGTGTTCTCTGGAGTGTTGCGGCCAAGCCGCGGCGCGGCGGATTATGGCCGATGGCCGGCGCGGCCTGCAGCCTTTGCGCAGACCGTGCCACTGCCGCCACGGCATGTCCACCGGAACTGTGGACAACTTTGTGGAGAACCCGGTGCCGTCGCGCGCAAACCCGCGCCAATGCGAGGCCTGCTTTGGATTGCCTAATTTTTCAGCAGATAAAAATGCTGAAAAATCAATGACTTGCACGATTTTGACAATCAGATGACAGCTGCGATGCGCCGCCTGGCGTGCAACGGCGCGCCTGTGGAGTTCCACAGCCGCGCCAATGCTGGGTTTCCCGGTGATTGAGCCGCCGATCAACGCGCCGCAGCGCCAGGTCTGGGGCGTCAGCGCGCTGTTGCTGGCCACGGGCGACGCACTGGCCGCGCGCTTCGGCGCCGTGGCCGTGCGCGGCGAGCTCTCGGGCTTTTCACGCGCGGCCAGCGGGCATTGTTATTTCTCGCTCAAGGACACGGGCGGCGCTGCGGCGCTGTTGCGCTGCGCGATGTTCCGCCGGGCGGCAACGCTGGTCGATTTCCAGCCCGCCGACGGCCAGCAGGTCGAACTGCGCGGCCGCCTCGGTGTCTACGAGGCCCGGGGCGAGCTGCAGGTCATCGTCGAATCGCTGCAGCGTGTCGGCACCGGCACGTTGTACGAGGAGTTCCTGCGCCTGAAGGCACGGCTCGAAGCCCAGGGCCTGTTCGACCCCGGCCGCAAGCGCAGCATCCACCCGATGCCGCAGACGGTGGGCATCATCACCTCGCTGCAGGCCGCCGCGCTGCATGACGTGCTGACGGCCTTCCAGCGCCGCGCGCCGCAGGTGCGGCTGGTGCTCTACCCGAGCCCCGTGCAGGGCGCGGAAGCGCCTGCAGCGGTGGTGGCGGCGCTGGCCACGGCCAACCTGCGCCAGGAGGTCGACACGCTGCTGCTGGTGCGCGGCGGCGGTTCGCTCGAAGACCTTTGGGCCTTCAACGACGAACGTGTCGTGCGCGCCGTCGCGGCGAGCCGCATTCCGGTGGTCTGCGGCGTCGGCCACGAAACCGACGTGACGCTCGCCGACCTGGCCGCCGACCTGCGTGCGCCGACGCCGACGGCGGCAGCCGAACTGGCGGCGCCGGCACGTGCGGACTTGTTGGCCACGCTCGACGCACGCCAGGCCGCGATGCAGCGTGCACTGCAACGGGCCGTCGACCGCCAGGCGCAGCGGCTGGACACGCTGGCGCTGCGCCTGGGCCGGCCGGCGGCCACGCTGCTGGCGCAAGCGCAGAAGCTGCAGGCGCTGGGCCCGCGGCTGCAGCAGGCGCTGCGGGTGCAGCTGCTGCGCCAGGGCCAGGCGCCGGCGCAGCTGGCGGGCCGGCTGCAGCGCGCGGCAGCCGTGCAGCTGCAGCGCGCGCAGGCGCGGCTGGCGGCGGCCGGCCAGCGGCTGGACGCACTCGACCCGCACCAGGTGCTGCACCGCGGTTATGCCTGGGTCGAAGGCGCCGACGGCCGGCCGGTGGTGTCTGCGCTGGCGCTGCGGCCGGGTCAGGCGGTGACGGCGGTCTGGGCCGACGGCCGTGCGCTGGCGGAGGTGCTGAAGATCATGCCCACCGCACCGACACCCTGAACGCCAGGTGCCTACAATCGGCGCCCTTCACGCCCCAAAACCATCGACGAGGAACTCCATGGAACACACGCTGCCCGCTCTTCCGTTCGCCATCGACGCGCTGGCCCCGCACTACAGCAAGGAAACGCTCGAGTTCCACCACGGCAAGCACCACAACGCCTATGTCGTGAACCTGAACAACCTGCAGAAGGGCACCGAGTTCGAATCGATGTCGCTGGAAGACATCATCAAGAAGTCCAGCGGCGGCATCTACAACAACTCGGCCCAGATCTGGAACCACACCTTCTTCTGGAACTGCATGAAGCCGGCCGGCGGCGGTGAACCCGGCGGCGCGCTCGCCGCGGCCATCACGGCGAAGTGGGGCTCGTACGCGGCCTTCAAGGAAGCTTTCGTCAAGTCGGCCGTCGGCAACTTCGGTTCCGGCTGGACCTGGCTGGTGAAGAAGCCCGACGGCACGGTCGACATCGTCAACACCGGTGCCGCCGGCACGCCGCTGACCACGGCCGACAAGGCGCTGCTGACGGTGGACGTGTGGGAACACGCCTACTACATCGACTACCGCAACCTGCGCCCGAAGTTCGTCGAGACCTTCCTCGACAAACTCGTGAACTGGGGTTTCGCCGAAGCCAACTTCGCCTGACCGACCGCTGCCCGGGCCACCATGCGCATCCTGCTCGTCGAAGACGACCGTGCGCTGAGCCTGGGCATCCAGCATGCGCTGGAACGTGAAGGCTGGCGTGTCGACGTGCTGGCCGACGGCGAGCAGGCGCTGGGCGAAGGCCTCGCCGGCCACCACGACCTGGCGGTGCTGGACCTGGGGTTGCCGCGCCGCGACGGCCTGTCCGTGCTGCGCCACTGGCGCGCCCAGGGTGCACGCATGCCGGTGCTGCTGCTGACGGCACGCGACGAACTCGTCGACCGGGTGCAAGGCCTGGACGCCGGTGCCGACGACTACCTCGTCAAACCCTTCGACCTGCCCGAGCTGCTGGCACGGCTGCGGGCGCTGAAACGCCGCGCTGCCGGCCGCATCGGCGAAACGCTGAGCCTGGGTGAACTCGAACTCGACCTCAGTGAACGCGAGCTGCGTTTCCGCGGCGAACGGGTCGCCTTGAGCCCGCGCGAACTGGCGCTGACCGAACTGCTGATGCAACGTGCCGGCCGTGTCGTCTCGAAAGATTCGATCGTCGCGCGTTTGTCGAGCTGGGAAGCCGACTTCAGCGAAAACTCGGTCGAGGTCTACGTGCACCGGCTGCGCAAACGCTTCGCCGAACTCGGCGCCGTGATCAAGACCGTGCGTGGCTTCGGCTACGTGCTGGAGGCGGCCGAAGGCGGCACCGCGTCCGGCGTATGAGCCGGGAGCACGGGCCCAGCCTGCGGGGCCGTCTGCTGCAGCCGCTGGCCTGGAGCTGGCTCGTCGGCCTGGCGCTGTCGACCCTGGGCGCCGGCCTGCTGGCGCGCGACAGCGCCAACCGCGCCTTCGACCGCGGCCTGCAGGACGAAGCCGCGGCGCTGGCCGCCAAGGTGACCTGGTCCGACCGCGGGCCGCTGCTCGACGTCAGCCGGCAAACGCTGGAACTGCTGACCTGGGACAGCGCCGACCGCAACGCCTTTGCGATGGTCGATCTCGACGGTTTTGCGCTGGCCGGCGACGCCAGCGTGCCGGTGCCGCTGGACCGCGGCGACAGCTTCGCCAAACCCAAGCTCTTCGAAGGCCAGTTCCAGGGCGAGCCGGTGCGTGGCGCGGTGTTTTCGGTGACCTCGCCGATGCTCGACCGTGTCGTCGCCATCATCGTCGTCGAGACCAAACGCAAGCGCACCGACCTCGTGCGCGACCTGCAGATCAGCATCGTGCTGCCGGCCGCGGCACTGGGTGTGGTGACCTTTCTGCTGCTCGGCTTCAGCGTGCGGCGCGGGTTGAAGCCGCTGCGCGAGGTGGGCAACGAAGTCGCGCTGCGCGACATGCACGACTGGCGGCCGCTGTCACTGGCCCACGTGCCTGCCGAAGCCGTGCCGCTGATCGAACGCATCAACCAGCTGCTGCAGGACGTGCAGCACAGCGTGCTGCTGCAGCGCCGTTTCGTCGCCGACGCCGCGCACCAGCTGCGCACGCCGGTGGCCGGCATCCGCGTGCTGGCGCAGGAGCTGGAACGTGAACTCGAAACCGCCGCCGTCAGTGGCCACTGGCGGCCGCTGCTGAGCGAACTGCGCGGCTCCAGCGAACGGCTGACGCGGCTGATCGGCCAGCTGCTCAGCCTGGCGCGTTCGGAGACGGCGCTGACGATGAATGCGGAACACCAGCCGCAGGACATCGTGCCGCTGTTGCGCGAAGCCACCGAGCCGCTGGTGCTGCAAGGCCTGCGCGAAGGCCGCAGCATCGAACTCGAAGCCCCTGAAACGCCGGTGATCGCCAGGGCGCACCCGATCTGGCTCGGCGAGGTCGTCAACAACCTGCTCGACAACGCCCGCCGCTACGGCGGCCCGCACATCCTGCTGCGCGTGCGCGCCAACGCCGCGGGCGGCGCCGAGGTCATCGTCGAAGACGACGGCCCGGGGGTGTCGGCCGAACACATGTCGCGCCTGTTCGAACCCTTCTGGCGCGGCGAACGTGCCGACCTGCGCAACGACGGCGGCACCGGCCTGGGCCTGACGATCGCACGCGAGATCGTCGAACGGCTCGGCGGCTCGCTGCAGGCGCGCAGCCGGCCGCAGTTCGACGGCATGCAGTTCACGGTGAAGCTCGTGGCCTAGTTCCGGAACGGCGCCCCGCGCAGCTGGAAGCCGGCCTTGATGCCGCGTTTGGCGAACCAGCCCTGGCGCATTTCCAGCGCAAAGCGCACCGGCTTGGCCGAACAGTGCGACTGGTCGGACTGCGCCGCCATCTCGGCGATGTTGACGATGCTGCCGTCGTCGGCGACGAAGGCGATGCTCAGCGGGATCAGCGTGTTGCGCATCCAGAAGCAGCGCTGGCCGGGCTCGTCGTTGACGAACAGCATGCCTTCGTTGGCGCCCATGTCGCGCCTGAACATCATGCCCACCATCTGCTGCTCGGGCTGCACCGCCAGTTCGGCCTGGATCACGTGCATGCCGGCGGTGAGGGGCGTCGTCGGCAGCTTGGGCTGCGGGCCGGTCTGCGCCTGGGCTACAGCGCCCAGCAGCAACAGCGCCGCGGCGGCACGGCGGAACAACGTCTTGATGTATGTCATGTCGAAGGAGGGAATGGCTGCCTACATTATCCCAGCCCCATGACTGCACTTGCTTCGGCCCCCGATCGCACCGACCTCGCCGCGGCCCTCGGTGTCGTCGACGACCCACAGGAGCAGGGCCGTTTCACGCGCTGGGTCGTCGGCGCGGGCGGTGAACGGCTCGGTGAGTCGGCGCTGCAACTGTCGGGCATGCACTGCGCGGCCTGCGCCGGCATCATCGAACAGGCCCTGCTCGGTGTGCCCGGTGTGCAGACGGCCCAGGTCAGCGCCGCCGGACAACGCGCCAGCGTGCGCTGGAACCCGCAGCAGACCCAGGCGTCGGCGCTGATCACCGCCGTGCACAGCGCCGGCTACGGCGCCGTGCCCGACGCTGCAGCACCGGCGCGTGAGCTGCGCCGCAACGAACACCGCGCGGCGATCTGGCGCCTTTTCGTCGCCAGCTTCTGTGCCATGCAGGTGATGATGTTCGCGACGCCGAGCTACGTCGCCGGTCCCGGTGAACTGGCCGACGACCTGCGGCAGCTGCTCAACTGGGGCAGCTGGCTGCTGACGCTGCCGGTGCTGTGTTTTGCCGCCGGGCCGTTTTTCAGCGGCGCCTGGCGCGCGCTGCGCCAGCGCCGCATCGGCATGGACGTGCCGGTGGCCTTGGGGCTGGCCGTCACCTTCGTCGCCAGCACCGGCGCGACGTTCGCGCCGGGCAGTGTCTTCGGCACCGAGGTGTACTTCGATTCGCTGACGATGTTCGTCAGCTTTCTGCTTGCCGGCCGTTATTTCGAACAGCGGGCGCGCCACCGCGCCACCGCGGCGCTCGAAGCGGCGCTGGCACGGCTGCCCGACAGCGCACAGCGTGTCGCCGCCGACGGCACGGTCGCCAGCGTCAGCGTGCTGCGGCTGCAGCCCGGTGACCGGGTGCGTGTGGCCGTCGGCCAGGCCTTTCCGGCCGACGGTGTGCTGATCGAAGGCCGCACCCAGGCCGACGAAGCCTTGCTCAGCGGCGAGTCGGTGCCGGTCGACAAGGCGCCCGGCGCCGCCGTCGTCGCCGGCAGCCTGAACCTCGGTGCACCGGTGCTGGTGTGGGTGCAGCGGGTCGGCGCCGACACGCGCTTCGAAGCCATCGTCTCGATGATGCGCGACGCGATGTCGCAGCGGCCGGCGCTGGCACGTGCCGCCGACCGCTGGGCGGCGCCGTTTCTCTGGGCCGTGCTGCTGCTGGCCGGTGGTGCGGCAGCGGTCTGGTCGGTGGTGGATCCGTCGCGGGCGGTCTGGGTGGCCGTCTCGGTGTTGATCGTCACCTGTCCTTGCGCCTTGTCGCTGGCCGCGCCGGCGACGCTGGTCGCGGCTGCCGGCGGCTTGGCGCGGCGTGGTGTGCTGGTGCAGCGGCTCGACGCGATCGAGGCGCTGGCGGCGACCCGCCGGCTGTTCATCGACAAGACCGGTACGCTGACCGAAGACCGGCCGGCACTGACCGAGGTGCGGGTGCTCGTCGACGAGCCCGGCGTGCGGGAACGGGCGGCGTCGCTGGCGGCCTGGTCGCAGCACCCGTTGTCGGCGGCACTGACGGCGGCATTGACAGCGGCGTTGCCAACCGCGTCGATGGCCTGGTCCGACCTGGCCGAACGCGCAGGGCAAGGCGTCAGGGCCAACGACACACAGGGCCGGCGCTGGCAGCTCGGTTCCGCGGCCTGGGTCGGTGCCGAGCCCGATGCCGGCATCCAGGTCTGGCTGGCGCGAGACGGCCAGGTGCTGGCCGGCTTCGGCTTCGACGAAACGCTGCGCCCGGGTGCTGCCGAGGCCATCGCCGCGCTGCACGCCGATGGTGTTCAGGTGACGCTGCTGTCGGGCGACGCCGCGTCGCGGGCGCAGCGTCTCGCGCAACGCCTCGGGCTCGATGACGTGATCGCCGAAGCCACGCCCGAAGCCAAGCTGGCGGCGGTGGCCGCAGCGCAGTTGCGGGGTGGGCCGGTGGCGATGGTCGGTGATGGCATCAACGATGCGCCGGTGCTGGCGCGCGCCGATGTTTCGCTGGCGATGGGGCAGGGCGCGCTGGTCTCGCGCATGCAGGCCGACGCGGTGATCGTCTCGAACCGGCCGCTCGACCTGGTGCACGCCATGCGCACGGCGCGCCGTGCAATGACCATCGTGCGCCAGAACCTGGCCTGGGCCGCGCTCTACAACGCCGCCTGCATTCCGCTGGCGTTGCTGGGCTGGCTGCCACCCTGGGCTGCCGGCCTGGGCATGGCGACGAGTTCGCTGGTGGTCGTGGGCAATGCGCTGCGCGCCGGCCGCTGAAGTGAAAGCCCCACGCTCGCATCGCACGCCTGTGTCCGCTATCGGCCCATTGCAGTCGTTGGGGCTGTGGCGGTCGCGTGCGCTTGGGGTGCCCTGTTGCGCTCATGTCCCCCGCCCCAGCTTGCTGCGCAAGCTGGGGCTCCTCCTTTACTTCGCTCCACAGGGCACCCCAATCGCCCGCTCAGGCACCACGGGTGGTGCGCCACAGGCCCGCATGCCAAGCGTGTGGCAGGCCGAGGACGTTGGGTACCGGGCGCAGCGAAGTAAAGGAGGAGGCCCGGCTTGCGCAGCAAGCCGGGCCGGGGGACATGAGCGGAGCCCGGTACCCAGCGGCCTTGGCCCGCTACGACATTCCGAACGAATGTCAGCAATGGGCCGCGAGCAGTCGTTCGACGCAACGGAACCTTCAATGGGACGCAGGTCGTGCGACGTGCGGCGGAGCAGCTGAAGTGGAAGTCCTCTACCTGCTGATCCCACTGTCCGCCGTGTTGGTGCTGATGATCATCGCGGTCTTCGGCTGGGCGCTGCACAGGGGCCAGTTTGACGATCTCGAAGCCGAAGGTGAACGAATCCTGCAACACGACGCGGTTGCGGTTGATGTCGATCAAGGCCCGGCTCCGGACACGCCAGAACAATCACCCAAAGCCCATTCTTGAGACCAGGAGAAGCCTGATGGCGACGACAACGACGGCGGCTGTGCCGGTGTACTACGACCCCCCTGTGCGCCTGTTCGCACTGGCGTCGGTGCTGTGGGGAGTGGTCGGCATGCTGGTCGGCGTGGTCATCGCGGCGCAGCTGACCTGGCCCGAGCTGAACTTTGGCATCCCGTGGCTCAGCTACGGCCGGCTGCGCCCGCTGCACACCAACGCGGTGATCTTCGCGTTCGGCGGCAGCGTGCTGTTTGCCACTTCGTACCATGTGGTGCAGCGCACCTGCCAGGCGGCACTGTTCTGCCCCAGGCTGGCGATGTTCACCTTCTGGGGCTGGCAGCTCGTCATCTTGCTGGCCGCCATCTCGCTGCCGCTGGGCTACACCACCGGCAAGGAATACGCTGAACTTGAGTGGCCGATCGACATCCTGATCGCCATCGTCTGGGTCTCGTATGCCGTGGTGTTCTTCGGCACCATCGGCCGGCGCAAGGTGCGCCACATCTATGTGGCGAACTGGTTCTTCGGCGCCTTCATCCTGACGGTGGCGTTGCTGCACATCGTCAACTCGGCCGAGGTGCCGGTCAGCATGACCAAGAGCTACTCGGCCTACGCCGGTGTGCAAGACGCGATGGTGCAGTGGTGGTACGGCCACAACGCGGTGGGCTTCTTCCTCACCGCGGGCTTCCTCGGGATCATGTACTACTACATCCCGAAGCAGGCCGGCCGGCCGGTGTACAGCTACCGGCTCAGCATCGTGCACTTCTGGGCGCTGATCTTCACCTACATGTGGGCCGGCCCGCACCACCTGCACTACACGGCGCTGCCCGACTGGGCGCAGAGCGTCGGCATGGTGTTTTCGCTGGTGCTGCTGGCGCCCAGCTGGGGCGGCATGATCAACGGCATCATGACCCTCAGCGGTGCCTGGCACAAGCTGCGTGACGACCCGATCCTGAAGTTCCTGATCGTCAGCCTGTCGTTCTACGGCATGTCGACCTTCGAGGGCCCGATGATGTCGATCAAGACCGTCAACGCGCTGAGCCACTACACCGACTGGACCGTCGGCCACGTGCACAGCGGCGCACTCGGCTGGGTCGGCCTCATTTCGATGGGCGCGCTGTACTACCTGATTCCGCGCATGTATGGCAAGACGCAGATGCACAGCGTGCGTGCGATCGAGTTGCACTTCTGGATCGCCACCATCGGCATCGTGCTCTACATCGCCGCGATGTGGATCGCCGGCGTGATGCAGGGCCTGATGTGGCGTGCGGTGAACCCCGACGGCACGCTGGTCTACAGCTTCGTCGAAAGCGTCAAGGCGACGTACCCGTTCTACGCCATCCGCCTCGGCGGCGGCCTGCTCTACCTGGGCGGCATGCTGATCATGGCCTGGAACACCGTGATGACGGTCCGGAGCGGCCAGGTCGCCAGCGCGCGCATCCCGCTGGTCGCCGCGGCCCACGCCTGAGAACAAGGAGAACCACCCATGGCATCCACCCATGCCCCGTCCGGCCACGAGAAGATCGAGACCAGCAACTTCCTGATGATTGTGCTGATCCTGCTGACCGTCGCGGTCGGCGGGTTGGTCGAGATCGTGCCGCTGTTCTTCCAGCGCAGCACGACGCAGCCGGTCGCAGGCCTCAAACCCTATACCGCGCTGCAGCTCGCCGGGCGCGACATTTACCTGCGGGAGGGTTGCTACAACTGCCACTCGCAGATGATCCGCCCGCTGCGCGCCGAGACGCTGCGCTACGGCCACTACTCGATGGCCGGCGAGTTCGTCTACGACCACCCGTTCCAGTGGGGCAGCAAACGCACCGGCCCCGACCTGCACCGCGTCGGCGGCAAGTACAGCGACGAGTGGCAGCGCATCCACCTGATCAACCCGCGCGACCTGGTGCCCGAATCGAACATGCCGGCCTACCCCTGGCTGGACCAGGCCGTGGTCGACGCCGATGGCATGGCAGCGCGCATGAAGGGGCTGCGTTTCGTCGGCGTGCCGTACAGCGACGCCGAGATCGCCGCGGCCGCCGCTGACGTCAAGGGGAAGACGGAACTCGACGCCGTGATCAGCTACTTGCAGGTGCTGGGCACCTCGGTGAAGTGACAGGACTGGAACACACACCATGGACATCAACGATCTCCGCGCCGGCATCACCGTGCTGAGCCTGGCGCTTTTCATCGGCATCATGGCCTGGACCTGGGCGCGCCAGCGGCGCAGCGACTTCGACGAAGCCGCGCACTTGCCCTTCGTCGACCAGGACGGCGGCAACGCCGCAGGAGACCGGCCATGAGCGACTTCTTCAACAGCGGCTGGTCGCTGTTCGTTGCCGCGTTCACGATCGCCGGTCTCGTGCTCTGCCTGGTGCTGCTGGCCATCGCAAGCCGGCGCAAGGTGATGGCCGGCGACAACTCCACCGGCCATGTCTGGGACGAAGACCTGAAGGAGATGAACAACCCGCTGCCGCGCTGGTGGGTCGGGCTGTTCGTCATCACGGTCGTGTTCTCCGCGGTCTATCTGGCCTTCTACCCGGGCCTGGGCAGCAGCGCCGGCACGCTGAAGTGGAGCAGCGTCGGCCAGCATGCGGCCGAGATGGACAAGGCCCGTGTCCAGATGGCGCCGCTGTATGCAAAGTTCACCGGCATGAACGCCGAGGCGTTGGCCAGGCAGCCGCAGGCGATGGCCATCGGCGAGCGCCTGTTCGCCAACAACTGCGCGCAATGTCATGGCGCCGACGCACGCGGCAGCAAGGGCTTCCCGAACCTGACCGACAGCGACTGGCTCTACGGTGGCAGCTTCGAGAAGATCAAGGAAACGATCACCGGCGGCCGCCAGGGCAACATGCCGCCGATGGCTGCCGCGGTGGGCACGGCCGAGGACGTGAGGAACGTCGCCCAGTACGTGCTGAGCCTGTCGGGCAGCCCGCACAACAGCGTGGGTGCGCAACTGGGCCAAGCCAAGTTCGGTGCCTGCGCGGCCTGCCACGGCGCGCAGGGCAAGGGCAACCCGGCGCTGGGCGCGCCCAACCTCAGCGACAAGGTCTGGCTGCATGGCTGGGGCGAGCAGGCGATCATCGCGATGGTCAGCAACGGCAAGATCAACCAGATGCCGGCGCAGGCCACGCGGCTGAGCCCGGAGCAGATCCACGTGCTCGCGGGTTATGTCTGGAACCTGTCGCAGACCGCCACGGTGGCTGCGAAGTAGCGGACAACAACGCGTGGCCGACACCCGCAGCGCGGCGCAGGCCGCCGTCGCCGACAGCGACGACGCCGCCACGGCCGTGGTGTCGCTCTACGCGAAGCAGAAGAAGATCTACTCGCGTGCCGTCAGCGGCTGGTTCGCCGGCTGGCGCTGGGCGCTGGTGTGGGCGACGCAGTTGGTGTTCTACGGCCTGCCGTGGCTCGAATGGAACACGCGCCAGGCGGTGCTGTTCGACCTGGCGGCGCGCCGCTTCTACATCTTCGGGCTGGTGCTGTACCCGCAGGACTTCATCTACCTGACGGCCATCCTCATCATCTCGGCCTACGCGCTGTTCCTGTTCACCGCGGTGGCGGGGCGGGTGTGGTGCGGCTACGCCTGCCCGCAGACGGTGTACACGGAGATCTTCATGTGGGTGGAGAAGGTCTTCGAAGGCGACCGCATGGCGCGCATGAAGCTCGATGCCGGCCCCTGGCGCTTCAACCGGCTCTGGCGCATGGCAGGCAAGCAATCGGCGTGGGTGGCGATGAGCCTGTGGACCGGCATCAGCTTCGTCGGCTACTTCACGCCGATCCGCGAACTCGTGCCGGCCTTGCTGGCCCTGTCGCTGGGCCCCTGGGAATGGTTCTGGGTGCTGTTCTACGGCTTCGCGACCTATGGCAATGCCGGCTACATGCGCGAGCAGGTCTGCAAGTACATGTGCCCGTATGCACGTTTCCAGAGCGCGATGTTCGACAAGGACACGTTGATCATCAGCTACGACCCGACGCGCGGCGACCCGCGTGGCACCCGGTCGCGCAAGATCGACCACCGTGCGGCGGGTCTGGGCGACTGCATCGACTGCAAGCTCTGCGTCGACGTCTGCCCCACCGGTATCGACATCCGCAACGGCCTGCAGTACGAATGCATCGGCTGCGCCGCCTGCATCGACGTCTGCAACGGCGTGATGGACAAGATGAAGTACCCACGCGGGCTGATCCGCCTGGCGACGCAGAACAGCCTCGACAAGCAGCTCACGCGCGCCGAGATGCTGCGCGGCGTGTTCAGGCCGCGGGTGCTGGTCTACACCGCTGTGCTGGTCGTCGTCGTCGGCGCGTTGCTGACCAGCCTGTGGCTGCGCAGCCCTTTCCGCGTCGACGTGGTGCGCGACCGCGCGTCGCTGGCGCGCATCGTCGACGACGGCCAGGTCGAGAACGTCTACCGGCTGCAGGTGATGAACGCCACCGAACTGCCGCAGCGTTACCGCGTGCAGGTCGACGGTTTGCCCGGCATTGCGCTCGACGGCCGGCCTGAGCTCAGCGTGGCGCCGGCCGAAGCGCGCTGGGTGACGGTGGCCGTGCGCCTGCCGGCGCCAGCCGCGGCGGCCGCCGGGCCGGGTGCGCATGCCATCCGCTTCAGCATCGAACGGCTCGCCGCCGATGCCGCCGACGCCACAGACACGGCGGTGCACGAGGTCGAGAAGTCGACCTTCGTCGTGCCGCGCTGAACCCCTTCTTGTTGCAGGAGACACACCATGAACACCGCAACCGTTGTCTTGAACCCGCCCTGGTGGCGTGTCGGCATGGTCTGGCTCGTCGTCGGAGGCCCCGCGGCCGTCGTCGTGGCGGCGCTGGCGACGGCCGTGATCGCGGTGCGCGGCGCCGACCCCGTGGTCACGGCGCCGCAGCCGCGGGCTGGCCATGTGCAGGCACAGACGCCGGCGCAGCAGGGGCGCAACCACGCCGCCACGGCCGGCAAACCCTGAGCGCGTGCAGCACCATGAAGCGCATTCAACGCCTGGCGATGGCCGTGGCCTGGCCGGCATTCCTGATGGCCAGCGTGCTGGAGATGCTGGTGTTTTCGCTGGTCGACCCGGCCACGCTGCACTGGTTCGGCGGCGCGCCGGTGACGCTCAGCGCCACGGCGGTCTACACGCTGGCGTTTTTCGTCTTCTGGCTCGTCATCATGGCGGCCGGCGCGATGTCGCATCTGCTGGCCGAGCCGGCCGCCGAGATCAACAGCCGCAGCTTCCGCTGATGCGGTCGGCCTAGCAGGCGGTGCTGTTGACCAGCTTCTGCAGCGCCGGCAGGTCGAGCACGTGGATGTGGCGCTGCTTGACATCGAGCACGCCGTCGTCCTGGAACTTGCTGAAGGCGCGGCTCACGGTTTCGAGCTTGAGCCCGAGGTAGCTGCCAATCTCTTCGCGGGTCATGCGCAGGATCAGCGAACTGGCCGAGAAACCGCGGGTCTGCAGCCGCTGCGTCAGGTTCAGCAGGAAGGCGGCCAGCCGCTCTTCGGCGCGCATGCTGCCCAGCAGCAGCATCACACCGTGGTCGCGCACGATCTCGCGGCTCATGATCTTGTGGAACTGGCGCTGCAGGTCGCTGAACTCGCGCGACAGGTCTTCCAGGTCCTGGAACGGGATCACGCAGACCTGCGAGTCTTCCAGTGCCACCGCATCGCAGGTGTGGCGTTCGGTGCCGATGCCGTCCAGGCCCAGCAGTTCGCCAGCCATCTGGAAGCCGGTGACCTGGTCGCGTCCGTCTTCCGACGAGACGCAGGTCTTGAAGAAGCCGGTGCGCACCGCAAACAGCGACAGGAAGGCGTCGCCGGTGCGGAACAGGCTTTCGCTGCGCGGCACCGAGCGGCGCGTCGCGACCATGGTGTCGAGCCGTTCGAGCTGCTCGCTCGACAGGCCCACCGGCAGGCACAGTTCGCGCAGGTTGCAGCTGGAGCAGGCGACCTTGAAGGGTTCGAGCCGGACGGCGGTAGACGGGGTGTTCATGGAGCTCCGATGAGAAGTTGGCACGGCTCTCGTCGCGTGGCCGAGTATGGCCCATGACTTTGCTCAAGGGCAGGGTGGATTCTTCGCCGGCCCGACGCAGGCCGGCTTGAGCCAGATCAAGGTGCGATGGCCTGGCTTTGGCAAAGTGCCAGGCATGTTGCACGACACCACCGCGCCGGCCACCCGGACCGCTGCCAACGAGACGCTGCTGCCCGAGGCCTTGCTGCGGCAGCTCGACGTGCCGGGCCCGCGTTACACCTCGTACCCCACGGCGGACCGTTTCGTCGAAGCCTTCGGGCCGCCGCAGTACCGGCAGGCGCTGCGCCAGCGTGCAGCGGGCGCGAACGTCGGCGGCACAGCACCGCTGTCGCTGTATGTGCACATTCCGTTCTGTGAGTCCGTCTGTTACTACTGTGCCTGCAACAAGGTCATCACCAAACACCACGAACGCAGCCACGAGTATCTGCAGGTGCTGGAGATGGAGATCGGCCTGCACCTGGCCGAACTCGGCCGCGGCAGGGCGGTGTCGCAGCTGCACCTGGGTGGCGGTTCGCCGACGTTCCTGTCGGACGACGAACTGTCGGGGCTGATGGCGCTGCTGCGCGGTGCGTTCAAGCTCGTCGCCGGCGCCGAGATCTCGATCGAGGTCGACCCGCGCACCGCGACGCCCGAACGCCTGCGCCGGATCGCAGCGATGGGCTTCAACCGCATCAGCTTCGGCATCCAGGACTTCGACCCGCAGGTGCAGCAGGCGGTGCACCGCGTGCAGTCGTTCGAGAGCGTGCGCGAGCTCATCGTCGAGGCGCGCGCGCTGCGGTTCGAGTCGATCAACGCCGACCTGATCTACGGCCTGCCGATGCAGACGCCGGACTCGTTTGCACGCACCGTCGCCCAGGTGGCCGAGTTGCGGCCCGACCGCATCGCGCTGTACGCCTACGCCCACCTGCCGGCGCGCTTCAAGCCGCAGCGGCGCATCGCGCCGGCCGATCTGCCGCCGCCCGAGCACCGCATCCAGATGCTCGGCGGCGCCATCGCCGGCTTCATCGGCAGCGGCTACACCTACATCGGCATGGACCACTTCGCGCTGCCCGGCGATGCACTCGCGGCAGCGCGCCGCCAGGGCCGGCTGCACCGCAATTTCCAGGGTTACAGCACCCAGCCCGACTGCGACCTGATCGGCCTGGGTGTGTCGGCCATCGGACGCATCGGCGCCACCTACAGCCAGAACGCGAAGACGCTGCCCGAGTACTACGACGCCGTGCGCCAGGGTCAGTTTCCGGTGGTGCGCGGGTTGGCGCTGAACCGCGACGACCTGCTGCGCCGCGCCGTCATCATGGCGCTGATGTGCCAGGGTCGGGTCGAGTTCGAGTCGATCGAACTGGCGCACCTGATCCGCATGCGCGAGCATTTCGCCGCCGAACTGCAGCGTTTGCAGCCGCTGGTGCAGGCCGGGCTGGTCGAGCTCAGCGACGAGGCGATCCAGGTCACGGCCCGCGGCTGGTTCTTCGTGCGCGGGGTCGCGATGGTGTTCGACCGCCATCTGCAGGCCGACCAGGTGCGGGAGCGCTTCTCGCGCATCATCTAGGGCTACGCGGCGCCCGTTGACCCGAACGTGGACTTCGCCCTCTTCATCGGCGCCCTGATGCTCGGCCTGGCCGGCGCACCGCATTGCGCGCTGATGTGCGGCGCCGCCTGCACGGCCATCGTGCAGCGTGGCGGCGGCGGCACGCAGGCCGCGTTCCAGCTGGCACGGCTGGCGGGTTATGCGCTGGCCGGCGCGGCGGTGGCGTCGAGCGTCGGCCTGTTGTCGTCGCTGGGGCAGTGGAGCCCGGCGCTGCGCCCGCTGTGGACCGGGGCCCATGCCGCGGCGCTGGGCCTGGGCCTGTGGCTGCTGTGGCAGGGCCGGCAGCCTGCCTGGCTGGAGCGCCGCGGCGCGCAACGGGCTGGCGCGGCGCCCGATGCGTCAGGCTGGCAGCGCATGCAAGGCCCGGCGCGTGCGGCGGCCGCGGGCAGCCTGTGGCTGGCCTGGCCCTGCGGCCTGCTGCAGTCGGCGCTGGTGGTGGCGGCGCTGGCCAACACGCCGGCCGGCGGTGCGGCGGTGATGGCCGGTTTTGCGCTGACCAGCGGCCTCGGCCTGGTGGCCGGCCCCGCGCTCTGGCGGCACTTCGGCGGCGCGGCCCTCGGCGCCGGTGCCGCCCGCTGGGCCACACGCGGCGCCGGCGCGCTGCTGGCGGCGGCCTCGGGCTGGGCGCTGGCACATGGCCTGTGGCAGCAGTGGTTGATCTACTGCGCAAGCTGAACCGCGGGCTGCGACCCAGAAGCGAAAACGCCCGGGCGGACCCGGGCGTTTCGCAAGCGGTGCAGCCGAAGCCGACTGCTCAAGCCGAAGAATTACTTCTTGGCTTCTTCCTTCTTCGCTTCCTTCTTCTCGACCTTCGCTTCGGCCTTCTTCTCGGTCTTGGCGGCAGCGGAGGCGGCAGCGGCCGGCTTGTCGGTAGCCGCGGCCGGCTTGTCAGCGGCGAAGGCGCCGGTGGCGGCAAAGGCGGTGGCGATCAGGGCGGCGAGCAGCTTGTTCATGTCTGAAATACCTTTCGAAAGTTTCAAATTTGCCCCCTCCAACAGGGAAGCCCCCGCACAACGGGCGACGGCGCCGGCCGGTTGACAGCGCCGTGCCCTAGAATTTGAGGCTTCGCACGACCACCGCAACGCGGACCCTGGAGATCCAAGTACATGTACCAGCACATCAAGGTGCCCGAGGGCGGGCAGAAGATCACGGTCAACGCCGACTTTTCGCTCAACGTCCCTGACCAGCCCATCATCCCGTACATCGAGGGCGACGGCACCGGCCTGGACATCACCCCGGTGATGTTGAAGGTGGTCGACGCCGCGGTGGCCAAGAGCTACGGCGGCAAGCGCAAGATCCACTGGATGGAGGTCTTCGCCGGCGAGAAGTCGACCAAGGTCTACGGCCCCGACGTCTGGCTGCCCGAAGAAACGCTGGCCGCCGTGCGCGAGTACGTCGTCTCGATCAAAGGCCCGCTGACCACGCCGGTGGGCGGCGGCATCCGCAGCCTGAACGTGGCGCTGCGCCAGGAACTCGACCTCTACGTCTGCCTGCGCCCGGTGCAGTACTTCAAGGGCGTGCCCAGCCCGGTGAAGGAACCCGAAAAGACGCACATGGTGATCTTCCGCGAGAACTCGGAAGACATCTATGCCGGCATCGAGTACGAAGCCGAGAGCGACAAGGCGAAGAAGCTGATCAAGTTCCTCATCGACGAGATGGGCGTGAAGAAGATCCGCTTCCCGAACACCTCGGGCATCGGCATCAAGCCGGTGTCGCGCGAAGGCACCGAGCGCCTGGTGCGCAAGGCCATCCAGTACGCCGTCGACAACGACAAGCCCAACGTGACCATCGTGCACAAGGGCAACATCATGAAGTTCACCGAAGGGGGCTTCCGCGACTGGAGTTATGCGCTGGCAGCGCGTGAATTCGGCGCCGAGCCGATCGACGGCGGCCCGTGGAGCAAGTTCAAGAACCCCAAGACGGGCAAGGACATCGTCATCAAGGACGTCATCGCCGACGCCTTCCTGCAGCAGATCCTGCTGCGCCCGGCCGAGTACTCGGTGGTGGCGACGCTGAACCTGAACGGCGACTACATCTCCGACGCGCTGGCCGCCCAGGTCGGTGGCATCGGCATTGCGCCGGGTGCGAACCTGAGCGACTCGATCGCGATGTTCGAAGCCACCCATGGCACGGCGCCGAAGTACGCCGGCAAGGACTACGTCAACCCGGGCTCGGAAATCCTCTCGGCCGAGATGATGCTGCGCCACATGGGCTGGACCGAAGCGGCCGACCTGATCATCAGCTCGATCGAAAAGTCCATCCTCAGCAAGAAGGTCACCTACGACTTCGCGCGGCTGATGGAAGGTGCGACGCAGGTGTCCTGCTCGGGCTTCGGCCAGGTGATGATCGACCACATGTGAGTGCGCTCCACGGCGTCCCATGACGTCTCGTAAGCCCTTGATTTTCCTAGTGAAGATCAGGGGCTTTTGCTTTCAGCCTGTCTCAGAACCGATCGGCTGTCGATCGGTGCCCGGCTGTGCCACGGGCAGCCCGGTGGCCTCGAACCAGAACAGGCTGCCGCCGCCGGCAGGGGCCTCGAGCCGGATCTCGCTGCCCATCTGGCGCACCAGTTGGCGGCTGATCGCCAGCCCCAGGCCGGTGCCGGCGCGCCGGCGATGCAACTCGCCGCCTTGTTCGAAAGGCTCGAACAAACGCTCGCGGTCGGCCTCGGCAATGCCGATGCCGGTGTCGCACACCTCGAAGCGCAGCGCCAGGCCGGGCGTCGCGGCAGCCGCCACGCGCAGGTGCACTTCGCCGCGGTCGGTGAACTTGACGGCGTTGCTCAGCAGGTTCAGCAGCACCTGCCGCAGGCGCTGCTCGTCGACCCATACACGCCCGGGCAAGGCTTCGTCGATCTCGATCAGCAGTGCAAGCTGCTTCTCTTCGGCCTTGATGCGCACGATGTCGGCCACGCTTCGCACGAAGGCGCGCACCTCGATCTCGCTAGGGTTCATCTCGGCGCGGCCGGCCTCGATGCGCGCCAGGTCGAGGATGTCGACGATCAGGCCGAGCAGATGCTCGCCACTGGCGCGGATGATGTCCAGCCCGCTGGCCTGCTTGTCGCTGAGGCCGCCGTTCATGCGCAGCAGCTGTGCGTAGCCGAGCACCGCGTTCAGCGGCGTGCGCAGTTCGTGGCTCATGCGCGACAGGAACTCGCTCTTGGCGGCATTCGCGGCCTCGGCGCGCTGCACCGCCTGCTGCAGCTCGGTGGTGCGGTGCACGACCAGGTCTTCGAGGTGATCGCGGTGCTGGCGCAACTCGGCCTCGGTCTCGCCGCGCCGGTGCAGTTCGGCGGCCAGGCGGTGGCTCAGATCGTTGAATGCCTGTGCGACGTCGTCGATCTCGTCAGCGGCGTGGCCCGAGTGGCGTGGCAGCGCGAGTGGCAGCGCCATGTTGTCGGCGGTCAGTCCACGCGCATGCGCGGCCAGGCGCTCGAGATGGCGCGTGACCCAGCGGCGCACGATGAACAGGATGAACAGCGCAATCAGCGCGGTCTTGGCCGCCTGCGTAACGAAGATCACGAGCGCACGGTCGAACAGCCGGTGGTACACGCCCGCCAGCCCCATGCCCACCGTCAGCGTGCCGATCACCTCGCGTTCGCCACCCGGTGCGCGCAGCTCCATGTCGCGGCGCTTCATGTCGCTGCTTTCCTGGCCGACCGTGAACTGCTCGCCGAGCTGGCCTCGCACACGCGCGAACTCCACGTCGTGCAGGCGGCGCAGGCTTTCGAGCTGCAACTTGATCTGCGCACTGTCCATCGACCACAGGCTGCGGCCCAGCGTGTCGGCCAGGGTGTGGTTGATCTGGACAAAGCGGGTGTCAATCTCCTCCATGTCGCGCCGGTAGTCCAGCGCGAGCTGGATCGCGGTGGCCAGCAGCGCCAGCACCGAACTCGCCAGCACGATCGCGGCCAGCAGCCGCGGGCCCAGCCGGCGGTCGGCACGCCGCGTCACCGCCGCTGCGCCACTCGCGAACCAGCTGCGCCGCCAGGACGTCAGCAAGGACTCAAGCACGTACGCTCATTGCGAGGCGGTCTCCAATGGTTTTCAGTCGATCGGACTGTGATCGTCTCACAGCGCCGGGGTCACCTCCGTGCGTGATTCCACGGCGATGCCGAATCGCCGACGCGCGAAGCCCATGCGGGCCTCGACCGCCGCGTCGTCGAGCCCGAAGTCCTCGAGTCGGTGTTGGTGCCCGGCGTGGTGGGCGTCGCGCTCGCTGGCTGCCATCCAGCCGGCCATGGCGGCCTCGGCCTCGGGGCTGAAGTCGAGGCCCGCGAAGTCGTAGACCCGGCGCATCGCGGCGCGCCAGTCGCGGTTCATCTCGGCATAGTGCAGGTCGAGCTGCTGCACTCGCGGGATGGTTGCGCGCGCTTCGATGCAGCGGCGGGCCGAACGTTCGCAGAAGTCCAGCCATGTGTCGCGCATCGAGGCCTGGCAGTCGCGGTCGGTGTGGGCGGCCGAGAAGTGCGTCATCATCGACAGCGTCGAGCTGACGGTCTTCAGCGGGTCACGGTGGATGAAGATCAGGTTCGCATCGGGGAACACGGCCAGCAGCGCCGGCAGGTCCAGCATGTGCTGCGGGTTCTTCAGCAGCCAGCGCCGCCCGGGTGCGTCGCCGCGCGCATGGCCCACCAGCTGCAGCTGCCGACGCATGGCGGCGTACGAGGCGGTCTTGTCGCATTCGGCAAACCAGTCCCGGTACCAGCGCGGCATGTCGTACAGGCCGAGCGCCGAGAAGCTGCAGAACGAATGGTTCAGCAGCAGCATCTCCTCCTCGGGCCAGTCGGCGTGCATCGCGTGCATCGCGTGGGCCCGGGGGTAGCGCGCGTGCCGCATGGCGAGCGCGGCCTCGGCCTCGGCACGGCGCTGGGCGATGTCGCGGCCATCGATCGGCAGCGAGCGCGGCGCCGGGTTCATGCCTTCCCAGGTGCGCAGGTGCGCGAGCCGCAGGTCGCAGGCCAGCAGACGCTGCAGCCGCGTCGTGCCCGAGCGGTGCGGGCCGATGATCACGATCGGCGCGGCGATGCGCTGCGCGGCGATCGCGTCGGGAACGGCCGCGAAACAGGCCTGGGCCCACAGCCGGTTCTTCAGCGAGCCCAGCGTGCGTGCATGCGCCACCTGGCGGCCGAAGGCGTTGAGCCCGGCCTCGTCGCGCCAGGCCTCGGCCAGGCGGGCCAGATGCGGCATGAACTCCGGGTCGCCGAAGTCGGCCAATCCGGTGGCCGCGCGCGCCTGCGCCAGCAGCGTGTCGACGCCCAGATCTTCGAGGGAGGGAGCTACACTGAGATGGGACATGGGCGCGGATGCTGATGAAGCGTTTTCGATGGATGTGGGTGGCGTGGGCGGCGTTTGCGTCGGTATGGGCGCTGGGCGCGGGCATGGCGTTCGCGCAGACCGGCGACGATGCAAAGTCGTTCGCCATCGGCACTTCCCAGGAGGCCGAGACCTTCCTCGGACGTTGGCAGCGCCGCATCTATCCAGAGCTGTTCCGGCGCCTGGGCATGACGGTGCAGTTCCGGGTCATGCCGCTGCAGCGTCTGACCATCGCCAGTGAGCAGGGCGCCGTTGACGGCGAAGTCGCCCGCATCGGCAGTTATGCGTCGCAACACCCGGAACTGGTGCGCGTCGACGAACCGGTGTACGACATCGTCTGGGCGTTGTTTTCGATCGACAAGGGCTTGCGCCTCGGCGCGTTGAACGAGCTCGCTGTCCAGCCCTTGCGTGTGACCTACCAGCGTGGCATCGCGATCTGCGAGACGGCGCTGAAGGCGGTGGTGCCGGCCGACCGGCTGCTCGACGTCGGCACCGATGCCCAGGGCTTCAACATGCTGCGTGTCGGCCGCAGCGATCTGCACTGCACCGGCGACCTGACCTTGCCGACGCTGCAGACCCTGCCCGAATTGCGTGGCGTGGACATCTCGCACCGCGTGCTCGAGATCGGCGTCAACCCGCTGTTCCCGCTGGTGCACAAGCGCCATGCCGAGCTGGCGCCGCGAATGGCTGCCGCGCTGAAGCAGATGAAGGCCGAGGGCCTGGTCGAGCGCTACCGCGCCGAGGTGCTGCGCGAGATGGCCGCAGCCGCGGCCGCCCCGACACGCTGAGCGGCTCACTGCGCCGAACCCAGCGTGCGCAGCCGCAAGCCCATCGGCGGCACTTCGTCGCCGTCGATGCGCACGTCCAGCAGCGTCGGCCCGCGGCGCGACAACAGCGTGGGCCAGTCGAGCGCGGCCAGGTCGGCGGCCGAATGGATCACATGGCCGGCGATGCCCATCGCGCGCGCCATCAGCGCGTAGTCCACCTGCGGCAGCGCGGTGCCGATGGGCTCGGCACCGGCCAGGCGCTGGCCGTGTTTCACCATGCCCAGCGCGCTGTCGTTGAGGATCACGTAGAGCACCGGCAACCCGAGTTCGGCGGCGACCGTGATCTCCTGCCCGCTCATCAGATAGCTGCCGTCGCCGGTGATGCAGACCACCGGCACGCCGGGCTGCGCACTGGCGATGCCCACCGCGCTGCCGATGGCCCAGCCCATCGGCGCGAAGTCCATCGTCACGCGCAGCCAGCTGCCGCGCGGGCGGCGCTGGTCGCCGGGCACCGTCGCGGCCCGCGTGCGGCGGTCGCGCGGCGCGAGGCAGTGCACCGCCCAGATCATGCTGTTGCCGGTGTCGGCGACAAAACGTGTGTGCGGCGGGCAATGTTCGGTCAGCGCCTTCATCAGCCGCTGTGGCTTGATCGGCACCGCGTCGCTGTGGAAGGCGTGTGCATCGTCGAGCAGCGCATCGCCCGATTCACCGAACGGCAGGATGGCCGCACCCTGCGTACCCTGCGCATCGGCGCGGCGCGCGACGAGTTGTTCGCAGACCCCTGCGATGCAGCCGCGCACATGCAGCCTCGCCATCGGCGTGCGTGACAGGTGCTCGTCGTTGGCGTCGACGTGGATCAGGCGTTCGCACAGCAGCGCATCGGACCAGCCGGCGCTGGAGAGTTCACCGAAGCCGGTGCCGAAGGCGACGATCAGGTCGGGCGACTTGCGCAGCAGCGCAGCGGCCGAGGCATGGCCGCCGAAGCCGATGACGCCGCGGTAGGCCGGGTGACGCGGATTGATGCAGCCCTTGGCGTCGGGCGTGGTGATGAACTCGGCGCCGGTCTGCGCCAGCAGGCGCATCAGCGGTGCGATCGCCTCGCCGCAGCCTTCGCCGATCACGAACACCGGCCGACTGGCCTGTTCCAGCGCGTCGTGCAGCCGCTCGACCGCGGCCAAGTCGAGCAGCGAACTCGGCTCGGTGAGCAGCGCGCCCATGCGGTCGAGATCGAACTCGCCGCTGATCGGCGCACGCAGCAGGTCGACCGGGATCGACAGATGTGCCGGACCTTGGGGCGTGCGCAGCGCGGCCATCAGCGCCCTGAAGAGCTTGCGCCCAAGCTGGTCGGGATGCGACACCAGCGAGCTGAAGCCGGCGCAGTGGCGCATCATCGCGACCGTGTCGATGCCGGTGCAGCTCGACTCCTGCAGCGCGGCGCGGCCGAACGAGTGCAGCGGCGGCTGGCCGGTGATCACCAGCATCGGCACGCGGTTTTCGCGTGCGCAGGCCACCCCGGTGATCAGATTGGTCGCGCCCGGGCCCGAGGTGGCGATGCAGACACCGAGCTTGCCGCTCTCGCGGGCATAACCGTCGGCCATGTAGGCGGCACCGGCCTCGTGGCGCGCGATGACCGCACGCGGCCCACCGCGGCGCTCGCTGCGCGCCAGCGCGTCGTACAGCGGTTCGATCGCCCCGCCGGGGATGCCGAACACGTATTCCACGCCCAGGCGCTCCAGGCAGGCGACGATGAAATCGGCGCCATCGGCTGCAGAGGGCGAAGGCGAGGGAGAAAGCTTCAGGGCAGTTTTCACGGTTTTTCTTGTCGGGTGAGTCCCCGGGCATGCAGCGGCGCACCAGGGGTTCAAGAACCGGTGGTGGCTACGCCTGCTCAGGCGGTTGATAAATGGGTGTGGCGACTCAACGCGCGCGCCGGCTGCTTGCCGGTCGACGTGCATCCTCCCCGAGTCGATCTTGTCGATGACGCCTCTGCGAGCGGCCAGCTCGTTCAGCGACTCGTACTGTATCCAAATGAAACGAGAACCGCGCCCACGCGGTCAGGTGGGGCGAGCGGTTTTAGTTCACGGTCATAACTATTTCAAGCACGAGCGCCTGTTCGATGGCGGGCTCAGCCGCTGGGCGCGCCACTTTGCATCTCGCGGCGCAGCCAGGCGCGCGCCAGGTCCCAGTCTCTTTTGACGGTTGCCAGCGAGATGCCCAGGACTTCGGCGATCTCTTCGTTGCCGAGCCCACCGAAGAAGCGCAGTTCGACGACCTTCGCCGCGCGCTCGTCGAATTCGGCCAGCGCGAGCAGGGCGTCGTGCACCGCCACCGTGTCGGCAGGCACCTCGGCGCCCAGGTGTTGGGCCTCGCTCAAGGTCAACGGCACCAGCTCGGCTTCGCGCTTTTGCGCGCGCTTGGCCACCGCGTGGCTGACCAGGATGCGCCGCATCATGGTCGAGGCGATGGCCATGAAGTGAGCCCGGTTCTGCCAGTCGGTCTTGCGCTGCTCGGCCATCCGGAACCAGGCTTCGTGCAGCAACGAGGTGGCGCTCAGGGTGTGGCCCGAAGCCTCCTTGCGCATGTGCGAACGCGCCAGGCGGCGCAACTCGGCATACAGCGCCTGGAAGACCTTGTCGGTGAGACCCGCCGCGCCCGCGGGCTGCGCGTCGAGCCAGGCGGTGAGGCTGTTGGGGTCCACGGTCATCTGCGCTCGATTGTGCGGGCCTGCTGCAGACGGCCGCGGCGACGCGCCGATGAGTTTCCGGCCCGGCGTGAGCCTTTTCCCGATCCGGCTGCGCGTGAACCCACAAGCTCGGGCCACGGCCGGCCCGGCATCACCCCCAACGGAGACTCGTCCATGACTTCCATGATCCCCATCCCGGCGCAACGTCGCCTGGCCTCGCTGCGCCGCTTGGCAGCCCCCAACGCCGTGCTGGTCAGCGTGGCCCTGCTGGCGGCTTGCGGCGGCGGCGACGGCAGCGTCAATCCTTCGGCACCGTCGGCGGCCGTTGCAACCGTCACCGTGAGCGGCGTTGCCGCGGTCGGTGCGCCGCTGGTCGGTGCCACCGTGAGCGTGCGCTGCGCCGCGGCCGTAGCCACCGCTTCGGCCACGACAAGCAGCGCGGGCGCCTGGACACTGGTGCTGCCCGCGGCCGCGCTGCCCTGTGCCTTGCAGGCCAGCGGCGGCACGCGGGCGGGGGTTGCCAACCTGCAGGCGTTCCACTCGTACGCCGCTGCGGCGGGGGTTGCCAACATCACGCCATTCAGCGACCTGCTCGTCGGCCTGGCCGCCGCCAGCGTGCCAGGAACCTGGTTCAGCGCGCTCGACGCCAGCCATGCCCCTGCGCTCGGCAGCACGCTGTCGGCCGCAGCCGCGAGCCTGGTGCAAGGCCTGGCCAGCGCCGGCTACGCGCCGCCGGCCGGGTTCGACCCGATCGGCACGGTGTTCGCCGCCACCGCCGGCGACACCTACGACGCGCTGCTCGACGCTTTCGGTGCGGCCTTGCCGGCCAGCCAGATCGGCTATGCGCAAATGCTGGCCGACGTGCTTGCAGCGGCACCCGGCTCGCTCGGTGCCCACCTGCCGGCACGGGCCGCGGCTGGGGGCGGCGGTGGCGGAACGACCCCACCACCGCCGACGAGCACTGCCGTGGTGGGCCCGACCCTGGAGATGGGGTCGGCCGTCTGCGGCCTGATCCCCGATGGCTCGGCCTATTGCTGGGGTTTCGGCAGCAACGGCGAGACCGGCAACGCTGCAGGAGGCTCCAGCGTTCCGGTCGCCGTGCAGGGCGGCCTGACTTTCGCCACCGTTTCCACCTACGGCCCGCACACCTGCGCGCTGACACCCGCCGGCGATGCCTACTGCTGGGGCAGTGGCAGCCTGGGTGCCTTGGGCGACGGCAATACGAACGGGCATCTCTCGTTTGCCCCGGTTCTGGTCAGCGGCGGGCTGAAGTTCAAAGCAATTTCGGTCGGCCTCAACTTCGCTTGCGCGCTGGTCGCCGACGGCACGGCGTACTGCTGGGGCGACAACCGTCAGGGCCAGCTCGGCCTGGGCGCGGCTGATTCGACACCGCGTGGCACGCCGACCGCGATGCCGAACTTCAAGTGGCAGTCGATCAGCGCACGTCAAGACGTGGCCTGCGGCATCGACACCACCGGCGCAGCGTATTGCTGGGGTTGGAGCAGCGGCGTGGTCGGCTCGGGCAGCTACTTGCTGGCGGTGGTGGGTGCACCGATGGCCGTGCCCGGCGGCGTGACGTTCAAGTCCGTCGTGACCTCGTCGGACGACAGCGCCTGCGGGCTGACGCCGGCTGGGGCGGCGTACTGCTGGGGCATCGGGATGCTGGGCACCGGCATCGCCGACAGCGCCACCGCAGCCGGGGCCACGCCGGTGACGGGTGGCTTAACGTTCACGCGGCTGGCCGCCTCGGCGGGACGGTTTTGCGGCATCACGGCCGCCGGCGCCACCTATTGCTGGGGTGTCGCGTTCGGCAATGCGCCGGTCGCGGTGGCAGTGGGCATCGTCGCCGCCGAAGTCGCTACACGAGGCGTCGCCACCTGCGTCGTCGCCACCGATGGCAAGGCATGGTGTTTCGGCTCGAACTTCCTCGGCGAGCTCGGCGACGGCACCAACACGAACCACGCGACGGCCGCGCCGGTGCTCGGCGGTTTGACCTTCAAGCTGCCCTGAGGCGCTCCGGCCGGGTCTCGGCCGGGTCTCGGCCGGTTCTCGGTCGGACCTCGGTCGGACCCCGGCGAAGCCCCGTCGTCACACCAGTCACACCATCCACGAACAACCATGCACAAGACAACTTCAACCCGGGCTGGCCGCCTCGCGCGCGCCCTGGCCTCGGCGCTGACAGCGCTCGCCATCGGCGGCGTTCAAGCGGCGCCGGCTCTGGGCAGCGACAACATCGAGGCGATCAAGGAGAACAAGCGCGTCGCCATCGAGCGCTTCAGCATCGAGTTCTACACACAGCTCTTCGGCGAAGGCCGCTCGGGCAAGAACACCGCGCGCATGACGGCGACCCTGAAGGGCATCAGCGACGCCACGCGCCAGGCGGTCACGCAGCAGGCCTATGTCGACACGGTGCAGGCTTTGCAGAAGGCCGGCTTCGAGGTCGTCGACGCCGTGCAGCTTGCTGCCCAGCCGCTGTTTCAGGCGCTCGACGCCAAGTACGGCAAGCCTTCACCGCATGTCGTCGACGACGAGAAGATGCTCGAAGGCGGCAAGCAGATCAGCCATGTCGTCGCGCCCGCCGGCATGCGGGCCTACTTCCAGTCGGGCACCGCGCGCGGCGACCTGCAGCAGCGAATGGAGAGCCAGAACTACGCCATCGGCAAGCAGCAGGGCGAACTGGCCAAGGCCCTGGGTGCGACCTTGCTCGACGTGCATGTGCTGGCCAGCTTCGGCACGGTTTCGGCGACGAAGAACGGCGCCCTGCGCATCTTCGCCGGCCTCGGCGCCAAGGCCGGCATCGAGGCCAGGCCGGTGCTCGTTGCCGAGGAAACGCAGATCCAGATCGTCAATTCCGACGGCGCGCGCACTTTCGGCGTCAGCCGGCGCATGGGCCATTCGGGCGCGGTGTACTTGAAGGAGGCGCTGGTCGCCGGCACCAACATCTTCGAGATGCGCGACACGGTGCCGGAGGCTGAAAAGGACAAGCAGACCGCGCTCAACGTCCTCAGCGGGCTGCTTGGCGGGGCCAGCGAACGCGCCGGCACGAGCGAGGTCACGGCGGCCAGCGAAGAAGCCTACCTCAGCACGTACCAGGGGCTGATCCGCGAAGCCATCGACGTTATGGTCGCGGCGCTGGCCAGCGCACACTGAGAGGATGAGTGCCAACGAACCTGCCAACAGTCCACCGGGCCCGCTGTCCCCGCTGTCCCCGAAGGCCGCGCACTGGGCGCAGGTGCGCGAACTGTTCGCGCAGGCACGCGAGCGGGGGCCGGCGGACGGCCAAGCCTGGCTGCGCGCCCAGGCCGTGGCGCCGGCGGTGCTGACGGAAGTGCTCTCGTTGCTGGCCCACGTACCCGGCGGTTCGGCGGACCAGACCACCGACCCCTTGCTGTCCGGGCCCGGCATGCCCGGAGCCGACGGCAGCGAACCCGCCAGCCCGCACATCGGCGCCCGCCTGGGCGGCTGGCAGGTCACCCGCCGCCTCGGTTCGGGCGGGATGGGCGAGGTTTTCGAGGCCCGGCGCGCCGATGGCAGCTACGAGGGCCGGGCGGCGGTCAAGCTGCTCAAGCGCGGCATGGACAGCACGGCCGTGCTGCAGCGTTTTGCGCTGGAACGCCAGTCCCTGGCCCGGCTCTCGCATCCGAACATCGCCGGGCTGCTGGATGCTGGTGCCAGCGAAGACGGCTTGCCGTACTTCGTGATGGAGTATGTCGATGGCCGGCCGATCGACCAGGCCGTGCGCGGGCTGGCTCTGGCCGCGCGCCTGGGCCTTTTCCTGCAACTGGCCGACGCGGTGGCACATGCCCACCGCAACCTGCTGGTGCACCGCGATCTGAAGCCCGGCAACGTGCTGGTGGACGGGCGGGCCCAAGTCAAGCTGCTCGACTTCGGCATCGCGAAGGCGTTGGACCCGCTGGAAACGGCCGGCACCGCCGCGCTCGACGCCACCTTTGGCGGCGTCCGCCCCTACACCCCCAACTACGCCAGCCCCGAGCAGGTGCGCGGCGAGCCGGTGACGACCTCGACCGACATTTACAGCCTGGGCGTGCTGCTGTACGAGCTGCTCACCGGCACCCGGCCGACCGGGCGCGCCGCCACCACGCCGGCGCAGGCCGCGCGCAGTGTGCTCGAAGACGAGCCGGCGCGGCCGAGCAGCCTGTCTCCCGAACAGGCGCCGGATCCGCAATGGCTCAGCACGCGCAAACAGCTCGAAGGCGACCTCGACAACATCCTGCTGAAGGCCCTGGACAAGGCCATCGAGCGGCGCTATGCCAGCGTCGACGCGCTGGCGGCCGACATCCGGAACTACCTGAGCGGCCACCCTGTCAGCGCGCGGCCGGCCAGCCCGGCCTACGTGCTGGGCAAGTTCGTGCGCCGCAACCGCTGGCCGGTGATGGCCGCTGCGCTCGGCGGCGTGGGCCTGGCCACCGGTTTGGCTGCGGCGCTGCTGCAAGGCCGGGTGGCGGCCGCGCTGGGGGTGCTCGGTCTCGCCGGCGGCCTGGGGCTGGCGCTGTTGCAAGGCCGCCAGGCGGCGCTGTCGCGCGACGAAGCTCGCCGCCAGTTGGCGGGAGTCAAGCACATCACGACCGAGCTGGTGTTTCGGTTCGGCGACGCGATCAGCCAGATCCCCGGCGGCGCCCGTTCGCAAGAGGCGATGCTCAAGCAAACGGTGGAGTCGCTCGACGTCACACTGCGGATCGCACCCGACGACCCCGAACTCATCGTGCTGGTGGCTTCGGCGCTGGGGCGGCTGGCGCAGATCCAGGGCAACCCGACATTCTCCGGCCCCGAGCGCGCCGCCGAGGCCGAGGCCACGGTGGCCCGAGCCTTGGTGCTGGCCGGCCGTGTCTGGACGCAAAAGCGGGGCGACTGGCGGTTTGTCAGCCAGCACCTGATCACCTTGCTCACCCAGGCCACGCTGCTGCGCGGGCAGGGCCGCCCGGCCGACGGGCTGGCGGTGCTGGCGCTGGCGGCCGAACGCAGCGCCGAGGCGCTGGCCGAGCGCCTGCCCGACGAAGGCCTGGCGGGCGTGATGGAGCTGCGCGCCAACATCTGGACCAACATGGCGCACTTCAACGACCATGTCGCGCGGCCGAGCCTGGGCCGACCGGACGAGGCCTTGCGCTACTACGACCGGGCCGAGAGCGAGTTCCGCGCGCTGTACGGCAACCCGGCGCTGGTGGCCGAGATGAACCGCGTCACCGAGCCCGGCTCCCCGCCGGCCGAAGAATGGGCGCGCCACAACCTGGGGAACGTCTACGCCGGGCGCGCGCTGGTGCGCCAGCGCCTGGACGACGACGAAGCCATGCGCCGCGACGCTGAAGCCGGCCTCGCCTTGCGCCATGAAAACATCCGCTGCAACCCCGGCAGCGCGATCTGGCGGCAGAGCCTGATGCTCGACAGCAACACGCTGGCGATTGCGCTGCTGCGCCTGGCCGACAACGCCGGCGCCTTGGCGGCATCGCAGCGGGCCTGGGAGATCGTCGGCGAGCGCCTGCGCGAAGAGGGCCCGCAAAGCACCTGGGACGCGACGCGCGCGAATTTCGCGCCGCAATACGGCCGCGCGCTGGCTGCCAACGGCCGCCACGCCGAGGCGCTGCCGGTGTACGACCTGGGCCTGCAACGCCTGGCCAGGCTGCTGCAGGCCGCCGACACGCCGGCGCTGCAGCAACGGTTGGCCTGGCTGCAGGTGCAAAGGGTGCGCTCGATGCTTGAGCTGGGCGAGCAGGATGCTGCGCTCGCTTTGCTAGGGCCTGCACTGACCCGCCTGAAGGCGTGCAGGGCCGACGCGGGCGTGGAGCGCGAAGCGCGGCTGGCCCACGCCGAGGGTTTGGCGCTGCTGGCCCGAACGGGCGTCGACGCAACGGCGGTGGGGCAGGCGCTGGACGAATTGAGTGCGGCGGCACGGATGCGCCCGCTGTCGAGAGGGCATCGGGCGCTGCAACGGGTGCTGCTGGCCAGCGGGGCATCCGAAGCGGCCGGCGGCGGCGCTTGATGGGTACCCACTTGTGCCAGCTGACTGTTGACCGCTTGGTGTCCTGCGCGTCGCTCACATCCCCCCGGCCTTGCATTGGCGGCGGGATTGCTCAAAGATGCTTGCTCACCAGTGGGCGGCGTGACCGTCGCGAACCCGCCGCTGGACAGGGAGAAAGGCCGGATGTCTTGGCGTCGGCGACTCGCGAGCGGCGTTCTTCGATGGCCCGATCTGCGATTGCGTACCCGGTTGGCGGCGTTGCTGGTCGCGGCATCGCTGCTGCCGCTTGCGCTGTCCGCCTTCATCGGCATCCGGCATTCGCAGTCGCAGTTGCTCGACAGCACGAAGAGCCTGCTGCGCTCGGGCACCGAGCAGATCGCGCGTGAACTCGACGAGTTCCATCGCGGCCGTCTGCAGTCGGTCGAACGCATCGCGCTCTTTCCGGAAGCCGTGGCGTTCTGCCTCGCCGACACCGCGCGCCATGCCGATGCGGCGCCGGCGCTGGTGCGGCTGCTGGCCACCTATCCGGCCAGCGACCCCAGCATCGCCGGTGCGGCGCTGCTGAACAGAAGTGGCCGCGTCATCGCCGCCACGAACCCGGTCATGGGCGGCGCCGATCTGTCGTTCCGCCCCTACGTGCAGACCGCGCTGCGCGGCACGACCACCCTGTCGGACATCTACCTGACGGTGGCGCGGGACAGCGAGACACCGTCGATCGCCTACGCAGCGCCGATGCGGGGCCCCGATGGGCAGGTGGCCTGTGTCGCGCTGATGGTCATCCGCGCCACCGCGATCTGGGAGCGCATCCGCAGTTCTGACGGCATGGCCGGCCCTGGCAGCCACGCCGTGCTCTTCGACAGCCAGGGCATCCGCATCGCCCACAGCGCCAACGACGAGATCGTCTTCCACCCGAGCGGCCGGCTGGAGCCGGCAGCGGTGGACCGGCTGGTGGCGGAGCAGCGCTTCGGCAAGCGCACCCGCGCGCTGCTCGAAGACGTGCGCGCCTTTCCGGGGCAGTTCGACCGCGCCCGCGCGCCCGTGCCCGACCGCGAGGTCTTCCTCGGCATCGACCCCGGTGACCAGGCGCCGAACTACGGCGTCGCCCGTCGTTTCGAGACCGTGCCGTGGACGCTGTTCTACATGCAGCCCGAGGCCACGGTGCAGGCTCAGATCGCGGGCCAGACCAGGTTCCAGATCGCGCTGGCACTGGCCATCATCGCGGCCGCGTCGGCACTCGGGCTGCTGTTCGCGCGCAGCATCGTGCGGCCGGTCACGGCGCTCGGTGCGGCGACTTCGGCCATCGCCGCCGGCGACCTCTCGGCACGCGCGGGTTCCGCCGGCGCCGGCGAACTCGGCCGCCTGGCCGAGAGCTTCAACACGATGGCCGGGCGCATCCAGGCGCAGGCCCAGGACCTGCAGCGCTCGCGCGACGAACTCGAGCAGCGTGTCGTGGAACGCACCGCCGAGCTGGAACACAGCACCGCGCAGCTGCGCACCGAGATGGCCGAACGCCAGCGCGCGGAAGGTGCGATCCGCGAAAGCCAGCAGCTGCTGCAGGCCATCATCGACAACACCGCGGCCGTGATCTACGTGAAGGATCTGCAGGGCCGCTACATGATGGTCAACCGCCGCTACCGCGAGCTGTTCCACGTGGCCGACGCAGACATCATCGGCAAGAGCGATGCCGAGCTGTTCCCGGCCGAGACCGCCGAAGCCGTTCGTTCGATGGACCTGCGTGTCGCCGCGGCGCAGACCCCCGTGGTGGCCGAAGAGACGGTGCCGCTCGATGACGGCCCGCACACCTACGTGTCGGTCAAGTGCCCGCTGCGCGATGCCGAAGGGCGTGTGCACGGCGTGTTCGGTATCTCCACCGACATTACGGAGCGCAAACAGGCAGAGCTGCGCCAGCAGGCCCAGCTGGAGCGCTTGAACCTGCTGGACCAGATCACCAGCGCCATCGGCGAGCGGCAAGACCTGCAAAGCATCTACCAGGTGGCGATCCGCAGCCTCGAAGAACGCCTGCCGGTGGACTTCAGCTGCATCTGCCGCTACGACCCGGTGGACAACCGCCTGGTCGTGACACGTGTCGGCGTGCACAGCGCGGCGCTGGCGATGGCGCTGGCGATGCCCGAGAACGCAACCGTGCCGATCGACGAAAACGGCTTGTCGCGCTGCGTGCGCGGCCACCTTGTCTACGAAGCCGATCTCACGCAGGTGCCGTTTGCGTTCCCGCAGCGGCTGCTGCAAGGCGGGCTGCACGCGCTGGTGGCGGCGCCGCTGCAGTCCGAGAGCCGTGTCTTCGGCGTGTTGATCGCGGCGCGCCTGCAGCCGGATTCATTCACCAGCGGCGAGTGCGAATTCCTGCGTCAGCTCAGCGCGCACGTCGCGCTGGCGGCCACGCAGGCCGAACTGCACGCCTCGCTGCAGCGCGCCTACGACGACCTGCGCCAGACGCAGCAAAGCGTGATGCAGCAGGAGCGCCTGCGTGCGCTCGGCGAGATGGCCAGCGGCATCGCCCACGACATCAACAACGCGATCTCGCCCATCGTCCTGTACACCGAGAACCTGCTCGAGCGCGAACCGAACCTGAGCGCACGTGGCCGCGAGCAGTTGCAGACCATCGCGATGGCGATCGACGACGTGGCCGCCACCGTGGCGCGCATGCGCGAGTTTTACCGTCAGCGCGATGCGCAGGCCGCGATGCAGCCGGTGGCGTTGAACGAGATCGTCGGCAACGTGGTCGAGCTGACACGCGCGCGCTGGCACGACATGCCGCAGCAGCGCGGCGCCGTCATCACGCTGGACATCGACCTGGCGAGCGGGTTGCCCAGCGTGCTGGGCGCCGAGCCCGAACTGCGCGAAGCACTCATCAACCTGGTGTTCAACGCCGTCGACGCGATGCCGTCCGGCGGCACGCTGACGCTGCGCACGCGCCGGCCCGGCGCCGAAGGGCAGCCGGTGCTGCTGGAGGTGACGGACAGCGGCGTCGGCATGGACGAGCCGACACGCCGGCGCTGCCTGGAACCCTTCTTCACGACCAAAGGCGAACGCGGCACCGGCCTCGGGCTGGCGATGGTCTACGGTGTCGCGCAGCGCCACGGCGCCGACATCGAGATCGAAAGCGCCCTCGGACAAGGCACGACGGTCCGCATCGCCTTGCCGCCGGCGTCGCGCCCCGGGCAGCCGCTCGCCGCGTCGTCTGCGGTGGCCGCGCCCGCGGCAGCGCTGCATGTGCTTCTGGTCGACGACGATCCGGTCATGCTCAGGTCGCTCGGCGACACCTTGGGACTGGACGGTCACACCGTCACGGTGGCCTCGGGCGGGCAGGCCGGCATCGACGCCGTGCAGGCCGCGTGCAGCGCCGGTCGGCCGTTCGATGCCGTGATCACCGACCTGGGCATGCCCCACGTCGACGGGCGGCGTGTCGCCGCTGCCGTGAAGGAGGCCGATGCGGCGACGCCGGTCATCATGCTCACCGGCTGGGGCCAGCGCCTCGCCGCCGACGGCGAGATCCCGGCGCACGTCGACCAGATGCTCGCCAAGCCACCCAAGCTGCAGGCCTTGCGCGCTGCGCTGGCGCAGGTGACGCAGCGCGGAGCCGAAACATCGCGATGAGCGACAGCCGCCGCGCCCGGCTGCTCATCGTCGACGATGAAGCCGCGCTGATGCGCTCGTTGTGCGACACGCTGCGCGACCACGGCTACGAGACGGTGGGTTTCACCAGCGCGCTGCAGGCGCTGGAGGCGCTGCGCGGCGGTGGTTTCGACCTGCTGCTGGCCGATCTGGCGATGCCCGAGATGGACGGCATCACGCTGCTGCGCGAGGCCTTGCGCATCGACGGCCTGCTCGTCGGCGTCATCATGACCGGCGACGGCACGATAGGCACCGCCGTCGAGGCGATGCGCTCGGGTGCTTACGACTACATCCTGAAGCCGTTCAAGATAGGCGCCATCCTGCCGGTGCTGCAACGTGGGCTGGCGATGCGCACGCTGCGTGCCGAGAACCTGGAACTCGAACGTCGGCTGCGCGAGCGCGCCACCGAACTGGAGGTCGCCAACCGCGAACTCGACGCTTTCACGCGCTCGGCGTCGCACGACCTGCGCGCACCGCTGGCCAATGTGGCGGGCATCAGCACGCTGCTGTCGACGCGCTTCGGTGCGCAGATGCCGGCGTCGGCGTCGCGCTGGCTGCAGCAGATCGACGGCGAAGTGCGCCGGCTGATACAGCTGCTGGACGACCTGATGCGGCTGTCGCGCCTGGGCAGGCAGGCGCTCGAGCTGCAGGCGGTGGACGTGACGGCGCTTGTGCACGACGTCGTCGGCGAGTTGCGTCGCCGCGAGCCCGAGCGTTCTCTGCAGGTGTTGGTCGACACCATGCCCGTCGCGAGCGCCGACCCCGCCTTGCTGCGCCAGGTTTTCATCAACCTGCTGTCGAACGCCTTCAAGTTCACGCGGGGCCAGGAGCCGGCCACCGTTCACGTGGGCTGCGACACGCAGGAGGGCGCTGCCGTGTACTTCGTTCGAGACAACGGTGCGGGCTTCGACATGGCGCACGCCGGCAAGCTGTTCGGCGCTTTTCAGCGCCTGCACCAGCCGGCGCAGTTCGAAGGCAGCGGCGTCGGGCTGTCCATCGTGCGCAGCATCGTGCAACGCCACGGCGGCGAGATCTCGGCCGAGGCGGCTCCCGGGCACGGCGCCTGTTTCCGTTTCGCCTTGGCCGCGCCGAAACCGGGCCCGCTTTCGCCGGGCGCAGGACAGTCCGCCGAAGACTGATCCGGGCGGGCCGATGCCGCCACGGCGAATCGGGCGACCGGGTCGTCTTGATGCCTTCTATATGCCCGGCGCCCGAATCTCTACACCGACTTGATGCCCGGGTTCTTAAGCTTCCGCGGCTGGAACAAGACATCTGGATGGGAGTGCGCAAATGACCTGGCTCTATTGGCTCGCGGGCTCGGCCTCGCTGGGTCTGCTCATCTATCTCGTCTACGCCCTGCTGCGGGCGGAGGAATTCTGATGAACGCCCAAGCCTGGATCCTTCTGATCGCCTACCTGGGCGCGCTGCTGTTGCTTGCCTGGCCGCTTGGCCAATGGCTGGTGGCTGTTGCCGACGGCCGCTTTCCACGCTGGATGGCGCCGTTCGAGGCGGCCGAACGTGCTTTGTACCGCCTGGCCGGTGTCGATGCTTCGGCCGGCATGGGCTGGCGCCAGTACGCGATCGCGCTGGTCGCTTTCAACTTTCTGGGCGTGCTGGCGGTCTATGCGCTGCAGCGTTTGCAGGGTGTGCTGCCGCTCAACCCTGCCGGCATGGCCGGCGTCAGCACCGATTCGGCGTTCAACACCGCGATCAGCTTCGTCAGCAACACCAACTGGCAGGGCTACAGCGGCGAAGCGACGATGAGCTACCTGACGCAGATGCTGGCGCTGACGGTGCAGAACTTCCTGTCAGCCGCCACCGGCATCGTGGTCGTGATGGCGCTGATCCGCGGTTTCGTTGCCCGTTCGTCGGCATCGATCGGCAACTTCTGGGTCGACATCACACGTGTCACCGCCTACGTGCTGCTGCCGCTGTCGCTGGTGTTCGCGGTGTTCCTGGTCAGCCAGGGCGTGATCCAGAACTTCTCACCGTACAAGGAAGTGGCCACGCTCGACGTCACCAGCTACCGGCAGGCAAGGAACGGCCCCGATGGTCAACCGTTGAAGGACGACAAGGGTGCGCCGGTGATGGAGGACCTGAAGTCCAGCACCCAGACCATCGCGATGGGCCCGGTCGCTTCGCAGGAAGCGATCAAGATGCTCGGCACCAACGGTGGCGGCTTCTTCAACGCCAACTCGGCGCACCCGTACGAAAACCCGACGGCGCTGGTGAACTTCTTCCAGATGCTGTCGATCTTCCTGATCCCGGCGGCGCTGGTGTTCATGTTCGGCCGTTTGGTCGGCGACGCGCGCCAGGGCTGGGCCGTGCTGGCGGCGATGACAGCGATCTTCGTCGTCGCCGTGGTCGTGGTGACGCAGCAGGAGCAGCAGGGCAACCCGCTGCTGGCTGCGCTCGGCGCCGACCAGAGCGTCAGCGCGACGCAGCCGGGCGGCAACATGGAAGGCAAGGAAACACGCTTCGGCATCGCTGCCACGGGCCTGTTCGCCGCCATCACCACCGCGGCTTCCTGCGGTGCCGTCAACGCCATGCACGACTCGTTCACGCCGATGGGCGGCGCCGTGCCGCTGGTGCTGATGCAGCTGGGTGAGGTGGTCTTCGGCGGCGTCGGCACGGGCCTGTACAGCATGCTGATCTTTGCCATCCTGGCGGTGTTCATCGCCGGGCTGATGATCGGCCGCACTCCCGAGTACCTGGGCAAGAAGATCGAAACGCACGAGATGAAGATGACGTCGATCGCCATCCTCGTGACGCCGATCCTGGTGCTGGCCGGTGCTGCCGTGGCGGTGCTGGCCGATGCCGGCAAGGTGGGCGTGGCCAACCCCGGCGCACATGGTTTCTCGGAAGTCCTCTACGCCTTCACGTCGGCGGGCAACAACAACGGCAGCGCCTTCGCCGGGCTGTCCGCGAACACGCCCTTCTACAACACGCTGCTGGCCATCGCGATGTGGTTCGGCCGCTTCGGCGTCATCGTGCCTGTGCTGGCGATTGCCGGCTCGCTGGCAGCGAAGAAACGCATGGCGGTGACGGCGGGCACGCTGCCGACGCATGGCCCGCTGTTTGTGAGCCTGCTCATCGGCACCGTGCTGCTGGTCGGCCTGCTGAACTATGTGCCGGCGCTGGCCCTGGGACCGGTCGTCGAGCACCTGATGCTGTGGTACCCGAAGTGAACCACGCCAGGACACCATCATGACAAGCGCAAAAACGTTTTCGCTGCTCGACCCCGCATTGGTCAAGCCAGCCATCGCATCGGCGTTCGGCAAGCTCGACCCCCGTGTGCAGTGGCGCAACCCGGTGATGTTCGTCGTCTACGTCGGCAGCATCATCACGTCGCTCCTCTGGGTGCAGGCCCTGGGCGGGCAGGGCGAAGCGCCGCAGGGCTTCGTCCTGGCCATCGCCATCTGGCTCTGGTTCACGGTTCTCTTCGCCAACTTCGCCGAGGCCATGGCCGAGGGCCGCAGCAAGGCGCAGGCTTCGTCGCTGCGCGGCATGAAGAAGAAGACCATCGCCAAGAAGCTCGAGAAGCCGCTCCATGGTTCGTCGTGGCACCCGCAAGAGGCCGACGAACTGCGCAAGGGTGCGGTCGTGCTGGTCGAAGCCGGCGACGTGATTCCGCTCGACGGCGAGGTCATCGAAGGTGTGGCCTCGGTCGACGAAAGCGCCATCACCGGCGAATCGGCCCCGGTGATCCGCGAATCCGGTGGCGACTTCGCCTCCGTCACCGGGGGCACCCGCGTGCTGTCGGACTGGCTCGTGGTGCGCATCAACGTCAACCCCGGCGAGTCGTTCCTCGACCGCATGATCGCGATGGTCGAAGGTGCCAAGCGCCAGAAGACGCCCAACGAGATCGCGCTGACGATCCTGCTGGTGGCGCTGACGATCGTCTTCCTGGTGGTGACGGTGACGCTGCTGCCGTATTCGATCTTCAGCGCCGAGGCTGCCAAGCTGGGCACGCCGGTGACGGTGACGGCACTGATCGCCTTGCTGGTCTGCCTGATCCCCACCACCATCGGCGCACTGCTGTCGGCCATCGGCGTGGCCGGCATGAGCCGCATGATGGCGGCCAACGTCATCGCCACTTCGGGCCGTGCGGTGGAGGCTGCGGGTGACGTCGATGTGCTGCTGCTCGACAAGACCGGCACCATCACGCTGGGCAACCGCCAGGCCTCGGCCTTCGTGCCCGCCAAGGGCACCACCGAGCAGGCGCTGGCCGACGCGGCCCAGTTCGCGTCGATGGCGGACGAGACGCCCGAAGGCCGCAGCATCACCGTGCTGGCCAAGCAGAAGTTCAACCTGCGCGAGCGCGACTTGACGGCGCAGAAAACGCACTTCGTTCCCTTCACCGCGCAGACGCGCATGAGCGGTGTCGACATCACCGCGGTGGACGGCAGCGTGCGCCAGCTGCGCAAGGGCGCCGGCGAGGCGATCCGCAAACACGTCGAAGCACTGGGCGGCAGCTTTCCTGCCGACGTGCAGACGGCCACCGACGACGTGGCGCGCAAGGGCAGCACACCGCTGGTGGTGTCCGATGGCTCGAAGGTGCTCGGCGTCGTCGAGCTCAAGGACATCGTCAAGGGCGGCATCAAGGAGCGCTTCGCCGAACTGCGCCGCATGGGCATCAAGACGGTGATGATCACCGGCGACAACCGGCTCACCGCCGCGGCCATTGCGGCCGAGGCCGGCGTCGACGACTTCCTGGCCGAGGCCACGCCCGAGGCCAAGCTGAAGATGATCCGCGACTACCAGGCCGACGGCCGCATGGTGGCGATGACCGGTGACGGCACCAACGACGCGCCGGCGCTGGCCCAGGCCGACGTGGCCGTGGCGATGAACACCGGCACCCAGGCCGCGAAAGAGGCCGGCAACATGGTCGACCTCGACAGCAACCCGACCAAGCTGCTGGAGATCGTCGAGACCGGCAAGCAGCTGCTGATGACCCGCGGCTCGCTGACCACGTTCTCGATCGCCAACGACGTGGCGAAGTACTTCGCCATCATCCCGGCGATGTTCGTCAGCACCTACCCGGCCCTGGGCGCGCTGAACGTGATGGGCCTGGCCAGCCCCTCGTCGGCCATCCTGTCGGCGGTGATCTTCAACGCGCTGGTAATCGTCTTCCTGATCCCGCTGGCGCTGAAGGGTGTGAACTACCGCGCCATCGGTGCCGCCGCGCTGCTGCGGCGCAACGTGCTGATCTACGGCGTCGGCGGCCTGATCGTGCCCTTCATCGGCATCAAGGCCATCGACCTGCTGCTGTCTGCCGTCCACCTCGTCTGAAGGACATTGTTCATGACTTCCATCGTTCGTCCGGCCCTGGTTCTGTTCACGGTGCTGACGGCACTGACCGGTGCGATTTATCCGCTTGCCGTCACCGGCATCGGCCAGGCGGCATTTGCCGACCAGGCCGCCGGCAGCATCATCGTGCGTGACGGCAAGGCGGTCGGTTCGTCGCTGATCGGGCAGAACTTCAGCGATCCGAAGTACGTCTGGGGCCGGCCTTCCGCCACCGGTCCCTACCCGAACAACGCCAGCGCCTCCAGCGGCTCGAACCAGGGCCCGTTGAACCCGGCGCTGACCGATGCGGTCAAGGGCCGCATCGAAGCGCTGCGCGCTGCCGACCCTGGAAACACGGGGTCGGTGCCGGTGGACCTGGTCACCGCATCGGCCAGCGGCCTGGACCCGCACATCAGCGTCGCCGCTGCGTTGTACCAGGCGGCGCGGGTGGCCAGGGCGCGCAAGCTGCAGCTGCCGCAGGTGCAGCAGTTGATCGACAAACACACCGAGGGTCGCCTGTTCGGTTTCCTCGGCGAGCCGCGTGTCAACGTGCTGCAGCTCAACCTGTCGCTCGACGCCGCGGCTCGCGGCTGAAAACAAGGCGTCTGGTGCTGACCGCGCCATGCCGAGAACGTATGTTGTCGACCGACTGGTGGGGCTTGCTGATGGTGCTGGCGGTCATCGTGCTGCCGCTGTGGATGGCCTGGCTCCTGCTGGCCTGGAGCGAGCGCAGACGGGATCCCGGCCAGCGGTCGAAGGGCCGCGACCCACCGTGATTGCAGGTTCCAGCCGCCTGCGCCAACGCGCAGCCCTACCTTCCGCGACCTCAGCGCAGGCTGGCTCAGCCGCGCTATCGTGACGACATGACGGACGCCCAACGCCCCGACCCTGACGCGCTGCTGGCGCAGATCCGCGAGAACGAGGAACGCGAGGTCCGCGGCAGGTTGCGCATCTACTTCGGCTCGTCGGCCGGTGTCGGCAAGACCTACGCCATGCTGGTGACCGCGCGCAAGCTGGCCGCCGAGGGTGTCGACGTGCTGGCCGGCGTGGTCGAGACCCACGGCCGCGGCGAGACCGCGGCGGTGCTGGAAGGCCTGCCGGTGTTGCCGGCGGCGCAGATCGAGTACCGCGGCAAGCTGTTGGCCGAGTTCGATCTCGACGGCGCACTCGCGCGCAAACCTGCGCTGATCCTGGTCGACGAACTGGCGCACTCGAACGTGGCCGGCTCGCGCCACCCAAAGCGCTGGCAGGACGTGGAAGAGCTGCTGGCGGCCGGCATCGATGTGTACAGCACGCTGAACGTGCAGCATCTGGAGAGCCTGAACGATGTCGTGGGCGGCATCACCGGCATCGTCGTGCACGAAACCCTGCCCGACACCTTCTTCGACCGCGCCGAAGAGGTCGTTCTGGTCGACACACCGGCCGACGAGCTGATCGAGCGGCTGGCCGCCGGCAAGGTGTACCTGCCAGCGCAGGCAGAGCGCGCCGCGAAGAACTTCTTCCGCAAGGGCAACCTGATGGCGCTGCGCGAGCTGGCGTTGCGCCGCACCGCCGACCGCGTCGAAGACGACGTGCAGGCCTACCGCAGCGAGCGCGGCGTCGCGCAGGTGTGGAAGACCGAGGGCGCGCTGCTGTGCTGCATCGGCCCGCACGGGGGTGCCGAGCATGTGGTGCGCAGCGCGGCGCAACTGGCCCAGCAGCTTGCTGTGACCTGGCATGCGGTGTATGTCGAGACACCGGCCCTGCAGCGGCTGGACGGTGGCCGGCGCGAGGGCATCCTGCGGACCGTGAAACTGGCCCAGGACCTCGGCGCCAGCACCGCGGTGCTGTCGGCGCAAGGCATCGCGCAGACGCTGGTGAGTTACGCGCGGCAGCACAACCTGTCCAGGCTGGTGCTGGGGCACGCGAAGCCGCCGCGCGGCGTGCCGGGCTGGTGGCCGCGGCGCACGCTGGGGCCGGCGATCACCGCGCTGGCGCCGGACGTCGACCGGCTCGAAGTCGGCCAGTCGCAGCGCAACCGGCCGGCGCTCGCGCCTTCGCCCCGCGGCGCGGACTTCGAGGGCGAGAGCCGCTTCGGCGCACAAGCCCGTCGTTACGCACTCGCCGCGGCTGCATGCGGCGCGACGGCCGTGCTGACCCATCTGCTGGTGCCGTACTTCGACCTGGCCAACATCGTGATGGTGTTCCTGCTGTCCGTGGTGGGGGTGGCGGTGTGGCAGGGCCGCGGCCCCGCGGTGATGGCGGCCTTCGTCAACGTCGCCGCGTTCGACTTCTTCTTCGTCGCACCGCAACTGTCGTTCGCGGTATCGGACGTGCAGTACCTGCTGACCTTTGCCATCATGCTGGTGGTGGGCCTGGTCACCGGGCAGTTGACGGCCGGGCTGCGTTTCCAGGCCAATGTGGCCACCCACCGCGAGGCCCGATCGCGGGCGCTGTTCGAGGCCGCGCGCGACCTGTCGAACATGCTCACCAACGAGCAGGCCATCGAGGTGGCGCACGCTGTCATTTCGCGTCAATTCCACGCCCAGGTGGCGATCTACGTGCTCGACCTGAACGACCGCCTGCAGCCGCCCAAGGCCGAAGCCGGCGGTCTGGACTTCGGCACCGCACAGTGGACGCTGGACCACAACCAGCCGGCCGGCCTGGGCACCGACACCCTGGCCGGCAGTGCCTGGCTGTACCTGCCGCTGAAAGCGACGATGCGTTCGCGCGGCGTGCTGGCGGTGCAGCCCGAAGAACCGCGTTCTCTGCTCGTGCCCGAGCAGCGCCAGCAGCTGGAGACCTTCGCGGCCCTGACGGCCATGGCGCTGGAACGTGTGCACTACATCGAGGTGGCGCAGAGCGCCACCGTGCAGATGGAGTCCGAGCGTCTGCGCAACTCGTTGCTCGCGGCGCTGTCGCACGACCTGCGCACGCCGCTGGCGGCGCTGGTCGGCACCGCCGAGATGCTGGCCTTGAGCCAGCCGGCGCTCAGCGCGCAGCAGCACGAGATGGCGGCGAGCCTGAGCGAGAAGGCGCTGCGCATGGCCGACATGGTGACCAACCTGCTGGACATGGCGCGCATCCAGAGCGGCGAGATCCGGCTGCGCGTGGAATGGCAGTCGCTGGAAGAGATCGTCGGCAGTGCCGTCAGGTCGGCCCAGGGTATGCTGGCCGAGCGTGCCTTGAGCGTGCGCATCGATCCCGACGTGCCGCTGGTGGAGTGCGACGCCGTGCTGATCGAGCGTGTGCTGGCCAATCTGCTGGAAAATGCCGGCAAATACACGCCGCCACAGTCAGCCGTGGACATCGTTGTGCGCACTGTCGATGAAGAGGTCCGGATCAGCGTCTGCGACACCGGCCCCGGTGTGCCCAAGGGGCAGGAAGAGGCCATCTTCGAGAAGTTCACACGGGGCAACGCCGAGTCGGCCACGCCGGGCGTCGGCCTGGGCCTGGCGATCTGCCGTGCAATCGTCGCGGCCCACCGCGGCCGCATCTGGGTCGAGCCGACGCGCCGGCAGTCCGCCACCGATGGTGCCCCTGTTGGTGCCCCTGTTGGCGCCCCTCTCGGCGCCACGTTCACCTTCAGCCTGCCCCGGGGCACGCCGCCCGCCATCGACTTTGCGGCGGATGCCCGCGCGGTCGTCGACCAGCCGGACCGTTGATGCCCACACCCACGGCCCTGGTGCTGGAAGACGAGCGCGAGATCCGCCAGTTCGTGCGTGTTTCGCTGGAAGCCGAAGGCTGGCAGGTGCACGAGGCCACCACCGTCAAACAAGGCCTGGTCGAGGCCGGCACGCGGCGCCCCGACCTGATCATCGCCGACCTCGGCTTGCCGGACGGCGACGGCGTCGACTTCATCCGCGAGGTGCGCACCTGGTCGGCCGTGCCCATCATCGTGCTGTCGGCGCGCACCCACGAAAGCGAAAAAGTGGCGGCACTGGACGCCGGTGCCGACGACTACATCACCAAACCCTTCGGCGTCGCCGAACTGCTGGCGCGCACCCGCGCCAGCCTGCGGCGCATGCGCGTCGGCAAGGCGCCGGCCGATGCGCTGTTCGGCTTCGGCGATGTTGAAGTGGATCTGGCCGCGCGCATCGTCAAGAAGCGCGGCGTCGAAGTGCACCTGACGCCGATCGAATACCGCCTGCTCGGCGTGCTGGTCGCCAACGCCGGCCGCGTGATGACGCACCCGCATCTGCTGCGCGAAGTGTGGGGCCCGACACACGCGCAAAGCACGCACTATCTGCGTGTCTACATGGGCAACTTGCGGCAAAAGCTGGAAGACGACTCGGCGCAGCCCAAATACATCGTCACCGAAACGGGCGTGGGCTATCGGCTGCTGACCGAGTGAGCGGCTGCCTTTCGTTCAGCCGCTCACGCCAGCGGTACCAGGGTCAGTGCCAGAGTCAGTACCAGGTGACGCCGTAGTAGTCGTGGACCTTGCGGCCGTAGTCGTCGGTGTAGGCCGGCGCGTCCGACTCGGCATAACGTGGTGCGCCTGACAGCGTGCTCTTGTCGAGTGGCACGACATAACCGTCACGTGTAGTGTCGTATTTCAGAATGCTCCACGGCAGTGGGTAGCGGTCGGTACCGATGCCGAGGAAACCGCCGAACTCAAGCACGGCATAACGCACGTGGCCGGAGAGTTTGTCGATCATCAGGTCATCGATCGAACCGAGTTTGTCGCCAGCGGTGTTGTACACGGCGGTGCCTTCGACCTTGTCGGAAGAGATGACGTTGTGCGGTGTGCGTGGGGGCATCATGAACACTCCTTGAGGATGTGGAGCAGAGGAGCCATCGACCGGCAATCTGCATGCCTTGCGGATGGCCGGGAACCGCGCCCGGCTTCACCGGCGGCTCACTTGGTGGTCAGGGCCCGGGCCATGTCCAGATGGTGTTGCAGCGACGGCAGCGCCTTCTGCGCAAAGGCCTTGACCTCGGGGTCCTTGGCGTCGCGCGACGCTTCCTCGAAGAGCTTGATCGTGTCTTCGTGGGCCTTGACGCCGAAGCTCTTGACATAACGTTCGTCGAACTTGGCATCGTCGCCGCTGTCGATGAGCTTGAGCTTGGATTTCTGCACCAGCGTCGGGCCGCTCGGCAGCTCGACCTTCTTCGCTGCCGCGAGCTGCTTCAACTCGTCTGCGAGCTGGCTGTGTTCGGTCACCATCGTGCCTGCGAAGGCCTTGACGTCGGCGCGCTGCGCCTTGCTCTGCGCCAGCTTGCTGGCTTCGACTTCGGCACCGCCGGCTTCGGCGGCTTCCTTCAGGAACGATGCGTCCGATCTGGCGTGAACCTGCGTGACGACCAGCAGGCTGGTGGTGGCAGCGAGCGCCAGTGTGGCGATGCGGGACATGAGGGTCATGATGATCTCCGTGTGACTTGGGGTGGTGGCTTCGGCGCTTCAGTGCCTGGAGGCAGGTTTCCTGCGCGGCAGCTTGGCGCCGGCGGCGCGGGCCTCGGACAACGCGATGGCGACGGCCTGCTTGCGGCTTGTCACCGTTTCGCCCGAGGCACCGCTCTTCAGGTCGCCCTGTTTGAATTCGTGCATCACCTTGCCGATCTTGCGCGAGGCCTTGTCTTCCTTGGTAGCCATGTCGACTCCTGGATGGAAGTTGCTGGTGCTGCGAAATCGGCAAGCCCCATGCCCGCGAGCCCTGGGTGCGCCGTTTGCCGGCAGTTCCACCGACCCGTCCAGGAGCGCACGATGTCCACTTCGACCGCCATCCGCCCCGATGCCAGCAACGCCGCCGACAACACCGCGGCGCTGCCCGTGTTCGCCGCCGAAGACCTGGGCAAGCTGCTGCTGCGCGGGACCATCGGCGTGCTGATGCTGCTGCATGGCCTGGCGAAGATGGCCGACGGTCCGGGGGACGTGATGGTCTACGTCGGCGAGGTCGCCGCCCCCTTGCTGCTGATTGCGGGCTGCTGGACACAGCCGGCGGCGCTGGCGCTGGCCGTCAGCAGGGTCGTCGCCATCGTGTTGACTCCCGCCGAACAGGTTTTTGCGCTCGGTGCGCAAGGGGGCTGGGCCGTCGAACTGCAGGTCCTGTACCTGTGCGGCGCGCTGGCCATCGTGTTCCTGGGTGCCGGCCGCATCAGCGTCGGCGGCCTCGGCGGGCGCTGGAACTGAACCGGTGGTGCAGGGCCATGGCAGAACGGGGCTTCGACGATTCCACGCTGTGGCGCATCAGCGCCTACGAGCGCCAGCGCAGCGAGCGCGGTGACAGCGGCTTTGCGCGCCTGCCCGACAGCACCTTGTTGTCGACGTCGATGAACGCCGAACTGTCGCAGCTGGAGCGTGTGCACCGTGCGGACGACGTGCTCGAGATCGTCGCCGCCTGCATCCGCTACCGCGAAAGTGCGCTCATCCTGCTGCGCCACGACGGCCTGGTGTGGCCGCTGACCCTGTTCCCGCAGAACAACCTCTACCACCTGCCGCGCTCGATCGACGCATCGCTGCAACAGGGCAGCCGCGACATGCAGGTGCTGGCGGTCGAGCCACCGGGCCTGCGCCCGCCGGGGCACATGGCGCTGGAACGTGTTGCCGAGCGGCCGGGTTACCGCAGCCTGCCGCCGCTGCTCTGGGCGTTGGCGCTGCATGTGCCGACGGCACGGCTGCTGCGCGAGATCGCCGGCCACGCCGCCTACCGCATCGTGTCCAGTCTCAGCGACGAAGGTGCGCTCAGCGGCGCGCTCAAACCCAGTTTCATCCGCCTGCGCTCGGAGATCGCATCGCAGCGCGACATCGCGGCCTGGCCCGGCATGGACGCCGAACGTGCGGCGCGGCTGCTCAACGGCGCCTATCTGCAAGGCGGCCTCATCGTGATGCGCTCCCACCACGCGGCGCGTGATGCGGTGGACGCGCACAAGAACCTGCGCGGCAAACACTGAGCCCGCGGGCACGCGGATTGCCGATGCCGCGCGCGGTTCCGGAGGCTCCGACATGAAGAACTTGATGGTGAGTGAGCAGGTCAACGCGCTGGACGCGCTGGTGCGGCGTGTGCCGGCAGCGGAAACACCGCCGCCATCGGGTTTTGGCGCGGAGGCGGTGTTCGAGCGCGATCTGCTGCAGCACCGTCGCCTGTTTGCCGAGATCGCATCGTCACGCTCAGCCGTCTGCCAGGCCGCCGCGCTGATGTCCGACACGTTGCGCCGCGGCGGTCGCCTGCTGTTCTTCGGCAACGCCAGCGCGGTGTGTGGCAGCCAGCACCTGGCCGCCGAAGTGTGTGCGCGGCTGGCGCGGGGCCGGTGGCCGGCGGCGGCGATGGCGGCGGTGGCGCTGAGCCTCGACGAGGCCGACGCTGTGCCGCCGCGCAGCAATGGCTGGGGCGACCCCGATGGCTTCGCGCGGCTGATCGCGGCCCACGCGCACTGGGGCGACTGCGCCATTGCGATCTCGACCACGGGGCGCTCGCAGAACGTGCTGCACGGCCTGCAGATGGCCCGGTCGTTGGGCGTCAGCACGGTGGGCCTGCTGGGCCGCGGCGACGGCCCGGCGACGTCGCTGGTCGACGTCGCGGTGGTGGTCGGTCACGATGACCGGGCACGCATCCACGAGGCACACATCTTCATCGGCCACATCTGGTGCGATCAGATCGACAGCGCGCTCGGGCCGCTTTGAGCCTCCGCAGGCAGCGGGCCACCGGCATCGCGCGCATGACGCTCGGGACGCTCATGCCGCAAATGCTGCAGCGCCCGGTAGCGCTGCAGCCACTGCGCCAGCACCAGCGGCCAGTCGTGTGCACGGGCGTGCTGCAGCGCCTGCCAGACCCGCGATGACGCGTCGTCGGCAATGCCGGCGGCGATGGCCTCGGCCCATTCGCGCGGCCGCAGCGAAGCCACGGTGATGCCGACGCCCCGCGCCAGTTCGCCGAGGCCGGCCGCGGCGTTCACCACCACCGGCGTGCCGCAGGCCATGGCCTCCAGCGCGGCCTGTCCGAAGGGCTCGTGTTCACCCGGGTGCACGAAGACGTCGCAGCTCGCCAGCAGCCGCGCCAGGCGGCGGCTGTCGGTTTCGGGCGCCAGCACACGCACATGCTCGCCACGCGGCGGGCAGGGGCCCGCGCCCAGCGCCAGCAGCGCATGGCCGCGGCCGAGCAGGCGCAAGGCATCGACCAGGACCTGCAGGTTCTTCTCGGGGCCGAAGCGGCCGCAGTAGACGAGCAGACGTGAACTGATGGGCAGCTGCAGGCGTTCACGGATGCGCAGGCGCCAGAGCATGTCCTTGGCGCGCGGCCGGAACACCGTGCAGTCCACGCCCAGCGGCTGGTGCACCACATGTTCGATGCCCCAAGAGCGCACGGTCTGCACCATGGCCCGGCTCGGCGCCAGCACCAGGTCGAAACGGGCGTACAGCCGCGCCAGGTAGGCAGCGGCCTGGTCCGCTGCCCACGCGCCGCGCCGGCTGTGCAGGCCGGCCTTGCCGCCGACCAGCCGCGCCGCGATTGCCGGCAGGTTGCTGTGGCAGAAGGCCACCGCCGGCACCTGCAACTGCGCCGTGGCGTCGAGCGCGGCCCAGGCCAGCGTGCCGGGGTCCGCGGCTTCGACGATGTCGGGGCGGGCGGCCTGCATCAGCCGCGCGGCCTGCGCGCGCCGGGTGACAAACCGGTCGCCACCCGACGCCGGCAGCGGCAGCCCGCCGCAGTCGATGCGCTCGGGCCCGTGCAGCCCGGGCGCCATCACCGTGTGGCGCCAGCCGGCGGCGCCCAGCAGCGCCTGCTTGGCGCTCAGCATGCGTGCCACGCCACCTGCCGGGCTGCAGAACATCGACGCGTCGAGCAGGTGCGGGCGCAGCGGCGCCGTGTCTGCGGCCGGCAGCGGGGCAGGGTGGCTGGCATCGGCGCTGGGCATGGCAAGCGCGGAGGCAAACCATGTGCCCGGCATGGGCACGGTGTTTGCCCCACAGCGCGATCCGCCTTCCGCGAGGGTCTGCCGTGCGCATTGCCTATGTCACCGAATCGTTCCCACCCGAGATCAACGGCATTTCGCTGCTGGCCGACCGTGTGCTGCGCCACCTGCGCGCGCGCGGCCACGAAGTGCAACTGCTGCGGCCGCGGCGGCGCAGCGAGCCGGCGCTCGACAGCGGCGACGAGTGGCGCAGCCGCGGCGGTTCGATCCCGCTGCACCCGGACCTGCGTTTCGGCTGGGCCCGCGTGGCCGAACTGCGCCGGCGCTGGCGGCGCACGGCACCGGACCTGGTGCACGTGGCGACACCCGGGCCGCTGGCCTGGTCGGCGCTGCGTGCCGCACGCGAAGAGAACATCGCCACCAGCGCCGACTTCCGCCCCAGCTTCCATGCCGCTGCGGGCCAGCCCGGCGCGCTGGGCCGCATGTCGCCACTGCTGCTGGGTTATCTGAAGCGGCTGCACAGCATGGCCGACTGCACCTTCGTGCCGAAGCCCGAGCTGGCGCAGCAGCTGGCTACGCTGGGTTTTGCCAACCTGCAATTGGCGGGGCGCGAGGTCGATGCCGACCTCTTTGCGCCGAGCCGGCGCGACCCGGCGCTGCGGCAGCAATGGCGGGCCGGCGCCGGCGAACCGGTGCTGCTGCACGTGGGCTACCTGGCAGCCGAGAAGAACGTGCAGCTGGCGCTGCGTGTCTACGAACAGCTCCGGCTTGCGCAGCCGACGCTGCGCATGGTGGTCGTCGGCGACGGACCGCTGCGCCGCCACCTCGAGTTCGACCATCGCGAGGTGGTCTTTGCCGGCATGCTGCAGGGCGCCGAACTCGCGCGCGTGTATGCCAGCGCCGATGTCTTCCTGTTTCCCAGCCTCGGTGATGGCTTCGGCAGCGCCACGCTCGAAGCGCTGGCCAGCGGCCTGGCCGTCGTTGCCTACGACACCGGCACCGCGGCGCGCCACGTGCGTGACGGCGAAAGCGGCTGCCTGGCGCCGGCCGGCAACAGCGACGCATTTGTCGCGGCAGCACAGCGTGCGCTGCCGCACGCCGACCCGGCGAGTGCGCTGCGCCAGGCCGCGCGCGAGACCGCGATGCGGGTCGACGGCGCGGCGCAGTTGCGCGCCTTCGAGATGGACCTGCGCACCGTGGTCGCGCACCGCCTGCGCCTGGGCGCACAGGTCGCAGCGTTGCCCGGCTGACCCCGCGAACACGGGGGCTGCGGGCACGAATCTGGGAATGCTGGTTGCCATTGTTACATCGGGCCCATGCCGGCCCGGTCTTCCTTCTCGCCAACCAGGAGTCATCCCATGCGACCACGGACCTTGTTCTGCGCCGTTTCTCTGGCCACCGCGGCAGCCTTCGGCCACGCCGAGGACTTCACGCAGACGATCACGCTCGTGCCCGACGCCAGCATCGTCGGGGCCTTCTCTGCAGGCTGGGGCGTGACACACGTCGAAGCCGGCGCGTTCACCGACACGTTCACCTTCACGCCCGATGTCGGCGGCCTGGTATCGGCCAGCGTGGTCTCGATCGGTTTCACGAGCGCGACGAACCTCGACTTCAGTGCGGTCACGATCAACGGTTCGCCGTTCCTGCTGAGCCCCACCGGCACCTTCGAGACCGGGGCCTTCGGCCTGCTGCCGCTGGGCACACCGATCACGATGGTCGTCAGCGGCGTCGCCGGGCCGTCGCTGCCGGTGGGGTCCGACCTCAGCGCCAGTTTCGCCGGCACGATCAACATCTCGCCTGTGCCCGAGACGGAGACCTGGGCGCTGATGTTCGCCGGGCTGGCCGGCATCGGCGTGCTGATGCGGCGCCGCCTGGACCAGCGCGGCAGCTGACGGCCGCGGGGGGCGGTGCACCCGCCTGCTGTACAAGTTGCAGCAGAGTTTACGAGCCGGATTTACGAACCGGCCGCCATCACGGCCGGCCTGCTGGCCGGCAGCACCAGCGACACCGTGGTGCCGAGGCCCGGCGTGCTGCCCAGCCGCGCCGCGCCGCCGACCTGTTCGCAGAAGCTGCGCACCTGGCTCAGGCCGAGGCCGGTGCCTTGGCCGACGGCCTTGGTCGTGACAAAGGGTTCGAACACACGCTCGGCGAGATCGGCCTCGATGCCGCTGCCGTCGTCGGCGAAGCTGATCACCACGTAAGGCCCGGTTTGCAGGCCGGTGGTGTCGTCATCGTTGGCGTTGGCGTTGGCGTCCCGCGCCTGCAGCCAGACATGGCCACCGCCGGCCATCGCGTCGCGTGCATTCAGCGCCAGGTTCAGCAGCGCCAGGTCCAGCTCGCCGGGGTCGACGAAGACCGCCTGCGTGCCGGCCACGACGGCCACCTCCAGCGCGATGCGGTGGCCCAGCACGCTGGCCAGCAGTTCGCGCAACTCGGCCAGGTGGCGGTTCAGCTCCAGCGGCTGCGGCCCCGCGGCGCGGTGCCCGGCGATGCGCTGCAGGTGCTGCGTCAGCCGGCTGCCGCTTTCCACAGCACGCAACATCGCAGCCACCGGCAGCTGCAGGCCGGCGCTTTCGGCCTGGCGCTGCATGACGTAGGTGCTGTTGCTGATGATGCCCAGCAGGTTGTTGAAGTCGTGCGCCACGCCGCCCGTCAGGCGGCCCAGGGCTTCGAGGCGCTGGCTGTGGGCCAGACGCTGCTCGGCAGCCCGTGTGCGTCTTGTCGCCTCGGTGGTCTGGCGTTCGAGTTCGGCGCGCTCGCGCTGGACGGATGCCGCAGTCTCGGCCAGCGCCGCGCCAAGGCGGCGTGCCGCCCACACGGCGCCGGCCAGCCCCAGCAGCAGCAGCGCGCCCGCGGCCAGCTTCAGCACGGCGGCACGCTCGGCGCCGACGGTTTGTGCGAGCATCCACAGCGCCGCCGCTGCGCCCGGCAAGAGCGCCGACACCACGAGCAGCAGCCCACGTGAGTGAATCGATACCGACATCTGTGATTGACGGGCAACCGCGGTGCCGCCACCGCGGCGGCACCCTCGCCGGCGGCAACCATACCCCGCCTGCGGCGCAGCGGCGATGCCGGCTTCCCTGACTTCGAGTTGTCGTCGGCAGGCGCCGAAATTGCCGCACGAAATTCTCCGCCAAACGCCGGATCGGTAAAAGCGCCGCCGCCGTTGCCGTGGCTTGCGGCGCCCGGCGCAACGCCAAGGCGCGCGATGCAACGGGCTGCAGCAGACGCGCCGCGAGGCAGCGGCACCCTGCGGCAGCGCAGATTGTTTCCACGCGCAACCAAGCGCGAGATCCCGGCACGCGTGTTGCGGTCACCACGTCAAAAGGTGCTGGGCTGCCGGTGCCTGTTTCGTCCGACCCATCCAGGAGGTCCGTCGTGGGCTCACTCGACTTGCACGCCGACCAGCGGCAGACGCAGACCCTCTCGCCGCGGTTGCAGCACGCCGTGCGCCTGCTGCAGATGTCGTCGCTGGACTTCGGCGCCATGGTGCGCGACACCCTCGGCAAGAACCCCTTCCTCGAAAGCGACGACAGCGACGCCGACGACGGCCCCGCACAGGCCCCCACCGACGCCGCCGGCCCGGCCAGCGCCGACGACGGCGATCGCAGCGCCGACAACGACCGCGACCTCTGGCAGGCCGACGCCGGCTCGGGCCTGCGCCGGGCCGACGACGGCGAGATCTCGGCGATGGAGATGATGGCGGTCGAGGCCTCGCTGAACGACCACCTGCACGGCCAGCTCAACGTGCTGCCGCTGCCGCCGCGCGACCTGGCGCTGGCGCGTGCCATCGTCGAATCGCTCGACGACGACGGTTATCTGCGCACGCCGCTGGAAGAGCTGGTGACGCTGGCCGCACTGGCCACGCTCGACCCGCCGGTGCTGCTGCAGGAAATGCAGATCGCGCTGCGGCGTGTGCAGTCGCTGGAACCCGCCGGCGTCGCGGCGCGCAGCGTCGGCGAATGCCTGCAGCTGCAGCTGCCCTCGATCCCGTGCCCGCAGATGCGGGCGCTGGCGCAGACCATCGTCGCCGAGCACCTGCAGGCGCTGGCGGCGCGCGACGTCACCGGCCTGGCACGCAAGCTCGGCCAGTCGCCGGCGCGTGTGGAAGAGGTCTGCGACCGCATCCGCCGGCTCGACCCGCGGCCGGGCTGGCGCCTGGGTTCGTCGCAGATCGCCTACGTGGTGCCGGATGTCATCGTGCGCCGCGTGCGCGGCCAGTGGGTGGTGCAGCTGAACCCGGCGATCGTGCCGCGGGTGCGGCTGAACCGCGTCTACGCCGACCTGTTCCAGCGCCACCGTTCGCCGCAGCACACCGAAATGGCCGGCCACCTGCAGGAAGCGCGCTGGACGCTGCGCAACGTCGAACAGCGCTTTTCCACCATCCTCGACGTCGCCGAAGCCATCGTCCGCCGGCAGCGCCACTTCCTCGAATTCGGCACCATGGCGATGAAACCGCTGGGCCTGCGCGAGATTGCCGAAGAGGTGGGTGTGCACGAGTCCACCGTCTCGCGAGTCACCAACAACAAGTACATGGCGACGCCGATCGGCGTCTTCGAGCTCAAGTACTTCTTCTCGCGCTCGATGGTCAGCAGCAACGGCAGCGCCTGCTCGGGCACCGCGATCCGCAGCCTCATCAAGGACATCATCGACACCGAGAAGTCCGAGACGCCGCTGTCGGACGCCGAGATCACGCGGCAGCTGGCGCAGCAGGGGCTGGTGGTGGCGCGCCGCACGGTCACCAAATACCGCCAGATGCTGCGCATCGAAGCCGTCGACCGCCGCCGCCGCCACGCCGCCTGAGCGCGGGCGCGCCGGCCCGTTCAGCGTTGCGCGCCGCGCCCGGCGGACAACAGGTCTTCCTGCCGCCGGCCCAGTTGTTCGTCCAGCGCCGCCAGGTCCAATGCCGTGCCACCTGCCAGTGCATTCGCCAGTGCAAACACCTCACGCTCTTCGGTCCTGAACCAGGCGCGTGCCTGGCGCGCCAGGGTCGCCATCTCGGCCCAGTGATCGGGCCCACGCGGCGACGCCTCGACGCGGTCCATCGCCTCGCGCACGGCCACACGGCGCGCCGCGGCGCGTGCCAGTGCCGGGTGGCCATGGCCACCAGCAACCAGGCGGGCAGTGAGCGCCGGTTCGAGCACACGGGTTTCGAGATCGTCGTGCACACGCAGCAGCGTGCAGATCCAGGCGCTCAGCCGCGCCGTCTCGGCCGCGCTGTGTCCGGGGTTCTGTTGCCGGCGCGCGAAGCTGTCGAAGAGCTGGTCGATCTGCAGCCGCTCGTCGCGCAGGCGTTCGAGAGGATCGGGCACGGCGGCGCTTTGGGACATGGCTTCTCCTGGTGGCAGCCGTAACGACGGGGCAAGCGGGGTGCCGGCGGCCACACGCCGGCGGCCGGCACCCGGATTGCCGCCCGCCGCCATGGCTGTGTCCCTCACCGCGACGCTGGTACTGCTCGGTCTGGCCGTGCTGGCGTTGGCGCTGGCCGACCGGCCGGTGCGGCGGCTGCCGTTGTCGCCGGCGCTGGTGTACCTGGGCGTCGGCTGCATGGCCGGCGCCGTGCTCGGCGCACCGGCGCCGCAGGCGCTGGAGCAACATGCCGGGGCGCTGGTGCCCGGGCTGGAGCTGGCGGTGCTGGTGTCGCTGTTCGCCGTCGGCCTGCGGCTGCGTGTGTCGCCGACTTGGCACGCCTGGCGCCTGGCGCTGCTGCTGGCCGGCCCGGGCATGGTGGTGACCATCGTGCTCGCGGCGATCATCGCCTACGGCCTGCTCGACCTGCCATGGGCGCTGGCCTTGCTGCTGGCCGCCATCATCGCGCCGACCGATCCGGTGCTCGCCTCCGACGTGCAGATACGCTCGGAGCGCGACCGCGACGCCGTGCGGCTGGCGCTGACGGCCGAAGGCGGGCTCAACGACGGCACGGCGCTGCCCGCGGTGATGCTGGCGCTGGGGCTGATGGGGCTGCACACGCTGGGGCCACAGGGCAGCACCTGGTGGTGGGCCGACCTGGCCTGGCCGATCGGCGGCGGCGCGGCGCTGGGCGCCGGCCTCGGCCTGCTGCTCGGCTGGGCGCTGCGCCGCCGCGCGCTGCGCGCCGACGCGCTGGCCCGCGACGAACTCATCTATGCCGGTGTGCTGCTGCTCGCGCTGGGGCTGGCCGGCGCCACACGAACGTCGTCGTTCGTGCTCGTCTTCGTTGCCGCGGCGACGCTGCTGTTGCCGCTGCGCAGCAACCAGTCGGTCGATCTTGCCGAACGTCTGCACGCCTTCGGCGCGCGCTCGGAACGGCTGGTCGAAGCCACCACCGTGCTGGCCGTGGGCATGATGCTGACGGCGGTGCGCCTGGGCTGGCCCGAGCTGGTGTTTGCGCTGCTGGTGGCGCTGCTGGTGCGGCCGCTGGCGGTGCTGGCAGTCGTGCGCCGCGGTGCGTTGGCGGCCAGCCAGCGGCGGCTGGTGGCCTGGTTCGGCATCCGCGGCATCGGCTCGCTGTTCTACCTGCTGTTTGCGCTGAAACACGGCGTCAGCGGCAGTGCGGCCGCAGACCTGGTGGCTGCGACGCTGGTCTGCGTGGCGGTGTCCATCGTGCTGCACGGCGTTTCGGCGACGCCGCTGATGGCGCGTTACCACCAGCGCCGGCCGCCGCCATGAACGGCGCGCCGGTTGCGGCCTATGGGCCGGGTGCGCGGGTATCCAGCCCGCGGTCCGGCGATTCGGCCACCTGGGGCCGGTCGCCGTGCTGTGCGATGAGTTCCTCGATCACGAAGTGGCCGTAGTGCTGCGCCCGCTCAGCGCCGAACGGGCGCACGCAGGCCACCACGGCCGCCGCCTGGCTGTCGTCGGGTGCGCGCACCACCAGCCAGTGGTAGCCACGCGCCGCCAGTTCGCGGTGGGCCTTGATGAGGTTGAGCTCCTGCCCGATGGCAGCCAGCGAACTGGCGCGCAACAGGTCGCGGTCGATCTGCTGCAGCATCTCGCGGTCGCTGTAGCGGCGCACGATCGCCGGGCCGTGCACACCCAGCGTTGCCAGCGCCGTCCGGGCGGCGTCGACCGACGCCGCGTCGGGAAACGAGATGACGACGTGACCGACCGGTTTGAATACGCCGAAACTCGACTCTTCGTCCTTGTTCATGACTGCCTTTATGTTGGGGGTGTGTGTTCAGGGACGGTGCCCGCTGCCGCGGCGCTGCGGCATCGCCGGCGCACTGTCGCCCGGTGGAGGGGTCTGCCCGTCTTCATGGCGGTGGTCGAACGCGTCGTCCGGCACGCGGCGGTAGCGGTCGCCACGCCACGAGCGGTAGTCGTCGTCGAGAAGGCGAATCTGTTCGCCGGGCCATTCGTCGGTATCGGGGCCCAATTGGCTGTCGTCGAAACGGGTGCGGGAGTGAACGCCATCGCGGCGGCTGTCGTGCGCAAACATGCTGCTGGTCCTTTCGTCAAGTGACTTCGGCGCGGTACCGGGCCGAGGCGGCTGCACAACCGGATGCCATGGCCCGTGGCAAGCGCGATGCCTGCGGTTGGCGCCGCTGGCATGCAGCTGGCGGGCGGCGGGCACCCTGTTTGCCATTCCACCGGGGACGCGCCTCCCCGCGCGCCGGAGGATTGCGTGCAACACAACCCCCCTGACGAGGCCGATGCGCCCGTGGTCGACGCCGTGCAGATGCTGGTGGCCCAGCACCGCCTGCTCGAAGCTGCGCTGAAGGCGGTGCTCAGCACCGACGACGGCCAGCTGCGGCGCCAGCGCCTGGCCCCGGCTGCCGACGAACTGATGGTGCACCTGAGTTCCGAGGAAGCGGTGTTCTATCCGGCCGTGCGCGCGCGCGGCACCGAGGACGTGCTGCTCGAATCGCTGGAAGAACACCTGTCGCTGAAGCGCCTGCTGGCGGACCTGCTCGCGATGGGTGCCGGCGAGAAGACCTTCGAGGCCAAGTGCAAGGTATTGCTGGAACAGGTGGAGCACCATCACGAAGAAGAAGAGCAGCGGCTGTTCCCTAAAGTGCGCAAGCTGCTGAGCAGCGCCGAGCGCAAGGAACTGGCGGCTGCGATGCAGCAGCACCAGCTGCAGCTGCTGGCCAGGCGGCGGCCGCGCGACGCGGTCAAGTCGCAGACCGACGAGGCCGAGCCGCTGGTCTGAGCCGGGTGTTGTGACAGGCGCGACAGGCGCGGCGCTTGCCGATAGCCGGTACCGCGCGGCACCTTGCCGCCGGAACAGGAGCATCGAACATGGGCAAGTACCTTCTGGCCTGGGTGTTGGGCGTGCCGGCATTTGTGCTGGTGCTGATCTACATCTTCATGAACTGACGGTCAGCACCACCTGGTGCTCGGCCGCGTCTTCCTGCAGCGCCAGCCTGTCGGCCGCGGCCTGCGGCTGGCCATCCAGCAGCAGCGACGCCGCGGGCCCACGCTGCACGGCGACATGCCAGGCCGTGTCGCCACGGCGGTAGCTGAAGGCAAAACCTGGCCACGCCGCCGGCAGGCGCGGCGCCAGCAGCAGCCAGGCCTGGCCGCCTTCACCTGCGCTGTCGTGCTGCAGCGTGATGCCGAGCAGCGATTCGACGATCAAGCGGTAGACCCAGCCCGCCGAGCCGGTGTACCAGGTCCAGCCGCCGCGCCCGCCGTGCGGCGCGACGCCGTAGACGTCGGCAGCCACGACATAAGGTTCCACCTTGTAGAGCGCCGCTTCGGCGGCGTCGCGGGCGTGGTTGAGCGGGTTGATCATCGCCATCAGTTCCCAGGCCTGCTCCACCTGGCCGGCCTCGGCCAGCGCCATCGCCGCCCAGACGGCGCCGTGGGTGTACTGGCCGCCGTTTTCGCGCACGCCGGGCACGTAGCCGGCGATGTAGCCGGGGTCGGGCCCCTTGCCGTCGAACGGCGGGTCGAGCAGGCGCACGATGCGCAGCTCGTGGTCCACCAGCTGCGTGCGCATGGCCTGCAAGGCCTGGCTGGCGCGTTCGGGCGCGGCGGCGCCGGACAACACGGCCCAGCTCTGCGCGATCAGGTCGATGCGGCATTCGGGGCTGTCCGCGCCACCCAGCGGCGTGCCGTCGTCGAACCAGGCGCGGCGGTACCAGTGGCCGTCCCAGGCGTGTTCTTCGATGCGCGCCGCGAGCGCGCTGCGTTCGCGTACGCAGCGCTCGGCGAAGGCCGTGTCGCCGCGGCTGCGCGCCAGCGGTTCGAAGTCGGCCAGCACGCGGCACAGGAACCAGGCCAGCCAGACACTTTCGCCCTGGCCATGGTGGCCGACGCGGTTCATGCCGTCGTTCCAGTCGCCGCTGCCCATCAGCGGCAGGCCGTGCGGGCCGAAGCGCAGGCCGTGTTCGACGGCACGGCGCGCGTGTTCGTAGAGCGGCGCCGACAGCAGCGACGGCTGCGGCAGGTCGAAGTAGGCTTCGTCACCGGGCGCGACCGGGCGGCCTTCGATGAAGGGCACGCTTTCGTCGAGCAGCGCGGTGTCGCCGCTGGCGCGCAGGTAGCGCGCCAGCGCCAGCGGCAGGAACAGGTAGTCGTCGGAACAATGCGTGCGCACGCCGCGGCCGGCGGGCGGGTGCCACCAGTGTTGCACGTCGCCTTCGGGAAACTGGCGCGCGGCGCTGCGCAGCAGCTGTTCACGCAGCAGAGCAGGGCGGGTGTGCACCAGCGCCATCGCGTCCTGCAGCTGGTCGCGGAAACCATAGGCGCCGCCCGACTGGTAATAGCCGCTGCGCGCCCACAGCCGGCAAGCCACCACCTGGTAGAGCAGCCAGCCGTTGGCCAGCGCGTCCAGCGCCGGGTCCGGTGTCCGGATCTGCACCGCGCCGAGCAGGCCCTGCCAGTGCAACTGCACGGCGGCCAGTGCCTCGGCCACCGCATCGGGCGCGCGAAAACGCTGGATCAGCGCCGTCGCCTCGTGGATGTCGTCGCCGGCGCCGAGGCGGAACACGATCTCGCGTGTTTCGCCTGGCGCCAGCAGCAGCGGCAGCTGCAGCGCCGCGCAAGGGTCGAGCGCAGCGCCGCTGCGGCCCGACAGCCGCGTTTCGTGCAGGGCCCGCGGGTCGGCAAGTGAACCATTGCGGCCGATGAAGTCGCCGCGGTGGCAGGTGAAGCTGGTGCCGGGCTGCGCCCGCGGGTCGGCGCCGGCGTCAAAGAAGGCCACACGCGATGCGTACTCCTGGCCGAAGGTGTTGCGCGCCAGCAGCGCGCCGGGAATCGCCGCCGCGGTGGCGGCTTCGGTGATGACGTGCGGTGCACTCGTCGCACGCTGGCTGCCCAGCACCCATTCGACATAACCGGTCACCGACAGGCGCCGTGTTTCGCGCGACAGGTTGCTCACCTGCAGCTGCGCCAGCCGTACTGGCGCGTCGAGTGCAACAGCCACCGTCAGCACCGTGCGGATGCCGTGCGCCTGCTGCTCGAAGACGCTGCGGCCGAAGCCGTGGCGCGTGACCACCGGCGCCGCGCCCGCCGGCAACGCGGTGGCCGACCAGAAGGCGCCGCTGTCTTCGTCGCGCAGGTACACGGCTTCGCCGCAGCTGTCGCACACCGGGTCGTTGTGCCAGGGTGTGAGCCGGAATTCGTGGGCATTGCCGAACCAGGTGTAGGCACTGCCGGCCTCCGATATCACGCTGCCCAGGCGCGGGTTGGCCAGCACGTTGGCCCATGGCGCCGGCGTCACCACGCCCGCGGCCGGCGCAACGACGTATTCGTGTGCGCCTGCCGCGGCGCCGCCCAGGCTGGCGGCGAAACCGCCGAGTCCGTTGGCCAGTGCCAGCCGCGGCACGGGCGGCGGCGTGTCGCTGGCCACGGGCGCGGCTTGCACACGCGGCAGCAGCGGTTGGCGCCGCCGCTCGGCCTGCTGCGCGCGCGCCAGCAGCGGCTGCTGGCGCCGGCGCTCGCCGCGCTGCACACGCTGCAGCTGTTCGGCCAGCGAGCCATTGCGGTCGCTGAACACGGCGCGGGCCACCGCCATCAGCAGCATGCGGTCTTCGGGTGCGATCTGGTCGGCATGGCGGATGAAGATGCCGCCCGGCCGATCGATGGCGTTGGCTTCGCGGCCCGCCGCCACCAGGCCGAGGATCTGTTCGTGCAGGCGCTGGCGGTAGGTGTCGTGTTCTTCGTTCCAGATCACCAGGTCCACCGCCAGACCTTTTTGCCGCCACCACGCGTGGGCCTGCACGAGCTGGCGCACGAGCTCGATGCGGCTGGCGTCGGCAATGGTCACCAGCACGATCGGCAGGTCGCCCGAGATCGAATAGCCCCACAGACCCGCCTGGCCGCGGTGGTTGTTGCGGATCAGCGATTCGTCGGCGCGGTGGGTGCCTTGTGCGAACACCAGCGCGCCGGCCGCCTGGGCGTAGAGCTGGGCTTCGGCGGCGCTGACGTCGAGCTGGCGCAGCAGCACCTGCGCGTGGGTCCAGGCGAGTTCGAAGACCCGGTCGGCGAGGCGCCGGTCGCGGTATTTGTCGATCAGCGCCAGGCAGGCCTCGCGGGTGTCGGCCACACCGGTGACGAGGTCGACGACACGCGAACGTTCGGGTTCGATGCTCAGCACGCAGCGGCTCGCGGCCACCGGGTCGAGCACGGCGCCGGCGGTGTTGGACAGCGGCCCCGGCTCGGCCAGTGCCAGCGGTGCCGCGAGGCTGCGGCCGCGGCCGATGAAACGTGCGCGGTCGGTTTCGTGCGACACCTCCATCAGCCACGTGGCGCGTGCGTCGAGGCCGTGCACGGCGAGCAGGAAAAACATCCACGGCGTCGTTTCGCCTTCGGCGCGCGGGCGCCGCCGCGCCAGCACGGCGTTGTGGCGCGGCAGCAACTCGGTCTGCACGAACAGCTTGTTGAACGCCGGGTGCTGGGCGTCGGCGCTGGCGCTGGCGAGCACGACCTCGGCATAACTCGTCAGCTCGATGCGGCGGCGCTCGCGCGAGACGTTGCGCAGGCGCACGCGGCGCAGTTCGATGTCGTCCTCGGGCGAGACGGCCACGGTGGTGCGGGTTTCGATGCGGTGGTCCAGGCGCTTGAACTCGGCCCGGCTTTCGCTGAACACGGTTTCGCTGCGTTTTGCCGCCACGCAGGTGGGCTGGTGTGTGTTCGACCAGACGGCGCCGCTGTCGAGGTCGCGCAGGTAGCAGAAGCTGCCGTGGGCGTCGCGTGTCGTGTCTTCGCGCCAGCGGGTCAGTGCCAGGTCGCGCCAGCGGCTGGCGCCGCCGCCGGCCTGCGTCAACAGCACGTGGTAGCGGCCGTTGGACAGCAGCTGCACCTCGGGCTGCGGCGTGTCGGGGTTGCTGAAGGCACGTTCGTCGCCTTCGTCGTGTGCGGCCTCGGGCACCCGCATCATCGCGCGGTCGGCGGCGCCGGCCAGCGGCACTTCGCCGCTCGGCGCCTTTTCGTGCAACAGCGGCAGCGCGGCACGCAAGGCCGGGTCGGCGCTGAAGCGCTGCTGCATGCGCGGGCCCACCAGCACCTGCGCCAGCGCCAGCAAGGCCATGCCCTGGTGGTGGGCCATGAACGAACGCACGATGGCGTGTTCCTGCCCCGGCGGCAGCCGCGGCGGCGTGAAGTCCAGTGCCTCGTAGAAACCGTAGGCACCTGCGCCGCCCAGCGCGGCCAGGCGGCGCAGGTTGGCGGTGGCGCGCGCCGGCTCGACGATCAGCGCCATCGCAGTCGCATAAGGTGCGATCACGAGGTCGTCGCCGAGCCCGCGCTTGAGGCCCAGGCCGGGCACGCCGAAGGCCCGGTACTGGTAGTTCAGCGCGCTGTCGGTGGCGTTGTAGCCCGACTCGGAGATGCCCCAGGGCACACCCCGTTCGCCGCCGTAGTCGATCTGCCGCTGCACGGCGCTGAGCGCACTCTGCGCCAGCAGCGTGCCTTCGACCTCGGGCATCAGCAGCGACGGCATCAGGTACTCGAACATCGAGCCGCTCCACGACAGCAGCACCGACTTGCGCCGCACCACCGACAGGCTGCGGCCCAGCGCAAACCAGGCCTGCGGCGGCAGCTGGCCCTGCGCGATGCCGACAAAAACACCCAGCCGCGCTTCCGACGCCAGCAGGTCGTAGCTGCCGGCGTCGCGCCGCTGTTCGTCGACATGCCAGCCGATGGCCAGCAGCTTGCGCTTGGCGTCGAAGAGGAAACCGTATTCGAAGTCGGTGAAGGCCAGCGCCTGTTCGGCCAGGCTGGCGATGGTCTGCAGCGCCTGCACCGCGGCCGGTGTCGCCGCGGCGTGGCCGGCCAGCAGGCGCAGCGTCGGCACGCGGATCGACACGGCCGGCGCGGCCGCCAGCTCGGCCGGCGGCACGAGGGCGGCGAGTTCGTCGCGTGCGTCGGCGCATTGCGCGGCCAGCGCCTGCGCCCAGTGCAGCACCTGCCCGGGGCCGGCGCCTGAATCGGCCGCGGCGGCCGCGGCCTGCACGGCGTCGGCCGCGGTGCACAGCACGTCGAGCGCGGCACGCAGCCCGGCCAGCGTCTCCAGCGCCACCGAATCCGCGTCGCAGAAGCCGTCGAGCAGTTGCCGCAGCGCAGCCGCCGGCTGCTGCGTCGCGCCGGCGCCGTCGGCCGCCTGCAGCAGCGCCAGCGTGTCGCGCAGGCCTTCGCAGCAGCGGCGGTCGAACAGCGGTTCGTCGGCCAGCGCCAGCAGGCCCGAGCGCAGCACCAGCAGCGACGCCGCCAGGTTGCCGCTGTCGACGGCGCTGACGTAACGCGGCGACAAGGGCTGCAGCGACTGCGTGTCGTACCAGTTCAGGAAGTGGCCACGGTGGCGTTCCAGCTGCTGCAGCGTCTGCAGCGTCGCGCCGATGCGTTGCAGCAGCTGCAGCGGCGTGATGTAGCCGAGGTCGCGTGCGGCCAGCGGCGCCAGCAGCGCAAAACCGATGTTGGTGGGCGAAGTGCGGTGCGCCGTGCGCGGCACCGGCTGCTCCTGCACGTTGTCGGGCGGCAGGTGGTTGTCGTCGGCGCCGACATGGTCATCGAAGAAGGCCCAGGTACGGCGCGCGACGCTGCGCAGGAAACCGCGGTCGGCGTCCGACAGCGGCTGCGTGCGCGCCGACGGCGGCTGGTCCAGCCACCACACGATCAGCGGCGCCAGCCCCCACAGCAGCAGCAGCGGCAGCGCCGCCGGCAAGGCCTCGGGGCGCAGCAGCGCCAGCGTGGTGGCGCCGGCCAGCGCCAGCAGCGGGCCTGCCGGCGCCGCGGCCAGGGCTTCGCGCAGCGCCGCCAGGCTGCCGGGGCGGGCACCGCGCGGCAACTCGGCCGAGGCCGTCCATGCGAGCAGGTGTTTGTGCGAGACACGCAGCCGCCACAAGGTGCGCACGATGGCGTCGAGCAGCAGCCGAGTTTCGTCGGGCAGCAGGGCCAGCTGCTGCAGCAGGCGCAGCGCCCAGGCACTGAAGGCCGGTGGCCCGGCCACGGTGGGGTGGTGGCCGAAGCTGAACAGCCGCCGCGTGCTCGCCGCGGCCTGCGCCGCCAGCGGCACCAGGCCGAGCACGGCGACCACCACCGCCGTCCAGAGCGCCGGCGTGGGCAGCAGCGTCCAGCCGAGGCCGAGCACGAGCAGCAGCGACGCCGGCACCAGGCTGCGGCGCAGGTTGTCGAGCAGCTTCCACTGCGACAGCGTCGACAGCGGGTTGCGCGGCCGGCCCGGCAGCACGCCGACGCGGCGCCACAGCCACGGCAGCAGCTGCCAGTCGCCGCGGGTCCAGCGGTGCACCCGTGCGGTTTCACTGGCATGGCGTGCCGGTGCCTGTTCGTACAGCGTCACGTCGCTGAGCAGTCCGGCGCGGGCATGGGCGCCTTCGATCAGGTCGTGACTGAGCACACGCCCGGCCGGCAACCGGCCGGCGAGCGCGGCTTCGAAGGCGTCGATGTCGTAGATGCCTTTGCCGACATACGAACCTTCGTCAAACAGGTCCTGGTAGACGTCGGAGACGGCGCGGGTGTAGGGGTCGATACCGGCATCGGCGCCGAACAGCCGTGCATGGCGCGAGCGGAAGGTGCTCGGCAGGCTGGCGGCGGTGCGCGGCTGCAGGATGGCGTGGCCGGCGCTGATGACACCGTCGGCGTTGAACCTGGGCCGCTGCAAGGGGTGCGCCAGTGTCGCCACCATCTGCGCGGCAGCGCCCTGGGGCAGTTCGGTGTCGCTGTCCAGCGTGATGACGTAACGCGGCGGCGGCAGGTTTTGCAGGTCGCCTTCCTGGCGCACAAACGCCTGGCCGGCGCCGACCCCGGCACGGCCGCGCAGCAGGGCGTTCAGATCGTGCAGCTTGCCGCGTTTGCGCTCCTCGCCCATCCAGCGGCCTTCCTGCTCGTTCCAGCGCCGCGGCCGGTGCAGCAGGAAGAAGATGTCGCCCTCACTTTCACCGTTCGCTGCAGGCGAGGCATGGCGCCGGTTCAGCGCCGCGATGCGCGCTGCGGCGCGTTCCACCAGCGCGTTGTCGCCCGGTTCGATCTCGTGCGCGGCGTCGCGCAGGTCGGTGAGCAGGGCAAAACGCAGCATCGCGTCGCGGTTGGCGAGGTGGTGCACCTCCAGCGCGTCGGCCAATGCGTCCACGCCTTCTGCGCTGGTTAGCAGCGTCGGCACCACCACCAGCGTCGGTGCGTCGGCGGCGATGCCGAAAGTGAAGTCCAGCCGCGGCAGCAGCCGCGGTTTCACCAGCAGCGTCACGCCCCAGTTCACCAGCGCCAGCGCCAGCTGGCTGGTGGTGAGGGCCAGCGCCGGTGCCAGCAGCCACCACCAGCGGCCGGGCGTGGCGTCGCCGTGGCCGGCCCACCATGCCAGCGCCGCGGTGAATACGGCGGTCAATACGAACCCGGTGGCCAGGTAGGCCCGCGCGGCCGGCGCAGGTTGCAGCCTGGCGCGCAGGCCGAGCCGGCGCGCCAACCCGGCGGCGCCGGGGCCGACGAGGTGGTAGCCGACATGGGCCTGCGCCTCGGCTTCACCCTGTGTTGCCGATGTTGCCGATGCTGCCGGTGTCGCCAGCGCAGCCTGGGCGAGCTCGATAGCCTGCCGTGCCACATCGCCTTCGCTGCGCCGGCTGCGCCGGGCCAGCGTTTCGACGACATGGCGGTAGGCGTCGCGCGACGCGAAGTCCATCTGCGTGTACACCTGCGCCGGGTCGTCGCGCAGGATGTGTTCCATCGCGCTGGCGGCTTCCACGAAACCCGGCCAGTCGGTGGCGCCGACGAGCCGCAGGCTGCCGATGCTGTTGGCCACCGTCAGCTGCCACTCGGCCTGCAGACGGCTGTCGTCGCGGAACATCGCCTCGATCGTCTGGCCCTGCTGCGACAGGCGCTGCTCCAGCCACGACAGCGGCATCGCCAAAGCGGCACCGCGGCCCTGCAGCCGGCGCGCCAGCTCGGCGACGAAGGCGGTGCCGAACGTCACTTCCGAGCGCGCCAGGTCGGCCACCACCATGATCAGGTCGCTCGGCCGCTCGTCGGCCGTCTGCAGCATCTCGGTGGCCCACTTCTCGGCCAGACCCCGTGCCACCCGGCCTTCAGCCACCGATTCGGCGGCGCGGCGCAGGTTCTCGATCAGCGCCAGCCGCAGCATGATGGGGAAGGCCCACAGCTCGCCCAGGTCCAGCGGCTGTTTCTCCTGGTAGGCGGCCAGGAAACCGGCGAGTGTGTCGATCGCCAGCCGGCCGTCGCCGTGCGACACCGCCGCCAGCGCCAGGTCGTAGATGCGCGGCTGGCCGGCGCCGATGCCGTACAGCGTTTCGTCCTGCACCAGCCGCGGCAGCTGCCGGCTGTAGCCCCGCGGCAGGTGGCGGCGTGCGGTGGTGATTTCCTGTTCGATCAGGTACAGGTTGTCGAGCAGCCACTCGGCCGCCGGCGTGATGCCGTGGCCGGCGGCCAGCGTCAGCGCCAGCATGCGGCCGACGTCGACCAGCACCTCTTCATTGGCGTCCAGGCGGCCGAGCAGGCGGTCGCGCGGCGGTTTCTCGGCCAGCACATGGCGCGCGGCGAGCGCGCGGCCGTGACCCCGCAGCTGTTCGCCGGTGAACAGCGTGGCGCGCAGCGGCGCGCGGTTGTCCTGGGTGTCGCCTCCAGTCCCCCCGAGTGGCAGGCCTTCGGGGAACAGACGTGCAAGGGTGGCAGTACCGGGCAGTTTCATCGAAAGGGGGCGACGGGCCCGTGCAGGAGGCCCGGTGACTCTGCGCCCTCCCGGCAAACGCCGTGCCCGGCCGGCGCCGCATTCTCTTGTCAGCGTTCGCTGACACGGGCATGGCCTGAGCGGGCGCATTTCCTACAGCAGCGCGCGCTGCCGACCGACCCGCAAGCCGAAGCGGCCTCTCTAGAGTTGACTCCACGTGCAGCAGCGATCCGCAACCGCAGCACGGGTTACGGGAGGTGGCATGAGCACAGCGACAAGCCCAGCGAAAAAGCGCGTCGAGACCTTCATCGTCGAAGACAGTCCGGTCATTCTGGAGAACCTGATCGCGACGCTGGAGGAGTTGTCGCCCATTCAGGTGGTGGGCTCGGCCAGTGACGAGTCCACCGCGCTGCGCTGGCTGCTCGACGACAGCCACCCTTGCAGCCTGGTCATCATCGACATCTATCTGCGCTCCGGCTCGGGGCTGGAGGTGCTGCGCTGTGCCGCACGCGCCGGCGTGCCGGCCAAACGGGTGGTGCTGACGAACTATGCAACACACGACATGCGCGAAAAGTGCGCCCAGCTCGGTGCCGACAGGCTGTTCGACAAGTCGAACGAGCTCGACGACCTCATCGCTTATTGTTCACGGCTGGGCACCGACGAAGCCGGCAACAGCGCCCGGCGCTGAGCGGCTGAGGGCTTCCGAATCATGTCTGGGCGGCAGCTGCCGCGCCGAAAAGAAAGTGACGGGTACCGATGGACCGTTGCATGTCTCAGAAATCCCGCGCTGGCGGCTTGACGCGATGGGCCCGCGCGTGACAATCCGCTGCACCCCGACCGCAGCGCGGGCCTTCCAGCCCGTGTGCGCCTGCGCTTTGCTGGAACACGCCACCTGATGGCCACCCATGCACTCATCGTTGACGACGATGTCGATTCGGCACAGTCACTTAAAGATCTGGTCGCGGCCGAGCAGTTGACGGTGGCCGTGGCGCACAGCCTGCGCGACGCGCGGCGCCAGATCGCGCTGCAGCAGCCCGACATCGTGCTGCTCGACCTGCAACTGCCCGACGGCAGCGGCATGGACCTGTTCGCCGACACGCAGCTGTTGGCCAACTCCGAGGTGGTGCTGGTCACCGGCCACGCCAGCCTCGAGACCTCGATCCAGGCGCTGCGCCTGGGTGCGGCCGACTACCTGGTCAAACCGATCAACCTGCGCCAGCTGCAAGGCGTGCTGTCACGTTTCATGAAGCCGGCGGCGCTGCAGGCCGAGGTCGACGATCTCACGGCGCAGGTCGCGTCCAGCGGCCACTTCGGCCTGCTCTGGGGCCGCGAGCCGAACATGCTGAGCCTGTACCGGCAGATTTCGCGTGTCGCCGCCACCGGCGTCACGGTGTTCATCACCGGCGAAAGCGGCAGCGGCAAGGAAGTCGTCGCGCAGACGCTGCACGACCTGAGCCGGCGCCGCAAGCAGCCGTTCCTGGCGGTGAACTGCGGCGCCGTGTCGCCGAACCTGATCGAAAGCGAGATCTTCGGCCACGAAAAGGGCAGTTTCACCGGCGCCGAGCGCCAGCACCAGGGTTTCTTCGAACGCGCCAATGGCGGCACGTTGTTCCTCGACGAGATCACCGAGATGCCGATGGAGCTGCAGGTCAAGCTGCTGCGGGTGCTGGAAACCGGGCGCTACATGCGTGTCGGCTCGACACAAAGCCAGGAAGCCGACGTGCGTGTCATCGCCGCCACCAACCGTGCGCCGCGCCAGGCCGTCGCCGAGGGCCGGCTGCGCGAAGACCTGCTGTACCGGCTGAACGTCTTCCCGGTCGAACTGCCGCCGCTGCGCGACCGGCTGGGCGACGTCGGCCTGCTGGCCGAACACTTCCTTGCGGCCATTGGCGAACAGGAAGGCCGCAGCAAACGTTTCAGCCCCTCGGCGCTGCAACGGCTGGCCGCGTACAGCTGGCCGGGCAACGTGCGCGAACTGCGCAACGCCGTGCAGCGGGCCTACGTGATGGCGGCCGATGACCTGATCGACGAAGAATGGTTGCCGAACGAGATGGCGCGGCCCGGTGCCGCGCCGGCGCCCGCCGGCCCGGCAACGGCGCCGGCACCAACACTGGCCCCGGCACCGGCACCGGAAGAACCCACGGGTGAGATGCTCAAGCTGCCCATCGGCATCTCGATGGCCGGTGCCGAAAAGGCGTTGATCCTGGCCACCTTGCGCCACCACCAGCACCACAAGGAACGCACGGCCGCCGTGCTCGGCATCAGCCTGAAGACCTTGTACAACCGGCTCAAGGAATACGCGGCCGACAACGGCGGCTGAGCGCGGCTGAGGAGGCGCAGGCATACGGCTTGCCGGGTGACGTCCGGTACAACCCTTCAGGGTCGCGACGTGGACGACGAGGTGCGGGTGGTGGTGGTGGACGACCTGGACGACGCCGCCAGCGCGCTGGCCATGGCCTTGCAGATCGATGGTTATGCCGTGAGGACGGCGCACGACGGCCGCGAGGCCCTGAGCGTGATCGCGGAACACCGGCCGCACTGCGTGATGCTCGACGTCAACATGCCCGTCATCGACGGCTGCGAACTGTCGCGGCGGCTGCGTGAAATGTACGGCAGCGACATCGTGCTGATCGCGATGTCGGGCCGCGACGAGACCGACGAACGGGTGGCTGAAACCTACGGGCGGGTCGACCACTACTTTCGCAAGCCCTTCGGCCTGGCCTTGCTGAGAAAGGTGTTGCCGCCGCTGTGCAACACCTGAGCGCAGGCCACGCCGCGCCAGTCAAGCCGGGTTCGGTGCCACGACGTGCAGCCGCTGCACCGGATAACCCTCTTCGGCCGCCAGCGCCACCAGGGCCTGCAGCCGGGCCGCCGGCAACTGCGGTTCACGCGCCAGGATGTAGAGGAAGCTGCGTCCGGGGTCGCCGACCATGGCCACGTTGTAGCCGGTGTCGAGGTAGAGGGTCCAGTGCTCTGCCCAGGCCAGCGGCAGCCAGCGCAGCCAGACCGGAAACAGGCTCACCCGGAGCCGGGCGCCACCGCTACCGGGCACTACGTGTGCGATGCCGCGCGCAACCCGCTCGCCGCCCTGGCGCGCCGGGCAGCGGTGCAGCAGCTCGAACACCGAGGCGTCGCCGCCGGGTGTGTAGGTGGCGGTGGGCTGGCCGGCACAGGCGCTGGCACGAGCGGCTGCAAACGGTGCCGGCAGGCGCGCAATCTCGAACCAGGTGCCGGCAAACCGCGCCAGATCCACCTCCACCACCGTGGCCGGTGGTGGCGCGCCTGTATCGAAGCCCGCCAGCCGCCTGAGCAGCGGCAGGCCCAGCGCCAGCGCGGCCGTCGCGGTGGCGGGGCTCAACCGCCTGCGCCAGCGCGCCGGCAGCAGCGGCCAGGCGATCAGCAACAGCTCGCTCCAGGCCAGCCCGCCACCGCCGCCGCCATCGTGCACCGGCGTCGACGCTGGCGCGGGCGCCAGCGGCTGCCTGTGCAGCGGCGCCAACATGCGCCAGACCCAGCCGGCAACGACGGCCGCCATGCCGGCGCCGAGCAGCGGTGTCAGCAGCCGCTGCGGCCGCAGTGCCTGCCGCGCGCCGACCCGCAGGTCCACCAGATGTGTCTGCAGCCGCTGCTGCCGCGCAACCAGCCGCGCTTCGGCCTGCGCGATGTGCTGCTGCAGCGTGGCCAGGTCGGTGTCAGGCTGCGGCGCGTGCATCGGCCCCTCCTGCTGCCGGCTCCGCTGGCGGCGCTGCGGCTGGCTCGGTGGCGACCGTCAGGTGGCGCCGCGTCGCCGGCAACGCCAGCAGGCCGGTCAGGCGGCGCGCCTGGGCCAGCGCCAGCACGGCGCCGCACAGGTTCAGCAGCAGCACCAGCAGCAGCGCCGCCGCCCAGTGCAGGCCGAACACCAGCACCAGCATGGCGACGGCCGCTGCCCACAGCAGCAGCCACGCCGTCGCGGCCAGGATGGCGGCGACGAGCACCAGCGCGACGATGCGCGTGAGCGCGATGCCGGCACGGTGCAGTTCCAGCGACAGCAGCTCGACGCGGTCGCTGAAGAGCCCGGGCAGTTCGCGCAGCAGGCCTTGCAGCGAGTCGGTCAGCGATGGCGTGTCGCGCGCTGGCGCAGCCACCGCAGCCTCAGCGCGAAGGTTGTTGCAGCAGCCGCGCCAGCAGCAGGCCGGCGGCCAGGGCCGTGGCTACCGCCGCAACCGGATGCGCGCGCACCGTGCCACGCAGCGCATCGACCCATTCCGTGCCGAGCTCCCGCGCCTGGTCGGCACGTTCGTGCAGCATCTCGTTGGCACCGCTGACGCTTTCCTGCACACGCTGCACATGCGGTGCCGCACGCTCGGCAAGCCGGTCGATGGTCTCGTGCGCGCCTTGCACCACACGTTCCATCAGCGGCGGCTGTGCCGGCGGCGGGACGGTTTCTGTTGCGTCTGCAGTCGTCTTGTCGGAGCGCAGGGCGGTGGGGTTCATGGCGGGCCTCGTCGGAAGTTTCGGGAGTCGGACACCTGCCAGGGCAAACGGCGTGCCATGGCCGCGGGATCGGCGCAACTCAAGACCCGCCACAGCGGCCGCGGCGCCGGAAGAACTTGCCGCAGGGCTTTCGGCAAAGCGGGGTGGGTGTTGTGCCGCCTCAGGCGTTCATCCACGCCGGCAGCCATTGCACAAGGGCCAGCACCAGCACGCCCTGGGCGGCGCTGAAGAGCCAGAAGAGCAGGATGTTGTCCTGCGTTGCACGCTGCCGCGGCAGCAGCAGCCCGCACCACAGCCGGGCCAGCAGATACGCCGCCATCAGGCACAGGATGGCCAGATGCAGGCCCTGCCAGGCCAACAGCGTGGCGACGGTGGCGCTCCACGCGTTCGCCCGCGGCGCGAGCCCGGCGTCGGCATGGGCCCAGGTGCCCAGGCCCCAGGCTGCGCAGGCGCAGGCGAGCGCGGCGCAGACGGTGAACGTCATCGCCCAGCGCCGGCGCGCCGTGCACCGGCACGCCAGCAGCAGGCCCAGCGCCGACAGCGCCCACAGCCCGGTGCTGGCCCAGACCAGCGCCGCAGCCGGCAGCGCGGCGCCTGCGGGCGGGCAGACATCGGCCGCCAGCGAGACATGCAGGTGCGCGAAGGCCAACGACGCGAAGATCGTCGCGTCAACCACCACCAGGATCAGCGTCGCCCACCACGAATGCGACTGGCGGCCGCTGGCGCCCACCGGCACCGTGACATGGTCGGCCACCCGGGCCAGCGTGTGGCCGCTGGCGCGGTCGCTGCCCCACAGCCACACCAGCGTGGCGCCGACGCCGAGCGCAGCCATCAGCCAGGCCGCGACGGTCAGCTTCACCGTCAGCAGCAGGAAGAAGCCCGCCGTTCCCAGGCCGGCCAGCAGCGGCAGCCAGCCGTCGCCCGGCAGCACCAGCAGGTGGCGCGGCTGCGCCAGGCGCGCGCTGGTGGCCAGGGTTTCGCGGCCACCGGTGACGCTGCCGGGCAGCCAGTGCTGCCCGGCAGCCACTTCGGCGGCCAGCGCCGGCCGGCTCCACAAAGGCTCGCGCGAGTCGACCTGCGGGATGCTGCGCATGCCGTGCTCGGCCAGCGGCAGCCATTCCAGCGTGCCGGCATGCCAGGGGTTGTTGCCGGGCCGCTCGGGCCTGCACCAGGTGCGCAGCGCGTCGGCCAGGAACAGCAGCACGCCGGCAGCGAAGACGAAGGCGCCGACCGAAGACAGCAGGTTCCACAGCGTCCAGCCGAGGCCGTCGTCGTAGGTGTAGATGCGCCGTGGCATGCCTTGCAGGCCGGCGATGTGCATCGGGAAGAACGCCAGGTGGAAGCCACCGAACATCAGGCCGAAGGACCAGCGTGCGACCGTTTCGGACAAGGCGTGGCCGTTGACAAGCGGTGCCCAGTGCAGCAGCGCCGCGAACACCGGGAACACGACGCCGCCGATCAGCACATAGTGCAGGTGGGCGACGATGAAGTGGGTGTCGTGCACCTGCCAGTCGAACGGCAGCACCGCCACCATCACCCCGGTGAGGCCGCCGAAGACGAAGATGAACAGGAACGCCAGCACGAACAGCGCCGCGCCGTCGTAGCGCAACCGGCCACGCGCCAGCGTCGCCAGCCAGGCGAAGACCTGCATCGCCGTCGGCACCGCCACCGCCAGGCTGGCAGCCGACACCAGCAGCACCTGCCAGTGGCCGAGGCCGGCGGTGAACATGTGGTGCGCCCAGAGCGCAAAGCTGATGACGCCGACGGCCACCAGTGCCACAACCACGGCACGGTAGCCGAGCAGCGGCGTGCCCGCCAGTGTCGGGATCATCATCGACACCAGCCCGGCGGCCGGCAGGAAGATGATGTAGACCTCGGGGTGGCCGAAGAACCAGAACAGGTGCTGCCACAGCAGCGGGTCGCCGCCGCGCGCGGCGATGAAAAACGGCCAGTCGAAGGCGCGCTCCAGCTCCAGCAGCGTGGTGCCGGCGATCACCGCCGGAAAGGCGAAGACGATCATCAGCGCCACCACCAGCATCGCCCACGCAAACACCGGCATGCGCGACAAGGTCATGCCCGGCGCCCGCGTGAAGAGGATGCCGATGAGCAGCTCGATGGCGCCGGCGATGGCCGAGATCTCGATGAAGCCGATGCCCAGCAGCCAGAAGTCGGCACCGATGCCGGGTGAGTGTTCGGCGCCGGTCAGCGGTGGGTACATGAACCAGCCGCCGTCTGGCGCGGCGCCGAAGAACAGCGTGCAGAAAAACGCCAGCCCGCCGATGGCATAGGCCCAGAAGGCATAGGCGCTCAGCCGCGGGAACGGCAGGTCGCGTGCGCCCAGCATGGCCGGCAGCAGGTACACCGCAATGGCTTCGACGACCGGCACGGCAAAGAGAAACATCATCACCGTGCCGTGCATCGTGAAGACCTGGTTGTAGGCCTGCGGGCCGAGCAGCGTGTTGCCGGGCAGCGCCAGCTGCGCCCGCAGCAGCAGCCCGAGCACACCCGCGAGCACGAAAAACAGCATGGCGGTGGCGATGTAGAACAGGCCGATCTGCGAGTTGTTGACGGCACTCAGCCGCCGCCAGCCCCGCGGCGGCGCCCAGGCGCGCTCCAGCGCCGCCAGTTCGCCGGGCGGGCGCGGCAGCGAGCTCGGCAACGTCACTGCAACTGCTCCAGAAAGGCCAGCAGCGCCTGCAGCGCGTCGTCGTCCAGGTGGGCATAGGCCGGCATGCGCACGCCGGGCTTGACGTGCTGTGGCCGCAGCACCCAGTCGCGCAGTGCGTCGCGGCTCATCGGCACGGTGCCGGCGCCCAGGTTCAGGCGGCTGCCGATGTGGGTGAGGTCGGGGCCGATGGTGGCCTCGGGGCCGAGGCCGCGCACCGTGTGGCAGGCGCTGCAGCGTTGCGCCAGGAACACCTGCAGGCCCCGCTGCGCCAACGCCGTGGCGGGCGGGCGCGCTGCCAGTGCCTGTGCCGCCAACCAGGCGTCGAAACCGGCAGCGGGGTGCACCACCACGTGCAAGGCCATGCGCGCGTGCTGTTCACCGCAGAACTCGGCGCACTGGCCGCGCAGCACACCCGGCGCGTCGGCCTGCAGGCGCAGCTGGTGCACCCGCCCCGGCACCATGTCGACCTTGCCGGCCAGCGCCGGCACCCAGAAGGCGTGGATCACGTCGGCGCTGGCCAGCCCCAGCGTGACGGCGCGGCCGGCGGGCAGGTGGATCTCGTTGGCGGCGACCACCGTGCTGCCACCGGCCGGGTCGTCGTAGCGCACCTGCCACCACCACATGTGGGCGGTGACGGTGATCACGGGTTCCTGCGGCAGGCGCTGTGGCGCCAGCGCCGCCGTGCGCGCGCTGGCATAGGCCAGCAGCGCCGACAACACCAGCACCGGAAAGACGAAGCCGCCGCCGAGCACCCACCAGGCGACGGCGCGGCGATGGCCGGCGGCGGCCGCTGCCGCGGGCGCGCGCGGCTGCCGCAGTGCCCAGACCAGCGCCAGCATCACGGCGCAGAACACGAGGCTGCCGCCGATGATGAGCACCCAGCCCATCTCGGCGATCACCTGCGCCACCGGCCCGGCCGGGCGCAGCACCGAGGGCGCCAAGGGGGCCGGGTTCATTGCAGCCGGCTCAGGTAGGCGGCCATGTCGTCGGCGTCTGCGGGCGACACGCCCATGTTCGGCATCAGCGTGCCCGGAATCACCGCGGCCGGGTCGGCCACCCAGCGCGCCAGCGTGTCGGGCCGGTTCGGCAGCCGGCCTGCAATGTAGCTGCGGCGGCCGTAGGCCTGCAGCGACGGCGCGAGTTGCGCGCGCGCCGCCGCCACGCCGGGGATGCTGTGGCAGCTGCCGCAGTGGTAGCGCGCCAGCAGTTGCTGGCCGCGCGCAGCGGCGGCGTCGTCCGGCGCTGGTGCGCAACCTGCCAGCAGCAGCAGCGGCATCAGACAACCCCAGCCGCAGAGCAGGCGGCGCGCGCCGCGGGAGGGCATCATCGCGCCAGCCCTGTCACGACGATGCCCGACGGCGAGGTTCTGCGTTGACCGACTCCAAACCCTTGAAAACGGTGCTGCTGACCCTGGGCGCCAGCATGTGCGCCGCGGCCTTGGCAGCGGCGGTGTTCGTCTGGAGCGGCGCCTACGACATCTCGGCGAACGTGCAGCACACGCAGGCCCTGCATTCGCTGCTGGAGGCGGCGATGCACCGCTCGGTGAAGCGGCATGCGGCGCACATCGCGCCGCCACCGCTGCATGCGCCGGCGCTGCTGCTGCGCGGCGCCGCGTGTTACCGCGTGCACTGCCTGCAGTGCCATGGCGCGCCCGGTGTGGCCCAGGGCGATATCGGGCGCAGCATGCAGCCGCTACCGGGCCCGCTGGTTGACGCCAGCCGGCGCTGGGCGCCGCAGGAGCTGTACTGGATCACCCGCAACGGCATCAAGATGAGCGGCATGCCGGCCTGGCAGTACCGTCTGGCCGACGAGGACTTGTGGGCATTGGTGGCCTTCCTGCAACACATGCCTTCGTTGACGGCGCCAGCGTTCCAGGCCCTGCAGCCCGACCCGGGCTGCAGTACGGCGCCGGACCGTGCCGTGACAGGCCGCCTGCCGAACGCAGAACGCGGCCGTGTTGCGCTGACCCAGTATGCCTGCAACGCCTGCCACCGCATCCCCGGCGTCACCGGGTCCGACGTGCATGTCGGCCCGCCGCTGGACGGCCTGGCGCGGCGCGGCCTGGTCGCCGGTGTGCTGCCGAACACCGCCGACAACCTGGTGCGCTGGATCCGCGAACCACGCAGTGTCGACGCGCAGACCACGATGCCCGACATGCAGGTGAACGAAGCCGATGCCCGCGACATGGCGGCCTACCTGGCCACCTTGCAGTGATGGCGCTGGGTGAATGCAGGGCAAACGGCGTGCCCGCGAAGGTGCTGCGATCCCACTGGGCAGTTGTGTCAGGAAACGGTACAAATGAGGCCGAACGTGCAACGCCTGCCGGGCGTTGCACCACCCAGGGTCAACGGAGGAAGCCCGATGAAAGTGATGGAGTCCACCCCTGTTGCGGTGAATCCCGAAATGGCCGCCTTGCTCGAAGCCTTGACGCGGCTGCGCCGCGGCGACGCCAGCGTGCGCCTGCCCTTGCACTGGCTGGGCCTGTCGGGCAAGGTGGCTGATGTCTTCAACGACCTCGTCGAACAGAACGCCACGATGGCCGCCGAACTGGCGCGCCTGCGCCAGGTGGTGGGCAAGGAAGGCAAGCTCAAGCAGCGCGCTTCGTTGAACGAGTCGCGCGGTTTCTGGGGCGAATCGATCGAGTCGATCAACTCGCTGATCGACGATCTCGTGCACCCGACCAGCGAAGTCGCGCGGGTGATCGGCGCCGTGGCCCAGGGCGACCTGAGCAAGAGCATGGCGCTCGAGGTCGAAGGCCGCGAACTCGAAGGCGAGTTCCTGCGCACCGCCAAGACCATCAACAAGATGGTCGAGCAGCTCGGCAACTTCTCGGCCGAGGTCACACGCGTGGCACGCGAGGTCGGCACCGAAGGCAAGCTCGGCGGCCAGGCCAAAGTGAAGGGTGTGGCCGGCACCTGGAAAGACCTGACCGACTCGGTCAACTCGATGGCCGGCAACCTGACCGACCAGGTGCGCAACATCGCCGACGTCACCACCGCGGTGGCCAAGGGCGACCTCAGCAAGAAGATCGACGTCGACGTCAAGGGCGAGTTCCTGACGCTGAAGAACACGATCAACACCATGGTCGACCAGCTGCGTTCTTTTGCGTCCGAAGTCACGCGGGTGGCGCGTGAGGTCGGCACCGAAGGCTCGCTCGGCGGCCAGGCACGGGTGGAGGGTGTCTCGGGCACCTGGAAGGATCTGACCGACTCGGTCAACTCGATGGCCGGCAACCTGACGAGCCAGGTGCGCAACATCGCCGACGTGACGAAGGCCGTGGCGGCCGGCGACCTGAGCAAGAAGATCACCGTCGACGTGAAGGGCGAAATCCTGGAGCTGAAGAACACCGTCAACACGATGGTCGACCAGCTGCGCTCGTTCGCCGCCGAAGTGACGCGGGTGGCGCGCGAGGTCGGCACCGAAGGCAAACTCGGTGGCCAGGCCGACGTGCAAGGTGTGGCCGGCACCTGGAAGGACCTGACCGAGTCGGTGAACTTCATGGCCGGCAACCTGACGAGCCAGGTGCGCAACATCGCCGAGGTGACCACCGCGGTGGCCGCCGGCGACCTGAGCAAGAAGATCACCGTCGACGTGAAGGGCGAGATCTCCGAGCTGAAGAACACCATCAACACCATGGTCGACCAGCTGCGCTCGTTTGCCGCCGAAGTGACGCGGGTGGCGCGCGAGGTCGGCACCGAAGGCAAACTCGGCGGTCAGGCCGAGGTGCAGGGTGTGGCCGGCACCTGGAAGGATTTGACCGACTCGGTCAACTCGATGGCGTCGAACCTGACGAGCCAGGTGCGCAACATCGCCGACGTGACGAAGGCGGTGGCCGCCGGCGACCTGAGCAAGAAGATCACCGTCGACGTGAAGGGCGAGATCCTGGAACTGAAGGCGACGATCAACACCATGGTCGACCAGCTGTCGTCGTTCGCAGCCGAAGTCACACGCGTGGCGCGCGAAGTCGGCACCGAAGGCCGGCTCGGTGGCCAGGCCGAGGTGAAGGGTGTCTCGGGCACCTGGAAGGATCTGACCGACTCCGTCAACTCGATGGCCGGCAACCTGACGAGCCAGGTGCGCAACATCGCCGACGTGACGAAGGCGGTGGCCGCGGGCGACCTGAGCAAGAAGATCACCGTCGACGTGAAGGGCGAAATTCTCGAGCTGAAGGCGACGATCAACACCATGGTCGACCAGCTGCGCTCGTTCGCCGCCGAAGTGACACGCGTGGCGCGCGAGGTCGGCACCGAAGGCAAGCTCGGCGGCCAGGCCGACGTGCAAGGTGTGGCCGGCACCTGGAAAGACCTGACCGAGTCGGTGAACTTCATGGCCGGCAACCTGACGAGCCAGGTGCGCAACATCGCCGAGGTCACCACCGCGGTGGCGGCCGGCGACCTGAGCAAGAAAATCACCGTCGACGTAAAGGGCGAGATCTCCGAGCTGAAGAACACCATCAACACCATGGTCGACCAGCTCTCGTCGTTTGCCGCCGAGGTGACGCGCGTCGCGCGCGAAGTGGGCTCCGAAGGCAAACTCGGCGGCCAGGCCGACGTGCAAGGTGTGGCCGGTACCTGGAAGGACTTGACCGAATCGGTCAACTCGATGGCGTCGAACCTGACGAGCCAGGTCCGCAACATCGCCGACGTGACGAAGGCGGTGGCCGCGGGCGACCTGAGCAAGAAGATCACCGTCGACGTGAAGGGCGAGATCCTGGAGCTGAAGAACACCGTCAACACGATGGTCGACCAGTTGCGTTCGTTCGCCGCTGAAGTGACACGCGTGGCGCGTGAGGTCGGCACCGAAGGCATTCTCGGCGGCCAGGCCGACGTGCAAGGCGTGGCCGGCACCTGGAAGGACTTGACCGAATCGGTGAACTTCATGGCCGGCAACCTGACCAGCCAGGTACGCAACATCGCCGAGGTGACCACGGCGGTGGCCGCCGGCGACCTGAGCAAGAAGATCACCGTCGACGTGAAGGGCGAGATCTCCGAGCTGAAGAACACCGTCAACACCATGGTCGACCAGCTGCGCTCGTTCGCCGCCGAGGTGACGCGTGTGGCGCTGGAAGTCGGCACCGAAGGCATTCTGGGTGGCCAGGCCGACGTGCAGGGCGTGGCCGGCACCTGGAAGGACTTGACCGACTCGGTCAACCTGATGGCGTCGAACCTGACCGTGCAGTTGCGCGATGTGTCCAAGGTCTCGGCGGCCATCGCCGGCGGCGACCTGACGCAGAAGATCACCGTCGATGTGAAGGGCGAGATCCTGCAGATCAAGGACGTGATCAACACCATGGTCGACCAGCTGTCGTCGTTCGCCGCCGAAGTGACCCGGGTGGCACGCGAAGTCGGCACCGAAGGGCGGCTGGGCGGCCAGGCGCAGGTGAAGGGGGTTTCGGGCACCTGGAAAGACCTCACCGACAACGTCAACTTCATGGCCGGCAACCTGACCGGCCAGGTGCGCGGCATCGCCAAGGTGGTGACGGCCGTGGCCAACGGCGACCTGAAGCAGAAGCTCACCGTGGAAGCCAAGGGCGAGATCGCCTCGCTGGCCGACACCATCAACAGCATGACCGACACGCTGGCCACCTTCGCCGACCAGGTGACGACGGTGGCGCGCGAAGTTGGCGTCGAAGGCAAGCTCGGCGGCCAGGCCAAGGTGCCGGGTGCGGCCGGCACCTGGAAGGGGCTGACCGAAAACGTCAACCAGCTGGCTGCCAACCTGACGACGCAGGTGCGTGCCATTGCCGAGGTGGCGACCGCGGTGACGCAGGGTGACCTGACACGCTCGATCACGGTGGAGGCGCAGGGCGAGGTGGCGGCGCTGAAGGACACCATCAACGAGATGATCCGCAACCTGAAGGACACGACGCAAAAGAACACCGAGCAGGACTGGCTGAAGACCAACCTGGCGAAGTTCAGCCGCATGCTGCAGGGCCAGAAAGACCTGCTCACCGTGGGCCAGCTGATCCTGTCCGAGCTGGCGCCGGTGGTTGGTGCGCAGCAGGCCGAGTTCTACGTGCTGACCACCACCGCCGGCACGCCCAAGCTGAAGCTGTTCGCCAGCTATGCGTCCGGCGGCCAGGCGATCCACGGCAAGGAGCTCGACCTCGGCCAGGGCCTGGTGGGGCAGTGTGCAATCGAGAAATCGAAAATCCTGCTGACCGAGGTACCGAGCCAGAGTTTCCGTGTCGCCACCGGCCTGAGCGAAGGCGCGGCGCTTGATGTGCTGGTGCTGCCGGTGGTGTTCGAAGGCCAGGTGCGCGGTGTGCTCGAACTGGCGTCGCTGCAGCGCTTCAACCCGGCGCACCAGGCCTTCCTGGACCAGCTGACCGAATCGATCGGCATCGTCATCAACACCATCGCGGCGAACATGCGCACCGAAGACCTGCTGACGCAGTCGCAGTCGCTGGCCGAGGAACTGCAGAACCGCCAGCAGGAACTGCAGCAGACCAACGAGGAACTCCAGGAAAAGGCGCGGTTGCTGGTGCACCAGAACCAGGAGGTCGAACGCAAGAACCAGGAAGTGGAGCAGGCGCGGCAGGCGCTGGAAGAAAAGGCCGAACAGCTGGCGCTGACCTCCAAGTACAAGAGCGAGTTCCTCGCCAACATGTCGCACGAATTGCGCACGCCGCTGAACAGCCTGCTGATCCTGTCGGACCAGCTCTGCAAGAACAGCGACGGCAACCTGACACCGCGCCAGGTGGAGTTCGCCAAGACCATCCACCTCTCGGGCAACGACCTGCTGATGCTGATCAACGACATCCTCGATCTGTCGAAGATCGAATCCGGCACGGTGGCGGTGGACGTCAGCGAGCTGCGGCTCGAAGACCTGCAGCGTTCGGTGGACCGCAGCTTCCGCCACGTGGCCGAGTCCAAACACGTCGACTTCGAAATCCGCGCCGGCCAGCCGCTGCCCAAGACCATCGTCACCGACGTCAAGCGGCTGCAGCAGATCATCAAGAACCTGCTGTCCAACGCCTTCAAGTTCACGCATCACGGTTCGGTGGCGCTGTCGCTGGGCATTGCCGAAAGCGGCTGGTCGCGCGACCACGACGAACTCAACCGGGCCAGCCAGGTGCTGGCGTTTTCGGTCTCCGACACCGGCATCGGCATCTCGGCCGACAAGCAGCAGATCATCTTCGAAGCCTTCCAGCAGGCCGACGGTTCCACATCGCGCAAGTACGGCGGCACGGGCCTGGGCCTGGCGATCAGCCGCGAGCTGGCGCGGCTGCTGGGCGGCGAGATCCGCCTCGTCAGCGTGCCGGCGCAGGGCAGCACCTTCACGCTGTTCCTGCCGCAGAGTTACAGCCCGTCGCGCAGCGCGCGGCACGGCCGCAGCGGCGCTGCCGTGGCCGGTGACGAGCCGATGAAGGCCGAACGCCTGCGCCTGCGGTCCGAGACCGCGCCCATGGCGCTGGAGCCGCCGGCGCCGCAGCCCGCGGAAGACCCCGACAGCGAGGTCGCACTGCTGCCCAACCCGGCCGACGACGACCGCGGCGACATCCTGCCCGGCGACAAGGTGCTGCTGATCGTCGAGAACGACCTCGCGTTCGCCAGCGTGCTGCTGCAGGCAGCCCGGCACAACGGCTTCAAGGGCCTGGTCAGCAGCAGCGGCGCCGCGGCGCTGGCGATGACACGCGACTTCCACCCCGCGGTGATCACGCTCGACATCTTCCTGCCCGACATGCAGGGCTGGCGCGTGCTGGAACGGCTGAAGGCCGACCTGACGACGCGCCACATCCCGATCTGCGTCGTCTCCACCGATGACGCACGCCAGCGCGCGCTGAACTCGGGTGCGGTGGGCTTTCTGAGCAAGCCGCTGCAGTCGGTCGACCAGGTGGAGCAGGCGTTGGCCAACCTGTACGAGTTCGCCGACCGCAGCGCGAAGCGGCTGATGGTGATGATGGCGCCGGGGCCGCTGCGCCAGACCTACCTCGACGCGCTCGACGCCGACACCGAGGTCGTGCTGGCCGATTCGGTGGAGGCGGCGCGTGCGCATCTGGTGGGCGGGCGCATCGACTGCCTGGTGACCGACGGCAGCCTCGCCGACTTCGGCCCCGAAGACGTGATCGAAACGCTGGAAAACCTGCCGCTGGCGCGCCAGCTGCCGATCGTGCTGTGCGAAGAAGGCGACGCCGCGGTGGCGGCGCGCTGGGCACGTGGCCACAACATGTTTGCGCTGCGCCGCGCGCCCAGCGTCGAACGCATGCTCGACGCGACCGCGTTTTTCCTGCACCGGGGCGCGGCAGCGATGTCCGATGCCGAACGCGAGGCGGCGCAGTTGCTGCACGACGCCGACCTGGTGCTCGAAGGCCGCAAGGTGCTGATCGTCGACGACGACATGCGCAACATCTTCGCGCTGGCCACCGTGCTCGACGGCCAGGGCATGGTCATCGTCTCGGCCGAGAACGGCCGCGATGCGATCCGTCTGGTGGAGGAAGACCCGACGATCGACATCGTGCTGATGGACATCATGATGCCTGAGATGGACGGCATGGAAACCATGCGCGCGATGCGGCAGCTGCCGCGCGGCAAGGAGCTGCCGCTGATTGCGGTGACAGCCAAGGCGATGAAGGGCGACCGCGAGAAGTGCATTGCCGCCGGTGCCTGGGACTACCTGTCCAAGCCGGTGGACACCGCCTACCTGCTGGTGGTGCTGCGCGGCTGGCTGGGCAAGTGAGCGGCGAATGAACCCGAATCCGAACCCGAGCCCGCCCGAGGAGCGCGCCAACATCCTGATCGTCGACGATCTGCCGGAGAAGCTGCTCGTCTTCGGCACCGTGCTCGAAGAGCTGGGCCAGAACCTGGTGTTCGTGCGCTCGGGCAAGGACGCGCTACGCGAGGTGCTGCGGCAGGAGTTCGCCGTCATCCTGCTCGACGTCAACATGCCCGAACTCGACGGCTTCGAGACCGCGGCGCTGATCCGCGACTACCAGCGTTCTGCGCACACGCCCATCATCTTCATCACCTCGTATGCCGACGAGATGCAGACCGCACGCGGCTACTCGCTGGGCGCGGTGGACTACATCCTGTCGCCGGTGGTGCCCGACGTGCTGCGCAGCAAGGTGCGGGTCTTCGTTTCGCTGCATGCGATGCGGCGGCAGATACGGCGCCAGGCCGACGACCGCGCGGCGATGATGGCGGCGCAGGCCGCGCGCGAGGTGGCCGAGCGCAACGACCAGCGTTCGCACTTCCTCTCGCACGCCAGCCGCGTGCTGGGGGCGTCGCTCGACGTCGCGGTGGGTGTCGGCCAGCTGGCGGCCCTGGCCGTGCCGCGGCTGGCGCCGCTGGTGGTGGTGGTGCTGGCCGACAGCAGCGGTGGCAGCAGCGGCATCGCCGAGACCGCGCTGGTGGCGATGCAAGGCAGCGACGACGATGCACCACCCACGCTGCAGACCGTGCCGGTGGCCGCACTGGCGCCGCTGCTGCAGACGGCGCTGCGCGATGCGGTCGGCCACAAGCAGCAGCAGCATGTGGCGGTGCCTGCGCAGGAGCCGCTCAGCGCGGCTTCGTTCGGCTTTGCAGCACGCGCTGAACAGCCGCTGCCGGCACGCTCGGTCTGCGCCCTGCCTTTGTTGTCTGGCGAACGGGTGCTCGGCGCGATGCTGACGACCGACTGGGACACGCTGGACCGCCAGTCGCTCCAAGACCTGGCCGGCCGCGCCGCCACGGCGTTCGAAAATGCCAGCCTCTACAGCAGCCTGCAGACCGAGATCGAGGAGCGGCGTGCCGCCGAGGCCGGCCTGCAGCAGGCGAACCAGCGCAAGGACGAGTTCCTGGCGATGTTGTCGCACGAACTGCGCAACCCGCTGGCGGCGATCCAGACCGCGCTCGAGGTGGTGCGGCGCCTGGCGGCGCCCGAACCCAAGGTCACCTGGGCGACCGAGATCATGCAGCGCCAGCTGCGCCAGATGACGCGCCTCATCGAAGAACTGCTCGACGTCGCGCGCATCAGCCAGGACAAGATCGCGTTGAGCCGCGAAGCGGTGGACCTGAACGCCGTCATCGCACAAGGCGTGGAAACGGCGCAGCCCTTCGTCAACGAACGCGGGCAGACGCTCACCGTGGCGCTGCCGCGCGAACCGATCTGGCTGCAGGGCGACTTCGCGCGGCTGACGCAGATCGTCTCCAACCTGCTGCACAACGCGTCGAAGTACAGCGGCAAGGGCACCTTGATCGAAATCTGCTGCCGCGTCGAAGACGGCAGCGCCGTGATTGCGGTACGCGACCATGGCATCGGCATCGACGCCGAACTGCTGCCGCGCATCTTCGACCTCTTCGCCCAGGGCGCGCGCGGCCTCGACCGTTCGCAGGGCGGCCTCGGCGTCGGCCTGACGCTGGCGATGCGGCTGGCGCAGCTGCACGGCGGCCGTATCGACGCCTTCAGCGACGGGCCCGACCGCGGCTCGGAATTCCGTGTGCACCTGCCGTGTCTGCAGCTGGTGCGCGGCCATGGCGCCCAGGCGCTGGCGCCGGCGGCCGCGGCGCGCACGCCGCCGCGCCGTGTGCTCGTGGTCGACGACAACGGCGACGCGGCGCGCAGCCTGGCGACACTGCTGGAACTGCATGGACACCAGGTGCGCACCGCCGGCGACGGCGTGCAGGCCCTGGCCGCGGCCGAGGAGTTCGGGCCCGACGTGGTGATCCTCGACATCGGCCTGCCGCTGCTGGACGGCTACGAGGTGGCACGCCGCATGCGCCGACTGCCGTCGCAGCGGCATGTGCTGCTGGTGGCGCTGACTGGCTACGGCCAGCAGGACGACTGCGCCGCGGCCGAAGCCGCCGGCTTCGCGCACCACTTCGTCAAGCCGGCGGACCCGGATGCGCTGGCCGCGTGCATCGCCGCGCACGGGCTCGCCGTTGCGGCGCCGGGTGCGTCGAACGCTCGCTGACTCGGCCTTTCGCAGCCGAGCGTTCAGCTGCGCGCCGCCAACACGCCCTTGCGTGTGGCCAGGAACAGCGCGCTCGCCAAGGCCAGCGGCACCAGGTAGTAGATGAAGCGGTAGGCCAGCAGCGCGCCGAGCAGTTCGGCCTGCGGCAGCTGCGACAGCAGCGTCAGGAACACCGCCTCGAGCACGCCCAGGCCGGCCGGCACGTGCGTGACGACACCGGCCACGGCGGCCAGCAGCAGGACACCGAGCACGGTGGCGTACTCCACCCGCTGTTGCAGCAGCACGTGCACGACGGCCGCGATCAGCAGCCAGTTCAGCGATGACAGCGCCAGCTGTAGCAGCGCCAGCCGCCCTGACGGCAGGCGCAGCTGGTGGCTGGCCAGCTGCCATTCGCGCCGACGCGCGCCCAGGCACAGCGCCCCGTACGCGGCCACGGCGAGCAGCAGCACGGCACCGAGCACTTGCGGATGGGCCGGCACCCAGGCCGCTGCCAGCGCCGGCGGGTGCAGCAGCAGCACCAGACCGCCCACGAACACGTAGCCCAGCCAGTTGGTGAGCAGGCTGAGCCCGAGCACGTGCGTGATCACGTCAGCGCCCAGGCCGAGCTGGGTGTACAGGCGGTAGCGGAAGGCCACGCCGCCGACCAGCGAGCCCAGGTTCAGGTTGAAGGCATAGGAGATGAAGCCCACCGTCACCACCGACCGGCGCGGCAGGCCGTGGCCGGTCTGGTGGCGGCCGATCAGGTCGTAGCAGCAGTACAGCCCGTGGCTCAGCGCCGCCAGCGCCGCGGCGGCCAGCAGCGTGGCGGCGGGCAGGGCCTGCACGGCGGCAACGGCGCCGGCCCAGTCGATGCGCCGCCCGAGGTTGACCAGCAGCGCCAGCACCAGGGCCATGAAGGCGGTGGCCAGCACCCGCTTGGCCCACGGCCACCAGGGCCGCCGGGGCGGCGAGGGCCGCGAGGGTTGAGCCATCGTGCTGCTGCCCACGGCGCCCACCGCGCCCGGGGCCGGCACGCGATCAGCCGGCACGGCGGCCCTCGCGCGCCGGCTCGGACAACACCGCCGCCGCGGCAACGGGCCGGCCCAGCGTCGGCCGGTGTTGCGGCAGCCAGGCGGCCCAGCGCGGAAAGTGGCGCAGGAAGTGGAAGACGAAAAACGCCTGCAGCTGTGGCCACCAGCGGGAGGGCTGTTCGCCGCAGGCCGTCACTTCCTTGCAGGCGCCGGCCATCAGGTGTTCGAGGCGGGCGCGCAAGGTGGCGTTGAACTCGCGGTCGCGCAGCACCAGGTTGGCTTCGAGGTTCAGCGACAGGCTCAACGGGTCGAGATTGCTGGAACCGACGGTGGCCCAGTCGTCGTCGACGAGCGCCACCTTGCCGTGCATCGGCCGTTCGCAGTATTCGTAGATCTTCACGCCGTCGCGCTGCAAGTGCGCGTAGAGCAGCGACGCCGCGGTCTTGGCGATCGGCACGTCGGGTTCGCCCTGCAGGATCAGGCGCACGTCGACGCCCCGGCGTGCGGCGCGCCGCAGGTCCTTCAACAGCCGGTAGCCTGGGAAGAAGTAGGCGTTGGCGATGAGCACACGTTGGCGTGCGCCGCGGATCGCGGCGCGGTAGTGGCGTTCGATGTCGTTGCGGTGTTCGTGGTTGTCCCGGCGCAGGAACATGGCCTGGGCCGTGCCGGCGACGGCCTGTGGTGCGGCGGTGGCCGGCAGGTGCACGTGGCGTTCGCCATCGGCGCCGATGGCCGCTAGCAGAAAGCGGCGGATCTCGGCGACCACCGGGCCGCGGACTTCGAGCGCGAAGTCCTGTTTGGCCTGCGGGCCGAAGTCGGCCAGGTGGTCGGCCGAAAAGTTGATGCCGCCGACGAAGGCCCGCGTGCCGTCGACCACCACCAGCTTGCGGTGCATGCGCCGCAGCACGTTCAGGCGCAGGCCCAGCACCCGCACGCTGGGGTCGAAACTGCGCACGTGCACACCCGCCGCGAGCAGCGGGTCCAGGAAAGCCGGGCTCAGGTCGGCCGAGCCGAAGCCGTCCACCAGCACGTCCACCTGCGCGCCTTGCCGCGCAGCCTGCAGCAGTGCGGCCTGCAGTTCGAGGCCGACCTTGTCTTCGAACAGGATGAAGGTTTCCAGCAGCACCTCGTGGCGCGCGTTGCGGATGGCGTCGAACACGGCCGGAAAGTAGCCTTCGCCGTTTTCCAGCAGCGTGGCCTGGTTGCCCGGGATCCAGCGCGACTTCACAGCGTGATCTCCGCGGCCAGCGGTGCGTGGTCCGACAGCCGCGCCCAGGGCTGGCGCGGCAGCGGCAGCGGGCGGTGCCGCTGCGTATTGCGCACGTAGATGCGGTCCAGCCGCAGCAGCGGCAGGGCGGCCGGGAAGGTTTTCGCAGCGCGGCCGAAGGCGCGCACGAACACCTCTTGCAGGCCGGCGCAGGTGTCGAGCAGCCGGTGCGCGAGGCTGCGCCAGTCGTTGAAGTCGCCGGCCACCAGCACTGGCGCACCGTCGGGCGCCAGCTCGTTGACCAGCTTGCACAGGAACTCGAGCTGGCGCCGCCGATGCGCCTCCGTCAGGCCCAGGTGCACGCAGATGGCGTGCACCGGCGTCGGTGCACCGGGCACGTCCAGCGTGCAGTGCAGCAGGCCCCTCGCTTCGTGGGCGCCGATCGAGACGTCGTGGTTGTGATAAGCGACGATCGGGTACTTGGACAACACCGCGTTGCCGTGGTGTCCGTCGGGGTACACGGCATTGCGGCCGTAGGCGAACTGCGGCCACAGCGTGTCGGCGAGGAACTCGTAGTGCGGCTGCGGTGGCCACGTGGCGACACGCGCCGAGTGCCGGCTGTGCAGGCCGTGCACTTCCTGCAGGAACACGACGTCGGCATCGACAGCGCGCACGGCGTCGCGCAGGTCGTGCAGCACGAAACGCGGGTTCAGCCAGGTGAAACCCTTGTGGATGTTCACGGTCAGCACACGCAGTGGCAAGGGATGGGGGCTCATCGCACCTTTGTATCGCGGGGTCGTCGGCGCGCTTGTAGGAAAAGCGGCGAACGGCTTGCAGGCGCCGACGCCGCTTCAACGGGTTTCGATGCCCGCCCGGGCGGCGGGCGTGCTCAACACCGTGGTCGGCACGGCGAACGCGATGCCATCGGCCTGCAACTTCTCGATCAGGGCCAGACAGATCGCCTGCTGCACGTTCATGTGCAGCGTGTAGTCGGACTCCAGCACGAGATAGACCACCTCGTACTCCAGCGCGGCGTCGCCGATGCGTTTGAGATGGGCGCGGTCGAAGTGCACCTGCGGCTGGGTCTCGACGATCTGCTGCACCAGCGCCGGCACCGAGCGGGCCTGCTCGGCGCTGGTCGCCAGCGACAACGCGAAGCGGAACTCGACACGCCGCTGCGACTGGCGTTTGTAGTTGCTGACCGCGTTCTTCAGCAGGTCGGCGTTGGACATCACGATCTGCTCGCCGCCCGGGGCGCGGATGCGGGTCGTCTTCAGGCCCACACGTTCGACGGTGCCGGAGATGTCTTTCACGGCGATCGCGTCACCCACCTCAAACGGCTTGTCGAGCGCAATCGCCAGCGACGCGAAAAGGTCGCCCAGGATGTTCTGCACCGCCAGTGCCACCGCGATGCCGCCGACACCGAGGCTGGTGACCATGGCCGTGATGTTGACGCCCAGGTTGGCCAGCACCGCCAGCACGACGGTGGTCCACAGCGCCGTCTGCAGGCCCCACGACAGCAGCGTCGCGCTGGCGCTGGACTGCGGCAGGTGGGCATGGCGTTCGAGCTGCCGGTGCATCAGCAGCGTCACGGCGCGGCTGAGCCACAACGCGAGCTGCAGCACGATGACGACGAACCAGAGGTGGCTGACACGTTCGTGCCAGCGGCCCGGCAGGTCCAGCAGTTCCAGCGTCAGCAGCACCGAGACGGCAGCCAGCACCCAGGGCCGTGTCGCGCGCAGCACGTCGAGCACGGCGTCGTCGGTGTCGTTCGCCGTGCGCCGGGCCAGCCGCTCGAAACGGCCGAGCAGGCCGCGCAGGCACAGACGCAGCACCAGGTACGCCGCCAAGCCGCAGGCCAGCGCGATCGCCCAACTGGCACCCGGCTCGACCAGAAGGGCGCGGCCGGCGAGCCAGGTGGACTGCAGACTAGACAACAAGATTCCGTTGTTCAGCGCGGCAGAGCGGCAGTTCCGGCTCCCAGGCGGCGTGCAGCGAACCCAGCGCACGTTCCAGCGGCAGCATCTGTGCGGTGATGCAGTCGATGCGCTGGCTGTTCCAGGGCGAGGCGGCATAGGCCGCCTCGAGCGCCTGGCGCAGACGGTGGTAGCGGCGGAGCAGTTCGTCGGTGGTCATGGCTATTCCCTGCGCTTTGGATGCGCCCTTTCGGCAAGGGGCGTGCCGGCGCGTGGGCAAGGGGCCAACCCGCCGCCGCGCAGGGCCGCGGCGCGCGCGTTTTGTACAAACGCGTGCAAGTTCTACCGATGGCTGGTGCGCGGCGGGCCGCGGCGTGTCGGATCAGGCCCACAGAACAAGGTAGCCGCGACCGACAGACGTGGGCCGCACAGCCGTCGAAGATGAACCCGAAGAGCCGCCACGTCGGTTGCTCGACTGATCAAGGAGTTCCTCATGACTGTCATGACCATCCATCACCGTTCTTCGAAGACCCTGGCGCGCTGGCTGGCCAGCGCCGCCGGGGCACTGGCCCTGGGCGCGTCGATGCCCGGTTTTGCCGGTGAAGCCCTGGACATCGAACTGCCGTCGATGCGCACCCCGATCGAAAACGCGACCCCAGTCGCCGTGCAGCCCGCAGTCTCTGTGCAGACCGCCGATGCGGTGCAGGCCGCCGCCGCTGGCCTGCCCGAGAGCGGCCCGTTGACCCGCGCCGCAGTGCGCGAATCGCTGAAGACCGCGCGTGCTGCGAACACCATCACGCCGTCGGGCGAGATGGGTGATACCCCCGAGGTGCTGGCGGCGCGCGAAAACTTCTACGCCGCACAGACCGAACAGATCCACGCCCAGTACGCGGCCGCTGCACAGCGCGAACAGGCCTTGCGCGAACAGGTCGCCGCGGCCGAGGCGCGGCAGTCCGACACCGTGGTCGCCGAGCTGATGAGCAGCGAAGCCGCCGCCGAGGAAGGCCTCGTGCTGTCCGTGCTGAACAACGGCAACGAGGTTGCAGCCACCCCGGACAACGGCAACGACGTTGCCACCATGCCGGACAACAGCAGCGTTGAAGCCAAGCCGGAAGCCGATGGCGAAACGGCGGCCGAGACGCCGTCGAACGCCGTCACCATCACGCGCTGAATGGCGCGATGACGGCGTGACGACAGACGGGCCGGTCGGCGCCGCGGCGCCGGCCGCGCCTTTGTGGGCACGCCGTTTGCACCCTGGCATCGAACCTTCGGGAGATACGCATGACGTTCAGCAAGCAGGCCCCTTCCGCCACCCGCATGTTGCGCAGCGAGCACGCCGACGTGCTGACGCAGTTGCACACCTTGGAGCCCGACACCGCGCCCAACACACGTGCGACCGTGCTGCGCAGCATTTGCGCGGCGCTTGAGATCCATGCGCAGATCGAGGAAGAGTTGTTCTATCCGGCGTTGCGCGCCGCGGCGATCCAGTCGCCGGCGCTGGACAAAAGTGCGTCGGAGCACGAAGCGATGGGCCGGCTGATCGCACGTGTGCGCAGCCTCGACGACGAGCCTGCAGCGCAGGACGATGCCCTCAATGAACTGATGAACGCGGCGTTGCACCATGTCGCCGACGAAGAAACGCAGTTGCTGCCCGCGGCGGAGAGGTTTCTCGGCCCCGAGCGCCTGGCCGAGCTGGGCGCGCAGATGGTGGCACGCCGGGCCGAACTGGTGGAGTCGCGCGCTGTGGAGCTGGCCGGCGAGGCAGCACACGGCGCACCGGTCAAGGCGGCGCTGGTTGCGGCCGGCATGCTGGCCGCCGCCGCGGTGCTGGTAAAGGCCATGCGGCGCGGGACCGTGCAGCACTAGCGTGCAGCACCAGGCAACGTCAGCGGGGCGGCAGACCGACGGGGTCGCGCTCCTCGTCTTCGATGTCGCCGTGCTCACGGATCTCGGCGCGCCAGCGCGCCAGCAGCGCCTGCACTTCACTGTGCAGTGCCGGCCAACGGGGGCCCTGGGCCGGTGCGCGGTCGAGCAGCTGTTCGCTGTGTGCACAGTGCACACGTGCCATGCCTTCCAGGGCGGCGAACGCCAGGTCGCGTTCAAGCCTGCGTTCCGCGGCGCTGCTGCGTTGGACACGCAGCGAGAGGTCGCGCATCAGCTCGATCTCCCGCGCGGCGGCCGTCAACTCCGCTGCCCAGGCCGGCTCGGCCTCGCGCAGCGCAGGCATCACAACCTGCTCTTCCAGCTTCCACAGCAGTTCCAGCCCCAGCAACAGCCGCTGCTGTAGCGGGCCACGGCGCTCGCCGTGGCTGTGGCTGCAGTCGGCGAACAACTGCTGCAGCGTGTCGTGCATGTCCGACAACAGTTGGGCCAGCGCCCGCTGGCTGTGGCTCTGGCTGTGCATCACGGCGCTCAATTGCGCTGCACGCTGAGTTCGTTGTTCACCGCCACCACGCCGTCGACGGCGCTGGCGAGTTGCGTGGCGCGGCCACGCGCCGCCGGGTCGGGCGCAGAGCCACGCAGCACGACGCGGCCCTGTGCGGTGTCGACGTTGATGGCCAGCGCACTCAGTTCGGGGTCGCGTGCCAGCCGGGTGTTGACTTCGGCCGTGATGGCCAGGTCCTTGGACTTGTTGCCGATGCTGTCGGCTGTCTGTTCTGCGGCCTGGCGGGCGTCGCGGCCTGCGGCCTTGGCGTCGGCGGCGACTTCATCGGCGCGGCGCTCGACCTTGGCGACGGTCTCGTCGACACGCTGGCCGGCGGTGCGCTCGTCGTTGCGGTCGCAGGCGCCGAGCGCCAGGGTACCTGCCACCAGGGACAGCAGGGTCGCGGAGAATCTGCGAGGTGTCGTTTGCATGGTGTTTCCTTTGAGGTGGTCACCCTCTGCAGTGAGGGCACAACCCGACCATAGAAGAGGCGGCGGCCGACGCCGGTCGGCAATCGGCCCATTGCGTTGTCGGACATGGCTGACACGCGCATTGCGCCGCCGGGCGCCTGGATTGCCCGCTGCCGGCAAGGAGATCGTTGCCATGTTTGTCTGCCACGTGCCCAACCCCGTGCCCGATGTCGTGCCGCCACCCATACCGCCGCCACCCGAACGACCGCCCGAGATCATCGAGCCGCCGTTGCCGGGTGAACATGTGCCGGTGCGCGAGCCCATCGTGAAGCCCTTGCCGCTGGACGCTGCCGCCTCTGCGACGGGCGAGGAAGATCCGGGTGCCGCGCTCGACACCGTATTCGGCCCGGCCGCACCGGCTGCCACAGCGATGCCGGCACCTACGCAGGCAGGGCCGCAGCGGCCGCAACCATCGTCTGCACCAGTTGCGGCAGGTGTTGCGCCGCGGCCAGGTGCTGTTGCCGTGCCTGCAAGGCCTTCACCGCCCAGGCCCGCAGTTCGGCGTCGCTGAGGCCGCGGCTGGCCCGTTCGAAGACCACGATCTCGGCCTGGTGGTCGGTGATGCCGACCTGCTGCACGAAGCGGTTGTCGAAGACACCTGGCGGCAACGCCGCCAGGGCCTCGATCACGTCACGCCGTTCGCGATCGGGGCCGTCGGGCAGCACCAGCCCCCGGGTGGCGGCAAGGTTCTTGACGTCGTCGTTGAGCGCTGTCTGGTGCAGCGCCAGCATCGCCGCATAGGCCTTGACCATCGGGTTGATGGCGCGCAGCTCGGCCAGGCGGGCCACCTCCAGTTCGTACAGACCCGAGGCGGCGGCTTGCAGCAAAAATTGCCGATCGCTTTCGGCCACCGGGCCACCGGCAGGCGGTACCTGGGCGTCGGCCGCGACGATGTTCGCGACGAGCGCAAGCATGGCCAGGCAGCAGGCCAGCGGCCAGAGCAGCATGCGCAGAAAGCCGGTTGCGGTCATCATCGTGGCCTCCATCCAGAACGGGGCGCGGCGGCGTGGCGAGCGGTGTGGCAAACGGCGCGCCTGCCGTCAGCGCAGCGGGCTGCCGTTGATCACACGCTCCAGCTCGCCGACATCGGGCCGTGTCGGCGCCTGCGGTGCTTGCGGCGGCTGCGGCGGCTGCCCGTCCGCGGCGGGCATGGCGTTGTCGGGCACGGCATCGGCAGCGCCTGACGCCGGGGCTTGCGGCGCCGCCGCGTCGTCAACGGGCTCGGGTGGCGGCGCTCTGCGCCGCGGCGGAAAACCACTCTTGCGGTCGATCAGGCCGCCGCCAAGCGCGTCGCGGAAGAACGCACCCACGGGCAGTATCGCGTTGTGGCCGCCCTGGCCCCAGTAGTTGCTGCGCAGGGTGACACGGCCGTCGTTGAAGCCGACCCAGGCACCTGCTACCAAGCGCGGATGCATCAGGATGAACCAGCCGTCGGTGTTGTTCTGGGTCGTGCCGGTCTTGCCGGCAACGTCGGCCTGGATGCCGAAACGTGTCCTCACCGCGGTGCCGGTGCCTTGCGAGACGACGCCGCGCATCATGTCGATCAGCTCGACGGCGCTGTCTTCGGACATCGCGCGCTGCTGCGGCGCCTGGAACTCGGCCAGCACCTTGCCGTGGCGATCGGTGATGCGTTTGATCAGCAGCGGCTTGTGGTGCTGCCCCTGTGCCGCGATGGTGCTGTAGGCGTTCACCATCTCGAGCAGGCTGACCGGGCTCGTGCCCAGCGCCAGCGACGGCACCACGTCCAGCGGGCTCTGGTCGACGCCCATCGCACGCGCCAGCGCCGCCACACGCTGGATGCCCACCTCCTGCGACACCTGCACGGTGACCGTGTTCTTCGAATGCACGAGGCCGTCGCGCAGGCTCATCGGCAGGTCGTCGGGTGCGTCCATGTCGCTGGGGTGCCAGGTCTGGCCACCGGGCAGACCCACCTCGACGGCGCCGTTGATGTAGCTGCGCTCCGGGCTGAAACCGCGCTCCAGCGCCGCACCGTAGACAAAAGGCTTGAAGGTGGAACCGGGTTGGCGGCGAGCCTGGGCCACGTGGTCGAACTGGTCGGTGTTGAAGTCGCGGCTGCCCACCCAGGCCAGAACCTCGCCGCTGGCCGGATCCATCGCCACCAGGCCGGCCTCGAGGCGGCTCTTTTCACGCTTCAGCCGGGTGATCCAGCCGCTGTCGGCCAGCAGCTTCTGCAGCGCCGCTGCCGGGCTGCTGCCGGCGGCGAGGGCCTTTTTGAAGTCGGGCGACTCCTGGATGAAGGCCGCCAGCAGGTCGGGGCGCGACCGCCACAGGTGGGCAAAGGCCTGCACGCGGGGCTGCTGCTTCAGGTAGGGCGCGGTGGAGGCGCCGAACTGCGCCAGTGCCGCCTGCGACCACTCGACATCGGCCACCGCCTGCAACGCAGCCGCCTGTTGCTCCACCGCTTCGGTGGCCGCCTGCTGCAGGCGCGAATCGAGGGTGCTGTGCACGACCAGGCCATCGACCCGCAGGTCGAGGTTGTGCTCTTCGGCCCAGGTGGTGAGCCACTGCCGCGCCTGGTTCACGAAATGCGGCGCGACACCGTCGCCTTCCGTGGGCAGGTTCAGCTGCAACTGCAGCGGCTGGGCGATGGCGCTGCGGTAGTCGGCGTCGCTGAGCGTGCTGAAACGCACCATCTGCCGCAGCACCAGGTCGCGCCGGGCCTTCGCACGCGCCGGCCGCGACACCGGGTTGTAGTACGCCGTGCCCTTGAGCATGCCCACCAGCGTGGCACTTTCCACCAGCGACAGCTCACGCGCGGGTTTGTCGAAATAGGTGCGGGCGGCCATCTCGATGCCCACCACGTTGTGCAGGAACGGTGCGTTGTTGAGATAACTCTGCAGGATCTGCTGTTTGTCGAAATGGCGCTCGATGCGCAGCGCGGTGACGATCTCCTTCAGCTTGCGTTCGACGCTGCGGCTGCGGCCGATCTCCTCGGGGAACAGGTTGCGCGCGAGCTGTTGCGTGAGCGTCGAGCCGCCCTGGGTCTTGCCGGTCAGCGTGTGGCCCACGGCCGCCACCGTGCGCCGCCAGTCGACGCCGCGGTGTTCGTGGAAACGCCGGTCCTCGGTGGCGATCAAGGCCTGCACCAGGTGCGGCGGCACGTCGGCCAGCGGGATCGGCGCGGTCTGCGCCCGGCTGAAGGTGGCCAGCGTCTTGCCGTCGCTCGACAGCAGCACGCTGGCACGTGCGGTGCCCGCCAGCAGCACCTGTTGCGCGTTGGGCGCCTGCGGTGCCAGCCACCAGGCGTAGCCGACCAGCAGCGCCAGTGACAACACGGCCAGCAGCGCGCCGGCGGCGGCGCTGCGCCGGGCCCGGCGCCACCACATCGCTGGATCGCGCGCGGTGCCGGACGCAGTGCCGGGCGCTAGCGCGCTTGCGGGCAGGGAGCTGTCGGATCGTGTCATCGCAGAGGCTCGGTGGGTTGCGGCGTCGGGCGCCGGCGGAGCAGGCTGCGGTGCAGGGCTGCCAGACTCCGGCCCTCGAAGTCTGCCGGTGTGGCGGCGCGGCCGTGTCGGCACGTGCGACTGCGTGGTGTAGGAAGACACCGCGTCGCGTCACGGCGCAACGATCACGCTGCGCGGTCTGGCGCGCCGGGATGGGCCGGCGGCGGGCGCTTGGCCCTGCCGCCGCAGGAGTTCAGGCCACCAGTCCCTGGGCCATCGGCGCCGTTTCTGTGCCGCCGGATGCCGGGCAGATGTTCTGCGCCAAGTTGCCCTTCGGCCCTTGCATCAGCTCGTAGCTGACACGCTCGCCCTGCTTGAGGGTGCGGAAACCTTCCATCTGCACGGCGGAGAAATGGGCGAATACGTCCGGTCCGCCACCTTCGGGCTCGATGAAACCGAAGCCCTTGGCGTCGTTGAACCACTTGACCGTACCGAACGCCATGCTGCCTCCCGACTGCTGGATTTTCGGAAATTCTCATCCGCACGCTGCCGGGGTGTCAAGGCTGCGACAACCCGCGCAGCGCCGTTGCGCCGGGCGGTGAGCGGCCGAGAAATGCCTTTGTTCGGCCTCTTGAACTGGCGCGCAGTGCAGCAACATGCACAAGGTCGCGGACATCCGGCGCGGCACCCGAGCAATTCCGGACAAGGTCGATAGAATGAGCCATGCCCGACGATCCCGCATCGCCCCCGCCCATCCAGCCACCGGTGCCGCCGGCCCGGGAGGGCGGGCAGGGTGCGGTCGTCGCCGAGCGTCAAACGGCGAAGACCAAACCGCCGAGCCTGTACCAGGTGGTGATGCTGAACGACGACTACACGCCGATGGAATTCGTCGTGATGGTTTTGCAGCACTACTTTCAGCGTGATCTCGAGACGGCCACGCACATCATGCTGAAGATTCACCACGAAGGGCGCGCCGTTTGCGGCGTCTACCCGAAAGACGTCGCCGCGACGAAAGTCGAACTCGTGCTCGCCGCGGCCCGCCGCGATGGTCACCCGCTACAGTGCATTATGGAGGCCGCATGATTGCGCAAGAACTGGAAGTCAGCCTGCACATGGCGTTTGTCGAAGCGCGCCAGCAGCGGCACGAATTCATCACCGTCGAGCACCTGCTGATGGCGCTGCTCGACAACCCTTCGGCGGCCGAGGTGCTGCGCGCCTGCGCAGCGAACATCGAAGACCTGCGCAAGAGTCTGGCGACCTTCATCAAGGAAAACACGCCCACGGTCGGCGGCAGCGAAGAGGTCGACACCCAGCCGACGCTCGGCTTCCAGCGTGTCATCCAGCGCGCCATCATGCATGTGCAGAGCACCGGCAGCGGCAAGAAGGAAGTCACCGGCGCCAACGTGCTGGTGGCGATCTTCGGCGAAAAGGACTCACATGCCGTCTACTACCTGCACCAGCAGGGTGTGACGCGGCTGGACGTCGTCAACTTCATCGCCCACGGCATCAAGAAGAGCGACCCGCCCGAGCCGACCAAGAGCAACGAAAGCAGCAACAGCGAGAACGAAAAAGAGGAAGCCGGCAGCGAAGGCAAGGGCTCGCCGCTGGACCAGTTCACGCAGAACCTGAACGTGCAGGCGCTGGCCGGCAAGATCGACCCGCTGATCGGCCGCGAACACGAGGTCGAGCGTGTCATCCAGATCCTCTGCCGCCGGCGCAAGAACAACCCGCTGCTGGTGGGTGAAGCCGGTGTCGGCAAGACGGCCATCGCCGAAGGCCTGGCCTGGCGCATCACCGAAAAAGACGTGCCCGAAGTGCTGGCAGACGCCACCGTGTATTCGCTCGATATGGGCGCACTGCTGGCCGGCACCAAGTACCGCGGCGACTTCGAGCAACGCCTGAAGGGTGTGCTCAAGCAGCTGAAGGACCAGCCCAACGCGATTCTCTTCATCGACGAGATCCACACGCTGATCGGCGCCGGCGCGGCGTCGGGCGGCACACTCGACGCCAGCAACCTGCTCAAGCCCGCTTTGAGCTCGGGCGCGATGAAGTGCATCGGCGCGACCACGTTCACCGAATACCGCGGCATCTTCGAGAAGGACGCGGCGCTGTCGCGGCGCTTCCAGAAGGTCGACGTCGTCGAACCCTCGGTCGAGCAGACCATCGAGATCCTGAAGGGGCTGAAGAGCCGCTTCGAAGACCACCACAACGTCAAGTACACGCTGACGGCGCTGCAGGCCGCCGCCGAGCTGTCGGCCAAGTACATCAACGACCGCCACCTGCCCGACAAGGCCATCGACGTCATCGACGAAGCCGGTGCCGCGCAGCGCATCCTGCCCAAGAACAAGCAGAAGAAGACCATCACACGGGCCGAGGTCGAAGAGATCGTCGCGAAGATCGCGCGCATCCCGCCGGCTTCCGTTTCCAGCGACGACCGCGACAAACTGAAGACGCTGGAACGTGACCTGAAGAGTGTGGTCTTCGGCCAGGAACCCGCCATCGAAGCGCTGGCTGCTGCCATCAAGATGGCGCGCTCGGGCCTGGGCAAACCGGAAAAGCCGATCGGCAGCTTCCTCTTCAGCGGCCCCACCGGCGTCGGCAAGACCGAGGTCGCCAAGCAGCTGGCCTACATCCTGGGCATCGAGCTGATCCGCTTCGACATGTCTGAATACATGGAGCGCCATGCGGTCAGCCGGCTGATCGGCGCGCCGCCGGGCTACGTCGGTTTCGACCAGGGTGGCCTGCTGACCGAAGCCGTCACGAAGAAGCCGCACGCCGTGCTGCTGATGGACGAGATCGAGAAGGCGCATCCGGATGTCTTCAACGTGCTGCTGCAGGTGATGGACCACGGCACGCTGACCGACAACAACGGCCGCAAGGCCGACTTCCGCAGCGTCATCATCGTGATGACCACGAACGCCGGCGCCGAGACGATGAACAAGTCGACCATCGGCTTCACCAACTCGCGCCAGCAGGGCGACGAGATGGGCGACATCAAGCGCCTGTTCACGCCCGAGTTCCGCAACCGGCTCGACGCCATCGTCTCGTTCAAGGCGCTCGACGAAGAGATCATCATGCGGGTGGTCGACAAGTTCCTGCTGCAGCTGGAAAGCCAGCTCGCCGAGAAGAAGGTCGAGGTCACCTTCACCGACAACCTGCGCAAGCACCTGGCGAAGAAGGGTTTCGACCCGCTGATGGGCGCGCGCCCGATGCAGCGCCTGATCCAGGACATGATCCGCAGGGCGCTGGCCGACGAGTTGCTGTTCGGCCGCCTGGTCGACGGCGGCCGCCTGACGGTGGACCTGGACGAGAAGGACGAAGTCCAGCTCGACATCCAGCCGCCGCGCAAGAGCGACAAGCCGAAGGCGGAGACGACGGCGGTCTAAGCAGTTTCCAGCGCCGGGTCCTGCCGGTAGAACGACACCAACACCCCGTGCAATGCGGGGTGTTCTGTTTTCAGCGCCTGCGGATTGACGAAAAACACCTCGCTGGCGACGGCGAAGAACTCTTCCGGCGCTTCGGCGCCGTAGGGGTCGAGCAAGGTCTCTTCGCCCGCGTCGACACGCTCGCAGAAGGCCGTGTAGTCCTGCTGCACCTGCGGGTGCTGGGCCGAAAAACGCTGCTTCAGGTCCAGCACATGGGCGAACTCGTGGATCACGACGTTGTAGCCTTCGCCGGCGCTGCGGCCGGCAGTGCGCACGTCGCGCCACGACAGCATAATTGGGCCGCCTTCCATCGCCTCGCCGGCGAGCAACTCGTCGTATTCGTGCACGACACCGTCGTCGTCGACAACGCTGCGTTGGGCCACGACCTGGTCGGGGTGCAGCACGATGCCGACGAAGCCGCCGTAAGCCTGCAGTCCCAGCCGCAGCACCGGCAGGCAGGCCTGGGCGGCGACGGCGACGACGACATCGTCGGTCAGGCGCAACCCGCCTTGTGCGGTGAACTCCTTGCGGTCGAGGAACAGGCTGGTCATGCGGCGCAGCAGCAGCTGTTCTGCCGCGTCGCGGCGGCGCAGAAAGGGGTAACGCACGAGGGTGCGCTTCCACAGGTCGTCGCGGATCGGGCGCCGCGCCAGGGCGGCATCTTCACGCAGTGTTCGCCAACGCGCCAGCAGCCCCGACAACACCGCCAGCATCAGCGCAGGCCGGCAGGCGCGATGCGGACGAAGCCGTCGCGCGTCAGGCGCAGCACTTCGGCGCGCGGGCGGGCGGTGTCGTCGAGATCCCAGTCGCTCAGCACATGGCGCTTGAAGCCCGGCGCCAAGGTTTGGCTCGCCGGGCGGTGGGTGTGGCCATGCACCATCTCGGCCGTGCCCATGGCGTGCATCCAGGCGACGGCCGTGGCGGTGTCGACATCGGCATCGGAGCGGCCGTCGAAGTTCTGCCGCAGCTGGCTCTGGCGCCGGATCTCGGCAGCGATCGCCAGCCGTTCGTCCAGCGGCTTGGCCAGGAACTCGGCCTGCCAGCGCTCGCTGCGCACTTCGCGGCGGAAGGCCTGGTAGTCGGTATCGTCCAGGCACAGCGCGTCGCCATGGCTCAGCAGCACACGCTGGCCCCAGGCGCTGAGCACGGTGGGGTCGGGCAGCACCATCGCGCCGCAGTCGTGCAGCATCTGCGCACCGAGCAGGAAATCGCGGTTGCCGACCATGATGCCCAGCGTGCGCCGGCTCGCGGCCTCGGCCATCACCTCGACGCAGTGGTGTTCGAAGGGCAGGGCGCGTGCATCGTCGCCGACCCACACCTCGAACACGTCGCCGAGCATGAACACCGCGTCGGCCGGTGTTTCGCGCAGGTGGTGTTCCCAGGCCGCCACCGTGCGCGGCAGGGCCGCCGACATGTGCAGGTCGGAGAGAAAGTCGATGCAGCGCCAGTGCTTCGGCGCCGCCAGTTCGCTGAATGTCGGCAGCGCCGGCAGCGCCGGCGCGGCGCCGCCGGGGGCCATCAGTCCACCTCGGTGGCCTTGACGATGCTCACGTCGTCGACGGGCACGTCGTCGTGGAAGCCCTTGCGGCCGGTTTTCACCTTCTCGATCGCGTCGACGATCTCGGTGCCAGCGACCACACGGCCGAAGACGGCGTAGCCCCAGCCGTCCTGCGCACGGTCGTTGTCGAGGAAGGTGTTGTCGGTGGTGTTGATGAAGAACTGCGCCGTCGCCGAATGCGGGTCGGACGTGCGTGCCATCGCCAGCGTGTAGTGGGCGTTCTTGAGGCCGTTCTTGGCTTCGTTGGCGATCGGGCTGCCGACGGCCTTCTGCTTCATGCCGGGCTCGAACCCGCCGCCTTGCACCATGAAGCCCTTGATGACGCGGTGGAACACCGTGCCGTCGTAGTGGCCGCTCTTCACATAGGCCAGGAAGTTGGCCGCAGAGACCGGTGCCTTGACGTCGTCGAGTTCGATGCGGATCGTGCCCGCGCTCGTTTCCATCTGAACGAACTTGCTCATCTCTATTTCTCCAGGGTGGCTTTTTTGATGACGACCGGGGTTTCCGGCACGTTCTGGTGCGGGCCGGCAGACTTCGTCGGCACGGCCTTGATCTTTTCGACGACATCCATGCCGGCAATCACCTTGCCGAACACGGCATAGCCGTTGCCGTCGCGCGAATTGGGCTGGTCGAGGAAGGCGTTGTCGGCGACGTTGATGAAAAACTGCGAGGTCGCCGAGTTCGGGTCGTTGGTGCGCGCCATCGCCACCGTGCCGACCAGGTTCTGCAAGCCGTTGCGGCTTTCCAGCGGAATCGGTGCGCGGACCGGCTTCTCGCTCATGTCGGCCTTCATGCCGCCGCCCTGGACCATGAAGGTCGGGATCACGCGGTGGAAGATGGTGCCGTCGTAGTGGCCGGCCTTGACGTACTGGATGAAGTTGTCGACTGTTTTCGGCGCCTTCTCTCGGTCGAGGTCGAGCACGATGTCGCCGGCGCTCGTGGCCAGGCGCACCTTCTCGGCCTGCGCCGGCAGGGCCAGCGCTGCCAGCAGCGCCACGGTGATCAGCGGGAGGGTGTTCTTCAAGCGCTTGTCTCCAGGTGGAAGGTTCAAGAGGTGCGCGAGTCTAGCGAGTCGGGCCGACGAGTTCGCGCGACAGCCGCAGCTTGCGTTGCAAGGCGTTGTCGGCCGGCGCCACGGCAGCCACGGCCTCCCAGGCCTGCAGCGCCAGCCGCAGGTGGATGTCACCCAGGTTCTGCCGTGCCGTCAGCAGGCCGGGGTCGTTGCGCAGCGCCGTTTCCAGCGCCAGCCGCGCCGCTTCCAGGCGGCCGGCGCGAGCGTGCAGCAGCGCCATGTTGTTGAAGGGCTCGGGCAGTTCCGGGAACTCTTCGCTCAGGCGCTGGAACACCGCCATCGCCGGCACGTCGTGCTGCTGGTCGAGCAGGATCACGCCTTGCAGGAAACGCAGCCGCGTGTCGCGCGGGTTGGCCGCCACCGCGCGCTCGGCACGTTGCAGCGCGCCGGTGGTGTCGCCGTTGCGCAGCAGGCGCTGCACCTCGGCCACTTCGTCGGCGCCGGCGACGGTGCTCAGCACAAGCAGCAACAAGGCGATCAGCGGGCGGAACGGCATCGGGCGGGCGGTGTGGCGGGCAGGGCAACAGACGGGGCAGCGGGCGGCGCAGGGCGCGAAAAACCGCCCCGCTATACTGGTCGATTCTATCGGCGCGCCCACCGAAGAACCGCTCCCAGCCGCATGACCCTCCGCATCCACAACACCCTGACGCGCCGCCTCGAAGCCTTTGCGCCCATCGAGCCGGGCCATGTTCGCATGTACGTCTGCGGCATCACGGTGTACGACCTGTGCCACATGGGCCATGCGCGCATGAACATGGCGTTCGACGTGGTTTACCGCTGGCTGCGCGCCAGCGGCTACCGCGTGACCTACGTGCGCAACATCACCGACATCGAAGACAAGATCATCAGGCGGGCGCTCGAACGTGGCATCACGATCCGCCAGCTCACCGACGAGATGATCGCCGCGATGCACGCCGACTTCGCCGCGCTGGGGCTGGAGCTGCCCAGTGCCGAGCCGCGCGCCACCGACTACGTGCCGCAGATGCTGGCCATCATCGACACGCTGCAGAGCAAGGGCCTGGCGTATCAAGCCGCCGGCGGCGACGTCAACTTCGCGGTGCGCCGCTTCGAAGGCTACGGCAAGCTCTCGGGCAAGAGCCTCGACGAATTGCGTGCCGGCGAACGTGTGGCGGTGCTCGGCGACAAGGACGACCCGCTGGACTTCGTGCTCTGGAAATCGGCCAAGGCCGACGAGCCCGACGACGCCAAGTACCCCAGCGCCTACGGCCCGGGCCGGCCCGGCTGGCACATCGAGTGCTCGGCGATGAGTTGCGCCTTGCTCGGTGAGCGCTTCGACATCCACGGCGGCGGCATGGACCTGCAGTTCCCGCACCACGAAAACGAGATCGCGCAAAGCGAAGGCGCGCTCGGCCATCCGTTCGTCAACTACTGGCTGCACAACGGGTTTCTCAACGTCGACGACACGAAGATGTCGAAGAGCCTCGGCAACTTCTTCACCATCGCCGACGTGCTGAAGAAGTTCGACGGCGAGACGATCCGTTTCTTCATGCTGCGCACGCACTACCGCAGCCCGTTCAACTTCGCCGACTCGCTGCTCGAAGAAACGCGCACCGCGCTGAAGCGGCTGTACACCGCGCTCGAAGCTGTGCCGGCGCAAACGACTGCCATCGACTGGGCCGAGCCACGTGCCGCGGCCTTCAAGGCGGCGATGGATGACGACTTCAACACGCCGGGCGCCTTGGCCGTGCTGTTCGAACTGGCGGGCGAGGTCAACCGCACACGTGATGCCACCACCGCGTCGCTGCTGAAGTCGCTGGCCGCCGTGCTGGGCATCCTGCAGCAGCCGCCGCGCGACTACCTGCAAGCTGGCAGCGGCCTCGACGAAACAACGATCCAGCAGCGCATAGCCGCCCGTGCCACGGCCAAGCGCGAGCGCAACTTCGCCGAATCGGACCGCATCCGCGACGAACTGGCGGCGCTGGGCATCGTGCTGAAAGATTCGCCGCAAGGCACGACCTGGGTCAAGGCCTGATGCCGGCGGCCTCGCGCGCCGCGGCTGATGCCGCCGGCACTGGCACGGACGCGAACGAGGTCACGCCCGCGGATGTGACACCGATGTACTGGGACGACGCCTGCCGCCACCTGTCGCGCCGCGACCGGGTGATGAAGAAGCTGATCCCGAAGTTCGGCGAAGCGCGGCTGCGCAGCCGCGGCGACGCCTTCACGACACTGGCGCGGTCCATCGTCGGCCAGCAGATCTCGGTGAAGGCGGCGCAGTCGGTCTGGACCAGGTTCGCGGCGCTGCTCGACAGCCCGGCCACGCATCTGCCGCCGCCGGCGGTGCGGGCGCTGCCGGTGGACCTGCTGCGTGGCGCCGGCCTCTCGGCACGCAAGTCGGACTACCTGCTCGACCTGGCGCGGCACTTCGACGAAGGTGCGGTGCACGTAGGCCAATGGCAGCAGATGGACGACGAAGCCATCATTGCCGAGCTGATCGCGATTCGCGGCATCGGGCGCTGGACGGCGGAGATGTTCCTCATCTTCCACCTGATGCGCCCGAACGTGATGCCGCTGGACGACCTGGGCCTGCTCAAGGGCATCAGCGTCAACTATTTCAGCGGCGAGCCGGTGTCGCGTGCCGAGGCGCGTGAAGTCGGCGAGGCCTGGGCGCCGTTCCGGTCGGTGGCCACTTGGTATATTTGGCGCAGCCTCGATCCGCTACCCGTGGAGTATTGATGAGCAAACGACATTTCCTGGAGTTCGAGCAGCCGATCGCTGAACTCGAGTCCAAGATCGACGAACTGCGTTACGTGCAGAACGAATCGGCGGTCGACATCTCCGACGAGATCGAACGCCTGGCCGGCAAGAGCGTGCAGCTCACGAAGGACATCTATTCGAACTTGACGCCGTGGCAGGTGACGCAGATCGCCCGCCACCCGCAGCGGCCGTACACGCTGGACTACGTCAACGAAATCTTCACCGACTTCCAGGAGCTGCACGGCGACCGGCATTACGCCGACGACCTGAGCATCGTCGGCGGCCTGGCGCGTTTCAACGGCAACGCCTGCATGGTGCTGGGCCACCAGAAGGGCCGCGACACCAAGGAGCGCACCGCGCGCAACTTCGGCATGAGCCGGCCCGAGGGCTACCGCAAGGCGCTGCGGCTGATGAAGGTGGCTGAAAAATTCGGCCTGCCGGTCTTCACCTTCGTCGACACACCGGGCGCCTACCCCGGCATCGGTGCCGAGGAGCGGGGGCAGTCGGAAGCCATCGGCCGCAACATCTTCGAGATGGCGCAGCTGGAAGTGCCCATCATCACCACCATCATCGGTGAAGGCGGTTCGGGCGGCGCGCTGGCCATCAGCGTCGGCGACCAGGTGCTGATGCTGCAGTACTCGGTGTATTCGGTGATCTCGCCCGAAGGCTGCGCGTCGATCCTCTGGAAGACCGCCGAACGCGCGAGCGACGCTGCCGAAGCGCTGGGCATCACCGCGCACCGGCTGAAGGCGCTGGGTGTCATCGACAAGATCATCAGCGAACCGGTTGGCGGCGCACACCGCGACACCAAGTGGATGGCAGCGCACCTGAAACGTGGCCTCAACGACGCGCTGCGCCAGGTGACGGACCTCAAGCCCAAGGAACTGCTGCAGCGCCGCTACGAACGCCTGCAGTCCTACGGCCGCTTCGGCGACACCAAGGAGCATTGATTGCCGCCGGCGGTGGCGGTGGCCGTCAGCGGCGGCCGCGACTCCACCGCCTTGCTGCACGCCACGCTGCACAGCGCTGCCGCGCTCGGGCTGCAGGTCCATGCGCTGCATGTGCACCATGGCCTCGTCGCCGAAGCCGATGCCTGGCTGCGCCAGGTGCAGGCGCAATGCCGGCGTTGGGCGCGCACCGGGCTGCCGCTGCAGTTTCACGCCACCCGGCTGACCGACAAACCGGCCGCCGGCGACAGCGTCGAAGCCTGGGCCCGCCGCGCGCGTTATCACGCGCTGGCCACGATGGCGCATGACGCCGGCTGCAGCCTGGTGCTGCTGGCCCACCACCGCCGCGACCAGGCCGAGACCCTGCTGCTGCAAGCCTTGCGCGGCGGCGGCCCGGCGGGGCTGGCGGCCATGCCGCGCAGCGCCCTGCGCCAAGGCATCACCTGGGCGCGGCCCTGGCTGGCGTTGCCGCGCGAGACGATCGAAGCCTATGTGCGGCGCCACCGGCTCCGTTATGTCGACGACGGCAGCAACCTCGACGCGCGGTTTGCGCGCAACCGGCTGCGTGGGCACGTCTGGCCGGCGCTGCAAGCCGCTTTTCCCGATGCCGAGACGCAGTTGCAGGCCGCTGCGCAACGGGCGCAGGAAGCTGCAGCCTGCCTGCAAGAATTGGCACAGTCCGACCTGACGGCTGTGGTCGACGGTGTTGCCATCGTGGTGACCCGCTGGCGGCAGCTGAGCGGCGCCCGGCGCACGCTGCTGCTGCGCCACTGGCTGCCCGCAGGTGCGCCGGAGTCGCTGGTACAGCGCCTCGCGCACGAGTTGCCGCGCTCGCGCAGTGCGCGCTGGCCGGCGCCGGGCGGTGAACTGCGGCTGCACGACGGCCTGCTGCGCTTCGAGCCAAGGGCAACGCTGCCAACGCTGCCAACGCTGCCAACCCGGTCTGAGGGCCCGCCAACGACCCAGCTCGACCTTCGCCAGCCCGGCTGGCACGCCGCACCCGGCTGGGGCGGTGCCTTCGTCGTTGCGGCGGCCGCCAGCGGCGGTGTCGAGCCTTCGCGCCTGCGCAAGGCGCTGCTGCGCGCTCGCGAAGGCGGCGAGCAGTTCCAGGCCGCGCCGAACGCCGTGCCACGCAGCCTGAAGAAGCAGTTCCAGGCCGCACGTGTGCCTGCCTGGCACCGCGACGGGCCGCTGCTCTACGACGGCGACACGCTGCTCTTCGTGCCTGGCCTCGGCATCGACGCGCGCTGCCACGCGCCCACCGGCGCACGGCAAGTCACCCTGGCCTGGCAGCCCGCGCCGCCGGGCTAAAATCGAGGGTTTTCGCTCGTTTCAGCGAAGAATGCGAAGAGAAAGCCCGGACCCATGGCATTGATCGTTCACAAGTACGGCGGCACCTCGATGGGGTCGACCGAACGCATCCGCAGTGTCGCGATGCGTGTCGCCAAATGGGTGCGCGCCGGCCACCAGCTGGTGGTGGTGCCGTCCGCGATGAGCGGCGAAACCAACCGCCTGCTCGGGCTGGCGAAAGAGCTGTCGCCGGCATCGATGGGCCCCGAAGCGCTGCGCGAGCTGGACGCCATCGCCGCCACCGGCGAGCAAGTGTCAGTGGGCCTGCTGGCGCTGGCGCTGCAGGCGCAGGGGCTGCAGGCGGTGAGCTATTCAGGCTGGCAGGTGCCGGTGGCCACCGACTCGTCGTACACCAAGGCGCGCATCGAAAGCATCGACGACGTGCGGGTGCGCGCCGACCTCGCTGCCGGCAAGGTGGTGGTGATCGCGGGTTTCCAAGGCATCGACGCCAAGGGCCATGTCACGACGCTGGGCCGCGGCGGCAGCGACACCTCGGCGGTGGCGATCGCCGCGGCGATGCAGGCCCAGGAGTGCCTGATCTACACCGACGTCGACGGTGTCTACACCACCGACCCGCGCATCGTGCCCGAAGCGCGGCGCCTCTCGACCATCAGCTTCGAAGAGATGCTCGAGATGGCCAGCCTGGGCAGCAAGGTGCTGCAGATCCGCTCGGTGGAATTCGCCGGCAAGTACCGTGTGCCCTTGCGTGTGCTGTCGAGCTTCACGCCCTGGGACATCGACATCAACGAAGAAGCGCGCTCGGGCACGCTGATCACTTTCGAGGAAGATGAAAAAATGGAACAAGCCGTCGTGTCCGGCATCGCGTTCAACCGCGACGAAGCCAAGATCACCGTGATGGGCGTGCCCGACAAACCGGGCATCGCGTACCAGATCCTCGGCCCGGTGGCCGACGCCAACATCGACATCGACGTCATCATCCAGAACGTCTCGCACGACGGCAAGACCGACTTCTCGTTCACGGTGCACCGCAACGACTACGCGAAGACGCTGGAACTGCTGCAGAACCAGGTGGCCCCAGCCACCGGCGCTGCGCGGGTGCTGGGCGACCCGAAGATCTGCAAGGTCAGCATCGTCGGCATCGGCATGCGCAGCCATGTCGGCGTGGCGAGCAAGATGTTCCGCACGCTCAGCGAAGAGGGCATCAACATCCAGATGATCAGCACCAGCGAGATCAAGACCAGCGTCGTCATCGACGAGAAGTACATGGAACTCGCGGTGCGCGCGCTGCACAAGGCCTTCGACCTGGACCAGGACACGATCCCTGCAGCCCTGGCCTGAAACGGGGCAAAACTGCGGCTAGAATCGCTGCTCTTCGCCGGAGTCGTGACCGAGTGGCCGAAGGTGCTCCCCTGCTAAGGGAGTATGTGGGCAAAACCTGCATCAAGGGTTCGAATCCCTTCGACTCCGCCAAGGATCCATTCCGTGGCATCCCGCAAGAGATCCAGCTGATCGCGTCAAGCCCTGTCAGACAGGGCTTTGTCGTTTCTGGACGCCCGACGCGGTGTCCTGGCGACACAAGGCCCCGCAGCTACGCCCGCCCACCCTCAATCAACCGCAGCGCCACCTGCACGTTGTTGCGGCCCGCCCCTTTGGCCTGGTAGAGCATCACATCCGCCTGCTTGACCAGCGCTTCGGCGGTGGTGGCGTCGCCCTGGTAGAACGCCAGTCCGATGCTCGTGGTGACGCTGATCGTCTGCTGGTCGATGTGGAACGGCGTGCCCATGGCCTGCACGATCTTGGAGGCGATGGTGGAGGCCACCTCGGGGCTCGGCAAACCTTCCATGATCACCGTGAACTCGTCGCCCCCGAGACGGGCCACGGTGTCGGTGGAACGCAAGGTCTGCGACAACCTGCCCGCGAAGGCCCGCAACAAGGCGTCTCCGGCGTCGTGTCCGAAGCTGTCGTTGATCTGCTTGAACCGGTCGATGTCCAGGTACATGAGCGCCATCAGCGCACCCGTGCCGCGGCAGCGCTGCATCGCTTCTGCCACGCGCAGCTCGAAGCCGGTGCGGTTGACAAGGCCCGTGAGCGGGTCCACGCGTGCCAGTTCGATGAGCCGTTTCTCTTCGACCTTCTGGCGCGTGATGTCGCTGACCACGGCGTGGAAACCAAGCACTCTGCTGCCGTCGGCCGCCAGCTGCGGGATGTACTGGGCCTCGTAGCAGACATAGGTGCCGTCGCTGGCCATCTCGCTCTGGAACGTGACCGCCTCGCCGCGCAATGCGGCGCGAATGTGCGGTTCGACCGACTTGTAGGCGGCATCGCCCAGCAACGCGCGCACGGTCTGGCCATAGAACTCCTGGCGCGGTCTGCCGAAGCCACGTTCGTAGGCCAGGTTGTTGAACCGATAACGCTCGTCGGCGTCGACGTAGGCCACCCGCATCGGCAGCGCGTCGGCCACGGTGCGCAGACGCGACTCGCTTTCCTGCAGCGCTTGCTGCGCATCGCGGTACGACGTGACATCGCCAATCAGGGCGAACAGTCCGGCGACCTGGCCCCCGGCGTCGCGATCCGGGATGACCGTGACCTGCACATGGCGGTTGCCTTCGGGGCGCACCATTTCTCGCTCGTAGCTGACCTCCTGCCCCTGCAAGGCGGCCTGCAGTCGCGGCCCGATCTCCAGCCAGGCCGGCTCGCCGTAGAAGTCCTGCACGCTGGTGCCGACCTGTGGCGCCGCGGCCGCGCCGAACCACTGCTGGTACGTCCGGTTGATGAAGCGGAACCGCAGGTCGCGGTCGAGATAGGAAATCAGCACCGGCAGGTTGTCGGTCACCATGCGCAGGCGGTGTTCGCTGTCGCGCACGGCCTGTTCCGCGGCCTTCGCGGCCGAGATGTCGCGCATCAGCGCCGAGAAGTATTCGACCTTGCCGCGCTGGTCCCGGTGGCAGATGACGATGTGGCTGACCGGGAACTCGCGCCGCTCGGCGTCCCAGACCAGCGACTCGCCCACCCAGACGCCTGCGGCCGCCGCGGTCGGCCCGACCTCCGAGGCGAACTTCGCCAGCGTCTGCGGCGGGTTCAAGTCCGCCAGCGTCATGTGTTCGATCGGCGCGTCGAGCGCCACCCCGGTGCGGCGGCGCGCGGCTGGGTTCATGTAGGTGAGGCGGCCCTGCTTGTCGTTCTGCACGACGTAGTCGGTCGTCGCGTCGAACACTGCGGTCAGCGTGCGCAGCGCCCGTTCTGCCAGCATGCGCTCGGTGATATCTTGCAGCGCGCCGACCAGGCGCACAGGTTTGCCGCCCTGCATCTCGGCCTCGCCCTGCGTCCGCACCCAGATATGGCGACCTGTCGCCGTCACCAGGGGCAGCTCCAGGGTCCAGGGCTCGCCGCGCTCGATGCCGGTCCGGATGGCCGCGTCGATGACCGATCGGCCCTCGGGCGCAAAAAACGCGCTGGCGGCTTGTTGTGTCGGCACGAAGTCCGGTCCGACATCGTGGATGCGCCGGGTTTCCTCGGTCCACTGCAGCGTTCCCGTCGTCAGGTCGAGTTCCCAGCCGCCGACGCCGGCGACGCGGCCCGTGCGGGCCAGCAGCGCCTGGCTGGTTCGCAGTGCCATCTCGGCCCGCTTGCGCTCGGTGACGTCACGGCCCACCGAATGAAGCGTCGCCCTGCCGGACGGGTCGCGCTGCAGCCTGTCGGTCCACGCAATCCAGCGTTCGGTCCCGTCGGCTGCGGTGATGCGGTTTTCGCCGGTGGCGGTCTTGCCTGTCGACAAGACGTTCGCAATGACTTGTCGAACGACCGTGTGATCGGCGGGCTCGACGTAGTCGAAAAGATTCCTGCCCACCATCTGCTCGGGTGTCAGCGCGAAGTGCCGCGCATAGGCCGGGTTGACGTAGCTCAGTTCGCCGTCGGGCTGGACGAGCGATACGAGTTCGGCCTGGTCATCGAGGATGGCTTTCACCATCTGCTCGCTCGCCACCAGCTGTTTGAGCACCGGCCGCACCTGGCTGTGCTGGGCGTAGATGGCCAGCGCGACGATGCCGACGAGGGCCAGGGCCAGCAGGTTCAGGCGCGAGCGCAGCGGCGCGTACAAGGTGTCGACATCGGTCTTGACCGCCAGCCCGAGGCCGAAGTCCTTGATCGGCGTGAAGGCCGAGACGACGCTGATGCCACGTGCGTCCGTGATGAAACGCACGCCGCGCTCGCCGCGCAGCGCTCGGGTGACAGGCAGGCCCGGGTTGCCGGCGGCGTCGAACATGGGGGTCTCGAACCCCGCAGGCCTGAGCCGGTTCGGGGCACAGACCGCCTTGTCGTTCGCGCGACCGCAGATCGCAACGTCGGATGTCTCGTTGGCGGCCCGGATATCGGCCAGCAGGCGGTCGAAGAGCGGCATGCGCTGTTCGGTGAGCACACGCCCCACCGTGCGCCCGTCGACGAGCACATCGGTCTCGGCGACGAGCATGTAGCCGTCTTTCCAGGCCAGCGAACTCGTCTGCCCGGTGTCCGTGTGACGCTGAATGAATTGCGCCTTCGCGGGCATCATCGAGCCTGCCTGTGCCACGCGGGTCCCGTTTGCAGCGTAGATCTCCACGCCCGTCAGGTCGGCGGTCAGGAAACTGTCTGCAACCTTCTGCAAAAAGTCTCTGGCCACCGCGTCGTCGGGTGTCTTGCTCAGCGTGTCCAGGGCCTGGCGCGCGGCCGGCCGCATTGCAACGGTTCTCGAGAACCACAGGCTCACCTCGATGGTGTGGGCCAGCGATGTCGCGTTGGTCGTCGCGGTGAGCAGCATGTCCTGCGAGACCGAGCGCTCGAAGGTGTCGCGCATCACTGCGAAGCCCGCAACGCCCCCCGCCAGTGCCACGAGGGTGATGATCGTGATCGAGCGCCGCTTGATGCGCCGCTCGCTCTTGTTCAGCGCCTTGGGGTCGTACGCCTGCGACGCTTCGTGCAACATCCACAGGCCGGCGCCGATGAGCGACAGGCCGACGGCGGTTGCCGGCTGCATCCGGTTGAAGCCGGCGCCCTGGTACAGCATTTCCAGATCCACCAGGTAACCGACCCCGCCGCCCAGGCCGATGGTGGCAATGGCCAGGACCAGCGTCAGGAAGATGAGCTGGCCCAGCCGGGTCGGGCGCCGTCCAAACAACCAGAAGGCGGCGCCGGTGAGCAGGAATGCCACGCTCGCGTTCGCAGACAGCCGCCCGGGATGCGGATGGGTGTCCGTCGGCGTGGTGCCGGCACGAACGAAGTCGACCCCCAAGCCGATGCCTGTCGCGCCTTCGAACAAGTAGGCCAGAGGCAGCGCGATCAGCGCCGCGATGCAGATCGCCGAAAGTCGCCTGAGCCAGGTGCACCAGGTGCACCTGGTGCCCGGCTCGGGTGGCAATGACGCGCTGAGCAGGCAGATGGCTGCCGCGATGAAGAGCAGCGGCGTCACGATGCCCGTGTGCTCGGTACCGGGAATGAGATGCGTGATGGCATCGCCCCGAAACAGCCAGGGCAGGGCCAGGGTCGCGCCGAGCACGCCGACCAGGAGGCCAGCTGCTCGCGAGGCTATCAGGGCGGGCTTCTGCATCAAGGCATCCGTGTGGGTGGTTGTCCTCAGGAGAACTCGCGGCAGATGTTCTCCAAGACACCAACTGGCATTGCAGAATCGGGCACGCTACACCGAAGAGTACGTCGCCTGCAGGATCGGTGAACGTCGAAAGTGGGCCCACGAAGGCCGTTACTTCGGTCGAAGCCGCAAGGCGTCGAGCCCGCGGGTCTGCGCTTGCGGCGGGCCGGCAAAGACAGTCCGGTTACGATGGGCATCTGAAGAACGCCTGACTGAAACACGCGGCTGGCCCATCAATGCGGATACTGCTCGTCGAAGACGACAAGGTGCTGGCCGACGCGCTTTCGCGCGCGCTCGTGCAGTCGGCGCATGCCGTCGACATCGTCGCCACCGGTGAAAGCGCCGACAACGCGCTGGCCCTGGGCATCTACGACCTGGCGGTGCTGGACATCGGCTTGCCGGGCCTCAGCGGCCTGGATGTGCTGCGACGCCTGCGCTCGCGCAAGTCCACCATGCCGGTGCTGATCCTGACCGCGCTGGACAGCCTGGAAGACCGTGTGCGCGGCCTCGACCTGGGCGCCGACGACTACGTGGCCAAACCCTTCGACCTGCCCGAGCTTGAAGCCCGCGTGCGTGCGCTGCTGCGCCGCGGCAGCAACTCCACGCCGTACCTCGACCACGGCCTGCTGCGCTTCGACACCGTGGGCCGGCGCGTCTTCTACGACAAACGGCCGCTGGAGCTGTCGCCGCGTGAACTCGCGGTGCTGGAGCTGCTGCTGATGCGCGCCGGCCGTGTCGTCAGCAAGGAGCTGATGGTCAACCACCTCTACGGCTGGGGCGACGAAGTCGGCGACAACGCGATCGAGGTCAACGTCTACCGGCTGCGCAAGAAGCTCGAGCCCTTCGGCTGCGAGATCCGCACCGTGCGCGGCATGGGCTACCTGATGGACCGCAGCGATGCGGAGGCCTGAGCCGCGGCTGCAGCGCAAGCTGCTGGCGTGGCTGCTGGGGCCGCTGGCCGCGCTGCTGGTGCTGGACACCGGCGTGGCCTACTGGAATTCGCTGCGGTTTTCCAACCTGGCCTACGACCGCGCGCTGCACGAGATCGGCCGCGAGATCGTGCTGCATGTGCGGCTGGACGGCCCACGGCCGCGGCTGGAGCTGTCGGAAGCCGCGGGCAAGATCCTGCTGCTGGACCCGGAAGACCTGCTCTTCTACCGCGTCGCCAGCGCAGACGGCACGCTGCTGGGCGGTGATGCCGAGATGCCGCCGCCGCCCGGGGCCGAACGGGCCCAGCCGCGTTTCTACAGCCAGGTGGTGCACGGCAAGCCGGTACGCATGATGACGGCCTGGATGCCGGGCGGCACCGCGCCCAACACGCAGATGGTGCAGGTGCAGGTGGCCGAAACCCTGGCCAAGCGCACCCGTTTTGCCTGGGAGATGGTGGCCAACGTGGTGCTGCCGCAGGTGCTGCTGATCGTGATGGCCACCGCGGTGGTGTGGTTCGGTGTCTCGCATGGCCTGGCGCCGTTGCAGCGGCTGCGGCGTGCGGTGTCCGACCGCTCGCACCTGGACCTGAGCCCGATCAACACCGGGGACGTGCCGGGCGAGGTGCGGCCGCTGGTGGACGAAGTCAACGATCTGATGGCGCGCCTGGGGCGCACCTTCGATTTCCAGAACCGTTTCGTGGCCGACGCCGCCCACCAGTTGAAGACACCGGTCAGCGGTCTCAAGGCGCAGATCGAGCTGGCGCTGCGCGAAGACGACCTGGAGCGTGTGCGCCATTCGCTGGCGCAGCTGTACATCAGCGCCGACCGGCTGTCGCGGCTGGTGCGGCAGCTGCTGTCCCTGGCACGCAACGAACCCGGTGCGCTGGACAGCATGCAGCTGCAGCCGCTGGACCTGAACGCCTACGCGCTGGAAGTCAGCATGGACTGGGTGCCCGAGGCCCTGAAGCGCAACATCGACCTGGGTTTCGAAGGCACCGACGAGGCCCTGGTGATCGGCGCCGACCACGACCGTCTGCGCGACCTGATCAACAACCTCATCGACAACGCCATCCGCTACAGCCAGGCCGGCGGCCGTGTCACCGTGCGCACGGGCCGGGCCGGCAACGACCAGTGCCACCTGGCTATCAGCGACGACGGTCCCGCCATCCCGGTGCAGGAACGCGAACGCATCTTCGAGCGCTTCCACCGCCTGCTGGGCACGCAGGAAGACGGCAGCGGCCTGGGCCTGGCCATCGTCAGCGAAATCGCCACACTGCACGGCGCGCGCATCACGCTCGAAGAAGACACCGACGGCATCGGCAACACCTTCAGCGTCTTCTTTCCCTTGCGCGCCGCGTGACCCAAGGCGCGTGGCTGTAAGCCTGCTGACAGCTGGCAGACATGTGGCTGACAGCGCAGCGGCAGCAAGGCGACAGCGCGGGTCCCTAGCCTCCAGGACATGCGGAACCACCACGGTTTCCGCCCCCCTGTCCGAGGAGACCCCATGTCGTTTTTGTCCAGCCCCGACTTCTGGATCGCGCTGTCGCAGATCATCCTGATCAACATCGTGCTCAGCGGCGACAACGCCGTCGTCATCGCGCTGGCATCGCGCTCGCTGCCACCGGCGCAGCAGAAGCAGGCCATCATCTTCGGCAGCCTGGGCGCCATCGTGCTGCGCATCGTGCTGACCTTCTTTGCCGTCTACCTGCTGACCCTGCCGTACCTCAAGCTGGTGGGCGCGGCGCTGCTGCTGTGGATCGGCATCGGTCTGCTGAAAAGCGAAGATGGTGAAGAAGACCTGGAAGGCCACTCCAGCCTGGCCGCTGCCATCAAGACCATCGTCGTGGCCGACCTGGTGATGAGCCTGGACAACGTCATCGGCGTCGCCGCCGCGGCCAAGGGCAACGTGCCGCTGCTGGTGTTCGGCCTGGTGATCAGCATCCCGCTCATCATCTTCGGCAGCACCATGATCCTGAAGCTGATGGGGCGCTTCCCGATCATCATCACACTGGGCGCGGCCCTGCTGGGCTGGGTGGCCGGCGAAATGGCGATGAGCGATCCGGCCATCGCCGGCTGGGCCGCCAACCAGCATGCGCTGCACACCGTGGTGCCGGCGCTCGGTGCCCTCGCGGTGGTGGTCGTCGGCAAGTGGCTGACCGGCCGGCAACAGCTGCAGACCGCCAACCAGTCTGCTGCCTGAGGTGCCGCGCATGAGACACATCCTGGTTCCCGTCGACCCCAACCAGCCGGCCCGCACACGTGCTGCGATCGAGCGTGTGGTGCGTCTGTACCGCGAAGAGCCGGCCACCGTGCACCTGCTGCGGGTGCGGCCCAAGGTCTCAGGCCACGTCTCGATGTTCTTCGGCAGCGGCGAACTGCGTGAACTGCAGCAGACCGCCGGCGCTGAAGATCTGGAGCTGGCGCAGGCCCAGCTGGACGCCGCCGGCGTGCCCTACATCAGCACCGTGCTGGTGGGGCGCAGCGCCCCGACCATCGTCGCCGCAGCGCAGGAGTACGGCTGCGACCGCATCGTCTTCGGCCCCGAACAGCCCGGCCTGGCGGGCCGGGTGTTCGGATCCCTGGCCCAGCAGGTGCGGCAGATCCTGGGTGCGAGAACCGACGCGCAGGTCATCGGGTCTTGAAGCGGCTAGAGTCGGCAGCGATGCCACTGCCACCGATGTTCTGATTGGCCCGTCTGCACGATCTACCCGCCGTTGAACTGGCGGCCCGCCTGGCGCGGCGCGAACTCGGCGCCGAGGCCTTGCTGCGCGCCTGCGTCGAACGCATCGACGAACACGAAGCGCAGGTCCAGGCCTTCGTGCACTTCGACCGCGGCACCGCCATCGCCCAGGCCCGTGCGCTCGACGCCGGCCCGTGGCGCGGCCCGCTGCACGGCCTGCCGCTGGGCGTGAAGGACTTGATCGACACGGCCGATCTGCCCACCGGTTATGGCTCGGCGGTCTACGCTGGCCACCGGCCGGCGGCCGATGCCGCCGCAGTGGCCTTGTGCCGCGAAGCCGGCGCGGTGGTGGCGGGCAAGACCGTCAGCACCGAGTTCGCGTACTTCCACCCGGGTGCCACGCGCAACCCGCACGACCCGTTGCACACACCCGGCGGCTCGTCCAGCGGTTCGGCCGCGGCGGTGGCGGCCGGCATGCTGCCGCTGGCGCTGGGCACGCAGACGGCGGGTTCGATCATCCGGCCGGCAGCGTTCTGTGGCGTCGTCGGCTACAAACCCACGCTCGGGCGGGTGCCACGGGCCGGGGTGAAGAGCCTGTCGGAGTCGCTCGACGTCGTCGGCGGTTTTGGCCGCAGCGTGCGCGACGTGGCGTTGCTGGGTGCCGTGCTGACCGGCGATGCACGTCTGCTCGCGCCGCACGACGGCAGTGTGCCGCGCATCGGCCTGTGCACCACGCCCGAATGGCCGCTGGCCGATGCCGACACGCACGGCGCCTGGCAGCTGGCCATCCAGCGGCTCGGTGCCGCCCCTCTGTCCGTGGTGGTGTGGCCCGCCGGTCTGCCCGACCTGGTGGTCTTGCAGAAAGCCGTGATGGCCTTCGAGATGGCACGTGCGCTCAGCCACGAACGGCTGCGGCAGCGCAGCCGGCTCAGCGACAAACTCGTCGGCCTGCTCGACGAAGGCATAGCGATCGACGGCGCCAGCCATGCAACGAACCTGGCGCTGGTGGCGTTGGCGCGGCAGCGGCGCTGGCGCTGTTCGATGGCGTCGACGTGCTGCTGGCGCCCAGCGCCATCGGCGAAGCACCTGCCGGCCTGGCTGCCACCGGCGACCCGGTGTTCTGCCGTGGCTGGACGCTACTTGGCCTGCCTTCTGTGCACCTGCCGTTCACGCAGGGGCGGCACGGCTTGCCTGTCGGCTTGCAGCTGGTGGGCCACCATGGCGACGACGCCAGGCTGCTGGCCGCCGCGGACTGGTGTCTCAGCCGGCTTCTTGTCTAGACAACACCAGCAGCAGGTTGTTCGCGGGCATCGCTACACGTTCCTGCAGGCACAAACCAGCGGCCGAAGCCTGCTGCAGCACGTCCGGCAGCCGGCGCAGGCCCCAGGCGGCGTCGCGTGAACGCAGGTCGACGTCGAAGGCCAGGTTGCTCGGCGCCGTGGGCACACCGTCTTCGATGAACGGGCCGTAGACCAGCAGCAGGCCGGTGGCCGACAAATGCCGGGCAGCCCCTTGCACCAGCGCCGCCGTCGTTGCCCAGGGCGAGATGTGCAGCAGGTTGGCGCAGAAGATCGCATCGACGCTTGCGGGCGCGCCGGTCCATGTCGGCGCCAGCACATCCAGCGCCAAGGGCGCCGCGACGTTGGCCAGGCCTTGACACCAGGCATCGATCGATGCGGCCGATCGTGCATCGGCCTCGGTCGGCTGCCAGCGCCAGCCGGGCAGGGCAGCGGCGAAGTGCGCCGCATGCTGGCCGCTGCCGCTGGCGATCTCCAACGCCTGGCCTTGCGCCGGCAGCAGGCGCTGCAATTCCGCCAGCAGCGGCACGCGGTTGCGCTCGGCCGCGGCGCTGTGCAGCCGGGCGTCGATGTTCATTCGCGTTCGCGAAGGCGCAGCACCGCGTCGGTGACGGCGCGGCTCAGCGCGTCGCGCTGCTCGGGGTCGGCCAGGCGCTCGCGGTCGGCCTCCGACAGGCCGCTCTCGTCGCCGCCCAGCAGCGCCACCGGCACCAGCGCCGGGCCGAGTTCGGGGTCGTCGAACAGCGGCGCCCAGGCGTCGCTGTCCAGTGCCACGGCGTGCAGGAAACCGATGCACCAGTCTTCGGCATCGACGAACTCGCGCTCCGGCGTTTCAGCGATGCTGAACACCGGCTCCCAGGCGTCGGGCGCGGTGCGCAACTGCACGTCGATGGCGTGCAGGTGGCGCAGCACCAGGAAAGCCGCGCGTTTGCGCTGTTTCTGGCTGGCAAACGGTGCGGTGCCGTCACCGTCGCCGCCCCAAACCGCGGGCAGCCAGTCGGCGCTTTTCAGCCGCGCCAGCAGCGGCGGGCCGACGACGAGGCCGGTGAGGTAACCGTCCAGGCCCTCGATGTTCATGGCGGTGTCGCCGGGCAGCGCTTGCAGCAGCTGGTCGAGGCCTTCGAGTTCCTCGTCGCTGAGCGGCGGGCTGTCGATGGCGGGGTTGTAGTCGGGGTAGTCCACGGCAGCGATTGTCAACCCAGCGCGAACAGCGCCTGGGCGGAAAGCGGCCAGCGACCGATCATGTGGCCACGGGCCGCGGCGTTGCGATGCCGCGCAGGTAGGTGTCGAGGCTTGCCCGGCCGACGGCGACGAGGTCGAAATCGTCGGGGCGCAACGCCCAGTCGTGGATCAGCCCGGCGACCAGCGCATGCAGACCCAGCGCCAGCTGGCGCGGCGACGGCAGGCGCGGCACCTGGCCCAGGCGCTGCGCGCGGCGCAGCGCGGTTTCGGTCAGCGTCACGTAGTTGTCGCGCGCTTGCAGGTGGCGCATGCGCACGGCACCAAGTTCGCCGACGTATTCGACCTTGTGCGTCGCGATCTCGAAGACGCGGCGCACCCGGTCGTCTCGCGCCACGCTGCGGAACACGCTGAGCAGATGCTCGCGCAGGCTGAGCAGCGGCGTCGGGTCGTCGGGGCGGCCCATGCGATCGTCCGACTCGGCCTCCAGCGGCAGCACCACCCGGTCCATCATCGCGTTGAAGAGGTCGCCCTTGTCCTGGAAGTGCCAGTAGATCGCGCCGCGGGTCACGCCGGCGGCCAGCGCGATGTCGTGCAGCGAGGTACCGGAGACGCCGTGTTCGTGGAACAGGTGCTCGGCGGCGTCGAGGATCCGCCCGCGCGTGACGAGCGCTTCTTCCTTGGTCTTGCGTACCATCTGCTTGTCCGGTGGCTGCGGGCCGATGCAATTCTTTGCAAAATTTCTGCAGGGCTGCCGCGATACATACATTCTAGACTGTATGTATACTGCCGCATCGGCCGATGGGCGCTCTGTCACTCGGTGTTTGTGCGGGGTCCAGCCCGCTACAGTCTCGGCCACCCCCTTTTTTCTGCCAGCCCGAGGTCCACCTCCGTGAAGCCGCGCGACATGCTCCATTCCCATTCCCTGCCGGCGGCGACGCTGGTGTTCGTGGTCTTGCTGGCTGCCTGCAGCGGCAAGGACGCTGCGCCCGGCGCCGCGCCCGGCGGTGGCATGCCGCCGCCCGCCGTGGGCGTGGTGACGGTGGCGCCGCAGGCGGTGGCGCTGCAGACCGAGCTGCCGGGCCGCGTCGAGGCGCTGCGCACGGCGCAGGTGCGGGCCCGCGTCAACGGTGTCGTGCTGAAGCGGCAATTCAACGAAGGCAGCGAGGTCAAGGCCGGCCAGCCGCTGTTCCTGATCGACCCCGCGCCGTACCAGGCAGCGCTGGAAAGCGCCAACGCCACGTTGGCGCGCGCCCAGGCCAGCCTGGCGCAGACGACGGCCACGGTCGAACGCTACAAGCCGCTGGCCGAAGGCAAGGCCATCAGCCAGCAGGACTACGTCAACGCCCAGGCGGCGCAGAAGAGTGCCGAGGCCGATGTCGCCGCCGGCCGCGCCGCGGTGCAGACAGCGCAGATCAACCTCGGCTACGCACGTGTGACGGCACCGATCAGTGGCCGCATCGGCCGCGCACTGGTGACCGAAGGTGCACTCGTCAGCGCGGGTGAAGCGACGCAGCTGGCGCTGATCCAGCAGACCAACGCCGTCTATGTGAACTTCACCCAGTCGAGCAGCGAAGTGCTGCGCTTGCGCAAGGCGCTGGCGGCCAACCAGCTGCGCCGCGCCGGCGGCGACGCCGTCGCGGTGCGGGTGGTGCTGGAAGACGGCACCGAGCTGCCGCGCCCCGGCAAGCTGCTGTTCAGCGACCTGACGGTCGACGCCACCTCGGGCCAGGTGACGTTGCGCGCCGAAGTGGCCAACACCGATGGCCTGCTGCTGCCCGGCCAGTACGTGCGTGTGCGCCTGTCGCAAGCCGAGCTGCCGTCCGGTTTCCTGCTGCCGCAGCAGGCGGTGACACGTTCGAACCAGGGCGACAGCGTGCTCGTCGTCGGCGAAGGCAACAAGCCCGGGCCGCGCACGGTCAAGGTGAGTGCAGGGCAGAACGGCCAATGGGTCGTCACCGACGGCCTCAAACCCGGCGACAAGGTCATCGTCGACGGCTTCCAGAAGATGTTCGTACCCGGCGCGCCGGTGAACCCGGTGCCCTGGTCACCGGCAGGTTCGGCGCCTGCTGCTGCGGGCTCGGCGCCTGCCGCCGCGGCTTCCGCGGCCTCGGCTCCCAAATAATCGAGGCGTCGAACCATGGCCCGTTTTTTCATCGATCGCCCGATCTTTGCGTGGGTGATCGCACTCTTCGTGCTGGTGATGGGCGGTGTCGCCATCACACAGCTGCCCATTGCCCAGTACCCGCCGGTGGCGCCGCCGGCCATCGTCGTGGCGGCAGCCTACCCGGGCGCTTCGGCGCAGACGCTGGAAGACAGCGTGTTGTCGGTGATCGAACGCGAGATGAACGGCGCGCCCGGCCTCATCTACATGGAGTCGGTGGCGCAGGCCGACGGCAGCGGCAACATCACGCTCAGCTTCGAGCCCGGCACGAACGCCGACCTGGCGCAGGTGGAGGTGCAGAACCGCCTGGGCCGCGCCACGCCGCGGCTGCCGTCTGCGGTGACGCAGCAAGGTGTGCGGGTCGACAAATCGCGTTCGAATTTCCTGCTCTTCGCCATTCTCTCGTCGAAGAACCCGGCCATCGACCCCATCGGCCTGGGTGACTACGCGTCGCGCAACGTGCTGCCCGAACTGCAGCGCGTGCCCGGCGTCGGCCAGGCGCAGCTGTTCGGCACCGAACGTGCCATGCGCGTCTGGATCGACCCGGCCAAGCTGCAAGGCTTCAACCTCTCGACGGCCGAGGTGGTGGCTGCGATCCGGGCGCAGAACGCGCAGGTCGCGTCGGGCACCATCGGCGACCTGCCGAACGTGGCCGGCCAAGGCATTGCCGCCACCGTGGTGGTGAACGGCCAGCTCGGCTCGGTGGAACAGTTCGGCGGCGTGCTGCTGCGCGCCAACAACGACGGCTCGTCGGTGCGGCTGAAGGACGTGGCGCGCATCGAACTCGGCGCCCAGGCCTATGCCACGTCGGCGCGGCTGAACGGCATACCCGCCACCGGCATCGGCGTGCAGCTTTCGCCGAGCGGCAACGCGCTGGAAACCGCGGCCGCGGTGCGCAAGAAGATGGACGAACTGCAGCGCTACTTCCCCGAAGGCGTCAGCTACAGCATTCCGTACGACAGCTCGCGCTTTGTGAAGATCTCGATCAGCCAGGTGGCAGAGACGCTGGTCGAGGCCGTGGTGCTGGTGTTCCTGGTGATGTTCCTGTTCCTGCAGAACTTCCGCTACACCATCATCCCGACCATCGTCGTGCCGGTGGCGCTGCTGGGCACCTTCGCCACGCTGCTGGCTTTGGGCTTTTCGATCAACGTGCTGACGATGTTCGGCATGGTGCTGGTGATCGGCATCGTCGTCGACGATGCCATCGTCGTGGTCGAGAACGTCGAACGCATCATGAGCGAAGAAGGTCTGCCGCCGCGTGAAGCCACACGCAAGGCGATGGGCCAGATCTCGGGCGCGATCGTCGGCGTCACCGTGGTGCTGATCGCGGTGTTCGTGCCGCTGGCGTTTTTCGCCGGCTCGGTGGGCAACATCTACCGCCAGTTCTCGGCCGTGATGGTGGCGTCGATCGCCTTTTCGGCCTTCATGGCGCTGAGCCTGACGCCGGCGCTGTGCGCAACGCTGCTGAAGCCGGTGCAAGCCGGCCACCACATCGAAAAACGCGGCTTCTTCGGCTGGTTCAACCGCTTCTTCCGCGCCACCGCCAAGGGCTACGAAAGTGTCGTCCAGCGCATGCTGCGCAAGGCTGGGCGGTACCTCATCATCTACGCCGCCATCATCGGCGTCGTCGCCTGGGTCTACCTGCGTCTGCCGACCTCGTTCCTGCCCGCCGAAGACCAGGGCAACATGATCGTCAACGTGCAGCTGCCGCCGGGTGCAACGCAGGAACGCACACGTGCAGCGATGGAGCAGGTGGAGAGTTTCATCCTCAAGCAGCCCGAGGTGCAGAGCATCGTCGGCGTGCTGGGTTTCAGCTTCAGCGGCCAGGGCCAGAATGCTGGTCTTGCCTTCGTGACGCTGAAGGACTGGAAGGAGCGGCCGAACCCCGAGAACTCGGCGCAGGCGCTGGCCGGCCGGGCCTTCGGCGCGCTGATGGGCATTCGCGATGCCTTCATCTTCCCGCTGAGCCCGCCGCCGATTCCCGAACTCGGCACCGCCTCGGGCTTCAACTTCCGCCTGCAAGACCGTGGCGCCAAGGGCCACGACGCGCTGGTGGCAGCACGCAACCAGCTGCTCGGCATGGCATCACAGAGCAAGGTGCTGAGCCAGGTGCGGCCCGACGGCCTGGAAGACGCGCCGCAGCTGCAGATCGACATCGACCGCGACAAGGCTGCCGCCTTGGGCGTCAGCTTCGACGCCATCAACGCGACGATCTCCACCGCGCTCGGTTCGTCCTACGTCAACGACTTCCCGAGTGCCGGCCGGCTGCAACGTGTGGTGGTGCAGGCCGATGCACCTTCCCGCATGCAGCCCGACGACCTGTTGAAGCTGAATGCCAGCAACAGCGCGGGCAAGGCGGTGCCGCTGTCGGCCTTTGCGACAACCCGCTGGATCAGCGGCGCGATGCAGACCGTGCGCTACAACGGCTACCCGGCGATGCGCATCGGCGGCAGCGCGGCAGCCGGCTTCAGCACCGGCGACGCGATGGCCGAGATGGAAAAACTCGCCGCGCAGTTGCCGGCCGGTTTCGGCTTCGAGTGGACCGGTTTGTCGCGTGAAGAGAAGCTGGCTGGCAACCAGGCGCTGGTGTTGTACGGCTTTGCCATCCTGGCCGTCTTCCTGTGTCTGGCGGCGTTGTACGAAAGCTGGAGCATCCCGTTCTCGGTGATCCTGGTCGTGCCGCTGGGGGTGCTGGGCGTGGTGCTGGCGACACTGTTCCGCGGTTATGCCAACGACGTCTATTTCCAGGTCGGCCTCATCACCATCATCGGCTTGTCGGCGAAAAACGCGATCCTGATCATCGAGTTCGCAAAAGACCTGCAGGCGCAGGGCAAGAGCGCGGTCGAAGCTGCGCTGGCCGCTGCGCACCTGCGGTTCCGGCCCATCGTGATGACCTCGCTGGCCTTCATCCTGGGCGTGATGCCGCTGTTCCTGGCCAGCGGCGCCGGCTCGGCGAGCCAGCGTGCCATCGGCACCGGCGTCATCGGCGGCATGATCACCGCGGTGGTGCTGGCGGTGTTCTTCGTGCCGGTGTTCTTCGTCGTGGTGCGCCGTTTCTTCAAGGGCAGCGAAAGGCAGCGCCGCATGTACGCGCATGAAAACGAGAACCAGAACCTGAACACGCCGCTGGAGGACCGTTGAGATGAAACGTGTCTTCACACCCATCGCTGGCAGCGTCACGGCCGCGTTGCTGCTCTCGGCCTGCTCGTTGGCGCCGACCTACGAACGCCCGACAGCGCCGGTGCCTGCGGCTTTCCCGCAGGCGGCGGCCAGCAGCGGCACGGCCGCGGCCGATCTGCCCTGGACCGACTTCGTCACTGACGCCCGCCAGCGTGCGCTGGTCGACACCGCGCTGCAGAACAACCGCGACCTGCGCATCGCCGTGCTCAACGTCGAACAGGTGCGTGCGCAGTACGGCGTGCAGCGTGCCGACCTGCTGCCGAGCGTCGGCGTCGGCGCCACGAGCACCCGCACCACCACCGGTGCCGGCATCAGCAGCACCTACAGCGTCGGCTTCACGGTCACGGCGTTCGAACTCGACCTCTTCGGCCGTGTGAAGAACCTGTCGGATGCGGCGCTGGCGCGTTATTTCGCCAGCGACGAAGGCCGGCGCGCGGCGTTGACGACCTTGATCGCCGGTATCGTCAATGCCGATCTGGCCTTGCGTGCCGACGACGAACTGCTGTTGACGACGCAGCGCACGCTGGCCTCGCGCGACGACCAGCTGAAGCTGGTGAAGCTGCGCTTCGACGCCGGCGCCGCGGCCGAGCCCGAACTGCGTGCCACCGAATCGCTGGTGGCGGCGGCGCGCACCAGCCTGATCGCCTTGCAGCGCCAGCGCAGCCAGGACCTGAACGCGCTGATGCTGCTGCTGGGGCACAACCTGCCCGAGCCGATGCCGGCGGCAACGCCGCTGGACTCCGTGGCTTTTGCCGACATCCCGGCCGGCCTGCCTTCGGACGTGCTGCTGCAGCGCCCCGACGTGCGTCAGGCCGAACAGGCGCTGATTGCGGCCAACGCCAACATCGGCGCGGCGCGAGCGGCGTTTTTCCCGCGCATCAGCCTCACCGGCAGCCTGGGCACGGCGAGCACCCAGCTCTCGAACCTGTTCGAGAACACGGCCTGGAGCTTCAGCGGCCAGCTGCTGCAGCCGCTGTTCGACGCCGGCCGCAACCAGAGCAACCTGGAAGCGGCGCGTGCGGCGCAGCAGATCGCCGTGGCGCAGTACGAGAAGGCGATCCAGGTCGCTTTCCGCGAAGTCGCCGACGCCCTGGCCGGGCGTGCGACGTTGGGCGAGCAGCTCGCGGCGCAGCAGGCCCAGGCCGCGGCGGAAACCCGCCGGCTGGAGCTGGCGGACCTGCTGTTCCGCGGCGGCGCCGCCAGCGCGCTGGACCGGCTGGACGCCGAACGTTCGGCTTTGGCGGCGCGCCAGGCCGTCGTGCAGCTGCAGCTGGCGAAAGCGCAGAACGCCGTGCTGCTGTACCGCGTGCTCGGCGGCGGCGCCGGCACCCCCGCGAAGCAGTAGAGCGCCCGAAGCGGCGGGCACGCCGCGTGCAGCCACAATGCTGCTTTTGTGCCCGCCTTTTGGAGCCCCTCTTGCCGAGCGACATCGCCATCGCCCAACGCGCGCGCCTGCTGCGCATCACCGACCTCGCGCGTGAACGCCTGGGCATCGCCGACGACCACCTGGTGCCCTACGGCCACCACAAGGCCAAGCTTTCGCTGGCCTACATCGACAGCCTGCAAGACCGGCCCGACGGCAAGCTGGTGCTCGTCACCGCGATCAGCCCGACGCCGGCCGGCGAAGGCAAGACCACCACCACGGTGGGCCTGGGCGACGCGCTGAACCACATCGGCCACAAAGCCATCGTCGCGCTGCGCGAGCCTTCGCTCGGCCCGGTGTTCGGCATGAAGGGCGGCGCCGCCGGCGGCGGCCATGCCCAGGTGGTGCCGATGGAAGACATCAACCTGCACTTCACCGGCGACTTCAGTGCCATCGCGCTGGCCAACAACCTGCTGGCCGCGGCGATCGACAACCACGTGCACCACGGCAACGCACTCGGCATCGACGTGCGCCGCATCAGCTGGAAGCGCGTGATGGACATGAACGACCGGGCGCTGCGCGACATCACGGTCGGCCTCGGCGGCCCGGGCAACGGCTTCCCGCGGCAAGACGGTTTCGACATCGTCGTGGCCTCGGAAGTGATGGCGATCTTCTGTCTGGCCACCTCGCTGGCCGACCTGAAGGAACGGCTAGGCAACATCGTCGTGGCGCAGACCCGCGACCGCCAGCCGGTGTCTGCACGCGACCTCAAGGTGCACGGCGCCATGACCGTGCTGCTGAAAGACGCGCTGCAGCCCAACCTGGTGCAGACGCTGGAGAACAACCCCGCCATCCTGCACGGCGGGCCGTTTGCCAACATCGCGCACGGCTGCAACTCGGTGCTGGCGACGAAAACGGCGCTCAAGCTCGCCGACTACGTCGTCACCGAAGCCGGTTTCGGCGCCGACCTCGGCGCCGAGAAGTTCGTCGACATCAAGTGCCGCAAGTCCGGCCTGCGGCCCGATGCCGCGGTGATCGTCGCGACGATGCGGGCCTTGAAGTACCACGGCGGCGTCGAGGTTGCCGATGTCGGCCGCGAGAACCTGGCGGCGGTGGAGAAGGGCCTGGCCAACCTGCAGCGCCATGTCGAGAACGTGACCCAGCGCTACGGCCTGCGCTGTGTCGTGGCGGTGAACCATTTCACCGCCGACACCGAAGCCGAACACGCCTTGCTGCGCGAACGGGTAGCCGCCTGGGGCGTGCCGCTGCAGCTGGCGCGGCACTGGGCCGAAGGCGGTGCCGGCGCGGCCGACCTGGCGCGTGAAGTGGTGCGCCTGTGCGAGACGCCGAGCACGTTCCGCTTCGTCTACGAAGACGCGCAGACGCTGTGGGACAAGATGAAGACCGTGGCAACCCAGGTCTACGGCGCCGCCGACATCAGCGCCGGCGCCGACGTGCGGGCGCAGATCCAGCAGCTGCAGGACGGCGGCTACGGCCACTACCCGGTTTGCGTCGCGAAGACGCAGTACAGCTTCTCCACCGATCCCAAGCTGCGCGGCGCGCCCAGCGGCCATGTCGTCAACGTGCGCGAAGTGCGGCTGGCGGCAGGCGCCGAGTTCGTGGTGATGGTCTGCGGCGACATCATGACGATGCCGGGGTTGCCCAAGGTGCCCTCGGCCGAAGTGATCGACCTCGACGACGACGGCAAGGTGGTCGGTCTGTTCTGAGGCCCCGGGGCGCATGGCCAACAACGAGCGCCTGTACAAGATCGAACGGCTGATCCGGCTGCGCGGCCACATCAGCTTCAGCGACCTGTTGGCGGAGCTTGAGGTCTCGCGCGCCACGCTCAAGCGCGACCTCGAATTCCTGCGCAGCCGCCTCGGCGCACCGATCGACTACGACCGCGAGGTCAACGGCTACCGCTTCACCGAAGACAACCGTCAAGCCCGCCACGAACTGCCAGGCCTGTGGTTCGACGAACGTGAGCTGTATTCGCTGCTGATGGCGCACCAGCTGCTCAGCGGCCTGGACGCCGACGGCACGCTCAGCCGCCACCTGCAGCCGCTGCTGGAGCGCATCCACGAACTGCTGGGCAGCAGCGACGACCAGACGCTGATGCAGCGGGTGAAGATCATCAACGCCGCGCGCCGCCCGGTGCCCAGCCGCTTCTTCGAGCTGGTGGCCGAAGGGGTGCTGCAGCGCCGCCGCCTGCACCTGCGTTATCTCACCCGCGGCCGCGGCGAGGTCAGCGAACGTGATGTCTCGCCGCAGCGTCTGGTGCACTACCGCAACACCTGGTACCTGGACGCCTGGTGCCACCGCGTCGAAGGCCTGCGCCGTTTTGCCCTGGACGCGATCGAAAGCGCCAACGCGCTGGAGACCGTGGCGCTGGACCTGCCGCTGGCCCAGGTGCAGGCCGAGATGGACGCCGGTTACGGCATCTACGCCGGCGGCAAGCGCCGCTGGGCGACGCTGGTGTTCGCGGCGCAGGCGGCACAATGGATCAGCCGCGAAGAGTGGCATGCCGAACAGCAGGGCCGCTGGCTCGCCGACGGCCGCTACGAACTGCGCCTGCCTTATCTGGACGACACCGAACTCGTGATGGACTTGCTGCGCCAGGGCGACGAAGTCGAGGTGCAGGCACCGCCGGCGCTGCGCGAGAAGGTGGCAGCGCGGCTGCGCGCAGCCGCGGCGCTGTATGCGGCCTGAACGCGCGGAGATCTGCTCAAGCCTGCTCAAGCCTGCTCAGGCCTCCGGCCGCCGCCACAGCCAGATCGCCACCGCCGCCATCACCAGCGGTACGCCGATCCGGGCCCAGGCCGGCAGCGGCAACAGCACGATGACGGTCGCGCTGACCGTCATCATCGCCGTCGCCAGCCACTTGGCGCGCCGCGGCACGGCGCCGCGCTCGCGCCAATCGCGCACGCTGGGGCCGAAGCGGGGGTGGTTCAAGAGCCAGGCGTCCAGCGCCGGCCAGCCGCGGCTGCCGGCCCAGGCGGCGAGCAGCACGAAGGGCACCGTCGGCAGCACCGGCAGCACGATGCCGACGATGCCGAGCGCCAGGCTCGCGAGCGCGAGGGCGCGCCAGAGGACGATGGCGAGCGGACGTGGCAGCATGGGCCGATTCTCGCCGCACGGCGCGAGCGGGCCCGGCCGAGCCGCCCGCTATGATCGTGCGCGCCGCGCGACGGCGACAGCAACGAGGGAGAGAGATGAACCGCGCCCGATGCGGGCCCGCCGGGCTGTGCCGGCAGTTGCTCCTGTGCATGCTGTGGGTTTTGTGTGCGCCGCTGGCGCATGCCGCCGAGCCCTTGCCGCTGGACGCCTTTGCGCGCCTGCCGCTGGTCGAACAGGTCGCGCTGTCGCCAGACGGCCAGCGCTTCGCGGCGCTGATGAACGCCGGCGCGAAGACGCTGCTCGTCACGCGTGAACTGAGCGGCGGCGCCCGCATCCAGGGGCTGCTCGAAACCGATAACCGGCAGTTCCGCTTCGCCTGGCTGCACTGGGTGAGCGACGAACGCATCCTGTTCGGCGTGCACTACCCCGGCCGGCGCGGCTGGGTCGAGGTGGCGGAGACGCGGCTGCTGTCGATCAAGCCCGACGGCAGCGGCCTCGTCAACGTGGTGCGGCGCTCCGGCCTCAACCGCAGCACCGTGGCGCAAATCCAGGACCAGGTGGTCGACTGGCTGCCGGAAGACGGCCGCCACGTGCTGCTGGCGCTGGCCGACGACGGCGGCACCGAACCCGGCGTCTACCGCGTCGAGGTCGAGACCGGGCGGCGCAGCTCCGTGCACGGCCCGCGCAGCAACGTGCGGCAATGGATCACCGACGCCACCCACCGTGTACGCGTGGGCGTGCGCCAGGAAGACGCGCGTGTCGACGTGCTGGTGTGCGACCCCGACGGCAAGAATTGGCGCACGGCCTGGTCCTTCGGCGTCTTCGACCGCGAATCTGTGCGGCCGCTCGGCTTCGGCGCCGACCCGAACCGGCTCTACATCAGCGCCGACCACGAAGGCCGGCGCGCCGTGTTCGAGGTCGACCTGGCCGACGCGGCGCTGCCGCGCAAGCTGCTGCTTAGCGACCCGCGCTTCGACGTGGGCGGCACGCTGATGAAGGCGCCGAAGACGAACCAGGCGATCGGCGTCACCATCGGCCTGCTGGGCGACGCCGGCGCCGGCTTCTGGGACGCCGACACCAAGCGCCTGCTGCAGGCGATAGACCGTGCGCTGCCCGAGCGGCGCAACCGCTTGCTGCAGTTCAGCGCCGACGGTTCGAGCTACCTGCTGCATTCCACCGGCAACGGCATTCCTGGCGAGTACTACGTGGGCGTGCGCGGCAGCGGCACCATGGCGCTGCTGGCCGAGACCTACCCCGAGCTCGCCGAACGCCCGCTGGCGCGCAAACGTTCGTTGCTGATCACGGCGCGCGACGGCACGGCGCTGCCTTCGTTCCTGACGCTGCCGCCCGGCGCCGAAGCGAAGGGCCTGCCCGCGGTGATCCTGCCCCACGGCGGGCCGATCAGCCGGGATTCGATCGACTTCGACCCCTGGGTGCAGTTCCTCGCCGACCGCGGCTACGCGGTGCTGCAGGTCAACTTCCGCGGCTCGGCCGGCTTCGGCCATGAACACCGCAACGCCGGCCTGAAACGCTGGGGCCTGGAGATGCAGGACGACCTGAGCGACGCCGTGCAATGGCTGACGCAGAACGGCACGGCCGACCCGGAGCGGGTGTGCATCGTCGGCGCCAGCTACGGTGGCTACGCGGCGCTGATGGGGGCGGCGAAGACGCCGGCGCTGTACCGCTGTGCCGTTAGCTTCGCCGGCGTCAGCGACCTGATCGAGCTGGGTGCCCACGTGCGCCAGTACGTCAATGGCAGCGCCATCTACTCGCAGCAGGTGGGTTCGACCTGGGGCGACCGCGACCAGCTCAAGGCGACATCGCCGCGCCGGCTGGCCGGCCAGGTGAAGGCGCCGGTGCTGCTGATCCACGGCACGCTGGACCGCAGCGTGCCTTACGAACAAAGCGAGCGCATGGCCGATGCGCTGAAGGACGCCGGCAAGGGGGTGCGTCTGGTGCGGCAGGACGAGGGCGACCACCACCTCTCGAACCAGGCCCACCGAACCGAGTTCTTCCGCGAGCTGGAGGCCTTCCTGGCGCAGCACCTCGGGCGCCCGGCGGGCGCTGGCGCTGCGGCGAAGGCGCCGTGAGGTGGTTGCCAGCTTGCCGCACACAAACTCGTAGCATCGCAGCGTTGCCACACCGGTCTGCACCATGCTTTCTTTGACGATCAACGGCCAGGAACGCCAGCTCGACCTCGAACCCGAGATGCCGCTGCTGTGGGTGCTGCGCGACGAACTCGGCCTCACCGGCACCAAGTTCGGCTGCGGTGTCGCGGCCTGCGGCGCCTGCACGGTGGAACTCGACGGCGCGGCGGTGCGCTCCTGCGTGCTGCCGCTGGCCGCCGCGGTGGGCAAGAGCGTGCGCACCATCGAAGGTGCTCCCGACGCCACCGTGGCGGCGCTGCAGGCCGCCTGGCTGCGCCACCAGGTGCCGCAATGTGGCTACTGCCAGAGCGGCATGATCCTGGCCGCCGCGACGCTGCTGCGCGGCCGGCCGGCGCCGGCCGACGCCGACATCGATGCCGCCATCACCAACATCTGCCGCTGCGGCACCTACCAGCGAATCCGCGCGGCCATCCACGACGCGGCGCGTTCGCTGCAGGGAGCCAAGGCATGAAGCGCCGCCACTTCGTGCTGGCCGGCACCCTGGCCGGCGGCGGCCTGCTGGTGGGCTGCACCCGGCCGTCGCCCGCCACCCGGCTCGGCGCCGACGAGCGCCTGCTCGCCAGCGGTGGCCAGGTGGCGATGAACGGCTGGGTCAAGATCACGCCCGACGACCGTGTCGTCGTCGCGGTGCCGCGTGCGGAAATGGGGCAGGGGGTGCACACGGCGCTGGCGATGCTGGTGGCCGAGGAACTCGACGCCGACTGGGCCCGTGTCGGCACCGAAAACGCGCCGATCGCCCAGCTCTACGCCAACACCGCAGTGCTGCTGAACATCGTGCCCTTCCTGCCCGACGACGACGGCGCGCTGGCACGTTTTGCCCGCACCGCCGTGCAGCGGCTGGGCTACACGCTGAACCTGCAGGTCACCGGCGGCTCGTCGAGCGTGCGCGACGCCTGGGAGCCGATGCGCCTGGCCGGCGCCAGCGCCCGTGCGATGCTGGTCCAGGCGGCGGCGCAGCGCTGGCAGGTGCCGGCGGCCGACTGCCGCGTGGCGGCCGGTGTGATCAGCCACGCCGGCAGCGGCCGCAGCGCACGTTTCGGCGAACTCGCGCAAGCGGCCGGCCTGCTGACCGCGCCCGAAGACGTGGCGCTGAAGGCGGCGAAAGACTTCCGCATCATCGGCAAACCAATGCCGCGCACCGACCTCGCCGACAAGGTCAACGGCAAGGCCATCTTCGGCATCGACGTGCGCCTGCCCGGCATGCTCTACGCCACGCTGCGCCAATGCCCCGTGTTCGGCGGCAAGGTGAAAACCTTCGACGCCGTTGCCGCGAAGGCCCAGCGTGGTGTCAAGGACGTGTTCCAGATCGGCGACAACAGCGTCGCCGTGGTGGCCGACAGCTACTGGCGCGCGCGCCAGGCGCTGGCGGTGCTGAAGATCGACTGGGACGAAGGTCCGAACGCCGAGCTGAACTCGGCGGCCATCAGCGCGCAACTGCGCCGCGATGTCGACGCCGAAAGCGGCACGGGTTTTCGCAGCGTCGGTGACGCCGAAGCCGCGCTCGCGGGCGCAGCGAAAAAGATCGAAGCGCTCTACGAAGTGCCGTTCCTCGCCCACGCGCCGATGGAGCCGATCAACTGCGTCGCTCAGGTCAAAGATGGCAAGGTCACAGTGTGGAACTCGACCCAGGTGCCGTCGTTCGTGCGCTGGCGCGCCAGCCGTGTCGCCGATGTCTCGGGCGACGACGTCACCGTGCACGTGCCGTATCTCGGCGGCGGCTTCGGCCGCCGGCTCGAGTTCGACATGGCCGAGCAGGCGGTGGCCATCGCGATGAAAACCGGCGGTCTGCCGGTGAAGCTGGTGTGGAGCCGCGAAGAAGATCTGCAACACGACATGTACCGCCCGGCCGCCGTGGCACGTTTCAGCGCCGCGCTCGACGCACAAGGCCTGCCGCTGGCCTGGCTGAACAAGGTGGCGGCGCCGTCGGTCGGCCTGGGCACCACCGAGCGGCTGCTGCCGGCGTTTGCGATGGACATGCCCGACAAGAACCAGATCGAAGGTGCTTTCGATCTGCCGTATGCCATACCCAATCTCAGCGTGCGCCAGATCCGCTCGAAGACGCCTGTGCCGGTGGGTTCGTGGCGCAGCGTCGGCCATTCCTACAACGCGTTTTTCACCGAGTGTTTTTTCGACGAGCTAGCCCATGCCGCGGGCAAGGACCCGTTCGAATACCGCCGCGCGCTGCTGGCGGCGCACCCACGGCACAAGGCGGTGCTGGAACTCGCGGCCACGAAAGCCGGCTGGGGCCAGAAGCTGCCGCCCGAGCGCGCGCGTGGCATCGCGCTGCACGAGTCGTTCGGCAGCATCGTCGCCGAGGTTGCCGAAGTCACGCTGGTGGCGGGTGAGCCGCGCGTGCTGCGGGTCGTCTGCGCCGTGGACTGCGGCGTCGTCGTGAACCCCGACACCGTCGAAGCGCAGATGCAGAGCGCCATCGTCTTCGGCCTCAGCGCGGCGCTGTTCGGCCGCATCACGCTGAAGAACGGCCGCGTCGAACAAGGCAACTTCCCCGACTACGACATGCTGCGGCTGGCGCAGATGCCGGTGATCGAGACCCATATCGTGCCCAGCAGCGAAGCGCCGGGTGGTGTCGGCGAACCCGGCACACCGCCGATTGCACCGGCTGTTGCCAACGCCTTGTTCGCGCTGACCGGCCACCGCGCACGCAGCCTGCCGTTGCAGCGCACCTGAAAGATTCGAGAGACACCATGAAGGTTTGCATCATCGGCGCCGGCGCGATCGGCGGTTTCATCGGCACGAAACTGGCCGCTGCCGGCCAGGCGCAGGTCAGCGCACTGGCCCGCGGCGCGACGCTGCAGGCGCTGCGCACCCAGGGCTGGCGGCTGCAGCAGGGTGGGGCGCTGGTGCAGGCCCCCGTCCAGGCGAGCGACAGCGCCGCCGAACTCGGCGTGCAGGACCTGGTGGTCATCGCCGTGAAGGGCCCGGCGCTGGCCGCGGTGGCGCGCAGCCTGGCGCCGCTGCTGGGCGACAACACGCTGGTGATGCCGGCGATGAACGGCGTGCCCTGGTGGTTCGGCCACGGTGTCGCGGCGCTCGGCGACGCACCGCTGCGCAGCGTCGACCCGGGTGGCGAGATCGCCGCGGCTATTGCGGCGCAGCGTGTCGTCGGCTGCGTCGTGCATGCCAGCACCTTCACCGCCGAGCCTGGCCTGGTGGTGCACCGCATGGGCCAGGGCCTGATCGTCGGCGAGGCGCTGGGTGGGCGCAGCGAACGTGTGCAGCGCGTTGCCGACCTGCTGACGCAGGCCGGTTTCGAGACCACGCATTCACCCGAGGTGCGGCGCGACATCTGGTACAAGTTGTGGGGCAACATGACGATGAACCCGGTGAGCGCCATCACCGGCGCCAGCGCCGACAAGGTGCTGGCCGACCCGCTGGTGCGCAACTTCAGTTCGGCGGCCATGCGCGAAGCCGCTGCCATCGGCGCGCTGCTCGGTTGCCCGATTGACCAGAGCCCGGAAGACCGCCACGCCATCACCACCAAACTCGGCGCCTTCAAGACCTCGATGCTGCAGGACGTGGAAGCCGGGCGGGCGATCGAACTCGACGCCATCATCGGCGTCGTGCACGAACTCGGCCAGCGGCTGGGCGTGCCGACGCCGTCGATCGACGCCTTGTTCGGCCTGGCGCGGCTGTTCGGCCAGGTGCGTGGGCTCTACAGCTGATCGACGCGCCAGAGCTGGTAGCGCAGGGCCAGCACGGCACCGCCGACGATGCCGGCCAGCGCGATGAAACTGCCGACCGACAAGGTCGAGACGCCTGAAATCCCCTGGCCGATGGTGCAGCCCAGCGCGGTGACGCCGCCCACGCCCATCAGCGCGGCGCCGACCAGATGGTTGGCCGTGTCCTCGACACCGCCAAAGGCTTCCCAGCGGAAGCTGCGGGTCGCCAGCGCCACCGCCGCCGAGCCCACCACGATGCCGGCGACGGCGACGATGCCCATCGTCAGCAGCTTGCTCTTGTCGCTGAAGAACAGCAGCCAGTCGAGCGCGTAACCCACCGGCGCCACCATGCTGAGCGCTTCCATGCGCCGCGAGTTGGTCGCCAGGAACACCTCTTCCAGCGTGTTCGGGTCTTCGGCCAGGTGGCCGAGCTGGCCCGAGACCCACCACAGGCCGACGATGACGGCGCCGACACCGGCACCGCCCAGCCAGACCTCGCCGCTGCGACCTTCGGGCCGGCGCAGCACCCACAGCAGCAGCAACGCGGCCACCGCGGCACCGAACCACGGCGCAAGGACCGCGGCGCTGCTGCCGAACAGCGGCGCCAGCAGGTGCGGCAGGTCCTGGCCGGTGGGCAGGTCGATGCCGATGCGGTCGACACTCTGCACACGCCAGACGGCCGTGAGCCCCTTGATGGTGGCAAAGGCACTGAAGCCGAGAACGAACACCACCACCAGCGACTTGAGGTTGCCGCCGCCGACCCGCACCAGGCTCTTGCTGCCGCAGCCCGACGCCAGCACCATGCCGAAGCCGAACAGCGCGCCGCCCAGCAGAGCCGACAGCCACAGCAGCCGCGGCCCGCCGTAGAGGCTCTTGCCGGCGTCGACCCAGCCGAGGCCGACCATGGTGTTGAAGCCGAGCACGGCCACTGCGATGGCCAGAACCCACATGCGCATGCGCGCCCAGTCGCCCATGTTGACGATGTCGGCCACCGCACCCATGGTGCAGAAATGGGTGCGCTGCGCCACGGCGCCGAAGGCCACGGCAAGCGCAAAGGCCCCCCAGAGAACGAGTGGGGTCAGGGTGGCAGGGTCGGCAGCTTGCATCCGTCGATTGTCAGCGGGCCGGCAGCGCTTGCACGAATAACTGGATACATATACAGTTGTTCAGCAAGAGATCCACACGAGATTCACACGAGGGCATCGAGATGAACCCAGCGCTTCGCCAGCACCACCGTCCCACGGTCAGCCGTGTTCCTGCATGGCTGCGGCGCGTCTGGCTCTGGTTCTGAACCAGCGGCAGGCGCGCCGGCCCCGCCAGCCTACGCCACGGGGTGGCACGCGCAGGCGTGCTCTTCGGCGGCCGTCATGAAGCTTTCCAGGATGGCGCACGAATGCGACGGGTCGCCGTCGCACCTGCCGCGCAAGGCCAGCAGCTGTTGCTCCAGCGTTCGCAGCGCCTTCAGGCGCTGCCGCACACGGCCGATGTGTTCATCAAGCAGCGCGTCGACATGGCCGCACGACTGCTCGGGCGCCGCTGCGAAACCGAGCAGCGCCCGCACTTCGGGCAGCGGAATGTCCAGCGACCTGCAGTGGCGGATGAACTGCAGGCGCTTCAGGTGCCGGTCCGCATAACGGCGGTAGCCCGATGCCTCGCGTTCCGGCGCTTCGAGCAGGCCTTCGCGTTCGTAGAACCGCACCGTCTGCACGTCGCACCCGGCCTGTGCTGCCAACTCGCCAATCTTCATCGTTGCCCTTTGGTGCTTGACCCTGTACCAGGTACAGGGTCTCCAATGCTGCCATGGACGAGAAGATGGATTCGAAGCGGGGTGATTGCTGCAGTGCTGCCGGCCACCGGGTAGCCCTGCCGGTGGCCGCCGCTGCGGCAGCGCCGCCCGGCGCGACGACGCTGCTGGCCGTGCCCGGCATGTGTTGCGCGGCCGAGTTCGGCAGGGTCGAAAAGGAGCTGCGCCGCGTCGCCGGTGTGCGTGGCGTCAGCGCGGACTTCATCCGCCGCTCGGTGCGCGTCGAGCACCAGGGCCTGACAGACAACGAACTCGTCACGGCCGCGGCGCGCTCCGGGTTCGAGGTGCGCCTGGGCGACCCGCCCGCAGCCTCGGCGGCACAGGCGCCACGGGCCGCCGTCCGTATCTCGTCGCTCAAGGCGAGCCACTGGAAGCTCATCGCCGGTGCCGTGTTCGCGCTGGCTGCCGAGGGCGTTGCGTTGGCTTTTGGCGACCATTCGGCCGCTGCCGTCGTGCTGGCGCTGGCGGCCATCGGGCTGGCCGGCCTGGACACCTATCGCAAGGGCCTGCTGGCGCTGCGCCGCTTCAACCTCGACATCACGGCCTTGATGACGGTGGCGGTCACCGGCGCCGCCGTGCTGGGCCAATGGCCCGAGGCGGCGATGGTGATGGTGCTCTTTGCCGTCGCCGAGATGATCGAGGGCCAGTCTCTGGTCCGTGCCCGGCGTGCCGTCGAAGGCCTGATGGCGATGGCGCCGGAAACGGCCACGGTGCAGCACGGCAACACCTGGCGCGAGCTGCCGGCCGCGGCGGTCGGTGTCGGCGCGCTCGTGCGCGTTCGGCCCGGCGAACGCATTGCGCTGGATGGCCAGGTGACTGCGGGCGCATCGGCCGTGGACCAGGCGGCCATCACCGGCGAGAGCGTGCCTGTCGACAAGGCCGTCGGCGACCCGCTGTTCGCAGGCACGATCAACCAGAACGGCGAGCTGGTGGTCCGCGTCACCGCGGCTTCGAACGACTCGACGCTGGCCCGGATCATCCGCGCGGTGCAGGAAGCCCAGGCCACGCGGGCGCCGACGCAGCGCTTCGTCGACAGCTTCGCCAAGGTCTACACGCCGGCGGTGTTTGCCGTTGCCGTGGCGATGGCGCTGGTGCCGCCGCTTGTACTGCCGCTGGCGACCGGCGCGGACTGGTTCACCTGGGTCTACCGCGCGCTCGTGCTGCTGGTGATTGCATGCCCGTGCGCGCTGGTGCTGTCCACGCCCATCTCGGTCGTGTCCGGGCTGACGGCTGCCGCCAGGCGCGGCATCCTCATCAAGGGCGGCCTCTATCTGGAGCAGGGCCACCGGCTGCAGGTGCTGGCGCTCGACAAGACCGGCACGCTCACGCAGGGCCGGCCGGTGGTCACCGATGCCGTCGCGCTGCAGGCGGGCGAAGCCGATGCCACGCTGTGGGCCGTTGCACTGGCCGCACGCAGCGACCATCCGGTGTCCAAGGCCATCGCCAAATGGGGCGGCAAGGGTAGGGCGCTGCCCGGTGTCGTGGACTTCACGGCGCTGCAGGGGCGCGGCGTCGAAGGCATCATCGCCGGCGTGCGCTACCGGCTCGGCAACCACCGCCTGGTCGAGGAATCGGGGGCTTGCACAGTGGACCTGGAAGCTCGCCTCGACGCGCTGGAGCAGCAGGGCAAAACGGCCGTGGTGCTGGTGCGCGACCGCACGGCCGTTGCCGTCTTCGCCATCGCCGATGCCGTCAGACCCGAGAGCGCCGAGGCCGTTGCGCAACTGAAGCAGCTGGGCATTCGGCCGGTGATGCTGACGGGCGACAACCGCCACACGGCCCAGGCCATCGCGCGCCAGCTCGGCATCGACAACGTGCGCAGCGAATTGCTGCCCGAAGACAAGCTCAGGGCCATCGAGATGCTGTCTGCCGGTGGTGCCGTCGTCGGCATGGTCGGCGACGGCATCAACGACGCGCCGGCGCTCGCCAAGGCCAGCATCGGTTTCGCGATGGGCGCGGCAGGCACAGACACGGCCATCGAGACCGCCGATGTCGCGTTGATGGACGACGACCCGCGCAAGCTGGCCGAATTCGTGCGGCTCTCGCGCGCGACACGGGCCGTGCTGTGGCAGAACATCAGCTTCGCGCTCGGCATCAAGGTGGTGTTCCTGGCGCTGGCCATCACCGGGCAGGCGACGCTGTGGATGGCCGTCTTCGCCGACATGGGCGGCAGCCTCATCGTCGTGTTCAACGGCCTGCGGCTGCTGCGCAAGCGTGGCCGCTGACGCGCAGTCTGTCATCGGCCGGCGCGTACGCCGCTCTATGCTTTTCCGCAATGTCCCCGATGTCTCGCTGCCCGCGCTGCCCATCGATGGCAGGGCGGGCAGCGAATGCTTCGTGCCGGATCAGTTGCCCGTATCGCAGGCGATCTGCGTGCCGAGCGCCGTGCAATGCACCTGTGGGAAGTCGGGGGCGTAGAGATAGTCCCCGGCGCTGCTGGTCCTGATGTCCGACTTGCGTCTGGGCGTGAACGGCGCGAAGTTGGCCGGGTCGTTAGTGCTGCCGCTGCCGACGTAGCGTGCAACCGTGGGGTAGGGGAACACCGGCCGAGCGACACCGCTTGTCGTGTTGTTGGCCACGAGCGCGTAGGGTGCGGTGCCGGTTTCGACCCACGACATCAGCGGCGTCAGCACATCGAACGTGTTCGGCCCCAGACCGCTGCCGCAGTGACCCATGCCCGGGAAGAGATAGAAGCGGGCGAAGTCGTCGCTGTTGCCCGTGGTTTCTGTCATCGACTCCCAGTATTTGATCGTGCCCTGCGGAGAAATGTGCTGGTCCGACCAGCCGTGCCACAGCATCAGCCTGCCGCCACCCGCGGCGAACGGCGCGAGGTTCGGATTCGTCGCCGAATACAGCATCGACGACGCCACCGTGTCGTGGAAGGCCGGCAGCTTCCAGACCAGGTCGTTGATGGTTCGCGGCGTCTGCGTGGCAGCGTCCTTGTAGGGTTCGTTGATGAAGGTCTTGTACATCCAACCGTTGACGAAGTTCTCCCCGGACGCCGTGCCGCCTTGCGCATCGGGCATGTACAGCGTCCAGTCGAGTTCCGCGCCCAGCCGCCCACGCACCGGCGGGTCTGCGAGCGTGTCGGGGCAGGCTGGGCGCAGTCTAGGAACCGGGATGGACGCGGAGAAGATGCCGCGGGGCCGGCCGCGATAACCCACCGTCATCATGGTTTGCATGGGTCCGGCGCGCTACCGGACCCTTGACGACGTGCTTCAGCACGTCTACGATTTGAACAACTGGTTAAACCAAGTGGACAACCATGGCGGCAGTTCCCCCTCTCCCCACGCTTCGATCGGCAACCTCGGGTCCGCCTGACAGCGACGTCGCCGGGACCCGTGAGCGCATCCTGGACGCGACGTTCCGGCGCCTGGCGACCGACGGCTACGCGGCGTTGAGCCTGCGCGAAATCGCCAAGGACGCTGGCATCAACCATGCGCTGATCAACTACCACTTCGGCACCAAGGACCGGCTCGTGATTGCGGTGCTGGACGAAGCCAACCGCCAGCTGCTGGCGCGCCAGCGGCAGATGTACGAGGAGCCCGGCGGCTTTGCTGCCAAGTGGGCCCAGGCGCGGCGCTTCTATGAGAACGACATCGCGTCGGGCTTCGTGCGGGTGCAGGCCGAGCTGTATGCGGCGAGCCTGTCCAACCCCGGGCTGCGAGAGCAATTCGTGCCGCGTGTGCAAGCCTGGAAGCAGGTCGTGTCGGACGCCGTGCGTGAGGCGCTGCTGCGCTACCGGCCGACCTTGCCGAAAGGCTTCGATGCCGAGGCCATCGCCAGCCTGATCTCGGAGTTCTGGCTCGGCATGGAGTTCGCCAGGCTGATCGGCGACGCCGACGAGCGGGCGCGTCACGACAAGGCGCTGGACGCCATCCAGGGCTTGCTTGAAGCGCTGGAGGCGAGGGCGCCGAAGCCCGCTGCCGCACGCCGCAATTCGACCAAGGGGGCGCGGTGATGCCGCAAGGTCTTCCAGTCCGCTTCAAGCGCATCGCCGGGCCACTGCCCGAACCCGGCGTTCTGGCCGACGAGGACCGCGCTCCCTTCGAAACGATCACACCGGTGCGGGAGGGTTTTGTCGACCGCAACGGCGTGAAGCTCTGGTACGCGGTGTGGGGCCAGAGCGGCCCCTGGCTGGCGTTCGCTCCGCCCGTCCAGATGGTGCACTCGGCGTTGCTGAAGGCCACCGTTCCGTACCTGTCGCAGCACTTCCGCGTGGTCACGATGGACCCGCGCGGCAACGGCCGCTCGGACCGGCCGCAGGGCCAGGAGCACTATGGCTTCGACCTGTACGTTGGGGACTTCACCGCCGTGCTCGACGCTGCCGGTGCCGACCGCGTGGCCTTGGTGGGCATCTCGGTGGCAGCCTTGACGGTGCTGCGCGTCGCGGCCGAACAGCCGCAGCGCGTCAGCCACGTGATCACCGCCGGAGGTTATGCCCAGACGCTCAAGGACGACCCGGCGTCCGCGAAGTCCGTCGCCGACGAATTGAAGCGGATGAAGGAGGACTGGCCGGCCTACGTCGACACCTTCATGCGCTCGATCTTCAGCGAGCCGCACTCGACCAAGCCCTACGAAGACGGCGTGCGCTACGGTTGGGCCACGAGCGGCGAAGTGTTCGAGTGGTGCTACCGCGGCTGGCTCGGCAACGACGTGCGCGAGCTCGCGCAACGCGTCGCCTGCTCGACGCTGGTGATCCACGGCGACCACGACGCACGTGTCATGTACGGGCACAGTGAGGTCATCCACGAGCTGGTACCCGGCGCGCGCTTGCTCACCATTGGCAGCGGTGGTCACGTCACCGCCGTTCGCGATCCGGTGATCTTCAATCGTGCGGTGCGCGACTTCGTCGCCGGGCCGGCGCCCGTGCGCACCTGGGTGCGCGCCAAGGCGCGACCGCGGCGCGCGCTGTTCATCTGCAGCCCGATCGGGCTCGGCCACGCCCAGCGCGACCTGGCCATCGTGCGCGAGCTGCGCAAGCTGCAGCCGGACCTGAAGGTTGACTGGTTCACCGTCGATCCGGCGGCGCGCTACCTGGTGCAAGAAGGCGAACGTGTGCACCCGGCCTGCGCAAGGCTGGCCAACGAAAGCCAGCACTTCGAACGCGTTGCTGGCGAGCACGACCTGCAGGCCTTCTTCGCGCTGCGCTCGATGGACGAGATCATGGCCCGCAACGCGATGACCTTCTTCGACCTGATGGAGGCCGAGCATTACGACATCGTCATCGGCGACGAAGCCTGGGACGTGGACCACTACTATCACGAGAACCCGGAACTCAAGCGCCAGCCGTTCGTCTTCCTCACCGACTTCGTCGGTTGCCTGCCGATGAACCCGGACGACGAGCGTGAGGTTTTCCTCTGCGCCGATCGCAATGCCGACGACATCGAGTATGTCGCGCGCTACCCCTACCTTCGCGACGCGGCGCTGTTCGTCGGCAACCGCGAGGACGTTCCTGAAGAAACCTTTGGCCCGGGCCTGCCCGGCATTCGCGAGTGGACCGACCGCAACTTCTGCTATTGCGGGTACTGCCTGCCTTTCGATCCACAGGCGCTGGCCGACACGCAGGCCTTGCGAGACCGACTCGGCTACCGCGGCGACGAGAAGATCGCCATCGCGTCGGTCGGCGGTACGGGGGTGGGCGCCCCGTTGCTGCGGCGCATCGTCCAGGCGTATCCGATCATGAAGCGTGCCGTGCCCGAGCTGCGTCTGGTGGTGGTGGCCGGCCCGCGCGTGCAACTCGAAGTGCCGCCGAGCCCAGGCATCGAGGTTCGCCCCTACGTGCACAACCTGTTCGAGCATCTGGCCTGTTGCGACCTGGCGCTGGTGCAAGGCGGGCTCTCGACCTGCATGGAGTTGGTGGCAACCCAAAGGCCTTTCCTGAGCTTCCCGCTGCGCAACCACTTCGAGCAATGTGTCCATGTGCGGCGCCGACTGTTCAACTACGAGGCCGATCACTCGATGGACTACGCGCAGACCATGCCCGCAGAACTGGCCGAGCGTGCACTGGCCGAGATGCACCACCCGGTGCGGTACCGGCCCGTGGAGACCGACGGCGCCGCACGTGCCGCGCTGCGCATCGCTGAGGTGCTGAACAACCGCGGTCGGATCGCATGAGCCGCCGGGCCGTCCCCAAGGCGAATACCGCAGTGCGAAGCATGGAGGTCGCCTGATGAGCCGCCGCTGCCGCCGCCCGCCGGGTTCTGAAGCGCCGTAGCGCCGTAGCGCGTCCCCCCACACCCAAGACTTCTGAGTCACGTCGCACGCGCTTGCTTCCTCGGCAGGCGGCGCGAAGGGATTGTTTCGTTCCGCTTTTCTCGTTCGTCAAACCCGAAGGGATTTCACCATGTCACACGCCACCCAACACTCGACCGACACCAGCCGCTACGCGAAGACCATCGAAGTCTCGAAGCGCGTCCGCTGGGACACCGACCGTGACGTCATCCGCGGCCGCGAGTTCGACTTCGGCAAGGCCTTCCTGCCCGACGGCCTGTCCAAGGCCGGTCAACTGCCTTTCCTCGCGGCCGGCGAGAAGCGCCTGTTCTCGCAGGTGCAGGGCCGCACCTACGCCAACATGTTCGCGCTGGTGGAACGCTTCATCGGCGCCAAGGTGCTGGAAATCAGCCGCAGCCACTGGCTCGGTGACCAGGTGGCGCTCGAAGCGCTGGTGCGCCTGACCGACGAAGAACTCAAGCACCAGGAGATGTTCCGCCGCCTGGAGGCGATGATGGCCCCCGGCATGCCCGCCGGCTACCGCTTCCTGCCCCAGCCCAACGATGTGGCGCAGGCGGTGCTGGCTGCGTCCACATGGGCCGTGCTGGCCTTGGTGTGCGACATCGAGCTCTTCTCGCAGGCGCACTACCGCAGCAGCATCGAGCCCGAGACGCAGATCGACCCGCTGTGGAAGGACGTGTTCCTGTTCCACTGGAAGGAGGAGTCACAACACGCCATCGTCGATGAAATGGAGTGGCTGCGCGAGGACGAGAAGCTCGACGCGGCGCAGCGCGACCGGGCCGTGGACGAGCTGATCGGCCTGGTGGGTGCGGTGGACGGCATCGTGCAGACGCAGGCCAAGGCCGATGCCGAGTACTTCGTGCAGGTGGCGGGTCGGGCCTTCGACGAGCGGCAGGCGCAGGACGTGCACCGTGCGATGCTGGCCGCATACCGCTGGCAATACATCACCACGGGCGTGCAGGACCCGCGCTTCCTCGAACTGCTGGGCTCGATGATCAATGCAGAGCAGGGCGCGCGCATCAACGCGGCCCTGGCGCCCGTCGTCGGCTTGGCGCACTGAAGGACTGCTTTAGCTTTCCAGCAGCTTCCAAGAGGCGCTCACTCCACAGCCGTACGCTCTGCGAATTCGATAGTCGCGTCGCGGGCAATGTAGGGCACGTAGCGGAAGTCGCGGATGGCGGCGACGCAGTCGCCGAGCAGATCGAGCATGACGAAATATCCGGGGCGGACGTCGCCGAAGTTCCTGAAGACGGCCAGCACCTCACGGCCGTCCAGCCAACCCGGCACGAAGCGCCAGTCGTGCGTCCCGTCGTAGTTTGCAAAATAGGTTTGCACGGGCTGCCCCGCCACCTTGTAGCGTGTAACGAGATCGAGCTTCACGTCGGCGACGAGCATGTTGCGCACCCCGTCCCAGTCACGCGCATTGAACAGTTCCGCGTAACGAACCAAGGTGGGGGACACCACCCGCTTCGGTGCCGCAGGTGGCGCTGCCAGCGACAGCTCGTGAAGCCGCGTGCGGCCGCGGTGCAGCGCCGCCTTGATGGCCGGCACCGTGAGTTCGAGCAAGGCCGCAATCTCTTCGAGCGAGTACTCGAGAACGTCCTTCAAGATGACGCAACTGCGCTGCGCCGGAGCCAGCTCCAGGAACCGGGAGACGGCGGTGCGCACCGCGTCTTCGCGGGCCAATGCGTTGTCGGGTTCGAGTGCCATGTCGGCTGCGATGTCCATGGCAGCATCGAGCGGCTCGTTCATTCGCCGCTGGCGGCCGCGCAGAAAGTCGATCGCGCGGTTGTGGGCGATCTTGAAGAGCCAGGGCCGCAACGGTGGCAGTTCTTTCAGATCCGCGAGATCGTAGTAGGCACGGGCCAGCGCGTCCTGCACGACGTCTTCACCATCGGCAACTGAGCCGGCCATGCGTGCGCAATAGCGGTGCAGCTCGGGCCGCACTTCCGCGACGAGCACCAGGAAGCGTGTGCGGCTCTCGTGCAGCCCGCTCAAAATCTCGTCATTCGCCGAAGAGTGCATACGATCCAATCTCGGTCAGTTCCACGGCGACGGGCGGCTCATCACAACGATCTCTCACGCCCGCAACGAAGGCCTTGAAGGCCGACAACTCCGCCAAGGCATTGCGGCCGTCGGCGGCTTCCTCCAACACGATGTGAACAAAGCTGACGCCGTCTTCGAGCTTGAACGAGGCGTAACGCAGCCCCGGAGGTTGCTCGCGGTGGAGTTGTTCGAACACGCGTGACACGAAGGCCTCGTTCTCCACCGCGCGATCGGCCTTGACCTTGTACCGCACCATCATCCGCTTCATGGCGACTCCTCGACGTCGGGTTTGGCGACTCAATCGACAATGGCACCGCCCGTCAGGTTGACAACCGTCCCCGTCATCGCGGCAGCCCGATCAGACGCCACGAACGCGGCGACCTGGGCCAGCTCCAGCAACGTGGTCGAGCGACGCCGGTGCGTCATGCCTTCCAACATCGACTGAAATTGTTCGCGGGTGATGCCATGTGCCTTCGCGTGAAGGCCGAACACGACATCGATCGTCCCCGTCTCGGGCATGCCGGTGGTGCGCAAGCAGACCGCGCGAACGCCGAGCGGACCGAGCTCTGCCGACAGCGAACGCGACAGACCTTCCATCGCCGCCCAGGCCGGCCCCATGCCACCCACCAGCGGCGCACCCAGACGCGCCGGCTCGGGCGTGTGCATCAGGATCACGCCTGCCTGTTGCGCCACCATGTGCCGGGCTGCCGCGCGGGCCGTCACAAAGTGAGCCCGGGTGTAGGTGGCGATCGGCAGGCAGAAGCTGTCCGCCGAGATCTCCGTCAGCGCGATCCCCTGCAAACCCAGCTGCGCAATCCCAATGGCGTTGAAGGAAATGTCGATCCGCCCGGCCTTCGCGCCGACGGCACGAATGTGGTCTTGCACCGCCTGCTCGTCGAGCACGTCAACCTGCGCCGCTTCTGCGGCTCCGCCGGCCGCGGTAATTTGCCTGGCCGTTGCCTCGACTGTAGCGAGGGTGCGGCCAGTCAAGAAGACCTTGGCCCCCTCGCGAGCGAAGGCCTGAGCGATGGCGTTGCCAATCGATCCTCCAGCGCCATAGATTACGGCGTTCTTGCCCTTGAGCAGAGTCTCGCTGTTCGGATATGTTGACGGCACGGTGTGATCCTTCAGTTCAGGTTGTGGCTACCTCCTAAGACGATTGAGACCAGCAAAAGGATGCTATGGGACCCGGTTGAGGTTGCTAACCATGTTCTCTTAGAAATCAATAGGTTACGTGATGCCAACGTCCGGCCGAAGGTGCAACGCGCAACATTGCCGCGCTAACTCTCCAGCGAAACCAAGCTTGCGGTGCTAACCGACGTCCCGGGCCGGCCGGAACGCCGGTCGCCAAGCACGGCGTTAGGAATTTTTATAGCGCTCCACTATAAGTATTGCCCGGCACTATAAAAGTCGCTCCGGTCGAAGCTTCACGGCCTCGCTGAGGTGCTTCCCGACCCCGAGGACTGCCGGAGCGGCGCGCGACGCCGCGCTTAGAAGTGCCTGTACCGAGCCAGCGGAAGGCCGTGCTGCTCGACAAACGCGTTTGAACTGTCCAACGCGCGTTGGTTTTCAGCAATCCACTGCTCCTGCGGGCTGCCCGCCCTGGTGGTCGCGATGCCCACTTCAGCCGGTTGCGAGAGGTTGCCCCCGGGCTCGTGAGCTTCGGTCGCCCGGCCTTCCGGCAAGGCGTTGCTGCTCGACTCAGTCAAGGTTCGCCGGCCGGAGGGTCAGGTCAACGCGCGCAGCCTCGAAGTCCAGCGCCGCATCAGGCGAACCCAGCAGCTCAATGACTTTCACGCCAAGGCCGCCGGCAGTCTTTTGTCCGTGTTGATGCATCAGCATCGCAGGCGTTTGCCCCTGTTGGTCGGAGGATGGTTTCGTATGGTTGTCCACGGACAAATGGTAGCGCGCCATACCGTCGGGGCGCCACCGCCTCCCGTTCGGTTAGTAGACGCTGACATGTGCACAAAGGGACTGGCGCCAGGCTACGCCAGCTTGAACGGCAACTAACGCAACGTCTTCCCGGTCACGGTGGCAACAAACAGAAGCCTGGGCCGGCGGTGCTGCTGCGCCGCCGGTGAGCATCGAGACCAGCCTGCCGAAGGGCCCCTTCTCAGTTCCTACCCTTTCGCACACTCGGCCGACATCAGCCAAGCCGATGAGTCGCGAACTCGCGTCCTCTCAACTGCTCGAAGCCGAGGGCCTCCTGCGGAATCCATCGGCCAGCTCGCCATAGTTCTCCTAGCGCGGTGCCTGACTCGGCGCCCAGCCATTTGACAGCGGCTTCAACACTTGCGCTTTGGCACTCGGGCCGCTCGCGCTGGCGGCCGTTCGCCAGGAGCCAGGCGTACCACTCCAGCGCGGGAACGACCTTCGGCTCGTCCAATGCTGCCGCACGGTTGAAGTCCAACGGAATGCCGACGCCCTTGGGGTCCAGGTCCCCGAGGTACAAGGCGCCGACGCCGTCGACCTCATGGAGCACTTGCTGGAGCGCGCGACCGGTGAGGCGAAAGGCCTCGCCGGACCCGTACACGACCGCCGCGTACCGTCTGGTCTGGCAATTCCACTCGCCGAAACTCCAGAAGCTATTGTGGTTCTCAACAACCAGCACCGGCTTGCCCGGAGCGTCAGCCTGCCGGTAGGGAAGCGGCTGCGGCACTCGGAAGCACCCGAGAGTGCTCAACTGCAAGCGTCCACCGAAAAGGCTGTCGCCGGTGCACATACCGTCGAGCCGCTTCTCGTCCCCGAAGATTTCGAGCGACCGCTCTTTGATAGGCACGGCCACGAGAGTGCCGCGACGGCGGAGCAAGAACCCATTGATGGCGTAGAGCGCCTCGAGTTGGCCCGGTCGAAGGTCCGTCCAAAACCCAAGCTCCGGAACCCATGTGACGCCGCGGACATCCTGCCGCGGCGCGGCCTCCGATTCTCGCTTCAGCAGCACCCACTGCGGAAGTGGCGGTACGCCCAGCTTCTCCCAGCTGCCTGCAGCAGGCAAAGACAGCGCACCTGCAGCCTCCAGCTGTCGCAGCGCCTCAAGCAGACGCGAGCCCCGGTCTGGGCTGTTCTGCACCTCGGGGTACAGCGAGAAGTAGAGCTGGCGCAACTCTGCCAGTGGTACGCGCTTGCGGGTGCCAGACTGTAAGAGCTTGAGAAACTCGGTCACGCAGCCACCTCGTCAGCGGCCTCACTCAGCTGCAGATTTGCCACTTGGAGGTGCCACCGTTTGGTCTTGGTGTTCTGGCCGGCCTTGCGCAGACGAATGAAGCGCTGGAACTCTCCGATGGAGTTGTAGTCCTGCAGCGCGGTTGCGAAGATGAGCTGCACGTTCATCGCTGACGCCAGCAGCCGCTGAGCTCGCCACAGCGCGGCGGTGGTCGCCTTGGCAAACGGGTTGTCCAGGATGAGCGGCCCGCCGGCATTCTTCTGCACTTGGGCGTGGTTCTCCGCGCGCAGCTGGTTGATGACCAAGTAGAGGAACATCGCCATGACCACTCCCTCGCCGCCGGAGTTGGAGATTTTCTCAACGGGGACGTACTGCTCGGTCTCCTCAATGGACATCTTCAGCACCTGCAGTCCGAGCGGCTTGCCGTAGACGCGTGCGACAGCATCTGCGATGAGGTCTGTGCCCTTGGCGGGGATGGCCAGCGTGTCCGCCAGGACGTCAAGGTAGTTGCGCATTGCCGCGCGACGCATGTCTGACGTGACCGCCGCGAAGTTTGCTCGCATCTTCAGGACCTGCTTGCCCCCGACGTAAGGCGCGCTAGGCGGGACACACTTGTCCTGACTGCAGGCCTTGTTCAGCGTGGTGATGGCTCCTCGCACTACGCCCAGGACTTCGTCCACGCAGGTGTCGAAATCGGCCTGCATGCCTTTCAGCGTCGACTCAGTGGTCGAGATGCGGTCGTCTAGGTGCTCCAACAGGCGCGGCGCGTCCGTGCACGCCGCGGTGAAGTCGTTCTGCATCATCTGCAGCGCGACATCGGGGTCGACCTCCCGGAACGTCGCATCACCGGCGGCGGTCTTCAACGCGTCAAATGCCGTGCGGGCAGCCGTTTGCAACTTGCCGACCCCAGCGTTCTTGCTGTTGTACTCCGCAAGCAGCGTACTCACTTGCTTGCTTGAGTTGACCTCGAGGACCAAAGAGGTCGGGTCCGGAACTATCGGCGTCTCTCCGACCAGGGCGCCAATCTCAGCCGCAATGAGCGCGGGGTCCGGCTGTGCTGGAAGGCCCATGCCACCACGCAATACCGATTCGTTCTGCTCATCTGACTCGGCCGCCCGCAATTGGTCCTTGGCCCGTTCGGAGGCGAGATTGGCAGCCTGGTTGGCAGCGCGCATCCGCTCGTTCGCCGCATCAATGTTCAGCTTCAAGCGTTCCAAGACCGGTTCGAGCTCTTCGGCCGTGTGGGGCTCGAACTCGGATGTCGCTGTGCCGATGTTTTGCTTGTTTGCAGCGTGCCACTTGCGAGAGTCGCTGCCGACAGACTGATGCTGGCCGGAAGCCTCCACCTGCTCCTTGCGGGCATCGCCAAGCAGCTGCTCTGCGGCGCGCAGCTCGGCTTCATGGTCCAGGGCGAGGTAGGACCTCAGGTCGGCCATATTCACGCCCGCGAAGTCGCGCGTGAACTCCTTGGTTTTGCCTGCGCGCTGCTCCTGGACGCCCTGAATGCGCTCTCCGAGGGAACCCAGCCGGGCCTTCTCTTCGGTCTCGTAGTTGCTCCTGGCGTCTCCGTAGAGGGCGCGCAGCGTCGTCAGGGGTTGGGGGTTCTGCTGGAGCTGCTCTTGAGCCGGGTAGTCCTTGTTGTAGTACGCGATGCGGCCACGCTCCTCCGCGACGAGACGCAAGTCCACTTCGGTATTCGCTCGATGGGTTTGGTCTGCGTCATGGGCGGCTTGCAGTTCGTCCTGTGCAAGCTCGATGGCGGCCTTGCTCTCGCGCGCCTCTGTCAGCTCCTCTCCAAGGTCGGCCAGGCGCGCAAGCCGAGCTTCTCGACCGGCTTCGTGCTCTGCCTTGAACTGACGTACGGCCTGCGCGTTGTTGGCCGACTCTGCGCGCAGGCGCTCCTGCTCTGCCGCGTCGTCCTCGTGTTGACGCGCCTTCGACTCGAGCGCGGTCGCTTCAGTCTCCAGGGAGGTAGCGCGCGCTCGCGCTGCGGTGGCATCTTCCTCCAACGTGGTCCGCTTCACCGCCGCTTCCGCGAGCTGCCCGTTTCCGTAGGCCCTGGCGAAGGTCTCAATCTCCTGAGCGGCCTTCAGCGTTTGGGTATGACGAAGCTCGTAGGCAGCCCGCCGTTGTTCTTCGTCCCGCAGTCGAGCGTCCAGGCTCTCGGCGAGCCGGGTAGCCGCCGCGATGTTGAAGGCCGAGGCATCCTCCGGCGGGACGACCACCCGGTCATCGGGTGCCGCAACTGCGTCCAGCGCGGCAACGGAGACCATTACCGGGCGCGATGGCTTGCGCGCCTGCCAGGAGACCCCGGCCGCTTTGGCAAACTCGGCCTGCGCAACGCAGACGCCAGAGTACCGTGCAGGGTCACTCAGGACCAGTGTCTGCGCCTTGGCAGCGTCCTCAATCGCCCGCGCAACGTACTCATTGAAGGGAATCGCTGAGCGAACGCCGGCAGCTTGGAGTGCCTGCACCACCAACGCCACGTCTTGGCTGTAGCCCGCGACGCCGGTGTCCTCTATGGCCTGGCGCGTGGCCCGCAGCTCTGCGAGTCGAACGTCAGCCAAGGACTTTTGACGGTTTGAGTCTGTGATGACATCTTGCAGCCGTTGCGGCAGCGCAGGAGATTGCGGGTCTACTCGGTCAGTCTCGACGGCGCTCAAAAGGGCGGAGAGTTGGCTCAGCCGCTCAAGCTCGGCTTCGCCTCGTGCAAGGTACGCCTGCAGACCCTTGACCTGCTCATCCAGACCGGCCGCCTTGACCCGTTCACCGTTCGCGGCGGTCCGCTGTTGCGCGGCCTCGCCCCGGGCAGCGTCTCGGGACGCATGAAGGAGGTCCCGCTGGCGCTGGTTGGCACCGGTCGCCGCGTCATGACGCGCAATCGCTTCATCCGCCGACTCGTCGGCACTACTGAACACACTGTCCCGCTCCAGCACCAGCCGCCGGTTGGCTCGTTGTGTCTCGGCAGTCTGGAGTCCTGTCTGCTCCCGCGTGAACCGAAGCTCATCGGCTTCCGCGCGCTGCTTCTGGATTCGAAGCGTTGCTTTGCGCTCTTCGCGCTGCTTTGATTTGCCTTCCAGCGTGGCCAATTCCTCTTTGAGGCGAGTCTCTTCGGTAAACAGGGCACGTCTAAACAGCGCGCCCTGAATCTCCACGTGGTCGCGCGCCGGTTTGAGCTCGGCCATCTCGGACTCGACGAGCGCATTTAGCTCCTTGAGTCGCGCGTCGATGCCGACAATTTCCTGCTGAAGGCGTGCTGCTTTCAGCAGCTTCGACCTGCTAACCAGGCCGGCGACCGCACCGTCCGCATCGTCTTTGCGCTTCTTAGCCTGCTCCACCCGCTTCTGATGCCAGACCCAGGTTCCGGTAATCCACTCGCCCAAGTGGAGGGCTGCCTCTTTCATCGCGGCGCCCATCTGGGTGCGTTGGTCCTTCTCAAACTCCAGGTCCACCGCTTGCGCCTTCCGGTGTTCAACCGCACGAGCCTGCAATGCTTGAACCAGCAGGGCGCCGGAGATGAGCATGGTCCGTTGCGTGCCGACGGCGTCCATGTACTTGCGCGCGGCATCAGCGAATGCAGTCAGCGAAACGCGGAACTTCTGGAGCTGGTCACGGCGGCGCTGCAGTTGCGGCTTGCGGCGGTGCAGTTCGCAGACGGAGACCACCGACTTTCTCGCTTCATCGGCCTTGGTCGTATCGCTCGTCAGGAACAGGAACTTGCGCAGGAACTCGCTCTCGGTCTTGAAGTCGAGGAAGCCCGTGTCAAAGCCTCCCTCTTGCGCCGAGAAGTTGACTTGCATCCGGAGCATGTCGAGGTCAATCAGCCGCTCATCCTTGAGGTGCCGCTGCCACTCTGCCTGCCGGTTGTGGCTGATGAAGACGTCGGCGTGCTTCTTCTGCTGGTCATGAATCCAGCGCGAAAAGTCGTTCATCGACGCGGCAGGAGTCCCTGTAAGCCCGGGAGCAGGGATGTCCTCCAACCGAAGGTCCGCGCGCTCTTCGAAGCTGAAAAACATCCGGTCGACGTCTGTCTCCGTTGTGGTGCGCACAGAGACGGCCTGACCGGTGACCAGCCGGGATGGCTGGCCGCCTGCAGAGCGGGCCGGCATCAGCCACTCGACAACGATGAAGCCGGGCACACCGTCGTGGGTGAAGTACTGGGAGAAGCTGTTGTGCTTGCTCTGGATGTGCTTGAGGAAGCGCTCCTGTGAGGTTTCGAAGCACGAAAACACCAGGCCGAGCAGCGTTGTCTTGCCGCCGCCGTTTTCAAGGTTGATGATGGTGTCCGTAGGAAGACCCGTGTCCGGGTCGGTCAGATTGAAGGTGACCGATTCGTACCAGGCCGTTCTGAAGCCGCAGTTGGCGAGGTGAACGCGAAGAATCTTCTGCATGTCAGGCCGCCTTGCGCAGGGTTACAGCCAACTGCGCCATCTCGTAGAGCCGGCGCAACGCCAGCTCTCGCAATTGCACACGAAGTCGATGGGTTGCCGTGTAGGTGACGGCGGTGTCTTCATCGGCATCGCGGTCCAGCCGGACCAAGCCGTTCTGCGCCATCTGGTTGAGTGCGAGCTTGACCACACCCACCACCGAGGCGACCGAAGCACGCTGGCCTGCCGGTATGGCAACGGGCATCGCCGAGATGGCCTCCCATCCCGGCGCCAGCTCCGGCGGAAAGTCCGTGGGGAGGTCAGATGCCTCCTTGAGGCGTCGTGACAGGGCGTAGAGGGTATCGCGACAGGTCCCGACCGATGCAGGTGGCGGGGAGTAGTTGTCGTCATCCAGGCCGTCAGTGGTCGGAAAGAAGACCGCGGCGATTGCAACGTGCGCCAGTACCAAGGAAGCTTTCTGCTCCAAGCCCATTCCGCTGCGAATGTCGCTCAGCCGAACGGCGAACTTGCTCTCACGCGATGCCGGCACGACGATGAGCCCGCGAGCCTCACTCGCGTCTAGGATGCTGAGTTCCATGCCCAGCGCGACGTCCTGCACGTGCCGATAGAACACGGGGTCAGCCCGATACAAGGCGAGCAGCTCTCGGTACTCACCGTCATTGACCGGCGACAACGCTGTGTGCAGCGCCTTGTAAGTGAGCCGTGCGGCGTTGCGAACGCTGGGTTCGGGTGAATTCATCCTTTTGCTCCCTGCTGGACAAACTCCAGGTTGTCTCCGCGCGCAATGTCTAGCTTGAACTCCGTGCCGGTAAGCTGAACGTGTACGTCCTTGAACTCGCTCTCCGAATGCGCGAAGCTGCGAAAGAGAATGAGCACGAGGCATCTCCGGACCGTGCGGTCAAGCCCGGCGTCCTCGGCGGTGTCCAGAATCTGGTCGATGCGAAGTGGCGCGCCCATTGCAAATCTTGACCCGAGCCAGTCATTGGCCCGCTGCACGACCTCCTTCGAAAACTGGTCGGGCATGGGCTGGAACTCTGTCAATTCGCCATCGTCTTCCTCAGGGGCTAGGTCTTCGGGGCGCTGCTCAAGGAGCACGGCGAAGACTGAGTTCAAGTCAAACACCTTGGGCCACGCCGGCGGATAGAGCGCACTGACGAAGGTGTCGCCTTCGGATGCCAGCGTCTGGATGGGCATGTTTACCAACTGCGGAAGCAACTGCGGTTCGAGGTCCGGCAGCCCAGTGGGTTTGCGAGCACGAAAAACGGCGCGCTGAGCCTCAATGAACCGCTCGTTGGACTCGGTGATGTCGGTGACCAGCTGAAGGCGCAGCAGACTGGCACTGCGTAGCGTTTCCTTGAGGAGGATGAGGCTCTGCCGCGTGCGCGGGTCATCGGCCTCAGTGAGCGCTTCGCCCACGGCTTCCTCCATGCGCGTGTCTTCTGTCTGGCGTTGGCGCACGTGAACACGCGCAGCATCGAGGCGACCGGCCATGTCCCGGCTCCAGTTCACACTGCCAGGAGCGCGGTACGCTTGATAGAGCCGGTCGCGAATGAGCTGGCGGTACTCGATGGACAGCTTGCGAGCTCTACGCGCGATTTCCAGCGCCGCCTCGAAACGACCACGCTGAACCAGCAGGTCCAGCATCTTCTCCATCAGCTCCTGCGAATCCTCCGGGGACAGGTCAAGCATGCCGAGGTACACAAGGTAGCCCTCGGCTGTCGGTCGGTACCGGTACACGTCCTCAGCGTCGGGCTCGAAGCGCACGAGGCGGAATCGAACGCTCTTGGTGCTTGAAGTTGGCGCGTCAAAGTAGTCGAAGCTGAACTCGCGGTGGTTGTTCGCTTTGTTGTCCAATGCGTCGAGCACCACCTCGGCGACGCGTCGGCCTTGTGGCGCGGACAGCGACGGCTTCATCCGCATCGCCACTTCGGCAAGGTGCGTCAGCACATCCGCCGAGGTACTGCCACTTGAGATGGTTGTGGCCTCCATCATCAAGTCGAGCGCGGACAGGGCCAGGTAGTGGGTGTCGACCCCCTGGAAAAGAGTGCGGTCGGCGCCGCCTTCGTCGCCGAGCATCATCTTGTAGCGCTCGAGCTGGAACACGGGGCGCAGCAGCAGGAGATTGCGCTGTTGCCTGGACAGGTCCAAGAGTGTGGAGCTCGAGGACGCCGTTAGAGAGGCGGTCAGGGCCAAGCCAGAGGCTTCTTCGGTCATGGCCGAGCCTCACGGAGCGTCGCGTCTTGCGCGTCGCGGCCACCGGAGCGGGAATCGGCGTGTTCCGACATCTAGCCTCCCTTGCGTCTTTAAAGTATACGCATAAAAACGTGATTGGCACAGTTTTGATACTGATGCACAATCGTCGTATGTCGCAGAGTTCTGCCCCAGAGCCCCCGAGTCGTGCTTCAGCAACCAAGTGGGGCCAGGGCCGACGCCTGGAGTTCATCGACTTCCGGCTGCGCTGGGAGCAGCGGCTCAACCGAGCGGACCTCACCTCCTTCTTTGGCATCTCCGTGCCGCAGGCCAGCCTCGACATTGCCAAGTACACCGAGATGGCGCCTGCGAACCTCGCCTATGACCGGAGCGCGAAGGTCTACGTTGCGGGGCCTTCTTTCCAGCCCCTGTACCCGAGTACGAGCAGCCCTTCTCGGCTCCTGAACGAGTTCCTGGCGACCGAAGTGGGTGTCCTGGAGGCGGAGGCCAGCTTAGTAGGGTGGCGCCCATCGTTGGCGGTGGCACCGTCTCCAGGCCGCGCCCTTGACGCCACCGTCCTTGCCGGGCTCTTGAGCGCTATCCGGGAGAAGACTGGCGTCCGGGTGCTCTACCAGTCGATGTCACGTACCGAGCCCCTTTGGCGGTCACTTACACCGCATGCGCTGGCCCATGACGGCTTCCGCTGGCACGTCAGAGCTTTCTGCCATGAGCGCACCGACTTCCGCGACTTCGTCATCGCCCGAGTGCTCGGGCTGGAGTCAGCTGAGGGCAGCGGGCCGGGAGCCGAGGCCGATGTGGACTGGGCAACTGAAATCGAGCTCGTCCTCGTCCCGCACCCAAAACTGGCCAAGGCCAAGCGCCGCGCGATTGAGCTTGACTACGGGATGCAAGAGGGTGAGGCTCGGCTGACCTGCCGCAAGGCGCTGCTCTTCTACGTGCTACGACACCTAGGACTTGACCGAGCCGAGACGGACAGTCCCGAAGCCGCCCAGGTTGTGCTCAAGAACCGAAAGGCTCTCGCGCGGCACATGCAGATAACGACAGAGGCTGGTACGCAATAGTCGCAGGAACACTCGCAAACGAGGGCCTGCAGAGCAGGGAGGAGTCAATGGCAGTCGCACCGTTAAACGTCACTTTCGGGTGGCAATTGGATTCGAGACAGGGCCCGCTGTTGGAATCTCGGTTCGGGGCGCCCGTCGTTGGTCGCATCGGCATGCTCGGCTTGCTCGAGCTGTACCTCGGCCTCGCCGGACCGCCGATGACTCGCTCACAGCGCGTGGCCGCGTTCCTGGGATGCCTGCGCAAGGCGGACGACGGTCAGCGCTTTTACTCGGCTTCGCTGCGAGCCGACGAGATGGGCGTCGCGTCTGAAGTGCTCAACTGGCGCGACGAGTGGATGCTCTACGGCTGGGACGGCACGGCGGGCGGTGAAGCCCCGAAGCGCGTGGCTGACCTGGCCGCCGTGCAGGCCATCTGCCAGGGGTTACTTCCCGCCGGAGAGGCAGAGCGGCTACAACTGGTCCAAGCGGCGCTCGCGGAGCACAAGGTGCCGCTTCAGGAGGTCCGGCTCGTCGATGACCGTGGCCGGTTTCCGAAACGGTGGAACGCGGTTCTTGCGCTGCTGCCATGCCGAGTCGACAGCGAACCGCAGCCTGCTGCTGCCGATAAATCCACGGCGCTCTGGCATCTTCAGCAGGCTGCGCTTGCCTCGCATTCGAGTGGCCACGTAGACGCGCTTAAGGACTTGGCAGATGACACAACTGTCCGGGTCTATCGAGCCGACAGCACTGACGTTGCGATTCATTGGCTGGTCGGTAGTCGCAAGGGCGCCGCGGTTGACCAGACGTTGGTCTGCGAACAAGAGGGGCCCGCACTCGACGACGTCTTCAGAGCAAACAGCGAACCAGTTTGTGGCTTTGACCGCCCAAGCGCGTATCGCCCGGCCCTCCAAGCTCTTCCTCTGGCGCTCGAGCTCCTGTGGAAGCCGGTCGATGTTCATCGCGTACTCGAGTTCCTCGTCCATCCCTACGGGCCGTTCAAGCGCAAGGCCCGGCGACTCCTGGCAAAGGCGTATGCACGGCAGCCGGGGTACGGAGGCGATGACTGGAAGGCGGCGAAGGCAGCCATCAAGGCCATGGAAGGGGGCGAACAGCTCGCCGCGGAGGTTGAGTTCTGGTTTGAGGCCCAGCACTGGCCGCGCGCGGATGGCGCACCTTTCGAGGCTGTGGAAGTTCGCGTTGACCGGGTGGTCGCCGCGCTACGGGTTTACTTGACCGCGCAACGAGATGACCTGCCGGCGATTCGAGGGGGCATCCGCCAAGGGCAGGCCTTTCTCGACGCGCTGGCCGAACTGAAGTCGCAAGGGTTGGAGCGGCTCTCCCCGCGACACGTAGAACAGCTGCTGGCACAGTCAACAGTCGCTGGAGCCGGCAACCCCTACGCGGAGCCTGAAGTGGGCTGCCGACGCTCAGCCACGATTGCGACCCTTGGCGCCCTGGAGCCGGCGAAGGAAGTGGTGTGGTGGATGCCCTCCACGCCAGTGCTGCCGCGGCCTCACCCGTGGTCACAGGCGGAGGTGAGGGCACTCAGGGAGCGGGGGACCGAGCTGCGCGACATGGCAGCCGAGCTCAATGCGTTGGCCAAAGACTGGCTGCGGCCGTTGCTCGCCGCCCAGGAAAGCTTTGTCCTTGTCTTGCCGCCGGCGGCCGACGAGGAACATCCAATCTGGCTTCTGCTGAGACGGCTGCACCCGAATCTCGTCGTGCGCCACGTCGAGACGGAGTTCGCAGCGAGCGCCACCACTGAGGTCAGCCTGGACAAGCGCCTTCCCGGGCTGACGCGGCGGATGCACATCCCATCGGACATGGCCAGCGCGCGGTCTAGACAGTCTTTCACGTCGTTGGTGGAGCTGTTCGACAACCCGGCTGTGGCGGTGCTAAAGGATGCTGCCAACCTAAAGGGCACCACTTTGATGGCGGTCGAGGACGAGAACCGGCTGCTCGGGACACTTGCCCATCGCTTGGTCGAGAAGTTGTTCGAAGCCGCGGGCGTCCTCTCGTGGACCGCCGACCAAGTCCGGTCCTGGTTCGACGTCAACGCCGATGCCCTCATCGACGCCGAGGGCGCACCGCTCCTCATGCTGGGCTTCGGCATCGCGTTACATCGGTTCAAAGGAACGGTTCGCGACTCGACCGTCGAGCTGGTTGGCCACCTCCAGTCTGCGGGCGTGGTCAGCGTTCGAATGGAGGTGCAGTACGAGGGAGAGGTCTTCGGAGTGCCAGTCACTGGCAAGGTGGACCTGTTGGCTGAGCTGCCTGGGTCGCGCTTAGCGCTCCTGGACCTCAAGTGGTCAGGCGAGCGCAGGTACCGTGAGCGCTTGGAGACAGGCACTCATCTGCAGTTGGCCATCTACTCATCGTTGGTAGAGCAAAACGAGGGTCAGGCGCCAGTCGAGCTGGCGTTCTACGTCTTCGACAGTTGGGCCATCCTGGCGACATCCGACAGCGTCTTCCCTCGAGCAATCGTGTGCGCTCTACCACCGGGCGCGACAGTGCCGCTGTTGCTCAAGAAGGCTGAGAAGAGCTGGCATTGGCGCTGCGCACAGCTGGCGAACGGCGAGCTGGAGCTCGTCGATACCCGCCTAGGTCCCCTCGAAGAGTTCCAGGGTGAGGAAGGAACTCTTCCCGTCAACGAGGGCAAGCGGTGGAACGCGGAGTACGTCGCTCTCCTGGGCTGGGAGGCCGGTGTATGAACCCCATTGAGTTCGTCAGCGCAGGCGCCGGAAGCGGCAAGACATACCGGCTCACGACCATCCTGTCGGATGCCTTGGCGACCGGCACCGCCCGCCCATCGGGCGTGGTGGCCATGACGTTCACGCTGAAGGCCGCGGCCGAGCTTCGGCAACGCGCGCGCAAAGCATTGCTCGACCAAGGCCGCCTCGACCTGTCGACTGCCATTGGTCAGTCCCGCATCGGAACCGTGAACGCGGTCTGCAACCAGTTGCTCCAGCGGCACTGCTTCGAGCTCGGGCACTCGCCGGACCAAACCGTCCTGTCGGACGCCCAATGCAAGCAGATGCTGCGCAAGGCGCTTGAGGAGGTTCTCGACCCGGCCGAGCGCGACAAGCTGGTCTGGCACGGCGACCGGTTCGAGCTTGAGCGTGACGACTGGGACAAGCCGGTGCGGTTCATCGTCGACGCAGCGCGGTCTAACGGCATCAGTGCGGAAGCCCTCCGAGCCATGGGTCCTGCGAATGCAGACGCCTTGCTTGCGAACTGGCCCACGCCCCACGGCGACGGTCCTGACCTGACCGCGCGCATGGTCGGCGCGCTGAACGCCACCACCGCGGCCGTGGAGCAGCACGTCGCAGAGGTGAGGGCCACGGGTAAGGAGCCGCAGAAGAACACGCAGAAAGCCTTGGAGAAGCTCCGCGACACTCGGAAGGACTTCGCGCAGGGCACGTGGACCTGGGCACAGTGGGTGGCGCTAGCCCAGCTCGACGCCGGGGCCAAGTTGCGCAGCGTTGTACAACCTGTCCAAGACGCCGCGGCGGCGCACGAGCATCATCCTGACTTCCACGGCGAGATTCGGCAGTATCTGGCCCTTGTCTTTGACCTCTCGGCGTTGGCTCTGACCAGCTACGAGGAGGCGAAGCGCGAAGCAGGAGCCCAGGACTTCACCGACCAGGAGATGCTGTTTCTCCGTGCCTTGCACGACAGCGAGACCGTCAGACAGGCTCTGGCGGAAGAGCTCGACCTGGTGCTGGTGGACGAATTTCAGGACACGAGCCCGATTCAGCTCGCCGTGTTCGTCGAACTCGCGAAGCTGGCCAAACGCTCGGTCTGGGTCGGCGACCCGAAGCAGGCCATCTATGGCTTCCGCGGTACCGACTCGCGGCTGATTGCTGCGGTGCTTGACGCCATCCCGTCGTGGGGAGGCGCCATTGGTGAGCCGCTGACGAGTTCACGCCGCTCGGTGCCGTCCTTGGTGAAGCTGGTCAATCAGGCGTTCCTCCCCGCATTTCCGCAGTTGAAGCCCGAGGCGATAGCTCTTGCCCCTGTCAGGACCGAACACCCCTCGCAGCCGTCGCTCATCACGTGGACCATAGACAGCTCGAACGTCGGCCAAGACCATCAAGCGCTCGGTCCGGCGCTAACGGAGCTTCTGGCTTCTGGGCTTCAAGTTCAGGACGTGGTGACCGATGAGTGGCGCGCCTTGACTGCAGGTGACATCGCAGTGCTGTGCCGCACGAACAAACAAATTCCTCTCGTGGCGTCGGCACTGTACGAATGGGGGCTGCCATGTGTGAGCACCCGGCCGGGCCTCCTGGCGACGCCCGAAGCCACGCTCGTAGTTGCCTGCCTGCGGCGGATGCACGACCCCGGTGACACGGTTGCCACGGCGTCCATCGTCTCGCTTTCTGACAGCGTGCCCGCAGAGGCATGGTTAGACGACAGGTTGCGGCACCTGAAGGCTGGCGGAGCAGCCGTGTCGTGGAGGGCGCAGGGCGCTGATGCGCACCCGCTAGTGGCTCGCCTCGAAGCCTTGCGGGTCCGATTGGCGGCTCTAACGCCGTTCGAAGCGATGTGTCTGGCCAAGGCGGAGTCCGATGTCTGGCGTGCGGCGTCACATTGGTCTCTCAACCCCAAGGAAGCTGCCGCCCGCGCCGCGAACGTCGAAGCACTCGTTCGCATGGCGGCGACATACGAAGACGAATGCCGCTCCAGCAAGCGTCCGGCGACGGTGGCTGGCCTGTTGCAATGGCTCGCGGAGCAAGCGGCCGCCGGCCTGGACGCCAGAGCGATGGCGTCCGGCGGTGCCGTCGAGGTGAGCACCCAGCACGGCGCTAAGGGTCTGGAGTGGCCAGTTGTCATCCTCACCGGGTTGGACGAGGACGCTCGGTCGGACCTCTGGAGTGTGCGAACCCGCACCGACGGCGACTTCGACGCGCAGGACCCGTTGCGTGGCCGCTTCGTTCACTACTGGCCTCGTCCCTACGGGCCCCGCCGCTTGCCCGACGTAGTAAGGCGTGCCCAAGCCTGTGCCCTTGGCGTCGAGATGCAGGAGCAGGCGAGCGATGAGCACAAGCGTCTCCTCTACGTGAGTTGCACCAGAGCCCGAGACATCATGGTGCTGGCACACCGTAGCAGGGCAGGGACCGCCTGGCTGGACGCAATTGGCGCGTCCGAACTGTTCTTCGATGGCGAAGGCGACATCACACTCGACGACGCCACCATCGTGCGCAGGACTCGGCGCTACTGGACCATCCCGGAAATAGCTGCCATACCGCCCTCGCAGGTCGGGGTCGCACGCCGTTGGCTCGTACCGAAGACCCGCCAAGAGCACCAGCCGCTGTGGCTACGCCCCAGCTCTGCGGAGGCTGGAACGTACCGCACCGAAACCATCGAGGTTGTCGGGACCCGGGTGCCGCTAAAGGCGAAAGTTGACATGACGGCGGTCGGCTCGGCGGTGCACCACTGCATTGCGTTCTACCTTGCCTCGAGCGGCGTTGCCACCAAGGAAGACATCGCTGCCGTCCTTGCTCGGTGGCGCATCGGTACCGCTCTGGACTCTGAGGCCGTGCTCGGACAGGCGCATGCGCTTCTGCGCTGGTTTGAGAGCAAGTGGCCAGGCGCGAAGGTCTGGACTGAGGTGCCGGTCGAGGTCAAGCTGAAGTCAGGTCGCGTCGTGCGAGGGCAAATCGACCTGCTCATTGAACTGGGCGACGGCTGGGTGCTCGTTGACCACAAGGCGGACCCCCGGAGCGCGGCAGACGGAGACCGCCTTGCTGAAGCGCACGGCGCTCAATTGGATGCTTACGCAGAGGCTGTGCTTGAGGGGACGGGGCGGCCCGTGATGGAGCGGTGGCTGTTCTTGCCGGTGGCAGGGCAGGCGGTCCGCGTTGGTGAGGCCGCGACGGCTCAACTCGCTGCCGCAACCTCAGCAGCATAGAGATGGAAACCCATCATGAGAACCCGCCGCCATTCAAAGGCGGCGGTGACGGTGAATCGCTCGCCGAAGAAGGCGCCCCGCAAAAGAAGGCAACGGCGCGCTCCGCTTCCTCAGTCCAGTCGTTCATTTGCTTTCTCTCGCGCAATGTGAAAGAGCTTCCGATGCTCCTGGTCGATGGCTTCGCTCGTTGCTCCCAAGCGCTCGCCATAGCGGCGGTTCATCCCAGCGAATACGTCTCGTACCGTGATTCCAAGCGCCTGCTCTGGGAACAAGCGGGTAAACCGGTACAGGTCCCCGGCGAGGAGATTCTCTGAGGTGGAGGCCGGTAACACCTTGCCTGTCTCGCTGACGGCTGTACGCGTGGCACAAGTCGCCCAAAAGCAGGTCGCCCAACACTCAAGCACGTCCTCAGGAAAGCCCAGGTTGTCATCCGCCTCCAGACGGAGGCTCTTGACTAGCGGCGCACGGGTTCCGATGTGGTCGCGGAAGAAGTCGAACAGCAATCGGTTCGCGAGGCGGCGCCAGCTCGCGTCCCCGCCAAAAGGGAGAACCTGTCTGCGACGGACCTGAGCAGCCACGTCTCGCGGTAGCAGGTCATTCTTCTTGCTGCCCGCACCCAACACCACAACTAGCAGGGCTCGAAGGCGAAGCAGGTCAATAGTCCCCAAATACTGACCGCCTATAGCTTGCTCGCGCAGGCTCTTGAGGAAGACATCGACACCATCAACGATGTTCCGCTGCGTGTCTTGAACGTACTTTTGGCGTTGTCGCAAAAGCCTCTTCGCTTCGGCGGCATGTTCTGGCTCCACTTGGTTAGCTGCCAGTTGCTGAAACTCTCCGGACTCCAAGGCCGCAGCCCCATCGGAGGTCTCGTCCCCCATGCTCAGTGTCGGTGCGGGGCCTTCGTCCTCCGATTCTTCTGCGACGTCCAAGGCCGCCCGTTTGCCTATGAGCGCGTTGAGGAACCCTCTCACCGATTCGTGATGGGTCGCGGCCAAGTGGCTATCTGCCGATGCGGCGGGGTCATCCTCGGCGCGTCGGCCTGCTACAAACGCCTCGTAGGGGAGAACCTTTGAGTCCGGCGCTTGTTCATCTGTGTGCCTCTGTTGGGGCGCTTGTTCAATTGCTCCGCGCGAACCGCGCATCTCACGCTCCGCTGCGGTGAGCCTCTGGATGACCTCCAGCAGCCAGAGACCTTCGGACGCTTCCTCGTCATCTAGCAGCTCAAGCGCGCTCTCGACGCCTCGCCCCGCCGTGCGTCGTTGAGCTTCGTGAATCGCTTGCTCTACAACCACTACCGCGAGTGACGACTCGAACTCTCCGGAACGAGCTCGCGCAAAGTGAGGGGCGACAGTGCCTTCAATCCGGTAGGATGGCGGGCTATCTTGAGCGCCTACCCTATTGAGCGCACCTGCAGCTGGCTCCCCGCTCTGGCCGAAGAGTTCAATGGTGGCTGAGACTGGGGACAGGCTCGTCGGTGGCCACCAGCGCAGCAAGTCGCCCGACAACTCGAATCGTCCCGGAAGCTTTGCCTCAAGGTCAGACATAGGTAGTTCGTCGGCCGGGTTGAAGGGCGGCACGTCTGAAGCAGTGAGCTCCCCCCCAGGCGATAGCGCAGCTTCTAGGCCAAGCATCCGTACGGCATCACCCGCTGGCAACTCTCGGAACAAGCAAGCTTCCTCGTTGACTCCAGCGTTGCCGGCAGTACCCAAAGCTGCCTCGGTGCAGTTTGCGCTTCCGAACAGGAGGCAGTCACCGCCGTCACTCTCTGCAATGACAACCTTTGCGTGCGCAAACCTGCTGGCATTCGCACCTTGCACATGGCACACGTCAAAGAGTTCGATGCCTGCCTCGCTGGGATGCGCGTGTATTGGGTACAGAGCCGACTGCGGCTGAATAAGCGCTGCAGCCGTGGGCGCATCAAGGCGATTGCGAAGAGCTCTGAGTGTGCGCAGGTCATGGTCCCAGTACGGACTCACCACGACAAGGCGCTTGACGACGCGGTTGCCTACCAGCTCAACGAAACGCGCTCCGATTCCCCTCGCATCGTTGCTGGAAAGGAAACCCAATGTCATCCCTCCTTGGAGCTCGACAGTGGCCTTGGCGGAGGATGCGGGAGGCAGCCAGCGCGCTCTCTTCAGCGCCCATTCGACTTGGCGGCGGGCTGCCGAAGTTCGCTCGAGGAACTGGAGCAGGTAGTCGACGGCAGCTCTCAACAGGGGGGCACCTTCCATCGCGTCATCAGCAGCTGCAACCTCTCCGGCAATCTCGAGATTTCCGGCGACGCCGGCGGCGGTCATGTTCGCCGATGCCACCAAGAGTCGACCCGACGTCTTGCCCAGCTGGAGTATCAATTTCGGATGGAAGACGCCAGCACACTGCGCACCGACCACGGAGTAGCGGCGGCCAGCAAATCTCGGACGATGTGCTGCGTCAGCCAGTGCCTGCACGAGCATGCGAGCATCGGCCACGAGTACGTTGTTGTTGCAGCCGGCATCGCGCAGACGCGGCAGGGCGATAGCCTCGTAGGCATCGAAGTCAACGCCGAAGGTGGAAATGATGCTCGTGTGGTACCCGCCCGCGGAGAAGCAGTTGAAGAGCTTCATGCTGCTTCGATGAGACGCAACCCTGCGGTGGTCGGACCGCTGGTACCGAGCAGATGTATGTCTTCGAGGAACGCGACTGCCGAGGAGAGTCGTGGGTTTGTGAGGACCGGGCCGTCCTTCCGGCGGAGGCGAACGCGCCCCTCGTCAGACTCAAGCAAGAAGGTGTAGTCGCCCTGGCCTCGGAACTTCTGGATGGCAACCCAAAGGTGACGGTCCAGCACACGTTGCTTCACGATGCGCGTCAGCAGCGTCTCGAGGGGCTCTTTGGCGTGTGCCTCGAAGAAGCGCAGTTCGGTGACGAGCGAGCGTAGGAAATCACCTTTCGCAAGCACAGGCAGTTCGCGAGCAATCTGCTCAAGAAGCTGGCCGAATCGCTTGTACAGCACCGTGAGAAGCAGCACCGCACTACGCGCCGAGTCCTCGCTTGTGACAACCTCTGCTCTCGAGCTCTTGAGAGCCGCTCGTTGCAAAACGAACTCACTCAGCGGCTCCTTGTCTGACTCTGGGTTGTCAGCGAGCGTTAGTGACGCGGCGTGCCGGTCCCAGGAGTCTGCATTGCGGGAGCCAAGGGCCGACATCAGCTGCGAGACGGTTTGGCCTACGAGTCTCTCGAATGGCATTCCCGTCGGTGCCCCCTCGAGGATGTCCAGGGCGAGTTTGAGGATAGTCTCGTAGCTCACGTGCAGCATGTCATTTGCCTGGTAGACCGCCCAAGCAAACCTCTGCTTGTCTTCTTCGTCGCCAAGCGCAGGGAAAGAGTCGCCACTACCCAGGTGTGAGGCGTATAGCGCCCAGCGGATGGCATCTACTCTCATGGACCTGCCATGGCTCTTGGCAGTTTTCAGCACAAGACGCAGGCTGCAACTTCGTGAGATTGCGCGAGGCTCTCGGGAGCGATGTCCGACGAGCAGCAAATCCTCATACAGGTCGCGCTCCGGCCCTGACGCGGAAATCTGTGACGGGAGCATCGCCGTCAGTTGCGCCAGGGCGCTCTTGCCAACCACGCCAGCTTGAGCGGCACTAAGGAAGCAGTCGGCTGACGCGCCGATTGCAGCCGCGAAGGCTTCAGCTAACTTGTCCCCTGTACCTTTGGTTGGCACCGGTACACCGTGGCCGGACACAGACTCCAGGACACCGATGTCCTCAAGTTGACTGCCATAGGCCGCGCCGAACGCACCGAACTTCTGTTTGAGGTACTGCTGCTCGCCTTCACGTCGGTCCGTCGCAGGGTGAAATGCTACTTCGCCTTCGGTGGAAGCGAGTGCCTGGGAGGCCCAGTCAACCCCTGCCACGCCGCGCTCGCCTCCGGCGTGGACAGCGATGAGCGCGTACAGAGCCTCGGCCCGCCGCAAGTACAGACACCATCGCTCCACAGAGGTATCTCCAACGTCCATTGCGTACCGGCGTGCGAGCCATGCGTAAAAGCCGTAGTACCGCATTCGCAATGTCACGTTGCTGATGCCAGGCACGAGTTGCTGGTAGAGGGCGACACTGGTGGTCTGCATCCCCAGCGGGTCCAGGCCGCGCTTCTCGGCCTTCGTCGTCCACTCGGGATAGCCTAGGCGGCTCGCCGAAGTTGCCATCGCGTCAGTTCCCTCCTAGGCCTCAGTTGCTAGCTCGAATGGTCCCGTCCAGGTCGGAACCCAGCCCAAGAGCTACCAGCCGGTCTACCGCGGCGTTGACTCTGGCTTCGGACTCCGCTGGCGTTCTCGCCATACCGAGCAGTCGACAAACCGAGCGTGCAATGTCTGGCCGGGGTGATGCGCCCGCGTGTCTGAGCACGTGAAGCGCCAACCCTGACAACTCCTCGAGACACACATCGTCCGTGTGCCGGCGAGACGCCTCGTTGTGGTCGCAAACACGAGAGTCGCTCCAACTATCGGGATTCGCGTCCGTGGGCCAGTAGAACGTGTTTCCCACCTCAACGGTTCGCTTGATGTCGCGCGGAATCAGGTTCTTGAGGCGCTCGACTATCCGCGAGCCAGTCCGCTCCAGTCCCCAGGCACGGGCAACTCGACGAAACAGGACCATCTCAGGAATCGGCCCCTCAGCCTCGACAGCTGAGGCCAGGTGTCGGGACAGCGTTGCAGCCGAACGCAACTCATAGAACTGCACCGGGTCACCCGATGGCAGCGATGCGGGGCTGAACACCCGCAGCTGTTGCCCGCCAGGGGTGGCGGTCACAGACTGCTCCGTCGGGACCATCGCTTCGCCACCGGACGACGGTGGCAATGGTTCTTCCGGACGTTCGACCTGAACAGGCTCGCCAATCGACGCTTCGGGCTGCGTGGTTTCGGCCACCTCCTCTTCGAGGAGGGCGTGCAGCCAGGCCGTCAACGATTCAATCTCGCCTTCGGGGTTCATCCACCAATCGGTCGACCAGATGCGGTGAATGCGCCACCCCAGACCCTCCAGCACGTGTTGTCGGAGCCTGTCTCGGTCGCGGGCAGTAGCCCCAGAGTGGTACGACGCGCCATCGCATTCGACGCCCACAAGGTACCGGCCTGGTGCTCGGGGGTCGACGACGCCGATGTCGATGCGGTAACCGGAACACCCGACCTGCGGATGGACCGTCCAGCCTCGGTCCCGAAGCATCCTGATGACGGCGACCTCGAAGGGGCTGTCCGGCTCGAGCCCTGTCGGTGAGCTCTGCTCCACGAGCGCCCGCGGGCCGTTGAGAGCGAACTGCAGGTAGTGCTTCAAGTCTCGCGCTCCGGCTGCGCGGACCTTTGCCAGGTCGATTTGCTCCGGCATCAACGTCGAGTAGATGACAACGGCCTCCCGGGCTCGCGAGATGGCGACGTTCAACCTGCGGTGGCCACCCTCTCCGTTGAGGGGACCGAAGTTCATCATCGTCTTGCCCGCAGCGTCCGGTCCGTAGGTGATGGAGAAGTAGATGACGTCGCGCTCGTCACCTTGGACGTTCTCAAGGTTCTTGATGAAAAGCGGCTCGTGCGAGTTCGCAGAAATTGCGCGGTCCAACGCTTGGTTGGCCCTGCGGCGAGCGTCCAGAAGCGTTTCGATGAGCGCCTGCTGCGGCTGATTGAACGTGACGACACCCAGTGTCAGCAGCTTCTTGGTCGCATCAAGGTAGTGCCGCTCGATGCCGCTGACCACGGCTTCGGCCTCGATGCGGTTTGTTCGGCTGGCACCTCGGTCGTAGACGCCGTGGACTCTCTCGAAGCGCACTGCCACGTCGTCAGTAACCGGTGAAGGGAATGTGATGAGCTTGGAGTCGTAGTACGCGACGTTGGAGAAGGTGATGAGGCTCTCGTGCCTGCTGCGGTAGTGCCACTGCAGGCTCAGACGATTCATGCCTGCCCCAAGGCACTCATCGAGAATGCTCTCGAGGTCCTCGACCTGCTCGTCCGAGTGGTCTGTTCCATCCGTGTCGGTGGACTTGTGGAAGAAGTTCGTTGGCGGCAGTTGCTTGGGGTCTCCGACGACTGCCAACTGCTTGCCCCGCGCGATAGCGCCGACGGCGTCCCAAACCGGAATCTGCGACGCCTCATCGAACACCACGAGGTCAAACTGTGAGTGGCCCGCGTCAAGGTACTGAGCGACCGACAGCGGTGACATCAACAGGCAAGGCTTGAGCTTGGGCAGCAGCGTGGGCAGACCACGAACCAACTGCCGGACTGGCATGTGACCCCGCTGTCTCTGCATCTCTCGGCGAAGGCGTCCCAGCTCGGTGTCCGCTCCGACGACGACGCCTGACGGCGAGGGAACTTTCCCTGACAGCTTGGCCGCGATGTACTTCTCAGTCAGCCGCTGGAACTGCTTGTCAGCCTGCCTGAACTCATGAATCTTCCGCTCGTGGTCGGCGCTTGAGAACGTGCGAAGGACGGGGTCGTTGTCGATGGTCTTCTTGACCCACCAGTTTCGATAGCTGAACTCGAAGTGCGAAGGACCATCGGCTAAGGAGACAGACCCACTCTCAAGGCTCCCGACCAAGCCTTGAAGACCTTGGGCGATGGCCTGGTCACGCACGTTTCGCCAGAGGCACCAAGGTTGTAGCAGTCGCTTGGCGCTCTGCCAGCCCGCAACGGTTCCGAGAACGCGCTCCAGTCCTCCATCTGAACCCGGAGGACCGACCAGCGGTGCGATAGGCCGCGCGGCGGCGTCGATGGCGTCAAGCTTCTGCCTGACCGCACGCCAGGCATCACGGTAACTGAGCAAGGCACGACCGACCTGGCCACTCGGCGCCAGCAGCGCTCGGTTCTCTGCCACCAGTGGTTGAAGGCGCACACGTATCGCCGTTGCGCGTTCGGCGTCCTCACCGGCGACAACGGTGACGGCTTCGGCGAACCGCGCTGCCCACTGCTCGTGGTCCGCAAGGCCCGCCCAGTTTGTCTTGATGCCGGAATAGCTGTCCTGCAAAAGCGACTCTGCGTCGGCGTGCATGGACCGAAGGAACTGGTCCTCCTCGTTGACATCTGCCAAAGAGCCCAACATGTCTTGAAGGGCGGAGTCCACCGGCGGCTTCCCGTCCGCTCGGAAGCTGGCAAGGCGTCCCTTGATGCCGCGCTTGGCTATGAACGACTTGGGCCACCAAGTTGCAACCGCGCGCGACCACTCGGCTCGCAACTCCGTCCCATTGAGTTTGGCCAGGTCATGCTTCCAGCCTGCGCCAACCTTGTCCCAGTGCGCGGTTCGCAGCTTGCCGTGCTTCACCAGCGAATGAATGCGGGCGCGAACATTTGCGTCGTGGGCCTGCCGGGCCAGGCCCATCGGCACCTTTGGTGCACCCAGCAGGACGTCGGCAAGTTGGTCTATGGCGGCGTAGCTCTCGAGGCTCAAGCCGGCGGTTGGGTAGTCCAGAACTCTGCCGACGTTTTGCGCCTGCTCGCGCATCGCGCCGATGGCGGTGCTCAGGGCTTGGGCTTCAACAAGCAGTTCGTCTTGCCAGGTCGGCGACCAATCGCCTCTGCCGATGAGCGAAAGAGGGTGTCCTTGCAACGTTCCGAGGGAGCCCGCGAGTGCGGACATCCGCCGCGAGGTCTCGCGCAGCTTGTCGAGTTCCACCTGCGAGTGGGTGAGGGCATCGGCCCACGGCATTGGTGATGGCTCCTGCCCGGAGTGCTCGATGCAGGTTCCTATGGCGTCGTAGACAGTGAGTCCGCTGGCGTGCGAGCGGTGAAGGGAAGCAACGAGTGCATTCAGCTCGTGTCGGAGCTGCGCCAACCGCTCCGCCTCGCGCTCCCAGTCCTGTGCAGCTCGCTGGCCCACGATGTCGAGGGCCTTGCCCAACTGCTGCACGACTTCCGTCTTCTTGGCCTTCGACGAGTGCAGCTCCAGGCAGAACGGGCCCAGGCCGATGCTGACAAGGCGACGATGCACAACCTCCAGGGCGGCAAGCTTCTCCGATACGAAGAGAACTGTCTTGCCCTGCGCAAGCGTGTGAGCAATCAGGTTGGTGATGGTTTGGCTCTTCCCGGTGCCCGGGGGTCCTTCCAAGACCAGGTCTCGTCCCGCATCAACCACGCAAATGGCTTTGAGCTGGGATGAGTCCGACAGGAGAGGGGCAAGGATGTCTTGCGGCCGATGCGAGTCGTCCAGGCGCTCGAAGTCGCCGTCCTTCTCGTCTCGGGCGAAAGCCTGGCCGGGGTGGTCGATGAGGTGCTTGACGACCCGATTGCCTTTCAACTGCTCCGTACGGTCCTGGAGGTCCTTCCACATCAGATACTTTGTGAACGAGAAAATGCCGAGGTGCGCTTGCTCAAGCACCTCCCACTTGGGAATCTCACGTACGGCGAGCCGGAAGGACTGCAGCACCTTTTCGACGTCCACCCCCTTGTCGTCGGTCGCGATGACTTCAAGACCGGTGGTCCGAATCTCGAACGAGTGCTTCAGCAGTTGCAGCAACGTCGGGTTGACGATGGCCTCGTCGTCGTGGCGAGTGAGACGAAAACCGCTGCGAACTGACTGCCGTTGCAGCGAGACCGGTATCAACAGTATTGGCGCCAGATGCACAGCCTCGGCCCTTTCGGCCTCGGTCCAGCGGAGGAGCCCGATTGCAAGGTAAAGCGTGTTGGCGCCGCCCTCTTCAAGGCCTGTCCGGGCTGCGCTGAAGATGGTCAGCAAGTTGCCATCAAGCGCCTCCTGTGCGACTTTCGCGAGCAGTTCCTTGTTTGCCAGTGCCTCGATGGCCATGTCGTCGAGTGGCGTCCTACCACCCCGGTCCGCGTGGACCTGCGCCATGCGTGGGTCCTTGCCCTCCATGATGGGCGGCAGCGGGCGAATCCGGAACTCGGTCCCCTCCGCTAGAGCGTCCTCCAGCTTTGCCAAGTCTGGTGCCACGAACTGCAGCGTTGACTTCGTTGGCTTGAAGTTGAGGAGCCGGTTTCTGAGAGTCAAGTCCAGCAGCTTGGACTTCCACTTTGACAGGCGGCCTTCTGGGGTGTCTTCAGCGGGCAGGTCGAGCGGCGTCAAGAACTCCGGGTCAAGCGCCGGCAGACGAGGGGTAGGCTCTATCGCAACCGGTGTCTCTTCGGCCCCGGCTTCGACGCGCTTTGCCATCGCCGTGCGGGAGGGCAGCGGCTTGATTTGCAGTTCGCGCGCCCGATGGATGTCGACCGCGTAGCGGAAGCTGTCTGCTTCCAGTAAGTGGGCCTGCCCTTGTTCAAGGGCGATGCGCAGCGAAGGGCGGCGGCTGGGGTGCTGAGCGACACCTGTTGTCTCGAACGTCAGAAACTCGCCGCTGTCCACGCGCTTGCGCACGGCCTGCACGTCATCTGTCAGTGGGTCGGGAAAGCAAGCCGAGTGCAGCCACACACCCACCCAGGCGTGCCCCTCTTTCATCAAGACGACCGCGCGCAACCCGGCTTGTTCCAGGCATGAGGCAAAGAGCATGGTCAGGTCGAGGCAGGTCGCTACGCGCGTCTCCAGCACGCGCTCGGGCGTTCTTATCTTCTGACCGTCCGTACCGAACGACGCTGCGGGTTCGGCGTATTGCAACGAGTGAGCGCAAATCGTGCTGTACAGCGCCGAAACCTGCTTCCATACGACATCGCGGCTCTTGGACTGGTAGCCGTTCATCGAGAGCTCGGGGAACTCCGAGCGCAACAGCTTGGATGCCGCAGCGATGAGTAGGTCGACTGCCGGATTGTTCGGCATGCAGAAGGCAGCCAACAGCTCGGGCAGCGCACGCGTTCCGGCCCACTGGTCGTACGCGAGGACTTCCATGGGCTGCCCCGTGTGAGCGAGCTCCTCTGTCCCGGAAAGCACTGAGACCTTGATGGTCGCGGTGACCGACTCCTGCAGCTCCGCGAGGAACGTGTGGTCAGGATGGAGGTCAATGGGCGAGATGCGCCGGGTCTCGCTGGGACCAAGGCGGTCGAATCGGACCTTGATGCCTTTGGCGAACCGAGGGTTGCAAGTGATGAGCACCTGCAGGTTCTCGACCGACTCCGTGCCGTGGTTCGTCAGTCGCAGCGAGCGAAGGACAGGAACGGAGTTCTGGATGGAGGCGTAGCCAAGCGTGGCATCCGACTCAATCTCGATAGCGATGCCCGTCGGTCCCTCGACGGCAGCAACGCCCGCCTCTTCGTCGCGGCTTCCCATGTCAACGGCCTCCCTGGCAGCGCTATTGTTCGATGCTTGTGTCCACTTGTATCACTCCGGCCCAGTACCGTGGGGGAGTAACCGTGCAATTTCCCTTTGTGAGGTCCTAGGGTCATCCCGTAGGTCACGTTGGCCGACGCGCGCGCGCATGCAACGACAGCGTGAGGCTGCGCGGAAGTAAGGAATCTCGACACGTCGCCGCGCTAGCCTTCTGTCAGAACAACTGCGCTGCAACGCCATGCCTGAAGTCGATGGAGAAGCAACGGAATCGTCACCGACGAGCCAACCGAAACCCTCAGAACTGCTGTCGCGCGAACAGCTCTACGAGCTGGTGTGGCGGGAGCCGATGCTGCGAATCGCCGAGAGGCTCGGTGTGTCGTCGAGCTACATGGCACGGGTCTGCATCGAACTTCGCGTGCCGCGGCCACAGCGGGGGTACTGGGCGCAAATCGAGTTTGGCAAGGCTCCGTCGAAACCGGACCTGCCACCGGCGCTACCTGGCGGCCTCATCGAATGGCGACCAGGCAGTGCGATTGGAACAACCCTTCGGTCCGTCGCGCGGTCGGCAAAGTCCACCGCGCCGGTGCCGATTGGCGGAGACTCCGACTCTCCCCAGACCGAGCCGAGAGCGCGCAGCACCGGCAAGAGGCCTGCGTTTGTGGCCAAGCGCCACGAACTTCTCACTGGCGTCAAGCCGCGCTTCCTCAAGACGCGCAAGGTTGAGAACGGCATCCTGCGGCCGTACAAGCGCTTGCTTGTGGACGTGATGTCCTCCGAGGCGAAATTAGACGAGGCATTGGACGCGGCGCAAGCCTTGTTCAGCGCGCTCACGGCCAAGGGCTTCCACGTTGGGTTTTCGGCGCCAGGTGCGCAAATGCGCCGCGCAGACATCGACCTCCTGGACAAGCCGTCGAAGCGGCACTACCACCGCAGCACCTGGGCGCCGGAGCGGCCGACAGTCGTCTTCATTGGCGAACTGGCCCTTGGCCTCACGGTCTTCGAGATGACCGAAGAGGTGGAGGTCGTCTACGTCAACGGGCAGTACCTCCCTGTGCGAACTCTGTCCGCTCTTCAGTTGCGGCGGTACACCGGGCCGCACCACTGGACGTCGAAGGAGGAGAGAGCAAGCGGTCGTCTGTGCGTTCAGGCCTACTGTCCGTCGTGGAGGGTCAACTGGACAAAGCGATGGCAGGAAGAGAAGCCGGGGGAGTTCACCTCTTTGGTCCCGGCTGTCGTGCGAGAGCTGGAGGCTGTTGCGCCCGAACTCTCAAGGCAAATCGACCAAGCCCGGCTGAAGGCCGAGGAGGAACGCCGGAAGTGGCAGGAAGACATGCGGCGTCGAGAAGAAGCAGCCGAACGCGCCCGCCAGGAGAAGGCCAGGCAGGACGCTCGCCAGGAACTCCTCGCCGCCATCAGCGCCTGGGACGAGCAACGCCGGGTCCTCGAGTACTTCTCGGCCGTCGAAAAGGCGACGGCCCTGGCACCTGACGTTGACATGGTGCACATCTCTGGCCGGCTTGCGCTCGCGCGGGACCTGCTCGGCGACCTGAATCCTCTTGACCTGTTGAGGAAATGGCGAGCACCGAGCGAGAGAGGAGCAGGAAAAGCGTTCGCGGGCGAGGGCTAACGCTGCTACCCCTGCCTCAGCCTTCCAGCAGTTTTTTGAGAGCACGCAGGTCGCGGCGCACATGAGCGACATCGGCTGCAAACGCATCAGAGCGAACACCGGGCAGCCGCAGCACGATGAACGTCAACACGCAGCCGTCCCCGCACGGTGATACGCGGAAGGCGTTGTGAACGACCGTCCCATCGGGCAACGTCACATCGTGGTCCAGCACCCCGAACGCATTCTTCCGCGCCATCGCCACAGCGACCCGTCCCATTGGGGACTCCGTGAACCAGACGCCGTCCTCGCGATAAATGCCCGAGGCCAGACCGGACGCCCACTTCGGCAGGTTTTGCATACGTCGCGCAAAGTCGTAGACGACGGCTGTATCGACGGCCACGGCTTGCGAGACCACTCGAGACTCCAGCTGCATAACGCCTCCTGAATCCTTGACCTGCCCAGCCCGTCAACCAACGGCGACGTGCGCCGGCGAGCGGCCTTGTACGTCCCACCATCGTGGCAGAAGTTCCATGACCTCAGGCCGGGCGAAGCGGTCGTCTATGAGAAACAAGCTGCCACGGTCAGAAGGTGTCCTGATGACGCGACCAGCCGCTTGCACGACTTTGCGGATGCCGGGGTAGAGATAGGTGTACTCGTAGCCCGTGCCAAAGGTCGCGTCGATGGCCCGCTTCATCTCTTCGTTGACCGGATTGAACTGCGGCATCCCGAGGGTTGCGATGAACGCGCCGATGAGGCGCGTGCCGGGAAGGTCGATGCCTTCTGCGAAGGCGCCGCCGAGGACCGCGAAAGCGATGCCGGCGCTGTCTGGCGTGAACCTGGCGAGGAAGGCCAGCCGTTCGGCTTCGCCCATCTGCCGTGTCTGCTCCCAGACCGGAACGTTCGGGTGTCGAGCGGTGAACTCGGACAGCGCTTGCTGCAGGTACTCGAAGCTACTGAAGAAGGCGAGGTAGTTGCCTGGCCTCTCGGCGTACTGAGCCGCCATGAGCCCGGCAATCGGTGCCAACGAATCTCCCCGGCGGCGGTAGCGGGTCGAGATGCCGTCGACGATGCGCACCGCCAGTTGCTCGGCATTGAAGGTGCCTTCGACATCAAGCCACGCCGTGTCATCTGGCAAGCCCAGCGAGTCGGCGTAGAAGCGCTGCGGCGCCAGCGTCGCGGAGAACAGGACAGTGGCACGCGCCGCCGCAAATCGAGGCTTCAAGAATGGCGCCGGTACGACGTTGCGAAGGCACAGCATGGAAGACGGTTCGTGCGTGCCTTCAACTTCCGTGTTCCTCGCCTCGACGCTGACATCGAACAGCGAGTGCGCTCCGAATGACTCCGCGAGTCGGCCGAAGTGCAGGGCATCGAAGTAGAAGCGCAGCAGCGGGTCGTCGGCGCCGACGGCGCTGTCGGTTGCGAAATCTGAGATGGCCGACGCCGCGTCTCGCAGGCACGAGACCAGGTTCTCGGGCGGCTTGGCGTACGCCTTGTAAGGCGCATCCTGTGCCTTGACCAGCGCGCGCCATGTCCGCAGCACCCGACGCAGTGCGGGCTTGAGCTCCGAAGGCGCCACCCGGATGGCGGCTTGCAGGTCTGACTGCGTGAGTTCCGCGCTGTACATGCCGCGGGCCCGGTCGACCAGGTTGTGCGCCTCGTCGACCAACACGGCGACCCGCCAATCGTTCACGACGGTCAGTCCGTAGAACAGCGCGCCGCCGCTGTCGAAGTAGTAGTTGTAGTCGCCCACCACGACATCAGCCCAGCGCACCAGTTCCTGGCTGAAGTAGTACGGGCAGACCCGGTGCGCTCGCGCTAGGTCGCGCAGCGGCTCTCGTGTCATCTGCAGCTGACCAACGGCAGCTTCGCGCGCGGCGGGCAGGCGGTCGTAGAACCCCTTAGCCAGAGGACACGAGTCACCATGGCAGGCCAAGTCGGGATGCTCGCAGACCTTGTCGCGGGCAACGAGTTCGACCACTCGCAGCAGAGGAGAGGGTTGGCTGCGTTGCAACACGTCAAGCGCATCCAGCGCGACGGCGCGGCCGGCCGTCTTGGCGCTCAGGAAGAACACCTTGTCCAGCTTCTGGGAGGGCGCTGCCTTCAGCACCGGAAACAGCGTGCCCAGCGTCTTGCCGATGCCCGTCGGTGCCTGCGCCATGAGGCAGCGGCCCAGCTGCACCGCCTTGTAGGCGTTCTCGGCCAACGCACGCTGGCCACCCCGGAACGTCCCGTGCGGAAACGTGAGCGAGACGAGCCCGAGGTCGCGCGCGGCGCGGTGTGCCAGTTCCTGCCGTGCCCAGGCCAGGAATCGCGAACACAGCGACTCGAAAAACACCTTGAGCTCGCTGGCGCTGCACAGCTCGACGAACGGCGTCTCGGTCTCTGTGCCGATGTCGAAGTACACCAGGGACACACGCAGTTCGGCGAGGCCCAGCTGTTGGCAGAGCAGCCACGCGTACGCCTTGGCCTGCGCCCAGTGGAGCGCCCGGTGGTTCGCCGGCATGCGCTCCAACTCGCCCTTGAACGTTTTGACCTCTTCGAGCTGCCGCCGGAGATGCGCAACGACACGGCATTCATGGACCGCATCCACTGCTTCCTGCCTGGCTGGGATGTGCCGAAGCTGAATCCAGGACTGTTCACCGAGCACTTCGGCCTGGTGAGCGACTTCCTCTCGGAGTGCTTCACCCAGCTGCGCAACCAGAGCCGCGTGTCCGCGATGCAGGGGCGCGTGTATTGGGGCGGCGCACTCTCGGGCCGCGATACGAACGGCGTCAACAAGACGGTCAGTGGCTTGCTGAAGCTGCTGTACCCGAGCCCTGACGCTCAGGTGAGCGAGGAAGACCTCGAGTGGGCGGTGCGACTGGCCCTCGAGGTTCGCCGCCGCGTCAAGGAGCAGCAGAAGCGCATTGGTGCCGCCGAGTTCAGGAACACCCACTTCAGCTACACGATGGGTGCCGAGGGCGTCGAGAAGTTCGTCTCCACCCCCGAACTGCAGAGCCAGGGCGGCATCGGTGACGAGCCGCTCGAGTGCGGCCAGATTTGGACGCTCAGTCCCGGCGGGCAGGATGAGCATTCCGGGTTGTTCCGGCTCGAGGTGACCGAGGGGCCCGGCGGTGGCGTGCGGGTGCTCAACAACCCGGTGCCCGCCGCATTTAAGGAGTCCATTCGCTGCGCCGAGCAGAACCTCTATGCGCGGGCCCAGCAGCTCGTCGGCGACCGCGACCCGAGAGCCCACGAGTTCTCTGTACAACTGCGCAGCTTCGATGCCGCGAAGACCGGCGCCAAGACTGGTGTGGCTGCACTCATCGCGTTGGCCAGCGCACTGCTGAAGAAGTCTGTGCGCGGCGGCTTGGTCGTGGTCGGCGAAGTGACACTCGGTGGGACCATCGAGCCCGTCCACAACGCGGTGACGTTGGCCGAGCTGGCGGTCGAGAAGGGTGCGAAGTCGTTGCTCCTGCCCGTGTCGTGCCGTCGGCAACTTTTCGAGCTGTCAGACGAGATGGCGACGAAGCTGGACATCGAGTTCTACCAAGACGGCCGGGACGCGCTGCTCAAGGCGCTTGCCGACTAACTTTGCCAAGAGGGTAGTCCTGTGGAACAGCAAGCACTCTTCGAATCTCAGTACGAAGACGAGTATCTGCTCCGAAGCCTTGGGCCTCTGGCCTACCGGGCGGACATCGCGCTTTCGGAGTTGGTGGCAAATGCGTGGGATGCCGGCGCCACCATCGTCGAAATCACGATTCCCAAGGCGCTGGGCGCCACGCTGGTCGTTGAGGACGATGGCACGGGCCTGAGCAGAGAGCAGTTTCTTGGACGATGGATGACACTGGCCTACAACCGGCTGAAGAGGCAAGGTGAGAAGGTCGAGTTCCCACCGGGACGAACTGGAGTGAATCGCCTGGCTTACGGGCGGAACGGCGTAGGTCGTCACGGACTGCTTTGCTTCGGAGACGAGTACACGGTTGACACGCGGCGCGACGGGACACGCCTGTCCCTTAAGGTAGCAACGGCCAGCGGAGCGTCACCGTTCGTGCTGAAGTCTGAGAAGAGCAGCAAGACTCGGGGCCACGGAACCAAGCTTTCAGTGCGGGTGAGTCGGCACCTCCCGAACCATGAGGAGCTCACCGATGTTCTTTCGGCGCGCTTCATGCACGACCCACAGTTCCGAGTGGTCGTCAACGGAACGACCGTACCGCTCGAGCAGCACACGGGCATCGTTGAGCGACGGAACCTAACTGCTGCGACAGGCCAGGCTGTTGAGGTCTTCCTGCTTGACGCTACCAAGAGCAATCGACGTTCTCGGTACAGCGGTGTTGCGTTCTGGGTTGGTGGACGCCTGGTGGGCATCCCCAGCTGGGTCTTGGGCGGGCGCGCGCTGCTTGATGGCCGGCTGCGGCAGGCAAAGCAGTTCACGGTCATTGCACGATGCGACGGCCTGCGTTCCCACATACGCCCTGACTGGTCAGCATTCATCGACTCGCCAGCAGTGAAGGCTGTCTTCGACGTCGTAGGAGAGTTCGTGGACGAGGCGTTGAAGAGGGACGCCGCCACGCACGCCGAGGACGTTGCTGTTGACGCCCTGCAGGGCGCCCGCGGTGACTTGGAGAGGCTGTCCGCTGGGGCGCGCATCGAGGTCGCGGAGTTCGCCCAGACCGTCGTCAATGAACATCCGGCCATACCTCCTGACGTCCTTGCAACGACGGTCAAGGCGGCCATTCAGCTTGAGAAGTCGAGGTCCGGCCAAGCGCTGCTGGAAAAGCTCTCGCGCTTGCAAGACGGGGACATCGACGCCCTGGACAGGCTCCTCAGCGAGTGGAGCGTCCGCGACGCCCTCACTGTGCTGGACGAAATCGACTCGCGGCTCTCAGTCATTTCTGCGATTGAGCGGCTTTCCGCAGATAAGACCGTGGACGAGTTGCACACCCTGCATCCGCTCGTGGTCAAAGCCAGGTGGGCCTTCGGACCACAGTTCGATTCGCCGGAGTTCGTCTCCAACCACTCTATACGCAGGGCCGTGGAAGAAGCATGCGGCATCAAGGTTGCTCCTGAGTCGTTCAACAACCCGCTGAAGCGCCCGGACCTCATCGTCGCCGAGGACCGCACCATTTACGCCGTCGGCACGACACAGTTTGAAGGCGAGATGACCAAGATTGGCGATGTACTGCTGGTCGAACTCAAGCGCGGCGGCTTCAAGATTGGACGGGCTGAGGTAAATCAGGCATCGAACTACGTCGAAGACCTGCTTCGGTCCGGTCACCTTGACGGCGTACCCGCGATTCACGCCTTCGTGGTGGGCCACGATATCGACAAGCGGGTTGAGCACAAGCGCACGGTAGGGGACGGTGCGCGGGGACGCATAGAGGTCATCACTTTCGACCGTCTGGTGACTACCGCACATCGCAGGCTCTTCAGGCTGCGTGAGCACCTTCCGAAGCGCTACGAAGCGCTGTCGGGACAGGCATTGCTCAACAAGGCCCTAGGCTCAGAGGCGGTGCAGTCGCCACTGTTTGACCCAGGTGCATAGACCCGCCGAAATTTACAAAGGGGAGAGTTGAATGCCAGCACAACGAATGGAAGCGCCAATCACGGTCGCCGAGGCCGTCCTGGCCATCCAGAAGCGCGACTACCTGCTACCAGCCATCCAACGTGAGTTCGTGTGGACAGCGGAGAAGACTGTTGCGCTGTTTGACTCACTGATGCGCGGCTATCCGGTTGGCTCGTTCCTCTTTTGGCGTGTGGATGAAGACCACTCCCAGGCCTACAAGTTCTTCGAGTTTATGCAGAGCTTCGACGCACAAGACAACAAGCGGCTGAAGCCCTACGACATTCCCCTGCCGCGCACGCTCACCGTGGTCTTGGATGGCCAGCAGCGGCTCACTTCGCTGGCCATCGGCATGCTGGGCTTCCGCGCAGACCGCATCAAGGGGAAATGGGCAAACAACCCGAACGCCTACCCGAAGAAGCGCCTGTACTTGAACCTGGGCGCGAAGTACTCCGGCCAAGAGGAACTAGACCGGGAGTACGACTTCAGCTTCCTGACCGACGAGGAGGCTGCGGTACAGTCGAACACCGAGCACTGGTTGCCGCTGCGTAAGGTGCTCGAGTTTCGCGACGGGGCCGACGTCAATACCGAGAAGTTGATGTCTTACGTGACCACACACAAGCTCAATGGCTGGGGCGGCGGTGCCTTGGCGAAGCTGTGCAACGTGCTGCTGAAGAACCCGGTGGTGCACTACTTCCGCGAAGACGAGCAATCGCTCGACCGCGTGCTCAACGTCTTCGTGCGGCTGAACAGCGGCGGCATCCCACTGTCCTACTCCGACCTGCTGCTCTCCATTGCCAGCGCTCAATGGACCAACGACGCCCGCGAGGCCATCTATGGCTTGCTCGACGACTTGAATGAATACGGTGACGGCTTCGAGTTCGACAAAGACTTCGTACTCAAGAGTGCTCTCGTTCTCAACGACCTGCCGGACATTGGGTTCAACGTCAACAACTTTGGCAAGAAGAACACCGAGGCTATCGAGTCCGGCTGGGAGACCAGTGTCCGCCTGCCGTTGAGCCTTGCGGTGGAACTCGCCGCTGCGTTGGGCTACCACGGCAAGACTCTGACCTCATCCAACGTTCTCATCCCGGTGGCGTACTACCTGCGCAAGATTGGCTCGCCGGCGGGTTTCTGCACGGCGCCGAAGTACGCAGAGCACCGCGCGTCCATCCGCAAGTGGCTCGTGGCGAGTCTGTTGAAGTCGGTGCTGAGCTCCAAGACCGACACGGTGCTGGCAGCGGTCCGCACGGCCATCCGTGACGGAGAGGAAGTAGGGTTCCCGCTTGTTGCCGTGGAAAAGGCGCTGCTGAGTCACGGGGTGACGTTGCGCTTCTCCGACGAGGAGCTGGATAACTTGCTGGCCTCGGAATACGGCAAGCGCAACACCTTCTCCGTGCTGGCAGCGCTCTACCCAAGCCTCAATACCCAGTTCAAGTTTCACCTCGACCACGTCTTCCCGAAATCCGGCTTCTACAAGAACCGGCTGAAGGCAGCAGGGTTTGGCGAGGACGCCATCGTCCGAATGCAAGAGTTGATGAACCAGGTGCCGAACCTGCAATTCCTCGAGGGCTTGGTGAACCAATCAAAGCTGGACTCAGCGTTCGCCGACTGGATTGCTCCCCTATTGTCGAAGCCCGCAGAATGGGCGCAGTACCAGCAGCAGCACGCCATTCCGGTCTTGTTGGGCTACGGGTTGGACCAATTCGAGTCGTTCTTCAAGGAACGACGCCTTTTGTTGATGTCTCGCTTGAAGCAGGTGTTGGGATGAATCACTGGCTCGGTTCACGGTCACGAACTCGCGACGCGTAACCGCGGGTGCAGCACCGCGCGAGGATGATGACCTACTCTGACGAAGACATCGAGCGTGAAGTTGCTCGGCTAGAGGCGGCCATCACAGGTTGGGCAAAGGAGCGCGACCTCTGGTTCGATTGTGGATTCACGAACTGGCTGGACAGATACAACGACGAGCCGTCCGAGGCGACGCCCTTGCTAGTCATGTGGGCGGACGGACCCATGCACAGGGTGTGGGATGGTGGGCTCGACGAGGAGGAGGAACGGTTTCGAGAACTGCTCGACGGGCTAGGCTACTGGTATGAGAACTACGATGGCGTCACAGCCCACTTTCAAGCCAACAACGGAGAGTTAGCGCGCGCCTTTGACGACTACACCCGATGGCGGTGGATATGCAAGCTCGTGAAGCCCGACATCGCAGAGGTTTACGAGGAACTTTTCGCTCACTTCGCCAAAAGGCCAGAAGACCTCCAACGGTTGCCTGCCCGCGAGTTCGAAGTCTTGCTGTCACGCATCTTCCAAGGCCAAGGATTCCGAACAGAAGTCGGCCCAGGTAGTGGCGACGGTGGTGTCGACGTGCGGGTATGGCAACGTGACCCAATAGGCGACGTGCTGACCCTCGTGCAAGCCAAGCGGTATGCAAGCAAGCGAAGCATCGAGCTCGAGGCCGTCTCGGCGTTGAGCGGCGTCGTTGAGGACGAGAAGGCCCACCGTGGGCTGTTCGTCACAACGTCGCGCTTCCTGCCAAGTTCTGTGAACTTTGCGGCTCGGCAGAACGGGCGCATCGTGTTGGCTGACTCCCAGGACGTGGCAAGTTGGTGCACGCAGGCGGCCAACTGCGTCATTGAAGACAAGTCGACCTTGCTGTCACCCGAATATGTTCGGCGAGTAGCCGAGCTAGCCTTGGTTGACCCCTCGGCAACCATCGTTTATGGCCGAAGGCATGGCTCGAACAGTTTCTGCCTCAAGCTAAAGGAAAGCAGGCACGCAGTTCTTCTCCTCGAACTACCGACGCGTGCTGTGTCGGGTCGGGACTGGATGGTCGGCACGGAGGTACCGCTCCTGGAGCCTTCGGCAGTGACGCCGAACAAGAGGTCGGTGTTCCGCGCGCAGCGGCGCATCCGGGACGGGGAGGTGACCTACTGGGGGCGCCTCTCGTTGTACGGCGCCTGGGACGGCCGACCGAAGGACTTTGACCACTTGGATTGACCGAGCGGCATCGCGTGCGGCGTTCTGCTGGCGCGCCGAGCCATAGCCCATCCGAACTGCTGGTTAGCACGGCAAGCTTGGAGAAGTTAGCAACCTCAGGGGGCTGGGTTAGCAGCCTCAAGCGAGTCCGACAGATGCGGCGCATCGGAACAGGGTTCGATCAAGTAGTATTTGACATAATATACATTGTAGCGCATTACGACACCCCTAGAACTGTCGATGTCCCTTACAGCCACCAGCCCGCCCCGCCGCACGCGCCGCCGCAAACCGTTGATCCAAAGGGCTTTTCTTGCCGAGGTCCACCTCTTGCTATGAATCGCGCCATGCCAATGGGTCGATGCACCGCATGAAGAACAACACAGCAACAAGAACAACATGGCTCCCGCTTCTGGCCTGCTTGGCCTTTGTCACCGGAGCCGCCGCAGCACCGACCACTGACGCACCCAGCCGCGAGGCCGAAGCTGCCGGCGGCCGGCCGGGGGCCTTGCCGGACATGGCGAGTGAGGCCGATGGCCAGGGCAATTCGAAGACCGTGCGCATGCTGCTGGAACTGCAGAATGCGCCGCCGCCGCTGGAAGGCACGGGCGACATGCACCGCGACGGCAAGCCGAAGACCGCCCCCACGCGTGCTGCCGGCAGCGGCGAACTGATCACGACGGGGGGCGCCGACGCGCCGCAGGCCAGTGCCGTCGACTGGCGCTCCGGGCTGCCGGGCCGCTCGGTCAACAGCCAGCGCAGCGACACGACGCCCACGGTGGTGGGCCGCGAAGGTTCCGGCAGCAGCCGCGAACCGCGTCAGATGGCCGACGACCGCGTGGATGTCAAATCGATGTTGCCGGCACGTGTGGTGGCTTTTCTGCGCGAGAACCGCGAATGGGTGCTGCTCGCGAGCCTCGGGCTGCTCGGCATGGTGTGGTTGGCCGCATCGGCCTTGTCGCAACGCCGCCGCTGAACTGCGGCCCGCGTTGCCGCCGGACTCACTGGCGTTCGGTCGGCGCGCCGTCGTCGGCGCTGTCGATGCTCTCGGCGCTGTCGATGCCGTCGTCTTCTTCGCTGAGGTCTTCGCCGGGCTTGGCGTTGGCCAGCGTGGGCCGGTCGAGCGGCCGGCACAGGTGCCGGTTGAGCTGACCCAGTCGCTCGGAGTTCTCGACTGCGGCGAGCACGATCTCCGGGTTGAGCAGCAGCATGAACGGATTGCCGATCGCGGTTTGGTGCGTCATCTCGAAACTCCTCGCGCTGTGGTCACAGCCGATGAGTTCAATGTACGTCGCGAGCCTCAGAAAGTAGAGTCAGCCCGGCGCCAAGCCGTGTGTCGGATGAATTCCGACACGCCTGTCCCGCCCAGGCCTGCTGCGGCCCGGCTCACTGCGCCAGTTTGTCGAGCCGCGCGGCCAGCGCCTCGCGCCCGCCCAGGCGTGCGAAGTCGGCGGCACTCAGGCCCTTGTCGTTGCGCAGTTTCGCGTCGGCGCCGCGTGTGATGAGCAGCTGCGCCGACGCTTCGTCGCCGTAACGCGCCGCCATCATCAGCGCCGTGCTGCGGTTTGGCGACGCCGCGTCGATGGCGGCACCGCGGTCCAGCAGCAGGCCGACGATACGGGCATCGGGGCCGCTGGCCGCATAGTGCAGCGGCGTCCAGCCGTCGCGCCGCACCTGGCCGCCGCGTTCGATGAGGGGGCCGATCCATTCGAGCCGGCCTCGCAGCGCCGCCATCATCAGCGGGGTTTCGCCGGCCGCGTTGGCGGTGTCGGCGCGCAGGGCGGTTTGTGCCAGCAGCACGGCCGCCACCTTGGGCGAGTCGTCGCGCATCGCCAGGTACAGCGCGACCTGGCCGCGTTCGTCGGGGGCATTGGGGTCGAAACCCCGTGCCAGCAGTTCCGACACGGTGCCGGCGTTGTCGACGTTGACGGCCCGGAAGAAGTCTTCGTAAGCGCCAGCGTTGGCCGAAGAAAATGCTACGGCCAGAACAAGATAGAAAATAGACTTGAAGTAAAGCTTCATGATTTTCAGCGCCTCGCCGGCAGCGGCGGAATGCCGAACAGGCGTTCGAAGTTCAAACGTGTGGCCGCGGCCACGGTTTCGACAGACAGGCCTTTCAGCTCGGCCAGCTTGGCGGCGACAAAGGGCACGTAGGCGGGGCTGTTGGTCTTGCCGCGGTAAGGCATCGGTGCCAGGTAGGGGCTGTCGGTTTCGATCAGGCAGCGGTCCAGCGGCACTTCGCGTGCCACTTCGCGCAGCTCCTCGGCGTTCTTGAAGGTCAGGATGCCAGAAAACGAGATGTGGAAACCGAGCTCCAGCGCGGCCCGGGCGACGGCCCGGGTTTCGGTGAAGCAGTGGAAGACGCCGCCCACCTGCCCTGCGCCGTCGCTGGCGATCATTGCCAGCGTGTCGTCGCTAGCGCTGCGGGTGTGCACCACCAGCGGCAGGCCGGTGCGGCGCGCGGCGGCAATGTGCACGCCGAAACGTTCGCGCTGCCAGGCCATCTGCGCGACGCTGCGGCCGTTCAGCCGGTAGTAGTCGAGCCCGGTTTCGCCGATCGCCACCACACGCGGCAAGGCGGCGCGTTCACACAGGTCGGCCAGCGTCGGTTCGCGCACACCTTCGTTGTCGGGGTGCACACCCACCGTGCACCAGAAGTTGTCGTGCGCCGCCGCCAGCGCCTGCACCTGCGGAAATTCTTCGAGCGTGGTGCAGATGCACAGCGCTCGCTCCACCTGCGCCGCAGCCATCTCGGCACGGATGGTGTCGATGCGCGTCAGCAGTTCGGGAAACGTGAGGTGGCAGTGCGAGTCGACGAACATGTCGCTGCGAAAGGCGAGCCCTGGCGGGCTCTTAGATGGTCTGGGTCGGCTTCGACGACGAGATCGAGGTGCCCAGCACTTCCTCGATCTTGATCTTCAGCGCCCGCGTTTTCTCGTCGGCGGGAAACCGCACGCCCACACCCTGGGTGCGGCCGCCGGAGGCATTCGCCGGCGTCAGCCAGGCTACCTTGCCGGCCACTGGGTAACGCTGCGGATCGTCGGGCAGCGATAGCAGCAGGTAGATGTCTTCGCCGAGCCGGTATTCGCGCGTCGTCGGCACAAACAGGCCGCCGTCGGTGAGCAGCGGAATGTAGGCGGCGTAGAGCGCGCCCTTTTCGCGGAACACGAGCTGGATGACGCTGGGCCGGCTCGGCGCTGCAACCGCAGGCACGGCGGGGGCCGGCGGGGCCAGGCCGGCAGGGCGCGTCGTGAGGCGGTCGTTCATGGCTGCAGTGTAAGGGCGCTGCGTGCCTGGGCGACGAGCGACTCGGTCAGCAGCCCTTCGTGCCAGGGGTGTTCGTCGTGACGTGCCACACGCAACAGGTTGCGTTGCCATGCGACGAGTGTTTCGAGGCGTGCGCCGGTGGGCACGCTGCCGGGCGGGAAGTAGCGGCCGGCGCCACCGCCGGCCTGCGCCATCGCGTCGTGGCAGAGCTTCTGCAGCGCGTCCAGCGCACGCGGCACCGGCCAGCCGGCGAGTGCGGCGCCTTGGCCGCGCGCCAGCGCCCGCGGCAGCGCCGTCCAGGCCGCCGCGTCGACGCCGGCGGCGGCCAGCGCCTGGGCGTCCAGAGGCCGGCCGCTGCAGGCGGCCAGCAGCACCTCGGCGCCTTGCACACCCTGCGCTTGCAGCCAGGCGATGGCCACATCGGCGGCAGGCGCCGGCAGTGCCAGGCGCTGGCAGCGGCTGCGCACGGTGGGCAGCAGGTGGGCGGGATCGGACACGCTCAGCAGCACCCGGGTGCCGGCCGGCGGCTCTTCCAGCGTCTTCAGCAGCGCGTTGCCGGCCTGCAGGTTCAGGGCCTCGGCCGGGTGCATGAACAGCACCTTGCCGCGGCCGCGCGATGTGGTTTTCATCACCCAGTCGATGGCCGAGCGCACCTCGCCGATGCGGATCTGCCGGCTCGGCTTCTTCTTCTCGTCCTCGGCCTTGTCGTCCACCAGCGGCCAGTTCAGCGCCTGGCGTTGTTGTTCAGGCAGCAGCACGAACAGGTCGGGATGCAGGTGCGACTGCGCCAGCCGGCAACTGCCGCAGCGGCCACACGGGCGACGGCCCCCCTGCCCTTCACCCGGGCCTTCACACAGCCAGGCCTGCGCCAGCACCAGGCCGAACTGCAGCGTGCCGATGCCGGCCGCGCCGTGCAGCAGCAGCGCGTGGCCGCGCTGACGCTCCAGCGCGTCTACCAGCGGTTCGGCCAGCCAGGGCAGCGGCAGGCTGCCGTCTTCCGTTACCACCATGGCCGGGCCTGCACGGCGGCTTGCACCTGGGCCCAGACGGCCGGCGGTGGCGGCGTCGCGTCGAGCACCGCGAAACGCTGCGGCGCGGCTTCGGCGCGGCGTGCATAACCCTGGCGCACACGCTCGAAGAAGGCTTCGTCCTGGCTCTCGAAACGGTCGGGCGTGCGCGCCGCCGCACGCCGGGCCGCGGCGGTGGCGCCGGGCAGGTCGAACCACAGCGTCAGGTCGGGTTGCCGGCCCGCCTGCACCCAGGTTTCGAGCGTGCCGAGAATCTCCCGGCTGAAACCGCGGCCGCCGCCCTGGTAGGCGAAGGCGGCGTCGGTGAAGCGGTCGCACAACACGGTGGCGCCACGTGCAAGCGCGGGCTCAATCTGCTGCACGAGATGGTCGCGCCGGGCGGCGAAGACCAGCAGCGCTTCGGTCAGCGTGTCCATCGTCGCGTGCAGCACCATCTCGCGCAGCCGCTCGGCCAGCGGCGTGCCGCCGGGTTCACGCGTGACGACGACTTCGACGCCGCGGCTGCGCAGCCATGCCGCCAGCGGCTCGATGTGCGTGCTCTTGCCCGCGCCGTCGATGCCTTCGAAGGTGATGAAGCGGCCGGCCTTCACCGCGTGCCGCGTTGGTATTGGTTCACCGCCCGATTATGGTCGGCCAGGTTGTCGCTGAAGACGCTGCTGCCGTCGCCGCGGGCCACGAAGTACAGCGCCTTCGTCGGGTCGGGCCGCACGGCCGCGCGTAGCGAGGCCAGGCCGGGCATTGCGATCGGCGTCGGCGGCAACCCGGCGCGTGTGTAGGTGTTGTACGGCGTGTCGGCCAGCAGGTCGCGTTTGCGCAGGTTGCCGTCGAAGCTGTCGCCCAGGCCGTAGATCACCGTCGGGTCGGTCTGCAGCGGCATGCCGCTGCGCAGCCGGTTGACGAAGACCCCGGCGACCTTGCCGCGGTCGGCCGCGACGCCCGTTTCCTTTTCGACGATGGACGCCAGCACCAGCGCTTCGTCCATGCTTTTCAACGGCGTGTCGGCCGGGCGTTCGGCCCAGACGGTGGCCAGCTTCAGGTCCATCGCACGCAGCGCCCGGCCCAGCACCATCACGTCGCTGACGCCGCGGCTGTAGGCGTAGGTGTCGGGGAAAAAGCGCCCTTCTGCCGTTTCGCCGGGGTGGCCCAGCGCCACCATCAGCTCGGCGTCGCTGAAGCCCGCGGTGGTGGCCTTCAGTCGCGGCGCACGCGCCAGCTCGGCGCGCCACTGGCGCAGCGTCCAGCCTTCGATCAGGCGCACGGTCTGCAGAGTTTCGTCGCCTTGCACCATGCGGTTGAGCAACTGGCGCGGTGTCGTGCCGGTCTCGATGGCGTAACTGCCGGCGCGGATGCGGCGCGCCTGGCCCGACCAGCGGAACCATTCGTACAGCAGGAACGGCGAGCTCTGCACACCGGCTTGCACCCAGCCCTGGGCGATCTCGCGCGGTGAGGTGCCGGTTTCGATCGACAGCTCCACGCTCGGCGCCGCCAGCGGCAGCGGCCGGTGCAGCCACCACCCCGCCACGCCGGCGGCCGCCGCCAGCAGCAGCACGAAGAGACCCAACAGCCGTCTGAACATGGGCGGCGATGATAATCAGCCCATGACTGTTGCCACCTTGCAAGGCGCCGTGCGCCTGACCGACTGGGGCGTGATCCGCGCCAGCGGCGACGATGCCCGCGCCTTCCTGCACGGCCAGCTGACGCAGGACGTGCTGCAGTTGGACGAGCACAGCGCCCGCCTGGCCGGCTACTGTTCGGCGAAAGGCCGGCTGCTGGCGAGCTTCGTCGTCTGGCAGCGCGGGCCGAACGAAGTGCTGCTGGCCTGCAGCGCCGACCTGCTGGCGCCGACGCTGAAACGGCTGTCGATGTTCGTGCTGCGCGCCAAATGCAAGCTCAGCGATGCGACGGCCGAGTTGCCCTTGTTCGGCGTGGTGGGTGGCGACGTGCCTGCTGCCGTCTGGGGCCGCAGCGTGGTGGGCAGCGCCGACCTGATCCGCCTGCCCGACGCCGCCGGCCACACACGCTGCCTGTGGGCGGGTGCCGAACCGCCGCCCGCCGGGCCGCTGCTCGACGCCGAAGCCTGGCGCTGGCTGGAAGTGCAAAGCGGCGTGCCGCGCATCGTCGCCGCCACCGCCGAGCAGTTCGTGCCGCAGATGGTGAACCTGGAAGTGGTGGGCGGCGTGAACTTCCAGAAGGGTTGTTATCCCGGCCAGGAAATCGTCGCACGCAGCCAGTACCGCGGCACGTTGAAGCGCCGCGCGTTTCTCTTCGACAGCGACGCTGCCGCCGCACCGGGCCAGGAGCTGTTCACCAGCACCGAGCCCGATCAACCTGCCGGCATGGTGGCCGCTGCCGCGGCGGCCCCCGACGGCTCGGGCCGTTTCGCGGTGCTGGCCGAGGCCAAGATCGCCGCGCTCGACGCTGAACTGCACCTGGGCAGCAGCACCGGCCCGCGGCTGACACCGACCGCCCTGCCCTACACGCTGCCCGCCGCTGCCTGAGGCCGGCGATGCGTCTGCACCACGTGTACTACGTGTACTACCGCGTGCCGGAAACCCGGCTCGCCGAAGCGCTGGTAGCGGTTCGGTCGGTGCACGCAGCGCTCGGTGCGGCGGTCGAACTGCTGCGCCGCCCCGGGCACGCGAACGGGCTGGTGACGCTGATGGAGGTCTACCAGCTCGAAGACGATGCTGCGCAGGCCTTCGAAGCCAGCGCCGCTGCAGCCTTGGCGCCCTGGCTCGACGGCCCGCGCCACATAGAGGTCTTCGAAGCCGTCGCCTGACAGTTTCTAAAGCGCCTTCGTCATCGCCTGGTGCACGATGCCGGCTTCTTCGAACGGCGCGCCATCGGCCGTGTAGCCGGCGCGCAGGTAGAACGGCACGGCGCTCGCCTGTGCATGCAGCAGCACCGTGTGTTTGCCGCTGTCGCGCGCCGACTGCATCAAGGCCTGCAGCACCGCGCCGCCGACGCCGCTGCCGCGCAGCGCCGCCACCACCGCCATGCGGCCGACCTTGGCGATACCGGGTTCGGCGTCGACCCAGCGCCCGGTGGCCAGCGCCAGGCCGAAGCGGTTGAAGGCCACCGCGTGCATCGCACTGGCGTCGGCGGCGTCCCACTCCAGTTCAGCCGGGATCTTCTGCTCGTCGACGAACACCGCGGTGCGGAGGGCCTGCGCGTTGCGGCCGAGTGTGTCCCAGCTGCCGGTGCGAACCTCGAACATGGGTTCACCGGCTTCGAACGCCTGCAGCACCGCGCGTAGTTCGGCCGGCACCGGTCGGCTGGTCTGTGTTGCCGGGTCGGCGAAGACATAGACAAGTTCGCCGCTCACCAGCAGCGTCTCGCCGCGGAACAGACTGCACTCGAACACCATCGACGAATTGCCGATGCGGCCGCAGCGGATGCCGACCTCGCAGAGATCGTCGTAACGCGCCGAGCCCAGGTATTCCACCGTGGCCTTGCGCACGAACAGGTCGCCTTGCAGGTGTTCCATCGTCTCGTGGTACGGCATCGCCAGCGCGCGCCAGTAACCGGCCACAGCGGTGTCGAAGTACATCAGGTAGTGGCCGTTGAAGACGATCTTCTGCATGTCGACCTCGGCCCAGCGCACACGCAGCCGGTCGAGAAAACGGAAGTCGGCTTTTTTGTTCATGGGTTCCAGGCTTTCTCCAACGCCGCGGCCGCCGCCTGCTGCGCAGCGCCGGCTTCCTTGAGCACACGGCCCATCTTGATGAAGTCGTGCGTGAGGCCGCGGTACAGCGCCAGGTCGACCACCACGCCGGCGGCGCGCAGGCGGTCGGCATAGGCCAGGCCTTCGTCAACCAGCGGGTCGCATTCGGCCAGGATCACCAGCGCCGGCGCGACGCCGTCGAGGTCAGGCGCCAGCAGCGGCGCAAAACGCCAGTCGCTGCGTGCACCGCGCGGAATGTAGTGGTCGAAAAACCAGGCGATGGTGGCGGCGTCGATCAGGAAACCGTTGCCGAACAGCTTGTGCGAAGCGGTGTCGGCATGCGCCGCGGTGCCGGGTGTGATCAGCAACTGCAGCGCCAGCGCCAGCCCGCGGTCGCGGGCGTGCAGCGCGCAGGCGGCGGCGAGCGTGCCACCGGCGCTGTCGCCGCCGACCGCCAGTCGTGTGCCGTCCAGCCCCAGCGAATCGGCCTGCGTCGCCAGCCAGTGCAGCGCAGCCCAGGCGTCGTCGACAGCGGTCGGGAAACGGTGTTCGGGCGCCAGCCGGTAGTCCAGCGCCACCACCGCGCCGCCGCTGCGCAGCGCCAGCTGACGGCACAGGCTGTCGTGGGTTTCGAGGCTGCCGATGACAAACCCGCCGCCGTGCAGATACAGCAACAGCGGCAACCGTTCGTGCGACGGCGCATACAGCCGCGCCCGCAGCGGCGTGCCGTCGGCGGCAGGCACACGCAGCTCCTCGACACGCGCCAGCGCCGCCCGCGGCGGCTCCAACACCTCGGCCGCAGCTTCGTAGGCGGCGCGAGCCGCCACCGGCGTCATGGCGTGGAACGGCGTGCGGCCGGCGCGCTGGATGCGGTCCAGCAGGCCGGCCATCGCAGGGGTGAGCAGATGGGTTCCCAAAACGGGCCGTAGCATACTTGGGCGCATGGCACGCATCCTCTACCTGACCCAGATCGACATCGACTTCGGCGTCGTGCAACTGCTCGCCGCCGAATGTGAACGCACCGGCATGCACCGGCCGCTGGTCGTCACCGACGCCGGGGTACGCGCTGCCGGGGTGCTGCAGCTGGCGCTGGACGCTTTGGGCGACCTGCCGCATGCGGTGTTCGACAAGACACCGTCGAACCCGACCGAAGCCGCCGTGCGCGACGCGGTGGCCGCCTACCAGCAGCACGACTGCGACGGCCTCATCGCCGTGGGCGGCGGCTCCAGCATCGACCTGGCCAAGGGCGTGGCCATCGCGGCCACCCACGAAGGCCCGCTGAAGACCTACGCCACCATCGAAGGCGGCAGCCCGAAGATCAGCGACCGGGTGGCGCCGCTGATCGCCGTACCCACCACCGCCGGCACCGGCAGCGAGGTGGCGCGTGGTGCCATCGTCATCGTCGACGACGGCCGCAAGCTCGGTTTCCACAGCTGGCACCTGCTGCCCAAGGCCGCGCTGCTCGACCCCGGACTGACACTCGCGCTGCCGCCCGGGCTGACCGCTGCCACCGGCATGGACGCCATCGCCCATTGCATGGAAACCTTCATGGCGCCGGCGGTGAACCCGCCGGCCGACGGCATCGCGCTCGACGGCCTGGTGCGCGGCTGGAGCCACATCGAACGCGCCACCAAAGACGGCCAGGACCGCGAAGCGCGCTGGAACATGATGAGCGCCAGCATGCAGGGCGCGATGGCGTTCCAGAAAGGCCTGGGCTGCGTGCACTCGCTCAGCCACAGCCTGGGCGGCGTCAACCCGAAGCTGCACCACGGCACGCTGAATGCGATGTTCCTGCCGGCCGTGGTGCTGTTCAACGCCGGCGCCGAAAGCATCCAGCGTGAACAGCGGCTGCAGCGCATGGCGCAGGCCGTGGGCATCGGCGGCTGCGATGCCAAGGGCACCGAACTCGCCGAAGGCCTGCGCGAGATCAATGCCCGGCTCGGTCTGCCCAATGGATTGGCCGCGATGGGCGTCACCCACGATCTGTTCGAGAAGGTCATCGACGGCGCGATGGCCGACCACTGCCACAAGACCAACCCGCGCATCGCCACGCGCGACGACTACCGCGAGATGCTGGAAGCTTCGTTGTAGCGCTAACTGCTGCAGCCACCGCCGCCGCAGCCGCTACCACCGTCACCACTGCTGCCACCGGCATCGCCGTCGCTGCTGCTGGTGCTACTGCCGGAGTGGCCATCGCCGAAACCGTCGGTCGAACCGTCGACGCCGCCGCTGCCGAAGTCGCCGCCGCAGTACACCGCGCCGCCGCTCGTGTCGCCCTCGCGGCGCACGCCTTTGCAGTCGGGAACGTAGCGGAAGCCATCGGCGACACCAAGCTTCCCGTCCAGCGCAAACAGCAGCGGCAGCCGGGTCGGCTTGCGCGGGTCGATGTTCTCGTCGCGGCAGGTGAACCACCAGACGCGGCGCAGCCCGGCGTTGCTTTTCGCCGCGCTGCCCAGCACGACGGCCGGCGTGTGGTGCAGGAAACCGCCAAAGGCGCGGCGGCAGAAGGTGTCGTAGTTGCGGGTGTAGAGGATGAACTCGTGCCACAGGTCGTCGGCCACCTGCGACGGCATCGCTACGAAGCCACGGCCGCTTTTCAGATAGGCCAGAAAGAACTGGCGCAACGCGTGCGCCGTGAGCTGGCAGTCCTTCAGCGACAGCCCGGGCCGGCGCTGGCGCAGCTTGTCGAACAGGCCCCGCGGCAGCTCGAACTGGCGGATGTAGACCTCGCGTTGCAGCCGGCGCTGGCGCTGCCATACGGCGAACAGCACGAGAAGCAGCGCCGCGACGACAAACCAGGCAAACGACGTCATGCCCGCATGCTAGCCGCTGCATCCTGTCGGCGCGCGCTGCAGTCTGTCGCAGGCGCGGTGACCGGCCCCGGGCCCGCTGCTATGGTGTGCTACATCAGCAACACACCTGCGAGCCAGCACCATGCCCACCTGGGACGACAAGCTGCCGATCTACCAACAACTGGCCGACCGCCTGGCCGCGCAGTTGCTGGACGGCCAACCCGCCGATGGCGAACCGATGCCCTCGGTGCGCACGCTGGCGGGCCAGTACCTGCTCAACCCGCTCACCGTGAACCGGGCGATGCAGGCCCTCGGCGACGAGGGCCTGCTCGAAAACCGGCGCGGCCTCGGCCTCTTCGTGCGGCCCGGCGCCCGCGAGCGCCTCAAGGCCAGCGAACGTGAACGATTCCTGAACGACGAATGGCCGCGGCTGCGCGAGCGCCTGCGCCGGCTCGAAATCAGCCCCGAACAACTTTCCTGGGAGAAACAACCATGAACGCCCCGCTGATCCAGGCGCAAGGCCTGACGGTGCGCTACGGCAGCAAACGCGCTGTCGACGATGTCAGCTTCAGCATACCGCCAGGCCGCGTCGTCGGCCTGCTCGGCCACAACGGCGCCGGCAAGACCTCGCTGATGAAGGCGCTGGTGGGGCTGGCGCCCTGCGACGGTACCCTGAGCGTGCTCGGCCAGTCGCCACGGCGCCAGCGGGCTCAGCTGCTCGAGTCGCTGTGCTACATCCCCGACGTCGCGATCCTGCCGCGCTGGGCGCGGGTCGACCAGCTCATCACGCTGATGCAGGGCCTGCACCCGAAGTTCTCTGCCGCCCGTGCCGAGACGCTGCTGCAACGCACCAGCGTCGGCATGAAAGACAAGGTCAAGGCCTTGTCCAAGGGCATGGTGGTGCAGCTGCACCTGGCGCTGATCGCCGCGATCGACGCCAAGGTGATGATCCTCGACGAGCCGACGCTGGGCCTGGACGTGCTGTCGCGCAAGAGCTTCTACGAGATGCTGATCGACGAATGGTGCGACGGTGAACGCAGCGTGCTGATCTCGACCCACCAGGTCGAAGAGATCGAAAGCCTGCTGAGCGACGTGATGATGCTCAACGAAGGCAAGCTCGTGCTCAGCATCAGCCTCGAAGAGATGGACCAGCGTTTCGTCGCGTTGAGCCACGACCCCGCACAGGCCGATGCGATGGCCGCCGCGCACCCGCTGCTGCGCTACCGCACGCAGGGCGGCGCGGCAGCGCTGTTCGACGGCGCGCCGTCGGCCGACGTGCAGGCCCTGGGCCGCCGTGTGCGCCCGAGCCTGGTCGACCTGTTCGTGGCGCTGACCCGCGCGCCCGAGATGAACCGCACCCAATTCTGAAAGAGGCCCGCGATGCAAAAGTTCAAGACCCTGCTGCTGCGTGAATGGATGCAGCACCAGCGCGGCTGGCTCGTGCTGCTGGCGCTGCCGCTGCTGCTGGTCGTCGGCTTCGGCCTGTTCGGCCAATTGCACTTCGACATGGAAGACGGCCAGCCCGACCTGCCGCTACCGATGGGCGCGTGGGCGGCGGCGACCCTGGGCACGGCTGGCCTGACGCTGCTGCTGGCCTGGGCGGCGTCGCTGATCCAGGCACCGGGCCTGGCCCGGCGCGACATGCAGGACCGTTCGATTGAGTTCTGGCTCTCGCTGCCGGTGTCGCACAGCCAAAGCCTGGGCGCCACGCTGCTGATGCACCTGGTGCTCTGGCCCTGCCTGGCGCTGCTGGTCGGCGTGGCGGGCGGGCTGCTGGCCTCGCTGCTGATCGTGAGCAAACTGTTCGGCATCGGCGCCTGGTTCTCGCTGCCCTGGGGCGCGCTGGTGCCGGCGCTGGCGATGCTGGTGTTGCGGCTGATGCTCGGCATGGTGCTGGCCACGTTGTGGCTGTCGCCGCTGATCCTGGGCACGATGGCGGCATCGGCCTGGCTCAAGCGCTGGGGCCTGCCTGTGGTGGTGGGCGGCATCGTCGGCGGCGGCCTGGTGCTGGAGAAGGTCTATGGCAACCCCATCGTCTGGCAGACCTTGCAGCTGCTGGGCGAACGTGCGTCGCAGGCGCTGATGGTGGCCGACCGCAGCGGCGGCGGTCCGAAGGGCCTGGTGATCCACAGCGACAGCGACCTCGAGGGCGTGCTCGGCATCGTGCCCGGCTGGTTGTTGCACGACGCCGGCAGCGCGCTGGCGCAACTGGCGTCGCCGGCCTTCCTGGCGGCCGTTGCGGTGGCCGTGCTGGCCTTCGGCGCGCTCTGGTTGCGCCGCCAGCGCGGCGCCTGAACCGCGACGAACGGCACAAGCTGGCGTTTTCTGCCAGCGCACGGGTGGCTGCCGGGGCGAAAATGCAGCCTCATGCTGATCGACGCGACCGCCATCCAAGAAGCGCTGCCCTGGGTCGAGCAGCTGGACAACGCGTTGCGCGTCTCCGACCTCGCGGCGGCGCGGCAGGTGGTTGCAGGGGCGAGGGCAGCCGCCCACGACGCCCCGACCCATGCGCTGGCGGTCTTCCTGGCCGCTCGCTGCAGCTACAGCAGCGGCAACTTCGCCGAGGGCCTGGGCGCGGCGCTCGAGGCCGCTGCGGGTTTCGAGCTGCTGGGCGACGGCGCAGGCGAAGCCAGCGCACGTGCGCTGGCGGCGCGTTGCCTGCTGAGTGCGGGCGACACCACAGCGGCGCTCGATCAGGCGCTGGCGGCGCACCAGGCGGTGCGCGCCGCCCTGCCCGGCCAGGCTTCGCGCCCGCTGCTGACGGCGTTGACGGCCACTGGCGTCGTCTACCTGCGCCTCGGGCAGCTGGAAACCGCGCTCGACTTCTGCCAGCAGGCGCTGGACTGCGCCATCAAGCTGGGCGACCACATTGCACAGGGCGCTGCCACCGACACCGTGGCCTGCGTGCATGGCGCCCGCGCCGCGCGCGCCCGTGATCAGGGGCGCGCCGAAGAGGCCGAAGCGCTGGAACGCGAAGCCATGCGCTGCTCGGCCGAGGCCGTGCGCATCGCCCGCGAACAAGGCCATCTCGAATACGAGGCCACGGCGCTGAACAATCTGGCCGAGTCGATGAGCCTCGTCGGCGAGGCCGAAGCCGGGCTGGCGCTGCTGGAGGAGTGGTCGCGTCGTGTCCTGGGCCTGCGCGAGCTGCCGCGTGTGCAGCGGCACCACCTCGACACCCGCGGCACGATCTGCCTCGCGCTGGGTCAACCGCAGCAGGCGCGGGAGTTGTTCGAGCTGGCATTGACACACGCCGACAGCAGCGAAACCGAATTGCTGGTCGTCGAACACCTGTCCCTGGCCTGCGAGGCCTGCGGCGACGACCGCGCCGCGCTGGCCCACCACCGGCGCTTCCATGCGCTGCACGTGCAAGTCACCGCCGAAGCCGCTCAGCGCAGCGCGCAGGTGGCCGCGGTGCGGCTGCAGACCGAACGTGCCCGCGAGCGCGTCGAAGCCCTGGTGCGCGACTACGCCCAGTTGCAGCAGCATGCCGAGACGCTGCTGCGCCAGAGCACCGAAGACCCGCTCACCGGGCTGGCCAACCGGCGCCGCCTCGACGAACTGCTGGAGGCAGACCACCAAGGTTATGCCGTGGCGATGATCGACGTCGACCACTTCAAGTTCGTCAACGACCGCTATTCGCATGCGGTGGGCGACCAGGTGCTGTGCCGCCTGGCGAGCCTGGTGCGCGAAGGCTGCCGCAGCGTCGACACGCCCGTGCGGCTGGGCGGCGAGGAGTTCGTCGTGCTGCTGCCACACGCCGAGGCCGCAGCCGCGGCGTCGGCGGCCGAGCGCCTGCGTCTGCGCATCGAGGCCTTCGACTGGGCGACGCTGGCGCCGGGGCTCGCGGTCACGGCCAGCATCGGCGTCGCGCTAGGCCGCGAAGCCGGCAGCGCCGCTGCCCTGCTGGCGCTGGCCGACCGGCGCCTTTACGCCGCCAAGCGCGCCGGGCGCAACCGCGTCGTCAACGGCTGAGGCGGCTGCGCAAAACACAGCGGCGCCACCCGTTGCCGGGTGGCGCCGCGGGTTTGTATCCACGCTTGCTCCTGGTCTTTGCTCAGATGTCAGTGGTGCGTGCCGTCGAGGAACTGTTCGTCCTCGGTCGAACCCTTCAGCGCCGCGGTCGACGCGTCGCGCTCGATCGTCGTCGTCACGGCGTCGAAGTACCCGGTGCCCACTTCACGCTGGTGCTTCACCGCGGTGAAACCACGTTCGGCGGCGGCGAACTCCTTCTCCTGCAGTTCGACGAACGCGCTCATGTTGTTGCGCGCGTAGCCGTAGGCCAGGTCGAACATGCCGTAGTTCAGGCTGTGGAAACCGGCCAGCGTGATGAACTGGAACTTGTAGCCCATCGCACCGAGTTCACGCTGGAACTTGGCGATCGTGGCGTCGTCGAGGTTCTTCTTCCAGTTGAAGCTGGGGCTGCAGTTGTAGGCCAGCAGCTTGCCCGGGAACTTGGCATGGATGGCGTCGGCGAAGGCCTTCGCGAACGCCAGGTCGGGCTTGCCGGTTTCGCACCAGATCAGGTCGGCATACGGTGAATATGCCAGGCCACGGCTGACTGCCTGCTCCAGGCCGTTGCGTGTGCGGAAGAATCCTTCGACTGTGCGTTCGCCGGTGCAGAAGGGCTTGTCGTTGTCGTCGATGTCGCTGGTGACGAGGTCACCGGCTTCGGCGTCGGTGCGCGCCAGCAGGATGGTGGGCGTGCCCATCACGTCGGCCGCCAGGCGCGCGGCGACCAGCTTGCTCACTGCGTCGCGGGTCGACACCAGCACCTTGCCGCCCATGTGGCCGCACTTCTTCGCAGCGGCAAGCTGGTCTTCGAAGTGCACACCGGCGGCTCCGGCTTCGATCATCGACTTCATCAGCTCGAAGGCGTTCAGCACACCGCCGAAACCGGCTTCGGCGTCGGCGACGATGGGGGCGAAGAAATCGATGTCGTTCTTGCCTTCGCTCCACTGGATCTCGTCGGCACGCTTGAAGGTGGCGTTGATGCGCTTCACAACCTTCGGCACTGAGTCCACCGAGTACAGGCTCTGGTCGGGGTACATCTCGCCGTTGCTGTTGGCGTCACCCGCCACCTGCCAGCCGCTGAGGTAGATCGCCTTCAGCCCGGCCTTGACCTGCTGCATCGCCTGGTTGCCGGTGAGCGCGCCCAGCGTGTTGACGAAGGGTTCGGTGTTGATCAGCGACCACAGTTTCTCGGCGCCGCGCTTGGCCAGCGTGTGTTCGATCGGCAGCGAGCCGCGCAGGCGCACCACGTCGGCGGCGCTGTAACCGCGGCTGATGCCCTTCCAGCGCGGGTTCTCGGCCCAATCTTTTTCGAGGGCGGCGATCTGCTGTTCACGGGTGGGTTGGCTCATGGAAAAACTCCTGGGTGGCGAAGAGGTTGAGACAGCCTCAGCGTAGCGGGAGTTGCTTGCGATGTGAAGACTTCTGTCTTATATAAGACAAAAGACATAGTTGTTTGAAATCAACAACTTAACATCGACTCACCACATTACGGAATGAACTTCTTCCATATGATGATTTTTGCTGCGCTGCAGCGTGCCGGTATGCCACATTGCGAAATCAGGATTTCGCCATCCGAGAACGGCGCCTTGCAACCCAGTCAGATGGCGCTCCTTATCATCGCGCGACCGTGTGCCCTTCAGGTTTGCCGATGACCTCGTTCGCCTTCACGTCCGACAACCACTTCCTCAAGTGCGGTGCGGCCAGCGACCAGCTCTATGCCGTGGCCGGCATCGCCTGGGACGGCAGCACCACCAACCGCCCGGGTGCGCGTTTCGGCCCGCGGGCAGTGCGCCAGGCCAGCCACATGCTGTGCGACGGCATCCATCCGCTGTTCGACGTCACGCCGCTCGGCCAGCTGGGCGACGCCGGCGACCTGCCGCTGCCCAACACCGCGCTCGCCGCCATGCGCGAAACCCTGCAGCCGCTGGCTGCCGCGCTGATCCGCCGCCACCACATGGCCTGGCTGGGCGGCGACCACTCGATCACCCTGCCCTTGCTTCGTGCGTACCGCGCCTGGCTCGGCCGGCCGCTGGCGGTGCTGCACTTCGACGCCCATTGCGACACCTGGGACAACCACTTCGGTGAACCCAGCGGCCATGGCACCTGGGTCTACGAGGCGATGCAGGAAGGCCTGGTCGTGGACGCCTGCTTTACGCAGATCGGCATCCGCTCGGCCGGCGAACGCGCGGCGCGCGACTACGTGCGCGCCCGGGGCGGGCTGATTTTCACCGCCCGCGAGCTGCGCGGCCTGGACGGCCCGGCGCAGCTGGTGCCGGTGCTGGGCGCCATTCGTGAGCGCCTGGCGCAGCAGGGCAACCCTCCTGTCTACCTGAGCCTGGACATCGACTGCCTGGACCCCGCGTTCGCGCCCGGCACCGGCACACCCGAGCCCGGCGGCATGACGACGAACCAGGTGCTCAGCGTGATCGAGGAACTCGCGGATCTGAACTTCGTCGGCATGGACTGCGTCGAAGTGGCGCCGCCTTACGACCATGCCGAACTCACCAGCCTGGCTGCTGCCAGTTTCGTCTGGACCTACCTTTGCGGCCGCATGGCGCGCCCAGGCCCGTGAAGAATCAGAGCGAGAGCGCCGTGGTCTTCTTCACCGTGCGCAGCACCAGCATCGAGTTCGAGCGCACCACACCCGGCAACCGCGGCAACACCTCGGCGTGGAAACGCTCCAGGTCTTCGGCGTCGCGGTAGACAAAACGCACCAGGTAGTCGTTGGCGCCGGCGACGTAGAAGCAGTCCAGGATCTCCGGCGTGTCCTTCACCGCCCGTTCGAAGGCTTCGAGCAAGGCCTGCGTGGTGCTTTCGAGGTTGACGATGGTGTAGCTCGTGCCATGCCGGCCGACGGCACGCGGGTTCAGCAGCGCCACGTACTGTGCGATGACGCCGCTGTCTTCGAGCGCCTTGACACGCCGCAGGCAGGCCGAAGGCGACAGGTGCACCCGCAGCGCGAGGTCGACGTTCGAGAGCCTGCCGTCGCGCTGCAGTTCGTCGAGGATCGCCCGGTCCATGGCATCGAGTTGCGGCAGATCGGCTGCGCTTCGCATTTTCCGTCGTTTGGCTGCTGGAAGGCACAATGATATGGCGCCCGCCAGGGTCGACCCACCCCGATCCCGCATGCACATTGCGCCGCAGGCTGACTAGACTTCAGCTTTTCGCCACCTGCCTCGAAAGCGCCACCATGCACAAGGATCTCGACGCCTACTGGATGCCCTTCACGGCCAACCGCCAGTTCAAGAAGGCACCCCGCATGCTGACGAAGAGTTCCGGCATGCACTACTGGGACGACAAGGGCCGCCAGATCCTCGACGGCGTCGCCGGCCTGTGGTGTGTCAACGCCGGCCACGCACGGCCGAAGATCGTGCAGGCGATCCAGGACCAGGCGGCCGAGATGGACTTTGCGCCGCCGTTCCAGATGGGCCACCCCAAGGCTTTCGAACTCGCCAGCCGGCTGGTCGAGATTGCGCCGGCCGGCATGAACAAGGTGTTCTTCACCAACTCGGGCTCGGAGGCGGTGGAAACGGCGCTGAAGATGGCCATCGCCTACCACCGCGTGCGCGGCGAAGGCACCCGCACGCGGCTGATCGGCCGCGAGCGTGGTTACCACGGCGTCAATTTCGGCGGCATCTCGGTCGGCGGCATGGTTGCCAACCGCAAGATGTTCGGCACCATGCTCGGCGGCGTCGACCACATCCGCCATACGCACGACGCAGCGAAAAACGCCTTCACCGTCGGCCAGCCGGAACACGGCGCCGAACTCGCCGACGACCTGGAGCGTCTGGTGGCGCTGCACGACGCCAGCACGATCGCCGCCGTCATCGTCGAGCCGATCGCCGGCTCCACCGGCGTGCTGATCCCGCCCAAAGGCTACCTCGACCGGCTGCGCGCCATTTGCGACCGTCACGGCATCCTGCTGATCTTCGATGAGGTCATCACCGGCTTCGGCCGCACCGGCCATGCCTTCGCGGCGCAGACCTTCGGCGTCACGCCCGACCTGATGTGCCTGGCCAAAGGCATCACCAACGGCTGCGTGCCGATGGGCGGTGTGCTGGCGCAGCAGAAGATCTACGACGCGTTCATGAACGGGCCGGAAACCGCGATCGAGTTTCTGCACGGCTACACCTATTCGGCGCACCCGCTGGCCTGTGCCGCCGGCATCGCCACGCTCGACACCTATGCCGACGAAGGCCTGCTGACACGTGCGCAGCAGCTGCAAGGCTACTTCGCAGAACAGCTGCATTCGCTGCGCGAAGAGCCCAACGTCATCGACATCCGCAACTACGGCCTGGTCGGCGGCGTCGAGCTGGCGTCGATTGCCGGCGAGCCGACAAAACGTGCCTTCGGCGTCTTCCTCGACTGCTACGACAAGGGCGTGATGATGCGCACCACCGGCGACATCGTCGCGTTTTCGCCGCCGCTGATCGTCGAGCGTGAACACATCGACCAGATCGTCGACACCGTGCGCGGTGCGCTGAGGCGGGCCGCCTAGCGCATGCCGTTGCTGGCCACCGATCAGGAACTCGCCCGCCACTCGTACTACGCTGCGACGGTGGACCGCGGCCCGGGTTACCCGGCGCTGCGGCAGGGCACTTCCTGCGATGTGGCCATCGTCGGCGGCGGCCTCGCCGGCTTGTCGGCGGCGCTGGAACTGCGCCAGCGTGGGCTGGATGTGGTGCTGCTCGAAGCCCACCAGGTCGGCTGGGGCGCCAGTGGCCGCAACGGCGGCCAGGCGATCCACGGCCTGGCCTGCGACCAGGACACGATCGAAGAACAGCTGGGGCTCGACGATGCCAAGCGTGTCTGGGCGATGTCGATCGAGGCGCTGGACCTGCTGCAGCAGCGCATCGCACAACACCAGATCGACTGCGACTGGCGCGGCGGCTTCCTGAGCCTGGCGACCAGCGCGCGCAAGGGTGCCGAACTCGCCACCTGGGCGGACCGCATTGACGGCGTTTACGGTTATCCGCTGCAACGCATCGGCCCCGGTGAGATCGGCAGCTGGATCAGCAGCCCGCGTTACCACAGCGGCATCCACGACCCGCGTTCAGGCCACCTGCACCCGCTGAAGTACACGCTGGGCCTGGCCCGCGCCGCGGCGGCGGCGGGTGTGCGGCTGCACGAAAACACGCCAGTGCAGGCACTTCAGGCGCCGCAGCCGGGCACCACTGCGACACTGCGCACCGCCGCCGGCGAGGTGCACGCGCGCCAAGTGCTGCTGGCCGGCAACGTCTACCTGCACGGCATCGCGCCGCAGCTGGAGCCGCGCATCATGCCGGTCGGCACGTACATTGCGTGCAGTGAACCTTTGTCGCAGTCTCTCGCCGACAGCCTGATCCCCAGCCGTTCGGCCGCGTGCGACACCAACTTCGTGCTCGACTACTTCCGCACCACCAACGACCACCGCATGCTCTACGGCGGCCGCGTCAGCTACAGCACGGTAACGCCCGCGAACCTGGCCGAGAGCATGCGCCGGCGCATGGTGCAGACCTTTCCGCAGCTCGCGGACGCGCAGGTCGACTACGCCTGGGGCGGTTTTGTCGACATCTCGATGAACCGCGCGCCCGACTTCGGCCGCCTGCCAACGGCCAGCAACGTCTACTACCTGCAAGGCTTCTCGGGCCACGGCCTGGCGCTCACCGGCCTGGCCGGGCGTGTCGTGGCCGAGGCGATGGCGGGCGACGCCAGTCGCTTCGATGTCTTCGCGCGGCTGCAGCACCGCCGCTTCCCCGGCGGCACGCTGTTGCGCACGCCGGCCTTGGTGCTGGGCATGGCCTGGTATAGGCTGCGCGATATGCTCGGATGAATCAGAGAACATGAGCACCAAGCCCACCGTCATCGTCACCAGCTGCAACCGCATGCTCGGCGACCACCCTTTCCACATCGCCGGCCGCAAGTATGTCGACGGCGTGCGCCTGGCCGGCGCCTTGCCGCTGATCGCGCCGCCGCTCGAACTGGCCGATCTCGACACACTGCTCGACGCCGCCGACGGCGTGCTGTTCACCGGCTCGCCGTCGAACGTGCACCCCTCGCATTTCGGCGAGGCCGTGCACAACCCCGAACTGCCGCTCGACCCCGAACGCGACGCCTGGACGCTGCCGCTGATCCGCAAAGTGCTTGAACGCGGCATGCCGATGCTGGGCATCTGCCGCGGCACGCAGGAAGCCAACGTCGCGCTCGGCGGCACGCTGCACCAGGCGGTGCAGGAACAGCCCGGGCTCAAGGACCACCGCGCGCCGAAGGGCGAACCTGCCGAGGTGCAGTACGGTCTGTCGCACCCGGTCGACGTGGTGCCCGGCGGGCTGCTCGCCAGCATCGTCGGCCGCGCCAGCTTCGAAGTGAACTCGGTCCACGGCCAGGGCATCAGGCAGCTCGCGCCAGGCCTGCGTGTCGAAGCCGTCGCACCCGACGGCCTGGTCGAAGCCTTCACCCAGCCCGCCGCGGCGGGCTTCAACCTCTGCGTGCAGTGGCACCCCGAGTGGCGTGCCGCTGACAACCCGGTTTCCGTGCAGCTGTTCAATGCGTTCGGTGTTGCCGTGCGCGCCTACCGCGACCGTGTGCGCGGGCCCTTGCCTCGCCGCACCGTCGCAGGCTAGACGACAAGGGTTCCAGCGCCGCACCCTTACCGCGGCGCGCAGAGAAGACAACAGGTGTCCCATGATGGTCCGAGAACCATTCACATTCAGCGAGCTTGAACAGTGGCTCGACAAGAACCGCGTCACCGAGATCGAATGCCTCGTGCCCGACCTCACCGGCGTCGCGCGCGGCAAGATCCTGCCGCGCGAGAAGTTCACCGAAGACCGCGGCATGCGGCTGCCCGAAGCCGTGGTGGCGATGGGCGTCACAGGCGAGTTCCCGGAAGAAGGCCCGTACTACGACGTCATCAGCCCGACCGACCAGGACATGCACCTGCGGCCGGACCCTTCCACCGTGCGCATCGTGCCCTGGGCCACCGACCCGACGGCGCAAGTCATCCACGACTGCTTCGACAAACACGGCAAGATCGTTCCGTTTGCGCCGCGCTCGGTGCTGCGGCGTGTGTGTGAGCTCTACGAAGCCGAGGGCTGGGACCCGGTGGTCGCGCCCGAACTCGAGTTCTATCTGGTGGCGCGCAACACCGACCCCGACATGCCGCTGAAGCCGCCGATCGGCCGCAGTGGCCGCGCCGAGACCTCGCGCCAGGCCTATTCGATCGACGCGGTCAACGAGTTCGACCCGCTGTTCGAAGACGTCTATTCGTACTGCGAAAAGATGGAGCTCAACGTCGACACGCTGATCCACGAGGTCGGCGCCGGGCAGATGGAGATCAACTTCTTCCACGCCCACCCGCTGGGCCTGGCCGACGAGGTGTTTTTCTTCAAGCGCACGGTGCGTGAAGCGGCGATGCGCCACGACATGTTCGCCACCTTCATGGCGAAGCCGATCGCCGGCGAACCCGGCAGCGCGATGCACATCCACCAGAGCATCATCAACAAAGCCACCGGCCGCAACCTCTTCAGCAACGAAGACGGCAGCGAGTCGCAGGAGTTCCACTGGTTCATCGGTGGCCTGCAGAAATACATCCCGGCGGCGATGGCGCTGTTTGCGCCCTACGTCAACAGCTACCGCCGTCTCGTGCGCAGCAACGCGGCGCCGATCAACATCCAGTGGGGCCACGACAACCGCACCGTCGGCATCCGCAGCCCGGTGGCGACACCGGCTGCCCGGCGCGTGGAAAACCGCGTCATCGGCGCCGATGCCAACCCCTACGCGGCGCTGGCTGCGACGATGGCCTGCGGGTATCTCGGCATCAAGAACCGCATCGAGCCGTCACCCGAATGCAAGGGCGACGCCTATCTCGGTGACTTCCAGCTGCCGCGCAGCCTGGGCGAGGCGCTGGAACTGCTGCGCGCCGAGAAGGACCTGGCCGAAGTGCTGGGTGCTTCCTTCATCACCGTCTACACGGAGGTGAAGGAAATCGAGTACGCCGAGTTCATGAAGGTCATCTCGCCCTGGGAGCGGGAACATCTCTTGCTCCACGTCTGAGGAATGGCGATGACACGCACCACGAGCGAATGGCAGGCCGCCGACGCGGCCCACTTCCTGCACCCCTTCACCGACTTCCAGAGCCTGGCGAAAAAGGGCTCGCGCATCATCACCGGCGCAGAGAACATCTACCTCACCGACAGCGACGGCAAACACATCCTCGACGCGATGAGCGGCCTGTGGTGCGTCAACGTCGGCTATGGGCAGCAGGCGTTGATCGACGCCGCCACCAGGCAGATGAAGGAACTGCCCTTCTACAACGCGTTTTTCCAGACCGCCACACCGCCTGCCATCGAACTGGCCGAGCTGCTGTCGCAGGTGACGCCGCCGCAGTTCCAGCATGTCTTCTTCTCGGGCTCGGGCTCCGAAGGCAACGACACCGTGGTGCGCATGGTGCGCCGTTACTGGGACGTGTTAGGCCAGCCGCAGCGCCAGGTGATCATCAGCCGCCACAACGCGTATCACGGCTCGACGATGGCCGGCGCCTCGCTCGGCGGCATGGCCGGCATGCACGCACAAGGCGGGCTGCCCATTCCGAACATCACGCACATCCAGCAGCCGTATTTCTTCGAACACGGCCAGGGTCTGACGAAAGACGCCTTCGGCATCGTCGCCGCACGTTGGCTGGAAGAGAAGATCCTCGCGGTCGGCCCGGAGAAGGTGGCCGCGTTCATCGGCGAACCGGTGCAAGGCGCCGGCGGCGTGATCATCCCGCCGGCCACCTACTGGCCCGAAGTCCAACGCATCTGCGACCAGTACGGCATCCTGCTGGTGAGCGACGAGGTCATCACCGGCTTCGGCCGCACGGGCCACTGGTTCGGCTGCGAGACCATGGGCTTCCGCCCCGACCTGATGACCTTCGCCAAGGGCGTGACCAGCGGCTACATCCCGCTCGGCGGCGTGATGGTCGGCGACCGCATCGCCAAGGTGCTGGTCGAACAAGGCGGCGAGTTCAACCACGGCTACACCTACAGCGGCCACCCGGTGGCCTGCGCCGTGGGGCTGGCCAACATCCGCCTGGTGCAGAAATTGAAGCTGGTCGAGCGTGTGCATGACGATGTCGGCCCGTATATGGCTTCGGCATTTGCCAGTTTGCGCGACCACCCGCTGGTGGGTGACGCCGAAACCTGCGGACTCATGGGCGCGATCCTGCTGCTGAAAGACAAGGCCAAGGCGATGCCGTTCCCCGAGGAACGAGAGATCGGCATGGTCTGCCGCGGCCATTGTTTCCGCGAAGGTTTGATCATGCGTGCCGTCGGCGACCGCATGATCATCGCGCCGCCGCTGGTGATCACACGCGCGCAGATCGACGAAATGATGGCGCTGATCCGCCGTTGCCTGGACCTGACCCTCGCCGACGCCCAAACAGGCGGCTGGCTGTCTTAGACTCGCCCCCCATCCACCCCCGGAGGTTTCCTCATGCGCTTGAAGTCTGTCGTCGCGTCCTTTGCAGCATGCGCTGGTCTGTTGGCCTGCTCCGCGGTGTTCGCCCAGGAAGAGGACAAGGTCCTCAACATCTACAACTGGTCCGATTACATCGCCGAAGACACGATCAGGAACTTCGAGAAGGAAACCGGCATCAAGGTCCGCTACGACAACTTCGACAACAACGAGATCGTGCATGCCAAGCTGGTGGCGGGCAAGACCGGCTACGACATCGTCGTGCCGTCGTCGAACTGGGCCAAGCTGCAGCTCGACGGCGGCCTGCTGCGCAAGCTGGACAAACCGCAGATCCCGAACCTGAAGAACCTCGACCCCGCGGTGCAGAGTGCCCTGGGCAAGATGGACCCAGGCAACGACTACATGGTGAACTGGCTCTGGGGTTTCACCACCGTGGGCATCAACGTCGAGAAGGTCAAGGCCGCGCTGGGTTCGACGCCGATGCCCGACAACGTCTGGGACCTGGTCTTCAAGCCCGAGTACATCAGCAAGCTCAAGAGCTGTGGCGTCAGCTACCTCGATTCGGCCACCGAAATCATTCCCGCCGCCCTGCACTACCTGGGCAAACCGTCGTTCAGCAAGAACCCCGGCGACTATGCCGCTGCGACGGCCTTGCTGAAGACCGTGCGGCCGCACATCACGCTGTTCAGCTCGTCGGGCTACATCAACGACATGGCCAACGGCTCGATCTGCCTGGCACTCGGCTGGTCGGGCGACGTCAACATCGCGCGCCAGCGCGCGATCGACGGCAAGACGGGGCAGAACATCCAGGCGCTGATCCCGAAGACCGGCGGCCTGCTGTTCTTCGACGTGATGGTGATTCCGGCCGACGCGCCGCGCCCGGGCAATGCGCAGAAGTTCATCAACTACGTGCTGCGCCCGGAGGTGCACGCCTCGCTGACCAACAAGGTCTTCTACGCCAACCCGAACCTGCCGTCGAAGCAGTTCGTCAAGCCCGAGGTGTCGAGCAACCCGACCGTGTTCCTGTCGCCGGCCGACCTGGCCAAGATGATTCCGCCCGACTCGCTGAACAACGACATGCGGCGCCTGATGACGCGCACCTACACCTCGTTCAAGACGGGCCTGTGACGGCCATGGCGGACGACAAAACGTTCCTGCAGATCCAGGGCGTCGTCAAGGACTTCAACGGCTACAAGGCCGTCAACAACGCCAACGTCGACATCGCCAAGGGCGAGATCTTCGCGTTGCTGGGCCCCAGCGGCTGCGGCAAGAGCACGCTGCTGCGCATGCTGGCGGGCTTCGAGACACCCACCTCCGGCCGCATCGTGCTCGGTGGTGTCGACCTCGCCAGCCTGCCGGCCTACGAACGGCCGATGAACATGATGTTCCAGAGCTACGCGCTGTTCCCGCACCTCAGCGTCTGGGAGAACATCGCCTTCGGCCTGAAGCGCGAAGGCCTGCCGAAGCAGCACGTGGCCGACCGCGTCGAAGCCATGCTCAAGCTGGTGCAGCTGGGCAAGTTCGCGCAGCGCAAGCCGCACCAGCTCTCCGGCGGCCAGCAGCAGCGGGTGGCGCTGGCGCGCAGCCTCGCCAAGCAGCCGCAGTTGCTGCTGCTCGACGAGCCACTCGGTGCGCTCGACAAGAAGCTGCGTGAACAGACGCAGATCGAGCTGGTGAACATCATCGAACAGGTCGGTGTGACCTGCGTGATGGTCACGCACGACCAGGAAGAAGCGATGACGATGGCCTCGCGCATCGCGGTGATGAGCGAAGGCCGTTTCCTGCAGGTGGGGCCGCCGGGCGAAATCTACGAGACGCCGGCGACACGTTTCGTCGCCGACTTCATCGGCAACGTCAACCTGATGGACGGCACGCTCACCACCGACGAGCCCGACCATGTGGTCATCACTTCGGCCGACTGCAAACACTACGTCGGCCATGGCATCACCGGCACCGAAGGCATGCCGGTGACGGTGGCCCTGCGGCCCGAGAAAATCCACCTCTCGCGCCAGGCGCCGGACGACGCGTTCAATGCGGCCCACGGCAAGATCAAGGAGATGGCCTACTTCGGCAGCTTCACCGTCTACCACCTGGTGCTGGCCAGCGGCGCGCCGCTGAAGGTGAGCGTGGCCAACGTGCAGCGCCACCGCGACGACGAGTTCACCTGGGGCGACGATGTCTGGGCGCACTGGTCGCGTTCGGCGCACGTGGTGCTGACGCAATGACGCGGCTGCGGCAGTGGTTCACCGGCCGCCGCGTCGTCATCGCGGTGCCCTACCTGTTCCTGCTGGTCTTTTTCCTGTTCCCGTTTCTCATCGTCGGCAAGATCAGCGTCAGCGAGATGGAGACGGTCACCTTCAAAGATCTGTTCAGCTTCGCCGACGGCGTCATCGCGCTGAAGATCAAGATCTCGAACTACGTCTTCATCACTGAAGACAAGCTGTACTTCCAGACCTACTGGAGCAGCGTCAAGTACGCCGCTGCCACCACCGTGCTGTGCCTGGGCATCGGCTACCCGTTCGCCTACTTCATGGCGCGTGCAAAGAGCACCGTGCAGCCGGCCCTGCTGATGGCCGTGATGCTGCCCTTCTGGACCTCGTTCCTGCTGCGCGTGTACGCCTGGAAGGGGCTGCTCAGCGAACATGGTGTCGTCGCCGACCTCATCATCGGCAGCGGTCTCGACCAGCTGCTCGCCGCGGTGGGCCTGATCGCCGCCCCCGGAAAGCTGATGAACACGCCGTTTTCGCTGGTGCTGGGCATGACCTACACCTACCTGCCTTTCATGGTGCTGCCGCTGTACGCCAACCTGGCAAAGATGGACCTGCGGCTGCTCGAAGCGGCGGCCGACCTGGGCGCGTCGCCGTGGGTCGCGTTCTGGAAGATCACGGTGCCCCTCAGCAAGGCCGGCATCATCGCCGGTGCGATGCTGGTGTTCATTCCCTGCATCGGCGAATACGTCATCCCGGAACTGCTGGGCGGGCCCGAGACACTGATGATCGGCCGCGTGATCTGGGACGAGTTTTTCTCCAACAACGACTGGCCGATGGCGTCGACCGTCGCCATGGTGATGATCTTGCTGATCATCGTGCCGCTGGCGGTGTTCAACAAGTACCAGGCCGAAGCGCAGGAGAAGCCGCGATGAAGGCTTCCAGGTTCAACCAGTGGTTCGGCCGCGCCTGGCTCGGCGCGGGCTACGTCTTCCTGTTCCTGCCCATCGTCGCGCTGGTCATCTACTCGTTCAACGACTCGCCGCTGCCCAACGTCTGGCGCGGTTTCACGCTGAAGTGGTACGTGTCGCTGGCCAGCGACGGCGAGATCATCTCGGGCCTGTGGCTCAGCCTGAAGATCGCTTTCCTCACCGCCTGCGGCTCGGTGATCTTCGGCACGTTGTCGGCCTTCGTGCTGGTGAAGTACAAACGCTTTGCCGGGCGCACGCTGTTCTCGGGCATGGTCAACGCACCGCTGGTGATGCCCGAGGTGGTGTGCGGCCTGTCGCTGCTGCTGATGCTGGTGAGCATGCAGCGCGCCTTCGGTTTCCCCGAGCGCGGCATGGCCACCATCTGGCTGGGCCACCTGCTGCTCGGCATGGCCTACGCCACCGTGGTGGTGCAGAGCCGGCTGCAGGAAATGAACCCGCAGCTCGAAGAAGCCGCGATGGACCTCGGCGCGCGCCCGGCGCAGGTGTTCTGGCTGGTGACGCTGCCGATGATCGCGCAGTCGCTGGCCTCGGCCTGGCTGCTGACCTTCACGATTTCGCTCGACGACGTGGTGTTGTCGAACTTCCTGTCCGGCCCCGGCGCGACGACGATGCCGCTGGTGATCTTTTCGCGCGCCAAGCTGGGGCTGAACCCCAGCGTCAACGCCATCGCCACGCTCACTGTCGCCGTGGTGTCGATCGGCATTCTCGTCGCCAGCTACATGATCGCGCGTGCCGAACGGCAACGCACCCTGGACCTCGCCGCTGCGGCGCGCGCCTGAAAATCAATCCAATGAGGAGAACACCGATGAAGCGAATCAGCCCCACTGTGCTCGCCCTGGCCCTGGTTGCGGCCTTCCCGGCCGCGGCGCAGAGCAACGAAGAACTGCTGAAGGAATTGCGAGCGCTGAAGGACAAGATCAACGAGCTCGAGAAGAAGCTTGGCGGCGCGCCAGCCGCGCCCACCGGCCAATGGGGCATGACGCCCGAGCAGGCGAAGGAACTGAACCGCATCGCGGTGAAGGCCGAAGCGCTGCAGGACAACTTCGCCGACCAGGGTTTCAAGGGCCTGAAGATCACCGGCCAGATGGACCCGACCTACATCTACAACAAGGCCCAGGACAACGCCTCGTTTGTATTCCTCAACAACGGCGGCGCGCGCTACACCTACGACAACTCGTACTTCGGCATGGCGGTGATCGATTTCGCCAAGGAAACCGAAGGCGGCACACTCTGGAAGCTGACGCTGGCGCCCGAGCGTGGCACCGGTTCGCTGATCAACGGCGGCTCGATCATCCACGAAGCCTCGGTCTCGGTCCCGCTGGGCGACCTGCAGACGCGGCTGTGGCTGGGCCAGATTCCCGACTGGACCGGCTACGAGATCACCCTGCCCGCCGGCAACAAGCTGATCACGCACAACCTGCTGTTCGACTTCATGGCGCCCACCGCCTACACCGGCGCCGTGATGGACATGAAAAGCGGCAAGTGGTGGAGCCGCGTCGGCCTGGCCAACTTCAACGCCGCACGCCAGACCCCGGGCAACAAGGAGCCGGTGCTGATCTACCGCGTCGACTACTCGAAGGGTGAGTTCGACGGCTTCGGCTTCAGCGGCCTGCATGGCAAGGCACCGAACTTCGCCGCCGACGGCACCTACCTCACCGACCCGACGGACCCGAGCACCGAAACCGGCTTCGACAGCGCCGGCAAGAACACCGCGATCCACCTGCTGGAGTTCGACGCGTATTACATCCGCGGCGACTGGTCGCTGTTCGGCCAGGCCAGCTACGGCCAGCAGAAAGCCGCCGCCATCTTCAACAGCGACGGCGTGCTGCGCGACGCACGCTGGTGGGGCCTGTCGGGCCTGATGGCCTACAAGTTCACGCCGCGGCTCGAAGGTGTGCTGCGCGCCGACTACATCGACAACAAGAAAAACGGCGGCGGCCTGCTCGGCTACAGCTTCGACGACAGCCTCAACGGCATCGGCCGCGGCCTGCTCGAAGATGGCAGCTTCGCGAAGGGCGACGCCACCGGCGCCAACCGCTACGCACTCAGCGTCGGCATGAACTACCGCGTCGACGAAAACGCCACCTTCAAGCTGGAGTACCGCTACGACGGCGCCAGCCAGCCGGTGTTCGAGCAGGTCAAGAGCGCCACGTTCAAGAAGAACAACCATCTCTTCGGCGCTTCGATGGTGGTGAGCTTCTGACGAAAACGCCCTGTGCAAGGGCCTTGTTCTTCGTTTAGCGGCGGGTGGCGGACACGATGATGGCAACCGTCTGTCACTGTGATGCCGCACCGCATGAAACAAGCCCTTGCCCTTCTTCCGCTGGCCCTGGCCGCGCCGCTGGCGGCGAACGCCGGTGAACTCTACGGTCTGATCGGCTTGCCCGGTGCCGGCATCGGCTACGCCCAGCCGCTGAACGAACGCGTCACCTTGCGCGGCGACTTCGTCACGTTGGGCAACCGCACGAAGAACACCAGCGAAGAAGGCATCGACTACGCCGGCAAGCTGAAGGCCCAGCGCGCCGCCTTGTTGGCCGACTGGTACCCGATGCAAGGCAGCTTCCGCCTGACCGGCGGCGCCAGCTTCAACCAATACCAGCTCGACCTGCGCGCCACCGGCGCCGGCGGCACGCTGACCATCGGCAACACCACCTACACCACCACGGCCGACGACAAGCTCGACGTGCAGGTCAAGTTCCCATCGACCACACCCTACCTCGGCATCGGCTGGGGCCATCAGGCCGGCAGCGGCCTGCGCTTTTCGTTCGACCTCGGCGCCAGCATCGGCCGCGCCAGGCTGACGGCAGCGCTGTCGGGCCCGAACGCTGGCGGCGTCTCGCAAGCCGACCTCGACGCCGAACTCGCCGAGCTGCGCGACGGCGTCGGCAAGCTGCGCGCGATCCCACAGGTCAGCCTCGGCATCGGCTACAGTTTCTGAGTCCCCGGGGCATCGGGCCTCGGGCCCGACAGCGCGAGCGACAAAGGCCTGCGATGACTGCCCCCACTCTTTCCTGGCGCGAACGCGCCGCGGCGCTGAAGATCGACGGCCGCGCCGTCATCGACGGTGAACGCCGCGCCGCCGTTTCCGGCGAAACCTTCGACGGTTTTTCTCCCATCGACGGCCGCCCGCTCGGCCCGGTAGCGCGCTGCCGCGCCGCCGACATCGACGCTGCGGTGAAAAGCGCGCGCGCCGCCTTCGACGACAAACGCTGGTCCGGCATGGCGCCCGCGGTGCGCAAGAAGCTGCTGCAGCGTTTCGCCGAGAAGATCCTCGGCGCGAAAGAAGAACTGGCGCTGCTCGAAACGCTGGACATGGGCAAGCCGATCCGCTTTTCGCTCAGCGTCGACGTGCCGAGCACCGCGCGCTGCATCGCCTGGTACGCCGAAGCGGTCGACAAGGTCTACGACGAGATCGCGCCCACCGCCGCCAATGCGCTGGCGCTGATCACGCGCGAACCGATGGGTGTGGTCGGTGCCATCGTGCCCTGGAACTACCCGATGATCATGGCCGCCTGGAAACTGGGCCCGGCATTGGCCAGCGGCAATTCTGTCGTGCTCAAGCCCAGCGAAAAGAGCCCGCTGACCGCGCTGCGCCTGGCCGAGCTGGCGCTGGAAGCCGGTGTGCCGCCGGGTGTGTTCAACGTCGTTCCCGGCCACGGCCCCGAAGCCGGCGAAGCGCTGGCGATGCACATGGACGTCGATGCCATCGGCTTCACCGGCAGCACGCGGGTCGGCCGGCGCATGCTGGACTGCGCCGGGCGCAGCAACTTGAAGCGTGTCTACAACGAACTCGGCGGCAAATCGGCAGTGCTCGTGTTCCCCGACTTCGGCGACCTGCAGCGCGCCGCCGAGACGGTGGCCGGCAGCATGTTCTTCAACCAGGGCGAAAGCTGCAACGCGCCGTCGCGGGTGCTGGTGCACGAGAGCATTGCCGACGACTTCGTCGCGCTCGTCGCCGCGCAGGCGCCGCAGTACCAGCCCGCCGATCCGCTGGAGCCCGGCACGGTGATGGGCGCCCTGGTCGACGAAACGCAGATGCGCACCGTGCTCGGTTTCATCGACGCCGGCGCCAGCGAAGGCGCGCGCTGTGTCGTCGGCGGCCGCCAGGCGCGCACCGACAGCGGCGGCTACTACGTCGAGCCGACGGTGTTCGACGGTGTCGCGAACGGCATGAAGATCGCGCGCGACGAGATCTTCGGCCCGGTGCTCAGCGTCATCCGCTTCCAAGACGAAGCGGAAGCGATCAAGCTCGCCAACAACAGCGCCTACGGCCTGCAGGCCAGCGTCTGGAGCGACAACATCCACCGCGCCCACCGCGTCGCACGCGCGCTGCGCGCCGGCACCGTGCATGTGAACCAGTACGACGAAGACGACATCACCGTGCCCTTCGGCGGCTACAAACAAAGCGGCAACGGCCGCGACAAGAGCCTGCACGCCTTCGACAAGTACACCGAGCTGAAGACGACCTGGCTGCGGATCGACGCTGCATGACGGAGCTGAAGGAACGCCTGCACGCCGCGGGTGTGCACACCTTGCTCGTGCAGTTCACCGACGTGTTTGGTGTCGCCAAAGGCAAGCTCGTGCCGCTGGCGCATCTGGACGATGTGCTGAACACCGGCGCCGGTTTCGCCGGCCCGTCGATCTGGGGCACCGGCCTGCCGCGCACCGGGCCGCGTTCGGAGTACTACGCACGGGGCGACGCCAGCACCGCGATGCCGCTGCCGTGGATGCCGGGCGTCGCGCGCATCGTCGGCGATGGTTTTGTCGCCGGTGAAGCTTTCGACGCCTGCCCGCGCCAGGTGCTCAAACGCGCGCTGGTGCGGCTGGCCGGCCATGGTTTGAGTCTGCGCACCGGCATCGAGCCTGAGTTTTTCCTGCTCAAGCGCGACGGCGCCACGTGGCTGCCCGCCGATGAGCACGACCGCCTCGACAAACCTTCGTACGACCTCAAGTCGCTGCCACGCCAGGGCGGCTTCCTGCACGAGTTGTCTGCCGCCCTCGGCGCCTGCGGCCTGGACGTGCTGCAGATCGACCACGAAGACGCGCATGGCCAGTACGAGCTGAACTTCGCGTTTGGCGATGCCCTCGTCAGCGCCGACCGGCTGATGCTGTTCAAGCTGGCCGCGCACGCGCTGGCCGAAGCCCGCGGCATGGTGTTCTCGATGATGCCCAAGCCGTTTGCCAACCAGCCTGGCAGCGGCCTGCACTTCCATGTCTCGCTGTGGCGTGGCGAGCAGCCGGCCGACGGCGTGGCACGGGCCTTCATCGCCGGTGTGCTGGCCCATGCACCGGCACTCACCGCGCTGGCAGCGCCGACGGTGAACTCGTACAAGCGCCTCACCGTCGGCGAGTCGTTGTCGGGTACGACCTGGGCACCGGCCTATGTGGCGCATGGCCCGAACAACCGCACGGCGCTCGTGCGCACCTTGCCTGGCCGCTTCGAATGGCGGCTGCCGGATGCCAGCGCCAACCCGTATCTCGCCACCGCGGCCCTGGTGGCCGCGGGCCTCGATGGCATCGAACGTGGGCTCGACCCCGGGCCGGCTTGCATCGAAGACCTGTTCGCGTTGAGCCTGGCGCAGATCCACGAGCGTGGCATCCCGCTGCTGCCGCAGTCGCTGGGCGAGGCGGTCGGCGCGCTGGAGGCCGATGGCGTGATCACGGCGGCACTCGGCCCGACGCTGGCATCTGAATTTCTGCGCCTGAAACGCGCCGAGTTCACCGCGTATTCGCGCCATGTCAGCGCCTGGGAACTGGAGCGTTATGCCGCGCTGTTCTGAATGACAGCGCACCGCATTCCTCTGCTCGCCTACACCAGCCTGATGGCCAGCATGGCGTTGGTGGGCTGTTATGTCGGTTTGTCGAAGCTGCTGGTCGCCGCCTTCCCGGTGTTCCTGCTGGCCTGGCTGCGCTTCGGCATCGCCGCGCTGGCGATGCTGCACTGGGTGAAGCGCACGCGGGCCGAACAGCCGCTGTCGAAACACGACCGCATGCTGCTGTTCTGGGAGAGTTTCCTCGGCAACTTCCTGTTCTCCATCTGCATGCTGTTCGGCGTGCAGGCCACTTCGGCGCTGGCCGCGGGGGTGGTGATGGCGGCGATTCCGGCCGCGGTCGCCATCCTCAGCCGCATCTTCCTCGGCGAACGCATCGTGCCGCGGGTGCAGATGGCGATTGCCTGTGCCGCTGCCGGCATTGCGCTGCTGGCCTTCGTGAAGGCGCCTGCCGGCGGCGCTGCGGCCGAGGCGCCGTGGTGGGGCTATGCGCTGCTGCTGGTGGCTGTCGTCTGCGAGGCTTGTTATGTCGTCATCGGCAAACGCCTCACCGGCAACGTCTCGCCGAAGCGCATCAGCGCGCTGATCAACCTCTGGGGCCTGGCGCTCGTCACGCCGCTGGGCCTGTGGCAGGCGCTGCGCTTCGACTTCGCCGCGGTGGCCACGCCCACCTGGGGCCTGCTCGTGTTCTACGCACTCGCCGCCAGCGTTGTGACGGTGTGGCTGTGGATGCAGGGCCTGCGCCATGTGCCGGCGCCGCAGGCGGGGGTGTTCAGCGTGATGCTGCCGGTGAGCGCGGCGCTGGTGGGGGTGTTCTTCCTCGGCGAGGCCTTCGGCGCAGGCCACCTGGCGGCGTTTGCGCTGGCCTTACTCGGCCTGCTGCTGGCCACCTGGCCCGCGCGCGGCGGCGCTCAGGCCGCCGGCTGAACGCGGCTTCTCGACGGCCGCCGGTTGCCTGTCGCCAAGCCACCAGGAGACGACGCGGCTGCCCAGCGGCAGCGCCAGCACCAGCGTCACGAGCAGCAGCACAAGGCCCAGCGGCCACTCGTTCGCCACAGGCGGCTGAAGTGCTGCTGCGCCAGCCAGGCGACGTTGCGCTCGGACACGGCTGCGCTGTCGTCAGAAGAACTGGCGCAGGTCCTTCGGCACCTCCCTGGCGCTCGAACGGCATCGGTATTCCCGACGACGTCGCCGAAGCGGACATTCAGGAAGCCGATCCTCGGGCGCCAGGCTGGCGCAATAACGGGCCGGCAACCTTGAGTTTGGGCGTCACAAGAACCACAGGCGCTGAGGCAGTGTCCGGATCCCGGCAGTTTTCCGTATGACCTATACGGGGTCCGATTTTGGAAGCCGTAGCCATCTCTCTTGATCAAAGGATTCTGCATGTGCGCAAGAAGCTTCCTCAGGATCGTCGAAACTACCATTGCGCTCTTCGCGCTTTCAGCCTCGTCAATCACGGCTGCCGAAGTTCAAAAGCCAGTCGCTGCTGCTAACGCAGCCATGCTTGAAAGAGGCAGATACATGATCGTCACCGGTCATTGCAACAACTGCCATACGGCCGCATACGCCGCAAACGCTGGCGAAGTCCCGGAAGACAAGTGGTTGCTTGGAAATCCCGTAGGTTGGCGGGGCAAGGCCGGCACGGTGTACGCGCCCAATCTACGGCTATACGCGCAATCAATGCCCGTCGAGGCGTGGCTCATCGCTGCAAGAAACTCAAGGCCGCGCGCGCCCATGCCTTGGTGGAGCCTTCGCGATACTTCCGATGAAGATTTGGTTGCGATGTACTGGTACATGAACTCATTGAAGCCAAATGGCTCGCCCGCTCCACAATTTCTGCCACCCGATCGAACTCCACCGCCTCCATACAACCAACTGCCAGACCTCAGCCTTGCAAGGTGACACGACCCGGCGCCCGGTGAATGTCCAGTTCTGCTCCCTCTCCGCGTAAGGCGGAAAGAGCGGCGCCCATGTCGGGCCGGCCGCCGGGTTCAGGAGCACACGACATGGTTCGCAAGCTGGGTTGGTTCGTGGTGGTGGCTGGCTTCATCGCCTTGGTCATCTATGGCGGCACGGCAGAGAGCGGGCCGATGGGTTGGCTCAATGCGAGCCAGCAGGCGCTGTTCGGCAGCTACTCGCGAAAGTTCAGCTTCCTGATCGTCTTCTTCGGCGCGTTCGCCGTGGCGAGCCCGCTGCTGCTATGGCTCTTCTTCGCCGACGCGAAAGCCAGGGTGGGCCCAGAAGCCGCGAAAGACTTCGGCAAGGTCGCCGTCGAGATGATGGCGCCCACACCCCGAACCCTGCCCTCGCTGCGCTTCTGGTTCGGCGCCTGGGTCGTCGTCACCGCGCTGATCTGGGCCGGCTGCGCAGGCTGGGCGCTGTGGCAGGCGCAGCAGCGTCGCGGCGATGCCGACGCAAGCTACCTGCCCTTCAAGGTGGCGCAAGGCGCTCGTGCACCCGCAGGCGCTGACCACCTCGCCTTGCAGGGTCGATTGCTGTGGGACCGGGTGGTGGCGAAGCAGCCCTCGCATGCGTCGACGCCCGAGCTGGAACTGGTGCCCATCGTCGGCGACGACTGGCGCGAGGGCGATGCAGTGCAGTTCGTCGCGCGCATCGAGCGGGGCGACCTCACCATCACGCGCGCCCGCCCGCGCCGCGGCGAAGAGCCGCTGCTGGTGCGCGTCTCGGGCGATCTGCCGACGCCGGCAATCCCTGTCTTCAAGCAGCTCGGCGCGCCGCTGGCGAACGATGCCGTTGCCGTGAAGGTCGTCCCGTCGATCGGCCAGGCGCCGAGCGATGCGGCCGGTGTCGATTGGTCCGACGTGCGGCTCAGCGGCCTCATCGGCAGCATCATCTGGGCAGTGGCCGTGGCTGCGATCGTGCTCTCGACGCTGGTGAATGGCCGCACGGGCTCACGGCAAGCGCTGTCGCGACGCGATGCGTAGTGGCCTGGCGGTCGGCATCGAGTGCATTGACCGCTTCATCCGCAGAAGACCGCCGCTGCGAAGGAGAAATACTTGAGCGCATAACATCGAGCGCATCAACCGCTGCAGTTGGGGCTCGAGCATGGGAGACATCACGGGGTGGATCGCGCAGGCGCGCCAGGGGAACCGCGACGCGCTCAACCAGATCTTCGAGGCCTTGTATCCCGAGCTGCGGCGCATCGCGCGCCTGAGGCTGTCGCCTCACGTTCGCGACTCGGTTCTCGACACCACGGCGCTGGTCCACGAGTGCTACCTGAAACTCATCGGTGCCAAGCGCCTGGGCATCGACGACCGCGTGCACTTCCTGGCCTATGCCGCCACGGCGATGCGCTCGATCATCGTCGACTGGGCCCGCGCCGCGCAGGCCGAGCGGCGTGGCGGCGGTGCGGACCACCTGCCCCTGGACACCGACAGCGCAGGCGGCGTGGCACAGGCCGAAGAAGAGATCCTCGATGTCGACGCGGCCCTGGCCTCGCTCGCCAAGCTCGACCCGCGCCTGGTCGAGGTGGTCGAGATGCGCTACTTCGGCGGCATGAGCGACGACGAGATCGGCCAGGTGCTCGGCGTCACCGGCCGCACCGTGCGGCGCGACTGCGAAAAGGCCCGTCTGCTGCTGGCCCACGCGCTGCAGGCCTGAGAGCTGCCCTGAGAGGCGGAGACGAGGCGACCCGGGCCGCGCCGCGAAGCTGCCCCGCACCCGGGCGGCCGCGACGCGGCCGAGCGCTCACGGTGCAACGAAGCCTGCCAGTTGCCGCGCCCGCACCAGACGGGGGCTGGCCGGGTGCTGATCCGCCAGGTCAGCGAGTGCTGCGCGCCCGGCGGCCAGTGCATCAGCAGGCCGGCCCAGCGCGGCGAGCACTTCGGCGCGGCGCAGTGCCGATTCGGCACGAGCGACGGGCAACGGAGGCGGCGGCGTCGTGATCGCGTCGGCCTGCGCCAGCGCGCGCATGGCGCCGGGCAGGTCGCCAGCGCGCGCGGAGGCAAGCGCTGCCATCTCGGCGGTTGAGCGGTACGCCCATCCGCTGCTGGCCTGCTGTTGTTCGAGCAGGCCGAGCAAGCCGCGCGCCGTTTCCCCTGCGGCGGCGTTCTCCCCTGCGGCCAAGCTTGCGATCACCAGTGCGTCGACGATGCGCAGCCAGGCCGCTGTCGGGAGGTCGCGCTCTGGCCAGGCACGGTGCAAGGCCTGCGCAAACGCCAGGGCTTCACGGCCGCGCCCCGCCCCGGCCAGTGCCAGCGCCTCGAAGAGCACGAGCGTGTAGTTGTCACGGATGGTCTTCGGCTGCAGCAGCGTCGTCGAATCGGCTGCCACCAGGCTGGTGGCCGCGCTGACATCGCCGTAGAGCCACTCGTTTTCGATCTGCCGCGCGCGGAGCAAGGGTGCGAACGCGGACGGGCCGCCCGCCGTCCCAGGCAGTGCACGCAACTCGGCTTGCAGCATCTCTCGCAGCTGAACGTGCTTGCCCTGTCTTGCCATGGCCTCGGCCAACTGGGCGAGCGCGCGCGCACCGTTGCGGCTGTTGCGGCCGTAGGACTCCACAGTGATGGCGAGCGCCTTGCGCAGCAGAGGCTCCGCCTCCAACGCCGCACCATTGGCGAGCAGCGCTTTGCCCAGGATCGCCAGTCCGAACGCTTCGAGTTCCGGGTTGCCTGCCCCGCCGGCGACCAGGCCGACGTGAGCGCGGCGCGCGACGGACAGCGCGCGCGCGTCGTCGAAACCGAGGTAGACGTCGGCAAGTCGAAACAAGTTGACGTGGCGCACTGGAGCTTGCGGAAACATTCGCTCCGCAAGCACTTCGCCGCGCATCAGGACGGCCTCGGCTTCGTTGCGTTTCCCCCGTGTGTTGAGCACACTGCCGAGATCCGTCATCAGGCTCAAGCGCACCTGCTCGGTCCGGGCGTCATCGGTGGGCCCCGCCGCGTCGATCCCTGCGCGCCGGATCGCCTCACTCTCCTCCAAGCGCCGCAACTGGAACAGCGTGCGGCCCAGCATTTCGTGCGCCTGCATGAGCGAGTAAGCCGAGGCGCCGTGCGCTTGCAGGTGGGCCAGGTACTCACGGCCGATGGCGAGCGAGGCCTCAAACTCGTTGCCGAAGTTGAGCTGCACGCTGACCGCCTGGAGCTGACCGCCACGGCCTTCCGGCAGCGTCGCGAAACGCGGCGCCATCTCGCGCAGCTTCTCCTGCAGAACCCGGGTCACGGCGCGCGGCTCGGCCAGCGCCGCCGGGTTCTCGGTGCCCATGACGGCCAGACTGGTCATGGTCTCGACGTAGAGCTCGACGATGCCGTCGAGCCGGCCGGCGGAGGCCACGGCGTTGGCCGCTTGCTCACGTGCGACAAGTGCCTGCCAGACCGCCACTGCGCTGCCGGCGACGATGGTGGCCAGCAGCGCCGAGCTCATCGCCACGGCGATTCGATTGCGACGCACGAACTTGCGCGTGCGATACAGGCGGCTGTCGGGCAGCGCATGCACGGCGCGGCCATCTCGGTGCCGCTGCAGGTCTTCGGCGAACGCTGCGACGGTCGGGTAGCGCTGCGCCGGGTCCTTCTTCAGTGCCTTGTTGAGGATCGCGTCGAGATCGCCGCGCAGTTGCCGCTTCGCCAACGGGCTGTCGGCAGCGTCGCTGGCCCGCGGCGGGTCGGTCTGCGCGATCGCCTCTTCGAGTTCGGCTTGGCTGCCGCGCTTGAGACGGTACGGCTTGGCGCCGGCCAGCAGTTCGTAGGCAACCACCGCCAGGCTGTAGACATCGCTGGTCGTGCCCAGAGGCTCGCCAAGAATCTGCTCGGGGCTCGCGTAATCGAGCGTCATCGCCCGGCCAGAGAGCTGCGTCAGCGCGGTGTCGGCAGTGCGCTCGCCCTGCATGATCTTGGCAATGCCAAAGTCCAGCAGCCGCACTTCGCCCTCGGCCGTCACCAGGATGTTCGAAGGCTTGAGGTCGCGGTGAACCACCAGCCGCGCATGCGCATGGGCCACGGCGGCGGCCACCTGCAGCAGCAAGTCAAGGCGCTCGTTCGGCGGCAGCCCGTGCTCGCGGCAGTACATGTCGATCGGCTGGCCTTCGACGTACTCGAGCGCCAGGTAGGGCCGGCCGTGAGCGTCGACGCCGGCGTCGTACAGGCGCGCGATGTGCGGGTGCGCCAGCGACGCGAGGATGTCGCGCTCGCGGCGCAGCCGCTCGGCCAGCCCGCCGCCCCAGGCCACCCGCGGCAGCTTCAATGCCACCTGGCGCTTCAACTCGCCATCGGCCCGCTCGGCCAGCCACACGTCACCCATGCCGCCGCGCCCTAGCAGGCGCAGCAGCCGGTACGGCCCCACGGCGTCGCCCTCGCGGGCGTCGGCCGCCACGGCGGCTTCGTTCTCCGCACCGCCCGGCGCGAACTTGGGCAAGGTGCCGAGGAAGTCGCCGGTCTCGACGCTGGCATGCGAAGCCAGCAAGGCCTGCAGCGTGTTTCTCAAGCCCACGGCTTCCGCAGGCAGACCGTCCAGCCAGGCGCTGCGCTCACTGGCAGACAGCGCGAGGGCCTGGTCCAGCAGCGAATTGAGGGCGGGCCACCGATCGGCCAACGAATCCAACGTCTTCATGCGTCAGCTCAGGTTGAGGAGACAGCGGCGAGGCAGCCGTTCCGTTGCACGTGAGTGCTGGGCCATGGCCCCACCGACGACTTCGGCAACAGCCGCGACGCCGACTTCGACAACACCGGCAGCGTCAACTTTGCCGACCTCGGCCAGCTGAAGAGCAGCTTCGGAGGATAGGCGATTTAGGCGATTCAGCGCGTCGCTGGTCGATCGATCGGTGCGGCAACTGCTCGAAGCGAGGAGCCCGCGCTGGCGGCGTGAAGCGAAGTCCTGGATCGAAAGAATGTCGTCACGCTCGGATTGTTTTTCCTTCATGTCGTCTGCGCGCGACGAACGCGAGCGCAAGCCCGAGCGCCATCAACGCATAGGTTGATGGCTCCGGCACCGGGGCCGCGAGGGACAGGAAGCCTTCGGTGCTCGGTGTCCACGTGACGCCCTCTGGAACATCCAGCCACAGATACGCGCTGTGGCCGAAGTCGGCGCTCCCGCGCATTGCCCACGCATCCAAGTGGGCCTGCAGGAACACCGTCTGCTCGCCGGGAAGCACGGTGAACGCCAACGTGACCTGCTCGGCGATGAACGATCCCTGCACGCATGAAAGCTCGGGGATGCAGGGTTGTTGATCGAACAGATACCTGTTGGAGTAGGTGTAGACATTTGTCGCGCGGTTGATGCCAAGCAACTCGAGCGAGCCACTCGCCGCGCCGCCCTGCACGGTCGATGTGCTCCCCGCGAACCAGGCAGTGAAGTACGCGGTGACCGGCGCCGTCCCCGGAACCGAGAAGACCACCTCGTCACTGAGGTCAGCCCCCGCGTAGGTGGTGTCAGTGTGCGGGTCATACACGTCTGCGCGCAGTTGCCCCTGAATCTCGTCGGCGCTCGCGTTTGCTGGGCCTGAACTGCCGGGAATCGCCGGCGCCGAAAGGCTCGCAAAGCCACTCCCTTTCAGGAACGGGGAGTTCCCCATCTGGCGGATATCCACTCGAACGTCCGCGTGGGCGCTGGCCACGAGACCAAGAAGGACGGCTGCCGCCGCCAGGGGAATCGAATAGTTCAAGTTCCTGCTCCGGTTGCGTGCCGCCGCTGGATGCGCGCTCACGCCACGCCCCGCTGCGGCCCGCGGTGTACTGAGTTGCACACCGCCTCGGGAGTGACGCCCTGCGGTGGATGCGCGGCCTGCGCGCGGGCGAAGCGCCGGCGAGCGTGCATCGTGAGGGCGATCGTGATCAAGCAGGCGCCCGTCGATGCCCAGAACGACAAAGCCAGCGCGGTGTGGTGCATGACGACGCTGGTGTAGAGCGCCCCGAGCGCATTGTTCGCCACCCACATCCACCACGTCGACAACGCGATATCGCGGGCACCGTCGACGCTGCGCGCCACGGCGGCGATCTGCGGCACGTAGAAGAGTGCGCGAAGCATGTTGGTGGCGGCGAAGGCGGTCACCAACCAATCGGGATCGAAGAACTCGGACATGTGACCTCGCAGGAACGACGCGGGCACTGTGCCCACATCGGTCTTTACGGTGCCGCCGGCCCGATCCGGACACGCCCGCGAGCAGATTGTTTTGCGGTTCAGCGTTTGCGGTGTCCGCAGTCGCTGTCGGGTTTCGTAATTGCACACAGAGGCCAAGCGAGCAAGCAAGGCTGCGTGAGACCCCCCAGCAAAGCACCACCCCTCGAAAGGATCGTCATGAAACTGAAACGCTCAATCGCACGCGGCCAGCGCGCACCCGTCGGAAAGTCACGCACGACCACAGCATGCGTCTCGGCGCAGCATGCCGCCCTGTCGCGCGCGTTCTCGCGTTCCCTGCTCGCCTTCCCGGTGCTGTTCGCCGTTGCGCCGGCCGGCGCAGCGGTGCAGTTCAGCGTCGTGGACCTCGGCACGCTGGGCGGCTCGTCCAGTTCCGCCACCGCCATCAACGGGGCCGGGCAGGTCGTGGGCAATGCCGGCACCAGCGGCAACGCCGCTTCCCGCGCCTTCCTGTGGCAGTCCGGCAGCATGCAGGACCTGGGCACCCTGGGCGGCACTTCCAGCTACGCCAACGGCGTCAACGCGGCCGGGCAGGTGGTGGGCTACGCTCATATCAGCGGCAATGCCGCCAACCACGCCTTCCTGTGGCAGTCGGGCAGCATGCAGGACCTGGGCACTCTGGGCGGCACTCGCAGCGACGCCAGCGGAATCAACGCGGCCGGGCAGGTGGTGGGCACTGCTACGACCAGCAATGCCGCTTCCCACGCCTTCCTGTGGCAGTCGGGCAGGATGCAGGACCTGGGCACCCTGGGCGGCACTTTCAGCTACGGCAACGGCATCAACGCGGCCGGGCAGGTGGTGGGTGAGGCTCAGACCAGCAATGGCGCTTACCACGGCTTCCTGTGGCAGTCGGGCAGCATGCAGGACCTGGGCACCCTGGGCGGCGCTTACAGCTTCGCCAACGGCATCAACGCGGCCGGGCAGGTGGTGGGCACTGCCTATACCGGTGGTGATGTCGCCTACCACGCGTTCTTGTGGCAGTCGGGCAGCATGCAGGACCTTGGCACCCTGGGCGGCAGGTTCAGCTACGCCAACGGCATCAACGCCGCTGGGCAGGTCGTGGGCGAGGCCCAAACCAGCGGCGGCAGCTACCACGCCTTCCTGCGCGGCGCTCAAGGTGGCATGGTCGATCTGAACGCCCTGCTGGTGGCGGGCAGCGGTGCCCTTGTGACTTCCGCTCGCGGCGTCAATGACATCGGCCAGGTCGTCGGCACCGCGAGCATCGCCGGTCAGACCCGCGCGGTGCTGCTGACGCCGACCGGCTCGATGTCCTGGCTGGCTGGCGGCACCGGCGGAAGCTTCAATGACGGCGCCAACTGGGAGATGGGCTTCGCGCCCAGCCAACTCCTCGACGCGGTGATCGCGCCGGCCGGCGCGCAGACCATCACGGCCAGCGCCGATGCCGCGGTCAAGAGCCTGCTGCTCGGCGGCGCTGCCGGCAGCAGCGGCCGGCCGCAACTGATCCTGCAATTCGGCGCCACGCTGAGCGCGACCGATGGCGTCACAGTCCAGGCCACCGGCACGCTCGGCGGCGATGGCAGGATCAGCGGCAATCTCGTCAATCTGGGCACGGTTCGGGCCGACAACCTGAGCGTCACCGGAACCTTCTCCAATTCGGGGCTGGTGGTCGGCAACGGTTTTCTGAACGCCAACTTGAACAATGCCGCCGCGGGCCAGGTGCGCAGCGGTGCCGGCGACTACCTGCGCGTCGTCGGCTCGGCCCACAGCAACGCCGGCACCCTGGAGGTGTCCGGCGGCGCCACGCAGGAGTTCAGCGGCAGCTTCGCGAACAACGGCCAGATCAGCGTCAACGGCGCGGTGCTGCGCTACAACAGCCCGTTCACCAACACCAGTGCGGGGCGCTTGTTTGTGCAGAACGCCGACCTGCACTTCGGTGCTGGCGCCGCCAATTCGGGCCAGATCAGCGCCAGCTTCGGAACCTCGAATGTCTACGGCGCCGTCACCACCCACTTGGGCGGCAAGATCATCCTCTCGGGCAACAGCAACACAACCTTCTACGACGCGATCGACGTCGAATCGGGCGGCGAACTGCGCGTCTCGACCGGCAGCACCGCGGTGTTCTTCGGTGCCGTCCACCAGCGCACCGGGTCGATCTTCTCCGGCTCGGGTTCCAAGTTCTACGAAGGCGGTCTGTCGATCGGCGACTCGCCAGGGCTGGGGCTGGACGCCGGCGACGTGAGCTTCGGCAGCGCCAACACCTATCTCGAAGAAATCGGCGGGCTGGCCGCCGGTACGCAGTTCGACAAGTACGTCGTCGCCGGCAAGCTCGGTTTCGGCGGCAGCTTGAAAGTGGTGTGGTGGGACGGCTTTGTCGGGCAGGCCGGGCAGAGTTTCGATCTGTTCGATTGGGGCAGCAGCGAGGGCGAGTTCTCGGCCATCGACTTCGCCGCGGCGCCCTTGGCCGCCGGGCTGCGTTGGGACACGTCGAGCTTGTATTCGACCGGCGAGATCAGCATCACCGCCGTGCCCGAGCCGCAGTCCTGGGGCCTGTTGCTGGCGGGCTTGGGCGTGCTCGGGCTCGTGGCCCGTCGTTCCCGGGCTGCCGCGGTTTAGTGCTTCCCAGGCGTCGGGCGGCGCATGCCGGGTTGGACGCTGTCACACTCGGGCCCGCCCGTTCCCGAGAGCCCATCGATGAACACGCCCCACGGCACCCACCTGCGCGGCGCCGCGCGCCTGGCCACCGATGCCACCGCGGGGCTGGTCGGTCTCGTCGAAGCCATGCATGCCCGCATCGCCAGCGTGCCCGGACTGCCGGCCGGCAGCGAACGCACCAGCGGCATCACCGGGCTGGTCTACCGCAGCATCCATGGCGTGACCAAGCTGGTGGGCGGCAGCGTTGATGCGCTGCTGCGTCTGATCGAGCCCGCGCTGCAAGGCAACGCTGCGCCCAGCACCGAGCGCGAAGCCGTGCTTGCAGCGCTGAACGGCGTGCTCGGCGACCACCTGGAGGCCACGCACAACCCGCTGGCGACGCCGATGTCGCTGCGTCGCAACGGCTTGCCGCTGGACCTGGCAAACTTGAACGACGCCGGCCCGAAGCTGCTGCTGCTGATCCATGGCCTGTGCATGAACGACCGCCAATGGCAACGCAACGGCCACGACCATGGCGCGGCGCTGGCGCGCGACCTCGGTTTCACGCCCTTTTACCTGCACTACAACAGCGGCCGCCACATCTCGGAGAACGGCCGCGATCTCGCGCTGTTGCTCGAAGACCTGCTGGCGCGTTGGCCGCAGCCGCTGCAGCGTTTTGCCATCGTCGGCCACAGCATGGGCGGGCTGCTGGCGCGCAGTGCGCTGCACCAGGCGGCTGCGCTGGGGCAGCGCTGGCCGGCACAGCTGCAGGATCTGGTGTTCCTGGGCACGCCGCACCACGGCGCGCCGCTGGAACGTGCCGGCAACGGCCTCGACATTGTTCTCGGCGCCACGCCGTATGCCGCACCATTGGCGCGCCTGGGCAAGGTGCGCAGCGCAGGCATCACCGACCTGCGCCACGCCAGTTTGCTGGCGGAAGATGGGACGGGCCGCGACCGTTTCGCGCGTGGCGCCCCGCCACCCGCTTTCGTGCCGCTGCCGACCGGCGTGCGCTGTTTTGCCGCTGCCGCCAGCCTGGGCGAACACGATGCCCACGTGAAAACCCGGCTGCTCGGCGACGGCCTGGTGCCGCTGGACAGCGCCTTGGGCCGCCACCGCGACCCGTCACGGGTTCTGGGTTTCGCGCCCGATCGCCAATGGGTCGGCCAGGACCTGAACCACCTCGACCTGCTCAGCCGCGAGGATGTCTACACGCAACTGCGCACCTGGCTGCAGGACTAACTCCGGCGCGCGCGGCCGTAGCTCTTGAAACGTTCGATGACTTCGGCCATCTCGGCCTTCGACAGCAGCACGGGTTCGCCCGCTGCCAGCGTCTGCAGGTAGATGCCGCACAGCGACTCGACCTCCTGCGCCACCTTCATCGCCTGCGCCAGCGTGGCACCGGCGGCCACCAGGCCATGGTTGGCCATCAGGCAGGCGTTGCGGTCGACAAACGCCACGCCGACGGCCTGCGACAAGGCCTCGGTGCCGAACAGGTGGTACGGCGTGCAGGGCACGCTGTCACCGCCGGCCACCGCCACCATGTAGTGGAAGGCCGGCAGGCCGCGGCGCAGGCAGGCCAGCGCCGTGGCATGGGGCGAATGCATGTGCACGACGGCATGCAGGTCGGGCCGCGCCCGGTACACCGCGCGGTGGAACGGCCATTCGGTCGACGGCGCCCAGTCGCCCTGCAGCACCGCGCCGGCATCGTCGAGCCAGACGAAGCTGTCGGGCGTGATGTCTTCGGGGGCCGTGCCGGTGGGCGTGATCCAGAAACCACGTTCACTGGCGCGCACGCTCAGATTGCCGGTGCTGCCGCGGTTCAGGCCCAGCGCGTCCAGCCGCTGCGCAGCGGCCACGGCTTGCTGCCGGCGTTCGAGATCGATGCCGCTCACAGCGCCGCCAGTGCCGACGCGTTCGCCGCGACGACACCGCGTTCGGTGATGAGGCCGCTGACCAGGCGCGCCGGGGTCACGTCGAAAGCCGGGTTCGCAGCCGCGGTGCCGTCGGGCACGAGCTGCACTTCGACGAATTCACCAGCGGCGTTACGGCCGCTGATGTGCGTGACTTCGCGCGCGCTGCGCTCTTCGATCGGGATCTCGGCCAGCCCGTCGCTGAGGCTGCGGTCCAGCGTCGAGATCGGCATCGCGACATAAAACGGCACGCCGTTGTCGTGCGCCGCCAGCGCCTTCAGGTAGGTGCCGATCTTGTTGCAGACATCGCCGCGGGCGGTGACACGGTCGCAGCCGACAAAGACGATGTCGACCAGGCCGTGCTGCATCAGGTGGCCGCCGGCGTTGTCGGCCACCAGCTTGTGCGGCACACCGGCCTGGCCCAGTTCCCAGGCCGTGAGGCTGGCGCCCTGGTTGCGCGGCCGGGTTTCGTCGACCCACACTTCCACCGGCAACCCTTGTTGATGTGCCAGGTAGATCGGCGCGGTGGCCGTGCCCCAGTCCACCGTGGCCAGCCAGCCGGCGTTGCAATGGGTCAGCACGCGCACGGGGCCCGGGCGCCGCGCGGCGATCTCGCGCAGCAGCACGAGCCCGTGTTCGCCGATGCTGCGGTTGACCTGCACGTCGTCTTCGGCGATGGCGTCGGCGGCGTCCCAGGCAGCGCCGCGGCGCGCGGCCGGCGGCAGCGGGCGCAGCGTGCCCAGCATGCGGTCAATGGCCCAGGCCAGGTTCACCGCGGTCGGCCGCGCCAGGCGCAGCATCTCGGCGCTTTCTTCGAGCGCATGGTCGCCGGTGTCGCCATTCATCTGCAGCGCCAGGCCGTAGGCGGCGGTGGCGCCGATCAGCGGCGCGCCACGCACCCACATCTCGCGGATGGCGCTGTGCACCAGCGCCGGCGTGTCCAGGCGCTCGAAATGCAGACGGTGCGGCAGCAGCCGCTGGTCGATGATCTCGATCGCGTCGCGCCCGGGCAGCGCGCGGATCGGCCGCAGCGCCTGGCCGCCGACCTTCATGGCAGCACCCGCGCGGCGATGCTGCGCAGCCGCTGCACCATCGCCGGGTCGCGCACCTCGGGCGCGGTCATGATGGCGTTGTCGAGCGCGTGGCGGCAGCCGCAGCCGGCGCCGTGGCTGTCGTCGGTGATCGTGCCCGCCAGCCCGGCCACCAGGCTGCGCGCCTGCTGCGCATTGCCCAGCAGCACCTTGATGACGGCGTCGACCGTCACCGCGTCGTGGCTGCTGTGCCAGCAGTCGAAGTCGGTGACCATGCTGACCGACGCATAACAGAGCTCGGCCTCGCGCGCGAGCTTGGCTTCGGGCATGTTGGTCATGCCGATGACGCTGCAGTTCCACGAACGGTAGAGCTGCGATTCGGCACGCGTGCTGAACTGCGGCCCTTCCATCACCAGGTAGGTGCCGCCGCGGGCGTGCAGCACACCCTGCTGCTGCAGCGCGCCTTCGAGGTGGTCGCCCAGGCGCGAACACACCGGGTCGGCCAGCGAGACATGGGCGACGAGGCCGGTGCCGAAGAAACTCTTCGCGCGTGCAAAGGTGCGGTCGATGAACTGGTCGACGATGACAAACGTACCCGGCGGCAGGTCGGCGCGCAGGCCGCCGACGGCGCTGAGCGAGAGCACGTCGGTGGCGCCCAGCATCTTCAGCGCCGCGATGTTGGCGCGGTAGTTCACTTCCGAAGGCGGGATGCGGTGGCCGCGGCCGTGGCGCGGCAGGAACAGCAGGTCTGCGCCATCCAATGTGCCGTGAAAAACCTCGTCGGACGGCGCGCCCCAGGGGGTGTCGACGGCGACCCAGCGCGTGTCGGTCAGGCCCGGCAGGTCGTAGATGCCGCTGCCGCCGATGATGGCGAGTTTTGTCATGCCGGAGTCGGTTCCTGTGGAGCGGTGGTCGCGGGGCGCTGCGCCAGCCGATGCACGGTGGCCGGTGTTTCGCTTTTGAGCTTGTGGTCCGACCACACCTGGCGCCAACGCCTGGCGCCGGGTGTGCCGTTCCAGAGCCCGAGCATATGGCGCGAGGCGTGGCTCCAGGGCTCACCACCCGCATCGGCCAGCCGCGACATGTAGGCGACCATGGCACGTTCGACGTCGGCGCGGTCGCGACCGGCCGGCGCGTCGCCGAAAAACAGTTCGTCCCAGCGCGCCATGCTCCAGGGGTGGTGGTAGGCCTCGCGGCCGACCATCACGCCGTCGACATGCTGCAGGTGCTGTGCGATCTGGGCCTCGTTGGTGACACCGCCGTTGAGCACGATGGTCAGCGCCGGGAAGTCGGCCTTCAGCCGGTAGACCATCTCGTAACGCAGCGGCGGCACTTCGCGGTTTTCCTTCGGCGACAGGCCTTTCAGCCAGGCGTTGCGCGCGTGCACGATGAAGACCGAGCAGCCGCCGCGTTGTGCGACGGTGCCGACGAAGTCGCGCACGAAATCGTAGCTCTCGACGCGGTCGATGCCGATGCGGTGTTTCACCGTCACCGGCAGGCCTGTGGCGTCGCGCATCGCCTTCACGCCGTCGGCCACCAGCGGTGCTTCGGCCATCAGACAGGCGCCGAAAGCGCCACGCTGCACCCGTTCGCTCGGGCAGCCGCAGTTCAGGTTGACTTCGTCGTAACCCCACTGCGCAGCCAGCTTCGCACAGGCCGCCAAATCGGCCGGCTCGCTGCCACCGAGCTGCAGCGCCACCGGATGCTCCTCGGCGCTGAAGTCGAGATGGCGCGGTTGGTCGCCATGCAGCAGCGCGCCAGTGGTCACCATCTCGGTGTAGAGCCGGGTGCGGCGCGTGATGAGGCGGTGGAAGACGCGGCAATGGCGGTCGGTCCAGTCCATCATCGGGGCGGTACACAAACGCCATGGGCTAAGTGATTGATTTGATTGCACTAATTCTCTTTTTGTTTGTCCACGCATTGGTGGGACCGACGAGACGAAAGCCTTGGTGAATGTCAGCCGATTTGTCCATAGTAATCAATGGCTTGCGAGCGTTGACTCTGCGACGGGGACGCCCGATGCTAGGCCGGTTTTTGGCTTCTTGCACGGCGCCAGTGCTACGGATTTGCTACGGGCATCAGGCGCGATTGCTACATCACCGGCGCCGCTTTCGCCGTCAAGTGTGCTTGTTCCTGCGACGCGCGGCGCGCGGCTCCGGCGCCTGCTTTTGGGCAGTTCGATCGCCATGGCGTCGGACGCTTCCCGACCCTGAGCGGTCATCCGGAGCTCCCAACTCAGCGCCCTGAAGCCGCCGGTCAGACCAAAGCGACACGCCCAAACGTGGTCCCGCGGCGGAGGGCACGCATCGGGGCCTTGTGCCTGCCGAACGCCAGCCGGCTATACAAGCCGGCTGGCCGACCCACAAGCCCGCAAATCTCGCCCCCGCGGGGACCGCCGGCTCGATGCCGGCGCTTGACCCTTAAGGCTTGAGCGCGGTGTACAGCAGCGCGCGCGCCTTCTCCCAGTCGCGCTGCACGGTACGTTCCGAGACGTCGCGCAGCGCGGCGATCTCGGCGAACGTGAGCCCGGCGAAGAAGCGTAACTCCACCAGTTCGGCTAGCCTGGTGTCGGCGCCGGCCAGGTCCTTCAGCGCGTCGTCGAGGTGGAGCACCTCGTCGTCCTTCATCGCCCACAGGTCCTGCGATGTCTCGTACGGTACGAGTTGATAGGCGCCGCCGTGCTTCTCGGCGCTGCGGCTGCGGATGTGGTCGATCACGATGCCGCGCATCACGCGACCTGCATACGCCACCAACTCAGCCTGCGTACCGAAGGCCAGCGGCTTGTCGTCCAGGCGCAACCACGCCTCGTGCAACAGCGTTGTCGCACCGAGCGTCAGTGCATGGTGGCGAAACAACTCCCCGCGAGCTCGCCGGCGCAGCTCGTGGTACAGCAGCTGGAACCATTCGCTGGGTGACGAAGGCGGCAGCGGGTCGGACGGACGGTCCATCCGCCCGAGTTTAGACGGCCGCGCTTCCTATGCCGGCGGCGGCGCGCTGGCCTCGCGCGTTTCCGGCGCGCCGTCGCCGAGCGCGGCGCGCAGCTGGTCGGCGGCCTGGGCGCGCAGGACCTCGGCCCCCGGCGGCGTCGCCCTCGGCCTGCCTGATGCGGGCCTGCGCGAGCAGGCTGATGCCCCGCCAGGCCGACTGCGGGAAGCCCAAAGCCAGGACCCCGGACAGGTCGTCCAGGCGCTGCGCGTTGGCCTTGGCCTGCGCCAGCCGACCCTGCTGCAGGTTCAGCTGGCACAGCAGCGCCAGCGCCCTGACGATGGAGGCGGACTTCTGCGTAGAGGCCTTGCGCGAGGCCGCGGCACGTTGGTGAGCGCCGGAGATCGTCAATACCGACCAACGTGTTCGTTGAGCGGCTGTGGCACAGCGTGAAGTACGAGGACGTGTACCTCAAGGCCTACGACAGCGTCAGCGCAGCGCGGCAGAGCCTGGCTGCGTACTTCAAGTTCTACAACGCGCGCCGGCCGCATCAGAGCCACGACGGGCGCACACCGGACATGGTCTACTTCGACTCGCTGCCGCCGATGAAGGCTGCAGCGTGATGGGTTGAACCATGAATACATGGGCTCAACCGGGGCGCCTCCGGCGGCCTGGCAGGGGCCTCAGATTGAAGATCTTCAAACCAGCTGCCAACCGCTTATCTCAGGCCTCTGCGTGTCCAAACAAGCGGACCCGGCTCTCTGCGCCGCATGCGGACGGCCACGAGCGTCAGGCCCGCCAGCAGCAGAGCCCAGCTCCCAGGCTCGGGGACCGGTGGGGGTACCACGAAACCGGTGCCCGCGAGCTTGAACACCGTGCCGCTTCCAAAGGCGCCTCCGCCTTGCGTCGTCCCGTACAGGTTGCCGTCGGCGTCGGCCATGAGCGTGCCTTCAGGCCGGGAACCGTCGGAGAAGCTGAAGGTGTGCAGCACCTGGAAGTCGCTGCCGTCCGAGCGGAGACTGAACACCGTGCCCGTTTGGGAGGCGCCGCCGCGTTCCGTCGTTCCGAAGATCGTCCCGGCGGCATCGACCAGCAACCCGGCAAGTGGGTGTCCGGCCTCGACCCCGTCGAAACGATGGAGCACCTCGAATCCGCTGCCATCCGCGTTGAGGCGAAAGACGGTTCCATTACCTGACGAGGCCGCGCCCGAGTACAAGGTGGTTCCATACAGCATGCCGTCCGGGCCGGCGATCAGCCCGTTGATCGGGTTGGCACCATCGCCGGCGGCGAAGCTGTGCAGCACCTCGTAGCTGCTGCCATCCTGCTTCAGGCGGAAGACCGTGCCGAAGTCGGACGCGCCGCCCCGGCCCGTGGTGCCGAAGAAGTTCCCTTCCCCGTCGGGGAGCAGGGTGCTGCGGGGCGATGAGCCGGTCGTGAAGCTGGTGAACTGGTGGATCTGCTGGTAGCCGTTCCCGTCGACGCCCAGCCGGTAGACGGTGCCCAGATTGTTCGGGCCGCCGCCCTCGGCCATGCCATAGAGCGTGCCGATGCGGTCCAGGATCAGGCCACCGTAGGTGAATTGCCCATCGCCGCTGGCGGAACCCGCGAAGTTGCGCAGCGTGGCAAACCCGCCGCCGTCGGCGTTGATGCTGAACACCGTCCCGCGGCCGCTGGTTCCGCCAAAGGGCGTCGTCCCAAAGAAGCGCCCCGACCCATCGGTGACCAGGCCGGCTTCAGGCCGCATGCCCTCGACACCGGAGAAGAGGTGGAGCGTCGCAAAACCGCTGCCATCGGTAGCCACCTTGTAGATGCTGCCGCCGTCGGCGATGCCGCCGAGGCTGGTCGTGCCGTAGAGGAACCCCTTGCCGTCGGTGACCAGTCCAGCGTACGGCGTGGTGCCTTCACCCACGCTGAAGCTGTGCAACGTAGTCAAGTTCGCAGCGCTCGCCGGTGCAGCGAGCGCCGCGGCGCCCGCGAACGCCAGCGCCCACACGATTCGGTTCTTCGCCATGGCTCTCTCCTCAGGATGGCAGTGATGGTCGGCTTCGGATGGTTGTCCGGCCGCACGGCGGTGTGCCGGATGAAGGTGAAATCGCGATCGGCGCTCGAAACCCGACAGGTCGGAGCGGGATCCAGGGCATTCGAACGTGGGGGGGTGACGGAGACCGCGGCCATTTGCCGCGTCGCGCGATCGCGGGCAGGCGTGGGTCGCCCAAAGTGCCCGGACGCGATCGAATGCCGCTGCATGCACGCCCCCGAACGACGCCACAGCCGCCGAGTCGGAGCACGTGTCGTCCTTGCTCGAAGCCGCCGAACGGGGCGATGCCACGCGTTCGTCCACCGACGCGATGTTCACCGCGCTGTACCGCGATCTGCAGCGCCCGGCGGCAGCCTGCACCGCAGCGCCGGGCCAAAGTACGTCAGCGCCGAGCGGCCCTTGGTGAGTGGCAGCTCGTGGCCGGCCGCGCAAGTTCGGCTGGACATTGCGAGCAGCGGCGATGCGGCCCCAAGCAGTCAGCGAGCCGACGAACGTCGCCTGTCCATCGCATCGCCGCCGCCCGAAGCCGGCGGCTGGCCGGCTCCCCACGACCCTCTGCTGAAGTTCAGGCGCTCGAGAAGCTGACATTCGCAGCGGCCAAGCTGCAGCCTGCCGAGGATAACGCTCGTGACAACGCCACTGGGTCCGGCGGTCCGTCAGGGCGTTCGTAGACGCCACCGATGCGCCAGGGATGCTTCCAACCTCACGTCCATGTCCCGGGCAACAAGCTGAGCCTCGACCTCGAAAAGTCCCGGCAAAAGAAGCAGATCGTCACGTTCGTGACGCACGCCATCACGGAAGCTGCCGGCTCAGCTCAACGGTGGATATCGGCGTCCCCATAGGACTTCTTCAGGCGCCCCGTGCGGGCGAAGTCCTTCAGCAGGGCAAGCAGCGAGGCGGGCTGGCGCGTCGACAACCGTTCGCCGCCGACTTCCTCGAATGCATAGAGGCCGTGCTCGACATGGGGGTAGACCGCGATCGAAACCGGCCTTCCATCCGCCTGCAGCTTCCTCAGGCGACGAAATGTTTCGGCGTACGGGGCGTCGATATCCTGGCCCCCGAGGATCCACAGTTGCCTGACCTCGAGCTTGTTGAGCACGGGCATCGGGTCATAGTCGGGTCGGATCCCGTGGAACGCGGTCGGGCCGATGTTGCGCAGGGTTGCCTCGGGCATCTCGATCATCAGACGCGTGACGTTGCCGCGCACGTACGGCAGCCAGGGCTCGTCGCGATACGTCTCGCGCAGCGCGGCCAGTTCCTGGTACCCGGACTGAAAGCCGCTGCGAACGATCCTTTCAGCGGCCTTTCCAATGTCGAGGGCCTTGGCGGTTTCCTCCGGCCCGAAGCCATGCCGCGTCATGTCGAGCGCGATGGCCTCGCGGTCCTCGTCGAGCGGGCTGACCGCGAGGCCATAGCCGACCATCACGAAGTCGGCAGCCGTGAGTGTTGCGGCACGCGGCGCCGTCCATCCGCCCTGGCTGGTGCCGTAGAAGCCGATCCGGCCCAGGCTGCGGCCGGACAGGCGTCGGGCCTCGCCAAGGGCAGCGGCGGCATCTTCGGCCAGTTGATGCAGGTCGTGGGTGAAGATCCCTGAAGACTCTCCCGTGCCGCGCTTGTCGTACACGAAAACACCGACACCCAGGGCCGGCAGCAGGCGCTGCAGGGCGTAGAAGCGCAGGGCCGAAGAGTCTTCCGAGCCGTGCACCAGTACGACGACGGGCACACGCTCCTTGCCCGTCGGCAGAACCAGCCGGCCGACAAGGCTCGTCCCGCCGCTCGCGAAGCGGGTGTCGGTAAGCGGAAACAGCACCCGCCGTCCTGGCTTTCCGTCGAAGGTGATCTCACCTCGCGCACACGTTTGCGTGTCGACCTGCACGCCGTCGGCGCGGCCCGTCCAGCCGAACGTGCTGGTCCAGCCATGCTCGCCGGATGGCGCCAGCAGACCCGAGGTTCCGTCCGTGCGCCGCCAGCGCAGTTCGCCCGTGCCGGCATAACCGAGATCGACCCCGCCGCCGCCCGGCAGGCGGTAGTACCCGACCGCACAGGCAAGATCACGCCCGGCCGGCTCGGCACCTGCGTCGGGGGGCGCGGTGACCAGCAGCGTGAGACCGGGAATGACGGCGCGGGTCAAAGCGTAGCGGATCATGGGACGGTGGCTCCGGGCAGGGGTGCATGGTGGCGGGCGATACGCGCCGAGAGGCGGATGTCCGCCTGCACGGCAAGAGCCCGGTCGAGTAGGGCGACGAGGTCGAGCCCGGTCTCGCGGGCCAGTTCCCGCTGCGCCTTCGCATGTGCCGCAATGGCGGCTCGCACCTTGGCCGCCTCGTCCTGGCCCGCTGCTGTCAGCTTGTAGGGCTTGCGGCGCAGGTCGTTCGGGTCGGCAATGCGTTCGACCAGACCCAAGGCTTCAAGAGGCGCCAGCCGGGAGGCCACAAGCTGGTGCGATTGCCCGTCGGAGCGTGCGATCTCGACGAGGCTCGCGGGGCCGCGGATCAGCAGGTAGAGCAGGGCCGAATGCGTCTTCACCGGAGCCACGATGCCGGCCGCGTCTGCAAAGCGCTGCGTCTCAGTGCAGATGGCGTCGACGAGTCGCTCGGCCAGGTGAGCAACGAAGCCAGGCCGCAAGTCTCCGAGAAAGCCGAGGGGAGTGGACACGGTGTGCATATATGCAATGACTTGCGCAAATATAAGCATACATGACGAACACTGCAAGTAGGTCGTTGGTCGTGCTGACGGTCCGGCGAGCCCGCGCATGCCGTTCGCCGTTGAGTTCGGGCATCTGCCTCGATGCGGGATGAAGGTTGGAGTGCATGCACACGAACACTTGCAGATCTTCGCGGCATGCGTAGAGGCCGGCTTGCCGCCGACCACTTTCGTCTGTGGACCACGATCCCGGGATCGACATTGAGGTGATGCCATCGTTGGCGTCACAGGCACCTTCGAGTAGCGTTGCGCTTGGCGGCTGATCGTTCAGCTTGCCCCGCGATCTGCCGTGCTCACCGATGGCGCGGAAAGCACGCACTTCCTTGAGCGAGTGCGCGGCCCTGGGTGCACGCACGGGGGCGTGTTGCTCCTACAGCTTGATGCGAGGTCGCCGCAGGTCGGCATGGCTCGCTTGCTCACCGTTGAGCCGGTCGCCGCTGACGAAGATCCGTGACAAGTCTTCGGGGAAGCGCACCCACACCCTACGGGTGCTTCTGAAGTGCACGTCGCCGGTCGACTCGTCTTGCGTCTCCAGGCCATGCTCGTCCGGGCAGGGATAGCGCAACGACATGCCGCCTCGGTCTGACGCCAACACCGCCTCAGAGTCGCAGCGCCCTAACGTGCAACGCGCTACGTCCGCTGTTGGCAGCGTTCCGCGAAGTTCCGCTTGTGGCCGTCAAGAGGCGGCCATGAAGGTCGGCTTCATGGCATCGCGAGCAAGGGTTCTTCGGTGTGGGAATCGTCGAAGGCGTTTCCCCATGCGCCCTGCCCCGCCACGCACGGCGCCAGAAGTCAGCGTGGGGCGAACAGCCGAGCATCCCAGACCACTGATTCCGGTGCGCTGGCAACGATGCTGCTGAAATCGGGATGCCGCGGGTTGATGAGAACGTTCCCTTCCCGGCGTGCCACGACCGAAGGCACAACCAGCACAGCCGTTCGCAGCTCGCGAATCCAGGCGTCACCAAAGGCTCTCGCCACGCGCAGATCCGCATGATCCCAACCAGCGGGCAACTCGCTCTCGTCGTGTCGCTCGACGGCAACCGCCCCTGCGATGGCGATCTCGACCGCGACATGGGTGCGCGGCACCCGTCCGATGCCGGCATGGGCCAGACACTCCAGCATCGCGCCCGCATAGGAACGGCTGGCGTAGATGACACCCAGGCCCGGTGAATTCCACCGACCACCGACCATTGAGGCACCCACTGGACTGAACGAATCGAACCGGCCATCGGCGATGCGCCAAGCCTGCCAGGCAGGCGCCGGTGCCCGTTTCCTGGCTGGCGCCTTCGACCTTGCCCTGACCGGGTCCTCAGGCCGCGACGCCATGGAACAGCGACCAGAGCAGGTTCTCGACGCGGCGCGCGCCGAGCTCCGTCAGTGCCACTTCGATCGGCCGCTTGCCACCCAGCATGGCGTGGCCCGTGGACAAGAATGCACGCGCGTCGTCGACGCTGTCCCACACATGCTCGGCGGTGGCGATCACGCGCGCCAGGCGCTCCACCCGCTCGCCTTCCTGCGGCTTCAGGTCCTCGCCCCTGCGGTGGAACGTGGCCGACGGGATGACCCGCTGCATCAAGGCTGCTGCATCGGGTGAGGTGCCATACACATGGCGCGCCACCGCGCCCAGAGATGCCTTGGGCAGACCCGCTTCCACCTGCTGATCCAGTTGCTCGATCGAAGTGACCTTGCGGCGCAAGCCCAGCACCTGGGCGATCTTGCTTGGTTCGACGACGGCTGCGTACATGAACTGGCTCCCAATTGATAGGCCCTAGTCTATCAGTTGATGGCCAAGCCGCGTGACGTCACTGGCCAGGATCCGGCGTGTTGCCGTCGGTCCAACCGGCCGGCGCCGTGGCTCCAAGCACCTTCGAACAGGCTGCTACAGAACTGCTACAGACCACGCCGGAAGCCGCATGAATGCTGAACACAGTGTCCAATCCATCATCGGGGCTGTACACAGGCGCCAAGGGTTAAGTCGTTGATTTGATTGCACTAATTTTCTCTTTGTCGGTCCACGCTTCGGTGGGACCAATGAGACACGAGCACTTCTGTCAGAAATCCAGTTTGTGCATGGTAATCAATGGTTTGCGAGCGGTGATCCTGCGACGGTGACGCCCGATGGAGGTCCTTTTTTTGGCTTTTCGCGCGACGCCAGTGCTACGGATTTGCTACGGCCATCAAGCGCGATTGCTACATCACCGGCGTCACCTTCGGCGTCAAATGTGCGTGTACCTGCGGCGCACCGACTTCGGCGCTACACCTGCTTTTGGGCGGTTCGGTCGGCATGGCGTCGGACGCTTCACGACCCACACCAGCCCGCCGTCAGTCTGGCCGGATCGTCATCGGGCGAGGTCATGTGGCGATTCTCTGCGCCACCACTTGCACGCGCCGAGCAGCGGGGCGAGCTACCCGTTCAGCTCTGCACGTCGCGGCAGGTCGGCGCCTCGGCGAGAACAGATGAGTGCCGCTGCCCGCATGGAAAAGTCGAGCAAGTCGGCCAGGCACGGAGCGCCGAGTCCGGCGACGCCGGCCGGGTCGAACTGCCCGTGTTCGGCGAGCCAGGTCAGCATGGCCGCCTGGAACGTGTCGCCGGCGCCGACGGTATCGACCACATCCACGCGCAACGGCAGCGGCCGCTCGACGCGCAGGCCGGGGGCGTAGGCCAGTGCGCCGCGTTCGCCCCGGGTGACGAGGTGTCAGACGCACGCCCTGCTCGAACCACTCGGGCACCAGCGCATCGGGTGCCACGCCAGGGAACAGCAGTTCGAGACCTTCGTCGCTCACCTTCAATTGCCACGTTGAACGGCGAGCCACCGACTCGAGCGTCGAGCGCCTGCCCGGTGGCGATCGCGCCCCCGTCGAAGACGTCCATCAGCGCCTCACCGCAGACCACGATCATCGAACGCCTCCCCAGGCTCGTGTCCGGTGGAACCGAACGAGTGCACACGAGTCGTCATCGTCGGTGGCGCCTTGCTACCGGGTCAGCTGGACGATGTCGTCGATGTAGTAGGCCTGCCCGGTGCCCGCCACGCCATCGTCGGGCTGGAAGTACAGCTTGTTCAGCCACCACCCGTCCTGGGCATTGCCGAGTTCCCAGGTCAGCGTCTGCCACCCGGCGGCGACCACTTCTTTCGATACGGCCTGCACCGACTGGGTGTCGTCGTTCATGTTCACCAGCTTCAGCACCATCGGTGCGCCGGCCACCGGAGAATGCACGCGTGCGGTGAGCGTGTAGGAAGTGGCGCCCTTGATCGTCCAGTCGAGGTTGATCGCCGCGCCGGCCCAGGTATCGCTGGCGTTCTTCACCACCTTCATCGCGTGGCCTGAGCCACCCTCGGGCCCGGCCTCGCTGGTGATCACCGCCGACCCGCTACCTCCAAACCAGGAAGGTACGACCGTGTCAAAGTTCGCAAGCTGGACGGCAGAGGTGAGGACCTTGATGTCGTCGATGAAGTAGATCTCGCCGCTGCCCGGCTGGCCGTCCGCAGGCTGGAAGAACATCTTCTCGAGCCACCACCAGTCGGTGGCGCCGGTGAACTCCCAGGTCAGCGTTTGCCAGCCCTGCACGACGGTCTCCTTGGCATTCGCCTGCACCGACTGGCTGTCGTCGTTGAAGTTCGCCAGCCTCAGCGTCATCGGCACACCGGCGGCGGGCGACCAGACGCGCGCGGTGACGGTGTAGGCCGTGGCATTGCGCAGCGGCGCGTCGAGGTTGACCACCGCGCCGGCCCAGGTGTCGCTGGCGTTTTTCACCACCTTCAACGCGCTGCCTGTCCCGCCCGCAGGTGCTGCGTCCGTGGTCACGGCGGCGCTGCCGATCGATCCGAAGAAGCCCGATGTGAAGGCGTCGAAGTTGGCCAGCACCCAGGCCTTGTGCAAGGTGATGTCGTCCAGCGTGTAGGTCTCGCCGGCGCCTGCCGTGCCCACGTTCGGCAGCACGATCAGTTTGTTGTAGCTGCGGCCCGGGCTGGTGTTGAAGATCCAGGTCAATGTCTGCCAGCCGGTCACAACCGCCTCGCGCGAAGGCAGCTCGTCGCTCTGTGCCGAGCCATCCGCGCTCTCGAGCTTCAGATTGACGGGCTTGCCGGCGGCCTGCGCTTCGACGTGCACACGCGCCGAGACGGTGTAGTACTGCGAACCCGAGACGCCTGTCGCAAGGTCGATGGCCAGGCCGGCAAACGACTCGCTGCCGGCGCTGCGCACGAGCTGCAGCGCACTGCCGCTGCCGCCCGCCGGCGCAGCAGCGACGGACGCCGTCGCCCCGCCGATGGCGCCGAAGGTCGGCGTCGTGCCGTCGAAGTCGCCGACCAGCACGTCATCCTTGTCGAGGAACCGGCTGAGCGCGGCTTGCAGTTCGGCGTCGGACCCACGCAGGCTGTCCTTCACCGCGCTCACCGCATCGAGGAATCCTGCGGTGTTGATCGTCGCATTGCCCACGACGGTTGTCGCCACCGTGTTCAGTGCCTGCGCCAGCGCATGCGTGTCGGTGTCACGCGCGGCGATGTAGTCGGCAGCGAAATCGAATGCTGCCGGCAGCGCGAGCAGCTCGCGAGCACGGGCCTCGGCCTGGCCCACGGAGTCGCCTGCACGGACCATGCTGACGACCACAGTGGTCAGCGGCGAAACGACGGCGGGCTTCTCAGCAAGGCCCAGCATCCGCGTCGCGGCCATCGGCTGGCCCGGTGCGTCCGAGTCTTCGGCGCTCGCGCCGATCTCGGCGACGAGCAGCAGGCCGGCCAGCGAGGTGCCCTTCACCGGGTGCAGCGTGAACTCTCCGCCGCTGGCGCTGAGCGTGGCCGGTTCACCGGTGTCGCACCTGAGGTTGGCGTTGACATCCAGGCAAACAAGTCCGCCCTTGATGTAGCCGTCCATCAACCGGCCGGAAATCGGGCTGTCCGTCTGACCGCCGCCTCCGCAGCCTGCCAGCGCCACCAGCATCCCCAGTACGGCCGGCCGCAAGGCCGCCTGCATCCGCATCGTCTTCATCACCACGTCTCCTTTTTTGGTCGCTCCGAAAAGCGCAAACACATGCCGAGGCAGCCTGGCCACAGGCCAGGAACTGTCATCGGAGTCGAATCACTTGAACGCCGCGCTCGGCACCTGCTGGGCCAGCGGAACGGCGAGGCCCTTGTCGTCGAACAGATGGCAGCTGCCGACATCGAATGAAAACGGATGCCGCTCACGCCGCCCGACACCGGTGGCGCTTGGAACCTCGACGATCAGCCGCGCCGCGGCCGTGCTGTCGAGGTACAGGTAGCCCAGGTTGCCGAGCACCTCTTTCGCCGCCACTTCCGCGGTGAACGAGACATCGCCCGACGCGCCGACACGTATCGCCTCGGGGCGCACGCCCACGGTGTAGCGGCCCGGCTTCAGCTCGACGCCAGCGGCGAGCGGCATCGTCAGCGGCCCGACGGGCACCGCATGGAGGCGTGCAGAAGCGCCTTCTTGAGACACAAGCGTCGCATCGAGGAAGTTCATCTTCGGCGAGCCGATGAAGCCGGCGACGAACAGGTTCGCTGGGCTGGTGTACAGGTCCAGCGGCGCGCCGATCTGCTCGATCCGCCCGTCCTTGAACACCACGATCCGGTCGGCCAGCGTCATCGCTTCAACCTGGTCGTGCGTCACGTAGATCATCGTGGTGCCCAGCTTCTCGTGCAGCGAGAAGATCTCCTGCCGCATCTGGACGCGCAGTTCGGCGTCCAGGTTCGACAAGGGTTCGTCGAACAAAAAGACCTCCGGGCTGCGCACGATGGCGCGCCCGATGGCCGCGCGCTGGCGCTGGCCTCCAGACAGTTGCGCCGGCTTGCGGTCCATCAGTGCATCGAGTTGCAGGACTTGCATCGCGCCGTCGACGCGGCGGCGGATCTCTTCCTTCGCAAAACCGCTCACCTGCAGGCCGATGCTCATGTTCTGTCGCACCGTCATGTGCGGATACAGCGCGTACGACTGGAAGACCATCGCGATCGATCGCTCGGAGGGTTTGACGTCGTTGACAACCCGCGGGCCGATGGCGATCGTGCCGGTGCTGGCCGTCTCAAGCCCGGCGATCAGCCTCAGCAGCGTCGACTTGCCGCAGCCCGACGGGCCGACAAACACGACGAACTCGCCATCCTCGATGCGCAGCGACACGTCGCGGATGATGTCGACCGGCCCGAATGACTTGCCGACGCTTGACAGTTCCACACTGGCCATGGCGTCACTCCTTCGTGGTTTCGAACAGCGCGAGCCGGCCCGATGCGCTGCCGGCAAGGCGAACCGTGCCGGCCACCGCGCGCGGGAAAAACAACTGCGTGATGCTGTGCCGCCCGCCGTCCAGCAGCAGCTCCACCGTGCCGGCGTCGACGACCATGTCGAGTTCGAGCTCTGCGCTGCTTGACGGCAGCGTCGTCGTGTACCGATGCGGGAACTCGCGCAACAGGATGTCGTCGCCTGCGTGCACGCGCCGCTCCAGCGTGAGCGCGTAGCCTTGATCGCTGCGTTGCAGCGTGAACTGGTCGTAGTCGTCGTCGAACAGGCCGATGCGCAGCGTGTCGCCGACGTGCATCGACACCCGGCCGCGCAAGCGGAAGGTCGCGGGCACGGCACGACTCTCGCCGACCTGCATCGCACTGCGCGAGGGGCCGAAAGCACGATCCAGTTCGTCGGCGAAGCGCTGGCCGACAAAGCGCCCGACGGTCGGATCGGCGCCGAGAGTCAGGTCGCGCGGCAGCGTCATGACGCCGCGGAAGAAGCGGGTGCTGGTGTTGCGCGCGTAGCGCCAGTTGCTCATCCACGCGATCGCGACACGCCGGCCCTGCGGCGCGGCAAACCACGACTGCGTCGCGTAGTGGTCGCGGCCGAGGTCGAGCCAGTGCGCCTGAGCGGCTGCACCTTCGCTGACAAAACGCGTGCCATCGAAGTTGCCGACGAAGTACTGCGTGCCGGAACCCGGTGCCGGGCAGCCGTCGCCGACGCCGACCACCAGCACCCAACGCGAAGTTCCATCTGCCGATTGCAGCTCGAACAAGTCAGGGCATTCCCAGGGCCCGGGCGAATGGTGCCCGTGGCCTTCGCCGAACTCGGAAACCAGGTCCCACTGCAGCAGGTTCGTCGAGCGGTAGAAGCCGATCGACTGCCCATGCGTCAGCAGCATGATCCACTGGGCGCCAGGATCGAACCAGAAGACCTTCGGATCGCGAAAACACGCCAGGCCGGGGTTGCCGATGATCGGATTGCCGGGCGACTTTTCCCATGTCGCCCCGCCGTCCTTCGAGCAGGCGATCGACTGGGTCTGCAAGTCGGGATGGCCCTCGGTTTGCGGCAGGGCCGAGGTATAGAACGCCAGCAGGTTCCGGTTGGATAGGCCCTGGAAAAGGCCCGAATCGTTGCGCTCATCGACAACGCACGAACCCGAGAAGACGTTGCCCAGCGCGTCGGGCGCGAGCGCCACGGGCAGGTGCTGCCACTGCAGCAGGTCTTCGCTGACGGCATGGCCCCAATGCATGGGGCCCCAGAGCGTGCTCATCGGGTGAAACTGATAGAACAGGTGCCACAGGCCATCGGCGAAGACCAGGCCATTGGGGTCGTTGATCCATCCGAACGGCGGCCTGAAGTGCAGCGCGGGAGAGAACTCGCCTTCGAGAGACGGTGGGAGCGTCGACACTTCGTTAACCCTTTACAGAAGAACCGGTGATGCTGGCGATGAAGTGGCGTTGCACGACAAGGAAGAAGACCATGACCGGGATGGCCATGCAGACGGCAAAGGCCATCACGTTGCCCCACGAGGTGAGGTTGCTGCCGAAGTAGGCCGACATGCCCACTGAAAGCGGTCGCACGTCTTCGCCGCGCGTGACCATGATCGGCCACAGGTAGCTGTTCCAGATGCCGAGGAAGTGCAGGGTCGAAACCGTGACGATCAACGGTTTCGACGACGGCAGCCCGATGTGCCAGTAGATGCGGAACAGACTCAACCCGTCCACGCGCGCGGCCTCGATCAGTTCCTTCGGCAGCTTGGTGAAGAACTGGTAGAAGAGAAAGATGAAAAACGCGTTGGCGATGGCGGGCAGGATCTGCACCGCGTAGGTGTCGATCAGCCCGAGCACCGACACGATCTTCAGCTGCGACAGCACGATGCTCTCGCCCGGCACGGCCAGCACCGCGACGATCAGTCCGAGCAGCCACTTGCGATGCGGCCCACGGCCCCAGGCCAGCGAGAAGGCCGCCGCCGAGTTGACGAAGACACTCAGCACGATCGAGGTCGTCGCGATGAAGACCGTGTTCATCAGATAGCGGCCGAACGGGTGGTACGGGTCGGACCACACCGCCGCGTAGTTGTCGAGCGCGAACACCGTCGGCACGAAGCTGCGCCACGAACCCATGATCGACAGCACCTCGCTCTTGTCCGGGTTCAGGCTCAGCGTGACCATCATCATCAGCGGCAGCAGGATGGCCAGCGCGATAGCCAACGCAAACAGGTATTTGAGGACCTTCATGGCTTCAGTCCTCGTTCTTCAACAGCACACGCTGGGCGATGCTCAGGCTCGCCACCGTGACGAAGAAGATGATGCCGACAGCCGACGCGAAGCCGATCTTCTGCGCCGAATAGCCGTTGCTGAACATGTACTGGATGATGGTCAGCGTGGCGCCGTTTGGCCCGCCGCCGGTGAGGATGTTCACCTGGGTGAACAGGCTCAGCGCGCCGATGGTCGTGATGACGACGACGAACACGTTCGTGTTGCGCAGGCCCGGCAGCGTCACATGCCTGAAGGCATCCCATGTGCCGAAGCCGTCGATAGCGGCGGCCTCGTAGCGGTCGCGTGGAATCTCTTGCAGCCCTGCCAGGTAGATCAGCATCTGGAACGGAAACGACGCCCAGATCGACAGGATGATGATGCTGATCATCGCGACGCTGGGGTCGCCCAGCCAGTCGATGTAGGACACGGTGTTGAAGAGCTGCTGGTAGGCCGAGTTCAGCAGCCCGTCAGGCGTGCGGTAGAGCGCCGCCCAGATCGTCACGACCACCGTGATCGGCATCAGCAGCGGCAGGATCGCAATGCTGCGAAACAGCGCCAGGCCCTTGATCTTCGAATTCAGCAGCAGGGCCGCGGCCAGCGACAGCGAAAGCTGCACAGGAATGACGACGGCCGCGAAATAAACCGTGTTGCGCACGGCGGTCCAGAACTCGGGGTCGGTCAGCACACGTTCGTAGTTCTGCAGACCCAGCCAGCGCGCTGGAATGGGCCTGGGCATCAGCCGTTCGTTGGTGAACGAGAAGTGGAACGACAGCAGGAAGGGCACGAACACGAACAGCGCCAGCAGCGCCAGCGCCGGTAGCAGCATCCCGAGCTCGGGCAAGGCGCTTCTGATTCGGCCCATGCTCGGCACCATCACTTGTTGAACGGCGGATAGCCGTTGTTGTCCTCGATGTCCTCGTCGATCGTCGCGGCCGCCTTGTCCAGCGCCTTCTGCGCGTCGGCGCCTTCGAAGATGCTGGACACGGCCTTGCCGAACGACGAGCTGATCACCGGGTAGGCCGGATGGACCGGCCGCACGACGGCAATCTCTTGCGCCTGCACCGCGAGCAGGCGCGCCTTGCCGTCCTTCGAGTACAGCTTGGTCAACTCGGCCGCGTCGGCGCGCGCGGGGATGTAGCCGGTGGTGTTGCTCCACGCCGCCACCTGCTCTTTCGAGAGCACGAAGTTGAGGAACTTCGTGATGTCGTCGGTGCGTTGGGCGCTGGCTGGCACGGCCCAGCCCCAGCCGCCATTGGGTGCGTAGGAACGCGCGCCGAAGCGCGGTGCCGGAATCAGCACCAGGTTGTCGCCGAGTGCCTGCGAGTGCGCGCGCCACATCCAGTTGCCCACCCACGACAGCGCAGCCGTCTTGTCGCCGAAGAAGCGGTTGTCGCCTGCGGTGGCCGGAACGACATAACCCTTGTCGATCCAGCCCTTCAGGTTCTTGATCGCGCCGACGGTGGCTGCCGAGTTGATCGTTCCCTTGGCCTTCCAGGTCTTGGGGTCGACGATGTCGCCGCCCGCAGACTTGACGAACGGGTAGTAGCCGTAGGTGAGCCACTCGCCGCCGTAGTTCAGCTTCAGGTCCAGCGGCCACTTGACGCCGGGAACGGCCTTCAGCTTGGCCAGCACCGCGGTGAACTGCTCGTAGTCCCACGCCTTGTCCGGCGAGGTCGGCACCTCGATGCCGGCACGCTCGAGGTAGCGCTTGTTGCCCCACAGGGCCACCGAGGAATCGCCCTGGCCGAGCATGTAGACGCGCTTGTCCGGCCCGTAGGTGCCTTGCCCCATCACACCCGGCATCAGAGCCTGCAGCGTGGTGGGGTCGACCATCTTGTCGATGGGCCGCAGCATCTTCGACCAGACGTAGTTCGCCATGTTGGGCCCGTCGACCATGATCAGGTCAGGCAGGTCCTTGGACATGAACGCGGCCCGGATGGCGTCGTCGTAGCCCGGGATCGGCTTGATCTTCAGGCTCAGGCCCTTGGCAGCGTACTCCTTGTTGAAGGCCTTCTCGAGCTGCACGAAGTACGGGCGCTCGGACTCGCCGTCAATCACCCACGCCGTCAGCTCCGCAGCTTGCGCAGTGGTGCAGAACAGGGGCAGCAGGGCCAGACTTGCCGTCAGCGGCTTGAACATGGTTGTCATCTCCGTTTTTTTAGTGAACTGCCGCGCATGACCAGCCGCGGCAACAGGTGGTGGGGCTCGTGTGCGCCTGATGGGTGGCCTTCCTTCAGCACCGCCAACATCGCTTCGAAGCCGACATGCGCGATCTCCTTCATGGGCTGCGACACGCTCGAGATGTCCAGCAGCGAAGCGACGATGGAGTTGTCGAAGCCGACGACCTCCATGTCTTTCGGCACGTCCATACCGGCGGCGCGCAGCACCGCCACCACTTCCTGCGCCAGGACATCGTTGACGCAAAAGATGACCGAGGCCCGCTTGCGCTTGGCGGTGTCGACGACGAAGCGCTTGAGATCACCTTCGCCTTCGGTGTCGAACGCGAGGTCGGCATGCAACTGCAGACCGGCCTGCTGCAGGCCTTGTCGGAAGCCTGCAAGTTTCTCTTCGCTGCTCTTGGTCGGGCCGACATAGGCCACGCGCACATGCCCGCTGGAGATGAGGTGCTCGGCCACCTGGCGGCCGCCTTCCACGTGGTCCACCGCGACACTGGGCAGCAGCGAACTGGTGCGGGTCAGCAGCACGGTGGGAAAGTCGTACTTGCGCACTTCGGACAGGTACTCCCGGCTCACGCTGTGCGGCACCAGGAACACACCGTCCACTTTCATCTTCCGGCACTCGCTGAAGGCCGCGCGCTCCATCGCGAGTTTCTGACGGCTGTTGAAGATCACGATGTTTCTGCGATGCGTGCGTGCCTCGTACTCCAGTGCCTCCAGCAGCGTCAGAAAGAAGGGATTCGACAGGTTGGGCAGGATCGCCCCGATCAAATCCGACTTCCTGCGCGGCTTGACGCGCTTGGCGTACCCGGTCGTTGCAATCGCCCCTTCGACTTGTGTGCGGGTTTCCGTGGAAACGAGCTTGGGTTCGTTGACCGCTCTCGAAACCGTCGCAATGGAGACGCCAGCAAGCTTGGCCACATCCCTGATCGTTGCCATCCATCCTCCGATGTTTCATGTAACAACTCAGAGTGTTGCGTCGCGAACGGCAGGTGTCCAGCAGCGCGTCGCGTTGGCTTGATGCAGGTGGCTGCGACTGCGAGCGCGCCGCGCCTGCGGCCTCAGAGTTCGTAACGCAGACCCACCGCAAAGACCGGCGCGCTGAGTTTGGATACGGCACCGGCACGCTCGATGTCGTACTTCTCCCAGAGATAGCCGACGTCGACGAGTGCACGCAGCTTGTCCGTCAGCGGCATGCTGATCGAACCGACGAGCCGGTGTATCTTGTCTTGCCGGATCGTGCTGTTGCGCGTGGCGTCCTGGTAGTCCAGCGTGTCCCACATCTCGAAGCGGCCTGTACGAACCCGCAGCGAGGTGTACAGATCGCCGAAGTTCTTCCACAGCCCGAGTTCGACGAAGCGCTCCTTCTCCTTCAGGTCGCCGAACATCGCCCGCTGCTGCGTGCGGTCGCGCAGCCTGACGTTCAAGAACACGCCCATGTGGTCGTTGATCTTGTAGCCGACGCCGGGTTGCAGCTCGGTCTCGAGAAACTCGCGATCGACCGCCACGCTCTGGCTCGGTCCGTCGTAGTTCTGGACCAGCACCATGCCGTAGCCATTGACGCTGAGGCCATTCGCGAACTCGTAGCGGCCGTGCACCTTGGGCCGGTACTTCAGACCGTCACGTTGCGACTCCTGGCCAAGCATCAGCTCTGCACCCAACTCGCCGAAGTCACCGAAGAAGGTCTTGCCGAAATAGATTTCCTGGATCGTGTTTCTGCTGTCGACCACGTTGTTGCGGAAGTCGTTCGGCCCCACGGCCTCGAAACGCTGGCTGTAGTTGGTCTCGCGCGCCACGTAGAAACCGCCGTAGACGCCCGGGAAGTCGGAATGTGTGAAGTAGCCGAAGGCCTCGGCCTTCGTCTTGTTCACTGCGTCGTCGCCGGCCGGTTGATCCCTGGAGATCTTGTCGATGTCGTTGACCAGATACTTGGCCTGCACATTACCGCTCACGTCCGCCAGCGCAGGACAGGCCAGCGCGAATGGGAACACCGCAGCCAGGACGCTGCGTCCCACCTTCATCAAATTCATGTTGTCTCCTAGTTCAGTTTTATTTGCGACACGGTCAGGTCGCTCAACTCGACGGCGGCGTTCTCCGAGAACACGCCCCACTCGGCGCCCAGCAGGCCGTACATGCGGCTGCTGAACGCATACGTGTCGTCCATGTACATCACGGCCACGCTGCCGTTGATGTAGATCTCGAAGCCGAGCGCGGCGCCGATCTCCAGCTCGGTCTGCGCCTGCGGCGTGGTTTCCTTGGCCCGCGACAGCGGCACGTTGAAGAACTTGAGCGTCTTCTGCGCGGCGTCGAACACGAGGTTGATCCGTCCGCCTGAAGCCTTCACGCCGAATTCGAGGCCGAACGTGCCGGCTGCGCCTGCTGCGGGCCTGAACTTGCCGGCGATTCGATAGACGGTCTGTGGGTCGTCGCCGAAGTTGCCCTGCGACTTGAACTGATAGCCGGCGCCCTGCAGCGTCACGGTGTCCAGACGCTTGTGCGTCGCGGTGGCCCCGGTGAAGAGCGCACGGATGGCATCCGGCACCCGGACGGCCAGCGTCCCGTCGGCCTGTTGATTCAGCTGATGAACGACGAGGTTGCCGCCCCAGACGAATTCGCCGGAGTCCTTCAGCAGTTCCTTTCGCGGTACCCAGCCCGCCATGTAGTGCTGCCCGCCGTGCTGCACAGCCTTGCCCGCATAGAAGCCCGCGCCATCGAGCGCGAACCGCTTTGGCTTCTCGAAAGGACCGTCGATGCGCCGACTGACCCGGTACTGAGTTCGGCGCGTCGGCCACTGGTCCGAGAACGTCAGGTACCAGTAGTCGCCGATCCTGAACAGCGTCGGACACTCGAGATTGGCGTCCCGGGCAAACGCGTCGTTGGTGAAGAGGATGCCGCCGTCTTCCCACTTGATCAGGTCTTTCGAGACCAGTTTCGCGATCACGCCGCGGCCGCGGGAGCGTGCCGTCACGAGCATCCAGTACTCGCCCTTCTCCTCGACGCGAATGACATGCGGGTCGCGAAAGTCGTTGCGCTCGTAGCCGGACGGTGCGTAGAACGTGTGCTCCGGGTGCTTCGTCCAGCGGATCAGGTCTTTGCTGGTCGCATGCAGGATCGCCTCGAAGGGCGTGAGGCTCTTGTTGAAGCCGGTGTAGTAGGCGTGATAGGTGTCGCCGACCTGAATGACCGACCCCGTGCCCAATGCGAACTCGCGCGACGACCTGTCCTGTACGACGGGAAGTGCCTCGCCGCGATCGGCGTAGCGGACGAAGTCCGCAGTCGAGGCCTGGTACCAAGGATGGAACGCCTCGCCGCCCGTCGGCCCGTCGAAGAGGTAGAAGATGTGCAGCCGGCCATCGATCGAATGGGGCATCGGGTCCCCGACCGAGCCCTTGCTGAACTGCGGGTAGATGGCGGAGACCGTCGTTGCTTCGGCAGGCTGTCCAGCCTCCGTGCCGCCGCAGGCCGCCATGCCGGCAAGGAGCAGCGCTGTGGCCGCTGCGCGAAGGATCGAACCGTTTGCTTTGCAGGGGTGCATCGGGATGTATGGCTTGTCGAATGACGCCATTGTGTTGATTCGGCCGCCGTTTGAGTCTGTTGGTTTTCATGAAAACTCGATGAAAACTGTATGAAACATGCATAGCGTTTCATGATCGTCAGGACCTCGCCACAGGCCGACACCACCAGGCGTGCGCAACGTCACCCACGAGACGCGATTGGGTCGAACCGGGGCATCAGTAGCGTGGCATCGTCGGCTTTGCGCGGATGGTCGCTACGTCCGCTAATGGCCGACAAGAACCGCTCGCGAACGGCCGCTTGGGCGCCGTAGCCGGCGAGACACGCGCCTGCAACCGCTGCGGGACGGTCCCTGCGTCAATCCTCGTGGCAAGTGCGGGCGACTATGCGGGCGACTATGCGGGCGACTATGCGGGCGAGTGCCGCGGACAGAGGTGGCAGATCCTGGTCGACGACGAGCCAGACAGCCGCGAGGTCAATCCCGAGGTAGCCATGCACGATCACGTTGCGAAAGCCCGCCAGCTCACGCCGCGCACCTGCGTCTCGGTGGCCTTGATGTCGTCCGACAAGCGTTGGCCGGTGAGCGTCTGCGCACGCTGTGGCCCGGGCTGGTGGTCGAAGAGAACAACCTCAGCCAGACCATTTCCGGCCTGCGGCGCGCGCTCGGCGACGAACCGCCGGGCAGCCGTTACATCCAGACCGTGGCCCGGCGCGGCTTCAGGTTCATCGCGGCCGTGACGGTGTTGCCCGACACCGACCCGGTCGACTCGATCGATCCGATCAGCCCGATCGGCAAGGCCCCCAGCCGGCGCTGGCGGCGCCTGGTGCTGGCCGGCGGCGTGGCGGCGGCCATCGCCGGCGCGGCCGGATGGGCATGGCGCCGCGCCGCCACGGCCACCGTGCCGGCCACGGCGCCTGGCGCCACGCTGGCGGTGTTGCCGTTCAAGCCGCTGGCTGCCGACAACCGCGATGCGTTGCTGGAGGTGGGCATGGCCGACAGCCTGATCACGCGCCTGTCCACCGTGCCCGGCCTGGTGGTGCGCTCGGTCGGCTCGGTGCGGCGTTATGCCGGCATGGAACAAGACCCGGTGCGCGCGGCACGGGACCTTGACGTGGCCTGGATCGTCGACGGCTCGCTGCAGCGGCGCGGCGATCAGCTGCGTGTCACCGCACGCCTGTTGCGCGCCGCCGATGGCAGTGCCGCCTGGAGCGGCAGCTTCGACGAGAAGTTCACCGGCGTCTTCGACATGCAGGACCTGATCTCCGAGCGTGTGCTGCAAGCCCTGGCGCCGCGGCTGCAGGCCGGCGCCGCTGCGGCGGCCGGCGGGCCCAGAAGCCACGTCGGCGGCACGCGCAACACCGACGCCTACCAGCTCTACCTGGCCGCCACGCGGCACTTCCAGACGCGGCGCGGCGATGGCTTGCGCAAGAGCATCGCGCTGTTCAACCAGGCCCTGACGGCCGACCCCGCCTACGCGCTGGCCTACGTCGGGCTGGCCGAGGCGCTGCGCGAAACGCTGCTGGCTGCCGACGCGCGGCCTGCCGATGTGGTCGAACCCGCTCGAATGGCCGTGCAACGTGCATTGGCGCTGGCGCCGAACTTGGCCGAAGCAGTGTCGGAGAAAGGCTTCAGTCTCTATTACTTCGAGTTCGACTGGCCCGGCGCCGAGCGCGAGTTCCGCCGCGCCCTGGCGTTCAACCCCAACGCGGCGATGGCGCACTTCGGCCTGGCGCAGCTGCTGCTGACGCAGGACCGGCCGGACGAAGGCACCACGCACCTGCGCCTGGCGCGTGAACTCGATCCGATGTCACCGTTCCTCAACACGCTCGAAGCCGGTTATCTGTGGGCCTACGGTCGGCGCGACGAGGCACGCACCCGGCTCGACCGGGCGTTCGACATCGCCCCGGACTTCTACCTCGCCCACCGCACCCGGGCCAAGATGCACCTGGCCGACGGGCAACCCGATCTGGCCATCGCGGCGCTGCGGCGCGCCGTCGCGCAGGCCGACGGCAACAGCCGGCCCAGCGCGCTGCTGGGCATGTTCCTCGCGCGCACCGGCCAACGCGACGCGGCGCGCGCCATCCTCGACCAGCTTCTGGAACGCGCCCGTACGGCGTTCGTGCCACCCCTCTCGTTGGCCGTGCTGCATGCGGCTCTGGGAGAAAACGCATTGGCGCTGGACGCGCTGGAGCAGGCCGTCGCCGCCCGCGACCCGCAGGTCGTCTTCCTGAAGGACGACCCACGCTGGTCCGGCCTGCGCCGCGAACCGCGTTTCCTGGCGCTGATGAAAACGCTCAAGCTCGACGGTTATGGGCCGGGTCTGTCGCCGATCTGAGCGCGGCCGGCCCTTGCAGCAGCGCCAGCAAAGGCGCATGCGCCAGCGGCGCTTCGGCGACGATGCGCTGCAGCAGTGCGTCGAGTGCGATGCCTGGCCACGGTGTGTCGGCCGACATCGCCACACCCCGAAACCGACCCTGGGAGCGCACCAGGCGTTACCGCGCGCGTGCCCGCTGCGATCCGTTTCCTTGGCGCCAAGGTGTTTGGGCACGCGGCGGCGGGACAGGCGATCTCGCGCCAGCTCACCATACCCAACGCAGACTTGAGTTTTCGCAGTCGCCTTGAAGGTCGTCAAGCGCCATCGAGGTATTCAAGGCTGCAGTCGAGCAGTACGGGGTCGATCTCGCGCTCGAGCAGGTCGAACATGCTGTCGACAAAATCGATCAGCTCGTCGGACGCGGCAATGGCCGCGTCGACGTGCCGGTTGGCCACGGCGTCGAGCAGCACGAGGTGCACGTCGACCGTCCTCAGCAGGCTGCTACCCGCCGGCACCTTCGAGTGATAGAGCCAGCCGATACGCCGGAAGATCGTGTGCAGCGGCCGCAAGGTGCTCTCGACGAAGGGCTCGCTGGCTGCGGCCATGAAGAGCCGGTCGATGCGGCGATCGATGACGTTGAAGCGCTCGATGTCGATCTGATCGCGGTTCTCTCGCAATTGCCGTTTGATGTGCAGCATCTGGCTGCGATGCGACGAGCTCGACTGCTCGGCCGCAAGCCGGATCACAAAGCGCTCGACATCGCGGCGCAGCCGCAACAGCACGCGTTCGCGAGCCAAGTCGATCGGCGCGATCTGCAGGCCGCGCCGCGGATGAACCACCAGCAGGGTGTCGGCGGCCAGGCGGTTGACCGCCTGATGCACGGGCGTGCGCCCGAAGTTGACCAGGTCCTGCAGCTCCTGCATCGCCAGGAAGCGGCCCGGTCGCAGCTGGCAATTGACCAGGCGGTCTTCGATGCCTTCATACGCCTGCTCGAAGAGGTTCCTCGGATGGGGTCCACGCGGGCTCGTTGGCGCGGCGCCGCCGCCCGGCGCGGCGGCGATCTCGACGAGCTTCGGGCGACTGGAAACTCTGCGGGCCATTGCACCTCTCCTTGGCGGCAACGGATGCTATGACATGCCGTGATATTTGACAAATCAGTTGGCAGCTCAACCGTGCTTCGACCACTGCCCTGGTTTGCTGGAAAACGAGCATGTAGATACTGAAATATCACAGTATTCTTCAGTCCACGCCGACCTTGGGCACGCCATCCCGCCTCGGAGCAGGCTGTCACAACACATTGACCGGAGACACGCAACATGGCCCCTCGTCCCCGAGCCGTCGATCGCCGACGTCATCTTTTCCGTTGCTCTGGCGCGCTGCTGGCCGCCCTCGTCATCGGCGCTCCCGGCGGCGCCTGGGCACAGGCCAAGCAGGTCATCACCTTCGCTGGCGTCACCTTCAGCGAAGCCGGGCGCGGCGACCGGCTGAAGGCCTGGGTCGAGAAGTTCAACAAGAGCCAGAACGCGGTCGAGGTGCAGCCGATCGCGCTGCCGTTCGCGACCCTGGCCAAGACCGTGTTCACGCAGATGGGCGGCGGTGCAGGCCCCGACCTCGTGCGCTTCGACCTGATGGACTACTACGCCGCGGTGGCCTCGGAGCGCATCCTGCCGCTCGACGACATCATCAAGACCACGGACTACAAGTTCGCCGCCACCGACAAGTACATGCAGGTCGGCGGCAAGCGCTACGGTGTCGCCTTCGAGACCAGCAACTACGTGCTGCTCTACAACCCGGCCCTGTTGCCGGGCGGCAAGGCGCCGACCACCTTCGACGAGTTCCTGGCCACCGGCAAGGCCGTCACGACCGGCGGGGTGTACGGCTACGCCTACCGCGCGACGATGGCCGAAGGGCCGGGCTACTGGCAGGACCTGTGCAACTTCGTCTACGGCTTCGGTGGGCGCTGGAGCGACGACAAGGGCAACCTGACGCTGAACAGCGCCAAGGTGATCGAGGGCGTGGCCGCCTACAAGAAGGTCTACGACGCGGGCATGACGCCCAAGGGCACCGATGCCGCAACCTACCGCCGCATGTTCTGGGAGCGCAAGCTGGCGATGGAGGTCGACAACGGCGGCGTTGCCGGCATCTTCAACCAGCAGGCGCCCGAGCTGCCGTTCAACGCGGCGCCCAGCCCCTTCCCGACCCGCGCCCAGGGCCTGGTGTATGCGCCCTTGACGATCAATGCGAATACCAAGCACAAGGCCGCCGCGGCGACCTTCGTCAAGTGGGTGATGCAGCCGGAGAACCAGCGCGAACTGCAGACCTTGCTGGGGGCCAGCAGCGTGGCGACGATCGTCGAGCGCACGGCAGACGATCTGGCCAAGAAGCCCTGGCTGAAGGTCTATGACGACCAGACCCAGTACAGCGTGCCGCAGCTGGTCTACGGGCAGGAAGTCAAGACGCCGGAAATCCAGCAGATCGTGCTCGAGAACGTGCTCAAGGTGCTGCAGGGCGGGGTCGATCCGAAGAAGGCGATGGACGAGGCGCAACAGCAGGCTGTCTCGCGCGTGTTGCGCAAGTAGGCCCATCAAGTAGGCCCATCGCCGTGGCAGCAGTCACCCCCGACAAGGCCGGCCGGCACGACGCCGTGCCGGTGGCCGCGCCGCCCGCGCGCATCGACTGGGTGCCCTACCTGTTCGTGGCCCCGCTGGTCGTCTACCTGCTGCTGTTCCAGGGCTACCCACTGCTGCAGGAGCTGTACCTCAGCTTCACCTCGACCTCGCTGCTCAATCCTGGCAAGCACAAGTGCGTTGGCCTCGAGAACTACCGCGACCTGTTGGTGCAGACCGACTTCCACCGCGTGCTGTGGATCACTGCGGTCTACACCGTAGCCTGCGTCGTGCTGGCAATCGGGCTCGGCCTGGCCGCCGCGCTGCTGCTCGACGCGCCGTTTCGCGGCCGGGCCATCGCGCGCTCGCTGGTCACGATCCCATGGGCGGCACCCCCGGTGGCGGTGTCGCTGATCTTCATCTGGATCTACAACGGCCAGTACGGCATCGCCAACCACGGCCTGAAGCTGTTCAGCGCCGCGCTCGGCACCGAGAGCTGGCTCGACAGCCCCGCGCTGGCCCTGCCGGCGGTGCTGGCGACGACCGTCTGGCAGATCTTTCCGTTCGCCTCGGTGGTCATCCTCGCGGCCCTGCAGGGTGTGTCGTCCGAGCTGCGTGAAGCCGCGGTGATCGACGGCGCCGACCGCCTGAGCGTCTTCCGCGCCGTGGTCTGGCCGACGATCCAGCCCACGGTCGCGCTGCTGTCGCTGTTCATCACGATCTGGTCGCTGCGCCGCTTCGACCTGATCTGGCTGATGACCCAGGGCGGCCCGATCGGTTCGACCAACACCCTGGTGATCGAGCTGTACCGCCGCGCCTTCACCTACCGCGAGCTCGGCGCCGCAGCGGCCGTCGGCATGGTCGGTCTGGCCATCGCGCTGGTGGTGACCGTCGTCTATTTCCGCTACTCGACGCGCGCCGAACGTACCAAGGAATCGCGCTGATGAAGCCCAACCCCGGCACGCTTGAATGGCGGCATGGCCTGCGCATGGCCGCCGTGCTGGGCCTGCTGGGCCTGGCCGTCTTCCCGCTGTACTGGATGCTGGTGACCTCGCTGACGCCGTCGCCGGCCTTGTTTGCAGCGCGCCCGCAGATGACACCCTCGCTGGCGGAGGCCGGCGTCTATGGTGCGGCCTTCAGCAATACCGCGGTCACCGTCTGGCTCAGGAACAGCGCCATCGTCGCCTTCGGTACCGCGGCGCTGAGCCTGGCGCTGGCGATCTTTCCGGCCTACGCGTTGTCGCGGATGCGCTTTCGCGGCTGGGCTCTGCTCGGCCTGCCGTTGTTCATCACCCAGATGCTGCCCGAGGCGATGCTGGTGGTGCCGCTGTTCACGATCTTCGGCCAGTTGGGGCTGCTGAACACCTTGACCGTGCTGATCCTCGCCAACACGGCCTTCACCGTGCCGGTCATCACGCTGATTCTCAAAGGCGCGATCGACGGCGTGCCGATCGAGGTCGAGGAAGCTGCCGTCATCGACGGCTGTTCGCGCCTGGACATCGTGCTCGGCGTGGTCATCCCGCTGGTCGGCCCGACGCTGGCGGCGGCGGCGGTGATCGCCTTCTTCCATGGCTGGAACGAATACGTCTTTGCCCAGACCCTGGTCAGCGAACCCGCCTTGCACACCGCATCGGTCGGCCTGGCCGGCTTTGTCGGCGAGCTGAGCACGCCGCTGCACACCGTGATGGCGATCGGCCTGATGTACACGCTGCCGGCGGTGGTCTTCTATCTCTTCGTCCAGCGCTACGTCGTCTCCGGCATGACGGCCGGCAGCGTCAAAGGTTAAAGGCACCCATGGCCTCGATCACCCTCTCGCACGTCACCAAGTTGTTCGGTGCCAAGGCCGCCGTCAACGACATCCACCTCGATGTCGCCGACCGCGAATTCCTGGTCCTGCTCGGCCCCTCGGGTTGCGGCAAGTCGACCCTGCTGCGCATGCTGGCCGGCCTGGAGAAGGTGACCAGCGGCGAGATCCACCTCGGCGCGCGCCGCGTCGACACCCTGCCGCCGAGCGCGCGCGACATGGCCTTCGTCTTCCAGTCGTATGCGCTGTACCCGCACATGACGGTGCGGCGCAACATCAGCTTCCCGCTGATCATGCGCGAGTTCCGCTGGTGGTTCCACCTGCCGATCCTCGGCGGCTGGGCCAAACGGCGCATCGAGCGCTCGCCCGCGGTGCACGACCTGGTCGAGCGCACCGCCAAGACCCTGGCGCTGACCGAGATGCTCGATCGCTTGCCGCGCACGCTGTCGGGCGGCCAGCGCCAGCGCGTCGCGCTCGGGCGGGCCATGGTGCGCCAGCCGGAGGTCTTCCTGATGGACGAGCCGCTGTCGAATCTCGATGCCAAGCTGCGCTCGGCCATGCGCGCCGAGATCATCAAGCTGCACCGCGAGGTCGGCGGCACCTTCGTCTATGTCACGCACGACCAGATCGAAGCGATGACGATGGGCACGCGCATCGCGCTGATGCGCGACGGCGTGGTGCAACAGTTCGGCACGCCGCGCGAGATCTACACCAACCCGGCCAACGCCTACGTGGCGCGTTTCATCGGCACGCCGCCGATGAACCTGCTCGAGGCCCGTGTCGAGGCCGGCGGGTCGATTCGCATCGGCGAGGCGACCCTGACGCCGCCGCCATCGTTGGCGGGTCAAACACGGCAAGCCGTCCTGCTGGGCGTGCGGCCGCATGTGCTGTCGACGGTCGCCAGCGCAGGCCCCGGCACCTTGTCCGGCCAGGTGGCCCTGGTCGAGCATGTCGGCGCGGAGTCGATCGTCACGGTCAAGCTCGACCATGCCCGCACGGCGCATCGCGACGAAGGCGCTGGGCCCGACGAAGTCATGGTGGTCGTTGCCGGCTACAGCGCACTGCAAGCCGGCGACCCGGTGGTCCTGGCCGTTGACCTGAGCGAAGCCGTGCTCTTCGCGCCCGACGGCTCGCGCCGGCTCGATCTTGCAGCGCCGGCCCCGATGGCCGTGGCCGCCTGAATACAGCCCTTGAACCCCTCAACGACCGCATCCATGAAGATCACCGCCCTCGAAACCCTGCGCACCGCAGAGTTCTCCAACGTCCTGTGGGTCCGCGTGCACACCGATGCCGGTGTGATCGGCCTCGGCGAGACCTTCTACGGCGCCGGCGCGGTGGAAGCCCATATCCACGACACCCTGGCCGGGCGGCTGCTCGGACGCAATCCGCTGCACGTCGAAGCCTTGAACAAGGAGATGGTCAGCCTGCCGATGGCACAGTCATCGACCGGCGCGGAATACCGGGCCGCGTCGGCCATCGACATCGCGCTGTGGGACTGCTTCGGCAAGGTCTGCGGCCAGCCGGTGCACCAGATGCTCGGTGGTCTGTGCCGCGACAAACAACGCATCTACAACACCTGCGCCGGCTACAAGTACGTGCGCTCGAACAACATCCGTCCGGTCTCGAACTGGAATCTGGGTGAGGCCGAAGGCCCCTACGAAGACCTCGACGGTTTCATGAACCGCGCCGACGAGCTGGCCGAGAGCCTGCTCGACAGCGGCATCACGGCGATGAAGATCTGGCCCTTCGACCCTGCGGCACTGGAGAACCAGGGCCTGTTCATCAGCGCCGAGCAGATGAAGAAGGCCATCGTGCCGTTCGAGAAGATCCGCAAGGCGGTCGGCGACCGGATGGAGATCATGGTCGAGTTCCATTCGCTGTGGAACCTGCCGACGGCCAAGCAGATCGCCAAGGCGCTGGCGCCGTACAAGCCGACCTGGTTCGAGGACCCGATCCGCATGAACTCGCCGCAAGCCTTGGCCGAGTACGCGCGTTCCACCGATGTCTGGGTCTGCGCCAGCGAAACCCTGGGCTCGCGCTGGGCCTACAAGGAGTACCTCGACCGCGATGCGGTCCACGTCGTGATGGTCGACCTGTGCTGGACCGGCGGCCTGACCGAAGGCCGCAAGATCGCCGCGATGGCCGAAACCTACCACCGTCCGTTCGCGCCGCACGACTGCATCGGGCCGGTCGGCTTCGCCGCTGCGGTGCACGCCTCCTTCAGCCAGCCCAATACGCTGATCCAGGAATCGGTGCGTGCGTTCTACCGCGGTTGGTACAACGAGCTGGTCACGGCCGTGCCGCGCATCGAGAACGGTTTCGTCTACCCGATGGAAGGCCCGGGCCTGGGGCTCGAGCTGCAACCCGCGGTGTTCGAGCGCGCCGATCTGACGGTCCGTCGCAGCAGCCTCTGATTACTGCAATAGGGCACCGCCATGAGACCATCGAACTTCGACCTGTCGGGCCGCGTGGCCCTGATCACCGGTTCATCGCGCGGCCTGGGGCGCGCGATGGCCGAAGGCCTGGCGGCCGCCGGTGCGCGCCTCATCATCAACGGCGTCGATGCCGCACGCGTCGACGCCACGGTGCGGGAGCTTGTGGCCGCGGGCTACCAGGCCGAGAGTGCCGCTTTCGACGTCACCGACGAAGCCGCCGTGGTGGGCGCGTTCGAGGGCTTCGACCAACGTGGCCTCGCGGTCGACATCCTGGTCAACAACGCCGGCATCCAGTTGCGCAAGCCGCTGTTGGAGCTGAGCACCGCCGAGTGGCACAAGGTGCTCGACACCAACCTGACCAGCGCCTTCATCGTCGGGCGCGAGGCAGCGCGCCGCATGGTGCCGCGCGGGCACGGCAAGATCATCAACATCGGCTCGCTGACCAGCCAATTGGCCCGCGCCACGGTGGCGCCGTACACGGTGGCCAAGGGCGGCATCAAGATGCTGACCCAGGCCATGGCGGCCGAGTGGGCGGTGCATGGCATCCAGGCCAATGCCATCGGGCCGGGCTACATGCTGACCGACATGAACCAGGCCCTGATCGACAACCCGGTCTTCGACACCTGGGTCAAGGGGCGCACGCCGTCCAGGCGCTGGGGCCGGCCCGACGAGCTGGTGGGGGCCGCCGTGTTCCTGGCCTCGTCGGCGTCGGACTACGTCAACGGCCAGATCCTCTATGTCGACGGCGGCATGACGGCGGTGCTGTAGCAGCATGAACAACGCTTCCTTGAAGATCGCCTTCCATGGCGACAACGCGCGCAACTTCCGCCGGGGCTTCGACGAGCTGATCGACCCGCTGCACCGCATCGTCGACCTCAGCGAAGCCCTGCAACAGCCGGGCGAGCGCGAGCACTACGAGAGCGCCGAGGTCATCGTCGGCATCAAGCTGAACGCGCAGCTGCCGGTGCCGAAAAGTCTGCGCCTGTTCCACGCCCCGGCCGCCGGCACCGACGCGATCGACACGACGCGGCTGCCGGCCGCGGCCAAGCTGTGCAACTGCTTCGGCCACGAGGACGCGATCGCCGAATACGTGATGACCGCCCTGCTGCTGCGCCACGTGCCGATCGCGCAGGCCGATGCCGACCTGCGCCAGCAGCGCTGGACCTACTGGGCCGGGCGGCCCAATGCCTTGCGCACCGAACTGGGTGGCCAGACTCTGGGCCTGCTCGGCTTCGGCCATATCGCCAAGGCGCTGGCCGTGCGCGCCAAGGCCTTCGGCATGCGCGTGCATGTGGCCAACCGCAGCGCCGTGAGCCATGCGCTGGTCGACCGCGCTTACGGGTTGCACGGTCTGACGGCCTTCATGGGCTCGGCCGACGCCATCGTCGTCACCTTGCCGCTGACGGCGCAAACCGCAGGCCTGGTGGGGAGAAACGAACTGGCGGCGATGCGCGCCGACGCCGTGATCCTCAACGTCGGCCGCGGGCCGGTGATCGACGAGCACGCCTTGCACGACGCGCTGGCACAGCGCCGCATCGGCGGCGCGATCATCGATACCTGGTACAGCTACCCGACGCCGGCGCAGCCCGAGTGCGCGCCGTCGCGCCTGCCCTTCGAGTCGCTGCCGAACCTGGTCATGACACCGCACATGTCGGGCTGGACCGCGGGCACCGTTCGCCGGCGCCAGCAGACCATCGCCGACAACATCACCCGCCTGGTCGAAGGGCGGGACCTCGTCAATGTCGTCGCCACTGGATCGTGATCGACGTCGATGCGATCACGGTCAGGCCGGCCGAGGTCAGCAGCCCTGTGGCGGTGGGATGCTGGCTGCCCCGAACCGATTGACTGCGCACAAGTGAAGGGATTGAATCTTCCCTTCCTTCAAAGTTGACAGGGGGCGCCATGGCCCAGGTGCTCGAGAGCCAACTGCTCGGCGTGTCGTGGCGCTCACTCGGTGCGGACGACGCGGCCGGGCTCGCCGTTCCGCAGCATTCTCTACCGCGACGCTGGCGCCGAGGGCACGACGCGCCGCATGGTCGCCTTCGGCTTCCGTGACGCGGCGACTGGTCATCGATCGCCGATGACCGCTCGCCTGCTGCGTCGATCGCGATCTGGGAAACCTACATGGCCAAGACCTACGTCGTGCCGCTGATGCGCGCTCGGGTCGCAAGCGACAGTCGGGCCTTTGCCTCACACGCTGGTTTCATCGATCTGCTCAACCAGATCGGCCTGCCGCCGGCGCGTGTCGCCAATGGCAACCTCATGCTTGGTGTGATGCCAGAGCGCGTTCGGCAAGCCTGGTGGCATTGCTTGATGTTCGGCGAGCTGATGTGGCAGGCCGCGCGCAGCTCGGGTGCGCTGTTCTGCCCGCGTGCCCATCCGAGCTTGCCGGGCATCGATTCGATGAACCTGGCCCTGGTCGGCGACTGCAAGGCACACCTGAAACTCGGCTGTGGCACGCACGAACACGGGACGCAGCCAGTCTTCGCACCCGAATGCCTGTTCGAGGACACGTTGCGTGTCATGGGCCTGAAAGCTCGATAGCCACCAGATCGCCGGGCGTCAAGCGCGACGGTTATGGATCGCCGGGTTTGACCCCGAGCTAACGGCGCGGCGCGGCCGCCGCGGCCTTCTTTCCCGGCGCCTGCAGCAGGAACAGTTCCCAGCCGCCTGCGGGCTCGAGATTCATCGCGTTGGCCGTACCCAGGATGACATCGGACCCGCCGTTGAACCGGATCATGTTGCGCACGCCATAGTTCGTGAAGTTGCCCAGGCCCAAGGTGGCCTCGGGCTGGGCCGGGGCTTCGGCGTCGGTGAAACGCCAAAGGTCGGCGCCGTAACCTCGGCGCGGGTCGATCGGGGTGGGCGGGCCAGGCACCAGGCCGAGCCGGACATCGAAGACGTAGCGGTAGTCGTAGAAGCCGAACAGCAAGTCGTCGGCGCTGGCGGTGGCGGCCCACGCGTAGGTCAGGAACGGATTGCCGAGCCCCGAGGCGCCGTAACGCGGCGTCCAGCCGGTCGGCTTCATTTCGAAGGTTTTGGTGCCCGGTACAAACGCCGGCAGTTCGGTTTCACCGTAGAGCAGTTGCACTTCCGGACGACCATCGACCAGGCGGGCGCGCCACAGCGAGGCCGCGCGCGAGACCTTGAACAGCAGGTCGAGTTCCTCGGTCGAATTCGCCGGCAGGCCGTAGCAGGCCGGCAGCGAACACTGGCTGTGTGCCTGGTAGGCGCCAACGGTGTTGTGGATGCTGCCGAACCAGAGCCAGCCTTTCCAGAAGGCGATCGCACCCCCCGCCGCCACCGCAGCGACGACCGGATCGGTGTCGTACTGCACCGGGGCCCAGATCTTCAACCACTTGGCAGTGGCGTCCGCAGCGGTGTACTGCCCGTCGGCGCCGAAGGCCGGCCCGAGGTAGACGCCGGCCGAATACAGGTTGGCGGCGTCCCCGGGTGCCGCAGCCTTCGCGTCCGGGGTCTCACGCTGGCTGTCCGACCACACCGACACCGCCAGGCGTTTGCCGTCGTAGCTGGCAAAGTAGGCCGGCAGATCCGGCAGCACACCGACGACCTCGAAACCGCAGTAGTCCGACGGGCTGGCCGCGCCATTGAAAGGCTGGTCGATGCTGCCGCGCCAGCGCAGCACGGCGCCGTCGCCGACGCGGCGGCCGGCACCGGCGTAGAGCACGCCATTGACGGTGATCCAGTGGCGGATGTTCTTCAGCGCCGTCGCCCGGCACGAACCGCGGTAGCTGCCGCTGCTGGCGTCCCAGGCCGCGAACACGATGTCGCTCTGGAAGTTGGGGCCTGCCAGGAACACCATGTTGCCGACCGAGCCTGCCGAGCGCAGGCCGCTGATGGCCTTGTAGTTGGGGTCGTTGGGGGTGCGGTCGGTCAACGTGCGTGTCCGCATGTTGTACGAGTACGAGCGCGGCAGCCGCCAGTCGCCCAGGGCCGGCGGCAGCGGCGCGACCGGCCGGCGCGACTGCATGCTCTGGCCGTATTCGCAGACCCACGAGACGGTGAGCACCGGCAGCGGCAGGAAGATGCCGCCCGGGGCCGTGCACAGCGGGTTGGCGATGGTGCCGAACCAGATTTCGTCGCCCGTGAACGACGCGTCGTCCAGCCCTGCCTGCGTCAGGCCCCAGACGTAGGCCTGGTTGGCCTTGGGCACGCCCAGGCTGCAGCTGCCGTCGGGGTTCAGCGGCGGGTAGTCGATGCCGATGCCGTTGAAACACTCGTCGGGGCGGGCCTTGGCGAGGCGATCCCGGCCGTAGGTGGGCTGCTCGGCCGGCGGCTGGTAGCCGAGGATGTCGCCCCAGGTGAGCTGGGCTTGCGCGGTCTGCAGCGCAGCGGCGCCCGGCAGCAGCAGACAGGCCAACACCAGACGGGTCATCGATGTCTTCATGGCACTCGCTCCTGAAACGATCGGATGGATGGACGGAGGGCGGCGTGCCACGGCAGCGCAGACAACGCCAGACGGCTGTTGTCTCCCCCTGTCGCGCTCGGCGATCTGTGGTCGTTTTATACCGGCTTTGCCTGCGTGGGACAAGCCGTGGCCGGCCCTTGCAGCAGCGCCAGCAACGGCGCATGCGCCAGCGGCGCTTCGGCGACGATGCGCTGCAGCAGTGTGTCGAGTGCGATGCCTGGCCATGGCGCGTCGACCGCCATCGGCGCCGTCGACGCCACGCGGCGTGCCCAATCGGCGCGCAGCTCGTCGCGGTCGGGGGCGCTGAGCCTGGCGCGCCAGGGCGAGTGAGTTCAAGGCTCTGCTCATCAATCCTGGCGAAACCTCGGCGCCGCAGCTATTGCATCGCGGGCGGCCAATGCTCAGCATTCGGCAGGACGAACGGGCAGACCCCCTCTGCCCGAACCTGCAACGGAACTCCGGGAGCGAATGATGCGTGTTGTCGATGCCATGAACAACAGCGACGCGGTGGCCATCGCCGCCGGTCGCAAGGTGCTGGAAGCGGAGATTGCCAACCCGTCGTTGAGCGTGATGATCGTTCGCGGCGAAACGACGGCCATCAGCCATTTCGTCGACCGCGCGAGTGCACGCTGCGATCCGTTTCCCTGGCGCCAGGGTGTCTGGGTGCGCAAGGAATTCATCTTGCCTGCAGGCAAGCTGATCGAATGGTTCGGTGGCCACGACGACGCCTGCGCGGTCGTCCTGGATCTGAGAGACCGCCCTGCACAATGGCTGGCCGCCGACGCTGAGCTGTTTGACATCGAGACCGCTTGGTCGCTGGCCGAGGGGCAGCAGTGAGCGCCGCGCGCTCGACCGGCGTCCTGCTGCGCGCACTTGCATGTGCCGGCGTCGTGGCCGGGCCTGCGTGGTCGGCCGACCAGGCGCCGGCTGCCGTCACCTACGTGGAACGACCCGAAGACGGCCCGATGCGCCAGAGCGGCCGGCAACTCACAACCGCGGGTCAGGCTCGCTATGGTGTCGACATTAACAGTGCGATCGACCTGCGGATCGACCCCGTAAAGCTCCAAGGAGCGTTGCTCAGCCAGGACGCCGCAGGCGTCGGCGCACGCGCGAGGCAACTGCTGGATCGCATCGACAGCCTCGGCAAGGCTGTCGATGGCGTCAAGGGGGCTGCCACGAAGCTGAAGGATCTGCTGGAGACATGGCAGCCCAACGACCCAGCAAGCAATCTGAAAGTGCTGCAAGCCGGGGCGCAGCGTGGAGCCATCCTGCAGACGCTGGGCCTGGTGCGGCGCGCGAGGCTCGCGGACAGCGGCCTCGACCCGAAGACTGCGAACATCCAACTGAACGCAGTGACCCCGGCAGATGGCAGCTTCGACTGGGCGTTGCTCAGTCAACTGCTCAACGAGGAAATCGTCTTTGCCCGTCGGGATCTCGACCTGGCCGCGGCCCAGTTCGCCTTCAGCCTCCAGATCCAGCCGCATCTGATTCCCAAAGCCGGACAGCCTTCACCGGTGTATCTGCGCGGCTACAACGAAGCTGCGGTCGGTTCGTCCACGCCGTTCCAGAAGCTGCAGTTCTCTTCCGCCGATCAGGCGCAGGCCTACCAGCACTACGAGCAGTTGGCCAAGGAGATCGGTGAGACAAAGAGCGTGGGCGAGGCGATCCTCAAGCAACTTGAGCTTGAACTGCAGGATCTGCGGCCGCAGCTGGACACCATCGCCCAGGCCGCGGCGGAGGCACGCGACAAGCTACGCGACCGCCTGTCGAGCCTGGAGCGCTGGAGCGACCCCAACCAGAGAACGGCCTGGCTCGCCAAGGTGGAGAGCGACCTGGGCAAGACCGATCAGGGCCGGGAGGTGCTCAAAGACTGGAGGGAACTCGATGAGACGCTCGGTGACCTGAAGCAGGACGTTGCGGCGCTGCGTGGTTATGCCGATCTGCGCGGCCAGATCGCAGGCAGGACGGCGCCACAGGCGATGGATGTGCTGCTCGGCCTGGCGAAGACGCTCGACAAACCGCAGCAGACCGTGCGCCTGTTCAACGTTGCCGTCTGGAAGGACAGGCAGACGAAGATCGCCAAGTTCGTCGACCATGTGTCGAAGGTGCCGGGGCCACTGAAGGCGCGCCTGCTGGAGCAGGACGGCCCGGTCGCGGACCTCGATGCCGCCGGCAAGGCCTTCCAGGCGCTTGCCGCGACAGTTGGCCAGGGCGCGAACAAGGTGACCGATCTTTTGTCCAAACTGCTCGGCACCGGCCCGGCACTGGCTGCGGCCAAGCTGGAACTGCCGCCTGGCACACGGCCGGTATCGTTGACCAGTACCAGCCAGCTCGACAGCAGTATCGACCTGCAGCGCGTACCGGCAAAACGCGACGTCGGCGACAACGTCGAGGTGAGGTACGACCTCTTCAAGGGCGACACCCGGGTCGGCGGCTGGAAAGACGAGTTCACGCTGCGCAGCTATGGCTGGAACTCCGAGGTCCTGGCCAGTCTGGCGTTCACCAAGCCCGACAGCGGCTCGGCTGTCTGGAAGGCGACCGCGGCGATGAACTGGCTGCTGTCCTACGAGCCGTGGCCCAAGCAGGGGGAGAGCGGGCTGGCCACGTCACGCCTGAAGTGGTTCAGCGGCGGCGGCTTCTCGGTGATGCCGCTGAACTCGGCCAACGACGAAGGCGTGAAGCTCGGTCTTGCGGCGACCGTCGGCTTCCTCAACAACCGCCTGCTCGTCGGCTACGGCACCAACCTCCAGGCCACGGCCGACCGGCGGTTCATGTTCTTCTCGATCCGGATCATCGACTTTCCGGCGCTGTCAGGGCCGGTCGGTGGCAGTCCGGTGACGCAGAAGTAGTGCCGGCTTTGGGCACAGCGCATGCTTGAAAACGCCTGCGGCGCTGCCAGCGGCGCCACAAGGAGCGTTTGTTGTGCCGTACCGGACCCATCTCGCACGCAGATGGGGCGCCACCTGGGTGGCAGCCGCCACCATGGTGCTCGCCCTGGCCTGCGTCGCCTTCCTGGTGCTGCAGGCCTGAGCGGCTGCAGCTGCTGCAGCCGCCTCAGCGCGGCGTGCGCAGCCTCAGCATCAGGCGCAGGTACGTCAGTTCTGCGTTCAGCGCCAGCAGCCTGTCGCGCAGATCGATCAAGGCCTGCAGCCGGGCCGCTTCCGGCGGCAGGCTGCGCGGTGTGTGCGTCGTGTCGTCCATGCAGCCATGGTCGTCGGCATCACCCGGCCGGGTCAATCCCTTGCCTCGGGTGGCGCCCCAGGATCAGGGCGGCATACGCCGCGATGCCGTCGCCCTTCCCGGCCGCCACGCTGCTGGCGAGCGGCACCCAGTCGGGGTCGGCGGCAAAGGCCTGGGGCCGGTCTGAGAAGTTCAGCACCGTCAAGGTGTGCGGCGTCTGCACGCGAATCAACTGCGCGGTGGTATCGGCCATGACCTGCACGTCGGCAAAGCTGCGCGGCCCCAGAAGACCTGCACGTTTCAGTGCGATGAGCTGCTTGTAGTAGGCCAGCGTCGTGCGGCCGGCGTCGGTCTCGGCCAGCTGCCATTGCAGCTTCGACGCGACGAAGGTCGCGCGGGCGTGCGGGTCCAGCGGCTCGGCGCCTTCGAAGGCGTGGTCGGCCTTGCGGCCTTCACGGGCGCCGTCGATGACGACCTGCTCCGAGAAGTCTTCGAAGAACAGGAAGGGTGCGGTCTCGCCGTATTCCTCGCCCATGAACAGCATCGGCACGAAGGGGCTGGCGAACACCGCGGTGATGGCCAGCAAGGCTTTCTCGGGGCCGCAGCTGCTGAACATGCGGTCGCCGAGCAGGCGGTTGCCGACGACGTCGTGGTTCTGCATGTGCACCACGTGTTCCTGTGGCCGCGTCAACCCGCCATCGGTGCCCGGGAAGCAGCGGTGGTAGCGGTCGAAGCGCGTGCCGTCGAGCACGAAGCCGCTCTGCAGTGCCTTCACGACGTCGTCGAAGGCGCCGAAGTTGATGCAGCGCCCGGTGGTCTCGCCGCTGAGGAAGGCGAAGACCGTGTGGTGCAGGTCGTCGTTCCACTGCGCGTGGTAGCCGAAACCGGGTGTCGCGGTGACAAAGCGGTCGTTGCGCAGGTGTTCGGCGATCATCAGCAGCTCGCGCCCTTCGGCGCTGCCGATGGCCCGTGCCAGGTCGGTGATCTCGCGCAGCACGTGCACTGGCATCGTGTCGAAGACCATCGCCGCCGCGTCCATGCGCAAACCGTCGAAGCCCACGTCCTGCAGCCAGTAGCGCGTGTTCTCGAGGAAAAACGCGCGTACGCCGTGGCTGTATTCGCCGTCGAAGTTGACCGCCGCGCCCCACGGCGTGGCCGCGGCCCGGGTGTAGGGCGCAAAGGCATTGCTGTGGTTGCCTTCGGGACCGAAGTGGTTGAAGACCACGTCGAGCAGCACCGCAATGCCCTGGCCGTGCGCGGCTTCGATGAAGGCCTGCAGGTCGGCATGATCGCCATAGGCCGAATGCAGCGCAAACGGGAACACGCCGTCGTAGCCCCAGTTGCGTTCACCCGGGAACGCGGCCAGCGGCATCAGTTCGACGGCGTTGATGCCCAGATGCTGCAGGTGCGGCAGCTTCTCGCGTGCCGCGGCGAGTGTGCCTGCGGGCGTGAAGCTGCCGACATGCAGTTCGTAGACGACGGCGTCCTCGATCTTGACGCCGGCCCAGCCGGGGCTGCGCACCGGTGTGATGTCGACCACCATCGACGGCCCGTGCACGCCTTGCGGCTGCCGGCGTGAGGCCGGGTCGGGCAGGTGGCGGCCGTCCAGGTCCAGCAGGTACAGCGTGCCGGCGGGCAGGCGGTCGGTGGTGCCGGTCCAGTAGCCTGTCCAGTCGGCGGCGTGGTCTGCGGTGTCGTCGTGCTGCAGCGGGATGCGGCGTTCGCTGCCCGACAACAGCACCGCCAGGTGGTGGGCACGCGGTGCGAAGACGCGGAACACGCTGCGCCCGTGTGCATCGACAAAATGCCCGCAAGGCCCGCAGGGCCCGCTGTGCCCGCTGTACCTGATTTGGCTCATGTCCCGCTCCGTCTCAGGTGATGACCGTGGGCGCGGCGCGCCCGGTGCGTTCGTGGATGCCGGCCAGGCGCCCGGCCAATGCCACCAGGTCGGCCAGCGCCGCCTGGGTCTCCAGACCGTGGCGCGCCGGGTCGGCTTCGTAACGTTCGATGTAGACACGCAAGGTCGCACCCGAGGTGCCGGTGCCCGAAAGCCGGTAGACGATGCGCGAACCGTCGTCGAAGACGATGCGCAGGCCCTGGTGTTTCGACAGGCTGCCGTCAACGGGGTCGAGGTAGCTGAAGTCGTCGGCGGTGGCCACGCGCCGGCCTTCCAGCGTCTGGCCGGCCAGCCCCTCCAGCCGCGCCGCCAGCGCCTGCAGCAGGTGGTTGGCGACACCGCTGTCGATGTCTTCGTAGTCGTGGCGTGTGTAGTAGTTGCGGCCGTAGGTCGCCCAGTGGGCCTGGGCGATCTGCAGCACGCTTTGCTGGCGCACGGCCAGGATGTTCAACCACAGCAGCACGGCCCAGACACCGTCTTTTTCGCGCACATGGTCGCTGCCGGTGCCCGCGCTTTCTTCGCCGCACAAGGTGACCCGGCCGGCGTCGAGCAGGTTGCCGAAGAACTTCCAGCCGGTGGGCGTCTCGTAACACGGCACACCCAGAGCCTGCGCGACGCGGTCGGCGGCGCCGCTGGTGGGCATCGAACGTGCGATGCCGGCGATGCCGCGCTGGTAGGCCGGCACCAGATGGGCGTTGGCCGCCAGCATCGCCAGCGAATCCGAGGGCGCGACGAAGAGGCCGCGGCCGATGATCAGGTTGCGGTCGCCGTCGCCGTCGGACGCGGCGCCGAGGTCGGGTGCCTCGGGCGCCATCATCAGGTCGAGCAGATCCTTCGCGTGCACCAGGTTCGGGTCGGGGTGGTGGCCGCCGAAGTCGGCCTGCGGCGTGCCGTTGCGCACCGTGCCCGGCGCAGCGCCGAGTTCACGCTCGAAGATCGCGTGGGCGTAGGGGCCGGTCACGGCATGCATCGCGTCGAAGGCGAGCGTGAAGCCCGATGCAAAGAGCCGCCGCAGCGCGGCAAAGTCGAACAGCTTGCGCATCAGTTCGAGATAGTCGGCCACCGGGTCGATGACCTCCACCTGCAGGTTGTCGACGAGATGGGTGCCGATCAGGTCGAGGTCGATGTCGGGTGTGTCGACGGTGTGGAAAGCGCTGATCTTCTGCGTGCAGGCGTAGATGGCGTCGGTGACCTTCTCCGGCGCCGGCCCGCCGTTGCTGCCGTTGAACTTGATGCCGAAGTCGCCGTCGGGGCCGCCGGGGTTGTGGCTGGCCGACAGGATGAGGCCACCGAAGGCTCCATGGCGGCGGATGACGCAGCTGGCCGCCGGGGTCGAAAGAATGCCGCCCTGCCCCACCAGCACGCGCGTGAAGCCGTTCGCCGCCGCCATGCGGATGACTGTCTGGATCGCTTCGAGGTTGAAGTAACGGCCGTCGCCGCCCACCACCAGCGTCAGGCCGCTGAAGCCGGCGTCGGTATGGGGCCGCACGGCGTCGAACACCGACTGCACGAAGTTCGGCAGGTAGTGGCCGGCAGCGAACTCGGCCACCTTCTTGCGCAGCCCGCTGGTGCCGGGTTTCATGCCGGCGATGGCGGCGGTCGGAACAGTCTCGATCACGCAAGCCCCCTTCACGCCAGACCAGTGGCGCAGCAGTGCAGCATAGCGGTGGGCGGCAACCCTGGTGGCGGGTCAATTCGCGGCGGGTAAATTCGCGAGATGCCAGACCATCCGCGAGAACGCCCCGAAGACACCGACGCCGCACCCGGCGGCATGCGCAAAGGCCTCACCAGCTATGGCGATGCCGGCTTCTCGCTGTTCCTGCGCAAGGCCTTCATCAAGGGCGCGGGTTTCACCGACGCGGCACTCGACCGCCCCGTGATCGGCATCACCGACACCGGCAGCGACTACAACCCCTGCCACGGCAACATGCCGCAGCTGGTGGAGGCCGTCAAACGCGGCGTCATGCTGGCCGGCGGGCTGCCGATGGCCTTTCCGACGATCTCGGTGCACGAGAGCTTCGCCGCGCCGACCAGCATGTTCCCGCGCAACCTGATGGCGATGGACACCGGCTGAGCGTGAAGAACCGCGAGATCTCGCTGCTGGTGCCGGCCGAGACGCTGGCGCAGCGTGCCCGCGACGACCCGGTGGCCGCGCCGACGGCCGAGCGGGGTTACCGCAAGCTCTACCTGGCCAGCGTGCTGCAGGCCGACAAGGGGGTCGACTTCGATTTCCTGCAGGCCGCGCAGATGCAGGGCAAGACGCCGCAGGCGCGCTGAGGTTCCGTGCTCATGCGCCGGCGATGGCACGGCGCAAGGCCGCACGCGCCAGCAAGCGGGTGGAGTCGAGTGTCGGCAACGGCGAGTTGGCGTCGTTCAGGATCAGCGGAATCTCGGTGCAGCCCAGCACCACGGCGTCGCAGCCGGCGGCCTGCAGCTGCTTGATGACACCCTGGAAATAGACCACCGCTTCGGGCCGGAACACACCAGCGACGAGTTCGTCCATGATGATGCGGTCGATCTCGTCGCGTTCGGCCACGCTGGGCCGTTGCCAGGCCAGCCCGCGGACCGAAAGCGCCTGCGGGTAGACCTCGCTGTCGACCAGCCAGCGTGTGCCGGTGATGCCCAGGCAGCGGTGGCCACGCGCCGTGGCCTCGGCCGCCACCACCTCGGCGATGTGCAGCCAGGGCCGTGGCGAGCGGCCCGCCAGCAGCGGCAGCGCCTGGTGGATGGTGTTGTCGGGGCATATCAGGAAGTCGGCGCCGATGCGCGCCAGCTTCTCGGCCGACACCAGCATCAGCTCGGCCACGCCTTGCAGGTCGCCGCGCCGCAGGCAATGCACGTAGTCGGCCAGCGACAGGCTGTGCAGCGAGACTTCCGGATGCACATGCGCGCCCAGCAACTGCGCGCCCTCGGCGCAGACCGTGCGGTAACACAGCGCCGCACCTTCGGCCGAGCAGGCAACGATGCCGATGTGCTGTGGCACGTGTGCCACCCCCGGCTTCGTCTTCAGCCCTTGCGGCCGCCGAACACCAGCAGCAGGCCGCCGACGACGATGGCACCGATGCCGGCCCAGACCGGCACGTTGACCGTCTCCTTCTCTTTCACCGAGAGTTCGATCGGCCCGATCTTCACCGCGGTGGTGTCCTTGGTGTAGCTGAAACCACCGTAGACGAGGGCAAGCACACCTGCAACGAGCAGGGCGATGGCGACGATCTTGAGTCCGTTCATGCGGTGTCTGCTTCGTTGAGGGCAATCATCGATTGAAGCACAGCATGGGCGCGGTTTCAGCCGACGTCGCCGTACGGGCTGGCAATGACGACGACGTAGCCGTCGGGGTCGCGCAGCCAGATCTCGCGGTGCTGCGCTTGCGGATTCACATGCGGCGCTTCCAGCACCAGGGCCTGCGCGGCGGTGGCGCGGGCCACGGCGGCGTCGAAGGCCTTGGTCTCGAACCACAGCGTCACGCCGTTGCCGCGCGGCAGGCCGGGGTCGCCGAAGTGCGGGTGTTCGGGGGTGTCCCAGTGGTGCAGTTGCAGCAGCACCGTGCCCTCGTGCACCAACTGTTCGTACTCCGGGCCGCCATGGCCGCTGCTGCAGCCGAGAACGGCCTGGTACCAGCGGCTGCTGGCAGGCACGTCGCGCACGGTGATCATCGGTTGTGTCTGCATGGCGTCCTACCGGCACGGGGTTGAACAAACATCATTGCATTGTGCAACTTCCGTTGCTTGTCAAGGTCATACGACGCGATCGAGGTCGCTCGCTATATATTTGTCCAGAACACAACCAGGAACGACCGTGAACCCAAGCTCGGCTGATGGTGAGGCGCCGGCGTCAGGGCCCGGATGGCACTGAAGACGCTGCGCCTGCAGCTGCGTTTCCTGCTGCCGCTGGGCGTCACGCTGGTGGCCGCCGCGTACCTGGCGGTGCCGTTGATGGACCAGGTCACGCTGCGCTGGTTCAGCCGCGACCTCAACAGCCGCGGCACGCTGATGGCCACCGCGTTGTCGGACTCCATCGCCGAGGTGCTCTCGGGCCAGCGGCTGCAGCGCCTGCGGCCGCTGTTCGACCGCGCCGCGCAGGACGAGCGCCTGTTCGCCATCGGCCTGTGCAGTCTCGACGGCCGCCTGCTGCAAAGCACCGACCGCTTTCCGGACCACCTGTCGTGCAACGCCGCTGTCGAGCTGGCGCGCCAGCCCGAGCCGCATCTCAAGCTGGCGGGCGGCGCCGTGCACGTGGGCGTGCACGACATCATCGGGCCGCGCGCGGCCGTGCAGGACGCCCGGCCGGCGCAGGGCATGGAGCCGGCACCGGCGCGGCGCGCCCTCGAAGCCGCCGCGCGGGCGGCGTCGCAACGCGAGGCGGCATCGTCCGCCGACGGCTCATCAGCACCGCAGGTGCTGCTGGCGCGGCTGGTGCTGCTGCACGACCTGAGCTTCATCGAACGCCGCAGCGAAGACACCCGCAAATACCTGATCGGCCTGATCGCGGCGCTGGGGCTGGTGATCGCCATCATCACCGTCATCGTTGCCCAGTTGAGCTGGCGCGGCTGGGTCAACGGCGTGCGCGCGATCATGCGCGGCGAAGGCCTGATCAGCCCGCTGCTGCCGCCGCCCGAGCTGGCGCCGTTTGCCGCCGACCTGCGGGCGCGGCTGCGCGACCTGGAAGACGAATACCGCCGCTCGCAAGGCCCCGACGCCGAGTGGACGGCCGAACGGCTGCGAACGCTGCTGCGCACCAAGCTCAGCGGCGACCAGGTCATCGTGGTCTCCAACCGCGAACCCTACATCCACGAACGCACGGCCGACGGCGTGGTCGTCAAGCGGCCCGCCAGCGGCCTGGTGACGGCTGTCGAGCCGGTGATGCGCGCCTGCTCCGGCACCTGGGTGGCCCATGGCAGCGGCAGCGCCGACCGCGACGTGGTCGACAGCCAGGACCGTGTGCGTGTGCCGCCCGGGCAGGACGACTACTGGCTGCGCCGCATCTGGCTCACCGCCGAAGAGGAGCAAGGCTACTACCTCGGCTTCGCCAACGAAGGCATGTGGCCGCTGTGCCATGTGGCGCATGTGCGCCCGGTGTTCCGCGAGTCGGACTGGGCGGCCTACCGCGCCGTCAACCAGCGTTTCGCCGATGCCGTGGTGGCCGAGGCGCGGGGCGCCGACCCGGTGGTGCTGGTGCAGGACTACCACTTCGCGCTGCTGCCGGCGATGATCCGCGAGAAGCTGCCGCAGGCCACGATCCTGACCTTCTGGCACATCCCCTGGCCCAACCCCGAATCGTTCGGCATCTGCCCCTGGCGGCGCGAGATCCTGCAAGGCATGCTCGGCAGCACGATCCTGGGCTTCCACACCCGCTACCACTGCAAGAACTTCATCGAGACGGTGGACCGCTACCTCGAAGCACGCATCGAACACGAACACTCGGCGATCTCGTTCCAGGACGACGAGACGCTGATCGAGAGTTACCCGATCTCGATCGAATGGCCCGGCGAGGCCGAGGTCGCGCGCTGGGCCTCGGTGCCTGTATGCCGCCAGCGTGTGATAGACCGCCTGGGGCTGCCGGCCGATGTCTGCCTGGCAGTGGGCGTCGACCGATTCGACTACACCAAGGGCATTCTCGAACGCCTCAACGCGGTGGAACGCCTGCTCGAGAAGTGGCCGCAGTGGATCGGCCGTTTTGTGCTGCTGCAGGTGGCGGCGCCCACGCGCAGCTCGCTCGACGAATACCAGACCCTGCACCAGCGCACCGAACGCATCACGGCCCGCATCAACGAACGCTTCGGACGCCCGGGTTACCAGCCCGTGCACCTGCTGGCCCAGCACCACGAACACGACGCCGTGATGGAGCTCTTCCGCGCCGCCGACATCTGCGTCGTGACCAGCCTGCACGACGGCATGAACCTGGTGTGCAAGGAGTTCGTGGCCGCGCGCGACGACCTGCAGGGGGTGCTGATCCTGAGCCGGTTCGCCGGCGCCGCACGCGAACTCTCGGAGGCGCTGATCGTCAACCCGTACCACGTGGAAGAGACCGCCGACGCGCTGAACCGCGCGGCGCTGATGCCCGCCGGCGAACAGCGCGAGCGCATGGCCAGCCTGCGCAGCACGGTGCGCGAGTTCAACGTCTTCCGCTGGGCCGGCCGCATGCTGGCCGACGCCGGACGCTGGCGCTTGCGGGCCCGCATCGAGGCCCGTGTGCGCAGACACCAGCCAGGATGACGGGCGCGGAGCACGAGGCCCCAGCGATGCAGCACCTGTTCAGCCCCGAAGGCGGGTCCGCACTGGCCGCGGCCCTGCGCCAGCGCCCGCTGCTGGCCTTCGACTTCGACGGCACGCTGGCGCCTATCGTGGCGCGCCCGGAGGACGCGCGCATCTCGCAGGCCGTCGCAGCCCGCCTGAAGACGCTGGCCACGCAGCTGCCGCTGGCCATCGTGACCGGCCGCACCGTGGACGACGTGCGCGGGCGGCTCGGTTTCGAGCCCACCTACATCCTTGGCAACCACGGCGCCGAGGATCCGCTGGACCCTGCGGCCGCCCTGGCGCTGGCGCAACGCCTGGACCCGCTGCGCCAGCGCCTGCAGCAACGGCACGCCGCACTGGCCGACGCCGGCATCGCCATCGAAGACAAGGGTGTGTCGCTGGCGCTGCACTACCGGCTGTCGCGCCAGCGCGAACGGGCGCTGGACCTGATCACCGACCTGCTGACGCCGGCTGATGCTGCCTGGCGGGCCTTCGGCGGCAAGATGGTCGTCAACGTCGTGCCGCACGACGCGCCCGACAAGGCCGACGCCGTGCACGGTCTCGTGGCGCGCTGCCGCGCCAGCTGTGCGGTGTTTGCCGGCGACGACGTCAACGACGAACCGGTGTTCGAATCGGCGCCGCCGCACTGGCTGACGATCCGCATCGGCCGCATCGGCCAAGGCGAACGCAGTTCGCGCGCGCGCTACTTTCTCGACAGCCCCAACGAGATGGCCACGCTGCTGGAGCGCATGCTGGCGCTGTTGCCGATGCCAGGCAGCGACTGAACACGATGAACGCCGAACAGCCTGCACCGATGACCGACCCGCTCTGGTACAAAGACGCGGTCATCTACGAACTGCACATCAAGGCGTTCTGCGATGGCAACGGTGACGGCATCGGCGACTTCGCCGGCCTCATCTCCCGGCTCGACCACGTGCGCGACCTGGGCGTCAACACGATCTGGCTGCTGCCCTTCTACCCCTCGCCGTTCCGCGACGACGGTTACGACGTGGCCGATTTCATGGCCGTGCATCCGGCCTACGGCACGGTGGCCGATGTCGCGCGCCTGGTGCAGGAAGCCCATGCCCGCGGCCTGCGTGTGATCACCGAGCTGGTGGTCAACCACACCTCCGACCAGCACCCCTGGTTCCAGGCTGCCCGGCAGGCACCGCGCGGTTCGGCCGAACGCAACTTCTATGTCTGGAGCGACGACCCGAAGCAGTACGCCGGCACACGCATCATCTTCACCGACACCGAAACCTCCAACTGGACCTGGGACGCGGTGGCCGGCCAGTACTTCTGGCACCGTTTCTTCAGCCACCAGCCCGACCTGAACTTCGACAACCCGGCGGTGCGCGAAGCGGTGTTCGGAATCATGGAGTTCTGGCTCGACCAGGGTGTCGACGGCTTCCGGCTGGACGCCATTCCGTACCTGATCGAACGCGAAGGCACCGGCAACGAGAACCTGCGCGAGACCCACGAGGTCATCAAGGAACTGCGGCGCCGGCTCGACGCGAAGTACACCGGCAAGCTGCTGCTGGCCGAGGCCAACATGTGGCCCGAGGACGTACGCGAATACTTCGGCGACGACGACGAATGCCACATGGCGTACCACTTCCCGTTGATGCCGCGCATGTACATGGCGATCGCGCAGGAAGACCGCCACCCGGTGGTGGAAATCCTGCAGCAGACGCCCGACATCTCGGCGTCGTGCCAATGGGCGATCTTCCTGCGCAACCACGACGAGCTGACGCTCGAGATGGTGACCAGCAAGGAGCGCGACTACATGTACAGCATGTACGCCGCCGACCCGCGTGCCCGCATCAACCTGGGCATCCGCCGCAGGCTGTCGCCGCTGCTGGAAAACGACCGCGAGCGCATCAAGCTGATGAAGAGCCTGCTGCTGTCGATGCCGGGCAGCCCGGTGCTGTACTACGGCGACGAGATCGGCATGGGCGACAACATCTTCCTCGGCGACCGCGACGGCGTGCGCACGCCGATGCAGTGGACGAGTGACCGCAACGGCGGCTTCTCGCGCGCCGACCCGCAGCGGCTGTACCTGCCGCCGATTCAAGACCCGGTGTACGGCTTTGAGGCGGTCAACGTCGAGGCGCAGGCACGCGACGCCTCGTCGCTGCTGAACTGGACGCGGCGGCTGCTCGCCGTGCGGCGCTCGACCCAGGTCTTCGGCCGCGGCCGCATCACGATGTTGCACCCGGGCAATCGCAAGATCCTGGCCTACGTGCGCGAGTTCGATGTCGACGCCGGCGAAGCCGTGTTGTGTGTCGCCAACCTCAGCCGCACGGCGCAGCCGGTCGAATTGGACCTGGCGCGCTTCAAGGGCCGCGTGCCGGTGGAGATGGGCGGCCAGATCGCCTTTCCGCCGATCGGCGACCTGCCCTACCTGCTGACGCTGCCGGCCTACGGCTTCTTCTGGTTCCGGCTCGCCACCGATGTGGCGCCACCCGAGTGGCACACCCAGCGCCTGCCGGTGGAAGACCTCGCCGTGCTGGTGCTCTTCGACGGCTGGAACAGCCTCTTCCGCGACCGCGTGGTGCCGTGGCGCATCACGATGGCGACGAAGACCCTGGCGCAGTTCGAAGCTGAACTGCTGCCGCGTTTCCTGGCCCGGCAGCGCTGGTTCGACATCGCACCCGATGCAGCGGCCCAGCACCGCATCGCCGAACATGCCGTGCTGGCGCAGGGCGGCCGCGAATGGCTGCTGACGCTCGTCGAGACCCAGGCCGCCGCGAACGCGAAAGAGACAACACGCTGGTTCGTGCCGCTGGCGCTGGGCTGGGAAGACGGCGAAGACGAGCGCCTGCGCCAGCTCGCGCCCGGCGCCTTGGCCAAGGTGCGCATGCAGGCGCGCATGGGCGTGATGGCCGATGCAGTGAACGACCCGGCATTCTGCGCCGCGCTGGTGCAGGCCATCGGCACCGGCCAGGAGCTGCGCGCGGCAAAGGGCAAGCTGCGCTGCGTGCCGACGCGCCGCTTCGCCGCCATCGCCGGCGTCGAAGCGCTGCCGGGCGCGCCGGACCATGGCTTGCTGCAGGCCTTGCCCGCGGGCCGCAATTCGACGGCGCGGGTCGGCGAGCGGCTGTTCCTGAAGCTGCTGCGGCCCCTGCGGCAGGGCGTCAACGCCGAGGTCGAGGTCGGACGGTTCCTGCTGGACGTGGCCGGTTTCACACACGCCGCGGCGCTGGCCGGCAGCGTCGAGTTCGTCGCGGCCGACGGCAGCACCAGCACGCTGGCCCTGCTGCAGGCCTGGGTGCCGAACCAGGGCAGCGCCTGGAACCTGGCCGTCGAACAGCTGGCCCGCCAGCTGGAGCGCACCGACGGCGTGGTGACACCCGCGGGCGACGATGCCGTCGCCGCCGCCTTCCTGGACCGCGCAACGCTGCTGGCGCAGCGCAGCGCCGAACTGCACGCGGCGCTGGCCAGCCCCGGCGGTGGCGCCGCGTTCGACCCCGAGCCAGTGACGGCGGCCGACCTGCGGCAGTGGGTGGCCGCCACCCGCGCGGCGGCCACCGCGACGCTGGCGCTGCTGGCGGCGTTGCCGGCACCGCGGCGGGCCGCGATAGCCGCAGCCATCGACCACATCGTCACGCGCGCGGCCGCGGCGCCCGTGGCCGGCAGCAAGAGCCGCATCCACGGCGGCTACCGGCTGCAGGAGATCCTGGTCGTGCACAACGACTTCGCCATCGTCGACTTCGAGCACGACCCGGCGCGCTCACCGGTGGCCGCACGCACGAAGCAATCGCCGTTGCGCGACGTGGCATCGATGCTGCGCTCGTTCGACCAGGCCCGCGCCGCAGCGTTGCTGACCGGCACGCCTGCAGACACCGAACTCGCACGGCGCGAAGCCGACACCCGCGCCTGGGGCGAGGCCGTGCGCGAGGCCTTTCTGCAGGCCTACGCCAGCGCCGCGGTGGCTGCCGGCCTGTGGCCCGATGCCGCCAGCCTGGCCCAGCAGGACCCGCTGCGCGCCCTGTTCGAACTCGACCTCGTGCTGCTCGAACTGCGCGACGAATTGCAGCGCCAGCCCACGGCCCCGGCGGCGCTGGCGGCCCTGGACACGTTGTTGGCCCGCAGCGGCGCGCCTGATGCCTGACAAGGAGAAATCATGGACACCTTGAACATCGCGATCGAACCGCTGCGCGCCTTCCTCGTGCAGATCGGCGCGTACCTGCCGCGCCTGGGCATGGCGTTCTTGATCGTGCTGGCGGGCTGGCTGGTGGCCAAGGCGCTGCGTTTTGCCGCCGTGCGGGTGCTGCGCGCACTGAACTTCCACGTGCTGACGGAACGCGCCGGCGTCGACGCCTTCCTGCAGCAAGGTGGCACCGAACGCGACACCAGCGACCTCGTCGGCCTGCTCGTCTACGGCCTGGTGCTGCTGGGGGCGTTGATCGTCGCCTTCAACGGCCTCGGCCTGTCGCAGGTGACCGATCTGCTCGGGCGTGTGCTGCTGTTCCTGCCCAAGGTGCTGGTGGCGTTGCTGGTGCTGGTGTTCGGCCTGTACTTCGCGCGTTTCGTCGGCCAGTCGGTGCTGGCCTGGTGCCGCAACGACGGCATCGGCGACGCCGAGCTGCTGTCGCGCATCGTGCAGTACGTCATCGTCACCTTCGTCGTGCTCATCGCCATCGACCACATCGACATCGGCGGCGGGCTGGTGCAGCGGACCTTCCTGATCCTGCTCAGCGGCGTCGTGCTGGCGCTTGCGCTGGCCTTCGGCATCGGTGGCCGCGACCGTGCCGCGGCCTTGCTGGAACGCTGGTTTCCGCGCCAGGACGGCGCGGACAAACGCTGAACGTCAAGTCACCGGCGCGGGGTTGAACAGCACCAGCGCGTTGTGCAGTTTCCACTGCTCGGCCCAGGTCTTCTGGCGGCCGCTGGCCACCTCCAGCATCAGCCGGAACATCTGCCAGCCCACCGCTTCTATCGTCGCCGTGCCGTCGGCTATTGATCCTGCGTTCACGTCCATCAGGTCGTGCCAGCGCCTTGCCAGATCGCTGCGTGTCGCCACCTTGATCACCGGCACCGCCGCCAGGCCGTAGGGCGTGCCGCGGCCGGTGGTGAAGACATGCAGGTTCATGCCGGCGGCCAGCTGCAGCGTGCCGCAGATGAAGTCGCTGGCCGGCGTCGCCGCATAGGTCAGGCCCTTCTGCTTCAGCTTGTCGCCGGGCGCCAGCACACCCGAGATCGGCGCCGTGCCCGACTTGACGATCGAGCCCATCGCCTTCTCGACGATGTTCGACAAACCGCCCTTCTTGTTGCCGGGTGTCGTGTTGGCACTGCGGTCGACGCTGCCACGCTGCAGGTAGGCGTCGTACCAGGCCATCTCGCGGATCATCGCGTCGGCCACTTCGGGCGTGGTGGCACGTGAAGTGAGCTGGTCGATGCCGTCGCGCACCTCAGTGGTTTCCGAGAACATCACGCTGGCGCCGGCACGCACCAGCAGGTCGGTGCAGAAGCCGACGGCCGGGTTGGCGGTGACCCCTGAAAACGCATCGCTGCCACCGCATTGCACACCGACGACCAGCTCGCTCGCAGGCACGGTTTCGCGCCGGCGGGCGTTCAGCCGGGCCAGGTGCTGGCGCGCGGTGGCCATGATCGAAGCGACCATGCTCATGAAGCCGACGTGGGCGTCGTCCTGCAGGCAGACGACGTCGAGCGCGGTCTGGCCGCTTGCCTGACGTTCATCGGCAATAGGGAAACTGCCAGGCGGCATCAGCCGCTCGGGCTGCAGCTTCTCGCAGCCCAGGCTGACGACCATCACCTCGCCGCCGAAGTTCGGGTTCAGGCTGATGTTGCGCAGCGTGCGGATCGGAATCTCGGCGCCCGGTGCGTCGATGGCAACACCGCAACCGTAGGTGTGTTCGAGACCGACAACGTCGTCGACGTTCGGGAACTGCGGCAGCAGTTCGGCCTTGATGCGCTGCACGGCAAAGTCGACGACACCGGCGACACACTGCACCGTCGTCGTGATCGCGAGGATGTTGCGCGTGCCGACCGAGCCGTCGGCATTGCGGTAGCCCTCGAAGGTGTAGCCGTCCAGCGGCGGCAGCGGCTCGGGGCGCACCGTCGCTTTCGGCAGGTTGTCCAGGCCGCGGGCGTCGGGCATCTGCAGCAGGCGTTCGTGCACCCAGCTGCCGGCGGCGATGGGCTGCAACGCGTAGCCGATCGGGATGCCGTAACGCAGCACCGGCGCGCCGGTGGCCAGGTCGACGAGCGCGACCTTGTGGCCCTGCGGCACCTTGTCGCGCAGGGTCTGGCCGGTGGGCAGCACGGTGCCCGGCGGCAGGCCGCCGTCGTTGGCGACGATCGCGACGTTGTCGCGCTCGTGCATGCGGATGGTCAACGGTGCGCTCATGGTGTTGCCCCAAAAGCGGCGGTCTCGCGGGTCCAGCGCCGGGCCTGCTCGCTCAGCGTCAGGCCCAGGCCCGGGCGCGTCGGCACGGTCATGCGGCCGTCGCGGATCTCGATGCGTTCTTCGAACAGCGGCTCCAGCCATTCGAAGTGTTCGACCCAGGGTTCACGCGGGTAGGCCGCTGCCAAGTGCACATGCAGCTCCATCGCGAAGTGCGGCGCCAGCATCAGCCCGGCATGGTCGGCCAGCGCCGCCACCTTCAGGAAGGGCGTGATACCGCCGACCCGCGGTGCGTCGGGCATCAGATAGTCGGCAGCGCGGTGGCGGATCAGGTCGGCGTGTTCGCCGGCACTGGTCAGCATCTCGCCGGTGGCGATGGGTGTGTCGAACTGCGCTGCCAGTGCGGCATGGCCTTCGTGGTCGTAGGCGTCGAGCGGCTCTTCGATCCAGACCAGGTTCATCGGCTCGAGCGTCCTGCACATGCGCTGTGCGGTCGGGCGGTCCCACTGCTGGTTGGCGTCGACCATCAACGGCACGTTGTCGCCCAGGTGTTTGCGCACGGCGGCAACCCGCTGCAGGTCGAGCGCACCGTCGGGCTGGCCGACCTTCAGCTTGATGCCGCCGATGCCACGTTCGCGCGACGCCGCGGCGTTCACCAGCAACTGGTCCAGCGGCGTGTGCAGGAAACCGCCCGAGGTGTTGTAGCAGCGCACCGAGTCGCGGTGCGCACCCAGCAGCTTGGCCAGGCTCAGGTTGGCGCGGCGCGCCTTCAGATCCCACAGCGCCACGTCGAAGGCACCGATGGCCTGTGTGGCCAGGCCGCTGCGGCCCACCGAGGCGCCGGCCCAGCAGAGTTTGTCCCAGAGCCGCGCGATGTCGCTCGGGTCTTCACCCACCAGCACCGGCGCGATCTCTTTGGCATGCGCAAACTGCCCCGGACCGCCGGCGCGTTTCGAATAGCTGAAACCCAGGCCCTGGCGGCCGTCTTCGGTTTCGACCTCGGCGAACAGCATCACGATCTCGGTCATCGGCTTCTGCCGGCCGGTCAGCACCTTGGCGTCGCTGATCGGGTTCGCCAGCGGCAGCACACACGACGAGACGCGGACTGACGCGATGCGGTCGGGGGCGGACATCTTCAGACCGCTCCGTGGCTTTCGACGTAGAGGGCGTACAGCGAATGGCAGCTCGCCATGTAGAGGCGGTTGTTCTTCGGCCCGCCGAAACACAGGTTGGCGCAGCGCTCGGGCAGCCGGATGAAGCCGATGGCCTTGCCTTGCGGGTTGAAGACCATCACGCCGTCGAGATCCTCGGACCTGCCGCGCAGCTGGAACACCTTGCGCCCACCGACATCGCTCGGCTCGGCCTGCAGTGCGCCGTTGCTGCCCCAGCCGCACCAGAGGTTGCCGTCGCGGTCGACGCGGAAGCCGTCGAGTGCACCCTGGTCGGCGGCGTCGATCAGCTTCAGCTTGTTCGAGACCGTGCCGTCGGCGCCGACGTCGTAGCTCCAGATGCTGCGGTTCGGTGTGCCCTTCCACTCGACGACGTAGAGCTTCTTCTCGTCGGGCGAAAACGCCAGGCCGTTGGGGTTGACGATGTCGGTGATGACGGCTGTGAGCTTGCCGTCGCTGCCAAGGCGGTAGACGTTGCTCGTGGCCTGTTCGGGCTTGGCGCGGAAACCTTCCCACTCGCCGTTGATGCCGAAGATCGGGTCGGTGAACCAGAGGCTGTCGTCGGACTTGACGACGATGTCGTTCGGCGCGTTGAGCTTCTTGCCTTCGAAGCTGTCGGCGAGCACGCTGATCTTGCCGTCCTTCTCGGTGCGTGTGATGCGGCGCGTCACCGAATGTTCGCAGGTGACGAGCCGGCCCTGGCGGTCGCGTGTGTTGCCGTTGGCCCAGTTGGCGCCGCTGCGGAAGACGCTGAAGCTGCCGTCCTTCTCGCTGTACTTCATGATGCGGTTGTTCGGGATGTCGCTCACGAGCACATAACCGCCGTCGGGAAAGTACACCGGCCCCTCGGCCCAGCGCATGCCGCTGGCGACCTGTTCGACCGTGCTGCTGTAGATGCGGTACTTCGTGAAGCTCGGGTCCAGGATTTGCACCGCCGGGTCCGGGTATCGCTGGTTCGGCTGGTACGAAAACGACTGCGCCCAGGCCGTGCCGCCCAGCGTGGCCAGGCCGGCGCCTGCCACGGCCTTCAGCAAGCCGCGGCGTTGTTGTTGGTCTTCCTGCATTCCTTGTCTCCTCTTGTTGTGCAGGCTTCAGGCCTGCGTGTACGCCGTTTTCACGGTCGTGTAGAACTCGGCGGCATAGCGTCCCTGCTCTCTCGGGCCGTAGCTCGAACCCTTGCGGCCGCCGAACGGCACGTGGTAGTCGACGCCTGCCGTCGGCAGGTTGACCATCACCATGCCGGCCTGGGCGTGGCGCTTGAAGTGGGTGGCATGTTTGAGCGAGGTCGTCGCGATGCCGGTGGCCAGGCCGAAGGGTGTGTCGTTGGCGAGGAACAGCGCCTCGTCGTAGTCCTTGGCGCGCAGCACACTCACCACCGGGCCGAAGATCTCTTCGGTGTTGATGCGCATCTTGGCCGTGGTGTCGGTGAACAGCGCCGGCGTCAGGTAGTGGCCGGGTGCGCCGTCGGCATTGCGCTCGATGACCTGCCCGCCCGCGGCCAGCGTCGCGCCTTCGGCACGACCGATCGCGAGGTACTCGACATCCTGCGCGAGCTGGCGTTCGTCGACCACCGGGCCGATGTCGGTGCCGGCCTTGCGCGCGTCGTCGACCTTCAGCGTCTTCATGCGTTCGACCATCGCAGCGACGAAGCGGTCGTGGATGCCGTCGGTGACGATGACCCGCGACGACGCGGTGCAGCGCTGCCCGGTGCTGAAGAAGCCGCTCTGCAGCGCGCAGTTCACAGCCACGGCGAGGTCGGCATCGTCGAGCACGACAAACGGATTCTTGCCACCCATCTCCAACTGGAACTTCGCCATCCGGCCGACACAGGCCGCAGCCACGCGCTGGCCGGTGGCGACCGAGCCGGTGAAGCTGATGCCAGCGACCCGCGGGTCGTCCAGCAGCACGGCGCCGACTTCGCTGCCGCGGCCCATCACCAGGTTCAGCACACCCTTGGGCAGGCCGGCACGGTGCAGGATGTCGACCAGCGCCCAGGCCGAGCCCGGCACCAGGTCGGCAGGTTTGAGCACGACACAGTTGCCGTGCGCCAGCGCTGGTGCCATCTTCCAGGCCGGAATCGCAATCGGAAAGTTCCACGGCGTGATCAGGCCGACGACGCCGATGGGTTCCCGCGTGATCTCGACGCCGACACCCGGCCGCACCGACGGCATCGTCTCGCCACCCGGGCGCAGCGCTTCGCCGGCGAAGAACTTGAAGATGTTGCCGGCGCGCGCGACTTCGCCGATGGCTTCGGGCAAGGTCTTGCCTTCTTCGCGCGCCAGCAGGTCACCCAGCTCGGCACGGCGCGCCAGGATCTCGCTGCCGGCGGCGTCGAGGATGTCGAAACGCTGCTGCGGTGTGCTGACGCTCCAGCCGGCGAACGCGGCTTGCGCGGCGGCGACGGCGGCACGTGCCTGTTCGGCGTCGGCCTGGGCGTATTCGCCCACCAGGTCGCGCGTGTCCGAGGGGTTGATGTTGCGTGAGGCGCGTGCGCCGTCGACCCATTCGCCGGCGATGAGGTTCTTGAACATGATGAGCTGCTTTCTTAGCGGTCCAGCGCAGGGCGCTTGGGGTTGAAGGTCCAACCTGGAATGATGAACTGCATCGCCACCGCATCGTCGCGCGCGCCCAGGCCGTGCTGCAAATAAAGCTGGTGCGCCTTCTCGACCTCGGCCATGTCGAGTTCGACGCCCAGGCCGGGCTGTTTCGGCACCTGAACATGGCCGTTCACGATCTGCAGCGGGTTCTTGGTCAGGCGCTGGCCGTCCTGCCAGATCCAGTGTGTGTCGATCGCCGTCACCTTGCCGGGGGCCGCGGCCCCGACGTGGGTGAACATCGCCAGCGAAACGTCGAAGTGGTTGTTCGAGTGTGAGCCCCAGGTCAGACCCCAGTCGCGGCAGGTCTGGGCGACACGGACCGAACCCGCCATGGTCCAGAAATGCGGGTCGGCGAGCGGGATGTCGACACTCTGCAGGCTCAGCGCATGGCTGAGCTGGCGCCAGTCGGTGGCGATCATGTTGGTCGCCGTCGGCAGGCCGGTGGCGCGGCGGAATTCGGCCATCACCTCGCGGCCCGAAAACCCGTCTTCGGCGCCGCAGGGGTCTTCGGCATAGGCCACCACACCGCGCAGGTCGCGCATCAGGCGGATGGCGTCCTTCAGCAGCCAGCCGCCGTTCGGGTCCAGCGTCACACGGGCCTGCGGAAAACGTTCGTGCAGCGCCGTCACGGCGGCGATCTCGTCGTCGCCGCGCAGCGCGCCGCCCTTGAGCTTGAAGTCGTTGAAGCCGTAACGTGCACGTGCGGCTTCGGCCAGGCGCACGATCGCTTCGGGCGTCATGGCCGCTTCGTGGCGCAGGCGGAACCAGTCGTTGTCGGCGCCGGGATTGCTGTCGTACGGCAGGTCGGTCTTGTTGCGGTCGCCGACGTAGAACAGGTAACCCAGCATCTCGACCGCGTCGCGCTGCTGGCCTTCACCCAGCAGCGCCGCCACCGGCACACCCAGGTGCTGGCCGAGCAGGTCGAGCAGCGCCGACTCGATGGCCGTGACGGCATGGATGGTGGTGCGCAGGTCGAAGGTCTGCAGGCCGCGGCCGCCGCTGTCGCGGTCGGCAAAGGTCTTCTGCACCTGCTGCAGCAGCCGCAGGTAGGCGCCGATCGGCTGGCCGACCACCAGCGCCGCGGCGTCTTCCAGCGTCTTGCGGATCTTCTCGCCGCCCGGCACCTCGCCGACGCCGGTGCGGCCGGCGTTGTCGGACAGGATCAGGATGTTGCGCGTGAAAAACGGGCCGTGCGCACCGCTCAGATTCAGCAGCATGCTGTCGCGGCCGGCGACGGGGATCACGCGCAACGCGGTGATGACGGGCGTGGTGGTCATGGCAGTCGTTCCGGGTTCAGTCAGCGGTGATCTTGCCCACTTCGATCACCTTCTTCCAGCGCGCGAACTCGGCAGCCTGGAACGCCGCGAACTGCTCGGGTGTGTTGGCGACGATCTCGAAGCCCAGGTCCAGCAGCTTGGCCTTGACCTCCGGGTCGTTGAGCCCGGCGACGATGGCGCCGTGCAGCTTGGCCTTGATGTCCGCCGGCAGCCCCTTTGGCGCGGCGATGGCCTGCCACGAATAGACGGTGGCGCCCTTGATGCCCAGTTCTTCCATCGTCGGCACGTCGGGCAGCAGCGGCGAGCGCTTGGCGCTGGTGATAGCCAGCGCACGCAGCTTGCCGCCGCGGATGTTGGTGATGCCGGTGTTGATGTTCATGAAGGTGGCGTCGACCTGGCCACCCAGCAGGTCGGCCATCGCCGGCGCGCCGCCTTTGTACGGGATGTGCAGGCCGGTGGTGCCCGTCTGCTGCCAGAACAGTTCGGCCGTGAGGTGGTCGCTTGAGCCGTTGCCGGCCGACGCAAAACTCATCTTGCCCGGGTTCGCCTTGTGGAAGGCCAGCACGTCGGCCAGGCTCTTGTGCGGCGAATTCGCCGGCACGGTCAGCACGTTGGGGGCCTGCACGGCGACGCTGATGTAGTCGAAGTCCTTCAGCGCGTCGTAGGGCACGGCCTTGATCAGGTGCGGCGCAATCACGAAAGGCCCCAGCGACGAGACGAAGATCGTGTAGCCGTCGGGCGCAGCGCGTTTCACGAGGCCGGCGCCGACCGTGCCGGTGGCACCGGCCTTGTTGTCGACGAGAAAGGTGCCGCCGAGCTTTTCCTGCAGCTTGGGCGCCAGCGTGCGCGCGATCATGTCGGTGGAGCCGCCGGGCGGGAACGGCACCAGCAGCGTCACCGGCTTGGACGGCCAGGGTTGTGCCTGGGCCACGGTAGCGGCGCCGAGCAGCGCGAAGGTGCAGAGCAGTCTTTTCATGGTGTCTTGTCTCCTGAAGAGGTGGGCGCCGTTCACTGCGCGCCGAGTTGCGAGATGAGTTGCCCGAGGCGGTCGACCTCGGCCGGCAGCAGGTCCGACAGCGGCGGCCGCACCGGCCCGGCGCTGTGGCCTACCAGCGTGGCACCGGCCTTGACGATGGACACCGCATAACCTTCGCCCTGGTTGCGCAAGGCCACCAGCGGCAGGAAGAAGTCGCGGATCAGCCGGTTGCAGGTGGCGCTGTCGCCGGCGGCGTGTGCGTTGTAGAACTCCATCGCGGTCTTCGGGATGAAGTTGAAGACCGCCGACGAATACACCGGGCAGCCCATCGCCTGGTAGGCACCGGCAAACAGCTCGGCCGTCGGCAGGCCGCCGAGGTAGGCAAAACGTTCGCCCAGGGTCTGGCGGATGGCGACGAACTTCTCGATGTCGCCGACACCGTCCTTGAAGCCGATGAGGTTCGGGCAACGCTCCGCCAGCACCAGCAGGCTTTGCGGCGTCAGCCGGCAGCCGCCGCGGTTGTAGACGATGACGCCGAACTTGACGCTCCTGCACACCGCTTCGATGTGGGCCACGAGACCGGCCTGCGAAGCTTCGGTCAGGTAGTGCGGCAGCAGCAGAATGCCTTGGGCACCCAGACGTTCAGCCTCTTGCGCGTAGCGGATCGCCAGCGTCGTGCCGCCACCGGCGCCGGCGATGATGGGCATGCGGCCGCGGCAGGTGTCGACCGCCGTCTTCACGACCTCGCTGTACTCCTGCGGTTCCAGCGAGAAGAACTCGCCGGTGCCGCCGGCCGCGAACAGCGCGGTGGCGCCGTAAGGCATCAGCCATTCCAGGCGCTCGGCATAGGGCTTGGCGGCGAAGTGCAGGTTGCCGTCGAAGTCGGTCAGCGGGAACGACAGCAGGCCCGAGGAGATGGTGGTCTTGAGTTCTTGCGGCGTGGTCATGGTGGTGGTGGCGAAGTGGTTCGGCTTGTGGGAGCAGCGAACGGTAGCGCTACCAACACCTCACTATGGTAGCGCTACCTGTGTGAAGTCTCAAGCACCTTCGATTTCGGGTTTACCCGAGTTACGTGCTCTGGCGGTCGACGATCGAAAAGCCGATGTCGATGACGCGTTCGGCCACCGCCCTGCCCTCGGCGCGGTCGACGATGAACTGCGCCGCCTGGCGCCCGATGGCGGCGCCGTTGATGCGCACGGTGGTCAGCGCCGGATGCAGGTCGGCCGCGAATTCCAGGTCGCCGAAGCCGACCACCGCCAGTTGCTCTGGCACCTGCACCGCACTGGCCCGCGCTTCGGTGAGCACGCCCAACGCCAGCAGGTCGGAACTGCAGAACACCGCGTCGGGCGGGTTCGCATGGTGCATCAGTTCCAGCAGCGCGCTGCGGCCGCTTTTCAGCGTCGTCGGCGCCGGCACCACCACCACCTGCGCCTCGGGCAGACCCAGGGCTGCGGCGGCGGCGCAGAAAGCGTCGAGCCGGCGTGTTGCACGTTCATCGTCGCCGGCCACGACACCGAAGCGCCGCCGGCCCTTGGCATGCAGGAACTCGGCCACCGACCGGCCCACGGCGACATGCGAAAAGCCGACCAGCATGTCGATCGGCGTCGGCGTCAGGTCCCAGGTCTCGACCACCGGAATGCCCGAAGCCAGCAGCCGCCTGCGGCCTTCGGACGAATGCATGATGCCGGTGAGCACGATGCCGTCGGGTCGGCGGCCGATGATGGCTTCGAGCAGCGCGTCTTCGCGGTTGCCGGCGTAGCCCGCCTGGCCGAGCATCATCTGGTAGCCGCGTGCGGCCAACGCTTCGGTGAGCGACTGCACCGTTTCCAGGAACACCGGGCCCGAGATCGTCGGTACCACCGCCGCCACCAGGCGGCTGCGTGTCGACGCCAGGCCGCCGGCCAGCAGGTTGGGCACATAGCCGGTGCGGGCCACGGCGTCGGCGACTTTCCTGCGCACTTCCTCCGAAACCTGCTCGGGTGTGTTCAGCGCCCGCGAAGCGGTGATCGGCGCGACGCCAGCCAGTTTGGCCACGTCGTGCAGCGTCACGGCACCGCTGCCGCGACGGCTGCGGCGCACGGTGGTTGTGCTCGGTGCGGGGGTTTTGGCGGGGCTGGCAGGGGCCATGCGGCATTCTAGGCAGCTGGCAGCGCTACCTGGTTTGCGCTGGGTCAGGGGGCTTGGCCCGCTTCGCTGTCGACTTCGGCAAAAACCTGCTTGGCGAGCTTGAAGCTGTCCAGCGCCGCCGGCGCGCCGCAATAGACGGCGCACTGCAGGAAGATTTCGCGCAGCTCGTCGCGCGTGACGCCGTTGCGCAGGGCGCCGCGCAGGTGGATCTTCAATTCGTGTGGGCGGTTCAGCGCCGTCAGCAGCGCCATGTTGAGCATGCTGCGGGTCTTGTTGTCCAGGCCCGGGCGGGTCCAGACGGCGCCCCAGGCATGTTCTGTCAGGAAGTCCTGCAGCGGACCGGTGAATGCGTCGGCCGCGGCCAGCGACGCATCGACATACGCGTCGCCCAGCACTTCACGGCGTTTGGCCAGGCCGGCCTGGTAGGTGTCGCTTTTCATCGTCTTGGCGCTCCGGTGGATGGAAGACAGCGCCAGTGTCGCCCAGGCTGCAGCAGCACATCGTGTCAGGGCCAGATCAGGGCGGCCAGCGTGGCGAAGTCGGGCGCGGCCTGCCAGCCGGGCACGGCAATCTGCGCTTTCAGGTTGCTGTAGCGGTGCAACAGGGTCAGCCGCAGCAAGGCTTCACGCCGGCCGCGGTCGAAGGGGCGGCCGTGGTAGCCGTCGAAAAGCGCGTCGATGCGCGCCGCATCACCCGCGGCCAGGAAGCACAGCGGGCCCAGCCAGTCGTACTCGCGCGGGCCGACGAGGCCGTCGCCGAAGTCGAACATGGCCGACAGCGCGCTGCCTTGGTGCAGCAGGTTGAAGGGTGTGTATTCGCCGGTCAGGATCACGTCCGGGCCCTCGGGCACGGGGCCTTGCAGGAAGGATTCCAGCTGCGCCAGCAGGTGCGTCGGCAGGCCGGTGCGCTGCTGGCGAGCGTGGCAGCGTTCGCGCTGGCCTTGCAGGAAGCCGGCCCAGCGCGGCGCCAGCGCCGGCATCGGGCCCAGGGGCAGCGCATGCACCTCGGCGGCCAGGCGGCCGATCGTGCGCAGCACCGCGCAGCGTTCGTGCTCTTGCAGCGTGGGCCAGACCCGATCGAGCGGCGTGCCCGCCAGCTGTGTCATCACGAGGTAAGGCCAGCCGGCATGTTCGGCGCTGTCCACCAGGCGCGGCGTGGGCAGCGACAGTCGGCCGTGCAGATGCCCCAGCATCGCGCGCTCGAACTCGAAGTGGTCGCGCAGGAAGGGCGGGTAGAGCTTGAGCACCAGCTCGTGGCCCAGCAGCGCCACCAGCACCGTGCCGTCGCCGGCCGGTACCACCGGCGCGCTGGCGTAGCGGGTGCCGAGCGCGGCGAGCACGCCGATCCAGCGCGCAGGGTCTTCCTGCAGCGCGTCGAAGTCGGCGACGCCGGGGTCGGCGGGCAAGTCAGGTGAGGCGGGTGATGTGGCCATGGATCAGCAGGCGGGACGGCAATGCGGTGTCGACAATCGTGGTGGGGCCATGCTGCCGAATTCAGGGCAAGATGGAAGAAGGCAAGAAGGGGCCATAGCAACATGCATACACGCCTATCGCGCGCGGAAGTTCCTGTTGAGTCCACCTGGAACCTGGACGATCTGTTTGTCCACGAGGCGGCCTGGGAGTCAGCGTACCAGGCAGTGGACGACGCGCACCAGACGCTGCGCGTGTACCAGGGGCAGCTGAGCCGCGACGCTGCAACGCTGCTGGCGTGTTTGAACGCATTGGAATCCGTGCATGTACGTTTGATGCGCGTCGGCACGTTTGCGCACCTGCGCAACGCACAGGACGGCACCAACCCGCAGTACCAGGCAGCGATGGCCCGTGTCTCGGCGCTTCACGCACGTGTCGGTGCCAGCACAAGCTTTGTCGATTCCGAAATCCTGGCCTTTCCCGACGACTTGTTGGAACTGTTCATGGCTTCAGAGCCGGGGCTGGCTGCCTTCAAGGTGCACTTGAACGATCTGCTGGCGCTGCGCCCTCACCGGCTGGGTGCCGATACCGAGCGTGTGCTGGCCTCGCTGGGCGAAGTGCTGAACGCGCCCTACATGATCTACAACCGGTCCAAGGCCGGCGACATGCAATTTGCGCCGTTCACTGACGCAGCCGGCACGGTCTACGCAAATTCGGTCAATGGCTTCGAGTCCAACTTCGAAACCCACAGCGACGCCAGCGTGCGTCGCGGCGCATGGGCCTCGTTCACGGCCGGGCTGAAGGCCTACAACCAGACCTACGCCGCCACATTCGCGACCGAGATCAAGAAGAACGTCGTGATGGCACGGCTGCGCAACTACCGCAGCACCGAAGACTTGCTGCTGCAGCCCCACAAGATTCCACACACGGTCTACAGCAACATCCTGGACATCGTCCAAACGGAGCTGGCGCCGCACATGCAGCGCTACGCCCGGCTGCGCCGCAGGGTGCTGGGCCTGGACAAGCTGCTGTACTGCGACATCAAGGCGCCGCTGGACCCCGAGTTCAACCCCTGCATGTCCTACGAGGACGGCTGCCAGCTGATCCTGGACTCGCTGGCGGTGATGGGGCCGGCGTACTGCGACTCTGCACGCAAGGCCATGGAGCAGCGCTGGGTCGACCGGGCCGACAACATCGGCAAGTCCTCGGGCGCGTTCTGCGCGTCACCCTACGGCGTGCATCCGTACATCCTGATCACCTGGTCGAACACGATGCGCAATGTCTTCACGCTGGCGCACGAGCTGGGCCACGGTGGACATTTCGGCCTGGCGATGCAACACCAGCGCTTCGTGAACACAGGCCCGGCGATGCCTTTCGTTGAAGCGCCGTCGATCATGAACGAGATGCTTCTGGCGCAGCACATCCTGGACAAGAGCCAAGAGATGCGGATGCGACGCTCGGTCATCATGCAGGTGCTGGGCACCTACCACCACAACTTCGTGACCCACCTGCTGGAAGCCGAGTTGCAGCGCCAGGTGTATGCGCTGGCTGAAAGCGGTGGCTCCATCACCGCGGCCGTGCTGAACGAACGCAAGGGCCGGATCCTGGCGAAGTTCTGGGGCGACACGGTGGACATCGATGAAGGTGCGCGCATGACCTGGATGCGCCAGCCCCACTACTACCTGGGCCTGTACCCCTACACCTACTCGGTCGGCCTCGTGGCGTCGACGGCGATGTCGCTGCTGGTCCAGACAGAAGGCCCACCCGCTGTCCGGCGCTGGCTGGAAGTGCTGAAGGCTGGCGGCACGTGCAAGCCGCTGGAGCTGATGCAGTTGGCAGGCATTGACATGCATTCGCCGCAACCGATCCACGACGCCGTGGCCTATGTCGGGCGCCTGATCGACGAGCTGGAGGTGTCGTTCGGCTGAAGGCGACGCCGGACAGTGGCTGTTCGAACGCTTGCCGCGCTGCGCGCAGACTCCAGCTCACGCGCGGCCGGCGTTGTGCCGGATGCCATCGGCAAAACGCGGCAGCAGTTCCAGCGGCAGGTCGTGGCCCATGCCGGGCACGATGTCGGTTTGTGCGCCGGCGATGCGCGCTGCCAGGTCGTGGCCGGCGGCCACCGGCACCAGCGGGTCGTCGTGGCCGTGGATCACGCGTGTGGGTGCACCGATGCGCGCCAGCAGCGGCGTGCGGTCGCCATCGGCCGCCACGGCAGTGAGCTGGCGCGCGGTGCCGGCGGGCCGCCAGGCGCGCACCACGCTGTCGTGCAGGCGCTGGCGCAGGCGCCCGGGTTCGGGCGGGTAGCCGGGGCTGCCGATCATCTTCATCACGTGCATCAGATGGTCGACGACGGCGTCGCGGTTCTTGCCGTCGGGGCGCGACATCAGCACCCGCTGCACTTCCAGCCGCGCCTGCGGTAGCCGGCGCGCGCCGGTGGTCGTCATCATCAGCGTCAGGCTCTTGACACGGCCGGGATGCCGGGCCGCCAGATGCTGCGCGATCATGCCGCCCATCGACGCGCCGCAGAGATGCACACGCGCAATGTTCAACGCGTCGAGCACCCCCAGCGCATCGGCGGCCATGTCGGCAATGCCGTATGGCGCGCGCACCGGCAGCCGCACTGCATAACGCAGCGCCGACCAGGCCATGTTGGGCACGCCGGCGCTGTCGAAGCCGGTACTGAGGCCCGCATCGCGGTTGTCGATGCGGATGACACGAAAACCACGGCGCAGCAGCAGCTGCACCAGCTCGTCGGGCCAGCCGGTGAGCTGCATGCCCAGGCCCATGATCAGCAGCAGCGGCTCGGCCGATGGCGGGCCCTGGTCGTCGACCTCGATCTCGATGCCGTTGGCGCTGACCCGCATCACAGTTTCGCCGTCGCCTGCAGCGGCGAGTGGTGCGTGACCTTGTAGAACCAGCGCCGCGCGCCTTGTGCGTCGAAGCGTTTCCAGTGCGCCGGGTCCTGCTGCAGCCGGTCGGCCACCGCGTACAGCGCCAGCGGGTTCATGCCCATGCCGACATGGCTGGCGTGGACCTCGATGTTCTCGGTGTGCGGCGCGTCTTCGTTGATGCTGCACTGCCAGGCCACGATGCCGTCGGTCTTGCTGTAGATCGACGTCGTCGGGCATGGCGGCGGCTTGTGCAGCTGCGCGATCAGTTCGTGGTCCTGCACCGCCTGGCCCGAGACCATCTCGTAGAAACGCCAGGCGTTGGTGGCACGCGGGTGGCCCGCGAACGGTGTGCCCAGCGTGATGACGCAGCGGGTGTTCTCGGGCTGCTCTTTCGCGATCTCGCGCGCATAGACACCGCCCAGGCTCCAGCCGATCAGGCTGACCTGCTCATGGTGTTTCTCGGCCAGCTGCGACACCAGGCCGCGGCAGCTGTCGAGCACACCATCGCGCGGGCCGAAGTTGAAGCCCTGTTTCCAGGCATACGGCGTGTAGCCACGGTCGCGCAGGAAGTTGCGCAAGGGCACGGTGGTGAAGTCCGAAGCCCCCAGGCCCGGGAACACCAGCACCGGGTGGCCGTCGCCCACCGGCAGGCGCGACAGCCAGGGCTGTGCCGCGAGCATCGCCGCATACTCCCAGGGCGCACGCGCCTCCATCATCATCAGCAGCGGGCCCGGGGCCTGGACGGCGTCGTCCCAGGTGGGGGGTGCAAACGGGTCGATCGTTGGCTTCGGCGTGCTGCGCCGACGGAAATGCTGACTCATGCGCCCGATGTTAGCGAGGCACTGTGGGCTCCGATTGGAGCGCTTGCCCTAGTAGACCTCAGTAGACCCAGACCTTCACGTCGGGCCAGCCCATCAGCCGGAAGACGTAGTAGTTGATCGCAGCGTCGCCGGGGTCGTCGGCATAGAACACCACTTCGGCATGGCGCGGCACGCCGGCCTTGTGGATCAGCGGCCACAGGTCCTGCGCTGTTTTCGGCGTGCCGTTGGCGTTCAGCAGCGCGGTGTGAGGCAGATGGACCCAGGTGCCCTCGGGTTTGCGCGCAGGCGCGGCCTGGCCGGCGGCGACGAACACTTTCGGGTACTCGCCGCGGCTGGCTGTGGGGTCCACGAGCACGGCATTGCGGCGCGGCACCGCCGCGTTCGCCACTGGCCAGCCGGTCTTGGCAGCGGCGGCCGGCGGGACGTCCTTGGTCAACACATGGCCGCGCAAGGCCCATTCGTCCATCGACTCCGCCAGCACCGCCACCTTGCGGTGCCCCAACGACTCCAGCGCCAGGAAGGCCAGTGCGGCGTCGCGGCTCAGGCCCGGCTCGTCGACGATCACGAGGTCGTGCGCCGGGTCCACGCCGGCCTGCGCGAGCAGCGTGGCCAGTTGCTCGGGTTGCCGCAGTTGCCGGCGCAGCGTCTCGGCCGGGATGTTCAGCGCTGCCGGCACGTGGCCCTCGGCATAACGTGCAGGCGCGCGCACGTCGATGACGGCCAGCTTTGCGACGCCGAAGGCGCGCAGCATCGGCGCGTTCCAGCCATCGAGCCAGCCGCTGCTGCGCTGCAACTGCGGTGCGCCGTAGGTCCAGTACGGCAGCCCACGTTCGTCGCGCAGCCACTCGCGCTGCGACTCCAGATACAGCTTCACCTGCGGGTGGCCGACGATGAACTGCAGCGCAAACCAAGGCACGGCAGCGGCCACACCGCCGCCGCAATGGCTGTGCACAACCTGGTCTTGCCGGATGCCGAGGTGGCGCGCCATGCGTGCGATCTCTTCTGGCGACTTGAAGGTCTTGTCGGCGTTGAAGAAGTCCTCGCTCGGCATCGGCATCGCGTTCGGCACGTGGCCGGCGCGGTCGAAGAACTTCTGCGTGCCGTAGTGGTAGTTCAGCTCCAGCGCTTCGACCAGTGCGTGGCGGGCCGGGTCGCCCGAGGCAACGAGGAACTCGGGCAGCCGCACACGCACCTCTTCGCGTGTATTGCCGATGCGGAAGCTGCCCGGCGTTGGCGGCGAGGTCGTGTCCTGGACCACCGCACCGCCCTGGGCGCGCCAGCGTGTCAGGCCACCGTCCAGGATGAACAGGTCGTCGGCAGGCACGCCGTTGTAGTACAGGTCGTAGAACAGGCGCGGCGCCATCATGTCGGCGCCGCGGTCGTAGACCACGATCTTGCGCCCCGGGCTCACGCCCCAGGACTGCAGGCGCTGCTCCATCGCGGCACGCGAGACCTCGTTGGGGCCGTAGCGGTAGAGGTCGGCACTGACGGCGCCTGCAATGTGACCGGCGCGGTGGTGCGAGGTGAACGAGGCATCGAGCAGCAGCACCTCGGCCGCGTGCCGCTGCAGCCAGGCCACGTCGACGAGCCGGCCCTGGCGGCCGTCCTGGCCCCAGGCCGGCAGGGTGGTGGCAACGATGCAAACCGCGGCGGCAAGCCGCCGGCACAGGCCTTGGAACAGAGACATCGCGCGATCCTCCTGGGCAGCTCCGCGCGCCACTGTGCAGCGGCCACGCAGCGCTGGCGAGCCGGCGCCGACGAACTGCAGCCGCCGACCGCCCAGCTGCACACGGGTCTGACAGGCGGCGGCCGGACCGTGCAGCTACGTGGCCTTCGCCCGCGCCGGCTTGCGGCCTGTGCGCTTGGTGGCCTGCGCGACCGCGGTCTCGACGGCGGCGCCGACCATCTGTTTGGCCAGGCGGCCTGCCGCACCGGTGACGGCCCCGGTGATCGAACGTGTCGCGCGGCCCACCACGCCGCCGGCCGGCGTGTCTTCATGCGCCGCGTCGCCAGGCTGCGGCAAGGCCTTCAGGTCGTCGTAGGCGATCAAGATGGCGTCGGCGAGCTCACGCACATCGGGCATCGCCGCGGCGTCGGCCATCAAGCCGAAGTCGAGCGACTGGTCGTAGCTCTGCACCGTGATGTTCAGCGCCAGCCCATGCACGATGATCGATGCCGGGTAGTTGGTGATCATGCGCGCGCCGGCCATGTACAGCGGCACGGGCGGCCCGGGCACGTTCGAGATGACGACATTCGCCACCTGCGGAATCTTGTCGGCGACTTTGGCCTTGCCGTAGAGCGCGGTTGCGGCTTCGATCAACCAGGGCACACCGAGGCTCGGGAAGTCGGTGGGCAGGATGCTCTTGATGCTGCCCATCGTCGACTTCATCGCCGCCGTCGCCGCCTTCACATGGGCCAGACGCCGCGCAGGGTCGGCAATGTTGGTGCCCAGGCTGATCAGGCTCATCGAGGCCTGGTTGTCCGACGTGGTGTCGCCTTTTTCGCGCAGCGAGATCGGGACCGCGGCGATCAGGCTTTTCTTCGGCAACTGCCGGCGCTTGGCGTAGAAACGGCGCAGCGCGCTGCCGCACAGCACCAGCACCATGTCGTTGAGCGTAGCCTCGTGGGCGCGGCCCAGTGCCTTCAGCTCTTTCAGCGGCACGGTGACGCTGGCAAAGGCACGCCCGGCGGTGATGCTCATGTTCAGCGGCGTGCGCGGTGCCAGCGTCAGGTTGCTGACGCCCTTCTTGCCGCCCAGCAGCGACGAGTTCGACACCGCCTGCCCGGCGGCACCCGACAGCGTGCGCGCGGTGGCCGGCAGCTCGCGGATGATGCTGGCGACCTTCTGCGCCTGGCTGCCGAGCACACCGCGCAGCATCTCGGTCATGTCGAGCCGGAAGGTCTTCGGCCGTTTGCTCGCCGGCACGTCGATCGCACGCGGCTCGGGCGTGAGGTCGAGGATGGCATTGGCCAGCGCCACCGCGGCCTGGCCGTCGACCGCGGCATGGTGCAACTGGGTGTACAGCGCCACACGCTTGCGGCCGTCGGGCGAAGGCGCCAGGCCTTCGAACACATGCATCTTCCACAGCGGGCGTTTGCGGTCCAGCAGCACCGGGTGCAGCGCGCCGACCTGGGCTTCCAGCGCGGCGAGCGTCGAACCCTTGGGCAGCATGACCTCGACGATGTGCTGCTTCATGTCGGGTTCGGCGTCGACCCAGGCCGGGTTGGCCAGGTTCAGCGGCATCCACCAGAGCTTGCGCCGCAGCGCCGGCGCCACCGGCAGCCGGCTCAGGATGTGTTTTCGCAGGGCGGTGACGAACTTGCCCTTGTGCCCCGGCGGCAGCTCGAACAGGTGCAGCGCGCCCACATGCATGGGCATCTCGGGCGTTTCCAGGTAGAGGAAGGTTGCGTCCAGGCCGGAGAGCTGTTTCATGCGGTGCTTCGAAAGAGGCGAGGCACTCAGTCTAGGATCGATGCCCGGCCGACCCCATCCTTGGAAACACCTGTCGAGAACACAACACATGAGCGAGACACACACGATCCCCCTGCCCCGCCTGCAGACGGCGATGGCCCGCGTGGTGCGCGGTTTCGGCAGCAGCGACGCCGAAGTCGCCGCCGTGGCCGACAACCTGATCGCCGCCAACCTGACGGGGCACGATTCGCACGGCATCGGCATGCTGCCGCGGTATGCCGACGCCTTCCTCGAAGGCGGCCTGCTGCCCAACGCCCATGTCAGCACCGTGCTCGACGGCGGCGGCCTGCTGCGCTTGGACGGCAACGCCGGTTTCGGCCAGGTCATCGGCGCCGAGGCGATGGCGCTCGGCATCGAACGGGCCTGTGGCAGCGGCAGCTGCATCGTCGCGCTCGGCAATTCGCACCACCTGGGCCGCATCGGCGCCTGGGCCGAGCAGGCGGCTGCCGCCGGGCTGGTGTCGGTGCACTTCGTCAACGTGATCTCACGCGCCATCGTCGCGCCGCATGGCGGCAGCGACGCGCGTTTCGGCACCAACCCGTTCTGCGTCGGCGTGCCGTTGACGGGCCGGCCACCGGTGATCCTGGACTTCGCGACCAGCATGATCGCGCAAGGCAAGACCCGGGTCGCGCTGAACAAGGGCGAAGAGGTGGCACCCGGCTGCCTGATCGACGACGCTGGCCGGCCAACGCAGAACCCGCGTTATTCGGTGATCCCGCCCTTCGGCGCTCTGCTGACCTTTGGCACGCACAAGGGTTTCGGCCTGGCGCTGATGTGTGAACTGCTCGGCGGCGCGCTGGCTTCCGGCATGACGCAGCGCAGCGACGACAGCTCGAAGAAACGCGTGCTCAACGGCATGTTCAGCGTGCTCGTCGATCCCGGCGCCTTGGGCGACCGCACGGCGTTCGAACAAGAGGCGCTGGCCTTCGTCGACTGGGCCAAGGCGTCGCCGCCGCGCGAGGGTTTCGACCCGGTGGCGGTGGCGGGTGAGCCTGAACGTGCCTACCGCGCGCAGCGCACGGCGCACGGGGTGCCGGTCGACGGCACGACCTGGCAGGAGATCCTGGACGCTGCAGCCAAGCTGGGTGTCGACCCGGCGGCGGTGAACGCCGACGCCGGCCTCGGCTGAAGGAAACCTCAGGCGACGCGCGGCTGGCGCAGCGACAGCAGTTCGTTGCCCGCCAGCGCGCCGACGACGAGCAGGCCGCCGCCCAACACCGCGACGCTGGGCGCTTCGCCGGCGCCGAGCCAGGCCCAGAGCACGCCGAACACCACTTCCAGCAAGGCCAGCAAAGAAGCTTCGGGTGCGCTCAAGGCACGTGATGCCGCCACCGCCATCAGGCATGGAATGGCGAGCTGCACCACGCCGAGCAAACCGAGCAGGCCCAGGTCATGCGCCGACGCGGCAAACGGCAGCGCCAGCGGCAGCGTCAGTGCGGCCGAAAGCAGCGCACCGATGAGCACCGCGGGCAGCATGTCGATCTCGGCATCGTCGCGGTGGTGGTGCAGCAGCGTCCAGTTCACCGCCGCCGCCACCGGTACGCCCAGCGCGACCACCGTGCCGAGCAACTGGCGCGCGTCGCCGGCGCTGACCTGCTGTCCGTACATCCAGACGATGCCGGCGCCGGCCACTGCGATGGCCACCCAGGTGCGCGGCGCCAGCGTGTGCTGCAGCAGCAGGCGCGACAGCAGCGCCGTGAACAGCGGCGCCAGCGCCATCGTGATCAGCACGTTGGCCACCGTGGTGAGCGTCAACGCCACCATGAAGGCGGTGAACATCACGCACCAGCAAGCGCCCGACAACCACAACATGCGGCCGCCGCCGCGCAGCGTGCGCCACAGCGGCCCGGGACCGCGCAGCCCCGCCAGCAAGGCCAGTAGCGCCAGCGCGTTGAAACCGCTGCGCCAGAACGTGATCTCGAAAGCGCGCGCCGCTTCGAGATGGCGTGTCACGACGCCGGCGATGCTCCACATCAGGGTGACGACGATCATCAAAGCGACGGCTGTGCGGTGTTGCATCGAAAACGGGTCGGGCAGCGGGTGGCAAACGCGGCACTGTAGCTGCATGGGCCGCTACCATCGGGTGGTGTCGAAATGTCAAATGTGGCGTCCGGGTTGGAAACAGGTGCTGGCCGTCTGGGCCGCTACCTGTGTGTTGGCCGCCGCGCAGGCGCAAGGCGTCGTCATCACCCAGCTCGAAGGCGAAGCCACCGTCACCGACGGTGTCCGGCGCACATCGGCTCTGGTCGGCCAGCGCCTGGGCGCGGGTGCGCTGGTCGAGACCGGCGCGAAGACGAACCTGCTGCGCCTGGAGTGGCCCGATGCCGCCGTCGTCGACCTCGGGCCGGCGAGCCAGGTGATGGTGTCGCCACCGGGCTTCCGGGCCCGTGGCGGCCGGGCGCCGAGCGTGTACCTGCTGCAAGGCTGGGCCAAGGTCACGGGCCAGAGCAGCGCGCCGGCCGGTGGCCTGGTGACGCCGCAGTTCGAGCTGATGCCGATTGGCGGTGCGGTGGTGGTGTTCGTCGGTGCGCGCGAGCAGCAGGTGTTCGCCGAGTCCGGCGCCGTCGACCTGGGCCTGCGCCCGGCCGGCAAGCAGCGTGGCATCGCCCCCGGCGCCCTCTTCAACGGCGACGGCCCGCTGCTGGCGCGCCCGCCGGCCGATTGGCTGCAGCGTGTGCCGCGGGCCTTTCGCGACCCGATTCCGCGCCGCGCGGCGCAGCTGAAAGACCGCACGGCCGATGCGTCCGTGCTGCCGCCGCCCACGTATGTGGAGCTGTCGCCCTGGTTGGCAGCCGAACCCGATGTGCGGCGCGACTTCCCGCGCCGTTTTGCGGCGCTGGCGCAAGACCCGGCCTTTCGCCGCGGCTTGCAGCAGCGCCTGTCGTCGCACCCGGAGTGGGCCAGCGTGCTGAACCCGTCGAAATGATGAACGTCAGAAGAACACCATGAAACTGCTCGTCAAGTTCAATCTGCTCTTTGTGCTGGTGATGGCGCTGGGCCTGGGCGTCAGCGGGTACATCACACGCAACCTGCTGCAGGCCAATGCGCAGGAGGACGTGCTGAACAACGCCCGGCTGCTGATGGAAAAGGCCGTCGCGGTGCGCACCTACACGTCGACCCAGATCACCAAGCTGCTGCAGACGCAGCTGAAATACGAGTTTCTGCCGCAGAGCGTGCCGAGTTATTCGGCGACCGAGGTGCTGAAGACGCTGCAGTCCAAGTACCCCGATTTCGCCTACAAGGAAGCGACGCTGAACCCGACCAACCTGCGCGACAAGGCCGACGGCTGGGAGGTCGACGTCGTGACCCAGTTCCGCAGCAACGAAGGCCTGAAGGAAAGTGTCGGCCTGCGCGACACGCCGACCGGCCCGTCGCTGTGGATCGCACGGCCGCTGCGCATCACCAACGGCGCCTGCCTCGAATGCCACAGCAGCGTCGACGCCGCGCCGAAGACGCTGGTCGACAAATACGGCCCGAACAACGGCTTCGGCTGGAACCTCAACGAAGTCATCGGCGCCCAGGTGATCTCGGTGCCGATGGCCTTGCCGCTGGAGCGCGCCGACCGCTCGTTCCGCGTTTTCATGGGCGCGCAGCTGGCGGTGTTCGTCGCCGTCGGCCTGGTGCTGAACCTGATGATCTGGCTTGTGATCGTGCGGCCGGTGACGCAGCTGTCGACGCTGGCCGACCGCGTCAGCCAGGGCGACCTCGACGCACCGGAGTTCGACGGCAGCGGCCGCGACGAGATCGGCGCGCTGGCGGCGTCGTTCACGCGCATGCGCACCAGCGTCGTGCAGGCGATGCGCATGCTCGACAGCGGAGACTGAAGCCATGACGATGCCGGAACGCCTGGGCAAGTACCGCATCACGGCGGTGCTGGGTGAAGGCGCGATGGGTGTCGTCTACAAGGGCTTCGACCCCGGCATCCAGCGCACGGTGGCGCTGAAGACCATTCGCCGACATCTGGCCGACAGCGCCGACAGCGGTGCCACGATGGCCGCGCGTTTCCGCAACGAAGCCCAGGCCGCGGGGCGGCTGCAGCACCCGGGCATCGTCGGCGTCTACGACTATGGCGACGAAGGCGATGTCGCCTACATCGCGATGGAATACGTCGAAGGTGCGTCGCTGGCGCGTTATCTCGCCAACGACGTGCACTTCGGCGAAGACGACATCGTCAGCCTGGTGGCGCAGCTGCTCGACGCGCTCGAACATGCCCATGCCAACGGCGTCTGGCACCGCGACATCAAACCCGCCAACCTGATCCTGGCGCAGGACGGCCGCCTCAAGGTGGCCGACTTCGGTATCGCGCGCATCGCGTCGGTGAACCTGACCCAGGTCACCAGCATCGTCGGCACACCCGGCTACATGGCGCCCGAACAACTGCTGGGCAAGACCATCGACGGCCGCTCCGATCTCTATTCGGCGGGTGTGCTGCTGTACCAGTTACTGGTGGGCAAACCGCCGTTTTCGGGCTCGCTCGAATCGCTGATGTACCGCGTCGTCAACGAACCGCCGGTGCTGCCCTCGGCCGTGCCCGGCTGCGAACGTTCCAGCGCCTACGACGCCGTGCTGGCCACCGCATTGGCGAAAAACGCCGAGCAGCGCTTCCGCGATGCCGCGGCCTTCAAGCAGGCGCTGCTGGCTGCGGTGGGACGGCCGGTGCCTGGGCGTGTTTCGGGCGACACCATCATCACGCCGCGCGAAACAACACCGGCCGTCGAAGGCTCGGCGTCGCGGCGCGCGCCGCTCACCGCCTCACACTGGGACCCGGCGGTGCTGAGCCAGGTCGAAGCCTCGCTGGCCAAACATGTCGGCCCGCTGGCCGGTGTGCTGGTGCGGCGCACCGCACGCGACTGCACCGACCTGCCGACGCTGTACGCACGGCTGGCCGAACAGGTGACAAACGCGGCGGCGCGCAACGCCTTCATCTCGCAGGCCACGGCCTTGCGCACGGGTGCTGGCAGCGGCACGAAGGGCGGCGCCAGCACCGGCGGCACCGCGCCGCCGGTCACCGGCAGCCTGGCGGTGGCCACCATCGCCGATGCGCTGGTGGCGCAGAGCACCAAGCTGCTGGCCCAGCATGTGGGCCCGATCGCCGGTGTGCTGGCCAAACGCGCTGCCGCCAAGGCGCCAACGCGCGATGCCTATTTCGTGGCGCTGGAGCAGGCGGTCACCGACCCGGCGGCGCGAGCAAAGCTGCGCGCCGAACTGCACAAGCTGCGCTGAAGAGCGCTGCGAGGAACTCAGCCGTTGTCGCGGCCGGCGCGCTTGCGCTCGTGTTCGGTCAGGTGGCGCTTGCGCACGCGGATGCTCTTCGGCGTGATCTCGACGAGTTCGTCGTCGGCGATGAACTCCACCGCGTATTCGAGCGAGCAGTCGATCGGCGGCGTGATCTTGATCGCGTCTTCCTTGCCGCTGACGCGGAAGTTCGTCAGCTGCTTCTGCCGTACGGCATTGACCACCAGGTCGTTCTCGCGGCTGTGGATGCCGACGATCATGCCTTCGTAGACCGGGTCGCCGGCCTTCACGAACATGCGGCCACGGTCGTCGAGCTTGCCCAGTGCGTAAGTGACGATTTCGCCCGAGTCCATGCTGATCAGCACGCCGTTCTTGCGGCCTTCGATCTCGCCCTTGTAGGCTTCGTAGCCGTCGAAGATGTTGCTGATGAGGCCGGTGCCGCGTGTCAGGTTCATGAACTCGTTGGAGAAGCCGATCAGGCCACGCGCCGGGATGCGGTACTCCAGCCGCACACGGCCGCGGCCGTCGGTTTCCATGTTGACGAGTTCGCCCTTGCGTTCGCCCAGCGCCTGCATCACGCCGCCCTGGTGCTGGTCTTCGATGTCGGCCGTCACCAGCTCGATCGGTTCGTGTCTTTCGCCGCCGACCTCGTGGAACACCACACGCGGCTTGCTCACCGCCAGCTCGTAGCCTTCGCGGCGCATGTTCTCAAGCAGGATGGTCAGGTGCAGTTCACCGCGGCCGCTGACTTCGAAGATGCCGTCTTCGCCCGATTCCTTGACGCGCAGCGCGACGTTGCTCTGCAGTTCCTTCTGCAGCCGGTCCCAGATCTGGCGGCTGGTGACGTACTTGCCTTCGCGGCCGGCCAGCGGGCTGTTGTTGACGCAGAAGTTCATCGTCAGCGTCGGCTCGTCGACGTGCAGCATCGGCAGCGGCGCTGGGTTCGCTGGGTCGGTGATGGTGACGCCGAGGCCGATGTTCTCGATGCCGTTGATCAGCACGATGTCGCCGGGGCCGGCTTCGGTGGCCTGCACACGTTCGAGACCCTCGAAGGTGAGCACTTGGTTGACGCGGCCCTTGTAGGTCTTGCCGCCTTCGTCGGGTGTGCCTTCGCACACCAGCACGTCCTGCATCGGCTTGACGGTGCCGGCGGTGACACGGCCGACGCCGATGCGGCCGACGAAGGTGGAGTAGTCCAGCGACGAGATCTGCAGCTGCAGCGGCGCCGCCGGGTCGCCCTGGTGCGCGGGCACGTGGCCGAGCACGGTGTTGAACAGCGCGCTGAGGTCGGGGCCCCACTGTTCGCCCGCCGGGCCTTCGGTCAGCGAGGCCCAGCCGTTCAGGCCCGAGGCGTAGACCACCGGGAAGTCGAGCTGGTCTTCGGTGGCACCGAGCTTGTCGAAGAGTTCGAACGCGGCGTTGATGACGTAGTCGGGGCGCGAGCCCGGTTTGTCGACCTTGTTGACGACGACGATGGGCTTCAGGCCCAGCGCCAGCGCCTTCTTCGTGACGAAGCGGGTCTGCGGCATCGGGCCTTCTTGCGCGTCGATCAGCAGCACGACGCCGTCGACCATGCTCAGCGCACGTTCGACTTCACCGCCGAAGTCGGCGTGGCCAGGGGTGTCGACGATGTTGATGTGGGTGCCCTGCCAGGTGACGGCGCAGTTCTTCGCCAGGATCGTGATGCCGCGTTCACGTTCGATGTCGTTGCTGTCCATCACCCGTTCGGCGACCTTCTCGTTTTCGCGGAAGGTGCCGCTCTGGCGCAGCAGCTGGTCGACCAGCGTGGTCTTGCCGTGGTCGACGTGCGCGATGATGGCGATGTTGCGGATCTGTTTGCTCATGACTGGGCCTGGACTTCGAGAGGACTGAGTAAGCGGTCGGCGATGAGTTCGCCGGCTGTGATGTGGGCACTGCCGAGAAAGGCAGGTGGGTTCGAGCCGTAGACACGCACGGCGGGCGCATCGGCCAGCGTCACACGGCGGCGCAGGCCGGTGAGGAAGCGCCCGGCTTCGTCGTCGGGCAAGCAAACCGAGGGCCAGCTGGCGAGCAGCGAGTCCACCGGCTGCAGCAGCGCCTGGCGTTCGCTTTCACCCAAGGCTTCGAGCGCCTCGATCGTGATCGCAGCTTCCAGCTGCAGCGGGCCGCTGCCTGTGCGACGCAAAGCTGACAAGTGGGCACCGCAGCCGAGCACGCGGCCGATGTCTTCGGCGAGTGTGCGGATGTAGGTGCCCTTGCTGCAGCGCACGTCGATCACCAGCGTGGGAGATTGCCAGTCGACGATGTCGATGGTGTGAATCGAGATGCGGCGGGTCGGCCGATCGATCTCGATGCCATCACGCGCGTATTCGTAGAGCGCCCTGCCCTGGTGCTTCAGCGCCGAATGCATCGGCGGCTGCTGATCGATCTCGCCGGTGAACTGTGCGATGGCGGCTTCGATCGCGGCCAGGTCGACGTTGACCGGATGTTCTTCGACGATCTCACCTTCGCGGTCGCCGGTGCTGGTGCGCTGGCCCAGGCGCAGCGTGGCGCGGTAGGCCTTGTCGGCGTCGAGGCTGGTTTGCGAAAACTTCGTCGCGGCGCCGAAACACAGCGGCAGCAGCCCCGTGGCCAGGGGGTCCAGCGTGCCGGTGTGGCCGCCCTTTTCCGCACGCAGCAGGCCCTTGGCCTTCTGCAAGGCGTCGTTGCTCGTCCAGCCGATCGGCTTGTCGAGCAAGAGCACGCCATGCAGGGCGCGCCGGGGCGTGCGGGTGCGTTGCATCAGTCTTCTTTGGCGCGTGTCGCGTTGGCCTTGGTGATGAGCGCCGAGAGGTCGGCGGCACGTTCGGTCGTCTTGTCGAAGTGGAAGTGCAGCGTCGGCACGGTGTGGATCGACAGCCGCTTGAACAAGCCGTTGCGCAGGAAGCCGGCCGCTTCGTTCAGCGCCAGGCCGCTTTCCGCGGCGTCGCCGATCATCACCGAGAAGTAGATCTGGGCGTGTGCGTAGTCCGGCGAGACTTCGACGCTGTTGATCGTGACCATGCCCACACGCGGATCCTTCAGATCGCGGATGAGCTCGGCCACGTCGCGCTGGATCTGGTCGGCGACGCGGAAACTGCGGTTGACGGTGGCTTTCTTGTGTCGCATGGTTTGAGTGGCTCCAAAAGACAAACCCCGCCGGTGTCGCCGGCGGGGCTGGTCGCTGGGTAGCGCCTGGCCCGCCTCAGAGGGTGCGAGCGACTTCCTTCACCTCGAAGACTTCCAGCTGGTCGCCTTCCTTGATGTCGTTGTAGTTCTTCAGCTTGATACCGCACTCGAAGCCTTCGGCCACTTCGCGCACATCGTCCTTCATGCGCTTCACCGATTCGACCTCGCCGGTGTAGATGACGACGTTCTCGCGCAGCAGGCGGAAACGCGCGTTGCGGCGCACCACACCCGCGGTGACCATGCAGCCTGCCACCGTGCCGATCTTCGAGGCCACGAACACGGTGCGGATCTCGGCCGTGCCGATGGTCTCTTCGCGCTGCTCGGGTGCCAGCATGCCGGTCATCGCTGCCTTCACATCGTCGACGGCGTCGTAGATGATGTTGTAGTAGCGGATGTCGACGCCGTTGTTCTCGGCCAGCTTGCGCGCACCGGCATCGGCACGCGTGTTGAAGCCGATGATGACGGCCTTCGACGCGATCGCGAGGTTGATGTCGCTCTCAGAGATGCCGCCCACCGCGCCGTGCACGATCTGCACCTTGACTTCAGGCGTGCTGAGCTTGACCAGGCTTTGCGCCAGCGCTTCTTGCGAGCCCTGCACGTCGGCCTTGACGATGAGCGACAGCGTTTGCGCTGCATCGGCCAGCTGCTCGAACATGTTCTCGAGCTTCGAGGCCTGCTGTTTGGCCAGCTTCACGTCGCGGTACTTGCCCTGACGGAAGGTGGCGATTTCGCGCGCACGGCGCTCGTCGGTCAGCACCATGAACTCGTCGCCGGCCAGCGGCACTTCGGTCAGGCCCTGGATCTCCACCGGGATCGACGGGCCGGCAGCGTCGGTCGACTTGCCGTCTTCGTCGAGCATGGCGCGCACACGGCCGTAGCTCGAACCCGCCAGCACGACGTCGCCCTTGCGCAAGGTACCGCTTTGCACCAGCACCGTGGCCACCGGGCCGCGGCCCTTGTCGAGCTTGGCTTCCACCACCAGGCCCCGTGCGGCTACCGAGGTCGGCGCCTTCAGTTCCAGCACTTCAGCCTGCAGCAGCACCTGTTCGAGCAAGGTGTCGATGCCGGTGCCCATCTTGGCCGAGACCGGAACAAACGGCGCGTCACCGCCGAAGTCTTCCGGAATCACGCCTTCGGCCACCAGCTCGCTCTTCAGGCGTTCGATGTTGGCGTCGGGTTTGTCGATCTTGTTCATCGCCACGACGATGGGCACACCGGCCGCCTTCGCGTGGGCGATGGCTTCCTTGGTCTGCGGCATCACGCCGTCGTCGGCCGCCACCACCAGGATGACGATGTCGGTGGCCTGCGCACCACGGGCACGCATCGCGGTGAACGCGGCGTGGCCCGGGGTGTCGAGGAAGGTGATCATGCCGCGCGGCGTTTCGACGTGGTAGGCGCCGATGTGCTGCGTGATGCCGCCGGCTTCACCCGCGGCCACACGGGCACGGCGGATGTAGTCGAGCAGCGAGGTCTTGCCATGGTCGACGTGGCCCATCACGGTGACGACCGGCGGCCGTGTCACGGCTTCCGCAGCTTCGTGCGCAGCGGTTTCTTCTTCGGTGAAGGCTTCCGGGTCGTCCAGCTTCGCAGCAAACGCCTTGTGGCCCATTTCCTCGACGAGGATCATGGCCGTTTCCTGGTCGAGCTGCTGGTTGATCGTGACCATCTGGCCCAGCTTCATCAGCTGCTTGATCACCTCGCTGGCCTTGACGCTCATCTTGTGCGCCAGATCGGCGACGCTGATGGTCTCGGGCACGTGCACTTCCTGGATCTGCGCTTCCGGCGTCGGCGTGTAGCTGCTGCCGCCACCACCGTCGCGGTCACCACGGCGGGCGCCACCACGCGGGGCGCGCCAGCCCGGGCGGTTGCCGCCGGCGTCGCCACGGGTCTTCAGCGCGGCGCGTTTTTTCGCCGCGTCGTCGGCCCAGCTGGACGAGAGCTTCTCGCTCTTGACCTGTTTCTTGTCGCCTGGCTTGGCGGCACCGGCCGCTGCAGGCGCGGGTGCGCCCGGCTTGGCCGTGGGCTTGTGGATCGTGCCCTTGATCGCTTCTTTCGAAGGATCGGGCTTCGGCGGTTCCGGCGCCTTCGCGACCATCGCCTTCTTCGGCGCGTTCATCATCGCGCGGATCGCCGCGGCCTCGGCTTCGGCAGCCTTGCGGCGGCGGGCCAGGTCTTCACCCTTGGCAGCGTCTTCGGCAGCCTTGTCGGCCGCCTTCACGACACGCAGCACAGGCTTGGGCGGCTCCACCGGCTTCGGTGCTTCCACCGGGGCCGGTGCCGGCGCGGGGGTCGGGGCCTCGGGTTCGCCAGCGGCCTTGGCCACGGCAGCTTCGGCAGCGGCCTTGGCAGCAGCTTCAGCGGCTTCGGCAGCTGCTTTCGCGGCGGCTTCGGCAGCGGCCTTGGCCGCCGCTTCGGCGGCTTCACGCGCAGCACGTTCTGCTTCTTCGCGCACACGGCGCGCTTCGGCGAGTTCGGCTTCCTGCACACGGATGGCTTCGGCCTGCGCGCTGGCTTCTTCTTCGCGACGCTGCAGCTCAAGTTCTTCGGCCGACGGGCCCGGCACCGCATCGCTGCCGGCCGGCGCGTCGTCACGCTTGACGAAGGTGCGCTTCTTGCGCACTTCCACCTGGATCGTGCGCGCCTTGCCGCTGGCATCGGCCTGCTTGATCTCGGTCGTCGACTTCTTCGTCAACGTGATCTTCTTGCGCTCGGCGCCGCCCGTGCCGTGCGACGAACGCAGGAACTCGAGCAGACGCTCTTTGTCCACTTCGGTCAACGCGTCGTCGAGCGACTGCTTGGCGACGCCGGCCGACTGCAGCTGCTCCAGCAATGCCGCCGCAGGGCGGTTGAGCTGGAGAGCGAACTGGGCGACGGTGGTCACGGCCATTGGCTGAATTTCCTCGGTGTTTTCTGCAAGCGCGGGCGTCAGGCTGTGAACCAGTGCTCGCGCGCCTTCATGATCAGCGAACGGGCTTGCGCCTCGTCCATGCCGGTCATGTCGGTGAGTTCGTCGACGGCCAGATCGGCCAGGTCGTCGCGGGTGTGGATGCCGCCGTCGGAGAGCTTGCCGATCAGCTCGGGCGTGAGGCCTTCGAGGTCGCGCAGATCCTGCGACACCTCTTCGACCTTCTCTTCACGCGCAATCTCCATCGTGAGCAGCGCGTCCTTGGCGCGGGTGCGCAGCTCGTGCACGGTGTCTTCGTCGAAGCTCTCGATGTCGAGCATTTCCTGCAGCGGCACATAGGCCACTTCTTCCAGGCTCGTGAACCCTTCGGCGATCAGGATGTCGGCAACCTCGGCATCGACGTCGAGCTTGTCGACGAACAGCGCACGTGCGCCTTCGGACTCGGTCGCCTGCTTGGCGTTCGATTCCTCGGCGGTCATGATGTTGATGCGCCAGCCGGTCAGCTCGGACGCCAGGCGCACGTTCTGGCCGCCGCGGCCGATGGCGATGGCGAGGTTTTCCTCGTCGACCACCACGTCCATCGCATGCGGCTCTTCGTTGACGACGATGCTCTGCACATTGGCCGGCGCGAGCGCACCGATCACAAATTGGGCCGGATCCTCGGACCACAAGACGATGTCGACACGTTCGCCGGCCAGTTCGGTGGTGACGCCGTTGACACGCGAACCGCGCACACCGACGCAGGTGCCGATCGGGTCGACACGGCGGTCGTGGCTGACGACGGCGATCTTGGCGCGGCTGCCGGCGTCGCGGGCGCAGCTCTTGATCTCGAGCAGGCCTTGTTCGATCTCGGGCACTTCCTGCGCGAACAGCTCGATCATGAAACCCGGCGCGCTGCGCGACAGCATAATTTGCGGGCCGCGCTGGGTGGGGTCGATGCCGAGGATGAAAGCGCGCACCCGGTCACCCGAGCGCAGGTTTTCCTTGGGGATCATCTCGCTGCGCTTCAGACGCCCTTCGACGCGGCCGCTCTCGACGATGATGTCGCCCTTGTCCAGGCGTTTCACCGTGCCGACGAAGATCTTGTCGCCGCGCGACAGGAAGTCGGTCAGCAACTGCTCGCGTTCAGCGTCGCGGATCTTCTGCAGGATGACCTGCTTGGCCGCCTGGGCACCGATGCGGCCGATCGGCACCGAGTCCACCGCTTCTTCGATGTAGTCGTCGACCTCGATGTCAGAGATCTGCTCCTGGGCTTCGAACAGCAGCACTTCGGCGTCGGCGTTCTGCAGGCCGGCTTCGTTCGGCACCACATGCCAGCGACGGAAGGTTTCGTAGTTGCCGGTGTCGCGGTCGACCGCGACGCGGATATCGACTTCGCCACCATGCAGCTTCTTCGTCGCCGAGGCGAGCGCTGCTTCCACGGCGCTGAAGACGACGTCGAGTTCGACCGTCTTCTCGCGCGAGATGGCGTCCACCAGCATCAGCATTTCGCGATTCATCGCTCCTGACCTCCAACGTCCCTGTTCGCCCCAGTCGGGGCTACCGGCGCGGCCCCGGCCTTCTGGCCGCGCCGACCCTTGAAATCCACCACCGGCACGAGCCGGGCTTCACGCACTTCGTCGAGCGTGAAGGCCAGCACCTGCTCAGTGGCCTTGCTGTCGTCCTTGCCGATTTTTGCGTCCTTGAACACCAGGCCCCAGCCTTCGCCCTCGCCACGCTGCAGCACACCCTTCCAGACCTTGCGGCCCTGGAACGGCAGCTTCAGCGTGACGCTGATCTCAAGCCCGGCGAAACGTTCGTAGTCGGCAACGCGGCGCAGCGGCCGGTCCAGGCCGGGCGACGACACTTCGAGCCGTTCGTAGGCCACGGCCTCGACTTCCAGCACATACTGCAGCTGGCGTGTGACCTGTTCGCAGTCGTCGACGGTGACGAACTCGCTGTCGCCGGCGGGGTACTGGCGGCCGGGGATGCGGTCGATGTCGACACGCAGCAGCCCGCGACCCGAGCGCTCGACATCCACCAGGTCGTAACCCAACCCGGTGACTGTCTGCTCGATCGCGTCGCGCCAGCTCAGGCGCAGCTTCGGCTGCGCACCTTCCGGCAAAACTGTGTCTGACTCCGTACCGCCCAAAATACCCTGGCCCCTGGCAAATCCGGCTTGCGCCCTGTTCTGTTCTAGATGCACCCCGGGGCTGGCTGTTTCTGGTTCTGCCGGATCGAAAAATAAACGATCACGCAAAAAAAAAATGGGCTGGAAGAATCCGCCCACGCAGCTTTACCCGGGAAAAGCGCATTATAGCCGGCTCGGCAAGTCCGGGCAAGACGCGGCTCACACAGGCGCTGCAGAGGCGGCCGCAAAGGCGCGACAGTGCGAGAATCGCGCCCCTTCGATCCTGACGGAGACACCATGGGTTTTCTCGCCGGCAAGCGCCTCCTCATCACCGGGGTGCTGTCCAACCGCTCCATCGCCTACGGCATCGCCCGGGCCTGCCACCGCGAAGGTGCCGAACTGGCGTTCAGCTATGTCGGCGAACGTTTCCGTGAACGCACCGTGGATTTCGCCCGCGAGTTCGGCTCGGAACTGATCTTCGACTGCGATGTCTCCGACGACGCCCAGATTGCGGCGATGTTCGACCAGCTGGCGCAGGTCTGGCCGCAGTTCGACGGCTTCGTGCATTCGATCGGCTTCGCGCCGCGCGAAGCCATCGCCGGTGACTTCCTGGACGGCTTCACGCGCGAGAACTTCCGCATCGCCCACGACATCTCGGCCTACAGCTTCGGCGCCCTGGCCAAGGCCGCCGCGCCGACGCTGCGCCCCGGCGCGGCGCTGCTGACGCTGACCTACCTGGGCGCGTTGCGCATCGTGCCCGGCTACAACACGATGGGCCTGGCGAAGGCCTCGCTGGAGGCCAGCGTGCGTTACCTCGCCGGCAGCCTGGGTGCGAGGGGCGTGCGCGTCAACGGCATCTCGGCCGGCCCGATCAAGACGCTGGCCGCCAGCGGCATCAAGGGCTTCGGCAAGATCCTCGACGTGGTGGCGAACAACGCACCGCTGCGCCGCAACGTCACCATCGACGATGTCGGCAACGTCGCCGCCTTCCTGCTGTCCGATCTGGCCGCCGGCGTCACCGCCGAGATCACCTATGTCGACGGCGGTTTCAGCCAGGTCATGGGCGGCCCGGCAATGGGCGAGTGAACTAGACCCTCACACAGTCGACGTAATACCGGCGCCGGCCATCGGCGCCGGGTTCGTCGTCGACGAGCCCGTGCACGTCGGTGTCGAAGCCCGGGAACGCGGCGTTGAACTCGCGTGTGAAACGCAGGTAGTCGACGATGCGCTTGTTGAAACGCTCGCCCGGAATCAGCAGCGGGATGCCCGGCGGATACGGCGTCAGCAGGCTGGTGGTGATGCGGCCTTCGAGCTGGTCGATCGCCACCCGCTCGGTCTTGCGGTGTGCGATGTGCGCATAGGCCTCGCTCGGTGTCATCGCAGGGTGCAGGTCCGACAGGTAGACCTCGGTCGTCAGGCGCGCGATGTCGCCCTTGGCGTAGTGCTCGTGGATCTGCTGGCACAGGTCGCGCAGGCCCAGGCGCTCGTAGCGCGGGTAGGCGGCGCAGAACTCGGGCAGGATGCGCCACAGCGGCGCGTTCTTGTCGTAGTCGTCCTTGAACTGCTGCAAGGCGGTGAGCAACGTGTTCCAGCGGCCCTTGGTGATGCCGATCGTGAACATGATGAAAAACGAATACAGGCCCGTCTTCTCGACCACGACGCCGTGTTCGGCCAGGAACTTGGTGACGATGCTGGCCGGGATGCCGGTTTCGGCGAACTTGCCCGACATGTCCAGCCCCGGCGTGATCAGCGTGCACTTGATCGGGTCGAGCAGGTTGAAGCCGTCCGCCAGCGCGCCGAAACCATGCCACTTGGCGCCGGCCTTCAAGATCCAGTCGGTACTCTTGCCCATGCCTTCGGCGGCCAGCTTGTCCGGGCCCCAGACCTTGAACCACCAGTCCTTGCCGAACTCCTTGTCGACCTTGCGCATCGCACGGCGGAAGTCGAGCGATTCGAGGATGCTTTCTTCCACCAGCGCCGGGCCGCCCGGCGCTTCCATCATCGCCGCGGCGACATCGCACGACGCGATGATCGCGTACTGCGGCGACGTGCTGGTGTGCATCAGGTAGGCCTCGTTGAAGAGGTGGCGGTCGAGCTTGCGTTCCTGCGCGTCCTGCACCAGCACCTGGCTGGCCTGGCTGATGCCGGCCAGCAGCTTGTGTGTGCTTTGCGTCGCGAACACAAGCTGGTCCTTCGGCCGCTGGCGGTTCTTGCCCATCGCGTGGAAGCTGCCGTAGAAGCGGTGAAAGGCCGCGTGCGGCAGCCAGGCTTCGTCGAAGTGCAGCGTGTCGACATAACCGTCGAGCGCGTGTTTGATGGTCTCGGTGTTGTAGAGCACACCGTCGTAGGTGCTCTGCGTCAGCGTCAGGATGCGCGGCTTGACCTTCGCAGCATTCACGCCCTGCAGCAGCGGGTTCTTCGCGATCTTCTTGCGGATCGCCTCGGGCGAAAACTCGCTCTCGGGGATCGGGCCGATGATGCCGTAGTGGTTGCGCGTCGGCGTCAGGAACACCGGCACCGCGCCGGTCATGATGATGGCGTGCAGGATGCTCTTGTGGCAGTTGCGGTCGACCACCACCACGTCGCCTGGCGCCACGGTGTGGTGCCAGACCATCTTGTTGCTGGTGCTGGTGCCGTTGGTGACGAAGAAACAGTGGTCGGCGTTGAAGATGCGCGCCGCATTGCGTTCGCTAGCCGCCACCGGGCCGGTGTGGTCGAGCAGCTGGCCGAGTTCTTCCACGCTGTTGCAGACATCGGCGCGCAGCATGTTTTCGCCGAAGAACTGGTGGAACATCTGGCCGACGGGGCTCTTCAGGAACGCGACGCCGCCGCTGTGGCCCGGGCAGTGCCACGAATAACTGCCGTCCTGCGCATAGTCCATTAGCGCCTTGAAAAACGGCGGCGCCAGGCCGTCGAGGTAGCTGCGCGCTTCGCGGATGATGTGGCGCGCCACGAACTCGGGCGTGTCTTCGAACATGTGGATGAAGCCGTGCAGTTCACGCAGCACGTCGTTCGGGATGTGCTGGCTGGTGCGCGTTTCGCCGTAGATGTAGATCGGGATGTCCGCGTTCTTGAAGCGGATCTCCTCGATGAACTTGCGCAGGTTCAGCACCGCCGGGTCGAGCTCGGGGCCGGGCGTGAACTCGTTGTCGTCGATGCTCAGGATGAAGGCGCTGGCGCGGCTTTGCTGCTGTGCAAACTGGCTCAGGTCGCCGTAGCTGGTGGCGCCCAGCACCTCGAAGCCTTCTTTCTCGATGGCCTGCGCCAGCGCACGGATGCCGAAGCCCGAGGTGTTCTCGGAGCGGAAGTCCTCGTCGATGATGACGATGGGGAAACGGAAGCGCAGCATGGCAGGTGGCTCGGCAAAAGGAGCGCGCAGTGTAGGGCCACGCGCGCCTTCCGTCGGTCACCGAACCGTCATCTGCCGCCCGCTCTCAGGTGCCGCGTTGCGCCAGTGCAAAAGCGATCAGCCGCGACGCGTCGTAGCCCAGGCGCTGGTAGCCGTTGGTCGCCTTGCCGTAGACCCCCAGGTTCGCCGCGAACGCGGCATTCACACAAGGGCCTACCAGCTCGGCCGGGCTGAAATCGTGCCGGTAGCGGCCGTCGGGCTGTTTGCTGTAGCTGCTGCCGGTGGTGGGCGCCGTCGCCGACGCCACTTCGACATACGGCGCGGTGGTGCTGGCCACGCCGAGCGTGTTGGAACCACGCACGACGCCGAAGCCGAACACTGCGCGGTCGTTCGGATGGCTGGCCCGGAAACGCAGGCTCACCAGGTCGCCGTCGTCGTAGCGCAGGAAGCCGCAGTCGGGGTTGGGGCCGACACCGGCGATGTCGGGCTGCGGCAGTTCGGCCGTCGTGCCGTTGTTGTCGAGATGCACCTGCATCACGTAGGCACCCGCCACCACCTCGGCCGCGGTCGACAGCCGCGTGTCAGTGCCCGCAGCGTTGCGCCCCAGGAACTGGAACGTCGCCGGGCCCGGCAGGATCTGCACACCGTTGTTGTCGAAGACTTCGATCTTGACGTCGAAGGCGCCGGCATCGTCGACCGTGTTGCTGTCGGACAGCGGCGGCGCGCTGTCCAGCGTGTTCCAGCTGGCCGCCACTTCGCTGAGGTTGCCGCTGGTCCACTCGCTGGCGACGACCGTGCCGCCGGGGTTGGGTGACTGCTGCGGCTTGAAGCGGTACAGACCGGCCTGTGTGCCGCGGGTTTCAGGCCCGACCGGGAAGGCCTGGTAGGTGGGCAGGCGGTCGCTGTATTCAAGCCGGTAGCCGCGTGCCAGCGGTGTCAGCAGGGGCGTCCAGCTGCTGTCGCTGGGGCCGGTGTTCGCTGTGGCCGAATGGCGCCGAACCGAGTAGCGGTAGTGCGTGATGGGGGTGCCACCCGAGGGGATGAACCACGAGTCGTCGTGGATGAAGTTCAGCGTGCCGCCGAACGGCGCGTCGAGCAGCAGCCCGAGCGAGCCGCCGCCGTTGTAGTTGATCAGGCCGTCGGCGCGCACCATGCCGTCGGGTGCTGCCGGTGCACCTGGCGGAATGCCCCAGATGCCGGCGTTGCCGATGGCCCAGGGCACGACAAACAGCGTCACGCCGGGCGGCAGGTCGTAGGCCGGGTCTTCGCAGGGTTCGGCCGAGGGCGCGTTGATCACGATCTCGCTGCCGCAGGCATAGTCCCAGTGTGTGCCGCAGCCCAGGCTCGGGCGGTATACGGTGGTCCAGGCGCCGTTGCGGAACTGCTCGACCCAGACGTAGATGTCGGGCTGGTCCTTGCAGTCGTGGAACAGCAGGCCGCTGAAGCGACCTTGTGCGTCGCCGTGCAGCGTCAGCACGCAGTCGCTGCGCAGGTACGACCACAGGTACGGCAGGTCGCACAGCAGCGCCGGGATGTAGGGGCTCAGCACCTTCAAGCCGCTGCGCAGATGCGCCAGCGAATGCGGCTGCGCCAGCGTGGCCAGCGTCAGCTGTTCGGTGGCCGGCAGCGACTCGGCCGCCACGGACGCTGATGCCGACGCAGACGCAGACCGGTTCGTCGCCATGGCCCGCATGCCGCCGACACGGATCGGGCCCGGATCGGGTTCCGGGATCGGGAACGGAATGCGCACCGGAATCTCGTGCAGCTTGTCGAGCAAGTCGTCGCGCAATCGCTTGAGGTCCAGCTCGGGCAGGCGATCGATGACGAGGCGGATGCGGTCGACCTCGCAGACATGCACACGTGTGTTGCACACCGGCCGCTCGACCACGCTGCCGTTCGGCAAGGTCATGCGCTTCACGACACGGCCACGCACGACACAGATGCACCACAGCGGCAGCACCGCGATCGGCACCTTGAGCGTGATCTCGGGCCGTTCACGCAGCACACGCACCACGTCTTTGTAGGCGCCGGCGCGCACGAGGGCGCCGAGGTCGGGCGCCGGGCCGTCCTTGGGCAGCGGCGGCCCGAGCACGAGTTCGACCGTGCGGCCGTCGAGTTCAGTCGGCAGCTCGACACGCGCGCCACCCTTCTGCACCGCTGCACTGCCGACCAGCTTGCCCTGGTGGGTGAAGAGATAGGCGGCCATCTCGGGTGGCGCCTCCTGCCCGCTGAGCTGGACGTTGATCTGCAGTGCAAGCGACTTTTCGGGACGGGTGGCCATGGGCAGGTCTCCTGGTATTGGGAAGCCTGAAGGTAGGCGCCAAGGCGGCTACATCCCATCCCACCGCGGGGGGTGTTCGACCCCCTACACTCCCTGGCGTCAACCCAAGGAGGGCACGACATGGGGTTCTCGAATGCCACGCTGTGGTGGTTGGTTGCCGGCGTGCTGGTGGCCGTGGAGCTGGCCACCGGCACCTTCTACCTGCTGATGCTGGCGCTGGGCGCCGCAGCGGGCGCGCTGGCCGCACACCTGGGCTGGAGCGTCACGGCGCAGATCGTCGCCGCCGCAGTGGCCGGCGGGGGCGCCACCGCGGCCTGGCATCTGAAGCGCGCGCGCAAACCACCCGATGCGCCGGCGGACAGCAATGCCGACGTCAACATCGACATCGGCCAGCACGTGCATGTCGACGCCTGGCAGGCCGACGGCCAGGCGCGTGTGCAGTACCGCGGCGCGGCCTGGTCGGTGCGCTACGCCGGCAGCGGCCCGCCCGCGCCGGGCGAACATGTCATCGTCGCGTTGCGCGGCTCGCAACTGCAAGTGGCGCAGGTGACTGCGGCCACCGGCTCCTGAACCCGGTTCAAACAACACCATGGAAATCGCACTCGTCTTCACCGTCATCGCCATCGTCTTCATCGCCCGAACGCTGAAGATCGTGCCGCAGCAGAATGCCTGGGTCGTCGAACGCCTGGGCAAGTACGACCGCACGCTGACGCCGGGCCTGAGCTTCGTCATCCCCTTCATCGAGCGGGTGGCCTACAAACACTCGCAGAAGGAAGTGCCGCTGGACGTGCCCAGCCAGGTCTGCATCACCCGGGACAACACGCAGCTGCAGGTGGACGGCATCCTGTACTTCCAGGTCACCGATCCGATGCGCGCCAGCTACGGCAGTAGCGACTACATCAGCGCCATCACCCAGCTCTCGCAGACCACGCTGCGCAGCGTCATCGGCAAGATGGAGCTCGACAAGACTTTCGAGGAACGCGACCTCATCAACGCCAGCGTCGTCAACTCGCTCGACGAGGCGGCGCTGAACTGGGGCGTGAAGGTGCTGCGCTACGAGATCAAGGACCTGACGCCGCCGGCCGAGATCCTGCGCAGCATGCAGGCGCAGATCACCGCCGAACGCGAGAAGCGCGCGCTGATCGCGGCTTCGGAAGGCCGGCGCCAGGAGCAGATCAACATCGCCACCGGCGAGCGCGAGGCCTTCATCGCCCGCAGCGAAGGTGAAAAGCAGGCCGAGATCAACAAGGCAGCCGGCGAGGCCGCCGCCATCACCGCGGTGGCCGACGCCACGGCAGACGCCATCCGCAAGATCGCCGCGGCGATCCAGCAGCCCGGCGGCGAACAGGCGGTGCAGCTGAAGGTGGCCGAAAAGGCGGTGGAGGCCTACGCGCAACTGGCGCAGAAGAACAACACGATGATCGTGCCCGGCCACATGGGCGAGGTGGCGGGGCTGATCGGCACCGCGATGGCCTTGCTGAAGGGCGGCGCGGCCAAATGAACACCGCGGCGCTCAACGTGCTGGGCACGCCGCTCGTACCCTGCTCCTACGACCCGTTGACCGGCTGGTACCGCGACGGCTGCTGCCACACCGACGAACACGACGCCGGCAGCCACGTGGTCTGCGCCCGGCTCACGGTGGCGTTCCTGAACTTCCAGATGGAGCATGGCAACGACCTCATCACACCCCGCCCTGAACAGCGCTTCCGCGGCCTGAAGCCGGGCGACCGCTGGTGCATCTGCGCTTTACGCTGGCGCGAAGCCTATGAAGCCGGTTGCGCGCCGCCCGTGGTGCTGGAGTGCACGCATGCCAAAGCGCTGGAATACGTGCTGCTGGAGTGGCTGCGCAAGAGCGGCGCCCCGACTCTCGGCTAAACTCGCGCCCCTCGGAAGGGTGGATGAGCGGTTTAAGTCGCACGCCTGGAAAGCGTGTGGGGGTTAACAGCCCCCCGCGGGTTCGAATCCCGCCCCTTCCGCCAGAGCCCACGGATTCATGTGGCTTTCAGGGCTACCGTCCGCCCCAACCCACCATCCGAACCACCAACCTGCAAACGCTTGGGTTTGAGCCGTCGGTCGCGCTCACGTGCAGGCTCTTGCTGCCAGCGGCGCGCCGCGCTCCAACTGCTGCATCGCCTGGTCGATCAAGCCGCCGGCGATCATCGCGTGCGCACACCGCAGCACCGTGGTCTTCATCGCCGCCGGGTGTCCGTATGCAGACGACACGCACCGTCAGCATCCCCGGCGTGTCCGCCATCAGCGGCCGAAAAGGACATCAGCCGCAAGGCTTGGCGGGAATGTAGCGACTGCTTGCAGTCCGATACCGATGGATGCCTTTGGCAACTTGACGCTGCGCGACGGCGGCCCGGAGACTGCCGGATCAAACAACCAGGGAGGTTTGCATGAAATTCAGAGTGCGTGGCGCCGTCGTGGCCCTGGTGGTGGCGTGCGCGGCGAGTTCGGCCGCCGCCTGGCCTCGGTATGGCGTGGTGCTGCTGGACCGTGCGGCCGATGCCGTCTCGGCCCAGGCGCTGGGCCTCAACGACACGGGGCTGGTGGTGGGCACCGAGTCCACCGGTGGCGGGGTCGACACCGACCGCGCCGTAGTCTGGGATGTGGCCCATGGCGGCCGGCGCGTGCTGGGCGAGCCGGGCGCCTGGGCGTTGGCGGTCAACGACGCCGGTATCGCGGTCGGCTTCGGCCGCCAGGCTGGACGCAGCACGCCGGTGGCCTGGCTGGCGGACGGCAGTGCACGCTGGTTCGAGCTGCCCAGCCGGCGCCAATCGCAGCCGCCCTACGCGCCGGCGATCAATGCCGCCGGCGTTGCGGTGGTGCAGGCCGCGATGGCCTGGCGCTGGGTGCCGGAGACGGCGGCCCAGACCGCGCTGCCCGACCTGCCGGGCGGCGGCCTGCTGCCGAAGAACTTCGTGCTCGCGATCAACGCGGTGGGTGACGCCGCCGGGGGCGGCACGGTCACCAGCGCGGGGCAGGCCCGGCGGCATGCTGCGATCTTTCGCGCCGACGGCAGCCTCGTCGACCTGGGTGTGCTGCCCGGCGATGCAACCAGTGTCGCCACTGCGATCAACGACCGCGGCGACGTGGTCGGTGAGAGTTCCGGCACCGGCGCCTACCGCAGCTTCCTGTGGAGTGCGGCGCAGGGCCTGGTCGACCTGAGTGCGCAGACCCCCTGCGGTGGCGACAAGACATTGCACACGCCGCTGGGCATCACCGAAGCGGGGGTCGTGCTGGGTGAGTGCCTGAGCCCGGAGGGCGTCGGATCCGCGGGGTACCTGCTGTGGCAGGCCGGCGAGCCGCTGGCGTTCCTGCGTGACCTGATCGACTACGACGGCCCGCCGGCCGATCTGGGCACGCTGATCCTGTTCGCGCTGAACGAGTCGGGCGCCATTGTCGGGTCGATCCGCACCGCCACCGGCAGCCACGCGGTGCTGCTGGTGCCGCGGGCGGATCCGGTGCGGCGCTAACCCGGAAAACGTGTCACGCGCTCCGGCCGCACCTTCGCCTGATGCGCACGAACTGCGCACCGCTCAGGCTGGTAGCCAGAAACCGGCGCGGCAGCGGCCCTGCGGCAATTCAGGCCCGGAAGGTGCTTCCCTCCGGACTCTCATGTTGTTGGGCTCCACGATCAGCAAGGGTTGTCGGGCCTTGCGGAGAAGATCGTAGGCAAGTACGGTCAGCAAGTCATTGCACGGGAGGAGCATGTCCCCCCTGCGGCCCACGAGAGGGCCGTTCAACTACCGGGCGTTCGTCCGTTCGCCCGATGGGAGCATGCAGACTTTCGAGGTGTATGAACGCGACACGCCTTTGCCCGGTCAAGTCCTCAGTTCTTGCTGCGGAACTCAGACAACTGCCATCAACGACGCGGGCTGGGTGCTCGGCACGTATTTGACCGGCGGCAAAGCGAACGGTTTCCTGCGTGATCCTGGCGGCGGCGTCGTCAAGTTCAAGGTTCCCAACATGCGTCAGATCGTCCCGGGGGCCATCAACGCCAGCAACGGTGTCTGGCGCGGATTCATACGACGGCCATAGCCTCGTGACGCCCTGCAAGTGATGGCCGAGACCGTCACCGGGATCCAGCTACAGGCCGCCGGACTGTCGTTCAACGACTTTCCGAGCGCCGCGCCGGGCGCCGGCTATGCCAACAGCTGGTCGTTCTCGGACGATCCAGGTGACAGCCGTGCCAGAGCCGCAGACGCTGGTCTTGTGGCTGGCCGGCATCTGCGCGCTTGCCGCCGTGCGCCGGCGCCACGACCGCGGCCTGCACTTCAGATCAGTTGGGTTGCCGCGTTCTCGCTGAGGCTGTAGACGCCTGGCTGACCTTGGCCGCTGATGAAATCGCGGCGATCTTCCCGGCGATCCTGGCGATCGTCGCGGCGGTCTTCGCGGCGGTCTTGCCTTCGGTCGACGCCTGCGCATCCGGACAGAACAACCAATGCAGCCGCGACGGCAGTGAGAGAGACAAAACGCGTGTTCATGAGACCTCCATCTGTTGGTGACCCAGTCTAAGCGTCACCGGCAGCGGCGCTTGTAGGCGGGCGCTGAATCGTCGGTAGGCGCGCTCCCACGCCGTCGAAGAGCGTGTTCCTAGAATGCGCCCACCATGAACAACCTGTTCGTCCACACCGCTCGACATCCGTCTGCCATCCTGTTCGTGGTGCAGGTCCTGGGCGTGCTGCTGTACCCCTTCATGGAAGAGGCGCGCAACGGCCACGTGGCGCTCAACATCTTCGGCATGCTGGTGCTGGGCCTGACGATGCGGATGGTCCGGCACACACCCGGGCTGACCTGGGTCAGCGTCTGCATTGCCGGGCCGGTGATCGTGCTGCTCGTCCTGCAGATGGCGCGCGATCTGCCGCAACTGCTGCCGTGGTCGGCGGCGCTGGAGGCACCACGCACTTGTTCGTGATGACCCAGGCGCTGCAGCCCGCGGCCTTCGCCGACCCGGGTGCCGCGCCGACCGGGCGCTCGTGGTCCGAGTTGAACCACCTGAGCTTCGCGTTGCTGTCGAGCACCGGCATGGGCAGCGTCGTGGCCATCTCGGCGCACGCGCGTGCGATCGCCAGCCTGGAGATGATGGTGGGCCTGATGTACCTGGCGGCCGTGGTGGCACGGCTCATCGGCTTCACCATGCGTCCCCGGGGTTGAACCGGGCGGCTACCTGCCGACCAGGTCGGCCACGACGAGAACGAGTTCCGCCACGTCGTACGGCTTGGCAAGGTGCGCCTGGTAGCCGGCGAGGAGCAGTTTCTTCCGGTCCTCTGCGCGGGCGAATGCGGTGAGCGCCAGCGCAGGAATTCGCTCGTTCCGGGCTTCGCCGGCGCGCAAAGCCCGCATGAACTGGTAGCCGTCCATCTTCGGCATGCCGACATCGCAGATGATGACGGCGGGCCGGTCCGACTGCAGCGCCACGAGGGCGTCCTCGGCGGTGCCGAAGCTCGTCACCTGCGCGCCCTGCTCCTCGAGCACCCATTGCAGGAGATCGCGTGCGTCGGCCTCGTCGTCGACGATGAAGGCGCGCACGCCGCCCAGCTTGGGCAAAACCACCGCGTCGCCAGGTGCCACCTGCGCCGTCGGGTGGATGCGCTGCCCATGTTCATCGTCCAGCTTCAGGATCGAGATCGGCAGGTCCACGAAGAACGTGGACCCCTTGCCCTCACCCTGGCTGGTCACCCGGATCGTGCCGCCGTGCAATTCCACCAGCTGCTTGGAAATCGCCAGCCCCAGACCCAGGCCGCCAAACACCCTCGTCGTCGAACTGTCTCGCTGCGAGAACCGGTCGAACACGTGGGGCAGGAAGTTCGCCGGAATGCCGATGCCGGTGTCGCTGACGCTCAGTTCGATGCGCGAGTTCACGCGCTGCAGCAGCACCTGGATCTGCCCTCCCCTGGGCGTGAACTTGATGGCGTTGACCAGCAGATTCCAAACCACCTGCTGCAGACGGGTGCTGTCTGCGCTGACCATGGCCTGGATCGGGTCCAGTACTGCCGTCAGCTGAATCTCCTTGGCGTCGGCCGCCGGCTTCGAAGAGTCGATGACAGTCTGCACAACGTCCAGCATCGATGTCTGTTGCAGGTCGAGCCGGATCTTGCCGGCCATGATCCGGTTCAGATCCAGCATGTCGTCGACGAGCTTGACCTGCGCCCTCGCGTTGCGGTCGATGACTTCGACTGCCCGCTTCAGTTCCTTGGGCGTCAGGGCCGCATCGGTCTTGAGCAGGACCTGCGTCCACCCCAGGATGGCGCTCAGCGGCGTTCTGAGCTCGTGCGAAAGCGTGGCCAGGAACTCGTCCTTGATGTGGGTGGCGCGTTGCGCCGCCATGCGGGCGCTGCGTTCGGCGTCCAATGCCTCTTGGTGCTGCTGGCTGGCGCGTTCGACCGCCTCGACCCGCCTGCGCTCGCTCAGGTCGCGGGTCAGCTTCGCGAAGCCGAGCAATCGGCCGCCATCGTCACGAAGCGCCGTGATCGTGACATGGGCCCACAGCCGGGTGCCGTCCTTGCGCACGCGCCAGCCTTCGTCGACAAAACTGCCCTTGTCGGCCGCAACCTGCAATTCGTGGTCGGGCCAGCCGCTCTCCTTCGCATCGGGCGGGTAGAAGACCGAAAAATGCCGGCCGATGATTTCCTCGGCGGCGTAGCCCTTGATCCGTTGTGCGCCGATGTTCCAGGTTGCCACCATGCCATTGGCGTCGAGCATGAAGATGGCGCGGTCGGTCACACCTTCAGCCAGCAGACGGAACCGTTCTTCGCTCCGGCGCAGGGCTTCTTCATGGCCGCGCCGTTGCGTGAGGTCGCGCGTCACCTTGGCGAATCCGACGAGCTGACCATCTTGCGGGTCGCGCAGCGCGGTGATCACGACGTTCGCCCAGAACAGCGAACCGTCCTTCCTGACGCGCCAGCCCTCGTCTTCGAAAGAGCCCTTGTCTGCCGCCACTTCGAGCTCGCGCTGGGGCAACCCCCGCGCCAGGGCTTGCGGCGGGTAGAAACGCGAAAAGTGCTGGCCGATGATCTCGTCCGCGCGGTAGCCCTTGAAACGCTCTGCGCCGGCGTTCCAGGTCAGCACCCGGCCCCCGGGGTCGAGCATGAAAATCGCATAGTCCCGGATGCTCTCGACCAGCAGACGAAAGCGCTCTTCGCTCTGCCGCAGAACCTCGGCGTCGTTGACGGAACGCGATGTTTCGCCCATGGAACACGCTATCACACGGGAGCACCGCGATGGCAGCGGTGCGCGGCGGCAGCCCCTGCCCGTTCGCGCGGCTTGACGAAGCACTCGACGCGCCTGCGGTGCAGGGTGCGGCGCCGCCGAACGACCCGGCATCAAGGCTTGGTGCCGCCCTTGTCCTGGTCCTTCGTCGAACTCTGGCCGCCCTTGTTGGCGCCTGCCTTGGCGGCCGAAGCGGCGTCGGCCTTCACGTCAGCACGCGACTTCTCCGACGGCATGCGCTCGGCCGGGGCCTTGCCTTGCCGCGGCGTGCTTTGTTCGCCGGCGGCGACACGGCCGGTCTTGCCCGCGTCCACGGCCTCGGCTTTCACCGCTGCACGGCTGGTTTCGGAGGGCGCCGGCTTTTCGCCCTTGACCTGGTTGGCCGTGCTCGCCTCACCCTTGGGTTGCGTCGCTGCGCTGGCGGCAGTTTCGGCTTTGACTGCTGCGCGTGTGGTCTGCGCCTGAACCGTGGACAACGCCAGCACCGACAAGGCCAGGCTCAAGGTCGCGGAGGAGATCAATGACATGGTGTTCACTTTCGCATGGAAGGGAATGGTGCCCGGACTGTCCCCCTGGCGGCGGCCGTGCTTTGCAGGCCATTACCGTGCGGTGCTGTAGGTGAAGCACCCGTCCTGAGGCCCGGGCCCGCGGCGCGCTGTCGGGTGGAACAACGGGCGGACTAACGGGCAGACTAACGGGTGGAAGAACGGCCGGGCGGGACCACGCCGTCCCAGGTGTCCGACGAGCGGGCTGCAGAAAAGCGTGAGCCCGGCTGCGCTAGGGGCGGCGGCGCGGACGCAGCACCATTGTGTCGCGGGCGCAGCCGGTCGAACGTCATTTGCAGGTCGCAGTCGACCGCCTCGAAGATGACGCGGTAGACCTGTCCGGTGGCCGCGGCGCTCATCAGGTTGAGCCCTGCAGCGGGGTACGTGCCTTGCAGAAACTCCCCCGGTGCGGGCAGCGCCTCCGGCGCGAAGGCAACGTGATGGCCGCCCAGACGGTCGAGCAAGGCCACACAACGCAGCTCTGCGTTGACGTCCAGCACCATGTACTCGGCCATGGGTGGGCAGCCTAGTCCCGCCGCGCCGAACGCTCCGTGCGCTGGCGCACAGAGCCAGGCCGCGCACGCTTCAGCGCGCGCGGCGCGCCGCCAGTGCGTCGGCGTAAAGCCCGAGGTAGGCGCGTGCCGGCGGCTCCCACGACAGCGGCTGCGCCATCGCCCGGCCCATCGCCGCCTGCCAGCCTGCGCCGTCGGCGCGGCGCAGCACGGCGCGCTGCACGGCCTGGGCAAAGGCCGCTGGCGTGGCGGCGTCGAAGACGAATCCGGTGCCGTCGGTGGCGGTGGCCGCGGCGCCGAGGTCGCTTACCGTGTCGGCCAGGCCGCCGACCCGGCGCACCACCGGCAGCGTGCCGTAGCGCAGCCCGTACATCTGCGTCAGCCCGCAGGGTTCGAAGCGCGACGGCACGGCAATCACGTCGGCCCCCGCCACCAGCCGGTGCGCGCGCGCTTCGTCATAGCCGATGTGCACATGCACGCGTCCCGGGTGCGCCTGCTGCGCCATGCGGAAGGCCGTCTCCAGTGCCGCCTCGCCGGTGCCCTGCACGGCGAACTGCACACCTTGTTTCAGCAGTTCGGGCAAGGCGGCGAGCACGAGGTCCAGGCCCTTCTGCGACGTCAACCGGCTCACCACCGTCAGCAGCAAGGCCTTGTCGTCGGGGTCGAGACCGAGTTCCTTCTGCAGCGCCAGCCGACAGTCGCGTTTGCCGGCCGGACGTTCGGCGTCGTAGCGCGCGGCGATGGCCGGGTCGGCGGCCGGGTTCCAGATGGCGCAGTCGATGCCGTTCAGGATGCCCGTGACCCGCCCTTCGCGGCCCCGGATCACACCGTCCAGGCCGCAGCCGAATTCGTGCGTCGCGACCTCGCGCGCGTAGGTCGGGCTCACGGTGGTGACGCGGTCGGCGAACATCAGCCCGGCCTTCATGAAACTGAGCTGGCCGTGGAATTCAAGTCCGGCCGGCGACATCAGCCTGGAGGCCAGCCCCAGCATGGCCCAGTCGTGCATCGGGAACAGGCCCTGGAACGCCAGGTTGTGCACCGTGAACACCGAGGCCGCGTTGGTCGGCGGGTGTTCGGCAATGAAGGCGCAGGCCATCGCGGCATGCCAGTCGTGGGCGTTGACGATGTCGGGCACCCATTGCGGGTCGGCATCTTCGGCCGCCAGGTGCGACGCCACCCAGCCGAGCAGCGCAAAACGCTGCAGGTTGTCGGGCCATTCTTCGCCCAGGCTGTCCTGGTAGGGGCCGCCGCCGCGGCGGTAGAGAAACGGCGCGTCGACCACGTAGACCGGCAGCTTGCTGCCCGGCATGCGCGCCAGCAGCAGCCGCACGCGCAGCGCACCGAAACAGGCGCCGATGTCGATGACGGTGCGTGCGCCCTGCACGGCATCCATCACCGGCGGCAGGCCGGGCAACAGCAGGCGCACGTCGGCGCCCTGCTCGGCCTGCGCCACCGGCAGCGCGGCCACCACGTCGGCCAGGCCGCCGGTTTTTACCAGCGGGAAAACCTCCGCGGCAACGTGCAAGACCTTCATTGCAGCTTGCGCAGCATGTCGCGCGTGACCAGGGTGATGCCCGATTCGGTGCGATAAAAACGTTCGGCATCGGCGACCGGGTCTTCGCCGATCACCATGCCGTCGGGGATGACGCAGTCGCGGTCCAGCACCACACGCGTCAGGCGCGCATGCCGGCCGACCTCGACGCCGGGCAGCAGCACGGCCCAGTTGACCGACGAATACGAGTGCACCCGCACCGTCGAAAACAGCACCGAGCGGAACACCGAGCCCGAGACGATGCAGCCGCCCGAGACCACCGATTCGATCGCCAGCCCACGCCGGTCGGCCTGGTTGTGCACGAACTTCGCCGGCGGCAGCTGTTGCTGGTAGGTCCAGATCGGCCAGTGCGTGTCGTACAGGTTCAGCTGCGGGTCGGTGGCGGTGAGGTCGATGTTGGCGTCCCAGTACGCGTCTATCGTGCCGACATCGCGCCAGTACGGGCCGGCACCGTTCTTGGTGCCGACGCAGCTCAGCTCGAACGGGTGCGCCACCGCCGTGCCGGCGCGCACCATCTTCGGAATGATGTCCTTGCCGAAGTCGTGGCTTGAGTTCGGGTCGGCCATGTCGTGCTCCAGCTCGCGGTAGAGATAACGCGCGTTGAAGATGTAGATGCCCATGCTGGCCAGCGCGCTCTGGGGCCGACCTGGCATCGGCGGCGGGTCGGCGGGTTTTTCGACAAAGTCGAGGATGTTGCGGTGGCTGTCGATCGCCATCACGCCGAAGGCCGTGGCCTCTTCGCGCGGCACCTCGATGCAGCCGACCGTGACCTCCTTGCCCAAAGCCACATGGTCGGCCAGCATCAGCGCGTAGTTCTGCTTGTAGATGTGGTCGCCGGCCAGCACCACCACGTAGTCGGCACGGTAGGCGGCCAGGATGTCCTGGTTCTGGTACACGGCGTCGGCCGTGCCGCGGTACCAGCTATCTTCGTCGACACGCTGCTGCGCCGGCAGCAGGTCGACGAACTCGTTCATCTCGGTCTTCAGAAAAGCCCAGCCGCGCTGCAGGTGGCGCAGCAGGCTGTGGCTCTTGTACTGCGTGATGACGCCGATGCGGCGGATGCCCGAGTTCATGCAGTTCGACAGCGCGAAGTCGACGATGCGGAACTTGCCGCCGAAGTAGACCGCCGGCTTGGCGCGGTTGTCGGTGAGGTTCTTCAGCCGGCTGCCACGGCCACCGGCAAGCACCAACGCCACGGCGCGGCGCGGCAGATCGAAGGACTGGGCTGGGTCGATCGGTTTCATCGTGTCTCCTGGTCTTGTTTCGACTTTGAAGCTGAGAAAGCTGCCGAGCATCTGCGTTCGCAGCAGAACGACATTGTCAGGCAGCAGCCCGCCATCGACATTGACGCCCGCACCGCCGATGCCGGACACTGCGTCGCGGCGGCACGCCGTATGCATGGCCCCAGGCTACCGTTGACTGACCGCACTGACATGACCTCATCTTCCCCCCCGTTGCTGCCATCGCTGGCGCCGCAACTCGACCACCATCTGCTGTCCACCGTGGGCGTGGCGCCGGCCACGGCCTCGCGTGCGGACATCATGCACGCGGTGGCCCAGGTGGCGCGCGAAGCATTGTCGCGCCGCTGGGTCAGCGGCGACGCAGCCGACCGGCAGCAGAAGGCACGGCGGGTCTACTACCTGTCGATGGAATTCCTGATCGGCCGCACCCTCGGCAACGCGCTGGCGGCGCTGAACCTGCAAGACGGCGCCGCGGCAGCCGCTGCCGAACACGCAACAAAGCTCGAAGACCTGGCAGCGGAAGAAAAAGACGCAGCGCTCGGCAACGGCGGCCTCGGCCGGCTGGCCGCGTGTTTCCTCGATTCCATGGCCACGGTGGGCCTGCCCTCGTTCGGCTACGGCATCCGCTACGAGTTCGGCATGTTTGCGCAAAGCATCCTGGGCGGGCGCCAGATCGAGCACCCCGACCCCTGGGTCGAAGACGGCACGCCGTGGGAGTTTCCGCGCAGCGGCCTGGCCTACCCGGTGCGTTTCGGCGGCTGGGTCGAACAGGCCGAAGGGCCGGCCGAGGCACCCGCCTGGCGCCATGCCGGCGAGGTGGCCGCCAAGGCCTACGACATGGTGGTGCCCGGCCACGGCACCGAACGTGTGAGCACGCTGCGGCTGTGGAAGGCGATGGCGCCGTCGCAGATCGACCTGCATGCCTTCAACAGCGGCGACTACGCCCGCGCCGCCGAGTACAAAAACGAGTTCGAGAACATCTCGTGGGTGCTGTACCCGAACGACAGCACACCGGCCGGCCGTGAACTGCGGCTGCGCCAGGAGTACTTCTTCACCAGCGCGTCCATCCAGGACATCGTGGCACGCCACCTGGCCGAACACGGCACGTTGGCGAACCTGGCCGAGAAGGTGGCGATCCACCTCAACGACACCCACCCCGCCATCGGCGTCGCCGAGTTGATGCGGCTGCTGGTCGACGAACAGCGCCTGCCCTGGGCCGAGGCCTGGGCGACGACTTGCCAAGTCTTCAGCTACACCAACCACACGCTGATGCCCGAGGCGCTGGAAACCTGGCCGGTGGCGCTGATGCAGCACGTGCTGCCGCGGCACCTGCAGATCATCTTCCGCATCAACCACGACTTCCTCGTCGACGCTGCCAAGGTGAAGCCGGGTGACGACGGTTTCCTGCGCCGCATGTCGCTCATCGACGAAGGCGGCGAACGCCGTGTGCGCATGGCCCATCTGGCCGTCGTGGGCAGCCACAAGGTCAACGGCGTCTCGGCGCTGCACTCCGACCTGCTGGTGAAGACGATCTTCGCCGACTTCGCGCAGCTCTGGCCCGGCCGTTTCACCAACATGACCAACGGCGTGACGCCGCGGCGCTGGCTGGCGCAGGCCAACCCGGGCTTGAGCGCGCTGATCGACAAGACAGTCGGCACGGGCTGGCGGCTGCATCTGGACGAACTGGCCGGGCTCAAATCGCATGCCGGCAATGCCGCATTCCGCGCCGAGTTCCTGGCCGTCAAACGCGCCAACAAGGCGCGGCTGGCGGCGCACATCCGCGCCGCCACCGGCATCGCGGTCGACCCCGACAGCCTGTTCGACGTGCAGGTCAAGCGCATCCACGAATACAAGCGCCAGCTGCTCAACGTGCTGCACGTGATCTCGCGCTACCAGGCGATGCTGACCACACCGGATGCAGACTGGGTGCCGCGCACGGTGATCTTCGCCGGCAAGGCGGCGTCGAGCTACCACATGGCGAAGAACATCATCCGGCTGATCCACGACGTGGGTAGCGTCATCAACCGCGATGCGCGGCTGAAGGGCCGGCTGAAGCTGGTGTTCGTGCCGAACTACGGCGTCTCGGTGGCCGAGATCATCATGCCCGGCGCCGACCTCTCGGAGCAGATCTCCACCGCCGGCACCGAGGCCTCGGGCACCGGCAACATGAAGCTGGCGATGAACGGTGCGCTCACCATCGGCACCGACGACGGCGCCAACATCGAGATCCGCCAGCAGGTCGGCGACGACAACATCTTCATCTTCGGCCTCAAGACCCCCGAGGTCGCGGCGCTGAAGAGCGGCGGCTACCAGCCGCTGCGCATCTACGAGCAGAACCTGAAGCTGAAAGCCGTGCTCGACGCCGTGGCCGGCGGCGCGTTTTCGCCCGAGGAGCCGGCGCGTTACCGCGGCCTCGTCGATTCGCTGCTGTGGGGCGGCGACCATTACCTGCTGCTCGCCGACTTTGACAGTTATCTCGCGACGCAGGCCCGTGTCGATGCGCTCTACCGCGACCGCGACGCCTGGGCCAGCAAGGCCATAGCCAACGTCGCCGGCATGGGGCTGTTTTCTTCGGACCGCACGATCCTGGAGTACGCCCGCGATGTCTGGGGCATCACGCCACAACGCTGATCGATGCTGAGCGACACCGACGTCGAACTGCTGCGCCAGGGCCGCCATGGCGACCCGTTCGGTGTGCTGGGGCCACACCGCGGCGGCGACGGCAGCCACTGGATCCACGCCTTCCTGCCGGGCGCCGCGAAGCTGCGCGCGCTGACACCCGGCGGCCGCTCGCTTGGCCAGTTCGAGTGCCGCCACGCCGACGGTGTGTTCGAACGCCAGGTCGCGCGCGGCGGCCCGTACCGGCTGCAAGCCACCTGGGCCGACGGCAGCACGGTGCTGTTCGACGACCCCTACCGCTTCGGCGCCGTGCTCGGCGAGATGGACGCCTGGCTGCTGGGCGAAGGCTCGCACCTGCGGCCCTACGAAGTGCTGGGTGCGACACCGCGCGAGATGGAAGGTGTCGCAGGCACCGCGTTCGCCGTCTGGGCACCGAATGCCAAGCGCGCCAGCGTCGTCGGCGACTTCAATCTCTGGGACGGCCGCCGCCACCCGATGCGGCTGCGCCGCGAATGCGGCGTCTGGGAGATCTTCCTGCCGGGCGTGCTGGCCGGCACCCGCTACAAGTTCGAACTGCTGGGGCCGCACGGCGATCTGTTGCCGCAGAAGGCCGACCCCTTTGCACGCCAGGCCGAGCTGCGCCCGGCCACGGCCAGCATCGTCGCCGCGATGCCGCCGGTGGCGCCGGCCTCGCCGGCACGGCAGCAGGCCAATGCACTCGACGCGCCGATGAGCATCTATGAAGTGCATCTGGCGAGCTGGCGGCGCAAACCCGAAGAAGGCAACCGCTGGCTGACCTGGGACGAACTCGCCGACACACTGGTGCCGTATGCCGAGGACATGGGTTTCACCCACCTGGAGCTGCTGCCGGTGAGCGAACACCCGTTCGACGGTTCCTGGGGTTACCAGACCCTCGGCCAATACGCGCCAACCGCGCGTTTCGGCGACGCGGCCGGCTTCCGCCGCTTCGTCGACCGCGCCCATGGCGCCGGCCTCGGTGTGCTGCTCGACTGGGTGCCGGCGCACTTTCCCAGCGACGCCTGGGGCCTGGCGCAGTTCGACGGCACGGCGCTGTACGAATACGCCGACCGCCGCGAAGGTTTCCACACCGACTGGAACACGCTGATCTACAACTTCGGCCGCACCGAAGTGCGCAACTTCCTCGTCGGCAGCGCGCTCTACTGGCTGGAGCGTTTCGATGTCGACGGCCTGCGTGTCGACGCCGTGGCATCGATGCTCTACCGCGACTACAGCCGCAAGGCAGGCGAGTGGATTCCCAACGTGCACGGCGGCCGCGAGAACCTGGAGGCCATCGCCTTCCTGAGGCGCACCAACGAAGTCATCGGCGGCGAACGCCCGCAGGCCGTGACGCTGGCCGAAGAGAGCACCGCGTTCCCGGCCGTCAGCCGTCCGGTCTACGCCGGCGGCCTGGGCTTCTTCTACAAGTGGAACATGGGCTGGATGCACGACACGCTGGCCTACATGGCACGCGACCCGGTGCACCGCGCCTACCACCACGGCGAGATGACCTTCGGCCTGGTCTACGCCTTCAACGAAAACTTCGTGCTGCCGCTGTCGCACGACGAGGTCGTGCACGGCAAGGGGTCGCTGCTGGGCAAGATGCCGGGCGACCGCTGGCAGCAATTCGCCAACCTGCGCGCCTACTACGGCTTCATGTTCGGCCACCCGGGCAAGAAGCTGCTCTTCATGGGCTGCGAGTTCGGCCAGGAACGTGAATGGAACCATGACACCAGCCTCGACTGGCACCTGCTGCAGCAGCCCGAGCACGAAGGCCTGCAGCGCCTGGTGCGCGACCTGAACCAGCTCTACCGCCACATGCCGGCGCTGTACACGCAAGATTTCAGCGGCGCCGGCTTCGAGTGGATCGACCACCAGGACGCCGGCCGCTGCCTGCTGAGCTTCGTGCGCCACGGCCGTGACGGCCAGCGCGTGCTGGTGCTGAGCAACTTCTCCCCTGTCGTGCACAACGGCCTGCGCCTGGGCGTGCCGGCGGCCGGCACCTGGCGCGAAAGGCTGAACACCGACTCGGCGTACTACGGCGGCAGCAACGTCGGCACGCCGATGGCCGCCGCGACCAGCCAGGCCGTGGCCAGCCATGGCCGCGCCGACTCCATCGTGATCACCGTGCCGCCGCTGGCGACGGTGTTCTACGAATGGACCGCCTGAACGGCATGCTGCAGGCCGGTCGCGCCTGGCCGCTGGGCGCGCGATGGGACGGCGCGGGCGTCAACTTCGCGGTGTTCTCGGCGCATGCGACGAACGTCGAGCTGTGCCTGTTCGACGCCGACGGCCACAGCGAAACCGCGCGCCTGCCGCTGCCGGCACAGACCGGCGATGTCTGGCACGGTTATCTGCCCGACGCCGCGCCGGGCCTGGTCTACGGCCTGCGCGCCCATGGCTCCTGGCGGCCTGAACGCGGCCAGCGCTTCAACCCGAACAAGCTGCTGCTCGACCCCTGGGCCCGCGAGATCGTCGGCCGCTTCAACTGGGACGACCCGCACTTCGGCGCCGACCCCGTGCACCCGCAGCACATGGACATGCGCGACAACGGCCGCATGGCGCTGAAGGCGCGTGTCGTGCACGACCAGTTTGACTGGCAGGGCGACCAACGCCCGCACACGCCGCTGTCGCGCAGCGTGATCTACGAAGTGCATGTGCGCGGCTTCACGAAGTGCATGGCCGCCGTGCCCGAGGCCGAGCGCGGCACCTACGCCGGGCTGGCGTCCGACGCGGCCATCGCACATCTGAAGACTCTCGGCGTCACGGCCGTGAGCCTGCTGCCGGTGCACCAGCACGTGGACGAACTGCATCTCGTGCGCATGGGGCTGGTGAACTACTGGGGCTACAACACCGTCGGCTTCTTCTGCCCCGAACCGCGCTACGCCGCCACGGCGCAGCCGCGCGACGAGTTCCGGCGCATGGTGCGGCGGCTGCACGCGGCAGGCATCGAGGTGCTGCTCGATGTCGTCTACAACCACACGGCCGAAGGCGACGAACGTGGGCCGACGATCGCCTGGCGCGGCCTCGACAACACCGCCTGCTACCGGCTGCAGGACGACCGCCGCCACTACGACAACATCACAGGCACCGGCAACGCGCTCGACCTGCGCCAGCCGCGCATGTTGCAGCTGGTGCTGGACAGCCTGCGCTACTGGGTCCTGGAGATGCACGTCGACGGCTTCCGCTTCGACCTGGCCCCGGTGCTCGGCCGCAACACCCACGGCTTCGACCGCGACGGCCCGTTTTTCCAGGCCCTGGCGCAAGACCCGGCGCTGGCCGGCGTGAAGCTGATCGCCGAGCCCTGGGACATCGGCCCCGGCGGCTACCAGCTCGGCAACTTCCCCAGCGGCTGGCTCGAATGGAACGACAAGTTCCGCGACGCCACACGTGCCTTCTGGCTCGGCGGCGACGGCACCCGCGGTGAATTCGCGCTGCGGCTGGCCGGCTCGTCCGATCTGTTCCAACTGCGCCGGCGGCCACCGGCCGAGTCGCTGAACTACGTCGTCTCGCACGACGGCTTCACGCTCGCCGACCTGCTGAGCTACGACATGCGCCACAACGAAGCGAATGGCGAGAACAACCGCGACGGCCATGGCCACAACCTCAGCTGGAACTGCGGCTGGGAGGGCCCGACCGGCGACCCCGAGGTGCTGGCGCTGCGCGCCCGGCTGCAGCGTGCGCTGCTGGCCACCGTGCTGCTGTCGCAAGGCACGCCGATGATCGCCGCCGGCGACGAACTCGGCCACAGCCAGCGCGGCAACAACAACCCCTATTGCCAGGACAACGAAATCACCTGGATCGACTGGGCGAACGCCGACCAGACGCTGATCGCCTTCACCGCCCATGTCATCCAGTTGCGCCAGCGCCTGCTGCCGCTGGGTGAACGCTGGTACACCGGCCTCGTCGACGTGCTTGGCCGCCACGACCTGACCTGGCTGCGCCGCACCGCCGAGCCGCTGTCGCCCGAAGAGTGGAACAACAGCACCTCGCGCATCCTCGGTGCGCTGATCGGCGCTCCCGGCCGCAGCCGCGCACCGCTGCTGCTGCTGGTCAACGGCCGCGACATGGACGCCGGTTTCAAGCTGCCGCCCGGCGACTGGCAGACCGAGCTCGACACCAGCCAGCCCGACGGCCGCAGCACCTGGCGCCGCCAGGGTGCGACCGAATTCATGCTGCCATCGCGCAGCGTCGTGCTGTTCAGCGACGCTTCGGTGCACTGAACACGAAGGACTCCTGCCATGCGATTCCCACGCGCCAGCGGTGTACTGCTGCACCCCACCTCCCTGCCCGGCCCGCATGGCGCGGGCGACTTCGGGCCCGATGCCTACCACTTCGTCGACTGGCTCGCCAGCGCCGGGCAGACGCTGTGGCAGATCCTGCCGCTGGGCGGCATCGGCCCGGGCAACTCGCCCTACATGAGCACCTCGGCCTTTGCCGGCAACCTGCTGCTCATCGACCTGGCCGAACTGCAGCAGCAAGGCTGGCTCAGCAGCGCCGAACTGGCGCCGACACCGGGCCTGGTGAGCACACGCGTGAACTTCAGCGCCGTCGTGCCCTACCGCATGGCCAGGCTCGAGAAGGCGGCCGCGGCCTTTGCCGCCCACGGCAGCACCGAACAACGTGCAGCGTTGGCGGCATTCAGCGCACAACATGCGAGCTGGCTCGACGACTACGCGCTGTTCATGGCCTTGTGCGAAGCCAATGACTGGCGCGAATGGTGCGACTGGGCGCCGGCATTGGCCGCGCGCGAGCCCGCAGCGCTGGCCGAGGCAGCCGCGGCGCACAGCGAACGGGTGGCCTTCTGGCGCTTCGGCCAATGGTCGTTCTTCCGACAATGGGCGAGGTTGCGCGCCCATGCCAACGCCAAGGGGGTGCAGATCGTCGGCGACGCGCCGATCTTCATCGCCCACCAGAGCGCCGAGGTCTGGGCCCACCAGCACTTGTTCGAACTCGGCAGCGACGGCCGGCCCACCGTGGTGGCCGGCGTGCCGCCCGATTTCTTCAGCGCCACCGGCCAGCGCTGGGGCAACCCGCTGTACCGCTGGAGCGAACACGCCAAGGACGGCTACGCCTGGTGGGTGGAACGCGTGCGGCGCATCTTCGAGCTGGTGGACATCGTGCGCATCGACCATTTCCGCGGCTTCGCCAGCTACTGGGAAATCCCCGCCAGCGAAGCCACGGCGATGAACGGGCGCTGGCTGCCGGGCCCCGACGAAGCGCTGTTCAACGCGATCGCGAAAGCGCTGGGGCCGCTGCCCATCATTGCCGAAGACCTGGGGCTGGTCACGCCCGACGTCGAGGTGCTGCGCAAGAAGTTCAGCTTCCCTGGCATGCGCATCCTGGAGTTTGCGTTTGCCGGCGATGCCTCGGACCGTTTCCTGCCGCACCACCACGAGCCCGATACCGTGGTCTACACCGGCACCCACGACAACGACACCGTCGCCGGCTGGTGGGCCACGGCCAATGACCACGAACGCCACTTCGCACGCGGCTACCTGGCCACCGACGGCCACGACATGCCCTGGGCGATGATCCGCGCCGCCTGCATGAGCGTCGCCGACACGGCCGTGCACCCGATGCAGGACGTGTTGTGCCTGCCCGGCAACTGCCGCATGAACTTCCCCGGCAAGGCCGAGGGCTACTGGGAGTGGCGCTTCCAGTGGAGCCAGGTCCAGCCCTGGCACGCACAACGGCTGGCCGAGATGTGCCGGCTCTACGGCCGCAAATGAAAGAAGGCGCCACGAGGCGCCTTCTTGAGGTCAAGGTCTTGCACGGATTCGGCTACGCCGGTCCGTAGCAAGCGCCCCCTCGGGGGGCAGCGACCAACGGGAGCGTGGGGGTCAACGAACGACGGCGATCTGGTCGCGCTTGCCACCCTTGTAGGTGTACAGCGTCAGCGCGCCGTTCTTGATGTCGCCCTTGGTGTCGAAACCGATCGTGCCGGTCACGCCCTTGTAGCCTTCGGTCTTGGCCAGCACCGGCAGGTACTTGGCCGGCTCGGCGGAGCCGGCCTTGACCATCGCGGCGACCATCACGTTGACCGAGTCGTAGACGTACGGCGCGTAGACCTTCACGTCGTCGTTGAACTTCTTCTTGTAGGCGGCGTAGAACTCGTCCATCGACTTCTTGGCCGTGCCTTCGACACCACCGGCTTCGGCGCAGACGACCTGGCCGTCAGCCATGGTGCCGGCGGCCAGCTTCGGCAGTTCGCTCGAGCAGATGCCGTCGCCGCCCATGAATTTGGCTTCGATGCCGAGCTGCTTCATCTGGCGCATCATCGGGCCGGCCACGGCGTCCATGCCGCCGAAGAAGACGATGTCCGGCTTCTTCGCCTTCAAGCTGGTCAGGATGGCGGTGAAGTCGGTGGCCTTGTCGTTGGTGAATTCACGACCGACGGTCTTGCCGCCCGAGGCCTTCACGCCCTTTTCGAACTCGTCGGCAACACCCTGGCCGTAGGCCGTGCGGTCGTCGATGACGGCGATGCTCTTGCCCTTGAGTTCCTTCACGGCGTACTTGCCGAGCGTGCCACCCAGGTGCACGTCGTCGGCCACCACGCGGAAGGTGGTCTTGTAGCCCTGGCGGGTGTACTTCGGGTTCGTTGCCGACGGGCTGATCTGCGGAATGCCGGCGTCGCTGTAGATCTTCGATGCCGGGATCGAGGTGCCCGAGTTCAGGTGGCCGACCACGCCGTTGACCTTGCTGTCGACCAGCTTCTGCGCCGCGGCCGTGCCTTGTTTCGGATCGCCGGCGTCGTCTTCGGCCAGCAGTTCGAACTTGGCCTTCTTGCCGCCGATGGTCACGCCCTTGGCGTTGAGTTCTTCAATGGCCATGCGGGCGCCATTTTCGTTGTCCTTGCCCAGGTGGGCGATGGCACCGCTGGTCGGGGCAACGTGACCGATCTTGACGACCAGGTCTTGCGCGTAGACCGAGCCGGCCAGCAGGGCGGCGGCAGCGCCAACGATCACATTCAGCTTGAATTGCATGCTGGAAACCTCCGGTTATGTTGTCGTTCAGACAAACGGAAAGATAGGAAAGCGCGAGACGATACCCCAAAACATGCCCTCGACCACCGGGGGGAAGCCAGCGAAACGGCTGGGGCGCGTACTCAACGCAACAAGCGGGCCCGGGGACTACAGGGTTGCCGCGAAGGCTTCAATCGCGCGCTGCTGCGGCGTGGTGCGTGATGGCCAGGCCACGTGCCTTGTAGGTGCGCCAGCGCTGGCGGCCGGCCTGTTCGTCGTCGGGTTCGGCGCCGACGATTTCGATCACGCGCGTGAACGGCGCCAGGTCGTCGGGGGCCTCGGCGCCCAGGTTCACCAGCACGTCGGGTGCCCCGGCCGGCGCCCTGCCGTCGGTCAGCCAGATCGGCGTGCGTGCGGCCAACGCCGCGGCTGGTGTGCCGCTGGTGCGCAGGTGGGGCACGAAGTCGCGTTCATCGAAGACCCAGAGTTCGCGGTCGAGCTGGCCCAGCAACTCGGCGGGTGCCGTCACCAGCACCCGCGAGCCCTTGCGGTAGGCCTTGCGCAGCAGCCGGCAGGTGAAGCCGAGTTTGTCGGCAACGCCGGTGTGGAACTCGACTTCGGCGATCACCGCAAGGTCACTTCGCCTGCGACAACACGTAGTGCGTGAGCAGCGGCACCGGCCGCCCGGTGGCGCCCTTGGCCGCGCCCGACTTCCAGGCGGTGCCGGCGATGTCCAGGTGCGCCCAGCGCAGCTTGGCGGTGAAACGCTGCAGGAACTTGGCCGCGGTGATGGCGCCACCGGCACGGCCGCCGACGTTGCCCATGTCGGCGAAGCTGCTCTTCAGCGCTTCGTCGTAGTCTTCGTCCAGCGGCAGGCGCCAGGCCAGGTCGGCCGAGGCCTCGCCGGCGGCCAGCAACTCGGCGGCAAGGCCGTCGTCGCTGCTGAACAGGCCCGAACGCACACCGCCGAGCGCAATGACGCAGGCGCCGGTGAGCGTGGCGATGTCGACCACGGCCGCCGGCTTGAAACGTTCGGCATAGGTCAGCGCATCACACAGGATGAGCCGGCCTTCGGCGTCGGTGTTGAGGATTTCGATCGTCTGGCCCGACAGGCTGGTGACGACGTCGCCGGGTTTGATGGCCGTGCCGCTGGGCATGTTCTCGCAGGCCGGGATGATGCCGATCAGGTTGATCTTCGGCTTCAGTTCGGCCACCGCGCGCAGCGTGCCCAGCACGCTGGCGGCGCCACCCATGTCGAACTTCATCTCGTCCATCTCGCCGGCGGGCTTGATGCTGATGCCGCCGGTGTCGAAGGTGATGCCCTTGCCGACCAGCACCAGCGGCGCCGCGGTTTTGGCGCCGCCGTTGTAGCGCGCGACGATGAACTTCAGCGGCTCGGCCGAACCCTGCGCGACGGCGAGGAACGAGCCCATGCCGAGTTTTTCGCAGTCCTTGCGGTCGAGAATCTCGACCTTCAGGCCATGGTCCTTGCCGAGTTTCTTCGCCGTGTCGGCCAGGTAGCTGGGTGTGCAGTGGTTGCCCGGACGGTTGGCGCATTCACGCGCCAGTTCGACGCCGGCGGCGATGGCCTCGCCGGTGCGCAGGCCGGCGCTGACGGCCGCGTTCTGCTCCTTGCTGCAGACCAAGCTGAAGCTCGCCAGCTTGGCCGCGGGCGGCGCACTCGGCTTGGTGGCGCGGTAGACGTAGAGCGCGTCGCAGGCCGCGGTGACGAGCGCTTCGCCATGGGCGCTGCCGAGTTCACTGCCACCCACCAGGGCCACGACGACACGGCGGGCACCGCCGCCTTTGAGAGCGCCCACACCGGCGGCCACCGCTTTGCGGAAAGCCTTCGCCGTGCCGTCGCCGGCAGCGGCAAACACGACGCGCGAAGCCTTCACGCCATCGACGCCGTGCACGTACAGGGTGCTGCCGGCCTTGAACGCGAAGTCGCCGCCATCGACGGCGGCGGTCAGCACAGCGGCCAGCGGCTTGTCCAGATCCGCAGGCACGGCAGGGCCCGCGACCACGAGCAGCAAGGCATCGGCCGTCACCGCGCCCAAGCCCGCAGCAGCGGCGACTTGCGTCTTGAAGTCCATAATTCTGTTCAATCTCTCAAAAGCGCGGATGTTATTCGATTCAACTGTGCGTCGTGAACTGGCGCGGAGCTTCGGCGCGACCCTCGTGGTCATCCTCACCATCGTGTTGACGATGATGCTGATCCGCACCATCGGCCAGGCCGCCGGCGGCGCCGTGGCGCCACAGGACGTGGTGCTGTTGCTGGGCTACCTGTCGCTGGGCTACCTGCCGATGATCCTGGCCTTGTCGCTGTTCGTCGCCATCGTCGTGACGCTGGGACGCATGTACCGCGACAGCGAAATGGCGGTCTGGTTCGCCAGCGGCGTCGGCCTGGCGCGCTTCGTGCGGCCGGTGCTGCGCACCAGCTGGCCGGTGCTGCTGGTGGTGGCGCTGCTGCTGTTTTTCGTCTGGCCCTGGGGCAACCGCAACAGCCTTGATCTGCGCGACCGCTACGCCCAGCGCTCGGACCTGTCGCGCGTGACACCGGGTGTCTTCCAGACCTCCAGCGACGGCCACCGTGTCTTCTTCATCGAACGCGACAGCGCCGACGGCGTCAACGCGCGCAATGTCTTCATCCTCGCGCAGCAGGAGCACAGCGAGTCGGTGACTTCGGCGCGCAGCGGTCGCCTTGAACGTGACGACAACGGCGACAGCTTCCTCGTGCTCGAACGCGGCCAGCGCAACGACGCCGACCTGACGAGCGGCGAGAAGACGCTGTCCCGCTTCGAGACCTACCGCGTGCTCGCCGACGACCGCCGGGTGCGTGATGTCGAGTCGCGGCCACCGAAGGCGCTGCGCACGATCGAGCTGGTCGAGAAGCCGACAGCGCGCAACCTGGGCGAACTGGTCTGGCGCTTCGGCCTGCTCTTCGGCGCCGCCAACCTGCTGCTGCTGGGCATCGGTCTGGCATCGACGAACCCGCGCCGCGCCAGCAACTGGAACCTGCTGTTTGCGCTGCTCGGCTTCGTCGTCTACTACAACCTGATCAATCTCTCGCAGGCCTGGGTGGGCAGCGGCCGCTTCGGCCTGGGCACCGCGCTGGCCGGCCTGCACGGCACGGCCTTCGTGCTGGCTTTGGGCATGCTGTGGTGGCGCGACCATGCCGCTGTGGTGCGGCTGCTGCCGCGGCGCACACGGGGGGCTGCGATTTGAGAACCGTGCGCCGGCTGCTCTACCGCGACATCGTCTCGTCGGTGTTTTTCGTCGTGCTGGCCTTCCTGTCGCTGTTCTACTTCATCGACTTCGTCGACGAGCTCGACGACATCGGTCGCCGCGGCCGCACCGTCGGCATCGCCGTGCTGGCGGCGGCCTACGAACTGCCGGGGCACTTCTACGAGCTGTTCCCGATCGCCGTGCTCATCGGCACGATTTATTCGCTCGCGCGCATGGCGCAGTCCAGCGAGTTCACCATCCTGCGCACCGGCGGCCTCGGGCCCGGGCGCGCTTTGGGTCTGCTGGCCTTGCTGGGGGTGGTGTTCGGCGCCATCACCTTCACCGTCGGCGACTACATCGCGCCGCTCAGCGAACGCCAGGGTGTGCAGCTGAAAGCACGTTTTTCAGGCGGGCTGAAGATCGGCGGCGCAGGTGCCTGGCTGAAGGAAAAACGCAGCACACCCGAAGGTGAACGCAGTTATTCGATCAACCTGCAAGGCACCCGCGCCAACGGTGCGCTCGAAGGCATCCGCATCTTCGAGTTCGACGCCGATGGCCGCCTCGTGCAGCGCATCGCCGCGCCGCAGGGCCGGGTTGACGCCGACGGTGTCTGGACCCTCGACGAGGCCGCGGTCACACGCTGGCCCGTCGCACGCCAGATCGGCGAGCCGCTGGTGCATGAAGAACACCAGCGCCAGCTGCGCTGGTCCAGCTCGTTGACGCCTGCGGTGGTGGCCGCTGCCGTGCTGCCGGTGGCGACGATGACGACCGCCGAACTCTGGCGCTACAGCGCGCACCTGAGCGACCAGGCGCAGGCGGCGCAGAACCACCAGATCCGCTTCTGGAAAAAGGCGCTGTACCCGCTGGCCTGCCTGGTGATGGTGGCGCTGGCGCTGCCGTTTGCCTACCTGCAGGCACGGGGCGGCGGCGTCAGCCTGAAGGTGTTCGGCGGCATCCTGCTGGGCATCAGTTTTGTGCTGCTGAACAACCTCGCCGGCCACATCGGGCTGCTGCGCTCGTGGACACCCTGGATCGTGGCTGCGACGCCCAGCCTCATCTACTTGCTGCTATCGCTGGCGGCTTTCACCTGGCTCGTGCGTTTCCGATGAACTGCCCATGACACAAGGCTTGATCCTCTTCGCCCATGGCGCCCGCGACCCGCGCTGGGCGCAGCCGTTCGAGGCCGTGGCCGAACGTGTGCGGCTGCAGCGGCCTGCGGCGGCCGTGCGGTTGGCGTATCTGGAGCTGATGGCACCCGACCTGCCCACGGCCGGCGCCGAGCTGGCTGCCGCGGGCTGCACGCAGATATCGATCCTGCCGCTGTTCCTGGGCACCGGCGGCCACGTACGGCGCGACCTGCCACTGCTGGTGGACAGCCTGCGCGCCGCACACCCCGCCGTCGGCTTCACGCTGCACCCGCCTGCCGGCGAAGCCGACATCGTGATCGACGCGCTCGCCACCGCGGCAACACAGGCCATCGCATGAACCTGCACCAGTTCCGCTTCGTCCAGGAGGCCGTGCGCCGCAACCTCAACCTCACCGAGACGGCGAAGGCGCTGTTCACGTCGCAGCCCGGCATCAGCAAGGCGATTCTCGAACTCGAAGAAGAGCTCGGTGTCGACATCTTCGCCCGCCATGGCAAACGCCTGCGGCGTGTGACGGAGCCGGGGCAGGAAGTGCTGAAGGCGATCGAGATCATCATGCGCGAGGTCGCGAACCTGAAGCGCATCGGCGAACAGTTCTCGAAGCAGGACGCCGGCACGCTGGGCATCGCCACCACCCACACCCAGGCGCGCTATTTCCTGCCCGGGCCGGTGGCGGCGCTGCGCAAGAAGTTCCCGAAGGTGCAGGTCGTGCTGCACCAGGGCATGCCGGAGCAGGTGGCGCGCATGCTGCTGGACGACGTGGCCGAGATCGGCATCGCCACCGAGTCGCTGGCCGCCTACGACGAACTGGTCACCCTGCCCTGCTACGACTGGCAGCACGTGATGGTGGTGCCGGCCGACCACCCGCTCGCGGCAGTGGAGCGGCCGACACTGGAGCAGCTGGCGGCAGAGCCCTTGGTGCTGTACCACGCCACGGTGACCGGCCGCACCCGCATCGACCAGGCCTTCGCGCGGGTGCGGCTGAAGCTCAACGTGGCGCTGGAAGCGATCGACTCCGACGTCATCAAGACCTACGTCAAGCTGGGCATGGGTGTGGGCATCGTCGCCGAGACCGCGGTGCGCGACGACCCGCCGGGCGGCGAACTCGTCTCGCGGCCGCTGGGCCACCTGTTCGGCACCAACGTCACGCGTGTCGCGTTCAAGCGCGGTGCGTACCTGCGCCATTTCGTCTACGCTTTCGCCGAACAACTGTCCGACCGCCTGAGCCCGGCGCTGATCCAGCGTGCGATGGCCGGCGCCGGCACCGACTACGACATGTGATGAACGCACCCTACACGCCCACCCTGCCGAGCCGCCTGCCCAACGTCGGCACCACGATCTTCACCGTGATGTCGGCGCTGGCCACCGAACACAGCGCCGTCAATCTGGGCCAGGGCTTCCCCGATTTCAACTGCGACCCGGCGCTGCTCGACGTCGTCACCGCGGCGATGCACGAAGGCCTGAACCAGTACCCGCCGATGGCCGGTGTGCCGGCGCTGCGCGAAGCCGTGGCGGCGAAGATCGCCAAGCTCTACGGTCGCCACTACGACGCCGGCAGCGAGATCACCATCACCGCCGGCGCCACCCAGGCCATCCTGACGGCAGTGTTGTGCTGTGTGCATCCGGGCGACGAAGTCATCGTGCTCGAACCCTGCTACGACAGCTACGCGCCGAACATCGAACTCGCCGGCGGCACCGTGGTGCGTGTGCCGCTGACACCGGGCACGTTCCGCCCCGACTTCATGAAGATCGCTGCGGCGATGTCGGCGAAGACCCGCGCCATCATCGTCAACAGCCCGCACAACCCCAGCGCCACCGTCTGGACCGCGGCCGAGATGGCGCAGCTGGACACGCTGCTCGCCGGCACCGAAGTGCTGCTGATCAGCGACGAGGTCTACGAACACATGGTGTACGACGGCGCGCCGCACACCAGCGCCTCGTCGCTGCCCGGCCTGGCGGCACGTGCGTTCGTGGTCTCGAGCTTCGGCAAGACCTACCACGTCACCGGCTGGAAGGTGGGCACCGTGGCAGCGCCCGCGGCGCTGACGGCAGAGTTCCGCAAGGTGCACCAGTTCAACGTCTTCACCGTCAACACGCCGGTGCAGCATGGTTTCGCGCGCTTCATGGCCGACCCCGCGCCCTACCTGACGCTGCCGGCCTTCTACCAGCGCAAACGCGACCTCTTCCGCGACGGCCTGGCGAAGACCAGGCTGCGTGCGCTGCCCAGCGAAGGCACGTATTTCCAGACCGTCGACTACAGCGCGGTGAGCGCGCTGCCCGAGGGCGAGTTCTGCCAGTGGCTGACGCGCGAGATCGGCGTCGCGGCGATCCCGCTGTCGGCGTTCTACGAAGGCGGCTTCGAACAAGGCATCGCCAGGCTGTGCTTCGCGAAGAAGGACGAGACGCTGCAAACGGCGCTGCAGCGGCTGGCCAGAATCTAACGCCGCCGGGGCGGCGGCGCGTCGATCACCGACGGCGCTTCCGGCTGCGTCAGATCCAGGTCGATCGGGGCCGTGGGCCTGTCGCCGCCGCCGAGCGAATCGAACACCGAGTCGCGCTCCATGCCGAAATACGGATGCGGCGATGTCGAGCTGAACTCGCCGCCGTCGGCCAGCGGCAGCAGCAGGTCGACGTTGCCGGAGTCGGCGGCCTCGCGGTCCAGCAGGTCGCGCGCCAGCGAATACAGGAACAGCACTTCGCGGTAGGCCGGCAGCTCGAACAGGTCGCCGCGGCTCTTGCGGAAGAGCAACGCTTCCAGTTCGGCCATCGCGTCCAGCGGCCGCGGCCACACCTGTTGCAGGCGCGGCAGCACACCGGCGTAGTTCTCCAGTGTGCGGCCCTGCTGCAGGTCGCTGTCCCAGTCGGGCGCGTAGGCGTTGAAGCGGTGGTTGAAGCGGGTGCGTGTGCGTTCGTAGGCGTCGCGCGCGCCGCGCCGGCGGTAGATCTCCAGCAGCTTCAGATACGGCAGCGGGCTACCGCCGCCGGTGTTGCGCAAGTGGTCCACCAGCAGGTCGACGGCAGCGTCTTCCTGGCCGAGCACGATGAAAAATTCGGCCTGCTGTTCGAGGTCGAGCAGTTCCTCGATCGAGACATCACGCGGCGAGCCGTCGTCCACCGCGGCCTGCGGCGGCAGCACCTGGGTGCGTTCCGTCGCGGTCTCGGGCACGAAGGCCGACGCCATCGGCAGCGGCGCCGACGTGGGCAACGGCGGTGCCAGCTGCGCGCCCTGCGGCACCGTCACCGGCGCCATGATCTCCGACGTGACCAGCGGCAGCTGCGAGGTCGGCGCGTGTGGTCGTGCCGCTTCGGCCTCGGCCGCGGCGCGGCGCCAGATGGCCTGGCGCTCGTTCTGCATCTGGCGCAGCCGCCACAACAGCCAGCCTGCCAGGCCGGCCAGCGCCAACAGGGCCACCAGCAAGGGCACGAGCCAGCGGCTGGCCCCTTCGGCGTCGTTGAGGCGTGAACGCATCTGCGCCACGAGGTCGCGGTTGACTGTGGACTCGGCTCGCAGCTGGTTCACCGAACGTTCCAGCGTCGCGACACGGTCTTCGGCCTGCGACGCGGCCGAGGCGGCAGCGCGCGCCGCGCTGGCCGCCTGCGCCACGGCTTCCAGGGCGTCGGCCACGGCGCTGGCGGCCGGGCCGGCGGCCTCGGCGCGCGATGGCGGCTCCACCGCGTCCAGCCGCAGCCGCGCCAGCGGGGCGGCCGCCGCTGGCGGCGTGGCGGGTTTGGCGGCAGGGGCTGGCGGCTTGGGCGGATTCCGTGGCTTCTTCGGCGCCGGCGGCCGCGGCGCGGCCTTGCTGGGTTCGGCGCGGCGCGGTGGCTGCTGGGTGGCAGGCGCAGGTTCGACGTTTGCAGGGGCCGCCTGCGCCAGCAGTGGGGCTGTTGCTTCGGCAGGCACGGGTGTGGCGGGTGCCACGGCCGCCACGGCGGGCGGCGTCAGCGCCGGCGGGTCGGCCAGCAGGACAAAACGGCGCGACATGCGCGCCGGGCAGCCGATGGCCAAGGTGACGACGACCACCGGTTCGTCGACCGTCACCGCACTGCGCACATGCATCACCAGCGCTTCGGGGTTGCTGGCGTCGACCTGCACCCGCACCGACGGCGCCGGCAGCCGGCGGTCGCCGATGCTGACTTCCGAGGTCACACACTCGGCTGCGACGCTGTCCCCCGGGTCCAGCCGCAACGTGGCGCTGAAGTCCAGCGGATGGCCCAGAACAGCCGATTGCTGCGCGCGCGCCCAGCCGATGGCCCACACGCCCTGGACCGCGCCAAACAAGGCCAGTCCGGTCAACAACGACGGCAGGAGCCGCTTCTTCTGCATGCAGGGGTGGTGGGTAGCGGGCGACTGAAATTCACTCTATCACGAAGGGTTACAGATTCAGACCCCACCGCGCAGCGGCCGTGCCAAGCGCCACAGCCCGCTTGCAAGGGGCCACGAACATCGGCGAGAAGTCACGCCACCCCGTCAGGTGTCGTAACCGGGGTTGCTGCGCTGCAGCCGGCGCAGCAACCCGGGCCAAGTCAGCGACGCGCCCTGGCCACGTGTGACCACCGCGGCCTGCTGCCGCGCCGTGGCGACGATCTCGGGGTGCACTGCAATCAGCTCGCCACCGCCGGCCTGCGCCCGCACCTGGATTGTGCAGACAGTCTCGAACAAGTACATCGCCTGGAAGGCATCGGCCACCGTGCGGCCCACCGTCAGCAGGCCATGGTTGCGCAGCATCAGGAAGTTGTTGCTGCCGAGGTCGCGCACCAGGCGCGGCTTTTCGTCGTCGCGCAGCGCCACACCTTCGTAGTCGTGGTAGCCCAGGCTCGACAACACGAAGATCGACTGCTGCGACAGCGGCAGCACGCCGCCCTTCTGCGCCGACACCGCAATGCCGTTGAGCGAATGCACATGCAGCACGCAACCCGCGTCTTCGCGCGCGCCGTGCACGGCGCTGTGGATCACAAAGCCCGCGGGGTTGACGTCGAACGGCGTCTCGTCGACCTTGTTGCCGGCCGCGTCCACCTTCACCAGGCTCGACGCGGTGATCTCCTCGAACATGAAGCCGTAGGGGTTGATGAGGAAGTGGTGTTCCGGCCCCGGCACGCGCGCGCTGATGTGCGTGAAGACGAGGTCGTCCCAGTGGAACAGCGCCACCAGCCGGTAGGCTGCGGCGAGGTCGCAGCGCTGCTGCCATTCTTCCGGGCTGCAGCGGCCTTGATGCGGGGTGATGGTGGGCAGGGATGCCGACATGGTGGTGCCTTGTGAGGACGATGGACAATGCAATGGTTGGCGCCTGTCGCGTCAGAGACAAGCCATGAATACCCCGGTTCTTACAATCGACGAGCGACACAACATCGAGTCCGGCGCGTGGTTCGCCAAGTTGTCCCTGCCGCTGCGCAATGCGATCCTTTCCCGCGCCATCGTTCGTCGCCATGCCGACGCCGTACCCCTGGCGTCGCGCGGCGGCCAGGCCGAAGAATGGTGCGGTGTTGCACGCGGTGCAGTGCGCGTCAGCTCGGTCAGCCTGGGCGGCAAGCAGGTCACGCTGACCTATGCCGAGCCGGGCGTCTGGTTCGGCGACATCGCGCTGTTCGACGGCCTGCCACGCACACACGACGCCGACACCCACGGCGAGACGACGTTGCTGGTGGTGCGCAAGCCCGACTTCAAGGAATTGCTGGCCCAGCACGTGGAGCTGTACGACGCGCTGCTGCGGCTGAACTGCCGCCGCCTGCGGCTGATGTTCAACCAGTTCGAAGACCTCAACACGCGGCCGCTGCAGGCGCGGCTGGCCAAGCAGCTGCTGCTGCTGGCCAAGAGCTACGGCATCGCACAAGGCGAAGAAATCCGCATCGGCCTGCAGCTGGCGCAAGAAGACCTGGCGCAGCTGCTCGGTGCGTCGCGCCAGCGTGTCAACCAGGAACTGAAGGGCTTCGAACGCGAAGGTGCCGTGCGCGTGGAACCGACGCGGCTGGTGGTGCTGTCACGAGAAAAACTGCTGGTCATCGCCGACCGCTAGGAGACACTGAGAATGGACCAGTACACCGGCACCCGGCCTGTCGCCGAAAGCCATGCCTTCGACACCGCGGCACTTGAAGCCTGCCTGCAGGCGCAGTTGCCGGGCTTCCGGGCCCCACTGACGGTGGAGCAGTTCAAAGGCGGGCAGTCGAACCCGACCTACAAGCTCGTCACGCCCACCAAGGCCTACGTGATGCGCAGCAAGCCCGGGCCGGCGGCCAAGCTGCTGCCTTCGGCGCATGCCATCGAACGCGAGTTCCGCGTCATGAAGGCGCTGGCCGGCAGCGGCGTGCCGGTGGCGCAGATGCACCTGCTGTGCGAAGACGAATCCGTGATCGGCCGCGCCTTCTACGTCATGGAGTTCATGGACGGCCGGGTGCTCTGGGACCAGTCGCTGCCCGGCCTGGCCAACAGCGAACGCGCTGCCGTCTACGACGAGATGAACCGCGTCATCGCCGCGTTGCACAACGTCGATGTCGCGGCCGCGGGCCTGGCCGACTACGGCAAACCCGGCAACTACTTCGAGCGCCAGATCGGCCGCTGGAGCAAGCAGTTCCTGGCCTCCGTCACCGAGCCGATCGACGAAATGCACAAGCTGATCGACTGGCTGCCGGCGCACCTGCCGGCCACCGCGCTCGACAACAGCCAGGTCTCGGTCGTGCATGGCGACTACCGGCTCGACAACTTCGTGTTCGACAAGAACGAAGCGCGCATCGTCGCCGTGCTCGACTGGGAGCTGTCGACGCTGGGCCACCCGCTCGCCGACTTCAGCTACCACTGCATGGCCTGGCACATCCCGCCGGGCACCTTCCGCGGCATCGGCGGGCTCGACCACGTGGCACTCGGCATCCCGTCCGAGGCCGACTACGTGCGCACCTACTGCGAACGCACCGGCCGCGCCGACCCGCAGGCGCTGATGGCCGACTGGAACTTCTACCTCGCCTACAACCTGTTCCGGCTGGCGTCGATCACACAAGGCATTGCCAAGCGTGTCGTCGACGGCATCGCCAGCAGTGCGCAGGCCAAGGCCACCGGCGCATCGACGCGCCCGCTCGCCGAGATGGCCTGGAAGTTCGCCCAGGCCTCGCACTGACAGCGCTTCAAGGAGACAGCATGGACTTCGGCTACTCGGAAAAAACGCAAGGCCTGCGCGACCGCGTCGGCGCCTTCATGCAGGAGCACGTCTACCCGGCCGAAGCTGCCTACTGGGCCGAGATCCAGGCCAACACCGCCGCCGGCAAACGCTGGACGCCGCTGCAGACCATCGAGACGCTCAAGCCCAAGGCCCGCGCCGCCGGCCTGTGGAACCTGTTCCTGCCCGAAAGTGAACTCGGCGCCGGGTTGATGAACCAGGAGTACGCGCCGCTGGCCGAGATCATGGGCGCCGTGCCTTGGGCCAGCGAGGTCTTCAACTGCTCCGCACCCGACACCGGCAACATGGAAGTGCTGGTGCGCTACGGCAGCGCAGAGCACAAGAAACGCTGGCTCGAACCGCTGCTGAAAGGCGAGATCCGCAGCGCGTTTGCGATGACCGAACCGGCGGTGGCGTCTTCGGACGCCACCAACATCGAAGCCCGCATCGAACGTGACGGCGACGACTACGTCATCAACGGTCGCAAGTGGTGGACCAGCGGCGCCGGTGACCCACGCTGCCAGATCTACATCTTCATGGGCAAGACCGACCCGGCGGCGCCGAAACATTCGCAGCAGTCGATGATCCTGGTGCCGCGCGAAACGCCGGGCATCACCGTCATGCGCCCGCTCACGGTGTTCGGCTACGACGACGCGCCGCACGGCCACATGGAGGTCGACTTCAAGAACGTCCGTGTGCCGGCGGGCAACATGCTGCTGGGCGTTGGCCGCGGCTTCGAGATCGCACAAGGCCGCCTCGGGCCCGGGCGCATCCACCACTGCATGCGGCTGATCGGCCTGGCCGAACGTTCGCTGAAGCTGATGTGTGAACGCGCCAGCAGCCGCACGGCCTTCGGCAAGACCATCGCGCAGCAGACGGTGACGCAGGAGCGTATCGCCGAAGCGCGCTGCCGCATCGAACAGGCGCGGCTGCTGACGCTGAAGGCGGCGTGGATGATGGACGTGGCCGGCAACAAGAGCGCGAAGGCCGAGATCGCGATGATCAAGGTGGTGGCGCCGAACATGGCCTGCGACGTGATCGACTGGGCGATGCAGGTCTTCGGCGGCGCCGGCATGTGCGAAGACACGCCGCTGGCCTACTTCTACACCGCGGCGCGCACACTGCGTTTTGCCGATGGCCCCGACGAAGTGCACCGCAACGCCATCGCCAAGATCGAACTCGGCAAACACGCGCCGGCGCGCTGAAGGCGCAGCAGCGCCGGCGTGGCAGTGGCTACTTGCGGCTACCGTGCCCGCTGTCGTCGGGCGGCAGTTGCGTGCTCGACGACCACATACTGGGCTGCGTGCTCGGCGCGCCGGCGCTGGCGTCCGCACCCTGGTTGGCGACACGCCGCGCTTCGCGCATCGCGGTCTCGAACAGGCGCAGCCAGGGTTCGAGGTCGCGCGCGTCGGGTTCGAGCTGGGCCGTGCGCAGCGTCAGCCGGCCGCGGCCGATCATCAGCACGAAGGGCGTCGCCGGGTCCAGGCCCTTGGCGACGATGGCAGCCGACAACGGCCCTTCCAGCCACTGCACCAGCCAGGGCTTGATGCTGGACAGCGCGATGAACCGCTCCTTCAGTTTGCCCATCTCGCTGCCGGCGAGTTTGGGAAACATCACGAGCCAGCGCATCTCGGGTGGCGTCTGATTGTCGATGCGCGTCTGCACACCTTCGACGTACTGGTCGAAGACGGCTTTTTCCATCTGCTCCTGCAGCAGGCGGTTCATCACCACCACCTGCAGGTCGGACGGCAGGCCGAGTTCGGCGCGCAGCCGCAGTTCGTTGCCCGGCACATAGGCCCGCTGCGACGGGCCCCATTCGAGCCGCCAGGGCGCCGCGCCGAGCTTGCCGTCGATGACAAAACCATCGCTTTCGCGCACGCCGCGGAACACGTACTGTTTCGACTCGGCCCAGGGGGCCAGCGCGTCCCAACCCTTTGCAGCGGCAGGGCCGGCACCGAACAGGCGTTTCAGACCTTCGAGCATGGTTTAGAGTCCGTCGGCAAGCGCTTCAGCCGCAAGCGCACGATGGAGATGATGATGATCGAAGTGTATTCGTGGGCGACGCCGAATGGACACAAGGTTCACATCATGCTCGAAGAATGCGGCCTGCCCTACCGCGTGCATGCCATCGACATCGGCGCCGGCGACCAGTTCAAGCCCGAATTCCTGCAGCTCAGCCCGAACAACAAGATCCCCGCCGTCGTCGACCCCGACGGGCCCGGCGGCAAACCGATCTCGCTGTTCGAGTCGGGTGCGATCCTGTTGTACCTGGCGGGCAAGACAGGCAAGTTCCTGCCGCAAGACACGGCCGCCAAGTACAAGGTGCTGGAGTGGCTGATGTTCCAGATGGGCGGTGTCGGCCCGATGCTCGGCCAGGCGCACCACTTCCGCATCTACGCGCCCGAGAAGATTCCCTACGCCGTCGACCGCTACACCAACGAAGCGCGGCGCCTGTACGGCGTGATGAACAAGCAGATCGCACGCCACAGCTACATCGCCGGCGACGAATACAGCATCGCCGATATCGCGGTCTTCCCCTGGCTGCGCAGCTGGAAGAACCAGGGCATCAACTGGAACGACTTCCCGCACCTGAAGGGCTGGTTCGACGAGATCGCGGCCCGCCCCGCGGTGCAGCGCGGTGTGGAGGTGCTGGCCAAGCAGCGCAAGCCGCTCACCGACGACACCTCGCGCGACATCCTGTTCGGCAAGACGCAGTACCAGGCGCGGTGAAGCCGGGCAGGCGCGCCTTCGTACGGCCTTCGTACGGCATTCGTACAATTGCCCGCCAGACTGCCCGTAGCTCAACTGGATAGAGCACCAGCCTTCTAAGCTGGGGGTCGCAGGTTCGAGTCCTGCCGGGCAGGCCATATGCAGGTACGCGCAGGGTATTCAGTTCGGGGAAGCGAGAGGGACTGAATGGGTGCATCTTCGGCATCTGCACAGCGCGCATCGTGGTGCTCGCGGGCGAAACCAGCGCCGCACTCATCATGCGTTCGGTCGACCTCGGGGCGGCTGGCTTCATTCCGAAGCGATACAGCTCCGAGATGATGATCGCCGCCCTGGGCAAGGTGCTGGCGGGCCGGTGGACCCGGCGCTCGTTATGTTGCGCGAGTCCCCCCGGGGCAAGGCCTACCGGCTGAGCCTGGAGCCGGGGCAGACGGTGAGGCTGCCGCCGAACGCATCGGACCTCTTCGTCGTGTGCCTGACCGACGGCACGGTGACGCCGGCCCAGCGCTCGCTGCCGGGCGACGGCATGAAGTGCACGCGCGGTGACTTTCGTCTGCTGGAGCGGCCCGATGCACCTTCGTTGAAGAACGAAGGCGCCGGGCGCGTGGAACTCACGGTGATTGCCGTCAGGTAGTGCCGGCTCGCACGCGCGCCCGGGCGTGGCAGCGTCGCACCGCCGTTCAGGCCTTCACTTCGACCACCTGTTCGAAGCCGCCAAAGATCATGCGCTTGCCGTCGAAGGGCATGGGAGGATTGCCGGGTGTGGACGGGTCCATGCGCGGGTCTTCCATCATCTTCTTCATGGCGGCGTCGCGTGTGGCCTTGTCGGGCCATTCAACCCACGCAAAGGCCACCGTTTCCTCGGCCATGGCCTGGACTGCGCGACGGAAGTCGGTGACTTTGCCGTCGGGGACATCGTCGCCCCAGCCCTCGATCACACGGATCGCGCCCAACTCGATGAATAGTGGGTCGAAATGACGCGCGTGCTCGATGAACTGCTGCTTGTTGGCGGTTGGAACCGCGATCACGAAACCGTCGATGTAGGACATGCCTTGACTCCTGTTGGGTTGACCGGTCGACGCACCCGCCTCAGGGTGCCTCGTACCTCGACGACGAACGGAAGGAAGCGGATTCGACATTGTCTGCCCGATGCGCGGGCGCAACAGGTTGCGCAGGGGGTGGGGGTCGGACTTCTGGGGTCACCGGCGCGAACGCTCCACGGCGTGCCGGGCCTTCGGTGCGGGCGCGGGCTCCAACGCACGCGCCACCACGCGGTCCCAATAGGTGGGCGCGCCGAAGGCCTCGTCGCGTTCAGGTTGACGACGACTTCCCGAAGCGATCCGGTGAGGCCAGCGTCTCGCCGCGACCGAGTTGATCGGCTGCACGCCCAGGTTGTCGTAGTTCTCGCGCAAGCGCGCCAGGTCACCGGTCAGCAGCACGGCGCCGGTCTCGGCAGCCGCACAACGATGTGATGGCCGGGTGTGTTGCCCGGCGCGGCCAGCGCCTGGTGGTTGCTTCCGGCATGACGTCGACGAGACGAGATGCCAGGAAGCCGAGAGGACGGCAAGCCGATCACCTCAATCCAGCTTGATCGCCAGATCGACCGCCAGCTTGATCCACACCGGCACGTCGCGTGCCCAATCGGCGCGGGTGTCGGCCAGGTTCTTCGGCTTGTTCGGGATCGCGAAACTCTCGCGAATCTGGACGGCGCGCGGGGTGTTCGCGCCTTCCACCACCAATTGCGACAACGCCTGCAGCACCGCCTCCGGCGTGCCTGCCGGCGCCATCAGCGGCAGACCACCTTCGAGTTGCACCAAGCGGCTCGTCACGCCCTGCTCTACCAGGGTCGGCACGTCAGGCAGCTTCGGGCTGCGGTAGGAGCCGGTCACGCCGATCGCCTTCACGCCGCGCGTGGAGACCGTGTTGAAGGCCTGGTAGCTGCCGATCGCCACGGTCAGCTGGCCGGAGGCTACATCGATCCACATCGGCGACTCGCCCTTGTAGTTGACGGTCAACAGATTGGTGCCCTCCGTGCGGTTCGCCTGGTCGGCCACCATCTGCGGATAGGAACCGGGGGCGTAGCTGCCCATGTTGCTGGGGTTGACCTTGGCATAGGCGATCAGCTCGCGGTAGGAGGTGATGCCGAGTTTTTCCGGCACGCCCACCACCAGCGGGCCGGACGGGAAGACGGCGATCGGCACCACATCCTTGTCAAGGTTGTAGGGCAGCTTGGTGTAGAGCACGCGGTTCTGCCACACCGTGCCGGACGTGGTCATCAGCAGCGTGTAGCCGTCGGGTGCCGACTTGGCCACCGCGTCGATGCCGAGGATCGCGCCGGCGCCCGGCTTGTTCTCCACCACCGCAGGCACGCCGAACTTGGCGGTCAGGTGCTCCGCGTAGAGCCGGGCATAGGCGTCGGTCAGGCCGCCGGGGGGAAAGGCCACGATGATGCGGATTGGCTTGTTGGGCCAGCTGCCCTCGGCGCGCTGGGCCGGCTTGATCTCCGCCGTCTGGGCCTGAGCGGCGGGCAGCGCGGCAAGGGCAGCGGCCGTGGCGGCCAGACCCAGCAGGTGGCGGCGGTTGGGGCAGCTGGACAGGCGCATCATGTCTCCTGGCGGTGGTGGTGGTCGAACTGGTTCCGACCGATGTCCGGCTTGTCGTCCGCATCGATCGGCAGCGCGGTGCCAGATGCGAGCGCCAAGATGGAAAGGCGGATCGGGCATCGCTGTAAGCGTACTGGACGCGAATGGGGCACAGACGCTTCGCCAACATCGCTTCGCGCGCCCCACATGGCATGCTGGGTTGAATGAGCATTCCCGTCAACCGGCACTTCCTCTGTAGCGGGGACGTGGGCCGGGCGGCCAAGCCTTCGTGCAATCCCCGTCTGTGCGTCATGGCGACATCCGTTCCCAGGTCAGCCGGTTGACCAGCATCTGTCCGCCGTAGCTGAACGGTGCCGTTGTGAGCACCAGGCGCGGGCCCTCGATCTTGAAGAATCGCTTGTAGGTGACGCCGACTTCTTCCGGGAGCAGACTGGACGTCAGTTGGTGCGTGACGCTGCCGTCTGCGCCATCCACCGAGTATCTGCCCCAGTAGGCGTAGTAGCCGAAGAACGCCTGTTTGAGCTCATCCGGCGTGGCGGACAGCCGTGAGCCACCAGCGAAGGTCGGCTTGGGGTCCCGCATGATCTGCACGGCCATCAGGCCATTGGATTGGTAAGTGATCAAACCGACAGGACGAGCGCCCATCCAGGCTGTGGAGACTTCTCCGCCTGGGCGCAGGGTCTCCACAGCCACCAACTGCCAGTTGCCGACCACCGTCGGCTGGTGCTGCTGGGCAACCGGGGGCGTCATGCACGCTGTCAAGGAAGCCGCCAGGCAGAGCGCGGCGGCGAGCGGATTCAGATGAGTGGCCATCGAAGGTTTGCATCGCTGTTGTGGGTGCGCAAGCCTCGCCGATCGAGCCGACGAAGTCCTTCCCGATGCCTCAAACTGAATCAAGGAGGTTCAAAATCAACCGCATGAACCCAGAAGCCATGGGGTCCAACTCCAGCGGCACAAGGCTGCCGCTGGAGAACTTCGTGCTTGATCTAGGCGGCGATTGCCTTTTGGACGCACAGGGCAAGGCGGTCGCCTTGAGGCCGCGCGCATGGGCGATCTTGCGGGTACTGGCCTTGAACGCCGGCCGGTTGATGGGCAAGGACGAGTTGCTGCAGGCGGTGTGGCCGGGTCTGGTGGTCACCGATGGGTCGCTGGCGCAGGCTGTCAGCGAAGTCCGTGCTGCCTTGGGCGAAACGGGTCAGCGAATCCTCAAGACCGTGCCGCGGCGAGGCTATCTGATCGTTGCCAACGCCATCTCGATATCGGTGCGGCCAACCGATGAGCCCTACTTTCTGGATGCGGCGGATCGCCCGTCCATCGCTGTGCTTGCCTTCAATGCCACCGGAAACGGCACGAAGCTCGAAGCTGCGGGCCGGACCTTCGCGCTCGAACTGGTTGCGGCACTGGCCAGGAATTCGGACCTGCGCGTCGTCGCGCACCACGCCAGCTTTGCGCTTTCCGGGTCCGACCGGTCGGTGATGGAAATCGGGAGGCAACTCGGGAGTCGCCTGCTGGCGGACGGGCATGTCAGTGACGATGGGAAGGCGCTGTCCATCCAGCTTGAATTGATCGACTCCGAAACCGCGTCAATCTGGTGGTCGATGCAGAAGAAGGTGACGATCGACGCAGAGGGGTCAACACGCCAAGCGCTCATTCAGGATGTAGCCCGCGCATTGCACGGCAAGGCCCGCGAGATTCAGCGCCTGCAGCACGCACGGCCACCCAAGGCGTTGAACCTGTATTCCCTGACCGTGCGCGGCATGATGCTGGCCACCGAGTTCAGCCGGGAGGCGCTTGTCGAAGGGAGGCAGGTGTTGGAGCAAGCGATCGCCATCGACGTGGACTATGCACCGGCCTGGACATGGCTCGGGTATCTCAACACCATTGATGCGTATTTCGCAATCACAGGCACCTTCCCGCCAGGCCGGATTGCCGAATGCATGGCGCAGTTGCGCCGGGCTATCCAGTTGGACCCTTTGAGTGCGGCCGCGCACCGTGGCCTGTCCATGGCGCATCGCGTGGCGCGGGACTTCGATGCTTCTCTGGCCGCCGCGGAGCGTGCGGTTGAATTGACGCCGTCCAGCATGGAGTCGATGTTGATGCTGTCGCACTCACTGCTTTACCTGGGACGCGAACGTGAGGCACTCGCCACCAATATCGCGGCCATCCCGCACGGCACGGCACTGTCAGGCCGTTTCGCCGCTGGCCGCGCGGTGATGCTGTGGGCGAACAAGCAACTTTCCGAATCGCTGCGCCTGGCAGACGAAGGTCTTGTCAAGGCACCTTACTACCTGCCGAGCCGCCAAGCCCGTGTGCACGCGTTGTTCGAGTTGGGTCGGATCGGCGATGCCAAGCGTGAAGCTCAAACACTGCTGCAATTGGCACCCGCGAGAACCGCCACCGAGGTGATGAACTACTACGCCGATTGCGCGGTTGATCTGCGCGAGCGCATTCGGAATGCATGCGCCGCGGCAGGTATTCCGCCTTGAATCCTGTCGCAGATTGAACCCACTCTGGCGAACTCACCTGATCGACAGCTCCTGGCCGGCACCGCCGAGCTTGAACGTCCACACCGGGGCTCGCCGGTGCGAGCGACTGCTGGCATCCCCCCAACTGGAAGGTGTGGCGGGCGCGTTCCGAGCCAAAGCGGTCCCGGCGTGCGATCGATTGACCGCCCCAAACCGGTCATTCGCACGCGGCAATACGTCTGATCTCAGTAGAACGCGGGTGACAGCGAAGCACACATCCAGCTCTGAGTTGACCTGCACCTGTTGTCTCTGCTTCCGAACGAGCGCCCTTGCGCCCAGACGCGGCTCGCATGAACGGCTGGCTGGGAGTCGCTCCGCACGCTTCCCGCACCGTGTAGAAGTCGATGCTGCGGCGTCTATACGACAACTTGGCGGCAACACCTGCGCTACGACGTTGCCGATCTTGACCCGCAGAGGATCGGCGAAACCATTCGAGCTGTAAGTGCCGAGCGTTGTGGCCAAGAACGTGTCCACAAATGAAACAGAACACCCAATGGTTCCGAGCGGAGTTCGCTCACCTCGCCTTTCTTTGCATGCGGCGCAAGCAGCGTCGGCCTGGGGATGCCTCGGGCGCTTCATTGCTTCTCCTGGTGTCGGGCGAGAGGAGCCGCCTTGACTGGGTCGCTCGCGTCGAACTCCGACTTGAGTGACGCAATCCGTCCGCCTTGAAACCCGAGCACATAGGCGCGCCGCGGAAGGTGGCCGCCCTGGTCGGTCTGTTCGCCACGTGTTCGCAGTTGTTCCCCGTCGAACTGTTGGTCGTAGATCGGTAACGACACGCGTCCTGCGTGCAAGGCGTCGAGGTAACCCGTCCGGATCGCCGCCTTCCCGACGCAAGGCGCCGACGGCGTGCATGCAGGCCCGGAAACAACCACGGCGTCGTCGGTGAATTGCTGCAGCGCCAGGTCGGGGCGGCTCACGCTCATCCAGTGCACGAAGTAGTAGTAGGACTGAATCGCCGATGGCTCGCCGCCTGCAGCGCAGGCGCAGGCCCACGCCAGCGTCGCCGCGACGGCGACAGCCACTGCGCGACGCACAACGCGGGGCGTCACACGGCGAATCGTTGGCAAGATCTTCATCGCGAGCCTCTCTCGATGCAGCTGGCGGCTGTCTAGTGCCAAGCATCGGTTGCGGACGCACGCAAGTCCTGACCGAACCATGAAAGAGAAGTGAAAGCGGATCGGCATCCGCGGCATCGGAATCACGCGTCGTGGCCATGCGATGAAGGGGATCGTGCGGACGCCATGACCTCGCACCGCCCCCGCGCAAGTGACCGGCAGCTCCGGCGTGTGGCCCGGCCTTGCCCCTTGGCGCTACCGACGGTTCACTGGCTCTGGCCGCGAGCGACAGCCGATCTGCGCGCGGCCGGGTGGCCACCGTTCAAGGCCGGCATGCTCCATTGAGGAAGCGGCGAGCACGACTCCGGGCTGGAGGCCAAGCTTGTCGTGGCTCAGCAGGCGCCGACAGCGTGGAGCTCGACCATGAAGCCCTCATGCTCCTGCGGTGCTTCGAAGACCGAAGCAACATGGGCGAAGTCATCCCGCGTGAGGTGGTAGGAGCCTTCTGGGCGTTCGATGTTCCGCTTGTCGATGCGCCTCAGGCAGGTCGCGTCGGGCGTGTCCATGTAGTGCAGCAAATGGGCCGCTCCTGCCGCCTCGTACAACGAACGGAACCAGGCTCGGGACGTCCGGGTATTCGCTGGAAAGTCCATGACAACGTTCTGGCCGGCGCGCAAGAGGTCAACGACAAGCGGGCCGACGACCGTCCTGGCGCGCTGGGAGCAGGTTCTGTAGTCGTCGAAGGTTCTCATCCGGTCCCCGTAGAGCCGGGTGAGCCAGATGTCCTCGGAGATGAGGATTGCGTGGTGTGCTGCGGCGAGGGATGCGGCGAGGGTGCTCTTGCCCGCGCCGGCCTTTCCGCACAGGATGTGGAGGCAGGGATTGGCGTTCATGCTTTGACGTTTGCCTCGATCGAGAGGCCAGTCTCCTTGGTGCGGCCTGTCACTGGCGTGAGCGGAAAGAACCAGACGTTCTGGATCAGGTCGTCGACAACCTCATAGACCACGAGGGTCTCGTCGGGCGAGGGCCTCCCTGTCCACGTTGTGCGCTCATGGTCGATGACCTTGTTTCCCACAAGCATCCGCGACAGGATGGTGGCGTTCAGCCCCTCACGCGAAAACGTCTTGCTCGCATAGTGCTGCCGTACCGATTCGACGCCCACGAAGATGGGGTTGCTCTCGCCGGCTTCGAACACGCGGACATCAGCGGCATATGTCGCAACGAAGGCGTCGATGTCCCTGTCGTTGTACGCGACGAGCTGCAGGTTCACGAGGTCTTCCGGCTTCATGCTATCGGCCCTTCGGGTTCGCGGCGCCAATCGACCGAGGCCTCTTGGCGCCGCCGTGTCAGTTGCTTGTGGCTCGGAACTCCTCGATCTCGGGTGGGCGCACCAGAAGGCCAGCCGGGGTCGGCCCCAGGGCCGTCAGAGGTCCGCCCTCTTGCACAGAGCGCCGGCGCCACCAGGCAGCGGGCGTTCCAGCATGGGTCATCTCCATGCACCTGCTATCCGTCGGTGCCGCCGCCTCAAGGCGGCGACCAGCAATCCTCCGCTCAGCAGCAGCAACCAGGAGCCGGGCTCGGGCACGGCGAGGCTGAACTGCACATCGTCGAGGGTCACGCGGTCGTTGCCGGCCATTGCGATGTCGATGCGTGCGATATCGAAGCCCGGGGTCGCGAAGCCGATGAACTGCCACTCGGTCGGGTGTGGAAACACGAGCTCGAACCGACCAAGCATTTCGTTTGCCGTACCGTAGACAGTGACGGTGTTGCCAGCGAACTGCGCATCGCTGTACCAAAAGCCTGCGGCGCGACGGGAACTGGCGAAGGCCAGACTGACACCACCACCGCCGCCAACGAGCGGATCGTCGACCGCCAGCACATTGGCTGCACTGTGCGGAAAGGACTCGGCGGCCGTCACCGGGAGGCCGCCGTTGAACGGCGCGAATGTGACCCCTGCGTATTCCGTTGACACGGGTGTGCCGGCAGCCAGATCGTCGAAGCCGAGGCGCTGGGTGTCGTTGGCCAGTGCCAGCCACGCCGCCTCGGACGTGATGGGAGCGAGGGCGGCATGCACGTCACTCTGCCCACCACCCACCACGGCCAGCAGGCTGGACGCCAGTGCACGCCACATTGCTGCCCCAGAAAACGCTTGTCGTCGGAAAGTTGCCATCATCTTCTCCCTGGAAGTGCGCACGGCGCGCACGAAATCAATGCCCTGGTCGCGCATCCGACGGAGGAGGCAGGCAGACTTGCGACGGAGTCGCAGGCACACCGCGTGATCCATCCCCTACCTCTCCTCCGTGATCTGATCTGAACTGCGCAGCCTCGTGCGGGGTTCGTGATCCTTCTGTGGTCGTGGATCGCTTCGATGCGGTTCATGTTGACCGCCCCGGGAGCAGTTCCATCGAAGCTTGGAGCACCCGACGCACCAAGTCCTGACCAAATCCTGAAAATCTTCGGATACTGAGCAGAATCAGCTCACCTGGCCAACCTGCTTCCAAACCGTCGGCTCATCCCATGTCGGTCTTGCCCTTGCGAAGAACGGTGTCCCCTTCGAAGCTCGAACTGGCGGGCCGCGTGCTCGACATCGACGCGGGCAACTTGATCGATGTCCACGGGGCACCCGTCGAACTGAGGCCCCAGGTGTGGGCGCTGCTTTGTGTGCTGGCACGCCATGCTGGCAGCGTCGTGCCCAAGGAAGAACTGCTCGACGCCGTGTGGCCCGGCCTGGTCGTGACAGACAGTTCGCTCGCGAAGGCGATCAGCGAACTGCGCGCCGCCTTTGGCAGCGACGGCCATGCGGTCATCAAGACGGCAGCACGGCGTGGCTATCTGCTGCGCGCATCGGCAGCCCCCTCCACCAGCGGGCCTGCGGCCCTGCCCGCCGCACGTGGGCTGCTGTTCGGCCGCGATGCCGAACTTGCGGCGCTGCTGGCCATGCTTGCACAACACCGGCTCGTCACCCTCATCGGTGCCGGAGGCGTTGGCAAGACCGCCGTGGCGCTTGCCGCCGCGCGCGTGCACGCTGCCCAGGCGACGCCCACGGCGGCTTGGGTCGATCTCGCGCAACTGTCAGACCCGAGCCTGCTCATCGCCACGATCGCACGCGCGCTGGGCCTGCCCGTGGCCCAGGGCAGGGAGCAGTTGACGGGCCTGCTCGCGGCCATCATGCCCATGACCAAACTGCTCGTGCTGGACAACGCCGAGCATCTGATTGCCGGCGTGTCGCGGCTGACGCGGTCCATGCTGGACGCGGCACCCGGCCTGCAGGTGCTCGTGACCAGCCAGGCGCCGCTGCGCCTGGAGGGTGAACAACTCTTCCGGCTGGCCGGACTCGACGTCCCGGCTTCCGGCACGCCCATCGTCGAGGCGTCGCATAGCGGCGCGGTCGCGCTGCTGGTCGACCAAGCCCGCGCCGCCGACCGCCACTTCGAGTTGACGGCTGCCAATGTGGAACTGGCGATCGAACTGTGCCGCCGCCTCGACGGGCTTCCACTGGCGATTCGGCTGGCTGCCGCACGTCTGCCGCTGCTCGGGCTGGCCGGCATTGTGGCGCGCCTGGACCAACGCCTGCGGCTTCTGGCCACGGAAGGACATGACGCGCCGGCGCGCCAGCAAACGCTGCTGGCCGCGCTGGACTGGAGCCACGATCTGCTGATCGCGGACGAGCAGGCCCTGTTCCGCCGCCTCGGTACGTTCGTCGGCGGCTTCAGCCTCGACCTCGCCATCGCCTTGGCACGCTGCGAGGGCGTCGACGAGTGGTCGTTGATCAGACGGCTGAACGTGCTCGTCGAACGCAACTTGCTGGATGTGCAGCCTGGCTCGACGCCGCGCTACCGCATGCTGGAGACGCAGCGCAATTACGCAACGCACCTGCTGCGTCGCAGCGGCGACATGGCGCTGGCACAGCGCGACCATGCCTGCGTGATCGAAAGCGTGCTGCGCGGCGCCAGCCGGCAGATCTGGGTGCTGCCTGACTCGGCGTGGCTGTCGCGCTGGGGGGCAGAACTGGACAACGTGCGGGCGGCGCTCGATTGGGGGGCGGCGAACGACGTGACGCTGTTCGCATCGCTGGTCGGCTCGGCCGGCGCCCTGTTTCGCTTGCTCGATGTGACGTACGAACTGCGCCAGCGCGCGACTGCCGTCAGCCGGGAGACCCTGGCGACAGTCGCACCTGAAGTGCAGATGCGCTACTGGCTGTCCCGCACTCACCTTGAGGTCGGCGTGTCTCCGCGCGCGGCCTATGAATGCGCGTGCCGCATGGAGGAAGCGGCGAGAAGTGCAGCACATGTCCCTGGCCTGTACCTGGCGCTGTGCCATCGGGTGGCCAGCGTTGAAGAAACCTTGGCCGCCACGCCCGCGGTCTTCGCCGAGATCGAGATGCTCGAATCAGCCCAGTGGCCTGCGCGCATGCTTGCCTACCGCTCTGCGGCCGAGTACACGGTGCACAGCATGCTGGACCGGTGGCCGCAGGCGCTGCGCGCGGCGGAACTCGGGCTGGAGCGGGCTATCGAAACCGGCAGTGCACTGATGCAAGGCGTCTTCGCGAACGGCATCCTGGTCGCTCTGCTCGAGCAGAACAGGATTGCCACTGCGACAGAACGCAGCCACGGCCTGCGCAGCCGCGTTCTGCCCGGGCCGACCGGATCAGCGGTTCCGTTCATCGGCACCTGTGCCCGCTGCGCGCTCGCGGCCGGCGACCTGCAAGGTGCACGCCGCCATCTGGCACAGCTCTTCGAGATGTGCCGCGTCGTCGAGTGGATGTACTTCGACTCCTTGGCCAATCTCTACGTGGAGCTGGCGCTGGCCGAGGGACGCATCGAAGCCGCCGCGCGGCTGCTGGGACACGCGGACGCAGCAGCGCAGAGAAACTGGGGCAGACCGCAGGGGTCTGCGATGCGCGAAGCATCTCGTTCGGCCCTGGCCGCGAAGCTGCCGCCGGAGCGCCTGGCCGCGCTTTTGAACGAAGGCGTGCGCCTGAGCCAGGAGTCGGCATGCGCGTGGACCTTGCACATGGGTGAACAGAGTACGCGCGGCTAGACAGGCTAGACATCCACGCCTGCGCTTGACCGCTCGGCAGACGGCCCTATGCGACCATCGCGCAAAGGCAGCGCCCCCGGCCAGCTATGCACAGAAGCGAGGCTCGAATCAAAGCGATCACGGCGATGATGGCCAGGCACATCAGGGCATTGCCACGGCTAGCCGTGATCGCAGCGTTGCAGCGGCGGCCGTTGTGCTAGGCCTTCTTGCTCTGCCCACGATCGGGGAAACAAGTGGGGCCTTGCTGGCTGCCATCCAGCGTTGATGAACCTTTCCAGCCAGTGTTCGAGTCCTGCCGGGGCCGCCCTCGGTTGAGGTTCAGACCGCGTTGCCACCTTCCGCGCGGGCCAGGCTGCGCGCCACGCGCGCACTGGCCGCGCGCAGACGCTCCTTGAGCGCGGGCGGTTCCAGCACATCAAATTCCACGTTCAACGCCATCAGCCAGTAGACCAGCGAATCCAGTTGGCCCGCGCCGCACAGCATGAGGCAGCGCGCAGCGTCGATGGGCTCGAGCGTGGCGGCCGAAGGCGGGATGGTGCGCACCATCACCTCGCGCGGGCGGTGCAGCACCACACGGGCCTGATCGCCCTGGTGCACACCTGCCAGCGCACCCGAAACATAGGCACGCAGGTCACCCGCCGGCGCAGCGCGCGGCGCGAAGTGCGCGACGGTGCGCGGCGCTCCTTCCACGCGGTCGATGCGAAAGGTGCGCCAGTCATCTCGCGCAGGGTCCCAGGCCACGAGGTACCAGTGGTTGCCGGTATGCACCAGCGCATGCGGCTCTACCGTGCGCACGCTGGCCTGACCGCGCAGGTCGCAGTAGTGGAAGCCCACCTGCAGCTGGTCGCGGCAGGCCGTTGCGAGCGTGGCCAGAACACCGGCATCGATGGTGGGGCCGATGCGCTGCACAGGCAGGATGGCCGAGCGCAGCGCATTGGTGCGGCGCCGCAGGCGGGTGGGCATGACCTGCTCCAGCTTCACCAGCGCACGCAGCGAGCTTTCCTCGACGCCGCTCACCGTGCCGGCGGCGGCAATCTGCAACGCGATGGCCACGGCCAGCGCCTCTTCGTCGTCCAGCAGCAAGGGCGGCAGCGATTGGCCGGCACGAAACGCGTAGCCACCCGCCACGCCGCTGCTGGCGTGAATGGGATAGCCCAGCTGCCGCAGCCGATCGATGTCGCGGCGCAAGGTGCGCGGGTGCACTTCCAGCCGCTCGGCGAGTTCGGGGCCCGCCCAATGGCTGCGGGCCTGCAGCAGCGACAGCACCCGAAGCAAGCGGGAAGACGAAGAAAGCATGATCAGACTCTAGCTCTTGCCGAGGGCGAAAGCTGTCCGCAATTGGCGCGATATTGCGGCCACCGGTCGACACGCTGTCGAACCGGCCGTCAACCCTTCCAAACCCTTCCAAGGAGCCGCCTCATGTCCAAGATCGTTCTCTACTGGCACCCCATGTCCAGCGCCACGCCCATCGCCTGCGCTCTCGCCGAACTGGGTGTGCCGCACGAGCGCGTGAAGGTCGACATCACCGCCGGGGAACAGCGTCGGCCCAACTTCCTGGCCCTGAACCCCAACGGCAAGGTGCCCACGATTACGGTCGACGGCGCCCCGATGTTCGAGGCTCTGGCGATCGAGATGTGGCTGGGCCAGACCTACGGCGTCAAGAGCGGCCTGTGGCCGGCCGAAGGCACGCCCGAGAGGCTGCAGGCGATGGCATGGAGCACCTGGGCCTACGTGACCTACGGCGCGCAGTTGGTGCGTTTGCAGGCTGCGAACGACCTGGGCACGCCTGACGACGCCCACGGCACAGCGGCACGCAAAAGCCTGGATGGACTGCTGGCGCTGCTCGATGACCGCCTGAGCCAGCAGCCCTGGATGCTGGGAGATGCGTACACGCTGGTGGACCTGATCGTGGCATCGGTGATCGGCTACAGCACCTACATCGGTGCTCCGCTGGCCTCGCACCCAACGACGCTGGCCTGGCTGCAAAAGGTGCAGGCGCGCACGGCGATGCAGATCGATGCCTGAACCAGCCCTTTCGCAACGCGCGCCGTTGCAGCAGTGCAGCCGAGCGCCTGGGCGTGGGCAAGGAATATGGCTTCAAGATGAACGCCCGATCTCGAATGAGGACAGAGCTCATGGCGATCGTTGATCCAGCTTCTTCGCCGCCAGGAACGCCGACATCAGGTCGGCGATTTCTCGGCTGTTCAGATCGGAGAAGGGGAAGTGCGTGTTGCCCAGAATGCCGAGCTGGGGCAGGTGCACGACCGTGACGTCGCCGCCGCGCCGGTTCACCGCGTCGCGCCACAGCCTGGCCATCTGCAGCCTGATGCGCCAGGAATCCGGGCCGGGTTGGGCCGCCGGTTGTTCGGGGATGTTGTCACCGTAGTAGATGACGATCGGGATCTTCGTGAGTTTCATGAACTCGGCCAGCGGCACGGCCACCGCCTCGAGCGGCCCACCGGCACTCGTCATCGGCGCGGGCACCTCGCCCTGCGGGAAGACGAAGCCGCTGCCCGGTTCGTAGGCCACGATGGCGCGGACCTCGCGCGTCTTCATCGCCGTCACCCAGCCGGGGCCGCCCGCTTGCGAGTGGGTGACCAGAACGCCCGGGCCGATCTTCTGGAACAGGGCCACCGTCGCGTCCGAGATCACCGCCACGTCGAACGGCCCTGTGTTGGGTGTCATCTGGCGGAAGTACTGCGCCAACGCTTGCGGGTCGCGCGCGAACTGCACGCCGTCGAAGAGCGTGGGCCAGACCCCGAGCCGAAACTGGTTGAACCACTGCTGCTCGTCGCCACTCGCGCTGCTGGCGACCGGTACGGTGCTGCGGCCGGCCTTGCCGCGGCGCGGCTGGTCGATCAGGTAGACCGGGAAGCCGCGCCGCAGGAAGATGTTCTGGTAGCCCTCGCGGCCGTCAGGCGTGGTTTCCCAGGTCTTCGACGACTGTCCGGCGCCGTGCCACAGCACCAGCGGCAGTCGGCGCGGATTCACCGGCACCTGGTAGAACACATAGGCGTGGTCGCCGTGCAGGGTCTGCCCCTCGGCGCTGGGCTTCGAAGCATCGAAGATGCCTGCGTTGCGCACGACGCTGCCGCCGACCGCGAAACTGCCTTGCTCCTGGACGATCAGCGGCGCGGCGGCACCGTGGCGCAGGTCGGAGGCACATCCCTGCAAGGCAAGCGCAGCCAGCAAGGTCATGGCGCTTGTCGAGACTCTGGTCATGGCGCAGGCCTCTTGAAGACTTCCTTGGCCACCGTCGCGGCGCTCACGCCGCTGGGCCAGCCGGCGTAGAAGGCCAGGTGCGTGATGGCCTCGACCAGTTCGGTCTCGGTGACGCCGTTCTCGCGCGCCAGCGCCAGGTGCGAGCGCAACTGGTCGGGCCGGTTCATCGCGATCAGCGCACTCACGGTCGCCAGGCTGCGGTCACGGCGCGACAGGCCGGTGCGGGCCCAGATGTCGCCGAACAGCACGTCGTCGGTAAGCTGTGCCAGCTTGGGCGCGATGTCGCCCATCAGTTGCTGGGCGCGCGAAGGCTGTGATGCCGCAGCAGGGGCGGCAGCGGCAACGCCTGCGTCCTCGGCCACCTTCTCCAGCCAGTCGGCCGTCCTGCCGCCCTGTGATTCCTGGATCGCGATATGGGTCATCGCACTGTCAGGCGCGGCGCCGTGCCAGTGTTTGACGTTGGGCGGAATCGACACCACGTCGCCGACACGGACGGTCTCGACCGGGCCGCCCCAGCGCTGCACACGCCCGACCCCGGCAGTGACCACCAGGGTCTGACCCAGCGGGTGCGTGTGCCAGGCGGTGCGCGCGCCAGGCATGAAGCTGACGCGGCCTGCGGAGGCACGGGCCGGCTCTTCGCCACGGGCCAGCATCTCCACCTGCACCGCACCGCTGAAGTTCTCGGCCGGGCCTGGATGGATCGGCCGCGAGCCGTTGCGCGAGATGTTGAGCGAAGGCCCCGAGGTCTCGGAAGCGGCGGTGGTCTGTGCCTGCACCGGTGCTAGTGTGCACAGCGACAGAACGGCGGTCATCAGCGTCTTCATTGGATGCGTGCAGCGCGCGTTGGTGCATCGATGGCATGAACTCTAGGCACTGGGCCATTGAATGACTAGACTGCTATCTCGACATGCAGTCATAAGCCAAGTTGATCAATGACCCGCTTTGACGACCTCGCTGCCTTTGCCGCCGTCGTGCGCGCGAGCAGCTTCACCAAGGCCGCCGCACAGATGGGTGTGTCGCAGTCCGCGCTCAGCCAGACCGTGCGGGCGCTGGAGCAGCGGCTCGACCTGAAGTTGCTGAACCGCACCACACGCAGTGTCTCGACCACCGAGGCGGGCGAGCGGCTGTACCGGACCGTGGGCCCGCGCCTGGAAGACATCGAAGCGGAACTGGCGGTGCTGGGCGAAATGCGCGGCAAGCCCGCCGGCACCGTGCGCATCACGGCCACCGAGCATGCGGTGCGTTGCCTGGTCTGGCCGCGGTTGTCGGCCTGGCTGCCGAACTATCCAGACATCAAGATCGAGATCAGCAGCGACAACCGCTTCACCGACATCGTGGCCTCACGCTTCGACATCGGGGTGCGCCTGGGCGACGACGTGGCCAAGGACATGATCGCAGTGCGCATGTCGCCCGACGTGCGAATGGCGGTGGTGGGCAGCCCCGCCTATCTTGCGCGCCATGCCCCGCCGAAAACGCCGCAGGACCTGACCGACCACGATTGCATCGCGCTGCGCCTGCCCACGCACGGCGGGCTGTTGAACTGGGAGTTCAAGCGCCGCGGCAAGACCGTGAACGCCCAGCCCGCGGGGCGCCTGGTCTTCAACGCCGGCGAGATGGTGGTCGCAGCGGTACTGGCCGGACACGGTCTCGCCTGGCAGCCCAACGACGCCGTTGCCGAGCACATCGCCGCAGGCCGCCTTGTAGAGGTGCTTGAAGACTGGGCCGCGGCCTACCCCGGCTATCACGTGTACTACGCCAGCCGCCGTTCGTCGCCGGCCCTGATGCTGGTCGTGCAGGCCTTGAAAGCCGCACCGCGGCAATGATCCGGTGTGGCGCTGGGTTCACGCCGCAGACAGGCCCGCCAGCAGCCGCGCCGACGGCGTCTTCCAGCCGATGATCGCGCCCTGCGCCACCAGCATCGCCAGCGCCGCGGCCTTGAACTCCGGGAAGTAGCTCTCGGTCGCGTCTTCGACGATCAGGCAGCTGTAGCCGCGGTCGTTGGCTTCGCGCATCGAGGTCTGCACGCAGACTTCGGTGGTCACGCCTGTGAAGACCAGGTGCGTGATGCCCGCGGCCTGCAGCTGTTCGTGCAGGCCGCCGGGTTGGCAGGTTCCCCAGAACATGCCCTTGCCGGGTTTGTCGATGACCCACTCGCCGGCCACCGGCGCCAAGGCCGGAATGATGTCGGCGCCAGGTTCTCCCGCCACCAGCACCCGGCCCATCGGGCCGACATCGCCGATGCGCAGCGTCGGCGCGCCGCGTTCGCGTTTTGCCGGCGGGCAGTCCGACAGATCGGGCCGGTGGCATTCACGTGTGTGCAGCACCGGCCAGCCGCGGGCACGCCAGGCCACCAGCAGCGCGGCGATCGGCGCGATGGTGGTGTGCAGCAGCGTCACGTCGTTGCCGAGCGAAGCACCGAAGCCACCGGCCTCGACGAAATCGCGCTGCATGTCGATGACGACCAGCGCCGTTTTGCCGTCGGGCGCCAGCGGGTAGTCGAAGGGATCGGCGGCGATGCTGATCATGCGGCGGCCGGCTCGGCATGGCCACCGGAATGTCCACCTGAGTGCCCACCCATGTGGGCGCCCAGCGTGTGGCGGTCGGCACCCGCGGCCGGGCATTCGTAGACGATGCAGCCTTCGCTCATCACCACCAGCCGGTCGGCGAGCTGCAGCAATTCGTCGAGGTCTTCGCTGACCAGCAGCACCGCAGCGCCGCGGTTGCGCGCTGCAAGCAGGCGGCTGTGGATTTCGGCCACGGCGGCGAAGTCGAGGCCGAACACCGGGTTCGACACCAGCAGCAGCTCAGCGTCTTCGGAGAGTTCACGCGCCAGCACCGCGCGCTGCACGTTGCCACCCGACAGCGAACGGATCTGCGCGCCCTCGCCTTGTGTCTTGACGCCGTATTCGGCGATCAGCGCCTTCGCACGTTCACGCACCACACCCCAGCGCAGCCAGCCGCCGCGCGCCGCGGGTGCCGTGTCGAATACCCGCAGCCCCATGTTGTGGCCGACACTGAGTTCACCGACACAGGCGTTGCGCAAAGGTTCTTCGGGCAGGCTGCGCACCTTGAGCCGGCGGTTCTGCGCGCGGGTGGCGTGGAAACGTTCACCGGCCACACGCACCTCGCCGCCTTCGATGGCCCGCTGGCCCACCAGCGACTCCATCAGTTCACGCTGGCCGTTGCCCGAAACACCGGCGACACCGACGATCTCGCCGGCACGCACCTGCAGGTCCAACCCATGCACCGCCCGTTCACCGCGGTCGCCTGCGACCAGCAGGCTCTTGACTTCCAGCGTCGTCGCGCCGGTGTCGCGTACGTCGCGCCGCAGCGCCGCCACGGCCTTGGCGCCGTCGCCCACCATCGCGGCGGCCAGCCCGGCGGCGCTCACGTCGGCCACCGCATGGCTGGCGACCAGCCTGCCGCGGCGCAGCACACTCACGTCGTCGGCATGTTCCGCAACTTCGCGGAACTTGTGCGTGATCATCACCACGGTGCAGTCGCCGGCGTAGGCGCGGTCTTTCAGCAGGCCCAGCACTTCGTCGGCTTCCTGCGGCGTCAGCACCGAAGTCGGCTCGTCCAGGATCAGCAGCCGCGGCTTCAGGTAGAGCTGCTTCAGGATCTCGAGCTTCTGCTTTTCGCCGGCCGACAAGTCCTGCGGCGTGGCGTCGAGGTCGAGCTTGAACGGCGTGGTTTCGAGAAAGGCCTTGAGTTCAGCGCGAACCTGCTTCCAGTGGATGACGGCCGGCAGCGTGCCACGCGCCAGCAGCAGGTTCTCGGCCACCGTCATGCCGGGCACGACGGTGAAATGCTGGTAGACCATGCCGATGCCGAGATCGCGCGCGACGGTGGGCGAATGGATGTCCTGTTCTCGGCCGTCGATCATCACGGCGCCATGGTCGGCACGGTAGTAGCCGACGATGCACTTCACCAGCGTGCTTTTCCCGGCGCCGTTTTCGCCCAGCAGCGCATGCACCGTGCCGGGCCGCACCTTCAGCGAGACCGTGTCGAGCGCGGTGAAGGCGCCAAAACGCTTGGTCAGGTCGTAACTCTCAAGCGACAGCGCATGCATGGTCTACAGGCCTTCCAGCGTTTCAATGACGGCAGCCGAGTTCGACACTGCACCGAACACGCCGCCCTGCATGTGAATCATCTTCAGCGCCGCTTCGTGGTTGCCGCGGTCGGTGGCGGCGGTGGCGTCTTCGAGCAGCACACATTCGAAGCCGCGGTCGTTGGCTTCACGCATTGTCGTGTGCACGCAAACGTCGGTGGTGATGCCGGTGAGCACGATGTTGCGGATGCCGCGGGTGTGCAGCACCAGCGCCAGATCGGTGGCGCAGAAGCTGCCTTTGCCAGGTTTGTCGATGACGATCTCGCCGGGCAACGGCGCCAGTTCTGGAATGATCTGCCAGCCCGGTTCGCCGCGCACGAGGATGCGGCCGCAGGGGCCCGCATCGCCGATGCCACGGCCCTCGGTGCCGATCTGCCGCGAGCGCCAGCGTTTGTTCGCCGGCAAATCGCTGAGGTCGGGGCGGTGGCCTTCGCGGGTGTGGATGATGGTGAAGCCCTTGGACCGCATGGTCGCCAGCAGCGCGCGGATCGGCTCGATCGGCGCCCGCGTCAAGCTGAGGTCGTAGCCCATTTTGTCGACATAACCGCCGACACCGCAGAAGTCGGTCTGCATGTCGATGACGATCAGCGCCGTGTTCGCCGGGCGCAAGTCGCCGTCGAAGGGCCAGGCGTACGGCGTCGATGCGATGTGTGCCATCAGGACTCCCGCTCGAAGGGGTTGGGTTCGGCGCCGCGGTAGCTGCGGGTGGGCTTCGCGAAGCCGCAGGGCGTGCCGTCGCGCACCTCGATGCTGGCGTCCCACGGCAGCTGGTAGCGGCCGGCCACCATGTCGTGCATGAAGGTGTAGGGGCAGTCCTGCGCCCCACCCTGCACTGCGACATAACCGCGGTGGTAGAGCTGGTAGGGGTTGTTCTCGACACCCCAGCCGGCACGCGCTTCGCGCACGAGGTCGGGCCGCAGTTCGGCGGTGATGATCTCGTCGATGCGCCCGCCGCCTTCGGCCAGCACGGTGCCGTCGAAGTTGCAGAACATGCCCTCGCCCATCGAATCGAAGCTGCCGTCGCTGCCGCACAGGCAGACGCTTGCCGTGATCGCGAGGTTCTGAAATGCGTTGGCCTGGTTGGTGATCTTCCAGGCATGGCGGATCGGCGCCGTGTAGCCTGCCGTGCGCAGAATGATCTCGGCGCCTTTGTACGCCGCTTCGCGCGCCATCTCGGGGAACATGCCGTCGTGACAGATGATCAGCGCGAGTTTGCTGCCATTCGGCCCGTTGCAGACAGGGATGCCCATGTTGCCGGGCTCCCAGGCTTCCACCGGCACCCAGGGGTGCAGCTTGCGGTAGTAGAGCTGGATGGCACCCTGGTCGTCGATGATGATGCCGGTGTTGAACGGGTTGCCTGCCGGGTTGAACTCCATGATGGAGAAACAGCCCCAGATCCGGTGTTCGATGCAAGCAGCCTGGAAGGCCTTCACTTCGGGGCCGTCGAGCGACACCATCAGCTCGCGCGCCGTGCTCATCGACAAGCCGTGCAGCGAATACTCGGGAAACACGACGAGGTCCATCGTGCCCTGGTTGCGCCGCGCCTTGCCGACCATCCAGCAGATGCGCTCGGCTTGTGCTTTCAACTGCGCCGGGGTTTCGACCACCGGCAGCTGCAGTTGCACGAGGCCGACGACGACACCGTGCGCCGACTTGTTCAGGCCACCCAGGCCACTCATCTGGAAACTCCCAGTTCCATCGGTGCGCCTTTCAGGCTGCGTTTGGGCGAGCAGGTCCAGACCAGGATCGCCAGCGTCAGCGCATACGGCACGGCGTTGAAGAGGTAGTAGTAGCCGCTGACCCCCACACTCTGCAGTGCCGGGCCCAGCGCGCCGGCGCCGCCGAACAGCAACGCCGCGCCGAGGCAGCGCACGGGGCTCCAGCGCGCGAAGATCACCAGCGCCACGGCGATCAGGCCCTGCCCCGACGACAGGCCTTCGTTCCAGCTGCCGGGGTAGTGCAGGCTCAGGCTGGCACCGCCGAGCCCGGCGATGAAACCGCCCGCCGTAGTGGCCGCGATGCGCACGCCGTTGACCGATGTGCCAAGGGCTTTTGCGGCGTCGGACGAATCGCCGACCATGCGCACCAGCAGCCCCCAGCGTGTGTTCATGAAAGCCCAGCCCATCAGCAGCGCCAGCACGACGCCGATGGGGAACAGCGCGTTGATCTTCAGCGCCGCCTGCACCGCCGACGAGTCGCTCCAGCCGCCAAGGTCGATCGATGGGATCTGCGGCGCCTGCGGCTGGATCAGCGGCTTGCCGAGATAGAACGCCAGGCCGGCGCCGAGCATCATCAACGCGATGCCGACTGCGATGTCGTTGACCCGCGGGAGCGAGCACACCAGCCCGTGCAGCAGTGCCAGCAAAGCGCCGCTGCAGCCGGCCAGCAGTACACCGAGCCAGGGCGAACCGGTGAGATAGGCACCGCCGAAACCGGCCATCGCCGAGAACACCAGCACACCTTCGAGCCCGAGGTTGATGCGACCGGCCTTTTCGGTCAGGCACTCGCCCAAGCTGACGAAGAGGAATGGCGTACCGACGCGGATGGCGCCACCGGCCACCGCGACAAGAACATCCAAAGTTGCGCTCATGCTGGTTTCGCCGTCGGAACCGGCGCCCGTTGTGGCATGAAGCTGAACGGCAGCAACCGCCCGCGCAACGCCTCGCTGGCCAGGATCAGGATGAAGGCAAAACCCAGCAGCACCTGGACGGAGGCATCGGGCAGGCCGAGCCGCCGCTGCAGCAGGCTGCCGGCAGCGCCGAAACCGCCGAACAGGATGGCCACCGGGATGATGGCCAACGGGTGGTGGCGTGCGACGAAACTCACCAGGATGCCGGCATAACCGAGCCCGGCAATCAACGAGGCGTTCGCCGAGGTGTGCACCGCCGCGACCTCGATGCCACCGGCCAGCCCCGCTGCGGCGCCGCCGAAGGCGCAGGCGGTGATGATCAAGCGGTTCGCCGGCAGGCCCACAAGCCGCGCGGCACGGGCATTGCCACCGACGACACGGGTCGCGAAACCATGGGTCGAATACATCAGCCACAAGGCCGCCATGACGCAAAGCACCACACCCCAGGCCAGGCCCCAGTGCACGTCGTAACCCCACATGCCACCGATGCGCAGGCCTTCGGCGATCGGCAGCGTCGACGGTTTGTTCAGGCTCGCCGGGTCGCGCATCGCACCTTCGACCCAGTGTTTGAACAAGGCGATCGCGATGTAGCCGAGCAGCAGGCTGCTGATGGTTTCATTGACGCCGCGGAACTGGCGCAGCGCACCGGCCAGCGCAATCCACACCGCGCCGGCCAGGGCCGCCGCCAGCAGCAGCATCGCCGTGCCAGCAACGCCGCCCGGCAGCGGCAGCAGGTACGGCAGCCCGGCGCAGGCCAGGCCACCGAGCACCAAGGCACCTTCGCCGCCGATGATCACGAGCCCGGCACGCGCCGGCAGCGCCACCGTCAGGGCAGTCAGCATCAGCGGCGCGGCGCGCTGCAACGTGTTCTGCCAAGAAAACGCATCGCCGAAAGCACCGACGAAGAGCAGCGTCCACACCTCCAGCGGGTTGGCGCCGCCGAACCAGGTGAAGACACCGAACAGCAGCAGCGCGCCGGCCATCGCCAGCATTGGCAGCGCAAAGGCTTCGGCCAGGTCGTGCCAGGGCTGGCGGTTCATCGCGGCCTCAGATCTTGCCGACGACGCCTTCGACCAGGTAGTTCATGCCTTCGAGCTCGGGGTCGGTGAGCTTGAAGGTCTTGCCCTTGGCGATGACGACCTTGCCGGTGTTGTCCTTCAACTCGCCGGCGTAGATGTCGAACGTGCCGGCCAGCATCTTGGCCTTGACGGCGTCGGCGTTCTTGCGCGCGCCTTCGCTGACCATGCTGCCGTAAGCCGAGGTCTTGACGAAGCCGTCCTTCAAACCGCCGCGCACGAAGTTCGGGTGCGGCTTGCCGGTCTTGGCGGCGTCGAGGATCAGCTTGTAGGCGGTGATCCAGTTCCACTCGGCGCCGGTCAGGTAGGCGGTGGGCGCCAGTTTGGCCTGGCTGGCGTGGTAGCCGCACACCATCTTGCCGCGCTTGGCGGCGGTCTCCACCACCACCTTGGGGCCGTCGACGTGCATCGTGAAGACATCGGCGCCCTGGTCGGCCAGGCCGTTGGTGGCCTCGGCTTCTTTCACCGCCATGCTCCAGTCGCCGGTGAAGATGACCGCGGTCGTGATCTTCGGGTCGACCGAGCGTGCGCCCAGCGTGAACGCGTTGATGTTGCGCAGCACCTGCGGGATCGGTTTTGCCGCCACGAAGCCGAGTTTCTTGCTCTTGCTCATGTGGCCGGCAATGACGCCGTTGAGGTATTGGGCCTCGTCGATGTAGCCGAAGAAGCTGCCCGTGTTGTCCGGGTGTTTGCCCTTGGTCCACATGCCGCCGCAATGGCTGAAGCGCACGGCGGGGTTCTTCGCCGCGATGGCCAGCATGTGCGGGTCGAAGTAGCCGAACGAGGTGGGAAACAGCAGCGCCGCGCCGTCCTGCGAGATCATGCCCTGCATGGTCTTCTGCACGGCCTGGGTTTCGGGCACGTTCTCTTCTTCGACCACCTTGACGCCGGGCAGTTTCTTCACTTCGGCCGCCGCTTCGGCATGGGCCTGGTTGTAGCCGAAGTCATCTTTCGGGCCGACGTAGATGAAACCCAGGCTGATGGGCTTTTGCGCCCAGGCCCAGGGCGCCATGCCGGCCAGCGAAGCGGCTGAAAGTTGCGCCAGCGCGCGGCGGCGGGAGAGGTCTTGTGTCATGTCGGCTCCTGAGCTCTTTGGATGGAGGCGTGCCGTGTTGGTGCACGCACTGGTATACCAGTTGGTATCCAGCAAAAGGCATGCCGGGAGAAGCCGGCCGTCAACCGTTTTGCGCGCGCGCCTCGTGCAGCGTCGCCAGCGTGATCTTGCGCACCTCGGCCTTGCTCTGCTCGATGTGGCTGCGCAGCAGCAACAAGGCCGCGTCGGCCTTGCGCTGGATGACGCTGCGCAGGATTTTCGCGTGTTCGGCGTAGGTGGCTTCGATGCGGTCGCCGCGCGTGAAATCCAGCCGCCGGATGATGCGTATGCGCTCGGTCACGTCCCAGTGCACACGTGCGATTTCATCGTTGCCAGCAGCACGCACCAGCGTGGCGTGGAACATCTCGTCGAGCGCACCGACTTCGCGCCCGTCGCTCAGGCGTTCGGCCACCGGCACCAGCCACACGGCCTTCAGCTCTTCGAGGCCCGGTGCCGGCTCGCTGCGGGCGCAGAGTTTGGCGACCGAGGCCGATTCGAGGATCACACGCAGGTCGTAAAGCTGTTCGAGCTTGCCGAAGTCGATCGGCCGCACGAACCAGCCACTCTTGCTTTCGACATCGAGCAGGCCTTCGTTGCGCAGCCGGAACAGCGCCTCGCGCACCGGCGTGCGGCTGACACCCAGCCGCGCGCCGATCTCGGCTTCGGAAAAGCGGTCGCCGGGCACGAGCAGGAAGTCGTGCATCTGCGTCTTCAGCTCGGCATAGACCTGCTCGGCCAGGTTGCCTCGGGCCGGCAGGCTCTCGTCTCGGGGGCGGATGGCTCGCACAGGCGGGGGTATGGATCAGGCGAAATGGCAGGCGGCGACATGGTGGTCGCCCTGCACCTGCAGCGGCGGTGCTTCGCGCTGGCAGCGGTCTTGCACCACCGGGCAACGGCTGCGGAAACGGCACAGCGGCGGCGGGTCGATGGGGCTTTGCACCTCGCCCTGCAAGCGGATGCGCGTTCCGTGCCCAGGCACGGCCGACACCAGCGCCTGCGTGTACGGATGCGCAGGCTGCGCGAAGACGGTGGCGGACGGACCCATCTCGACCATCTTACCCAGGTACATCACCGCGACGCGGTCGGTGAGCAGGCGCACGACGTTGAGGTCGTGCGAAACGAACAGCGTCGACAGCCCGAGCTCACGCCGCAGGCGGTCGAGCAGCTGCAGCACGACGGCCTGTACCGAGACATCGAGCGCGGCGGTCGGTTCGTCCAGGATCAGCAGCCGCGGCCTCGGCGCCAGCGCCCGAGCGATGCCCACCCGCGCCTTCTGCCCGCCCGAGAGCTGGTGCGGGTAACGCGACAGCAGCTCGGTCGGCAGACCGACCTGCGCCGCCACTTCGTCGACACGGGCGTTGGCTGCGGTGGTGTCCATGTCGGCGAGCAGGCGGCACGGCTCGGCGATGGTGTCGCGCGCCGTGTAGCGCGGGTTCAGGCTGTCGGTCGGGTCCTGGAACACGAGCTGGATCGCGGCGCGCAGCGGATGGCGGGCAAAGTTTTTCGACGGGATCAGCGCCAGGTCGTTGCCGTCGAAGACGATGCGGCCTTCGCTCGGGTCGTGCAGGCGCGCCAGCAGCCGCACCAGCGTCGATTTGCCGCAGCCCGATTCGCCGACCAGGCCCACGCTTTCACCGGGCGCCACGTCGAACGAGACGTCTTCGACGGCGTGCAGCATCGAGCCGCGTTTGCCTGTCGGCGAGGACACCGGGAAACGTTTGCCCAGACGTTCGACCCGGAGCAGCGCTGCCTCAGCCATGGGCCACCTCCAGCGGATGCCAGCAAGCCACCGAACGCGGCGCGTCGGATTCCAGCATCGGCAGCACTTCGCGGCACTGTGCATCGGCACGTTCACAACGTTCGCTGAAGCGGCAGGCGGGCAGCTCCGTGCGGCGCAGATCGGGCAAGGCGCCGGGCACCGGCAGCAGCGACGCCAGCGTGCTGTTGGCACCGGGTGTCGACGACATCAGCCGCGCGGTGTAGGGGTGGCGCGGTGCCGCGAACAACGCGTGCGTCGGCGCCGCTTCGACCGCATGGCCGGCGTGCATCACGACGATGCGGTCGCAGTATTCGGCGGCGAGGCCGAGGTCGTGGGTGATGAACAGCGTCGCCATCTGGCGTTCACGTGCCAGGCCGGTGATGAGGTCCATCACCGCGGCCTGGGTCGTGACATCGAGTCCGGTGGTCGGTTCGTCGGCGATCAGCAGTGCCGGCCGGCAGGCCAGTGCGATGGCGATCATCACGCGCTGGCACATGCCGCCCGAGAGTTCGAACGGGTAGGCCGACCAGCGGCGTTCGGGGTCGGCGATGGCGACTTCGCGCAGGGCTTGAATGGCACGTTCGCGCAGGCCGAGGCCGGCGTCCGGGCCGGTGCGGCCGCGCGCCGCGACGGCATGGCGGCGCAGCACGTCTTCGATCTGCAGGCCGACGGGACGGATGGGGTTCAGCGCCGTGCGTGGGCTCTGGAAGATCATGCTGATCTCGCGGCCACGCAGGTCGCTCAGCGTCTTCTCGTCGGCCTGCAGCAGGTCGAGCCCGCCGAAGACCGCGCTGCCGCCGGTGACCCTGGCGGCGCCGTCGCTGATGCCCAGCATCGCGTATGACAGCACCGACTTGCCGGAACCGCTTTCGCCGACGAGGCCGACGATCTCACCTTTGTTGAGCCGCAGGTTGACGTTCTCCAGCGCCCGCACGGTGCCGCTGCGGGTGCGGAACTCGAGGCTGAAGTGCTTGACGTCGAGCAGTGGGACTTCGCTCATGTGCCTACGTCCTTTTTCTCGGGTCGAAAATGTCGCGCAGCGCATCACCGAGCAGGTTGAACGAAAACACTGCCAGCATCAGCACGGCGCCAGGGAAGAAACTCACCCACCATTCGCCCGAGACGATGAACTGCGCGCCTTCGGCCACCAGGATGCCCCACTCGGGCGTCGGCGGCCGCACACCGAGGCCGATGAAGCTGAGGCCCGCCGCGTTGAGGATCGCCCAACCCATGTTCAGGCTGACCTGCACCATCGCCGGCGGCAGGATGTTCGGGAACAGATGCAGGGCCAGGATGCGCAGGTCGCCGTTGCCCGACAGCCGCGCCGCCTCGATGAAACCCGCATCGCGCCGCACGTTCGTTTCGGCACGCGCCACTCGCACGTAGAACGGCAGGTTGATGATGGCCGTGGCGAGCACGATGTTGCCTACCGTGTTGCCCAAAGCGGCGACGATGCCCATCGCCAGCACGAAGAGCGGGAAGGCCATGATGGTGTCGGAAACCCGTGTGACACCCAGGTCCCACCAGCCGCCGAAGTAACCCGCGGCCAGGCCGAGTGCGATGCCGATCACGAACGACAGCGCCACGGCGCTGATCGCGATGCCGAGGTCGAGCCGGGTCGCGACCAGCGTGCGCGAGAGGATGTCGCGGCCGAGCGAGTCGGTGCCGAACCAGTGTTTCGCCGATGGCGGCTGCAAGGCTGCCACGGTGTCGCTGGCCAGCGGGTCGTAAGGCACGATCCACGGTCCGACCAGTGCCAGCACGACGAACATCGTGAACAGCACCGCGGCGACCTTGGTCACCGGGTTCTCGTTCAGCACATGGCGGATGTGTTGGAGCGTTGCCGACATCTCTAGTTGCTCCACCACAGGTGGCTCGACGCACGACCCATGAAACGTTCCGCTGGGGCGGGCGGCCGCTGCCGGCCCTTTGCGGACGGCTGAAAGCAACAGGGATCTGTGGCGAGAGCGCTGCGGCGGGGCGCCCTGTTCCGTTCATGTCCCCCGGGCCGGTTCACTGCTTGTTCGCTTCGCGTTGAGCCGAATCGGCCCTCCTCCTTTACTTCACTCCACAGGGCACCCCACCACAGCGCTCTGGACACCACCGGGGCAGGCGACAGCCGGGGCATGCAGCACTGGTGCCCTGCGGAGGATGTCGGGTGACCGGCGCAGCGAAGTAAAGGAGGAGGGCCGGATCGGCTCGACCCGAAGCGAACCGGCGGTGAACCGGCCCGGGGGACATGAGCGGAGCCGGTCACCCGGCAGCCTCCGCTCGCGCCGGCCGATGCACGTGGCAAAGCTTCTTCGAACGCCCGCAATGGGCCGAGAGCGGACCACGGCATCGGGAGCGAGCGTGCGAGTTTCATTTCACCGCTCCAGGCTGATGCGCGGATCGATCAGCGTGTACAGGAGATCGACGAGCAGGTTCAGCAGCACGAACAGCACACCCATCGCCAGCACGAAACCCTGCACCGGCGCGTAGTCGCTGGCGGTGAGCGCGTCGATGGCATAACTGCCGACACCTGGCCAGCCGAAGACCTTTTCGATGATGACGCTGCTGCCGAGCATGAAGCCGAACACCATGCCGAGTGTCGTCACCACCGGCAGCAAGGCGTTGCGCAGCGCATAACGTACTCGCACGGTTGTCTTGCTCAGCCCGCTGGCGCGTGCGGTGCGCACGAAGTCCGAGCCCAGCACCTGCAGCATCGACGCGCGGGTCATGCGTGCGATGGGTGCCAGCACAAACAGCGCCATCGTCACGGTGGGCAGCACGAGCTGCTTGAACGCCGCCCACCAGAGGCCGAAATCGCCGGCGATCAGCGCGTCGATCAGGTACAGGCCGCTGAACGCCGGTGGTGGCGAATACACCGGGTCCAGCCGGCCCAGTGGCGCCGGCGCCCAGCCGAGCAGGAAATAGAAAACGTAGGACAGCACCAGGCCAGTGAAGAACGTCGGCAGCGAAACGCCTGCCGTCGTCAGCAGGCGGCAGAGCTGGTCGATCCACGAGCCGGGTTTCGTCGCTGCCATCACACCCAGTGGCAAGGCAATCGCGCAGGCCAGCGTCAGCGCCAGCAACACCATTTCGATGGAAGCCGGCAGCCGCGCCAACAGTTCCTGCAGCACCGGCTGGCCGGTGGTGAGCGAGATGCCGAAGTCGCCGCGTAGCAAGGCGCCGACGTAGAGCAGGAACTGCTCGGGCAGCGCCTTGTCCAGCCCGAGTTGTTTGCGCACCTGGTCCACCGCTTCCTGCGTCGCAGCGCCGCCGGCGAAGTACGCAGCCGGGTCGCCGGGCAAGGCCCGCGTGAGCAGGAAGGTGATGACCACCACGCCCACCAGATTGGGCAGCGCGGCGAGCAAGCGCTTGAGGATGACGAGGGTGATGCCGCCCATGGTTCAGCCCAGCAGGCTCACGTGGGCGGCAACGACACGCCAGCCTTCAGCCATGCGCACCCAGGTCTGGCTCTGCCGGCCCGTCTTTGTGCCGCCTTCGCGCTGGAACTCGGTCATCGCGGTAGCGAAGTTGGCGCCGTAGGTGGTGATCACGGTGTTCGACAGCGTCCGCGCCAGGCCAGCCGAAGGTCGCGCGATGCGGAAGGCGCGGATCGCTTCGATGCCACGCAGGTTCTCGCCGACGCCATAGCGCACGGTGAAGTCGCTGGGCCAGAAGAGTTCGTCCAGCACGTCGACGTGGTTGTTGACGAGTGCGTCTTCGTAGCGCGCGAACACCGCCGTCACTTCGGCCAGCACGTCGGCTTGGTTGATCTCCATCACAGAACCTTCGCCACCGGTGCCATGCACACACCTTGCTGCTCCAGCGCCGCGGCCACCCGCAGGCAGAGGTCTTCGCGCCAGGGTGCGGCGATGATCTGCACACCGATCGGCAGGTGCGGCGCGGCCGGGTTCAGCCCCCACAACGGCACCGTCACCACCGGCAGGCCGATGCACGAGATCGGCTGCGTCAGCAAGCCCATGCTGGCGCGTGCCGGCAGGCGCTGGCCGGCGATCTCAAGCCATTGCGTGCCGATGGCCGGCGCGGTGCACGGCGTGGCGGGGGCGATCAGCACGTCCACCGTTTCGAAGGCACGCGCAGCGCGGCGCGCGAACCAGTGCCGCACCCGCTGCGCGCGCATCACCCAGGCAGCCGGCACCAGCGTGTTGGCGAGGAAGCGGTCGCGTGTCATGGGGTCGAAGTCGTGCGGGCGCTGGCGCAGGTCGTCCAGGTGCAGCGCACCGCCTTCGCCGCAGCTGATGAGAAAGGCCGCGGCGCGTGCGCGTTCGACCTCGGGCAACTCCACCAGCCGCGTCGTGCCCAACGCTTCTGCGACACGGTCCACCGCGGCCAGCGCCTCGGGCAGCGCTTTCTCGCGGAACCAGCCGCCCAGCACCGCCACGCGCAGGCCGCCGGTGCCACGGTCCAGTTGCGCCAGCGTCGGTTCGATGTCGCGTTGCGCGCAGGCCGGGTCCAGCGTGTCGGGGCCCTGCATCACGTCGTAGCTGAGCGCGAGGTCGGCGACGCTGCGCGCGAACGGACCCAGATGGTCGAGGCTGGCGACGAACGGATAAGAACCGGTGCGCGGCAGCCGGCCGAAGGTGGGCTTCAAGCCGAAGGTGCCGCACAGCGACGACGGCACGCGGATCGAGCCGTTCGTGTCGGAGCCCAGCGTGAAAGCCACCTGCCCCGCTGCCACCGCCGCTGCCGAGCCGCCCGACGAACCACCGCTGATGCGTGTGGTGTCGTGCGGGTTGCGCGTGGCGCCGTGGTGCGTGTTCTCGGTGGTGAAGCCGTAGGCGTATTCGTCCATGTTCAGCGCGCCCACCAGCACCGCGCCTTCGGCTTCGAGCCGGCGCACCAGCACCGCGTCGCGCGCTGCGGGTGTGTGGTCGCGCTCGATCTTCGAACCCGCCAACGTCGACAGCCCGGCCACGTCGAACAGGTTCTTCACCGCGAAAGGCACGCCGGCCAGCTTCATGCGCGCGCGGCGCGGGCTGGCATCCACCGCATCGGCGCGCTTGAGTGCACGCTCGGCAAGCACGGCGGTGAAGGCGTTGATCTGGCCATCGGTGGCCCGGATGCGGTCCAGGCTGGCCTGCACCGCGGCGCGCGCAGTGCTGGTGCCGCCTCTCACGCTGTCGGCAACGGCGGCGGCGTTCATTCGCCCAGCTCCGGCACCACGGGCGTGAAGACGCTGCCTGACTCGTCGGCCGCCGTCAGCGGCAGGCCCTGCAGCAGCTCAGCCATCTGCGCGGCGAGGCCGAAGTACATCTCGACGCCAGGGCGGTATTCGGCAGCGATCTTCAGCCCCAGCGTCGCGGCAGCGGCATCGATGTAGGCGCGGTGGTCCATGGCAGGCTCCTGGTGGATGTCAGGCTTTGAACAGCTGCCGGTAGTCGGGCTGCAGATGGAACCAGTACTGGTAGCCCATCACGTCTTTCTGCATCGCCACGTCCATCGACGGCTGGAACAACGGCACCCGCGGCACCTCGTCGAAGGCGAGCTGGATCATGTCTTTGACGAAGCTGTCGTAGAGCGGTTTGCTCTCGGCGAAACGCGCGTTCTCGACCATCTTGTCGAGCTTGGGGTTCTGGTAGCTCATGGTGTTGAACACGGCGTTCTGGCCGTGGTAACACCAGAAGAAAAAGTACTCGGGAAAGTTGAGCCAGCCGCCGAAGCGGTTGATGAGCAGCGGCATGTCTTTCTTCAGCAGCGCGCTGCGCCAGGTGGCGCCGGGGATCTTGTTGATCTGCGCCTTGATGCCGATCTGGCCCAGCGCTTCCTGGATCAACACCGCCATCGGCTCGCCGACGGTGGCGCCGCCCAGGTCGAACGAGATCGTCGTCTCGAAGCCATTCGGCACGCCGGCTTCCACCATCAACGCCTTGGCCTTCGCAAGGTCGGGCTTGTAGCCGGTGGGCTGCGGCCAGGCCGTCGTCTTCACCTGCGGCGACGCCGCGCCGTAGAGTTTGATGCCGCGGCCGTACAGCGCGTTGTCGTACATGCGGTCGTAAGGCAGCACATAGGCCACGGCCTGCCGCACCTTGACGTTGTTGAACGGCGGCTTGGTGACGTTCATGCCCAGGTAGTACATGGCGTTTTCGATCGCCATGCTGGTGACCTTGACCGCCCCGCCCTCTTTCGCCAGCTCGGAGAAGTCTTTCGGCGGCAGGTCGAAGGTGATGTCGATGTCGCCCTTGAGCAGCAGCGCACGGCGGTTGCCGGCGTTGGGTACGTCGCGCTGGATCACACGGCGCAGCTTCGGCAGCGGGCCGCTTTTCCAGTCGTCGTAACGCACATAGATGATTTCCTGGCCGGGGCGGAATGCTTCGACCTTGTAGGCGCCGCCGCCGGCCGCGTTGTTGCGGGTCCAGGCCAGGCCCCAGGGGTCTTGCGCGGTTGCGTTTTTCTTCACCAGTTCGCTGTTGAAGACACAGGGCACGACGACCGCCAGGTCGTTCATCGTCAGCTTGTCGCGGCGCAGGAACTTGACCTTGAAGGTGTATTCGTCCACCGCCTCGAACTGATCCGGCTTTTCCAGCGAACCCGCCGCCATCTGGAAGGTGGGGAAACCGCCGACGGTGACGGCGCGGTCGAAGCTCCACTTCACGTCCTTCGCCGTCACCGGCGTGCCGTCGTGGAACTTGGCGTTTTTGCGCAGCTTGAAGGTGACCGAGTCGCCGTCGGGCGCGATCTTCCAGCTCTCGGCCAACTCGGGTTCGAGCTTGCCGATGTCGTACATCACGCGGCCGTCGGGCAGCGTTTTCTTGCCGTAGCTCATCAGCCGGTCGTAGCAGAGCCAGCTGACACCGTAGCTGGCGCGGTTGGCGCCCACGGTGTGGATGTCGAGCGAATTCGGGCCGAACTCGTTGGCCACGACGAGCACGTCCTTCGGTCGCGCCTGGGCCTGTGCGGCGCCGGGCAAGACTGCGGAGATGGCGGCGGTGGTGGTGATGAAGTCGCGTCGGTCCATGGCTGAAGACTCTCCGAATAACGTCAGGAAGAACGTGAAGCGAGATAGGCGCGCCAGCCACCGAAGGCCGTGACGTCCTGCGCCTGGCGCAGCGCATGGGCTTCGCAGAGGAACCCATGCACCTGGCGGCCATCGGCGAGTTCGACCGTGCCCAGACCTAGCGGCGGCGGGACCAACGCAAGGAACGAGCCCACGGCCGCTATCGGCACGGCCCAGACCTCGACGGCGATGGCGGCACCGCCCTCACTGCTGCGCTGCAGCCCGGGTTTGGGCGGCACGGTGCCGGGCAACGCATAGAGCTTGTAGACGGGCGCGGTGGTGGTGCTTTCCAGCAGCACCGCGCCGCGTTCGGTGAGCTGGCCGTTCAGCGGCAGGCCCGACAGATGTGCGCCCACCACCACCAGCGGCAGCGTCGCGGCCACCGCGGGCTGGCGCGGCAGCGTGGCTTCACCGAGCCAGGCGCGGCCGATCTCGGCCAGCAGCACGTCGTGCCCGCCGCGGCCGATGAAAGTGACGCCGAACGGCAGGCCGACCGCCGTGCTGCCGGCCGGCACCGCCAGCGCACACCAGCCGAGCAGGTTGACGAAGTTGGTGTACAGCCCGAGCTGCGCGTTGGCGCCCAGCGGGTCGGCGTCGACCTCGGCAAAACGTGGGTGGCCGGGGCTGGTGGGCACCATCAGCACGTCGACGTTGTGCCACAGCGCGGCCAGCGTGGCCTGCATGGCACGGAGTCGGTACTGGGCTTCGAAGGTGTCGGTGGCGCTGAAGACCAGCGCCTTCTCGATGACCTGGCGCACGGTGGGGTCCAGCGCCTCGGGCCGGTGGGCCAGCAACTCGCGCACGACAGCGTGGCGCTCGGCGACCCAGGGGCCGTCGTAGAGCAGCGCGGCCACCGCGTGCAGCGGCGCAAAGTCCATCTCGACAAGCTCGTGCCCGGCAGCTTGCGCCTGTTCGAGCGCCGCAGCCCAGGCACCGGCATAACCGGCATCGCCTACAAACGGCGGCGTGCGCGGCACGCCGATGCGCAGCCGCACCGGCGCCACGGCCGGGCCGGGCACGAAGGCGCTGTAGGCGTCGGCTGCATCGGCACCTTCGATCACCGACAACACCAGCGCCGCATCAGCGACACTGTGTGCAAAGACCGAGACGCAGTCGAGTGTGCGACAGGCCGGCAGCACACCGAAAGTGCTGACCCGCCCCGGCGTCGGCTTCAGACCAACCAGGCCGTTGAAGCCCGCCGGCACACGGCCCGAACCTGCCGTGTCGGTGCCCAGCGAAAACGGCACCACGCCGCGCGCCACGGCCACCGCCGAACCCGAACTGGAACCACCGCTGACGCGGCTGGCGTCAGCCACGCAGGCTGGCCGGCCGTACGGCGAACGGGTGCCGACCAGGCCGGTGGCGAACTGGTCGAGGTTGGTCTTGGCCAGCCACAGGGCGCCGGCATCCACCAGCTTTTGCACCGCTGTGGCGCTGTGTTCGGCCAGATGCTCGAAGCTGGGGCAGGCCGCGGTGGTGGGCGCGCCGGCGATGTGAATGTTGTCCTTCACGACAAAGGGCACACCGAGCAGCGGGTAGCGCCGCAGCAGTTCGGCGCGGTCGTCGCTTTCTGCCAGCCGCGAGGCCAGCGTCGCCAGTTGCGCGGCCCAGGCCGCAGGTGCGCAGTGGTGGATGAACACACCCTGCCCGTCCAGCACCGCGGCGCTCTGGCGAGCGGCTTGCAATCGAGGCAGCGGGTCCTGGCCATCGAGCACTGCGTCGCGCCAGGCCGCCACGGTGGCCGTGGCGTCTGGCAAGGAGCTAGAGGAAAACGCGGAGATCGACATTGGTGCACTGATTGGTATACCAGTTGGACTCACGCAGATTCCATGCCACCTTTCGGGCCACCGGTCGGGCCGTCCGTCGACCCATCACCGCACGTCGATAGACTCGGGCGATGCCCCATGACCTGAGCCTCATCTCGACGGTTGCCGCCGGCTTCGGCCTGGCTCTGGTGTTCGGCTTCTTCGCCACCAAGTTGCGCATGCCGCCGCTGGTGGGCTACCTGCTCGCCGGTGTCGCCATTGGCCCGGCCACCCCAGGCTTCGTCGCCGACGTGGCGCTGGCCGGCCAGCTGGCCGAGATCGGCGTCATGCTGCTGATGTTCGGCGTCGGCCTGCACTTCTCCGTCGGCGACCTGATGGCAGTGAAGCGCATTGCCGTGCCGGGTGCGATCCTGCAGATCGCCGTGGCCACCGCCTTGGGCGCCGGCACGGCCTGGCTCTGGGGCTGGAGCTTCGGTGGCGCACTGGTGTTCGGGCTGGCGCTGTCGGTGGCGAGCACCGTGGTGCTGCTGCGTGCGCTGGAGGGGCGCGGCGAGCTCGACTCGCTGAATGGCCGCATCGCGGTGGGCTGGCTGGTCGTCGAAGACCTGGTGATGGTGCTGGTGCTGGTGCTGCTGCCACCGCTGGCGCCGCTGCTCAAGGGCGAAGCCGGTGGCGGCGACCTCGGCGGCACGCTGCTGCTGACGCTGGCCAAGGTGGCGGGCTTCATCGTGCTGATGCTGGTGGTGGGCAAACGCCTGTTCCCGCGCCTGCTCTGGCTGGCGGCGCGCACCGGTTCGCGCGAGATCTTCACGCTGTGCGTCGTGGCCGCCGCGGTGGGCGTGGCCTATGGCGCGGCGATGCTGTTCGACGTCTCGTTTGCGCTCGGCGCGTTTTTCGCCGGCATGATGATGCGCGAGTCGGAGTTCGCCCACCGCGCTGCCGACGAATCGCTGCCGCTGCGGGATGCGTTTTCGGTGCTCTTCTTCGTCTCGGTCGGCATGCTGTTCGACCCCGCGGTGCTGCTGGCGCAGCCGCTACAGGTGCTGGCGGTGGTGGCCATCATCATGGTCGGCAAGACGCTCGCCGCGGTGGGCCTGGTGCTGCTGCTGCGTTACCCGCTGGGCAGTGCGCTCACGGTGGGTGCCAGCCTGGCACAGATCGGCGAGTTCTCGTTCATCCTCGCCGGCCTCGGCGTCACGCTCGGGCTGCTGACACCAGCCGGACAAAGCCTGATCCTGGCCGGCGCGCTGATTTCGATCGCCGCGAACTCCATGCTGTTTGCCGCCATCGGGCCGGTGCAGGCCTGGCCGGCGCTGCGGCGCTTCGAGGCCGGCGACGACCCGCTCTCGGTGCTGCCTGACAGCGTCGACCCGCGCAAGCTCGCCGGCCTGGTGGTGCTGGTCGGCCATGGCCGTGTCGGCAGGCGCATTGCCGCGCAGCTGCGCGACGCCGGCATTCCCTACATCGTCGTCGAGCAGAACCGCGAGCTGGTGGAATCACTGCGTGCCGGCGGTGTGCACGCGGTCTGCGGCGACGCCGCCGACCCCGCCGTGCTGGTGCAGTCGCATGTGGCGCAGGCGCGGCTGCTGGTGGTGGCGTCGCCGGACACCTTCAGCGTGCGCCAGATGGCCGAGACCGCACGAGCGCTGAACCCCGGCATCGAGGTCGTGGCGCGCACCCACAGCGACGAAGAAGCCGCACTGCTGCAAGGCGAACAGGTGGCACGCGCCTTCGTCGGCGAACACGAACTGGCGCAAGGCATGGCCGCCCATGTGCTGGCGCGCTGGCGCCAGGGCGTGCATACGACGGCGTAGTTCAGCCGGCGCAGTTCAGCGCGGCGCGAACGGCGCGCCGTAGGGCCTGCCGAATGGCACACCGGCCACCACCACGTTGGCCGGGCGCAGGTGGACCTTGCCGCTGCGTTTGTTGTTGCGCGTGTCGACGAACTCGACCGCACCTTCCACCAGTTCGACCAGCGTCGCGTCGGCGGGCGCGCCGATCTGCAGCGTGCCGAGTTTGGGCAGGCGGTCGATGACACGTGCCGGTGCCGTGGTGGCCATGCTCACCACCTGCTCCAGCGTGAAACCCAATGCGAGGAACTTGCTCATCGTCCAGGTGAGATACGGCATGCCGGGGCTGTTGGCCGAGAAGACATGGATGTCCGACGAAATCACGTCGGGCGGACCGCCCTGCGCGATGGCGGCCTCGGCCACCGTGAAGTCGAAGCTGCCGCCTCCATGGCCGATGTCGAACAGCGCACCGCGCTTTTTGGCCTCCAGTGCCGCCGGCAGCAGCTTGCCGTTCTGCACGATGTTGGTGAACTGGTTGACGATGTTCGGCGCCCCCGAATAACAATGGGTCAGCACGTCGCCGGGGCGCAGCACGTCGAGAATCTGCGACATCAGCTCGGCAGTTTCGACGCCGCCGATGTGCACCATCAACTTCATCGGCTTGCCCGACAGTTCGCAGGCGCGGATGGCACGCTTGAGCGGCTCCATGCCATGTTTGGCAATGACGTTCTGCGACATGCGCACCTTGACGCCGACGACGATGTCGCTGTTCTCGGCCATCGTGCGCGCCGCGGCTTCGGGGTCGGCGTAGTCGATGTTGAACAGCTCGGGCACCGGAAAACCGGCCAGCCCCATGTTGGCGATGTGCACGAAGGCATAGAGCCGCGTGCGTGTCTGGGCGACGGTGTAGCGCCGGAAGGCGGCGAAGTTGTTGGCGCCGGCGTCCCCCGCCGACACCGCCGTCGTCGTGCCCTGGTAGGGCACCAGTTCGTCGGCCGGAATGCCGATGGCCGAGCCATAGGGGTAGACGTGGGCATGCAGGTCGATCAGCCCGGGCAGCACAAGGCGGCCGCGCGCGTCCAGCACACGCAGCGCGCGGGCTGCGGGAATGCTGGCTTCGATGGCTTCGACGACGCCGTTCTTGATGCCGATGTCGCGTTTGCCGCGTTGGCTCTGGCTGGGGTCGAGAAGGTCGCCGCCCTGGATGACGAGGTCGAACTTGTCGTTCGGGCCCATCGCTGCCCGGGCCTGCAGACCGAGGCCGCCGCCGGCCAGTGCGGCGGCAGTGGCCAGCCATTGGCGGCGTGAAGGGTGTTGCATGGGGCGGTCTCCTCGCGTGTTGTCGGTCTTGTACCGGGCCACTGTAGGCCGCACCCGACGCCTTGTCGAATCGCACTTGTACCAGGGCCCCCGCTGCGACATCATTGACGCGTCAGGTTCAGGAGACAACATGAAACGTCGCGATGCCCTCGGATTCCTTGCCGGCGCGGCCAGCCTGCCCGGCTGGGCCGCCGCCGACCCCAAACCCGAGCCGCCGCTGGCCGCCGTGCTCGGCGAATGGCGCGGCACGCTGACCTACCGCGACCCCGGCACGCCTGACCGCACGGTGACGCTGAACACGAAGCTCTTCATCTCTGCCGTGGCGCCCGACGAGATCGCGCTGCACTACGTCTTCGACGACGGCCCGGGCAAGACGGTCTACGGCTACGAACGCATGCGCTTCGAATTCGCCAGCAACACCTTGCTGTGGATCAGCGGCGCGGTGGAGAAGACGGCACTGGTCGGCCGCATCATCAGCAGCGACAGCGCCACCGGTGTCAGCCGCTACGTCGTCGACACCACCAAGGACCGCGCGCTCACGCGCTACACGCTCGAGTTCGGCGCCCGCAGCCTGACGCTGAAGAAGGACGAGGTCGACAGCAACGGCCAGGTGGTGACGCGCAACCGATACGCCTTCACGCGGCCGGGCTGAGCCAAGGTCTGGTTATCTATACAGTAGGGGTCGGACCTTCATCGCCGCCCCTTGTCAACACTCGCCGACCTCAACCCCGAACAACGCGAAGCCGCGCTGCACCGCGACGGGCCGCTGCTGGTGATCGCCGGCGCCGGCTCGGGCAAGACGCTGACGCTGGCCGCGCGTGTGGCGCAGCTGGTGCTGGACGGTGCCGACCTGCAGCGGCTGCTGCTGATGACCTTCTCGCGCCGCGCCGCGGCCGAGATGGCCCGGCGTGTCGGCCGCCTGCTGCATGAAGCGTTGCGGTTGCCTGCCACCACGGCGGCACCGACCCTGCCCTGGTGCGGCACCTTCCACGGCGTTGCTGCGCGGCTGCTGCGCGAGCTGGCGCCGCGCATCGGCCTGGCCCCGGGCTTCAGCCTGCTCGACCGCGCCGACGCACAAGAGCTGATGGGCATGGTGCGCCACAGCCTCGGCCTGTCGGGCACGACCAACCGCTTCCCGCAGGCCGGCACCTGTCTGGCCATCCATTCGCGTGCCGTCAACAGCACGACCCCGCTCGCCGTGCTGCTGGCCGAGGTCTATCCCTGGGTGGCCACCTGGCAAGCCGAACTGAAGAAACTGTTCGCCGCCTACGCCGCCGAGAAACAGCGCCAGCAGTTGCTGGACTACGACGACCTGCTGCTGCTGTGGTGGCACGTGATGCAGCAGCCCGTGCTGGCCGCGCAGCTGGCCGACCGCTTCACGCATGTGCTGGTCGACGAATACCAGGACACGAACCGGCTGCAGGCCGGCATCCTGCTGGCGCTGCAGCCGCAGGGCCGCGGCCTCACGGTGGTGGGCGACGATGCGCAGGCCATCTACGCCTTCCGCGCTGCCGAGGTGCGCAACATCCTCGACTTTCCGCTGCAGTTCGTGCCGCCGGCGCGGGTGTTGACGCTGGAGCGCAACTACCGTTCGACGCAACCCATCCTGGCGGCGTCAAACGCCGTCATCGCCTTGGCGGCCGAGCGTTTCACGAAAGACCTGTGGAGCGACCGGCGTTCGTCGGCGCTGCCGCGGCTGGTGGCGGTGGCCGACGATGCAGCGCAGGCGCGCTGGGTTGCCGACGAGGTGCTGCGCCAACGTGAAGAAGGCCTGACGCTGAAGCGCCAGGCGGTGCTGTTCCGCACCTCGCACCATAGCGCGGCGCTGGAACTCGAACTGACGCGGCGGCAGATCCCCTTCGTCAAGTTCGGCGGCCTGCGCTTCCTGGAGGCCAGCCATGTCAAGGATCTGCTGTCGCTGCTGCGCTGGGCTGAAAACCCGCGCAGCCGGCTCGCCGGCTTCCGCGTGGCCCGGCTCGTTCCCGGGCTCGGGCCGGCGAGCGTGACCAGATTGCTCGATGCCATGGCCGCAGCCGACGACGCCGCTGCGGCGCTGCGCGGCTGGAAACCACCTGCCGCAGCCGCAGAAGCCTGGGCCGCGTTGCGCAACATCTGGACGGCGCTGCACGAACACCGGCATGGCTGGCCGGCCGAACTGCAGCAGACCATCGCCTGGTACCAGCCGCACCTGGAACGCCTGCACGACGACGCGCGTGTGCGCCGCGCCGACCTCGACGCGCTGGCGCGCATCGCGGCCGGCCATGGCAGCCGGGAGCGGTTCCTCACCGAACTGGCGCTCGACCCCCCCGAAGCCAGCAGCGACGAATCCGGCCCGCCGCACCGCGACGAGGACTACCTGATCCTGTCGACCATCCACTCGGCCAAGGGCCAGGAATGGAACGCGGTGAACATCCTCAACGTCGTCGACGGTTGCATGCCGGCCGACGTGGCCACCGGCCACGCCGCCGAGATCGAGGAAGAACGCCGCCTGCTCTATGTGGCGATGACACGGGCCCGCGACAGCCTGAACCTGCTGGTGCCGCAGCGCTTCTACATCACCCAGCAGCGGCACTGGGGCGACCACCACCTGTACGCGACGCTGACCCGTTTCATCCCGCCCGACGTGGCCACCGCCTTCGAACACGTTTCACCCATGGCGGATGCGGCCCAGCAGGTTGCGCTGGCGCTGGACGGCCCGGCCCTGCTCGACGCCGGTGCGGCGCTGCGCGGCCGCTGGGATTGAATCGGCGGCAAAATCGGCCTGTTGCCCCCACACCGAGGCCTGCCATGCCCGCCATGCCCGAAACTCGCCCCACCGCCACGGCCCAACGCCCTGCCGCGGCCGACGCCGACACCCGCAGCCACGCGCTGCGCCGCCTGGGTGCACAAGCCCACCAGCTGCGCGCCACCACGCGCGCCGCCGACCACTTCATCGCACTCGGTGTGCCCGAAGACCGCGACACCGGCTCGTGGCTGATGTCCACCGCGGTGGACCTGGCCGATGACGTGGCGCGCCAGCTCGACGGCACGGCGCGCAGCCTGAAGGAAGGCCAGTTCGATGCGGGTTTTGCACAAACCGTACAGACCTTGCGTGTGCGCGCGCACCAGTTGCATGCTGCAGCGCGTGCGGCCGACCACTTCCTCGACCTCGACAGCCGCGACGACCGCGAAACCGCGGGCTGGCTGATCGCCAGCGCACGCAGTCTGGCCGACAAGCTGGCCGCCGAGATCGACGACGGCGCCAGCGGCTTGAAGCGCCCACCGCTTGAGGCCAACGTGATCGATGCCAACGACGCCGCGCTGGTGCGGCGCGTGGCGCAGGCCACAGCGGCGGCGCGCTGAAGCCCTATGCGGCGATGTGCCGCAGCAGGATGCGCGCGCTGGCGCGATTCGTTGCGCAGGGCACGTCGTGCACGTCGCAGGCGCGCACGAGGGCATTGATGTCAGGTTCGTGCGGCTGCGGCGTCATCGGGTCGCGCAGAAAGATCACCGCGTCCACCAGCCCGGTGGCCAGGCGGGCCCCGATCTGCAGGTCGCCGCCCAAGGGCCCGCTGAGCAGGCATTCGACTTCCAGTCCCACCTCGGCCTGCAGCCGGCTGCCCGTGGTCCCGGTGGCCATCAGCCGGTGTCGACGCAAAGCGTCGGCGAACTCGCGCGCGATCTCGACGATGACCGGCTTCATGCGGTCGTGGGCGATCAAGGCGATGTTCATGGATCGATATGGTCGGGGTGAAAGGATTCGAACCTTCGACCCACTGGTCCCAAACCAGTTGCGCTACCAGGCTGCGCTACACCCCGAAGCTGCGCATTGTAGCCGCCTGCCTGTCTAGACAACATCTGCCGCTACCGGCGGCTGCAACTGGCGCGCAATGTCCATGCATTGGCGGATGTGCTGTTCACACACCAGCTTCAGCGCCGAGAAGGTGAGTGCCGCCGACACCGCCTGGCCGGCGATCGGCACGTACTTGGCGGCCTGCTGCGCCGTCAGCCGCACGCCGACGACCCGCAGCAGCGTCAGCACCAGTTCACGCGTGACGACACGCCCGACCACCATGCCGCCGCCGACACTCACCGCCTTGAAGACCGCGAGCTTGCGGTCGGGCGCCAGGCGATCGATCTGCTCGGGCGTGAGGCCGAACTCGGCGTTGATCTCGGGCAGCAGCTTCACCAGCACGCCGATGTCGGTGAGCCAGTCCAGGCCCGGCAGCGGCACCATCGCGACGCCTGCCGCGAGCAAGGCGCGTTTGGTCACCTGGCGGCGGCAGCGGCGTGCCGCGGCTTCGATCTGGTCTTCGCCGACGGGCACCAGCACCCAGTTCGCAGTCGTGCTCGTCATGCTGTGGCTTCCCTGGACAAAGGCGGCAGCATCACCCGGTGCTCGCGCGGCGCCTTGAGGATGATGGAGGTCGAAGTCTCCGCCATCAGGCACAACTGCGATACCACGGCGTCGAGATGGGCTACGTCGGTGACGGCGATTTCGAGTTCCCAGCTCGTTTCGCCGGTGATGTTCCAGGCGTTCACCACCTCGGGTGCCTCGGCGATGAGCTTCAGCATGCGCGGGTAGTCGGTGCGGCCCACGCGCACCAGCGCGCGGATGCCGTAGCCCAGCGCGCCCAGGTTCACCGTGGCGCGGTAGCCGGTGATGACGCCGCAGCTTTCGAGCTTGCGCACACGCTCGGCCACCGCCGGCTGGCTGAGGTGCACACGGCGGCCCAGTTCGGCCAGGCTCAGGCGGGCGTCGGCCTGGAGTTCGGCGAGGATGCGGGTGTCGTAGGAATCCAAAGCCATACAGCGCTCCAACCGTCGAATTGCTTGCGAGCGAACTGTATCAACTTGATTTACCCATGGATGTCAGCAGCTTGCCTTTTTATCATCCGAGCCATGTCTGCCGTTCTGCCACTTACCACCAGCGCGCGCACCTCGCCGCTGATCATTGCCTGCCTGGCCGCCACCTGGCTGATCTGGGGCTCGACCTACCTCGCCATCAAGTGGGCGCTGGTGAGTTTCCCGCCGTTTTTCCAGATGGGCACCCGCTTCGTCGCCGCCGGCGCGCTGCTGGGCGCGTTTGCGCTCTGGCGCGGCGCCGCCTGGCCGACACGCCAGCAATGGCTGAGCGCGTTCGTGCTGGGCGCATTGCTGCTGGGCGGTGGTTATGGCGCAACGGCGTTCGCCCAGGTCAGCATCAGTTCCGGGCTGGTCGTGGCCTTCATCGCCGTGGTGCCGGCACTGGTGGCGCTGTTCCAGTGGCCGTATGGCGTGCGGCCGTCGAAGCTGGAAGGCACCGGCATCGCACTCGGCCTGCTCGGCGTCGTGCTGCTGACGCGGGGCCAGGGCTTTGGCGCGTCGCTGTCCGGGCTGCTGGCTATGGCGCTGGCCTGCAGCGCCTGGTCGCTGGGCAGCGTCTGGGCCAAACATGGCCTGCCGGGTGGTCGCAAGCTGGCGCTGGCCACAGGCGTGGCGGGTTATGCGAGCCAGATGTTCGCCGGCGGCCTGCTGCTGCTGGCGGCGTCGCTGGTGGTCGGTGAACAGCCGAGCTTCCCGCCCGATGCGCGAGCGCTGGCCTGCTGGGCCTACCTGGTGGTGGCGGGTTCGTTGATCGGCTTTTCGGCCTACATGGTGCTGCTGCAGCGCACCAGCACGGGTCTGGCGTCGAGCTACACCTTCGTCAACCCGGTCATCGGGCTGGTGCTCGGCGTCGTGCTCGGTGGCGAGGTCGTCAGTGCGCAGGAAGTGGTGGCGGCAGCGGTCATCGCCAGCGGTGTCGTGCTGCTGCTGGCGGCGCGGCGTTAGCCCATCCTTCTCAATTCGCCGTTGCGTCGCGCGAACGGCGGCTTGGTGCTTAGATCTCGCGCACCTTACTGGTACCGAGGCCCGCGACCAGGAAGTCCCGCACCACCTGCTTGTTTCGAGGCGTGACCAATCCAATGCCGACGGCCAGCTCCTCGCCCTCGACCAGAGCCCGATAGGAAACACCTGCTCGTCGCAGTCCTGCAAACGATCTTGGCAGCAAGGCAATGCCACGCCCGCCCGCCACATCGGCAAGCAATACGTGATGGTCAGTCGGCTCCTTGACCTTCCGCGGCGCAAAGCCGTGATGGGCGAAAACACGTTGGCAGTGGTCGTAGAACGCAGGCTGACGCGCACGCTCGAACCAGAAGATGACCTCTGCGGCGAGGTCAGCGAGTCGAACTGTTCGGCGCCGGGCCAGGCCGTGGGACGATGTCATCGCCACCATCATCGGCACCCGGTCAAGCTCCATCACGTCAAGATCAGAGGCCTCCGTGGGTAGCGCGATGAAAGCTGCCGCCAATCGGCCGGCGCGCAGTTGGCGCACGAGTCTGGGGGAAGTGTCGACGATCACCGACACGGCCGTGTCGGGATGCCCCGCCTGGATCCGTTCCGCGAGCCCCCCGAACCACGCCGGTTCGACGGCGCTCGTCAGGCCGAGCCTCAAAGTCTGCGGCATGCCCTCATGCGCCAGACTGGCCTCGGCCTCCCGGAGCAATCTCCCGACGCTTCGCGCATAGGGCAGCAGCTTGCGGCCAGCGTCGGTGAGGCTCACACCCTGAGTACCGCGGTCGAACAGGCGTGCACCCAGCCGCTCCTCGAGTTCACGAATCGCACGGCTCAACGGTGGTTGGGACAAGTGCAGCGTCTCGGCGGCCTGCCGGAAGCTCAACGTGTCCGCCACGGCCAGGAAGAGTGCAAGAGAGCGGGATTCCAAGCGTGATGACATACCAAAAAGGTATCACGAACTTGGTCATTTCACCTGCCGTGACCTGCTCCTACAGTGGCCGACATCGGAGTTCAGGAGCCGCTCATGGCCATCAGACATCTCATCGCCGCAGGCAGCCTCGCTGCCATCTGCTCCACCGCCAACGTTGCCGCTGAGCTGGCCAGGCCATCTGGCGGAAACTCTGTCCCGGGGACGTTCTCCTCACCGACGGGACTTGCGTACGATCCCAGCGCCGGTCTGTACGTCACGGAGTGGTCGGCCAACCGGGTGACGCGCATCGATCCGACCGGGGTCAGGCGCCTTGTGACTGACAAGGTGCACTCGCCTACTGGAATCGCGGTGGGTCCCGACGGAACTGTCTACGTGGCGTCGTACTCGGACGGCGTGGTGTACCGACTGCGCGCCGAGGGACGGCCTGAGGAATTCGTGCGCAACTTGCGTACGCCAGCGGGTCTGTCCATCGGCAGGGACGGCCATCTGCTGATTGCCGACCGCGGCCTCAACCAGATCCTGCGAGCAGACGCGTCAGGCTCGACGCAGGTGCTGGCGGAGGGGCTGCCAACGCCGGTCGGCGTCGTCGAGTTCGCTGATGGCACGCTGGTCGTCTCCAACTTCGCCGGTGGCGTGGTCGAGGTGCGACCCGGCGGCGCGCTGCGGAAATTGACGAAGCTGCTCGGAGCGCCTTCGGTGGGCATCGTGGCCGACGGCGCCGACGCGGTGCTCGTGCCGGACTACGCGGGCACATCGGTCTGGCGGGTCACCCGCGGCGGTGACGCAACCGTGTTTATTCAAGACCTTCAGAGTCCTGTCGCCATGGCTCGGTCAACAAACGGTTCGGAGCTCGCGGTCGGAAATTGGGGCGATGGAAGTGTGCGTCGATATCGCTATGGAGCCGCACGATGAGCGCCGACCGCTACGAACGCGGCGCCGCCATGCTGGCCGCCGTAGACGGCCCCACGGGCCTGGCGGTTGTAGAGGGGCTGGCGAAGTCCTTTCCCGATTTCGCGCGCTACATAGTTGAGTTCCCGTTCGGTGAAATCTATGCGCGCAAGGGGCTGGGGCTGCGCGAACGCGAACTCGCCACTGTCGCGGCGCTGTGTGCCCTCGGTCACGCTGTGCCTCAACTTCGGGTGCACATACACGCCGCCCTTCATGTCGGTTGCTCGCCAAGTGAAGTCGTCGAGGTGGTGATGCAGATGGCTGTCTACGCGGGGTTCCCGGCTGCACTCAACGGCCTGGCGGTTGTGCGAGAAGTCTTCGCAGAGTCGGGTATTGCGCTGCCCGTGGGTTCCGACTAGCGGTGTCTGCTTGGAATGCTCCGCATCAGCAACCTGCCGACAAGCAAAGGTGAACATCCAGAGCCCCGGACGAAGTCGCGACGAACGACTGCTATTTGGCGAGCAAATTGAGATTGTGCGCGTCAGCTTGGGGTCGTCGCTGGCCGACCGAGTGGCTTGAGGAGGCGATTGATTTCGTTCAGGTTACCGACATTCGCGGAGCCCACTAAGGCACGACAATCTCGACGGGCCATCGACCAGAATGCCATCCGCTGTCGCTGCAGCCTCAGTAGGCCGTCCAGGCGCGCATCGTCGCCGATTCCAGGTCGATCGCCTGCTGGAAGGCCGGCAGGCCGATCTGGTTCAGCACCCGCTTGAAACCCTGCGCCACATGCGGGGAGAGCGCCGCGAGCTTGTGTGCCATGGCCTGGGCGGCGGCTTCGAGGTCACCGCCAGCGACCACCCGCCACACCAGCCCCCAGGCCTGCGCCTGCGCAGGTGTGAACGGCTCGCCCAGCAGCATCAGCGCTTTCGCGCGCGAAACGCCCGCCAGCGCCGGTAGTGTGGCGCTGATGCCGCCGGTGACGAAAACACCGAGCGAGGCCTCGGGCAGCTTGAAACGGGCGTCGGCGGCGGCGATGACGATGTCGCAGCACAGCGCCCATTCGAGCCCGGCGCCGACGACCCAGCCGTGCACGGCGGCGAGCACCGGCTTGCTGCAACGCACGATGGCTTCGGCAACCGCCTGCACCTGCACCAGATCGTCGTCGGTCGGCGCGGCGCCGATGTCGCGGCCGGCGCAGAAAGCGCGGCCGTTGCCGCGGATCAGCACGGCGCGCACGTCCGGTGATGCATCGGCAGCCAGCAGCTCGGCCAGCAGTAGGCGCGAGATCTCGGCGTTGATCGCGTTGAGCTTGGCTGGGCGGTTCAGGCGCAGCGTCAGCACGCCGTCGTGCAGTTCACGCAGCAGCGCGGCTTCTTCCATGGTCAACGCCGGCCTGCCGCGTCGCGGATGGCAGTCAGCGTCGTGCGCGATGTGCTGACATCGGCATCCAGCTTCAGGTGCAGCAGCGCCGGCTTGCCGGCTTCGATCATGCGCTGCAGCGCCGGCGCCAGTTCTTCGGTGCGGGTAGCGCTCTCCGCTGCCCAGCCGTAGGCGCGCGCCAGCGCGGCGAAGTCCGGGTTGAACAGATCGCTGCCGCTGACCCGGCCCGGGTAGTCGCGTTCCTGGTGCATGCGGATCGTGCCGTAGGTGCCGTTGTCGACGACGATGCTGAGCAGCTTCTTCGCGCCGTAGCCGGTGGCGGTGGCGAGTTCCTGGCCCGTCATCAGGAAGTCGCCATCGCCGGCGATGTTCACCACCCACCGTTGCGGCTGCAGCAGCGCGGCGCCCACTGCCGCCGGCAGGCCGTAACCCATCGCACCATTGGTGCAGGCCAGCTGCGTGCGGCCATGGTGCTGCAGGCCTGGGTAGGCGTAGTAGCGGTGCAGCCAGCCGCTGAAGTTGCCGGCGCCGTTGGTGTAGATCGTGTCGTCGGGCAGCAGTTGGGTCAGCAGCTGGATCAGCACCGCCATGTCCATCGGTGCCACCGCGGGTGCGACCTGGTTCGCCTTGTACTCGGCGTTCGCCGCAGCGGCGTGCGCCGTCCAAGGCACCTGCGACGGTGCGGCCAGCGTCTCCAGCGCTTTCGCGGCACAGGCCATCGAACTCTGCAGCATCAGGTCGGCGGCGTAGACCCGGCCCAGCTCCTCGGGCCCGGCGTGGATGTGGATCAGCTTCTGTGCCGGCCGCGGCACCTTCAGCAGCGTGTAGCCGCCGGTTGTCATCTCGCCCAGCCGCACGCCCAGCGCGATGACCAGATCGGCCTCGCGGATGCGCGCTGCCAGCTTCGGATTGATGCCGATGCCGACGTCACCGGCGTAGAGCGCATGGCGGTTGTCGAAGGTGTCCTGGAAGCGAAAGGCGTTGCCGACCGGGAGCTGCCAGTTTTCGGCAAAACGCTGCAGCGCCTTGCAGGCTTCGGCGTCCCAGCCGCCGCCGCCGGCGATGACAAACGGGCGCTCTGCCGCCAGCAGCATGGTGCGTACATCGCGCAGCGCGCCGGGTGCGGGCCAGGCGTGGGCCGGCTCCACACGCGGCAGCACCGGCGCCGTGGTCATCTGCGTCAGCATGTCTTCGGGCAGCACCAGCACCACCGGGCCGGGGCGGCCCTGCATGGCCGTGTGGAAGGCACGTGCGACGTATTCCGGCACACGGTCGCCATCGTGGATCTCGCCGACCCACTTCGCCATGCCCAGCGTGCCGGGGCCGAACATCTGCCTGTAGTCCATCTCCTGGAACGCTTCGCGGTCGCGCTGCTCGCTGGCGATCTGGCCGATGAACAGGACCATCGGCGTCGAGTCCTGGAACGCCGTGTGCAGCCCGATGCTGGCGTTGGTGGCGCCGGGGCCACGCGTCACGAAGCAGATGCCGGGCCGGCCGCTGAGCTTGCCCTGCGCCTCGGCCATGAAGCTGGCGCCACCCTCCTGGCGGCAGGCGATGAAGCGGATCTTGTCGCGGTGTTCGTGCAGGCCGTCGAGCACGGCGAGAAAACTTTCGCCGGGCACGCCGAAGCAGGTGTCGACACCTTGTGCGACGAGGGCTTCGACGAGGGCATGGCCGGCCGGCCGGCTGGTGGTGGACGTTGTGCGCATGGCGACACTGTATCGCCGCACGGTAGCCTCACGAGATAGCATCGGCCCGCTCTTGCCCCGCCGCCCTATCGAGGACTGCCTTGCCGCGTGCCCCTGCCCCATCAACCGAACCCCGCTCGCGCGACGCCGACCGTTCGCAGCAAGCCATCCTGATGGCCGCACGCGACGAGTTCGCAGCCCATGGCCTGGGTGGCGCCCGTGTCGAGCGCATCGCCGAACGTGCCGGTGTCAACAAGCGGCTGCTCTACTACTACTTCGCCAACAAGGACAGCCTCTTCGTCGCGGTACTCGAAGACGCCTACCGGCAGATCCGCGACGCCGAAAAGCAGCTGCACCTGACCAACCTGGCACCTGCCGACGCCATCCGCAAGCTGACCGAGTTCACCTGGAACTACTACATCGCGCACCCCGAGTTCCTGACGCTGCTGAACAGCGAGAACCTGCACGGCGGCCGCCACCTGGAACTGTCCACCAACGTGCAGCCGGTGAACTCGCCGCTGATCCAGACGCTGGCCGAGGTGCTGGAACGGGGCCGGGCCAGCGGTGAATTTCGCGGCGGTGTCGACCCGCTGCAGCTCTACATCTCGATCGCCGGGCTGGCGTATTTCTACCTCTCGAACAAACACACGCTGTCGGCCATCTTCGGCCGCAACCTGATGTCGACCAAGGCGCGCAGCGAACGCCTCTCGCACATCTGCGACGTCGTGCTGGGTTACCTGCTGCGCGACTGACGATTCACCGAAAGGTGAATTAGATCAGCGAACGACAATCTTCCATCCGGGTTTGCACCAGGGACTCTGCGTTGACGGGCGCAGCGATGGCCTCCTAGAATGCATTCTATTCACCAAACGGTGATTTAGGAGACATTGATGCCCAACACCCTCATTGCGCGGCGCCGCGGCCTGCTGCTCGCCGCTGTCACGGCTGCGGGCGCGATGCTGCCGCTGGCCGCCGCCGCCCAGGCCGGCTACCCGAACAAGCCCATCCGCGTCATCGTGCCGTTTGCCGCCGGCAGCACGACCGACATCATTGCCCGCGCCATTGCCGACAAGATGAGCGCCAGCCTCGGCCAGCAGCTCGTGGTGGACAACCGCGGTGGCGCCAGCGGCACCATCGGCCAGCAGGCGGTGGCGACCGCGGCGCCCGACGGCTACACGATCATGGTGCACTCGTCGTCGCACACGGTGAGCCCGTCGACGTTTGCCAAACTGCCGTTCGACACACTCGCCGACTTCACCGGCATCACGCCGATCAGCAGCACACCAAACGCGCTGGTCATCTCGCCGAGCAAGGGTTTCAAGACGCTGCAGGAACTGCTGGCCGCAGCCCGCGCGAAGCCGGGCTCCATGAACTTTGCCTCGGCCGGCCAAGGCAGCGCGACCCACCTGAACGCCGAGAAGTTCAAGATGGCCGCCGGCATCCAGGCCACGAACATCCCGTTCAAGGGCTCGGCCGAAGCGGTGTCCGAAGTGATCTCGGGCCGCGTCGACTACTACTTCTCGCCGATCGCGCCTGTCATCGGCCAGATCAAGAGCGGCCAGCTGCTCGCGCTGGCGGTCGGCTCACCGATGCGCGCGAGTGCGCTGCCCGATGTGCCGACCACCACGGAGGCCGGCGTGCCGGGCTCGGAGTTCAATTTCTGGATCGGCATGATGGCGCCGGCGAAGACGCCGCGCGACATCGTCAACCGACTGCATGCCGAGGTGGTGAAGGCACTCGCCGACCCCGAGGTGAAGGAGCGTTTCGTCAAGCTCGGCGCCGACGCCTGGACGCTGCAGCCGCAGCAATTCGACGCCTACATCAAGGCCGAGATCGAGAGCAACGCGAAGCTGGTGAAAGCCGCCGGCCTCTCTCCCACGCCCTGACCGCCACACCCTGAGAAGAGCACCACCATGGCTACCAAGACCCTCGGTCTGATCATGCACGGCGTCACCGGACGCATGGGCATGAACCAGCACCTGATCCGCTCCATCGTCGCCATCCGCAACCAGGGCGGTGTCACGCTTGCCAACGGCGACCGCGTCATGCCCGACCCGGTGCTGATCGGCCGCAACGCCGAGAAGATGGAGGCGCTGGCACGCACCCATGGCATCGCACGCTGGGGCACCAACCTCGAAGCCGCGTTCGCAAACAAGGACGACAGCATCTTCTTCGACGCCGGCACCACGCAGATGCGGCCGACGCTGCTGGCGCAGGCGCTGCGCGCCGGTAAACACGTCTACTGCGAAAAGCCGATCGCGACCAATCTGAACGAGGCCGTCGAGGTCTGCCAGATGGCGCAGGCCTCGGGCCTGAAACACGGCGCGGTGCAGGACAAACTCTTCCTGCCCGGGCTGCGCAAGCTCGACATGCTGCGCCGCGCCGGTTTCTTCGGCCGCATGCTCAACGTGCGCATCGACTTCGGCTACTGGGTCTTCGAAGGCGACCTGCAGCCGATCCAGCGCCCGAGCTGGAACTACCGCTCCGAAGACGGCGGCGGCATGATCCTCGACATGATGTGCCACTGGCGCTACGTGCTGGACAACCTGTTCGGCGAGGTGCAGTCCATCACCTGCCACGCTGCCACGCACATTCCGCAGCGCTGGGACGAAGCCGGCCAGCCCTACACCGCCACGGCCGACGACGCGGCCTACGCCACCGCGCAACTGAAGGGCCACAACGGCGAGCCGGTGGTGGCGCAGATGACGATGAGCTGGGCCACCCGCGTGCGTCGCGACGACCTCGTGACCTTCCATGTCGACGGCACCCATGGCTCGGCCGTGGCCGGGCTGCAGGACTGCCGCGCACAAAGCCGCGTGACGACGCCGCGCCCGATCTGGAACCCCGACGTCAAGCAGACGATGAACTTCTTCGACCAGTGGCAAGAGGTGCCCGACAGCCAGACCTACGACAACGGCTTCAAGGTCCAGTGGGAGGCCTTCATCCGCCACATCGTCGAAGACGCGCCCTACCGCTGGACGCTGCCCGAAGGCGCCAAGGGTGTGCAGCTCGTCGAAGCCGCGCTGCAGAGTTCGAAGGAACGGCGCTGGATCGACGTGCCGCCGCTGGCAGTGTGAACACCATGCAGATCACGCTGCCCACGGCCGACGGCCGGCTCGTTCCCTACACGCTGCGCGGCCCCGGCGCGTTCACGCCGGCTGTTTCCGGTACATCCGGCACGGTGTTCAACCGCATCGCATATTCCGCCGCCCACGTGGTGGCCGACCCGCGCGCAGCCATCGACCCCTGGCTGCAATGTGCTGTCGACTGGGACGCCACCATCGCCTACCGCCAGCGCCTGTGGCGGCTGGGCCTGGGCGTGGCCGAGGCGATGGACACGGCGCAGCGTGGCATGGGGCTCGATTGGCCGACCTCGCTGGAGCTGATCCGGCGCAGCCTCGATGCGGCGCGCGACGTGCCCGGCGCCATCGTCGCCAGCGGCTGCGGCACCGATCACCTGGCGCCGGAAAACGCGCGCAGCGTCGACGACGTGATCCGCGCCTACGAAGAGCAGATGGCCGCCATCGAAGCGCTGGGCGGCAAGCTCATCGTGATGGCCAGCCGTGCCCTGGCGCGTGTCGCCAAGAGCCCGGCCGACTACGAACGGGTCTACGACCGTGTGCTCAGCCAGGCCCGCGCGCCGGTGGTGCTGCACTGGCTGGGTGACATGTTCGATCCTGCACTCGCCGGTTACTGGGGCAGTGGCGATGTGAACGCCGCGATGGACACCGCCTTGGGCGTCATCAACGCGCATGCCGGCAAGGTCGACGGCATCAAGATCTCGCTGCTCGACAAGGACAAGGAAATCGAGATGCGCCGCCGCCTGCCCGCAGGCGTGCGCATGTATACCGGCGACGACTTCAACTACGCCGAGCTGATCGCCGGGGACGGCACGCACCACAGCGACGCGCTGCTCGGCATCTTCGACGCCATCGCCCCGGCGGCGAGTGCGGCGCTGGCTGCGCTGGCCGCCGGCGACGCGGCCACGTTCCACGCCATCCTCGCGCCCACCGTGCCGCTGTCGCGCCACATCTTCCAGGCGCCGACACGCTTCTACAAGACCGGTGTCGTCTTCATGGCCTGGCTGAACGGCCACCAGAGCCATTTCACGATGGTCGGCGGCCAGCAGAGCACACGCTCGCTGCTGCACTTCGCCGAACTGTTCCGGCTGGCCGATGCTGCCGGGCTGATCGAACAACGCGAGCTGGCCGCGGCGCGCATGCAGGCGTTGCTGACGCTGCATGGCGTGGCCTGAACTGAACAACGAGGAGACTGCAATGACGAACTCTTTCCTGCCGGCAGCGCTGGCAACTGCGCTGGCCGCGGCCTTGCCGATACCGGGCCTGGCCCAGGCCCCGTCCCCGTGGCCCGACAAACCCGTGCGCATGGTCATCCCGTTCCCGCCCGGCGGCACGCTGGACCGCGTCGGCCGCATGCTGGCGCAGGACCTGGGCAAGGCCCTGGGCCAGACCTTCGTCGTCGAGAACAAACCCGGTGGCAACGGCGTCATCGGCGGCGACGCCGTGGCCAAGGCCGCGGCCGATGGCTACACGCTGCTGTTCAACGCCAGCACCTTCATCACCGCGCCGATGACGATGAAGTCCGTGCCCTACAAGGTGTTGACCGACTTCGTGCCGGTGAGCCTGGTGGCGCAGGCGCCGCTGTCGGTGGCCATCGGCAACAAGCTCGGTGTCAGCGACCTCAAGGGCCTGATCGCCGCTGCCAAGGCGCAGCCCGGCAAGCTGAACTTCGCGGTCGGCTCGATCGGTTCGGCCGGCCATCTGTGCACCGTGCGGCTGGAACAGGTGGCTGGCATCCAGATCGGCATCGTGCCTTACAAGGGCACGGCGCCGGCGTTCCAGGATTTGGTCGGCGGCCAGATCGAAGGTTTCATCGACCCGGTGCTCGGTTCGGTGCAGTTCCATCGCGGCAACCAGCTCAAGGTGGTGGCCGTCACATCGAGCAAACGCCTGCCCAACCTGCCCGACGTGCCGACGGCGAGCGAAACGCTGCCGGGCTTCGAGTGCGCCAGCTGGTACGGCCTGTGGGCGCCGGCGAAGACCGCGCCCGACATCGTCGCCAAGCTCAACGCCGCAGTCAGCAAGGCGCTGGCCGGCGAGATGCGCGACAAGCTGCTGGCCGACGGCATCGTGCCCGGCGGCGGCAGCCCGGCCGACTTTGCCAAGTTCCAGGCCGACGACATCGCGGCCTCGGGCAAGATCATCGCCGACAAGAAAATCAGCGTGGAATGAGCGCTGCGCGCGCCATCGTCACCGGCAGCAGTTCGGGCATCGGTGCTGCCATCACACGCCGGCTGCTCGCCGACGGCTGGTGGGTGCTGGGGCTCGACCGGGCACCGGCGGCGCTGATGCACGAACGGTTCACGGCGATGACCGTGGACCTGTGCGACGACACGCAACTCGGCGTGTGCATCACCACGCTCGTCGCACAGGGTGCCCCCGACGCGCTGGTGCACGCCGCGGGCGTGCTGCGCACGGCGCCGCTGGGCAGCCTGCAGCCCGAAGACGGCGCGCTGATGTGGCGGCTGCACGTGCAGACAGCAACACGATTGGCCGATGCCCTGCTGCCCGCGATGCGCGCCGCCGGCCGCGGCCGCCTGCTGCTGATCGGCAGCCGCGTCTCGCAAGGCATGCCCGGGCGCAGCCAGTACGCGGCCAGCAAGGCGGCGCTGGTGGCGCTGGCGCGCAGCTGGGCTTCGGAAGTGGTGGCCGACGGCGTTACCGTCAACCTGATCTCGCCGGCCGCCACCGACACGCCGATGCTGGCCGACCCCCACCGCGCCGGCAGCGCCCCGCGCCTGCCGCCGATCGGCCGCCTGATCCAGCCCGGCGAAGTGGCGGCGCTCGCGGCCTTCCTGCTGTCGCCCGAAGCGGCGGCGATCACCGGCCAGGACATCGCCGTCTGCGGCGGCGCCTCGTTGCCGCGATGAACGAAAACGCCGCGCCGGTGGGCCTGGTCGGGCTCGGCCTCGTCGGGCGCGCGCTTGCCCACCGGCTGTCGCTGGCAGGCCGGGCCGTGCTCGGGCACGACCATCGCGAAGAAGCCAACGCCGCCTGGGCTGCGGGCGGCGGCCAGCTCGCCGGATCGCTCGGCGAGCTGGGTGTGCGCTGTGCTGCCGTCGTGCTGGCGGTGTTCGATACCACCGGTGTGCTCGAAGTCGTCGAAGGTCTGCAAGGGCTGCTCTCACGCGGCACGCCGCAGGTGCTGCTCGACTGCTCGACCGGCGACCCCGATGCCTTGCAGGCGCTGGCCGGCCGCCTGGCGCAGCGCGGCGTCGACTTCATCGAAGCGCCGCTGTCAGGCTCCAGCCGGCAGATCGAACAAGGCGAAGCGACGATGCTGCTCGGCGCCGAACCCGCAGCGCTGCGGCGCCATGCCGCGCTGCTGGCCAGCATGGCCACGCAGCGCATCGCCGTCGGCGGCGCGGGCATGGGCGCACGCGCCAAGCTGGCGACCAACCTCGTGCTCGGCCTGAACCGCGCCGCACTCGCCGAAGGCATGGTCTTCGCCCAGCGGCTGGGCATCGCGCCCGCGGCCTTCCTGGAACTGGTGTTGTCGACACCGGCACGTTCCGACGCGGCGCTGGCCAAGGGGGCGCAGATGGTCAACGGCGAGTTTGCACCGCAGTCGCGTGTGCACCAGCACCTGAAGGACGTGCAGCTGATGCTGGACCAGGCGGGTGCTGTTGGTCAGCGCCTGCCGCTGTCCGAAGCTCACGCCGCCCTGCTGCGCGGTGCTGTCGAAGCCGGCGACGGCGAACTCGACAACGCCGCCATCATTCGCCAGATCCGGCGCCTGAACTCCTGACAAGACGATCACGATGCGCGACTTCTCTGCCGACCACCGCTGGCTCTCGATCAACACCGCGACCGTGCGCCGCCAGCGCGGCCAGGACTGGCCGCTGCTGCAGATCATCGACGCCTGCGCAGCACGCGGCATCCGCGCCATCTCGCCTTGGCGCGACCAGGTGCAGGCCGCAGGCCTTGCGACCACCGGCAAGGCGCTGCGTGCACATGGCATGGAACTCTCGGGTTACTGCCGCGGCGGTATGTTCACGTACACCGACGCCGCCGGCCAGCAGGCCGCGTTCGACGACAACCTGCGGGCGCTCGACGAAGCCTGCGAACTGCAGGCGCCCTGCCTCGTGCTGGTGGTCGGCGCCCTGCCCGGCGCTCTCTCGGGACAGGCGGCGCACAAAGACATCGCGCTGGCACGCCAACAGGTGGCCGACGGCATCGCGGTGTTGCTCGATGCCGCGCGGCAACGCGGCATGCCGCTGGCCATCGAACCACTGCACCCGATGTACGCGGCCGACCGCGCCTGCATCAACACCATGGCGCAGGCGCTGGACCTGTGCGACGCGCTCGACCCGCAGCGCACGGGCGCGCTCGGCGTGGCTGTCGATGCCTACCATGTCTGGTGGGATCCGCAGCTCGAAGCGCAGATTCGACGTGCCGGCCGCGAACGGCTGCTGGCCTTGCACGTCTGCGACTGGCTCACACCCACCACCGACCTGTTGAACGACCGCGGCATGATGGGCGACGGTGTCATCGACCTGCCGCGCCTGCGCGCCTGCGTCGAAACACAAGGCTTCGCGGGCTACAGCGAAGTCGAGATCTTCAGCACCGGCAACTGGTGGCAGCGCGACGGCGGCGAAGTGTTAGACACCTGCATCGCGCGCCATCGCACGGTGGTCTAGGAACGGCGTGATGTTTCGCATCGCACGCGCGACGTAGTCGTCCTTTTCCCCCACCGGGGCCACGTAGTGCATCGCGCTTCTTGCCGCGTCGATGCCCTCCAGACGCGCGATCACCCAGGCGGCCAGATACTGCGACGCGAGGCAGCCGCCCGCGGTGGCCACATTGCCCTTGGCGACAAAAGGCTGGTTCAGCACATCGACACCGGCTTCCTCGACCCAGGGTTTCGTGGTCAGGTCCGTGCAGGCGGGCACACCGTCGAGCAGCCCCAGCTTGGCCAGCACCAGCGTGCCGGAGCACTGCGCGCCCAGCAGTTGCCGGGAGGGGTCGAACTGCAGTTGCGCCATCAGGGCCGCGTCGGCGACCACCTCGCGCGTCTGCATGCCGCTGCCCACGATGACCGCATCGGCAGCACAGGCCTCGCGCAAGGTGGCCTGGGCTTCGAGCACCACGCCGTTCATCGACCGGACACGCGCCGCGGGGCTGGCGATAACCACCCGCCAGCCCGGCTTCTTGACGCGGTTGAGGATGCCCAACGCGATGAGCGAGTCGAGCTCGTTGAAACCTTCGAAGGTGAGGATGGCGATGTGCATGGACAAATGCTACCAACCGCACGGCGGTCGCGTCACGCTGCCATCTCCGCAGGTGGCGCCACGGAAGCGCCCTGGATGTGATGGCGCGCCAGCGCTGCGGCGACAAAACCACCGGCCTTCATCTCTTCGACGAACTGCGCCAGGCAGGCGGCTGCCGCAGCGCCGCGGCCCTTCGGCGTGCCCATCGCCTGCTGGATGACCATGAAACGTCCGCCCAGCAGGCGCAGACCACCGATGCGGCTGGCATCGGCTTCGAGCTGCTGCCTGACGCCGGCCGCCACGTCGGCCTTGTGCTCGACGAAGGTCTGCACGACCGTCGGCGAGGTGGGTGAACGGATGATCGCAGCGTGTTTCAGCTCGCGCGACAGGTGCAGGTCGTAGGCGCTGCCCTTGCCGACGACGACCACATGGCCGGGCCGGTCCACGGCTTCGTTGTCGCGTATGGGCGAGGCGTCGGGCACGAGGTAACAGCCCTCGATCAGCACGTAGGGCGCCGTGAATGCGATGCCGGCACCGCGCAGCGGGTCCACAGCGAAGAAGCCGATGTCGGCCTGCTCCTGCGTCACGGCCTCGACCGACTTGCCGGCAGCGTCGAAGACCACGAGTTCGATGTCGACGCCCAGACGCCGCGCGAATTCGCGCGCCAGGTCCACCGAGACACCACACGGCGCACCCGTCTGCGGGTCTTTGTTGGCCAGGATCGGATTGCCCAGGTTGATCGCTGCACGCAGTGTTCGCGCCGGTGTGAACGCGGCGATGAGTTCGGCTGAGATGTTCACGTCGGTCCCTTCCGCATCGACTTCTTCAGACATGAACGTTCATCGTACAGCGCGGCGCCAGCGCGGCGGCCTCCCCTTGCATGCCGCCAATCCGTGTGTATACTGAACTCAATGGTTCAGTATAGTCAAGCCCGCTTCGGTGCCTCGTTCGCCGCGCTCTCGGACGCCACCCGACGCGGCGTTCTGGAGCAGCTCGGAAGTGCCGACGCTTCAATCACGGACCTTGCCGAGAAGTTCCACATGACCCTCACGGGCATGAAGAAGCATGTCGGCGTCCTGGAGCAGGCGGGGCTCGTCACGACAGAGAAGGTCGGGCGTGTGCGGACCTGCAAGCTCGGCCTGCGCCGACTTGAGGAAGAGGCGGCATGGATCGAGAGGTACCACCAGCTCTGGGACGCCCGCTTCGACGAGCTGGACAAGGTTGTCGAGCAACTGAAACGCAAGGAGAAGGTCGATGGACGCAAGAAGAGAGAGTGAGCCTGCCCTCGTGAAGAACCGTTCGACGGTGGAACGGAAATCCGAGCGTGAGCTGGTCGTTACGCGAAGCTTCAACGCCCCGGCGCGCCTCGTGTTCGAGGCGTGGACCAAAGCCGAGCTGTTCAGGCAGTGGTGGGTGCCGAAGTCGATGGGCATGTCCCTGCTTTCCTGCGAAATGGATGTTCGTGTCGGGGGCGGGTACCGTTTGGTGTTCGCACACGGGGACTCACAGGCGGCGTTCTTCGGCACCTACAAGGAAGTAACACCGCATTCGCGCCTCGTCTGGACCAATGAGGAAAGTGACGAGGGTTCCGTCACGACGGTGACCTTCGCGGAAAAACGCGGCAAGACGTTGCTGGTCATGCACGAGCTCTATCCCTCGAAGGAAGCTCTCGACGCCGCCGGCACCGGGGCGGCGGATGCGATGGGAGAGACGTTCGAGCAACTGGACGAGCTTCTCGTCACCCTGGGCGCGAGCGCAGGACAGATGGTCAGCAAGAACACCCTTTGTCTCTGGTACGACGGCACCGCGCTGGACGCCGCGAAGTTCTACGCCGAGACGTTCCCGGACAGCGCGGTGGGCGCGGTCCATCGTGCGCCTGGCGACTATCCCTCGGGCAAACAGGGCGATGTCCTGACGGTCGAGTTCACGGTGATGGGCATCCCTTGTCTCGGTCTGAACGGCGGCCCGGCGTTCAAGCACAACGAGGCTTTTTCGTTCCAGGTAGCGACCGACGACCAGGCCGAAACGGACCGCCTGTGGAACGCGATCGTCGGCAACGGCGGCCAGGAAAGCGCTTGCGGCTGGTGCAAGGACAAGTGGGGACTGTCGTGGCAGATCACGCCACGCGCCCTGACGGCCGCGATCGTCGATCCTGACCGAGCGGCGGCCAAGCGCGCGTTCGAAGCCATGATGGAGATGGGCAAGATCGACATCGCTGCGATCGAAGCGGCTCGGCGCGGCTGACGCACTCCAGTTGTCGACCCAGCCTCCGTCGCAGCGCGGCATTGCCATCGACAGTGACCGCCGCCGACCTGAGGTGCGAAGAGGTATCCCATGACGAGATTCGTGATCGGCGCCGATGTCGCGTTGCGCCTGGCCCAGCTGGAGGCCGTGGTCCCGGCAACGCACCAGCTGCTGGCACCCACGCTGATGCGCTCGCAGGTGTTGGCGCAACTCTACGGCCTGGTCCAGCGTGGTGAACTCGACAGAAAAGATGCCGAGCGCCAGCTCGACTACCTGCGCGGTCTTCGGCTGCGCCTGCTGGGCGACCGCGTTCTGCAGCGTGTGGCCTGGAAGCTTGCCGAGCAGTTGGGCTGGCCCGACACCTTCATGGCGGAATACATCGCCCTGACCCAGCTCCAGGCCGATGCGTTCGTCTGCCTGGACCCCGAACTGGCGCGTGCCGTCAAAGGCACCGTGCGCCTGGCGTCCATCGACGAGCTGATCGGCAGTTCTGTCGTTAGCTGACGATCCCCCCATTGACTGTTAGGCGCCAACGATCTCTACTCGCTCGACTTCTTCACGATGGAGGTGCGTTCATGGCCACTTGTCTGACCCCGGGATGCGGCAAGCCCGCACTTGAAGGTGCCGATAAATGCTTCAAACATGGGGGCCGCGCCACCAAGTCCACGGTGAGCTACGGTTTCTGCCTGGTGCCCACCGGCGGCGCCACGACGCCCAATACCACCTTTGCCAGCCGTGCCGGCGAGGCGAATTACCAGAAGGCCATCCAGAACTTCCTGAGCAAGGGCCCGGACGGTGCGTCCCGGGCGTACTCCGTCCACAGCGTGATGCTGTCCCATGACACCAATGGCAAGGGCAAGACGATGGCCTCGGTGTTCTTCAAATGGGCCGGCAACATGATGCATGTGTACGCCCTGGGCTACCACGTCGGCAACGACATCAAGGACTACGAATTCATGTGGCACGACGGCACCAGCAAGAAGTGGAGCCGCCCCGCCTGAGCGCGCGCCACCGGCGCGCTGCGCCGCCAACCGTAACCTGCCGCCCGTCGCCCTCGGCGGAGGCTCAGCCGTGGCCGCCTGCAGCCCGTCGCACAGTTCCTGCGGCAAGCCGCCGGCACGCACAATGCCTTGCTGCCGGCTGTGCCCGTTTCGTCGAAGGAGACATCGATGCCTGACTCCACCACCCCGACCGTCACTCGCTCCATGGCGCCGGCGCCACCACGACCCGAAGGCGTTCAGGGATGGCTTCTTGTGCTGTGCCTGATGCTGACCCTCATCGGGCCGGCCATTTCGGCAGGGCTGATGGCCGGCGAGTACGCCGCCGTCGCGCCCGACTTTGCCGCTGCACCCGGCTTGGAGACCACGCTGCTCGTCTCGCTCGCCATGACGGCTTGTGCCGTCGCCTTCGGCGCCTACGCCGGCCTGCAGTTGTGGCGGGTGCGGCCGAACGCCGTCAGAACCGCCAAACGCGCCCTGTTGCTCGGGCTCGCCGTCGATGTCCTGACCACCACCCTCGGCATTGCCGCGGGTCACGTGCCGGCCGGAGACACCGGGCTGCTGCGAAGCACCCTGATTCACGCGCTGCCCAGCCTGCTCTTCTTCACCCTCTGCTTCGCCTACCTGAACAAGTCGAGCCGGGTCGAAGCCACCTACCGGCCGCGCGCAGCCGGGGGCTGACGCCTTCACAGAAAACCGGGGAGGCGCACATGGATCCCATCGAATGCATGCATGGCCGGCGGTCGATCCGCGCCTACAGCCCGGAGCCTGTCCCCCGCGAACTGCTCGAGGACATCCTGTGGGCTGCCGTGCAGGCGCCGACACCGCCCGTGAGCGGCAACGAAGCCTGGGCCCTCTGCCTCATCGAAGGCCGGGAACGGCTGCAGGGCTACGGCGAGCGCGCCAGGTTGTATGCCTTCGAGCACCAGCCGCCCGAAAAGCCCTGGGAGTGGACCGTCCGACCCGGGTTCCAGGTGTTCTGGGGCGCCCCGGCCCTGGCGCTGCTGTGTGCGCGCATCGGCAACGCCGAAGCGCCTTTCGATTGCTGCCGGGCCGGGCAGAACCTGCTGCTCGCAGCGCACGCAAAGGGGCTGGGTGCGTGCTGGGTGGGTGCGCCGATGCCGTGGTTGTCGGACCCGCAGACGCAGCAGGAACTGGGCATCCCCGCCGGTTTTGCGCCGGCGGTGGCCATCATCCTGGGCCACCCGGCCGAGCGCCCTGCCGGCTCGCCGCGGCCGCGGCCGGCTGTGCGCTGGCTGTAGGCGCGCCGGCGCCGGTCGATGCCGGGCCACCCGTACACTTCGACGTTTCTTCAAGCCCCAGGACACCCGGATGACCAGCTACGTCGAAGGTGCATTGGTCAAGGACGAACGCATCGTCCACACAGGTCACATCAGCCTGTGGTCTCTGTGGCACCTGTTGACCGCCGGCGTGGTGCTGCTGCCGGCCTTCGGACTCGGCCTGGTCTTCCTGGCCATTGCCTACGTGCGCTACAAGTCGGTCGAACTGGCGGTGACGACAAAACGCATCATCGTCAAACACGGCTTCATCCGCCGCCAGACCATCGAGATCAACCTGAGCAAGGCCGAGAGCATCCAGGTCGACCAAGGTGTGCTGGGGCGGATGTTCAACTTCGGCACGCTGGTCGTTTCAGGCACGGGAACCTCTCACGCACCGCTGACCGGCATCGCGGACCCGATGGCCTTCCGCAAGGCCTTCATCGAGGCCCAGGACCGCGGCAACCTCAACGCACAGCAGACATGAGCAGCATCTGGAAACAACCCGTCTCTATCGAGACGCTGACCGAGATCCACCGCGAGACGACGGTCGCGCATCTGGGCATCGAGTTCCTCGAAGTCGGAGACGACTTCATCCGCGCCAGGGTGCCGGTGGACACACGCACGCGCCAGCCCTATGGCATCTTGCATGGCGGCGTCTCGGTCGTGCTTGCCGAGACATTGGGTTCGTGCGGTGCGGCCTACGCATCGCCACCCGGCCACCGCGCCGTGGGCCTGGACATCAACGCCAACCACCTGCGCAGCGCCAGCGCCGGCTGGGTGACCGGCATCGCGCGGCCGGTGCACATCGGGCGCAGCACCCACGTCTGGCAGATCGACCTTGCCAACGAACAGGGCCAGCTCACCTGCGTTTCGCGCATCACCATGGCCATACTGGCTGCGCGCGAGTGACAGCCGCAACGAGATTTCCATGAACATCGAGATTGACAACCTCACACGACCCGAAGTCCTGGCGCTGCTGAACGAGCACCTGACGAACATGTACGAACTCTCGCCGCCGGAGAGCGTTCACGCGCTCGACGTCGCCAAGCTGAAGGCACCGGACATCACGTTCTGGACCGCCTGGGCAGATGGCTTGCTGATGGGCTGCGGCGCGCTCAAGCAACTGGCGCCCGGACATGGTGAGGTGAAGTCGATGCGCACGCCGCAGGCCCGGCGCGGGCAAGGTGCGGGGCGCGTGCTGCTCAGCCACATCGTCGGCATCGCCAGGAGCCGGAACTACAGCCTGCTGAGCCTGGAAACGGGCTCGCAAGATGCGTTCATGCCGGCGCAGACGCTGTACGAAAGTTTCGGGTTCACCCGCTGCGGTCCGTTCGGCAGCTACAAGGAAGACCCGAACAGCGTCTTCATGTGCCTGCGGCTCTAGAGCGCCGTGGACCAGGCGCTTGCCGACGCCGTGTTGCTGGTGCATCTGGCCGTGGTGCTGTTTGTCGTCGGCGGCCTCGTGGCCGTGTTCGTCGGCAATGGGCTGGGGTGGCGGTGGGTGAACACACGCAGGTTCCGCTGCCTGCATCTGCTGGCGATCGGCGTTGTCGTCGTGCAGGCCTGGCTGGGCGCCACCTGCCCGCTCACGAGCCTGGAGTCCTGGCTGCGCCTGCGCTCTGGCCAACCGGGTTACGCGTCGGGGTTCATCCAGCACTGGGTGCACAGGGTCCTGTTTTATGAAGCGCCGCCCTGGGTCTTCACGGCGCTGTACACCGGTTTCGGTGCGCTCGTCGGTGTCGCCTGGTGGCGCTTCCCGCCGCGCTGAGCCGTTCGATGGACAATTCACGAAAGCGCCTGCCATGAAGATGATCCTGACCGACGCCAAGAGTCCCGACGAGTACATCCAGTGCCTCAGCGGCTGGCAGCGCGACTATGCGAGCGCCCTGCGCATGGCCGTGCGCGATGCGGCACCGGAACTGGAAGAGCGGCTGAAGTGGGGCCACATCGTCTGCTTCCATTCGGGCCCGGTGCTGCTGATCCGCAGCGAACCCGAACGTGTCCTGTTCGGGTTCTGGCGCGGACAGCGTCTGCGTCACATCGAGCCACGGCTCAAGCCGGGCGGCAAGTACGAGATGGCAACGCTGGAACTCCGGCAGGACACGCCGCTGCTGCAGCAGACGGTCTCGCGCCTGGCGATGGAGGCCGCCCGGCTCAACCGCGTCGCGGGTGACCCGACCGCCAGCGCACCGGCCCCTCAACCCTGACACCCATCGCCCATCGCCATGTCCAACCCCGTGCTCGTCCGCCCGCTCCAGCAAGACGACTTCGCCGCGTGGCAACCACTCTGGGACGGCTACAACGCCTTCTACGGCCGCCAGGGCGAAACCGCCCTCGCGCCCGAGATCACGACAACGACCTGGCAGCGTTTCTTCGATCCGGACGAACCGGTCTTTGCGCTTGTCGCGTCGTCTCAGGGCCGGTTGCTGGGCCTGACCCACTACCTGTTCCACCGCAGCACGACGCGGATCGAACTCACCTGCTACCTGCAAGACCTGTACACCGCAGAAGGTGAGCGCGGCCGCGGTGTCGGCAGAGCGTTGATCGAAGCCGTGTACCAGGCGGCGCGGGCGGCCGGTATCAAGCGCGTCTACTGGCAGACGCACGAGACCAACGCTGCCGGCCGGCTGCTCTACGACAAGGTGGGCCGCCACGCCGGCTTCATCGTCTACGGGAACGACGCTTGAGGCAGCCTGTGCCATGCCCGCCTTCGACCAACTGACGCTCACCACGCCGCGGCTGCTGTTGCGCCCGCTGCGCGATGTGGATGCGCCGGCCTTGTTCGCCATCTTCTCCGACCCGCAGGTCATGCGCTACTGGAGCGCCCCGCCGTGGCAACACATCGACGCCGCGCACACGATGATCGCGCTGGACCGTCAGGCCATGGCCAGCGGTGAACATCTGCGCCTCGGCCTCGAACGAACGCAGGACCACGACCTGGTCGGTGTCTGCACCTTGTTCGCCCTCTCCCGGCAATGCCGCCGGGCCGAAGTGGGCTACTGCCTCGCCTCGCGCGCCTGGGGCCGCGCCTACATGGACGAAGCCCTGCGTGCGCTGCTGCAGCACGGCTTCACCGAGCTGGCGCTCAACCGGGTGGAAGCCGACATCGACCCGCGCAACGAAGCCTCGGCGAGAAGTCTCGAACGTCTGGGCTTCAAGAAGGAAGGCCATCTTCGCGAACGCTGGATTGTCGGCGACGAGGTGTCGGACACAGCCCTGTACGGCTTGCTGCAGCGCGACTGGCACTGGAGGGCCTGAGCGCATGTCCTCATTTCTCGAACCCCATTGGCTGGCCCTGCTGTTCGTTGCAGCGCTCGTCGCCGGCGCAGCGCTGCTGGCCCGGGTCGCCGGCTGGCCCCGCCTTGCCATCGCGTTGCGTGCACGCGCCGTGCCGCCGGGCCAGAGCCTGCGCTTCGTGACGGGATCTCTCGGCTCGACGACATTCCCCGTCAAATACCGGAATTGCCTGCACCTGGTCGTCAACGAAGAAGGCTTCTACATCGCGCTGATGTTCCCCTTCAAGTTCGCCAGCCCGGCGCTGTTCGTGCCCTGGGCGCAGGTGGAGACCTGCTCGGTGGAGCAGTCTTTCTCGACGCAGATCGTGGTGTTCAAGCTGCGCGGCCAGTGGTCTGGCCTGAAGCTGCGCGGTGTTGCAGGGCAACTCGCGCGCGAAGCCCATCAAGGCTACCTGGAACGCCAGAGCGCTGGAACGCGCTGATCACACAGGCGAGCACACTGGAGAGCAGACAGGAGAGTTCATGACCTTGCGCATCGTCAGACTCGGCACACCTCGGCAAACATACGAAGGCACACGGGTCGGCACCGTCCGCCGGCCGCCCCGTGGTGTGCCGAAGAGCGAGTTCGCCTCGGGCAACTGGTACGACGTCTGGTTTCCTGTGCTGGCTCCCAGCGTCGAAACGATGAAGCTGGGCCAGGAGGCGCAGACGCCGGCGCAGTGGTCGGCCTTCGTCAGGAAGTACAGGTCGGAGATGGCGGCGCCCGCGGCAGAGCACACGCTGAACCTGCTGGCCGCGCTGTCGAAGAGCGGCAACCTGTCGGTGGGTTGTTACTGCGCCGACGAGGCCCGTTGCCACCGCTCGGTGCTGCGGGAACTGCTGCTCGCGCGTGGCGCCGAGATGGCATGAGAACCCAGTACTACACCGCCTCCAGTCTCGACGGCTACATCGCGACTGCGGATCACTCGCTCGAATGGCTGTTCCAGCTCGGCGACGTGAACCAGACGAGTTATCCGGACTTCATCCGCGAGGTCGGCGCGCTGGCAATGGGCTCGTCCACCTACACGTGGATGTTGCGCCACATCGTCGAACCCGCAGACGCTGCCGGCAGTCCGTGGCCCTACACGCAACCGACCTGGGTCTTCTCCAGCCGGAACCTGCGGCTGATTCCCGGTGCGGACATCCGCCTGGTGCAAGGCGACGTGCGCCCGGTGCACGCGGCGATGCGCGCCGCTGCGGGCGGCAAGAACCTCTGGATCGTCGGCGGCGGCGAACTGGCCGGGCAGTTCCACGACCAAGGCCTGCTCGACGAGGTGATCGTCCAGATCGGCTCCGTCACCCTGGGCGCTGGCAGGCCGCTGCTGCCGCGCCAGATCGCATTTCCACCGTTGCGGCTGACGTCCGTCCAGATGTTCGGCGCCGGGCTCGCCGAGCTGCGCTACGAGGTTCCACGCCAGGCGCCGTGACGCGGCTGGCGCAGTACCTCACCCGCGCCGGCGCATGGCACCGCAAGCCAGCAGGCCGGCGAACACCAGTGCCAACGACTGAGGCTCGGGCACGGCGGTGGGCGGATCAACCAATTCGGTGAAGTCCAGGCGTATGCTGAACGAGGCGTCGCCGGCCTCGTTGGGGTCGATGCTGATCGAGCTGGCGCGCACGACCATGCTGTAGTCGCCCGGGCCCAGCGTACCGGAGAGCGTCAGCTCGGTGTCGGTGCCCGATTCGACGATGCCGCCGCCGACGCCGAGATGTTCGAGCACAAAGGTGGCGTGTGAAAACGCGTTGCCCGACGCTTCCAGCGTGGCCGAGCCATCGAATTCAAAGGCACTGCTGAGCGTGAAGAACAGCGAGAAGACCGACTCGGCGTCGCCGAAGGCGCCGTCGAACAGATTCAGTTGGCTGCTGCCCGTACCGATGAAGCTCAGCGCCTGGATGTCGGTTTCTTGACGGGCGCGGGCGAAGGGGTCGGGACCGCTGCTGTCGTCCTGGGAATTCAACGCCTGCTTGAAAAGACCGGAGGTCGCGAACGATTTCGTCTCAATCGCATCGCTGGTCGAGGTGTCGGCATTGATATCGCGCAGGGCCGAAGTGACTACCAGGCTTGCATGGGCCGCCGTGGCAGCCATCAGCGTGGTAGCCAACAGCGCTGCTGCGGCGGCGAACCTCAGCGTGCGGCCCGCCGTTGCGGGGCGACGGGCGTTGGTGCTTGATTTCATCTGCATGGCGACTGCGCTTTGAAGTGGATGGACAGTCGCCATGTTCAGCTCCCGGTGCCGCACGCGCCACGGGCGCTTGTCCCGGGTCTTGCAGCTGCACCCCACGGGCAGCGCCGGAGGCGGGACTTCTGGCCTGTTTCCGTGGCTAGACTTGCACCTCTGACCGACGAGCGGAGACACCGAATTGCCAACAGCCGAAACACTGGAGCGTTTCATCGCGCGGGTCGAAGAGAACCTGCACGCTGAAGCTGTCGAAGAGTTCTACACGGCCGACGCGTCCATGCAGGAAAACCAGTCGGAACCCAGGCGCGGCCGCGATCTTCATGTGGCCAACGAACGCAAGGTTCTCGCCCGGGCCCGGTCCGTGCACTCGGCATGTGTACGCCCGGTGCTGGTCCATGGCGACACCGTCGTCGTGCGCTGGATCTTCCGCTTCGAATGGCTCGATGGAACCGTCACGCGCATGGAGGAACTCGCCTACCAGCGCTGGGAAGGCGAGCGCATTGCCCAGGAACAGTTTTTCTATGACCCGGCACAACGTGTTCCGAAATAGCCTGAGGCGCGTTGCCGCGGTCGCCGCGGTCCTCTCGCTCGCGCTGCCGCTGGGGGCGCCGGCGCAAGAGTCGCAGCTGGCGCGGCTGGGCTGGCTGGCCGGCTGCTTGGCTTCGGAATCCGGCGAGCCTGGGTCGGGTGAACACTGGTTGCCATTGGCCGGCGGCTCGATGTTCGGCGTCGGCAGAACGGTGAAAAGCGGCAAGACGGTCGAACACGAGTTTCTGCAGATCCGCGCCAACGCAGACGGCCAACCGGTCTACATCGCCCTGCCCTCGGGACAGAAGGAGACGACGTTCGTCGCTGCCAGCGTGACCGCGGATGCCGTGCTCTTCGAAAACCCCGCGCACGATTTCCCGCAGCGGGTCATCTACAAGGCATTGCCCGGCGACCGCCTGGCTGCACGCATCGAAGGTCTGCGCGGCGGCACCGTGCGCGGCATCGACTTCCCGATGAAGCGGGTGCGCTGCGAAACATCCCCCGGCACGAGAGGAGAACCCATGTCCGACATCGTTCTGACCCCAGACACGGTGGTGCAGTTCCTGCACCGGTTCGAGCAGATCGCCGAGAAGGAGAACTTCGACCTGATCCAGGACATGGTCCATGAACACGCGTTCTTCCGCTTCAACGACGGCGACTTCGTCGGCAGACCCGCCGTGCGCGGCGTCTTCGAGAAAACCTGGAAGGGCAGCCCGAACGTCAGGAAGGAGCGCTTCTACCTGACGGACATCCAGGTGCTCAGCGTCGACGCCAAAAGCGCCACTGCAACCTACACCTACAACTGGGAAGGCGCGATGGACGGCAAGTCCTTCCGCATCCAGGGCCGGGGAACACGGGTGCTGGTCGTCGAGAACGGCCGGCTGATGATCATCCACGAACACCTGAGTCGCTTCCCGAAACAGTGACGGGCCTTATCGGCTAGCCGCGCTCCGCCGCGCCGGACTTGCCGTCGCTGAACAGTTCGAAGAGCACACCACGCAGCCAGCGGTTGGCGGGCGCGCGGTGGTACTTGGCGTGCCAGAAGACGTTGATCGCGATGTCCGGCAGCTTCGCCGGATGTGGCACCTTGGCAAGACCGAAGGGTTCGAACAGCCGATCGGCAAGACGTTCGGGCACGGTCGCGATCAGGTCGGAACCCTGGAGGATGTGGCCGACGCTCACGTAGTGCGGCACGGTCAGGCGCACGGTGCGTTCGATGCCGCTGCGCTGGAGCAGCTCGTCGACCTTGCCATGCCCGGTGCCCGCCGAGACGACGACCAGGTGCTCGGCGGCAGAGAACTCCGCCGCCGAGACTTTTCGCTTGTCGAGCCGGTGGCCGCGCCGCATCAGGCACACGTAACTCTGCATGAAGAGACGGCGCTGGAAGAACCCGGCCTTGAGTTGCGGCAGCAGGCCCATCGCGATGTCCACCTTGCCGGCCTCCAGCTCGTCGCGCAAATTGACCGTGGTGTTGCGCACGGTGCTGAGCGTCACGCCGGGGGCATCGCGGCGCAGGCGCTCGATGAGCGCCGGCAGGAAGTAGATCTCGCCGATGTCCGTCATGCCGATCGTGAACGAGCGCTGCGCACTCGACGGCTCGAAGCTGGTTCGCTGGTTGACGCCGCTGTGGATCATCGCCAGCGCGTAGCTCACCGACTCGGCAAGCTGGTCGGCATACGGCGTCGGCTCCATGCCCTTGGGCGTGCGCAGGAACAGTTCGTCGCCCAGCAGCTTGCGCAGCTTGGCAAGCGAGTTGCTCACCGCGGGCTGCGAAACACCCAGGTTGTCGGCGACCTTCGACACCCGCCGCTCGACGAGCAACTGGTTGAAGACGACGAGCAGGTTGAGGTCGATCTCGTGCAGTTCCATGGTTGCTTCCGGGTTCGTCCGCACATCACGATCAGTGATACGACTTATACGCCAAATCCCATTGGCTGATCGCCCGGCGACACCGACGATACGGCCCATGGAAGTGCTGATCCAACCACTGCACAGGCGCATCGAGGTCGAGCCTGGGGCGAACCTGCTCGATGCGCTGCGCAACGCGCAGGTGCCCATGTCGTACAGCTGCATGGCCGGCCGCTGCGGTACCTGCCGCTGCCGTGTGGTGGCCGGCGATGTGCTGGACTCGGGCGGGGCGCAGCAGAACCCGCTCGACGGCCAGGACGCCTACGTGCTGGCCTGCCAGACCTTCCTGACCGAGCCGTGCACGATCGAGATTCCCGAGCCCGACGAGGTCGTCGTGCACCCGGCGCGCATCATCAAGGCGAGTGTTCAGGCGGTCGAGACGCTGACGCACGACATCAGACGCGTCGTGTTGAAGCCGGCCAAGCCGATCGAGTTTTCACCCGGCCAGTACGCACAGCTCCAGTTCACATCCGAACACGTTCGGCCGTATTCGATGGCGGGCCTGGCCGGTGACGCGCACCTGGAGTTCCATGTGCGCGTGGTGGCCGGTGGGCGTGTGTCGGGCTACATCGCCAACGCGCTGAAGCCCGGCGACACGGTCCGCGTCAGCGGGCCGCTCGGCAGTGCGTACCTGCGCCGCAAACAGGAAGGCCCGATGCTCTGCGTTGCCGGCGGCACGGGGCTTGCGCCGATTCTGTCGATCCTGCGTGGCGCCATCGCGCACGGCATGCACAACCCGATCCACCTGTACTTCGGCGTGCGCTCGCCGCGTGATGTCTACGGGCTAGACTGGCTGGCGGAGGTCGCGCGCAGCCACCCGGCTTTCAAACTGCACGTCGTCGTCACGTCCGGTGGCGACACACGCGAGCAGCGCTGCGGTCTCGTGACGGATGCGATCGAACAGGACCTGGGCTCCCTCGACGGCTGGCGCGCCTACCTGTGCGGATCACCGCCGATGGTCGAAGCCGCCACCGTTCTTGCGCGCCGCAAGGGCATAGCGCCGGCGCACATCCATGCCGACGCCTTCTACACCCAACCCACCTGATGGAGCGTTCGATGCACACCACCCAGCTGGCCCCCGACACGCTGCGCGAGCGCGCCGCCTACTACGAGCGCATCGGCGAGCAGAACATGGCGCCGCTGTGGGAGGTCTTGCACGCGCTGGTGCCGACCCAGCCGCAGCCGCAGGCACAGCCGGCGATCTGGCTCTACGCCGAACTGCGCGAACAGGTGCTCGAAGCCGGCCGCCTGATCAGCGCCGAGGAAGCCGAGCGCCGTGTGCTGATCCTCGAGAACCCGGGCCTGCGCGGCCAGTCGTGCATCACCCAGACGCTGTACGCCGGCCTGCAGCTGATCCTGCCCGGCGAGGTGGCGCCGGCGCACCGCCACACCCAGTCGGCGCTGCGGCTGGTGCTCGACGGCGAAGGCGCCTACACGGCGGTCGACGGCGAACGCACGACGATGCGCCGCGGCGATTTCATCATCACGCCGGCCTGGACCTGGCACGACCATGGCAACCTCGGCGATCAACCCGTGGTATGGCTCGACGGGCTCGACATCCCGATCGTGCGCTTCCTCGACGCCGGCTTCGCCGAGAAGAACCCCCAGTCGTCGCAGCAAGCGTTGCGGCCCGAAGGCGATGCGCTCGCACGCTACGGCGCGAACATGGTGCCCATCGACTATGCGCCCAAGCCGGCCGAGCCGACACGGGTCTTCGTCTACCCGTTCGAGCGCAGCCGCGCTTCGTTGCTGGCCATCGCGCACGGCGAACCCGACGCGCACCACGGTTTCAAGCTGCGCTACGTGAACCCCGCCACCGGCGCGTCGCCGATGCCGACGATCGGCGCGTTCGCGCAGCGCCTGCCGGCCGGCTTCGAGACCAGGCCACTGCGTTCGACCGACGGCACGGTGCTCGTGTGCCTCGAAGGCGGTGGCGAAGCGAAGGTCGGCGAAGCGACCTGGCGCTTCCAGGAAAACGATGTCTTCGTCGTGCCGTCCTGGCACACCTTGCAGCTGCGGGCCGACCGCGACGCGCTGATGTTCAGCTTCTCCGACCGCCCGGTGCAACAGGCGCTGGGCCTGTGGCGCGAGCAGCGTCTTTGATCGCTGTCTGTGATCCCTATCCCCCAGGAAACATCCCCATGAAACTCGCCATCGAGGCCCCGCCGCTCCACACCCTCAGCGTCGCCGGACGCGACGAGAAGTTCCCGGTCAACCGCGTCTTCTGCGTCGGCCGCAACTATGCCGCCCACGCCCGCGAGATGGGCAAGGACCCGGACCGCGACGCACCGTTTTTCTTCATGAAACCGGCCAACGCCGTTGTCGACGCCAGCCGCCCGGCGGCCGTGCCCTACCCGCCCAAGACGAAGAACTACCACCACGAGATCGAGCTCGTCGTTGCGGTCGGCCAGGGCGGGCGCGACATCCCGGTCGCCAATGCGCTGGGCCATGTCTACGGCTATGCGGTCGGCCTCGACATGACACGCCGCGACCTGCAGCTCGAAGCGCGCGACAAAGGCCGGCCGTGGGAGTTCGGCAAGTCGTTCGCGAAGTCGGCACCGATCGGCGCACTGCACCGTGCGCAGGAGGTCGGCCATCCGGCGGTGGCAGCGATCACGCTGCAAGTCAACGGCCAGCCACGGCAATCGTCCGACATCGACAAGCTGATCTGGTCGGTCGCCGAGTGCGTGGCCTACCTCTCAGAGTACGAAACGCTGGAACCGGGCGACATCATCATGACCGGCACGCCCGAAGGCGTGAACGCCGTGGTCGCAGGTGACGTGATGCGCGGCAGCATCGCCGGCCTCGGCGAGATCGAGGTCCGCGTCGAAGGCTGAGCCCGCGTTTGCGAAGAATTGCAAGGAGACAAACATGAGCGACACGGTCTTCCCGACGGAAGTGCACTGGGAAAGCGAAGGCACTTCGCGCATCCCGTTCCTGACCTACACCAGCGACGCGCTGTACAAACGCGAACTTGAGCGCTTCTTCTACAAGAACCACTGGTGCTACGTCGGGCTCGAAGCCGAAGTGCCGAACCCGGGTGACTTCAAGCGCACCGTGATCGGCGAGCGCTCGGTCATCATGACCCGCGACGCCGAGGGCGGCATCAACGTCGTCGAAAACGTCTGCGCCCACCGCGGCATGCGCTTCTGCCGCGAGCGCCATGGCAATCGCAAGGAATTCGTCTGCCCCTACCACCAGTGGAGCTACACGCTCCAGGGCGACTTGCAAGGGGTGCCGTTCCGGCGCGGCGTCAAGCAGGACGGCAAGGTGCACGGCGGCATGCCGGCCGACTTCAAGACCGGCGAACACGGCCTGACGAAGCTGAAGGTCGCCACACGCGGCGGTGTCGTCTTCGCCTCGTTCGACCTCGATGTCGAGCCGCTCGAAGACTTCCTCGGCCCGGTGATCCTCGGCTACTTCGACCGCCTGTTCAACGGGCGCCCGCTGAAGATCCTGGGCTACAACCGCCAGCGCATACCGGGCAACTGGAAGCTGATGCAGGAGAACATCAAGGACCCCTACCACCCGGGCCTGCTGCACACCTGGTTCGTCACCTTCGGCCTCTGGCGCGCCGACAACAAGTCGCAGCTGCGCATGGACGACAAACACCGCCACGCGGCCATGATCTCCACGCGCGGCACGGCCGGCAAGTCCGATCAGGTGACGCAGGTGTCGAGCTTCAAGGAAAGCATGCAGCTCCATGACCCGAGCTTTCTCGACATCGTGCCGGAGCCCTGGTGGGGCGGCCCGACGGCAGTGATGACGACGATCTTCCCGAGCGTCATCCTGCAGCAGCAGGTCAACAGCGTCTCGACACGCCACATCCAGCCCAACGGCCACGGCAGCTTCGACTTCGTCTGGACGCACTTCGGCTTCGACGATGACAGCGAAGAGATGACCCAGCGCCGGCTGCGCCAGGCGAACCTGTTCGGCCCGGCCGGCTTCGTCTCGGCCGACGACGGCGAGGTCATCGAGTTTTCGCAGCAGGCCTTCGAGTCCAAGCCCTTCCACCGCACGCTGGCCGAACTCGGCGGGCGCGAAGTGGAAGACACCGAGCACATGGTCACCGAGACGCTGATCCGCGGCATGTACCGCTATTGGCGCGATGTGATGGAAGCCTGAGCGATGAGCACCCACCTGAACTTCGAGGACTGGCTGGCGCTGACGCAGCTGTACGCCGACTACGCCAGCGCGGTGGACTCGGGCAACTGGGATCTCTGGCCCGAGTTCTTCACCGAACAGTGTGTCTACCGGCTCCAGCCGCGTGAGAACTTCGAGCGCGGTTTCCCGCTTGCCACGCTGTCGTTCACGAGCAAGGGCATGCTGAAAGACCGCGTCTACGGCATCAAGGAAACGCTGTTCCACGACCCGTACTACCAGCGGCATATCGTCGGCACGCCGGTGGTGCGCAGCGTGGAAGCGGGCGGGGGCGGCAGCTTCCGCTGCGAGGCCAACTACGCGGTGTTCCGCACCAAGCTGTCGGAAGCGACCACCGTGTTCAACGTCGGCCGCTACCTCGACACGGTGGTGCGCACGCCGGATGGCCTGCGGTTCGCATCGCGCGAGTGCATCTACGACAGCGAGATGATCCCGAACTCCATCATCTATCCGATCTGAGGCCACTGATGAGCAACGCCCACTGGGTCGACGCGCTGGCGGCCGACGAACTTCCCACCGACGACGTCATCGGCGTCGTCGTCGCCGGCCGCGACATCGCCGTCTACACCGTCGGCGATGCCGTCTACGCCACCGACAACACCTGCACACACGGCCAGGCGCGCCTGTGCGACGGTTTCCTCGACGGCCATGAGATCGAATGCCCGCTGCACCAGGGCAAGTTCGACGTGCGCGATGGCCAACCGAGCTGCGCGCCCGTCACCGAGGCGCTTCGCAGCTACCCCGTGAAGGTCGACGGGCCGCGTGTGTACCTGCAGATCGACGGATGAACATGACACGAACAAAACAACGCGTCGCCCACCCTGACACGCGCCGGCACGTGGCCGGCGGGGAACTGATCGGCTCGACGGAACCGGACGGCACCCACGCGTGGCGCGGCATCGGTTATGCGGCCGCGCCGACAGGCCCGCTTCGTTGGCGGGCACCGCAGCCGGCGCCACCCTGGCCCGGCGTGCACGAAGCCCTGGCCCACGGCCCGATGGCGCCGCAGTTCGCAGGCCTGCTGGCCCCCGTGCCGGCGAAGCTGTACGGCCAGATCATCGGCAACGAAGACTGCCTGCACCTGAACGTCTTTGCGCCGCCGTGGGCACCCGGCGCGGTGCCTGCGGGCCGCGAGCGCCGGCCCGTGATGGTGTGGATCCACGGCGGCGGCAATGCCGTCGGCACGTCGGCCAGCTACGACGTCGTGCACAACTACGCCGCCCGGGACGGGCTGGTTGTCGTCACGGTGAACTACCGCCTGGGCGTGCTCGGCTGGTTCTGCCACCCGGCCCTTCACGAGGCCGACCAGGCCACGCCGGAAGAACGTTCGGGCAACTTCGGCACGCTCGATCTCATCGCCGCGCTGCGCTGGGTGCGCGACAGCATCGCGGCATTCGGCGGCGACCCCGGCTGCGTCACCATCTTCGGCGAATCGGCCGGTGGGCAGAACGTGTTGACGCTGCTGGCCAGCCCGCTGGCCGCGGGCTTGTTCCACCGGGCCATTGCGCAGTCGCCCGTGGCCGAGACCTTCAGCGCGCAGGAGGCCACCGAACTCAACACCTCGCCGCTGGAGAGCCACCGCACCAGTTCGCGCGAGGTGGTTGCGCGCCTGTGGGCGGCCCACGGCCGTGCCGCCGAGGTGCGCGCCGCGGCGGCCGCATCGGGCCGCACGGGGGCACCCGACGGAGCACCCGACGGCCCACCCGAAAGCGCACCCGAGACGGCCGCATGGCTGCGTTCGCTGACACCCGAGCAATTGCTCGGCGTGTTCCACCCTGGCAGCGTCGGCATCTATCTGTGCCCGCGCCCGGTTCGCGACGGCGTCGTGCTGCCGGAACGGCCGCTGACCGAGGTCTTCCGCTCGGGTGCTTGGAACCGCGTCCCGGTGATCCTGGGCAGCAACCGCGACGAATACCGCACCTTCCTGGCCGACAAGCCCGAGCACGCGCACATGCTGTTCGGCAAGCTGCCTTTGCTGCACAACCGCGGCGACTACATCGCCGAGTCGGGCTACCTGTCGCAAGCGTGGCGATCGATCCATGTCGAAGCGCCTGCCGACGCCCTGCTCGCGGGTGGGCATGGCGATGTCTGGACCTACCGCTTCGACTGGGACGAAGCGCCGGCCATCCCCTTCGTGCGGCCCGACATCCTGCTCGGCGCGGCGCACGGCATGGAGATGCCCTTCGCGTTCCGCGACAGCGCCGGAGAGTTCGACATCTTCAAGGTCAACACGCCCTTCAACCGGCCAGGCCGGCAGGCGCTGGCACAGGCCATGGGCGACGCCTGGACGTCGTTCGCACGTGATGGCGTCCCGCTGCTACCCGGCGGAGCCGCGTGGTCGCGGCGGACGCTGGGGCCGGCGCCCGACACGCTGCTGCTGGACAGCCCGGCCGGCGGCGGCAGCCGCATGGCGGCGATTCGCCAGGACATCGGCGCGCTCAAGCAGGCCTTGCGTGACTCGGACACCGTCACGTCCGGCAGCACACGCTGCCGCATCTACGCGCGTGTTTTCCTGTGGGCGCCGCTCTTCGTGGGCCACGGCAGCGAAGCCGAATACGCCGAGTGGTGCCAGCGCTTCGCATGCCGGGAAGCTGCCTCGGCGTTCCGGCCCGCCGTCGAGGTGTAAGCGCGCCCGGCAGACGGTTCGACTGACTGCCGATCAGTCTTCGCTGCGGAAGCCGGAGGCCTGGACGATCGGGCGCCAGAAGCGGCGCTCTTCGTCCAGCATGCGGCGCAAGTCCTTGCCCGGCAGTCCGCTCGCCTCCAGGCCACCACGGGTCATGGCTTCCTTGACCTGGGCACTGCGCACCGCAGCGATCAGCGCCGACTCCAGCTTCTGCACCACGTCCGGCGGCGTGCCCACGGGCACGTACGCGCCGTAGGCGGCGTTGGCATGATCGAAGGCGTTGACGCCGGCTTCGCGCGCCGTGGGCACATCGGGCAGTGCGGCGAGCCGTTTCGTGCCCGAGACCGCGAGGATGCGCACCTTGCCGCTTCGGTGCAGTTCCAACTGGCTCGCCAGTGCATCGGTCGACAACGGGACATGACCACCCACCAGGTCCGTCACGAGCGCAGCGCCGCCTTTGTACGGCACCGGTGTCAGCGGGATGCCGGTGTCGCGCGCCATGCCGAGAACGGAGAAGTGAAGCAGTCCACCCAACGATGTCAGCCCGACGGTCGCACGCCTCGGGTCTTCACGCGTCCATGCGATGTAGTCGCGCAACGAGCGATAGGGCCGGTCCGCGGCGGTCGAAATCACGGTGGGCACTTCGGCGAGGTGTGCCACCGGAATGAAGTCGCGATCGACGTCGTAGTTCAGGCTGCGGTAGGTCATCGGGAAGATGACCAGCGGCGCATTCGACGACAGCAGCACGGTGCGGCCGTTCGGCGCCGCGGTGCGCACGTAGTCGATCGAGAGCCGCGTCGACGCACCGGGTTTGTTCTCCACCAGGACCTGCTCTTCGCCACCGGCACGCAGCTGTTCCGCCACCGCGCGCGCGAGCATGTCGAGCGCGCCTCCAGGTGGAAAACCGACGACGATGCGCAGCGGGCCCGCAGGCGCGGATGCCGGGCGCTGCGCCGCGACAGGCGGCGCGAACACGGCAAGGCACACGAGAAGTGCTGCCGCAAGGCGAGGAATCGAGGGTGCTGTCATCGCGCGTCCAGGTTGGGCGTGTCGGGTGGGTTGGGCCAATGGCCGAGCAGATCGCCGGCCCGTTCGAACAGCGCGCACGCCTGCAGCAGCTCGGCTTCTCCGCGCAGGCGGCCGATCAGTTGCAGGCCGACGGGCAGGCCGTCGGCACCGAATCCGCAAGGCAAGCTGATGGCCGGATGGCCGGTCATGTTGAAAGGCATGGTCCAGGGGAACCAGTTCGGTCGCATCTCGGCGTACGAACGACCGTCGATCTCCAGCGGGTCGAACAGGTCCTGTTCGATCGACGGCGCTGTCCTAGAGAGCGTCGGCACGGCGATGAAGTCGTGATCGGCGAGCAAGCCTTGCACACGGCGGAACAGGCGCGTGCGCTCGAAGTTGGCGCTCTGGTAGTCCACCGCGCTGTAGTGACCCGCCAGCTCCAGCTGGCGAATCAGCGAAGGGCTCATCTCGGCCGGGTGCGCTTCGGTCAGGCTCGCGAAGCGCGCGCGCCACACCGTGTGATTGATCGTGCGCCACAGCGGCTCGATGTCCCATCCGTCGGTGGGCATCTCGACCAGCTCGGCCCCCAGCGCCTGCAGCTGGCCGATGGCGCGCAGGAAACACGCACGAACGTCCGCGGCGATGGGCCGGCCCACCGGCGCGAATGCGAACAGCACCCGCTTGCCGCGCAGATCGGCCGTGGCTTGCGCAGCATCGAGATAGTCGCCAGCCCGCACCCCGGCAGACCAGGGATCCGACGGATGTTCGCCGGCCATCGCCTGCAGCATCAATGCCGTGTCGGCGACCGTCCTCGACATCGGCGTGACGTAGGTCAGGTTGCCGATGGCGTCGAGCGCCTGCGAATGCGGCACGACACCGATGCTCTGCTTCAGCCCCACCACACCGTTGCATGCTGCCGGTATGCGCGTGGAACCGCCACCGTCGGTGGCCACGCCGATGGGCGCGATGCCGCTCGCGACCGCGACGGCAGCACCGCCGCTGGACCCGCCGCTGGTGTGCAGCGGGTTCCATGCGTTCGGCGTGCGCCCGAACAACGGTGCGTCGGTGAGGCACTTCGCGCCGAACTCCGACGTCGTCGTCTTGCCGATGAGGATGGCACCTTGCGCGCGAAGCCGCTGCACCGCGACCGCATCGTGCTGCGGCACGTTCGCCGCGTACAGCTTCGAGCCGAGCGTCGTGCGCACGCCGCGTGTGTCGACCAGGTCTTTGCACGTGTACGGCACGCCATGCAGCAAACCGAGCGGCTCGCTCCGCATCAAGGCACTCTCCGCGGCCCGCGCCTCGCGCAGGGCTTCGTCGTGGCAGATCGTGATGAAACAGTTGAGCCGGCCCTGCAGCGCTTCGGCGCGCTGCAGCACCGCTTGCACCACCTCCAAGGGCGACAGGTCCCGGCGACCGATCGCTTCGCGCAATCGGGTGGCCGGCCAAAAACAGAGTTCCTCGTTCATGTTGGATGCTGTGCAACGACGCAACGCAGTGGTTGGATCCAGATTGACACGCGGATTTCGCAGGGTCAAATACTCGATCACCATCGACCCATATCGAACCCGTATGCCCACCCACATGCCCCACGAATTCAAGAGCCTGCGGCACTTCGTCGCGGTCGCTGAAGCCGGCAGCGTCGGCAAGGCAGCGCAGCAGTTGCACATGGCGCAGCCGCCGCTTTCGGTCCACATCCGCAATCTCGAGACGCAGATCGGCGCGGCGCTGTTCCACCGCGGGCCCGGCGGCATGCGCCTCACTGACGCGGGCAGCGCGCTCTACGCGCGGGCCCGGGAAGCGCTGGCGCTCGCCAACGAAGGTTTCGAGTCGGCCCGTGCCATAGCCGGTGGGCGCCGCGGCCGCCTGGCGGTCGGCTACATGTTCGCGCTGGGCTACGCCTGGCTGCCGCGGCTGGTGCCCGCGCTGCGCGTGGCGCTTCCGAACGTCGAGTTGCAGTTCGTCGAGATGAGCACGCTGACCTGCGAGGCGCAGATCCTCAGCCACAAGGTGACGATAGGGCTGTGCATGCCACAGCCCACGCACACCGACCTGGCCACCGCCTTCGTCGGGTCGGAGCCACTGCGGCTGGCGATGCCGTCGAGTTCGCGACTGGCCCGGTTGAGCGCCGTTCCCGTCGCGCGGCTGCAAGGGCTGCGCCTGATCGGTTTGCCGACGGTCAAGGCGGACGCCGACACATCCCTGGTGGCATCGCTGTTGCGGCGCCACCAGGTGACGATGCCGGTGGTCGAGCGCGTCGAGACCGTGCACGCGGCGATGGCCCTGGTGCTCGCGGGGGAGGGTTACGCCATCGTGCCCGCCTGTGCCGCAGCGGGCGCGCCGACCGGCGTGGTGCTGCGGCCGTTGCAGGACACTCCCGAGAGTTTCGACGTGGTGGCTGGCTGGCGCCGGGATCTCGCCAGTCCGTTGGTCGACCCGTTTGTTGCGGTGGCGCGGGCGGTGTTCGGCGTCCGTCCTATCCGGCCATGAAACCGGCACGAAGCGGGTTCAAGGACGATCGACGCCTGGCGAGAGCGTGCTCTCGAGATAGAGAGAACGGGCATGCAGCCTCAGAACGGCAGCCAGCGCGGCTTCACCCAGTGCAGCACGCGCAGGCACGAGCGTCGACGCGTAGGACGGAAGCTGGTCGGCGGCAAAGCTGGTGTGCGGCCAGTCCGATCCCCACACCACGCGAGCCCCGAACATCGCAGCCGCGCGTTGAATGTTGGGCTGCAGGGCGGCATACGGCGCCGCCGCTCCCAGGCGATACCAGCCCGAAAGCTTGACCCACGCACCGCCGTCGGCCAGCGCCTGCGCGGCGGCCCACGCAAGCGGGTCAGCCGCCGACAGGGTGTCCAGGCCCGCCAGATGATCGAGCACGAAACGCAGCCCCGTTTGCCGCTGCCAGTGCACCAGGCGCGGCAGTGCACCGACGTTCAGGTACCACTGCACATGCCAGCCCCTGGCGCGCAGCCGCGGGGCCAGTCGGAACAGGTCGGCCTCCAGGTCGCCGGCGTGGCCGGCCGGTGACACAAGATTGAAACGGATGCCGCGCACGCCGGCCTGATGCAGGCGGTCGAGCTGCCGCTCGTCAATCGCCGGGTCGACGACAGCAACGCCCCGATGGCGACCGGGCTCGGCCTCGAGCGCCCGCAGCATCACGGCGTTGTCGGTGCCGTAGACACTGGGTTGAACCAGCACCAGGTGCCCGACGCCGTGCTGCGACGCGAGCTGCTCGATGTCCGCCAGCGGCCGGTGCGCCGGGTGGTAGTGACCGGGCCGCACCGGTGCCGAAGCATCGAACACGTGCACGTGGCAGTCCCAGCCCGCGGCCGGCGTGTCAGCAGAAGACACGGGCGGCTCACTCGCGGGTGATGCGGCGCTCGCGCACCACCCGCGCCCACAACGCCTGCTGGGCCTTCAGGAAGGCGGACGCTTCGGCCTCGCCGCCGCCGAACGCTTCGCCGCCCAGGGCGCGCACCCGGGCCAGCACCTCGCTGTCGGACATGGCCTTGCGGATGGCGGCCGCCAGCTTCGCGCGCACCGGCCCCGGCACGCCTGCCGGGGCCAGCACGGGGTTCCACTCCAGCACCTCGTAGCCTTTGAGGCCGGACTCCTCCAGCGACGGCACGTCCGGCAGCACACGCGAACGCAGCTTGGACGTCACCGCCAGGGCACGAAGCCGGCCGGACTGGATGTGTCCCAGCGACGAGGCCACATTGGCAAAGAACAGCGGCACCTGACCACCGATCACGTCATTGAGCGCCGGGCCGCCGCCGCGGTACGGGATGTGCGACATCTCGACCTTGGCCATCGCCTCGAAGAGCGCACCGGCCAGGTGCTGGGCCGAGCCATTGCCCGACGAGGCGTAGCTCAACGTTCCAGGCCGCGCGCGGGCGAGCCGCAGCACATCCGCGACCGACTTCGCCTCGAAGCTCGCGGTGCAGACCAGCACATTGGGGTAGAGCGCCAGCACGCCCAGCGGCGCGAAGCTGGTTGCTGCGTCGTAGGGCAGCTTGTCGAACAGCGACGGGTTGACGGCGAACGACGATGCGTCGAGCAGCAGCGTCAGCCCATCCGGTGTTGCGCGGGCGACCTGTGCCGCCGCAACCGTTCCGCTGGCGCCGGGTTTGTTGTCGACGATGACCGGTTGGCCCAGCGCTTCAGCCATGCGCGGCGCGATCAGGCGCGCCATCACGTCGGCGCCGCCACCCGCGGGGTAGCTCACCACCAGCGTGATCGGTCTGCCACCGGCGATGTCGCCGGCGGCGAACGCCCGGCGCAGCGGCGCCGCGAGCAAGGCTGCGCCGGCGGCCAGTGCGGCCCGGCGGTTGGACAAGTGCAGCGTCTTCATGAAGGGGTTCATGTGATCGAAACCGTGTAGTGGAATGCGTTGGCATCGCCCAGCGTCGTGCGCGACTCGATGCAGCGGCCGGCAAGGTCGAAGGCCCGGCGCTGCACCCGCGCACAGGGGTGCCCTGCCGGCAGGCGCAGCACACGCGCCTGCGCAGCGCCCAGGCTGCCGAAGCCGATGGTGTCGACGGCACGGAGAACATGGACGCCGCAAAGTTCGGCGAAGACCGGATAAAGAAGGTCGCCCCAGCGCGCCGGGTCGCCTTCGAGAAGCGGCGCAAACAGGGGCAATGGCAGCCAGATCTCTTCGTGCAGCGCCGGTTGCCCGTCTACCGTGCGCAGCCGCTTCAGCCGCAAGCTCTGTTCGCCGGGACCACCGCCCAGCGCCCGGGCGACATCCGGCGGTGCGGCCAGTGAATCGCGCGCCAGGATGCGCGATTGCGGCGTCTCGTGGCTGGCTGCGCCAAAGCGGAAGAAGCGCAGCATCGGCGCACCGGTCAACCCCTGCTTGACAAAGGTGCCCCGGCCCTGAATGCGCTCGACCAGACCCTGCTCGGCCAACAGGTCCAGGGCCCGGCGGATCGTGCCGAGGGCGACGCCGTAGTCGGCCGCAAGTGTTGCCTCGGCGGGAATCGCGCAGCCCGGTGGAAATTCGCCGGAGACGATTCGAACGCGCAAGGCCGCAGCCAGCGCGCCGTAGCGGCTCTGGCCGGGCTCGGATTCGACGAGACGAAGTGTTGGCATTTCTAGTCCTCTATAGGACTATAGTTTCAATCATCGCTCGTTGTATGTCAACGTCCTGGTGTCGCTCAGGCGCTTCGGACCAGCTTCTCCAGCACATTCACGGTGCGTTCCCGCAGCAGCGTCGCTCGGCGCTGCGCCGGCGTGACCAGGCACAAGGTGAACTTGACATCGGGCCGAACGATGGGCGTCACCGCCAGGCGCTTGAGATGCTGAAGTGGGCGGATGGCGTCTTCCCCCAGGGCGGCGTGCCCGAGGCCCGCGCCGACAAGATCCAGGATCACCGGCACGCTGGACACTTCCCACTCGACCCGAAGTTGCACGCCGGCCATCGCTGCGGCCGACTCCATCAGCTTGCGGAATGTGTGACCCCGCTCCGGCATCACCAGCGGGAAACTGCCCAGTTGCCGCACCGTCACCGGGCCGCGCGGTGCCTCGTCGGCCGGGCTGACCAGAAAGAGCCGTTCTTCGCGCAACGGCAGAATTTCGAGCGAGGGCAATGGCTCGGGGTTGTAGACGAGACCCAGATCGGCCCGACCTGAGGTGAGCCATTCCGTGATGTGCGCCGAAAAGCCCTCGATGACGGTCAGCCGCGCTTTCGGCATCTCGTTGCGAAACGCCCGAATCAGCGGCAGCGTGTGAAGGCGCGCCAAGGTGGGTGTCATCGCGATCGTTATGTGGCCAACAGGTTCGTCTCGCCGGGCGGCCAGGTCCTCCTTGGCCAGCGCCACGAGGTGCAGGATGCCGCGGCAGTGGTCGAGCAGTTGCCGACCCGCCTCGGTCAGCTGAACGCCGCGACCGTGCCGCAGCAGCAGGGGCTCGCGCAACTCGACTTCCAGCGCACGAACCTGTCGGCTCAGCGACGGCTGCGCCGCATCCAATACCAACGCAGCCTTGCTGAAGCTGCCGTGTTCAGCCACGTGGACAAAGGTTGCGAGCTGCTCAAGATTCATGGTTCAAGCCTCCGTCAACCTATGTTTTATTCGTATAGCAGCTAGCGACTGCCATGCCTTGCATGATAGAGGTGAAGGCAACAGAATTTCGGAGGTACTCCCCTGCCCTGCCCGCCGCCCCGCCCGATCAACCCGCACCGATCAACATTTCATAGGCCATCTCGATGAAGCGCTTCCTCCTGCTCACATTGCTACCGGTTTGTTTCGGCGTGTCCGCGCAATCGGCCTTTCCCTCCAAAGCCATCACCATCGTCGTGCCTTTCGGTCCCGGCGGCGTCGCCGACATCACCGCGCGCACGGTGGGGCAAGCCATGTCGGTGTCGCTGAAACAACCCGTGGTGATAGAGAACCGCCCGAGCGCAGGCGCCATCGTTGGCTCGGCGGCGGTCGCCAATGCCGCACCCGATGGCTACACGCTGCTGCTGATGAGCAACGCCAATGCGGTCAGCGCAGGGCTGTTCAAGAAGCTGCCCTACGACCCGGTGAAGGGCTTCGCTCCGATTGGCACCCTGGGCTATTTCGACCTCGCGCTGTTCGTGGCCGACAAGTCCCCGCTGAAGAGTGTGCAGGACCTGGTGGCGCGTGCGAAGGCACAGCCGGGTCAGTTGACGATCGGCACCATCGCCGTTGGCAGCACCCAGAACCTGGCCGCCGAGATGTTCAAGGCCAGCGCCGGCATTGACGCCCTGGTCGTTCCCTTCAACGGTACGCCGGCGGTGCAGACGGCGCTGCTCGCTGGCCAGGTTGACGTGGCATTCGAGGTCTTGAGCCCGATGCTGCCGCACCTCGCGGCCGGGCCAAGAGGCCTGCGACCGCTGGCAGTTGCTTCGGACCGACGCTTTGCGGGGCTGCCGAACGTGCCCACCGTGCAGGAGTCGGGTGTGCCGAAGTACAGCGTGGCGTCCTGGAACGCGCTCGCGGCACCCGCCGGCACGCCGACACCGGTGATCGAAGCCTTGAGTGCAGCCATCCGCGAAGCGGTCAACAAGCCCGAGGTGCAGCAACGCCTGCAGACACTTGGCGTGCGCGCGCAGTCCAGCACGCCGGCCGAGGCAACGCAGCTGTTGAACACGGAGATCGTGCGCTGGAAGCAGGTGATCACCGCGGCCAAGATTGCCGTGCAGTAGGGCCCAGAGCGCGTCACTGGCCGTCAAACTCGGCCGCTATCTTCAGTGTCGGTGCGAACGGTATTTTCCCCAATACGCGCTTGGCATAGTCATCATACCATCACACCATCGAACCCGATGGAGATGAGATGACGCGGATTGCACTGTTCGGCGCGGGCGGCAAGATGGGCGTGCGCCTGTCGAAGAACCTGGTCGGTTCGCCGTATGAAGTGCGCCACGTCGAGCCCGGTGCGGCCGCGCGGCAACGGCTGCAGGACGAACTGGGCATCGAGTGCACCGACGCCGACACCGCGGTCGACGGCGCCGACGTGGTGATCCTGGCCGTGCCCGACACCCTGATCGGCAAGCTCGCTGCCGAGCTGTCGCCCAAGCTGAAGGCCGGCACGATGGTGATGACGCTCGACGCCGCGGCGCCTTTCGCCGGCCATCTGCCGCAGCGCGACGACCTGGTCTACTTCGTGGCCCACCCCTGCCACCCAACGATCTTCAGCGCCGAGGTGCACACGCCGGGCGCCGTCGACTACTTCGGCGGCGGCACGGCGCCGCAGTCGATCACCAGCGCGCTGATGCAGGGCCCGGACAGCGCCTTCGACCTCGGCGAAGCGGTGGCCAAGACCATCTACCAGCCGATCCTGCGTTCCTACCGCCTGACGGTGGACCAGATGGCGCTGCTGGAGCCGGGCCTGTCGGAAACCGTCTGCGCAACGCTGCTCGATGTGATGCGCGAAGCGATGGACGAGGTCGTCTCGCGCGGCGTGCCGCCGGAGTGCGCACGCGACTTTCTGCTCGGCCATATGACGATTCTGTCGGCGGTGATCTTCAAGCAGATTCCGGGCGCGTTTTCCGATGCCTGCAACAAGGCCATCACCTTCGGCAAGCCGCGGCTGATGCGCGACGACTGGAAAAACGTCTTCGACCGCGCCGAGATCGCCGAGAGCATCCGCCGCATCACCTGACGCGCGGCACGCGCCCGCTGCAGCAGTCACGCCCGACAACCCGGCACCCCAAGAAGGCCGGGACACAACCACGCCTGGAGACAACCATGAACCGTACCGCTCGCACTGCCCTCTTTCGCCTCGCCGGCCTGGCGACCTTCGCCGCCGCCACGCTTGCGCCCGCCGCAGCGCAGACCGTGCTGAAGATCGGCTACACACCGCCGCTGGGCTCGCACTACGCGGTCGGCGCCACGACCTTCTGCGACGAGATGGAAAAGGGCACACAGGGCCGCTACAAGTGCCAGCAGTTCCCGAACAGCGCGCTCGGCGGTGAGCGCGAGATGATCGAGTCGGTGCAGCTCGGCACGCTGGATCTGGTCAACACCAGCACCGGTCCGCTGGGCAACTTCGTGCCCGACACGAAGATCGTCGACATCCCCTTCCTGTTCCGCGACTACGACCATGCCCGCAAGGTGATGGACGGGCCGATCGGCCAGGACCTGCTGAAGAAGATGCAGGCGCGCGGCCTCGTCGGCCTGGCGTGGACCGAAAACGGCTTCCGCCACATGACCAACAACAAGCGGCCGATCCTGCAGGCCACCGACGCCGCCGGCCTGAAGGTGCGCACGATGGAAAACAAGGTGCACATGGACGGCTACAAGACCTTCGGCCTGCTGCCCACGCCGATGGCCTTCCCCGAACTGTTCGGCGCGCTGCAGCAGGGCACGGTCGACGGCCAGGAGAACCCGATTCCTGTGATCCTGGCGTCGAAGTTCGCCCAGGTGCAAAAACACCTGTCGCTGACCGCGCACGTCTATTCGCCGGCGGTGCTGATCGCTTCGCCCAAGGTCTGGGACAAACTCTCCGAAGCCGACCGCAGCGTGTTCGTCGCCGCCGCGAAGAAGGGCTCCGAAGCCCAGCGCCGCAAGGTCAACGACGATGAAGCCAACGGCATCGCGCAGCTGAAGAAAGACGGCATGCAGGTGGTCGAGAAGGTCGACGGCGACAGCTTCCGCAAGGCCGTGGCGCCGGCGTATGCAAACTTCGCGAAGGAGTTCGGCGCCGACAAGATGGCGGCGATCCAGGCCGTTCGCTGACCTTCGAGCCGGGTGTGGACACGCTCGAACGCGGCCTGCTCAGCGTCAACCGCTGGGCGCTGATCGGCCTGCTGGCGGCGATGGCGATCATCATCTTCGCCAACGTCGCGCTGCGCTACCTGACCGACCAGTCGATCGAATGGGCCGAAGAAGTGTCGCGGCACATGATGATCTGGCTCACCTTCCTGGGCGCCGGGCCGGTGCTGCGCTACGGCGGCCACATCGCCGTCGACAACCTGCAAGACAGCCTGCCGCAGCGCGCGGCCGTCGCCGTGCGGGTGCTGATCGCCGTGCTGCTGCTGGGCTTCTTCGGCTTCATGGTCTGGTACGGCGTGCTCTACGTGCAGCGCTCGCAGTTCCAGACCACCGCGGCGACGCAGATCTCCTTCGCCTGGGTCTACGCCGCGATGCCGATCGGCGGCGTCCTGCTGATCGCGCACTGGCTGTTCATCGTGCGCGGCTACCTGCGCGAGCGGGCATTCGCCAGCGACGCACACTTCGACGCCAATGCCAGCGCTTCGCTCTAGGTCGCGGCCGGCACCATGAGCGCCTCGGCGATCCTCTTTCTCTGCACCTGCGGCTTGCTGGCCATCGGCGTTCCGGTGGCCTTCGCGCTGGGCCTGTCGTCGCTGGCGGCCATCTTGCTGGGCACCGACTACCCGCTGTTCGTGATGCTGAAGGAAACCTTCAGCGGCATCGACAGCTTTCCGCTGATGGCCGTGCCGTTTTTCATCCTCGCCGCCGAGCTGATGAGCGGCGGCTCGCTGACCGAGGTGCTGCTGCGTTTCGCGTCGCAGTTCGTCGGCCACAAACGCGGCGGCCTGGGCTACACCAACGTGGTCGGGCTGACCTTCTTCTCGGGCATCTCGGGCTCGGCGCTGGCCGACGCCGCAGGGCCGGGTTCGATGATGATCCGCATGATGGACAAGGCCGGCTACGACCGCGCCTATGCCGCCGCGCTGACGGCGGCGACCGCCATCGTCGGGCCCATCATCCCGCCGTCGATCATCATGATCATCTACGCGCTGCAGGACGAGTCGGTCTCGGTCGGCGCGCTGTTCATGGCCGGCCTGCTGCCAGGTCTGCTGATCGCGGTGGGCATGGCGGTGGTCAACTGGCGCGTCTCGACGGCGCGCAACTACCGGGGCGACGGCCTGCGGCCGGGCTGGCGCGAGATGGTGGCGGTGAGCGTGAGGGCGACACCGGCGCTGCTGCTGCCGGTGCTCATCCTCGGCGGCATGCGGGCGGGCTGGTTCACGCCGACCGAAGCCTCGGTGGTGGCGGTGTTCTATGCGCTGGTCTGCGGCAAGTTCATCTACCGCACGCTCGAATGGAAGGCGCTGCCCGACATCCTGGCGCGCTCGGCGCTGCTGACGGCATCGGTGCTCATCATCATCGGCATGTCGGCGGCCTTTGCCTGGGTGCTGACCATCGAAGGCCTGCCGCAGCTGCTGGCGGGGTGGATGGTGGCGCAGAACTTCTCGCCGATGATGTTCCTGCTGGCGGTCAACGTCTTCCTGCTGCTGTTCGGCATCTTCATCGAGCCGCTGCCCGGCGTGATGGTGCTGGTGCCCATCCTCGCACCGGTGTCGCTGAAGCTCGGCATCGACCCCATCCACTTCGCGATGATCGTGATCTACAACCTCACGCTCGGCATGATCACGCCGCCGGTAGGCGGGCTGCTGTTCGTCACGTCCAACGTGTCGCGGGTGCCGATGGGCGCGCTGGTGCGCGAGCTGCATCCCTTTCTCTGGGCGCATGGCGTGATCCTGCTGCTCATCACCTTCGTGCCGGCGCTGAGCACCTGGCTGCCGCATGTGACCGGCTTCAAGTAGGCGGACCCGATGAACGACGCACCCAACTCGCCACCTGACACGCCACCTGATGCGCTCTCTGCGGCCGATGGCCGTGTGCATGCACGCTACTGGCTGGAGACTGGCGACGACCCGCAGCGTGCGGCCGAGGTCATCGCCGGCGAGCAGTCCAGCGGCACCTTCACCGCGGTGCCCGGCGAAACGCCGGCGCTGAAGGCACGCTCGGGCGCGCGGGTCGAGCGGCTGGCGGTGATCGACCAGTCCCACCAGCCCAGCCTGCCGGTGATGCAGCCCTCGGCGCGCTACACACGCTGTGTGCTCGACCTGTCGTGGCCGCTGGCCAACTTCGGCCCGTCGCTGCCCAACCTGATGGCGACGATCGCCGGCAACCTGTTCGAACTGCGCCAGGTCTCGGGGCTGCGCATCCTGGACCTGGCCGTGCCACCGGCCTTCGCCGCCGCCTGCCCGGGCCCGGCCTTCGGCATCGAAGGCACACGCCGCCTGGCCGGTGTGGCCCAGGGGCCGCTGATCGGCACCATCGTCAAGCCCAGCGTCGGCCTCACGCCCGAAGAAACGGCGTCGACGGTGCGGCAGCTGCTGGTCGGTGGCATCGACTTCATCAAGGACGACGAATTGCAGGCCGACGGCCCACACTGCCCTTTCGACGAGCGTGTGCGCGCCGTGATGCGCGAGGTGCACGACGCGGCGCAGCGCACGGGCCACAAGGCGATGGTGGCCTTCAACCTGACCGGCGAAGTCGACGAGATGCGGCGCCGCCACGACCTGGTGCTGGCGCTGGGTGGCAGCTGCGTGATGGTGAGCCTGAACTCGGTCGGTCTCACGGGGCTGCTGGCGCTGCGCCGGCATGCGCAGCTGCCGATCCACGCCCACCGCAACGGCTGGGGCTACCTCAACCGCTGCCCGGCGCTGGGCTGGGACTACGCACCCTGGCAGATGCTGTGGCGCCTGGCCGGCGCCGACCACCTGCATGTCAACGGCCTGGCCAACAAGTTCAGCGAACCCGATCACAGCGTGATCGCCGCGGCCCGCGCAGTGCTGCGCCCGCTGGCCGCCGAACGGCCGATGGCCGCGATGCCCGTCTTCAGCTCGGGCCAGACCGGGCTGCAGGCCGCGCCCACCTACGCGGCGCTGGGCAGCACCGACCTGATCCACGCCGCCGGCGGCGGCATCCTCGGCCACCCGGGCGGCATCGCCGCCGGCGTGGCCGCGATGCGCCAGGCCTGGGATGCTGCCGTCGCCGGCACGCCGCTGGCCGCGCACGCCCGTGTGCACCCCGAACTGGCGCAGGCGTTGCAGACGTGGTGAAGGCGTGGTGAACAACCTCCTGCTGGCCTACTACGGCGACGACTTCACCGGCTCGACCGACGCGCTGGAAGCGCTGACGCTGGCCGGCGTGCCCACCGTGCTGTTCTTCGAGCCGCCCGATGCGCAGGCGCTTGAACGCTTTCCGGGTGTGCGCGCCGTCGGCCTGGCCGGCCACGCACGCGGCCGCAGCCCGGCCTGGATGCACGCACATCTCGCACCCGCACTGGCGGCATTGGCGCGGCTGGGCGCGCCGGTGCTGCAGTACAAGGTCTGCTCCACCTTCGACTCGTCGCCGGCCATCGGCTCGATCGGCTGCGCCATCGACATCGGCGTGCCGCTGATGCGCGGCGACTGGTCGCCCAGCATCGTCGGCGTGCCGCGGCTGGGCCGCTACCAGGCCTTCGGCCACCTGTTCGCGGTGGCACAAGGCGAAGGCCACCGGCTCGACCGCCATCCGACGATGTCGCGCCACCCCGTCACGCCGATGGCCGAATCGGACCTGCGCCTGCACCTGGGCGCGCAGACGCAGCGGCGGCGCGCGCTGGTCGACTTCACGCAGCTCAAGCGCGATGGCGGCGACGCTGCCTTGCAGCTGGCACGCAAAGGCGCCGACGTGCCGGTGGTCTTCATCGACGTGCTCGACGACGAGACCTTGCGCGCCGCCGGCCGCCTGGTGTGGCAGCAGCGCGGCGCCGGCGTGTTCTCCGCGTCGTCGTCGGGTCTGCAGTACGCACTGGCGGCACATTGGCAGGCCATCGGCCTGGTGGAAACGCCGCAGCCGCTACCGGCCGCCGGACCGGTGGACCGCGTCGCGGTGGTCAGCGGCAGTTGTTCGCCGGGCACCGCGGCGCAGATCGCGTGGGCGGCGGACCACGGCTTTGCGTTGCACCGGCTGCACGTGCCGCGGCTGCTGGCCGATGGCGGCGCCGAGACCGCACGTGCAGTCGATGCCGCCGCTGCCGCGCTGGCGCGGGGTGCCAGCCCGCTGGTCTACAGCGCGGCCGGCCCCGACGATCCGGCGGTGCTCGGCTTCGACGCGCACGCCGCGGCCGCCGGCCTGTCGCGCAGCGACGCCGCGCTGCGAACGGGCCAGGCGCTGGCGCATGTGATGCGCGGCCTGCTCGACCGTGTGCCGGCGCTGCGGCGCGTGGCCGTGGCCGGCGGCGACAGTTCGGGCGAGGTGGCCGCTGCGCTCGGCGTGCAGGCGCTGACCATGCACGCCCGGCTCGCACCCGGCGCGCCGCTGTGCCGCGCGGCGTCGGCCAGCGCCGCGCGCGACGGACTCGAACTGGTGCTCAAGGGCGGGCAGATGGGCGGGCCCGACTTCTTCGGTATCGTTCGCGACGGCCACCCACCCTGATCCTGATGCCCTGATGCCGACCGAAATCCCCATCCAGAAGCGCAAGATCTCGCAGGAGGTGCTCGACCGCCTGATGCGCCGCATCGAATCGGGCGAGATCCGGCCCGGCGACCAGTTGCCGCCCGAGCGCGAGCTGATGGAGCTGTACGGCGTCGGCCGCCCCGCCATCCGCGAGGCGCTGCAGGCGATGGAGCGTTCGGGCATCGTCGAGATCTCACACGGCGAACGTGCACGGGTGGTCGTGCCCACGGCACAGGACCTGATCGCCCAGGTCGCCAGCGGCGCACGCCACCTGCTGCAGGTGCAGCCCGACATGCTGGAGCACCTGAAGGAGGCGCGTGTCTTCCTCGAAGCAGGCACCGCCCGCATGGCTGCAGAACGGGCCACGCCCGATGACGTGGCGCTGCTGCGCCTGCGCATCGAGGAGCAACGCGCTGCGATGCCGCCGAACGAAGGTTTCCTGGCACGCGACATGGCCTTCCACCGCGAGATCGCACGCATCGGCGGCAACCCGATCTTCCCGGCCGTCGTCGAAGCCCTCTTCCAATGGGCCGGCGCCTATTACCAGCCGATGGTGCGCGCGCCCGGGGCCGAACTGCTGACGCTGGAAGAGCACACCCGGCTGGTCGATGCCATCGAGGCCCACGACGCCACGGCCGCCGAGACCGCGGTGCGCGCGCACCTGACACGGTCCAACGAGCTCTACAACCGCCTGTCGCAAGGCCCGGCACACCCGGCCTGATCCTCAGGGCTCGACCACGTTGAACATCGGATCGAACTCGTCGAGCATCTCGACGAAGGTGGCGAGCACCTGCCGCTGCCCCTGTGTGCGCAGGCTGCCGTCCGCGAGCGCCGCCGCAAACGCCGAGCGCCCGGCCGACAGGTGCACCAGTTCGGCACGGGTGGTATGCAGCAGCACGTCGGCCGCCGCGCCGTGGCGTCCGGGCCGGTGGTTCAGCGTGCCGTTGCACAGCGTGATCCGGCGCTCGTCGGCGCCCGCCGTGTCCTCCAGCACCCAGTCGATGCGCGCCTGCAGCGCCGCCGCCTTCGGGCCGTTGACGCGGATGGCCAGGAAGTCGAGAAAACTCTCCAGCGGCAGGATCGCCACGACGTCGGGGCTGATGGAGATGTTGCGCGGCGCCGCGGCACGGCCCGGGTGGCGCAGTTCGCGCGCGCCCAGCAGGTAGGCGTTGCGCCAGGTTGCCGATTCAGCCTGGTAGCCCAGCTGCTCCAGCGCGTCGGCGCACAAGTGGCGCGCGTCCTGGTGGCCGGGTTCGGCGAACACCACCTGGTTCAGCACCTCGGCCACCCAGCGGAACTCGCCGGCCTCGAAGTCCTGACGGGCGCGCACCACCACCGCGTCGGCGCCGCCCATGTAGGCCACGGTGCGCGCCGCCGCCGACGCGGGCGGCAGGCGGTGCAGTTGCGCCGGGTTGCCTTCGTAAGGCCCGAGGTAGTGGGCATAGATGGCATGCACGTTGTGCGCCACGGCGCCGTAGTAGCCGCGCGCGAACCACTGGCGCGACAACGCGCCGGGCAGCAGCAGCTCGGCGGCGATCTCGGTGGGCGTCAGGCCGTGGCTCATCAGGCGCAGCGTCTGGTCGTGCAGGTAGCGGTACAGGTCGCGCTGGCCGGCCACGTATTCGGCGATGCGCGCGGTGCCCCACACCGGCCAGTGGTGCTGCACCACCAGCACTTCGGCCTCGGGCACGAAGCTCTGCAGCGCCGCGTCCAGGTACTTGGCCCAGGCCAGCGCATCGCGTGTCTTGGCGCCGCGCAGCGGGCACAGGTTGTGCATCGTGTGGCAGGCGTTCTCGGCCAGGTTCAGCGCGCGCAAGCCGGGGAAGTGCAGGTTCATCTCCGCCGGCGCCTCGGTGCCGGGGGTGAGCTGGAACACGATCTCCACGCCGTCGATCACGCGGCGCTCCACCGGCTCGCGGATCAGCAGCGTCGGCGCGATGAAGCCATCGCCGCCGCCGCCCACCGCCTTGCCCAGGCCGCTGTCCACGTGCGCCATCGGCCCCGGTTCGAGCCCCCAGCCGAACTGGAACATCGCGCGCCGGCGCATCGGCACGCCGGCCAGCATCGACTCGGAGAACGACTCCTCGGTGAAGCCGAACGGCGCGATCACCTGCACGCCGCGCTGCACATCTTCGGGGCCGATGACGCCGCGCACGCCGCCGTAGTGGTCGCGGTGGCTGTGGGTGTAGACCACCGCGACGATCGGCCGTTCGCCACGGTGCGCGCGGTACAGCGCCCACGCCGCGCGTGCATGCTCGGTGAACTGCAACGGGTCGATGACGATCACGCCGCGCTCGCCTTCGACGAAGGTGACGTTCGCGAGCGAGAAGCCGCGCACCTGGTAGATGCGCTCGGTCACCTGGAACAGGCCGTGCTCGGTGTTGAGCTGCGCCATGCGCCAGAGGCTGGGGTTGACGGTGTCGGGCGCCTCGCCGCGCAGGAAGCCGTAGGGCTTCATGCTCCAGGCAACACCGCCGCCATCGCTGGCGATGTGGGCGTCGGGCAGCGTGGCGATGAAGCCACGGCGCGCGTCGTCGAAGTCCTGGCGGTCGGTGAAGTCGAGTTCGGCGCGTGTTTGCGCGTGCGAGCGCAGCGTGGCCGGGTGGGCGGACTTCATGGCATCGGTCCCAGCATCAATCGATCTTCAGCTTGACCGCCTTGGCCAGCCCCTGCCAGCGCTGGATGTCGCCGCGCACCGTGGCCGCGAACGCTTGCGCGTTCTTGTGCGCGGGCACCAGCATGTTCTGGTCGGCGAAGCGCTGCCGCATTTCTGGTGAGCCGATGATGCGGCCGATCTCGTCGTTCATGCGCTGCACGATGGCCATCGGCGTGCCACCCGGCGCGAAGACGCCGAACCAGCCTTCGGCGTCGAACTTGTAGCCTTGTTCGGCCAGCGTCGGCAGCTCGGGCAGCGCCGGGCCGCGCGCCGAGCCGGTGGCCCCGAGCGCGACGAGCTTGCCGCTCTTGATGTGCGGCAGCGGCGAGGTGATGTCGGTGAAGGCCACACGCAGGTTGCCCGACAGCAGGTCCATCACTTCCGCGGCCGTGCTCTTGTAGGCCACGTGCTGCATCTCCAGGCCGTAGTGTTCCTTGATGCCTTCCATCACCAGGTGCCCGGTGGAGCCGTTGCCCCAGCTGCCGTAGACCAGCGTGTCCGGGTGGGCCTTGGCGTGGCGCACCAGGTCCTGCAGGTTCTTGAAGCCGCTGGCGGGGTTGGTCATCAGCAGGATGCCGCCGGCGCCGATCTGCACCACCGGCACCAGATCCTTCTCGGTGTCGTACGGCATCTTCGGCACGATGATCGGGTTGATCGCGATCGACGACGAGGCCGTGAACAGGAACGTGTAGCCGTCCTTGGCCGACTTGGCCACCGCGTCGTTGCCGAGCAGCCCGTTGGCGCCGGGTTTGTTCTCCACCACCACGGCCTGCTTCAGGCCGGCCTGGAGCTGGGCCGCGATCAGGCGCGCGAAAGTGTCGTTGCCGCCGCCGGCCGGGCCGGCGACGATGAAGCGGATCGGCCGCTCCGCAGGCCACGCGCCGGCCTGTGCGAAGGCCTCGGCCGACAGGGTGGCCAGCGAGGCGGCGAGCACGCTGCGGCGGGTGGGGTGGTGATGGGTCATGGTGGCTTCCTTCGATCGGTAGGGCAGGCGCTCAGAGCACCGCGTGGGTGGCGCCGCCATCCACCAGGATGGACTCACCGGTCATCCAGCTGCTGTCGTCGCTGGCGAGGAAGAGCGCGGCCGACGCCACGTCGTGCGCTTCGCCCAGCCGGCCCAGCGGCGTGCGCGCCAGGCGCTTGGCGGCGGTGGCGGCGTCGAGGTTGATGCGCACGCCCTCGGTCTGGATCGATCCGGGGCAGACGGCATTGACACGCACACGCTGCGGGCCCAGCTCGACGGCCGCGGCCCGCGTGAGCCCGAGCACCCCCGCCTTCACGCCGGCGTAGACCATCGCGCCCGGCACGCCGAGGAAGGCCGCGGCCGAGGCGATGTTGACGATGGCGCCGCCGCCGCCGCGTGCCATCACCGGCGCCGCGCACTGGATGCCCCATACCACCGAGTCGAAACCGGTGCCGGTCATGCGGTGCAGCATCTCGGGCGTGATGGTGTCCAGCGCGCCGTAGCGCACCCAGATCGCGTTGTTTACCAGCACGTCGAGCCGGCCGTGTTTCGCGTCCAGCGCGGCCACCGCATCGGCGAGCGTGGCACGCTCGGCCACGTTGCCGGCGTAGGCCTCGGCGCGGCCACCGCTGGCCGCGAAGGCCGCGCGCACCTCGGCGGCCGCGGCCTCGGCGCGCTCGGGTTTCAGGTCCAGCATGCCGACGATCGCGCCTTCGGCGACGAAGCGCTCCGCGATCGCGCGGCCGATGCCTTGGGCCGCGCCGGTGACCAGCGCCACTTTGCCTTCGAGTCGTCCGCTCATGGCTGGGCCTCCTCCGCTTGATCGATCTCGGCCAGCAGCGTGTACCACGGGTCGTCAGGCCGTTTCGCGCCGATCGGCTGGCGCGGCCCGAAGCGCTCGGCATCGGGCACTGCCGGCGCCGGGCCCATCGGCTGCATCCAGTCGTAGACGACGATGCGCGCCGCGACACGCCACTCGTCACCGCGCTTGTCGAAGCGGTCGACGTAGCGGCCGGCGAGAAAGCTCTCGTGCTCGCTGCCGTCGGCCTTGCGTTCGCGCTGCCAGGCCAGGAAGTAGGTCTCCACCGCGGCGCGGCGGCCGCGCAGCTCGATCGACAGGTTGCCCACGTGATGGATCATGCGGCTGCTGTCGCGCAGCTTCGGCAGCGCCGCGTCGATGAAGGCGTTGGCGCTGCCCTGCCAGGGGCCGTGGCGGTCGGTCGCGTCGGGCCAGTAGCTGGCGCGCAGCGCGGCTTCGTCGGCACGGTCGATGCCGCGGCAATAACGAAAGATGCTTTCGCGGATCGCTTCGCGGTCGAGCAACGTCTGCAGTGTCTCGTCGGCGGTCATCGTCTCTCCAAGGTCAGGTCGCGAGGAAGCCGCCGTCCACCGGCAGCGTCGTGCCGTTGACGTAGCTGGCCAGCGGCGACGCGAGAAACAGCACCGCGGCCGCCACCTCTTCGGGCTGGCCCAGCCGGCCGGCTGGCGTGCGGCGCAGGAAGCCGGCCAGGCGCGCCGGGTCCGCGCGCGTGGCGGCGGTCATCGGCGTCTCGATCACACCCGGCGCCACGGCATTGACGCGCACGCCGTCGGCGCCCAGGTCCACCGCCAGCGTCTGCGTCAGCATGTGCAGTGCCGCCTTCGACGCCGAGTAACCCACGCAACCGGCCTGCGCGACGAAGGCCGCGCCCGAGACGACGTTGACCACGCAACCCTGCGTGCGGCGCAAGGCCGGCAGGAAGGCGCGCACCATCGCGAAGGCGCCGTGCAGGTTGACGTCCATCACCCGGCGCACGATGGCCTCGGCCTCGGGGTCGTCGATGCCCTTGCGCACCAGCACACCGGCGTTGTTGACGACGATGGCGGCGTCGCCCAGCTCGGCGCTGAGCCGCTGCGCCAGCGCCTGCACGGCTGGCGTGTTCGTGACGTCGAGCGTGAAACCCCAGGCCTCGCCGCCGGCGCGGCGCAGCGCGTCGGCCCCGGCCTCGCACGCCGCGCCGTCCAGGTCGGCCAGCACCACCCGCGCGCCGGCGCCCGCCAGCGCCCGCGCCACTGCCGCACCGATGCCGCTGCCCGCACCCGTCACCACGGCCAGGCGGCCGTCGAGTGCAATCGTCGTCGTCATGTCGTAGCCTCCCCTTGCCGCGCCCGCGCCGCGCGGCGCTGCCGCCAGGCCTGCCATTCGCCCACCACGCCGCGCCGGAACACCAGCACCACGACGATGAAGACCAGGCCCTGCAGCATCAACACCACGTCGGCGAAAGAGGCGAAGTAGTTCTGCATCGTCACCACCACCAGCGCGCCCACCAGCGGGCCGGCCAGCGTCTGCACGCCGCCGACGATCACCATCAGCAGCGCCTCGCCCGAGGTCGTCCAGCTCACGTCGGTGAGCGTGGCGATCTGGAACACCAGCGCCTTCAGCGCCCCGGCCAGCCCGGCCAGCGCCGACGACAGCACGTAGGCCACCAGCTTGTAGCGGTTGACGCGGTAACCCAGCGAGATGGCACGCGGTTCGCTGTCGCGGATGGCGGCCAGCACGTGGCCGAACGGCGAGTTCACCGTGCGGTAGACCAGCCAGAAGCCGAACACCACCACCGCCAGCACCAGGTAGTACAGCGCGAGGTTGTCGCCCAGCGGCAGCAGGCCAAGCAGGCGGCCGCGCGGCACGTCCTGGATGCCGTCTTCGCCGCCGGTGAAAGGCGCACGCAGCGAGACGAAGTACACCAGTTGCGCGATGGCCAGCGTGATCATCGAGAACGCGATGCCCTGGCGGCGGATCGCCAGCAGCCCGCCCACCAGCCCGAGCAAGGCCGCGGCGGCGCTGCCGAGCAGCAGGCCGAGCAGCGGGTCGAGCGCCCAGACCTTCACCGCATGGGCTGTGACGTACGCGGCCGAGCCGAAGAACATCGCATGGCCGAACGACAGCAGCCCGACATGCCCGACCAGCAGGTTCAGCGACGCGGCCAGCAGCGCCCAGCACAGCAGCTTCATCAGGAACACCGGGTAGGCGATCCAGGGCGCGGCGAGCACGAGCACGGCGAGCACGGCCAGCAACCACAGCGGCGGACGGGCGAAGCCCTGCATCAGAGATCTCCCCGGCCGAACAGGCCCGCCGGCTTGACGGCCAGCACCAGCAGCATGACGACGAAGACGACGATGCCTGCGGCGTCGGGCAGCAGCAGCCGCGTCAGCCCTTCGATCACGCCGAGCCCGAAGCCGGCGACGATGGCGCCGATGATCGACCCCATGCCGCCGATCACGACCACCGCGAACACCACGACGATCAGGTTGCTGCCCATCAGCGGGCTCACCTGGTAGATGGGCGCGGCCATCACGCCACCCAGCCCGGCCAGGCCCACGCCCAGGCCGTAGGTCAGCGTCAGCAGCAGCGGCACGCGGATGCCGAAGGTGCGCACCAGCGCCGGGTTCTCGTGCGCGGCCCGCAGGTAGGCGCCGAAGCGTGTGCGCTCGACGAACCACCAGGTCGCCAGGCACACCCCCAGCGACGCAACGATCACCCAGAGGCGGTAGGCCGGCAGGAAGGCAAAGGGCAGCGTGATGCCGCCGGACAGCGGGCTGGCATAAGGCTGGCCGGTGGCGCCGAACTTCAGTCGGAAGGCGCCTTCGAGCAGCAGCGCCAGGCCGAAGGTGAGCAGCAGCGCATATACCGGGTCCAGCCCGTGCAGGCGGCGCAGCATCGTGCGTTCGATCAGCATGCCTACCGCGGCCGTGACCAGCGGCACGATCAGCAGCGCCCACCAGTAGCCCAGGCCCAGGTACTCCAGCATCGCCCAGGCGATGAAGGCGCCCAGCATGTACTGCGCGCCGTGCGCGAAGTTCACGATGTGCAGCAGGCCGAAGATGATGGCCAGGCCCAGGCTCATCAGCGCGTAGAACGAGCCGTTGATCAGGCCGACGATCAGCTGCCCGACGAGGGCCGCGAGGGGAATGTCCAGCAGGTTCATCGTCTGCCCCTCACACGCCCAGCAGGGCTTCGACGCGCGTGTGGTCGCGCTCGAGCGCGGCGCGGTCCACCTGCTCGACGACGCGGCCTTCGTCGACGACGTAGAAGCGGTCGGCCAGCTTTGAGGCGAAGCGGAAGTTCTGCTCCACCATCAGGATCGTGAAGCCACGCTCGCGCAGCTGCATGATGGTCTGGCCGATGCCGTGCACGATGACGGGTGCCAGCCCTTCAGTGGGCTCGTCCAGCAGCAGCAGCTTGGCGCCGGTGCGCAAGATGCGCGCGATCGCCAGCATCTGCTGCTCGCCGCCGGAGAGCTTGGCGCCGCCGCTGGAGCGCCGCGCCAGCAGGTTGGGAAACAGCGCGTAAATCTCGTCGACCGAGAGGCCACCTGGCGCCAGCACCGGCGGCAGCATCAGGTTCTCTTCGACCGACAGGCTGGCGAAGATGCCGCGCTCTTCCGGGCAGTAGGCCACGCCCAGCCGCGCGATGGCCTCCGGGGCCAGGCCCAGCGCCGAGCGGCCGCCGATCTCAATGCGCCCGCGGCAGCGCCCCAACAGGCCGGCCATCAGGCCCATCACCGCACGCAGCGTGGTGGTCTTGCCGGCACCGTTGCGGCCGAGCAGGCACACCACTTCGCCGCTGCGCACCTCGAGGTCGATGCGGGCCAGCGCCTGGGTTTCGCCGTACCAGGCGGCGAGGCCCTCGACACGCAGCAGCGGCTGACGAGCGTCAGACAACGGCGCCTCCCACGTAGGCTTCGAGCACGCGTGGATCGCGCGAGACCTGCTCGTACGGGCCTTCGGCCAGCACCTCGCCCGACTGCAGCACCGTGATGCGGTGGCACAGGTCGGCGACGACCTTCATGTTGTGTTCGACCATCAGCACCGTGCAGCGCTGGGCGACGCTGGCGATCAGCCGCGTCACCGGGCCGATGTCTTCGTGCCCCAGGCCGGCCATCGGCTCGTCCAGCAGCACCAGGCTCGGCTCCAGCGCCAGCGTGGTCGCGAGCTCGAGCGCGCGTTTGCGGCCGTACGGCAACTCGGCCGCCGTTTGCTGGTGCCAGCGTGTCAGGTCCACGGCCTCGAGCAATTCCTCGGCGCGCGCTGTGTAGCGGTCCAGCGCCCGCGCCGGGCGCCAGAAGGCATAGCTGCCGCCGTCGTGCGCCAGCAGCGCGACGCGCACGTTGTCCAGCACGCTGAGCTGGCGGAATACGGCCGAGATCTGGAACGAGCGCACGAGCCCGAGACCGGCGACGCTGGCCGCGTCCAGCGGCGTGATGTCGCGGCCGTTGAAGACGATGCGCCCGGAAGTGACCGGCAGAAAACGCGTCAGCAGGTTGAAGCAGGTGGTCTTGCCGGCGCCGTTGGGGCCGATCAGCGCGTGTACCGTGCCGCGCTGCACACGCAGGTTCACGCCCTTGACGGCGTCGAAGCCGCGGAAGGACTTGCCGAGACCGGTGGCTTCGAGGATCAGGTCGTCGCTCACAGCACCCCTCCGTAGGGCACTTCCGCCAGGCCCCGCACGCTCAAGCCGCGCACTTCCACCAGCGCCCCGGCCGCGGGGTCGTCGCTGCGCAGCACGTTGCCGCTGTCGCGCAGGCTGGTGACGTAAAGCGTGTCCAGCTCGGCCCCGCCGAAACACGGGCAGGTCGGGTACGGCACCGGCACGTCGAGCAGACGCAGCAGCCGGCCGTCGGGCGCATAGCAGGCCACGCGCTGCGCCAGCACCAGCGCCACCCACAGGCAGCCGTTGGCGTCGACCGTGGCGCCATCTGGGCCAGACCCTTCGGGCCGCGTGTCGGCGAAGACACGCTCGCCGGAGAGCGTGCCGTCCTGCGCGTAGTGCCAGGCGCGGATCACGCCGGCCAGGCTGTCGGCGAAGTACATCGTGCGGCCGTCCGGGCTGAAGCAGGTGGCGTTCGAGACCGCGACGCCGCTGAGCAGCCGCGTCACGCGGCCGTCGGTTTCCAGCCGGTAGAGCGCGCCGTCGGCATCGCGCCGGTGCAGCACCATCGAGCCGCAGACAAAACGGCCTTCGCGGTCGGTGCGGCCGTCGTTCAGGCGCATCGGCGGCCGGGCGTGCCGCACCTCCGCCACCGGAATGACCGCGCCGCTGCCGAGGTCGAGCATCGCGAAGCCATCGGCCAGCGCCAGCAGCAGGTGGCCCGGTCGCGCCAGCGCGATCGAGCCCACGTCCTGCGGCGTCGCCCAGTGGCGCACCGCGCCGTCGGGTTGGCCGTCCCAGCGCTGTACGCGCCGACCGCGTGTGTCCACCCAGTACAGGGCGGCCTCGCGCGTGTCCCACACGGGGCTTTCGCCCAGCAGGTCGCGAGCGGGCAGCGGCAGGCGCGGCGTCGGCGTCACTTCTTGGCGACGAAATCGCAGCCGCCTTCGGTCAGCGGGCGGAAAACCTGTTCGGCCGGCAACTCGCCCAGCACCTCGTAGTGGTCGGCCTTGCCCTTCATCTGGCCGGGCTGCTTCACGCGCACGGCGTAGACCGGCCGCATCGCCTGCCCGTCTTCGCGGATGGTGACGTTCTTGGCCGTCATGTCGTTGATCGGCGTGGCTTTCATCCGGGCCATCACTGCCGGCCCGGCGTCGCTGCCGGCGGCCTGCACGGCCTTGAGGTAGTGCGTCACCGCGCTGTAGGTGCCGGCATGGATGTAGGTGGGCGGCTGGCTGTTGTGGCGCTGCATGAAGCGCTGCCCCCACTGACGCGACTCTTCGGTGCGGTCCCAGTACCAGGGGTCGGTGAAGGTCAGGCCCTGGGCCACGCTCTGGCCCATCGCGGCGACGCTGTTGATCGTCATGCCGAACACCGAGACGGCCTGGCCGCCGCTGGCAATCTTGAACTCGGCCGCCTGCTTGAGCGCGTTCGAGAGGTCCAGGCCGGCGTTGAGAATGACGATGGCCTTGGCGCCGCTGGCCTGCGCCTGCAGCAGGTACGACGAATAGTCGGTGGCGCCCAGCGGGTGCTTGACCGCGCCGAGGACCTTGCCGCCGCCTTCTTCGATGAACTTGGTGGCCGCGGCCTGGAAAGCGGCGCCGAAGGCGTAGTCCACGGTGACGAAGTAGAAGCTCTTGATGCCCTGGCTCAGCAGCGTCTTCACGCCCGCCTTCGGCAGCGAATAGGTGTCGACGAGGAACTGCACAGCCATCGGCGAACAGTTCTTGCCGGTCAGCAGGTCGGTCACCGTGCCGGCGATGAGGTAGGGCTTCTGTTTCTCTTTCATCAGCGACTGCACACCGAGCGCGATCGACGAGGCCGAGCCGCCGACGATGGCGTCCACCTTGTCGACGTCGAGCCACTTGCGGGCGGCGTTCAGGCCCACGTCGGGCTTGTTCTGGTCGTCCACCACCAGCAGCTCGACGGGCTTGCCGTTGACCTTGCCGCCGAAGTCTTCGATCGCCATGCGCGCGGCGGTCGCCGAGCCGGGGCCGCCGTTGCCCGAGTAGGGCCCGGCCATGTCGCCCATGATGCCGATGCGCACCACGTCGTCGGAAATCTGTGCGGCGGCCGGCGCAGCGGCCAGCGCCGCCAGGCCGGCCAGTGCGGCGCCGAGAAGCTTCGCCGAAGGCGTCGAACGGGTGATTCGCTTCATCTTGATGTCTCCTCAGTCCGGTTTTACCTGTCGGTTAGTCACTGAACTGTAGCCTCAGCTATTGGGCGCTGACAACGGGTTGGATGGGAGGGTTTTCCTGGGAGTTTCGACCAAGCATCTCAACCTCCTTTACCCGCCAGCAGCGGTTCAACACCACCATCCGTACTGACCCTAGCTTGATTTACTAACCGGCCGTTAAGTAGATTAGCGGCATGACATCCGGCACCGCCAGCCTCCCGATCGACTACGACGCGTTCCGTCACGAGGTCGACGGGTTCGCCCGCACACAATGCCCGGCCGACCTGCGCGAGCGCGTGCGCAGCAACGCCAAGCTCGGCCGCGAGGACTACGCGACCTGGCAGCGCCTGCTGCATGCACGCGGCTGGGCCGCGCCCGGCTGGCCCAAGGCCTTCGGCGGCACGGGCTGGGACATGCGCCAGCGCTACCTCTTCGAATCGGTGATGGCCGCGCGCGACTGCCCGCCGCAATACCACCACGGCCTGGGCCACATCGGCCCGGTGATGCTGCACTTCGGCACACCCGAGCAGCACACGCGCTTCCTGCCCGGCATCCTGGACGGCAGCGACTGGTGGTGCCAGGGCTACTCCGAGCCGGGTGCCGGCTCGGACCTGGCGTCGCTGAAGACACGCGCCGTCCGTGGCCACGACGGCGACGGCGACCACTACGTCGTCAGCGGCCAGAAGATCTGGACCTCGCACGCGCACGAGGCCGACTGGATGTACACGCTGGTACGCACCAGCACCGACGGGCGCAAGCAGGAAGGCATCACGCTGCTGCTGATTCCGCTGTCGCTGCCGGGCATCCGCGTCCAGCCCATCCGCACCATCGACGCCTGGCACCACGTCAACGAAGTCTTTCTCGACGACGTGCGCGTGCCGGTGGCCAACCGCCTGGGCGACGAAGGCGCCGGCTGGCGCTGCGCCAAGTTCCTGCTCGACCGCGAACGCCTGGCGCCGGCCATCGTCGTGCGGCTGGAGCGGCTGTTGCAGCAGGTGGAGGCGCAGGTGCACGCCGAGGCCGCGCGCGCGGCCCAGCCCGCCCTGGCGCAGGCCTTCGCCGAGCGGCTGCTGCTGGCCGAGGCCGAGATGCGCGCCGCGCGCGAACTGCTGCTGAGCGCCATCGACGACGAGATGAACGGCCGCCTGCTCGCCGCCAAGTCGTCGGCGCTGAAGCTGCACTGCTCCGAACTCGCGCAGCGCATCATCGGCATCGCCTTCGACGCCTTGGGCGCACGCCGCGCCGCGCGTTTTGTGCCGCTGGACGACAGCGGCCGGCCGCAGCCCGCCGAGGACGGCGAGTCCAACATGATCCACAACTACCTGTTCTACCGCTCGCGCACCATCGCCGGCGGCACCAGCGAAGTGCAGAAGAACGTCATCGCGCGCGAACTCTTCGGCGCCTGAACTGCAAGCCCAAGCACCAGCCCAGCCCATGCACTTCAGCGCCGACACCATGTTCCCGGGCGACCTGTTCGACGCCGCGTCGCGTTTCGCCGCTGCGTCGAGCACCGGCAACAGCACACGCCGCGACGCCTGGGGCCAGGCCGTCGCGATGGGCTGGCCGGCGCTGCTGGTCGGTGAAGCCCGGGGCGGCGCCGGCGGGACGCTGGCCGACCTGGGCGCGGTGCTCGAAGGCTGCGCCCGCCACGCGCTGGGCCTGCCGCTGGTGCGCCGCTGCGCGCTGGCGCCGGCGCTGCTGATGGCCGCGAACAACGCGGCCGCCGACGACGTGCTGCGAGCACTGTGCGCCGCCGAGATCGACCTCGACGTGGCCGACGGCAACGCCCTCACGGTGACGCCGCTGCCCGACGGCGGCGTGCGCCTGGGCGGCGTGCTGGAACAGGTGGACGCCGAGTTGCCCTTCACGCATGTGCTGGTGGCCGCTGGCGAGCACCTGCTGCTGCTGCCGCGGTCCGCCCTGCCCGCCCCGGCCGCGCGTTACGCCGGCATCGACGGCACGGCCGGCACCGACATCGCGCTCGACGGCACGGTGCTGCCCGCCGCCGCGGTGCTGCTCGCCGGCGTGCAGGCCCGCAGCGCCGCCGCCACCGCCGAAGACCTGGCGATGCTGGTCACCGCCATCGAGATGGCCGCCATGCTGGGCGCGACGGTGGAGCACTGCATCGTGCACCTGAACACACGCCGGCAGTTCGGTGTCGCGCTGTCCACGTTCCAGGTGTTGCGGCACAAGGTCGTCGATCTCTACGTGCAGTTTGAGAGCGCCAGCGTGCTGCTGGCGCGCCTGGTGCACGACACGGTGGCGAGCGGCCAGCTCGCGCGCCGCGATGCCGCGCTGTGCAAGCTCTACCTCGACGACCTGGCGCGCCATGCGGCCGAATCGGCCATCCAGCTGCACGGCGGCATGGGCATGACGGCCGAGCTGCCGGCCGCGCGGCTGGCGTGCCGCCTGCTGTGCGCCGAGTTCGAACACGGCGACCGGCTGCAGCAGTTGGCGCGGCTGCAGCGGCTGCCGGCGCCGACCTGACCCACGCTACCGGCCATGCACGCGCTGCACCCGTTTTTCCACCCGCGCTCGATCGCCATCGTCGGCGCGTCTTCGGACCCTGAACGCATCGGCGGTCGGCCGCTGCGCTTTCTCATTGAGGCCGGTTTCGCCGGTGCGATCTACCCGGTGAACATCGCCGGCCATGCCGAGCTGCAGGGCCGCCGCGCCTGGCGCAGTGTGCTCGAGATCGACGCGACCATCGACCACGCCATCGTCGCGGTGCCGCTGGCCGCCGTCGAGCAGGCGGTGGCCGACTGCGCACGCCAGGGCGTCAAGGCGGTGCAGGTCTTCACCGCCGGGTTCGCCGAGGCCGGCCCCGAAGGCGCACGGCTGCAGCAGCGCCTGGTGGCGTTGGCACGTGCCGGCGGCATGCGGCTGATCGGCCCCAACTCGCTGGGCCTCATCAACCCGGCCAGCGGCCTCTTCGCCACCTTCTCCACGTTGCTCAACGGCCTGCGGCCGGCCGCCGGCCGCATCGGCCTGGCGACACAGAGCGGCGCCTTCGGCTCGGCCACCTACGGCGCCGCGGCGCTGCGTGGCATGGGCCTGTCGTGCGCGGTGGCCACCGGCAACGAGGCCGATGTGGACGTGGCCGAGTGCATCGACTACCTGGCCGAAGACCCCGCCACGCGTGTGATCTGCACCGCGCTCGAAGCCTGCCGCGATGGCGCCGCGCTGCGCGCCGCGCTGCTGAAGGCCGCCGATGCCGGCAAGCCGGTGATCGCGATGAAGATCGGCCGTTCGGCGCTGGGCGCCGCGGCCGCCGCCACACACACCGGCGGGCTGGCCGGCAACGATGCGGTCTACGACGCGGTGCTGGCCGAGTGCGGCGCGGTGCGCGCCCACGGCATCGACGAGATGCTGGACATCGCGAGTTTCTGCGACATCACCGGCGCGCTGCCGGCGGGCCCGCGTGTCGGCGTCGTCACCGGCTCGGGCGGCATCGGTGTGCTGATGGCCGACGAGGCCGAGGCGCTGGAACTCACGATGCCGCCGCTGCCCGAGCCGGCGGTGCGGGCGTTGCAGGAGATCCTGCCGTTTGCCGTGGCGGCCAACCCGTTCGACACGACGGCGCAGGTCACGGCGGTGCCGCAGGGCATCGAGCGCACGGTCGAGGCGATGCTCGACCACGGCGGCTGCGACACCGTGCTCGCCTACCTCGCGCATGCCGGCCTGTCGCCGCAGCGCTTCGCCGCCACCGAGACGGCGCTGGTCGCGCTGAAGGCCCGCCATCCGCAGCGGCAACTGGTGCTGGTGATGCTGTCGGCGCCCGAGGTCGCGCAGCGGCTGGCCGCGGCCGGCATCCCGGTGGTGGCCGATCCGAGCCGCGCGATGCGCGCGCTGGGCGCGGCCTGGGCGCTGCGCCAGCGCCGCCAGGCGCTGCACCGCGTGGCCGTACCCGATGACGCTGCACGCGCCGCCACGCCACCGCTCGGCGCCGTCGGCACCGAGGCGCAAGCCAAGGCCTGCCTGGCCGCCGCCGGGCTGCCGGTGCCAGCGGAGCGCACCTGCAGCAGCCGCGATGCCGCGATGCAGGCCGCGCACGAGATCGGCTTCCCGGTGGTGGCGAAGATTCTCTCGGCCGACATCACGCACAAGACCGAGGTCGGCGGTGTGGTGCTGAACCTGGCCGATGCCGCCGCCGTCGGCGCAGCGTTCGACACGCTGATGCGTCGCGCCGCCACGCACCGCCCAGACGCCCGGCTCGACGGTGTGCTGATCGCACCGATGGCCGGCGGCGGCGTCGAGACCATCGCTGGCGTCATCATTGATGCGGTCTTCGGGCCGATGCTGATGTTCGGCCTGGGCGGCGTCGCCACCGAACTGTTCCGCGATGTCGCCTTCGCGTCCGCACCGCTGACGCGCGAGCACGCCCACCGGCTGATAGCACGCACGCGTGCGAGCCGGCTGCTGAACGGCTGGCGCGGCGCGCCGCCTGCCGACCGCGAAGCGCTGGCCGACACGCTGGTGAAACTGTCCGAATTCGCCGCCGCGCATGCACACGAGCTGCAGGCCGTCGACATCAACCCGCTGCTGGTGCGCGAACAGGGCTGCGCCTGCCTGGATGCCGTGATCGTGTTGCGGCCCGCGGCTCTTGAATCCCCGAAACCCTGACCCTGTGCGAGGGACCTTGGCATGACTGACTGGAAGACCCTGATCGTCGACGTGGCCGACCGTGTGGCGGTGGTGACGTTGAACCGCCCGCCGGTGAACGCGCAGAACGCCGAGATGCGCGACGAGCTGACGGCGCTGTTCGACGAGTTGAGCGACCGCGACGACGTGATGGCCGTGGTGCTGACCGGTGCGGGCAAGGTGTTTTCGGCCGGTGCCGACATCCGCGAGCGGCCGAACCTGGGTGCCACGCCCGGCGCCTACGGCCGCCACAACCGCCGCGTGCGCGAGACCCACAACGCCATCACCGAATGCGCCAAGCCGGTGATTGCCGCCGTCAACGGCGCGGCGCTGGGCGCCGGCTTCGGCCTGGTGATGGCGTCGGACATCTGGGTCGCCAGCGAGCAGGCCTACTTTGCGATGCCCGAGATCAACGTCGGCCTGGCCGGCGGCGTGTCGTTCCTGCAGCGCATCTTCGGCCAGTCGCGCGCGCGCCGCATGTTCTTCACCGGCATGCAGGTGAGCGCTGCTGAGATGTACCGCCTGGGCCTCGTCGAGGCCTGCCTGCCGCCGGCCGAGCTGATGCCGTACGCGATGGGCATTGCGCACGAGATCGCCGCCAAGTCGCCGGTCGCCATGCGCCTGGCCAAGGAGGCCGCGCGGCTGACCGAAGTGATGCCGCTGCGCGACGCCTACCGCTACGAGCAGGGCAACACCGTCGCACTGTCGAAGACCGAGGACGCCCGCGAAGCCCAGATGGCGTTCCTGGAGAAGCGCCAGCCGGTTTACAAAGGGCGCTGAATCCCGCCAGGAGATCTTGATGACCGAGTCGTCGCTAGAACCCGAAGTTGCCGCGCCTGCGCCGGCCGACAGCCTGGCCGACGGCCGCGAGGCGCAGTTGCTGGCGATCGCCCGCCGGCTCTTCGCGCAGAAGGGCTTCGATGCCACGTCGTTGCGCGACATCGCCGAGGCGGCGCAGATCACCAAGGCCGCGCTGTACTACTACTTCCCCAACAAGGACGCGCTGTACGAACGTGTCGTGATCGAATCGATGGCGTCGCTGCTGGCCGAGGTGCAGGCCGCGGTGGCCCGCGCGCACACGCCCACCGAAAAAGTGCGCGCCTTCCTGCGCGCCTCGGCCGAGTCGATGGAGCAACGGCGCGACCAGTGGGTGGCCGGCTCCAACGCCTTCTGGCAGGCCGGCGCCACCGGCCGCCGCGGCCTGGCGCTGCAGCACCGCGACGAATACGAGAAGCTGCTGCGCGGCTGCATCGAAAGCGGCATCGCCTGCGGCGAGCTGCGGCCGGTGAACCCGGCCATCGCTGGCAGGCTGCTGCTGTCGGGCCTGAACCAGATGTCGCGCTGGCACCGCCCGGGCGGCCCGCTGCGCGCCGGCGAGGTCATCGACCAGTACCTCGACATCGTGCTGCTGGGCCTCATCAACCGCGGCCCGGCGCCCGCGCCGTCGGGCCGCTGACACCGACTTCAGGAGAACCCATGACCGCAGCCCGTGCATCACAAGCCGCGCCCCGAAGGGTCGACATGATCGTCGTCGGCGCCGGCTTCGGCGGCATGTACGCCGTCTACAAGTTCCGCGAGATGGGCCTCAGTGTCCAGGGCTTCGAGGCCGGCGGCGACGTGGGCGGCGTCTGGTACTGGAACCGCTATCCCGGCGCGCGCGTCGATCTGCCGAGCATCGACTACAGCTATTCGTTCTCGCGCGAGATCGAGCAGGAATGGACCTGGTCCGAGTACTTCGCCGCCCAGCCCGAGCTGATGGCCTACATCGACTTCGTCGCCAAGCGGCTCGACCTGCGCCGGCACTTCCAGTTCGACACCCGCGTCACACGCGCCGCGTGGGACGGCGCACGCGCGCTGTGGCAGGTAACGACGGACCGCGGCGAGGTCTTCGAGGCACCGTTCTGCATCATGGCCACGGGCCCGCTGTCGATTCCGAAGGACCCCGAGATCCCCGGCATCGAGCGCTTCGAGGGCGAGCTCTACCGCGCCGCCAAGTGGCCGCACCAGCCGGTCAGCTACGCGGGCAAACGCGTCGGCGTGCTGGGCACGGGATCGAGCGGCATCCAGATCATCCAGGAGATCGGCCCGCAGTGCGGCGAGCTGCACGTGCTGCAGCGCACGCCCAGCTTCACGATGCCGATGCGCAACGAGAAGCTCGATGCCGGCTACGTCGCCGAGGTCAAGCGCCACTACGCCGGGCTGCGCGAGTCGGCGCGCAACAGCCCGGCCGGCGGCGTGCGCCCGGCAAGCACACGCGCCTTCTACAGCGTAACGCCGCAGCAGCGCCGCACGCTGCTGGAAGAAGCGTGGAAGAACGGCGGCCTCGCGATGCTGGGCACGTTCTCCGATCTGCTCTTCAACGCCGAGGCCAACGAACACGTGGCCGACTTCGTGCGCGAGCAGATTGGCGAGATCGTCGCCGACCCCGTCACCGCCGAGAAGCTCAAACCACGCGGCTACCCGATCTTCGCCCGCCGGCCGTGCCTCGATTCCGGTTACTACGAGACCTACAACCTGCCGCACGTCCACCTGGTGGACCTGCTCGAAGACCCCGTCGTCGAGATCACCGCGAAGGGCGTGCGCACGCAGTCCGGCGAGATCGAACTGGACATGCTGATCTTCGCCACCGGCTACGACGCGCTGACCGGCGCGATGCTGTCGTTCGACGTTACTGGCCGCGACGGCCGCCTGCTGGGCGACAAGTGGCGCGGCGGCTCGCGCTCGTATCTCGGCCTGATGGTCGAAGGCTTCCCCAACCTCTTCATGACCACCGGCCCGAACGGGCCTGCGGCGCTGGCGAACATCATCCGCATCAGCGAGAACGACGTCGACTGGATCGCCGCCGCGCTGAAGCACATGCAAGCGGGTGGCCTGTCGACCATCGAGCCGACGAAACAGGCCGAGGACGCCTGGATGGACACCGTGGCATCGCTGGCCCAGCGTTCGCTGATCACGAAGGCCAAGACGTGGTGGGTCGGCGCCAACGTCGAAGGCAAGGCGCAGGGCCTGACGCTCTTCACCGGCGGCTTCCCGAAGTACCGCGAGTACTGCACGCAGGCGGTGCAGAACGGCTGGCGCGACTTCGTGTTCGAGACCGCCAGGGCGGTGGTACCGGCCTGAAGCACACGCGCGGGCAACGATGCTCGAGCCCCTGGTCGCGGCCGCCTACGAATACGCGTTCCCGCTGCACACAATCGCGCGCACGCGCTACCGCGCGGCGCAGGATCCGCACAACCCGGACCGCCAAGCGCCGAACACGCTGCGGCACATCCGCAGCCTGAGCGACCACCGTTCGCGCTGGATCACGGCGCCCAACAACGACACGCTGTACACCAACGCTTGGCTCGACCTCGACGTCGGCCCGCTGCGCCTGCGTGTGGACGCGCAGCCCGCGGGGCGCTACTGGTCGGTGGCGCTGATGGATGCGTTCACCAACCACTTCGCCGTGCTCGGCCAGCGGCTGGATGGCACGGGCCCGGCGGAGGTGACGCTGGTCGGCCCGCGCCACCACCGCCTCGACCTGCCGGGCCGCGTCATCCGCACGCCGGGCCGGGACGCCTGGCTCTTTGCGCGCTGCCACGTGCAAGGCCCAGAAGACCTGCCCGAGGCCCATGCGATGCAGGACCGGATGCGGCTGGCGCCGACCGCCGGGACCCCGGCGTCGCGCGTCGTGCCCGGCGAGCCGACCGACGCGCCCAGCTTCCTCGCCGTGGTCAACGAAGCGCTGGGCCGCAACCCACCGCCGGCCGCGGAAACCCCGCTGCTGGAGCGCTGGGCGCGTGTCGGCCTGCGGCCGGGCGCCACCGACGCCTGGCAGGCGCTGGACGGTGCGGCGCGGCAGGCCTGGACGAACCACATCGGCGCTGCGTTCGAACAGGTGCGTCAGTACGGCCGCCAGGGCCGCCGCGAGTTCCAGGGCTGGATCGCCTCGGCGGCGGACATCGGCAACTTCGGCAACCACTACGCGCTGCGCGCTTCGGTGGCGCTGGGCGGGCTGGGCGCGCTGGAGCCGGCCGAGGCGATGTACTTCGTGCGTTATGCCGACGACGAGCGACAGCCGCTGGACGGCCGCCACCGCTACCGGCTGCGTGTGCCGCCCGGCGGCATCCCCACCGACTCGTTCTGGTCGTTCACGATGTACGAGCCCACCGCCGACGGCCAGCGCTTCTTCGTCGACAACCCGATCGGCCGCTACGCGATCGGCAACCGCACGCCGGGTCTCGTCGTTAAGCCGGACGGTTCGCTGGAGCTGGTGCTGCAGCAGGCACCGCCGGACGACCCGCGCGAGTGCGCGAACTGGCTGCCTGCGCCGGGCGGGCCGTTCCAGGTGGCGCTGCGCTGCTACCTGCCGCAACCGGCGCTGCGCGAGGGGCGGACGATGATGCCGAACCTTGCGCGATGTGAACCGCCCACGCGCCGTTGACGCACTGCTTTGGGCCGCGCACGTCCGCGGTCGGGGGCCCTAGTTTGCATGGGCGCCTATCCCCCGAATGCCGTGCTCCGGCAGGGGCCAACGGAATGAGAATCGGCGCGCGGCACCCCATGTTCTCAGCAGGATCCACAGGCCGCTTTCCAGGTGGACCCTGAAGACAAGCGATCACGCACGACCGTGCGTGTGAACTGCAAGACAACGGAGTCGCCGATGAATACGATGCTTTCCAAGTGGGCCAAAGGACGGCTGGCGGCCGCCCTGGTCGCAGCCTTTGCGCTGGTGGCCGGTGCCAGCGCAGCCGTTCCCGGCAATACGCCGGCGGACGTTGCCAGTGCACTCAACGCGCTGCCCGTGGTCGACGTGGTGCACGCCGCGCGTGATGGTGTTCCCACCTTCCTGCGCGGCGACCTGGGCCAGGCGCCGCGACTGAACGCCGCCGATCTTGCAGGCACCCAAGCGGCGATGCGTCCGGTGCTGGCACCGGTGCTGGCTGCGTTGCGGCTGCGTGCAGCCGAACTGCGGCTGCGCAAGATCAACGTCGATGCCAATGGCCATCAGCATCTGCGCTACGACCAGACCCACCACGGCCTGGACGTGATCGGCGGCGACCTGGTGGTGCACGTGGACGGCAAAGGCCGGGTCTTTGCGGTGAATGGCACTGCCCGTGGCGACATTCCGGCCGGCCTCGGGCTCAGAGACATCGGCGAGAGCGCCGTTCATGCGCTGGTGGCGGCCGACAGCCGCTACGCCGGCATGGCAACAACACCGGCGCGCAAGGTGTACTACATGTCGCCCGAAGGCGCTGTCTCCATGGCCTACGAGACGGTGGTGACGGGCTCGCGCGGCCTGGACCCGGTTCGCGACAAGGTCTACATCGACGTGCAAAGCGGCGCCATCCTGGCTGCGCACCCGCAGATCTTCTTTGCCGAGAACCGCAGGGTCTACAGCGCCAACAACGGCACCAGCCTGCCCGGTACGCTGCGACGTTCGGAAGGTGGCGCTGCCACCACCGACGCCGATGTCAACGCGGCCTACGACGGCACCGGTGCCACCTACGAAGCCTACAAATTCTTCTGGAACCGCGACTCCTACAACAACGCCGGCGCGGCACTGGTGAGCTCGGTGCACTACAGCAGCAACTACTGCAACGCCTTCTGGAACGGCACGCAGATGGTCTACGGCGACGGCAACACCAGCCAGGGTTGCCAGCCGCTGGCCCGCGGCCAGGACGTGACGGCGCATGAACTCACGCATGCCGTGACGGAGAACGAGTCGGGTCTGGTGTATTCCGGTGAATCGGGCGGGCTGAACGAGGCCATGTCGGACATCTTCGGCGCCTTCACCGAGGCCTATGTCGACGGCGGCAAGACCGGCACGCTGTCGGTTTCAGCCGATACCTGGCTGATCGGCGAAGAGGTGCTCCCGCCCGCGCTGCGCTACATGAACGACCCCGCCGCCGACGGCGTCTCCCGAGACTTCTGGACCAGCGGGGTGGGCAGCGTCGACGTTCACTACAGCTCGGGCATCGCCAACCTGGCCTTCTACCTGATGTCGCAAGGCGGCACCCATCCCCGCGGCAAGTCCACGGTCAACGTCGCCGGCATCGGCATGGACAAGGCCATCCGTGTGTTCTATGAAGCCAACGTCAACCTGCTGACGTCGAGCTCGAACTTCCTGGCCGCCGGCAATGCCAGCGTGCAGGCCGCGGTGAACCTGGGCTACACCTTGGCGCAGCAGACCTCGGTGGCCAACGCATGGCAGGCCGTGGGTGTGGCGGTGCCGACCCCTGGCGGCGGCGGTGGCGGCACCGACGTGGTGTTGGCCAACGGCACGCCGGTGACCGGCTTGAGCGACGCCGCTGGCGGGCAGAAGTTCTTCAAGCTGGATGTGCCCGCCGGGCAGTCGACGCTGAAGTTCACGATCTCCGGTGGCAGCGGCGACACCGACCTCTATACCAAGTTCATGGCGCACCCGTCTCTGTCGCTCTACGACTGCCGTCCGTATCTCAATGGCAACAGCGAAACCTGCACCTACAACGCGCCGGCGGCGGGAGCCTACTACGTCATGCTGAGGGCCTACACGGCCTACAGCGGCGTCACGCTCACCGGCACCTACGCTGCCGCAGGCGACGGCGTAGCGGTCCTGACCAACGGCCAGGCCGTCTCCATCTCCGGCGCTGCCGGCAGCCTGCAGTACTGGAAGATCAACACACCCGCCGGCAGGAATCTCACCGTTGCCATCACAGGCGGTACCGGGGATGCGGACCTGTACACCCGCTTCGGCTCCAAGCCCACCACATCGACATACCTGTGCCGCCCCTATCTGAACGGCAACAATGAAACCTGCACCGTGACTTCCACCTCGGCAGGCGACTACTACATCATGGTGCGTGCTTACACGGCCTTCTCGGGAGCCAGCTTGAAGGCCAGCTACTGATGTGCGCCGGCCCCCGCCGGGGCCGGCACAGACCTGTGGCGTGAACGCCATGGCATCCCGCAGAGATCGCTTTCCGAGGGCGGTGCTGCGCTGCACAATGGGTGGGTCGTTGTTGCGGGTCCACTCATCGAATGACCGTGTTGGTTGCGTAGCCTATGTCCGTACGCAAACGCTTCGGACCTGGGGCCTGGGCGGCCCTGCTGGGGCTGGCCATCGCCGCCGCGCTGGCCTGGCTCGTGGTCGACGAGATGCGCAGCTCGCGCTGGCAGGCCCGTTGGCTCAGCCACCTGGCGCCCGAGCTGAAGTACACGGTGGAGCCAGGCCCGAGCCCAAGCTCGGTACTGCGCTTCCCCGGCGCCGGGCCTGCCGATGAGCGCCTGGGCTACCACCAGCTGCCCGAGCTGCTGCAGCGCCTGCAGGGCCAGGGTTTCAGCGTCACCGCGCAGGCCCGCATGCCGCCGCGCATGGTCGAGCTGGCCGACCAGGGCCTGTTCGCCCCCTACCGCGAAAAGGTCCAGGCCGGGCTGACGCTGCTCGACTGCCGCGGCCAGGCGCTGGCCACGGCGCGTTACCCCGAACGCATCTACGAAGGTTTCGAGTCGGTGCCGCCCCTGCTGATAAACGCGCTGCTCTTCATCGAAGACCGTGAACTGCTGGCGCCCGGTGCGCCGCGACGCAACCCCGCCGTGGCCTGGGACCGCTTCGGCAAGGCGCTGGCCGACCAGCTGCTGCACAAGCTGCTGGAATCGCACACGGCAGCCGGCGGCAGCACGCTGGCGACGCAGATCGAGAAGTACCGCCACTCGCCCGATGGCCGCACCGATTCGGCCGGCGAGAAGCTGCGCCAGATGGCGTCGGCCTCGCTGCGCGCCTACCTCGACGGCGAAGACACGCTGCAGCGGCGGCGGCAGATCGTCACCGACTACCTGAACACCGTGCCGCTGTCGGCGCAGGCCGGCTTCGGCGAGGTCAACGGCATCGGCGACGGCCTCTGGGCCTGGTACGGACGAGACTTCGCCGAAATCAACCGGCTGCTCAGCACGCCGCTGGCCGACGAGCCGCTGTCGCATGGTGAGCAGCCGCAGCGCCGCGCGCTGGCCTTCAAGCAGGCGCTGGTCCAGCCGCAGGCGCTGGCGTTCAAGCAGGCCTTGTCGCTGATGATCGCGCAGCGCCGGCCTTCGTACTACCTGGACGAAGGCGAAGACACGCTGCGCCAGCTGACCGACAGCTACCTGCGGCTGATGGCCGATGCCGGCGTCATCACGCCGCGCCTGCGCGACGCTGCGCTGCCGCTGGCGATGAAGCTGCACGAGCGCCACGCCCCGGCGCGCAGCAGTTCCTTCGTCGAACGCAAGGCCGCCAACACCGTGCGCGGCCGGCTGCAGGCGCTGCTGGCCGTGCCGCGCGCCTACGAACTCGACCGCCTCGACCTGACGGTGCAAAGCCCGCTGGACGGCCGCGTGCAGCGCGCCGCTACCACGCTGCTGCGCGGGCTGGGCGAGCGCGAGGCCGCTCGGGCCGCGGGCCTGTACGGCTTTCGCCTGCTCGACGACGGCGACGACACGAGCAAGATCATGTTCAGTTTCACGCTGTACGAACGCGGCGAGAACAGCAACCGGCTGCGCGCGCAGGTCGACAACTTCGACCAGCCCTTCGACATCAACGAAGGTGCGCGGCTGGACCTGGGCTCCACCGCCAAGCTGCGCACGCTGGTCACCTACCTGGAACTGGTGGCCGAACTGCACCGGCGCTGGAGCGCCCTGCCCGCCGAAGAACTGGCCGCACTGAAGCCGAGCCACCGCGACATGCTGGGCCGCTGGGCACGCGACCACCTGGCGCAGGCCGAAGACAAGAGCCTGCCGGCGATGCTGGCCGCCGCGATGCAGCGCAGCTATTCGGCCCACCCCGGCGAAGGTTTCTACACCGGCGGCGGCGTGCACCACTTCGAGAACTTCGAGCGCGAAGACAACGGGCGCACGATGTCCGTGCGCGAAGCCCTGACACGCTCGGTCAACCTGGTCTTCATCCGGCTGATGCGCGACGTGGTGCAGCACGTGATGGCGCGCAGTGAAGGCGAAAGCGCGACGCTGATCGACGACGCCGACGACCCACGGCGCCAGCAATACCTGGCACGTTTTGCCGACAAGGAAGGCCGCGAGTTCGTCGCCCGCTTCCACCGCAAGTACGCCGGCAAGCCGGCGCAGGAAATCGAGGACCTGCTGGTGCGCAGCGCGCGCCCGACGCCGACACGCCTGGCCGCCGCGTTCTACGGCCTCGAACCCGATGCCGACAGCACCCGCCTGGCCGCCTTCATCGAACGCCATCTGCCCGCGGCCGACCTGTCCGAAGCCGCGCTGCAGGCCCTGCGCGACAAGTTCGGCGCGGGCAAGTGGTCGCTGGCCGACCGCGGCTACCTGGCCGGTGTGCACCCGCTGGAACTTTGGGTGGCGGGCCACCTGCGCCTGCAGCCCCAGGCGACGCTGCGCGACGTGCAGGCGGCCGGCGCCGAAGAGCGGCAGGACAGCTACCAGTGGCTGTTCAAGACCCGGCACAAGGGCGCGCAGGACAGCCGCATCCGCAACCTGCTCGAAGTCGACGCCTTCGCCGAGATCCAGAAGGCCTGGAAGCGCCTGGGCTACCCCTTCGAGTCATTGACGCCTTCGTATGCCAGCGCCCTGGGCGCGTCGGGCGACCGGCCGGCGGCGCTGGCCGAGCTGATGGGCATCATCGTCAACCGCGGCCTGCGGCTGCCGGCCACGCGTGTGAGCTCGCTGCACTTCGCCCGCGGCACACCCTACGAAACCCAGCTCGCCAACCGGCCGCCGTTGCCCGAGCGCGTGCTCGAACCCGAGATCGCCGACACCGTGCGCCAGGCGCTGGTGGGTGTGGTGGAAGACGGCACCGCCAAGCGGCTGAAGGGCGCGCTGCTGCGGCGCGACGGCAGCGCCGTCGAGATCGGCGGCAAGACGGGCACCGGCGACCACCGCTTCGACACCTACGGCCGCGGCGGCCAGCTGCTGTCGTCGCGTGTGGTCAACCGCTCGGCGACGCTGGTCTTCCTCATCGGCGAACGCTACTTCGGCACGATGATGGCCTACGTGCACGAACCCGACGCCGTCAACTACAAGTTCACCAGCGCCATGCCCTCGCAGCTGCTGAAGGTGCTGCTGCCGGCCTTGCAGCCGCTGGTGGACGGCAGCGGCTGCCCGGCGGCGGCCGAAGATCTGCGGGCCGCGGGTGCGGTGTCGGGCATGACGCGTTGAGGCGGCGGCCTTCTCTTTCGTCAGCTGCGGACCGCAGCGCCACCGGTGTTGCGGAATTCGCTCATGCGTTGCCATGCGTCCTTGACGGCGGGGCGGGCCTGGTCCCAGGAAAGGTCCGACGTGCCGCGCATGGCGTTCCAGTCCTGCGCCAGTTCGGGCTCTATCAATTCGAAATGCCGGCCTTCGAATCTGGCAAAGGCGGCCACGCCATAGCTGTAAGCCGGGCCGTAGTTGTCGTAGCTCGCGTTCGTTTCCACGTACGGGCGGCCACGGTATTCCTTGCGCCAGTAGGCGTCCTCGGCAGTCGGGTCGATGTTCTCCGCCACGCCCTTGCCGGCCAGGCCCCCCAGAGTGGCGCCGATGGCCATGCCGATCACGGTACCCACCGGCCCCACGACGCTGCCGGCGGCCGCACCAGCCACCACAGCGCCGATGGTGGCACCGACACCAGTGCCAACGGGGTGGGCTCCCGGTTCGCCACTCAGCGGGTCGAGGTGTTCATTGCTGGTCATTGCTTTGCTGTCCATACATCGCTCCAGAGTTGCAGGCATCGGCCCAGGGTGATGGCACGTGCCATTGCCACGAGGCATCGAACGCCCACTTTGCGACCAGGGCACGAAGGATGAAAGGCGCAGGCAGGCCATGCACCGGTCGGTCACGGCCTCGACCTTCCGTCGGATTGCGCCGACACGCCAGCGCGGCTGCCAGCGATCGGTCTGATGCCGATGCCGATGCCGATGCCGATGCCGCCGAGCCGCAGCGTCACTCAGCCCTTGACGGCTCCGGCGGTCAGCCCGGTGATGATCTGCCTTGCTGCCACGAAGGTGAATATCAGCGGCGGAATGGCGATCAGGCTGCCCATCGCCATCACGCGCCCCCAGTCCACGCCGATGTCGGTGATGAACAGCGACGCGGCCACGGGCAGCGTGCGTGTCTGCCGATCGGTCAGCACCAGGGCCAGGATGAACTCGTTCCAGGCGATGCGGAAGCTGAAGATCGACGCCGCCGCCAGTCCTGGTGCCATCAGCGGCAGCAAGACCTTGGTGAACACGCGCAATGGCCCGCAGCCGTCGATGGCGGCCGCCTCTTCCAGTTCGACCGGCACCTGCAGCACGAAGCCCTACAGCAGCCAGATCGTGAACGGTAGACGTTGGGCCGGGGGGCTGGCGATCTCCCCAGCCGCTGACTTTTCTCTCAGTGCTGAGACATGCGCTCCCGCACCGCCTCGGCCAGCGCCGCGGCTTGCTCTGAATTCAGTGGCTGCAGCGGTAACGCCACGCGCGACCACTCAGCATCGCCATAGACGGCGGCCAGCGCCGCCTTCACGCTCGCGACCAGCGGGTATCTGGCGATCAGGCCACGCAAGTCGCCAGCCTTGCTCACCGCCGCGGCGCCGGCTTCGGTGCCCTGTGCCGACCACGCGGCCTGCGCATAAGGGGCGGTCAGGTTCGTGGTGGCCGAGATGCAGCCGGCAAAGCCGTCGGCTGTCGCATTGCCCAATGAAGCTTCGGAACTCGGGAACACGTCGAATCCGGGGACCTCCTTGGCCACGGCACGTGAGTACGCGAGGTCGCCCGCGCTGTCCTTCAAGCCCACAAGTACCTCGGGGTGCCTGCGCCGCAGCTCCGAGACCATTGGCAGCGGCCATGGCACGCCGGTGTTCTGGGGGATGTGGTACAGGTAGATCGACAGCTTCGGGTGCGCCGCCCGGCGCACGATTTCGTCGACGTACGCGATCAGACCGTCGTCCGGCACGCCGGGGTAGTAGAAGGGCGGCAGCACCAGCGCGCCGGCGAAGCCGAGTTCGGCGGCCGCCAGCGTGAGCTTTACGGTGTCTTCCAGAGCGCACACACCGGTGCCGACCATGAAGCGGTCGAGCGGCAGGCCGGCTTCGCCAATCGAGTGCATCACCGCGAGGCGCTGCGCGACGCTGAACGCCGTGGCCTCGCCGGTCGTGCCAAGCAGGTTGATCGCGTCGCAGCCGTCATCGAGCAGGGCCCGGCAGTGCCTCGCCAGACGCGGCAGGTCGGGGGTGTAGTCGGGGTGCAGCGGTGTTGCGGTGGCGGCGATGACGCCGCGCAGACGGGGTTGGTTCATCGAGCGCTCCAGGAGTCAGAAGCCATAAAGACGCGCCGGGTTGGCGACGCAGATTTGCTGGCGCAGGCCATCGCTGACCAGCCAGTCGGCCAGCAGATCCACAAGATCGGCGTCGTGCGGTGTCGGCGCGAAGAGTTCTGCGTGCGGCCAGTCGCTGGCCCACAACACTTGCTCGGGGTTTGCCGCGACGAGGGCGTGCACCAGCGGCAGCACGTCGGCACCCAGGCGGTACGGCGCTGAAAGCTTGACCCAGCCGCGCCCGCTGGCCAGCAGTTCGAGCAGCGCCCGCGGCGCCTGCGTCGTCGGCGGGCGCCCCATGTGGTCGATGACGAGCGCCAGGCGCGTTCGCGCGGCGATGTCGGCGAGCGTTGCCTCGACCGCGTCGCTCCAGCGCACCTGCACCTGAAGATGCCAGCCGCGCCAGGCGATGCGGTCGCACAGCGCCACCGCCGCGTCCACCGCCACCACCTGCGGGTTCACCAGGTTCAGGCGGATGCCGCGCACGCCCAGCGTGTGCATGGCGTCGAGTTCGGCGTCGCTGGTGGTGGCGCGCGGCACCACCACGCCGCGGAACGTTGCGCCGCCCTCGCGCAATGCGTCCAGCAGCTGGCGGTTGTCGGTGCCATAGACGCTGGGCTGAACCAGCACGGCGCGCGCGATGCCGCAGCTCGCCATCACCTCGCGGTACTGGGCCAGCGTGCAGATGACCGGCGTGTAGTTGCGCTGCGGGTCCAGCGGAAAGTTCGAGGCCGGCCCGATCACGTGCACGTGCGTGTCGCAGCTGCCCGAGGGCAAGGCCACGCGCGGCCGGCGCAGCAGCGCCTGCGGCGGTGCGCACACGGGCGCGTCTGCGTTCACGGGATCGGCCGGCTTGCCAGGCCGCGGCCCGGCACCAGGAAGTCGAAGTCGCAGCCTTCGTCGGCCTGCAACACGCAGCGGTGGAACAGCGCGGCGTAGCCGCGGTCGGGTGCCGGCGCCGCGCCTGCGCTCACCGCAGGCAGGGCCGCGCGGCGCCGCGCCAGCTCGGCTTCATCGACCAGCAGGTCGATGCAGCGCGAGGCCACGTCGAGCCGGATCGAATCGCCATTGCGCACCAGCGCCAGCGGCCCGCCGACCGCCGCTTCGGGCGTCATGTGCAGCACGATGGTGCCGAACGCCGTGCCGCTCATGCGTGCATCGGACAGCCGCACCATGTCCTTCACGCCCTGCATGCCGAGCTTGCGCGGGATCGGCAGGTAGCCTGCCTCGGGCATGCCCGGCGCGCCGATCGGGCCGGCGTTGCGCAGCACCAGCACGTCGTCGACGTTGACGTCGAGTTCGGGCGAATCAATGCGCAGCGCCATGTCCTCGACCGACTCGAACACCACCGCTCGGCCGGTGTGGCTCATCAACTGGGGCGAGGCGGCCGACTGCTTGATGATCGCGCCGCGCGGCGCCAGGTTGCCACGCAGCACCGCCATGCTGCCCTGCGCGTTGATCGGGGCGTGACGCGGCCGGATCACCTGCTGGCCGGGGTCGATCTCGGCGCCGTCCATGTAGTCGTGCAGGCTGCCGCCCATCACGGTCGGCGCGTCAAGGTCGAGCAGGTCCTGCAGCTCGTGCATCAGGCGGGGCACGCCGCCGGCCCAGTGAAAGTGCTCCATGTAGTGGGCGCCGCTGGGCTTGAGGTCGACCAGCACCGGCACCTCGCGGCCGAGCCGGTCGACTTCGGCCAGATCGATCGGGATGCCGAGCCGTCCAGCCGCGGCCGTGAGGTGAATCAGCGCGTTGGTCGAGCCGCCGATGGCCTGCATGATCACGAGCGCATTGCCGAACGACGACGCCGTCATCACTTCGCTCGGCTTCGGGTGGCCGCTGATCGCCATCGCCACTGCCTGCTTGCCGCTGGCCTCGGCGCTGCGCAAACGGTCCGCGTGCGTGGCCGGAATGGCCGCCGAGCGCGGCAGCGCCAGGCCCATCACTTCGATGATGCAGGCCATCGTGCTGGCGGTGCCCATCACCATGCAGGTGCCGGGCGTGGGCGCCAGGCGCTCGTTGATCGCTTCGATCTCGATCGCGTCGATGCGGCCGCCGCGGAATTCGCCCCACAGGCGCCGGCAATCGGTGCAGGCACCGAGCTGCTCTCCCTTGTGGTGGCCCACGAGCATCGGCCCGACCGGCACGAACACCGCCGGCACGTCGGCCGAGGCGGCGGCCATCATCTGCGCCGGTATGGTCTTGTCGCAGCCGCCGATCAGCACCACCGAGTCCATCGGCTGCGCTCGCAGCATCTCCTCAGTGTCCATCGCCATCAGGTTGCGCAGGAACATGCTGGTCGGGTAGGCAAACGACTCGTGGACAGAGATCGTCGGGAACTCCATCGGCAGCCCGCCGGCGAGCAGCACGCCACGCTTGATGGCCTCCACCAGCTTGGGCACATTGCCGTGGCAGGCGTTGTAGTCGCTGAAGGTGTTGGCGATGCCCACGATGGGCCGGGCCAGCGCGTCGTCCGACAGGCCCATCGCCTTGATGAAGGCCTTGCGCAGAAAGAGCGAGAAGTCGGCGTCGCCGTACGAGGTCAGCCCTTTGCGCATGCCTGGGGTCATGGTCCGAATCCCGTGCGAAACCGACCGCGCCAAGGCGGGTCGGGCAGATCGTTGGAACAGGTCTGGCCGACCCGTGCATCGATTCATTATCGATAATCTATTGCTTGTAGTCAACCACGCCACCAGCGACTGCTGGGTACATTGGCACTGAACTGGCCATCACTTCGGACCATCTGGAACATACTATTGACAATCATGGTTCTGACTGATGAAATTCGCGACGACTCAACCCGCCTCACGGCGCCACATTCCGGAGATCCTCATGGCCCACCGCCTGTCGACAAGAAGCCTCTCGAACGCACTCGTCTGCGCCATCGGGTTGCTGGCCGGCGCGGCCCACGCGCAGCAGACGGTCACGATGTGGAGCCACTGGCCCGACGAAGCCTCCAAGCGCGGCTTCGTCGAAGGCCAGGTCAAGGCCTTCGAGGCGGCCACGCCCTCATGCAAGGTGAACCTGCAATTCATCCAGAAGGCCGACCTGTACACCTCGGCCAAGACCGCGGTGCGCACCGGGCAGGCACCCGACATCTTCTGGCTCGAGCCCGACGAGATCGCGTTCGCGAAGAGCGGGTACCTCGAGCCGCTCGACGCCCACATCGACCTGAACAGCCTGGAAGACTGGGCTCGCCGCTCGTGGACCTACAACGGCAAGGTCTACGCGCTGCCGCTCGAGGCCTACACCGTCGAGCTGTACTACAACCGCGATCTGCTGAAGAAGATCGGCGTCAACGCGCCGGCGAGCATGCAGTTCTCGCAGGCCGAATTCACCGAGATGGTGAAGAAGGCCACCGCTGCCGGCATCACGCCGTTGGCGCAGGGCGTGGGCGACCGCCCCTACCCGGGCGCCTACTTCCTTGAAGAAGTGCTGCTGCGCAAGCTCGGCACCGACGACTACCTGCTGTTGATGACGGGCAAGCTCTCGTTCACCGACCCGCGCGTGATCGAGGCGATGACCTGGGTCAAGCAACTGGTCGACGCAGGCGCCTACCCGAAAAGCTTCGCCACGCTCAAGCTCGGCGAATCGCACTACTACTTCCACACCAACCCCGGCGCGTTGATGTTCCCGATCGCCAGCTGGTACACGGGCCGCGCCTTCGTCGACCCCGCCAAGGGCGGGCAGCCGGCCAGCTTTCCGCTGGGCGTGATGAAGTACCCGGCGATGAGCGGCGCCAAGTGCCCCGAGTGCAAGACCTTGGCTGTCGGCGGCAGCTACGTCATGTATTCGAAGAGCAAGAACAAGGAATGCGCCGGCAAGCTGCTGAGCTCATTCGCCAACATCGAGGCCGGCAACAAGTGGATGGAAGGCGTGCTGCTGCAGACCGGCATCAAGACCGACCCGTCGCGCATCAAGAGCATCTACGCGCCCTACTTCAAGGAACTCCAGGAGCGCAGCGTCGGCGCCAAGTTCTTCATCGGCACGCCGCTGCAGTACATGTCGGGCAAGTGCGCCGACACCTTCACGCAGGTGTTGAACCGCGCCTTCCCGGGCGGCCTGATGAGCGTGAACGACGCCGCCACCCAGATGGACGCAGCCTGCAAAGCCGCCAGCTGACCGTGAGCGAGTGCGCAACACCGGCGGCCGGGCGCACGCCTAGGTTGTCGCGGATGGCCGCATGGTTCAACACGTCGGGCGGTGACTCGCGCAGTGCGTCCTGGTCGACCGTGATGGTCTTCCTCGCACCTGCGCTGCTCATCTACGCTGCGCTGACCGCCTACCCGGTGTTGCGGACCTTCTACAACGCCTTCTTCACGATCGGCGACATCAATACCGCCACCTTCGTGGGCCTCGACCACTTCAAGGAAGTGTTCAAGGACGAGACCTTCTGGGCCGCGGTGCGCAACACCGCGGTGTGGTCGCTGGTCGCGCCGGTCATGGACGTGGTCACCGGCCTCTTGCTCGCGCTGTGTCTCTACGCCGGCGTGCCCTATGCGCGCTTCCTGCGCGTCGCGTGGTTCACGCCGGTGCTGCTGTCGTACGTGGTCGTCGGCATCTTGTGGGTCTGGATCTACAACTACGACTGGGGCATCGTCAACGTGGCGCTGCGCGCGGTCGGCCTGGGCGCGTGGGCGCAGGCCTGGCTCGGCGACCCGAAGTTCGCGCTTGGCGCGGTGATGATCACGCACACGTGGAAGTGGGCCGGCTTCAACATGGTGGTTTGTCTCGCGGCGCTGCACTCGCTGCCTTCCGAAGTGCTGGAAGCGGCCGAACTCGACAACTGCGGCTGGGGCGCCAAGCTCGTGCACATCATCGTGCCGATGCTGCGGCCGACGCTGCTGAACCTGTACGTGCTGGCCTTCATCGGCAAGATGAAGGTCTTCGACCTGGTCTTCATCATGACCGAGGGCGGCCCGATGTGGGCGACCGAGACGGTCTCGACCTACGTCTACAAACGCGCCTTCAACTGGAACACCTTCGACCTCGGCTACCCCTCGGCCATTGCCGTTGTGTGGTTCGTCGTGGTGATCGGCTTCGTGCTGTTCTTCAACCGTGTCTTCAAGCAGAAGGAACGCTTGGAATACTGATGAAAAGGAGCCCCTTGCACACCCTGCGCCACGGTGGCCTGATGGCCATCATCGTGCTTTACACGCTGTACTCGGCGCTGCCCTTCGTCTGGGTCGGCACGATGTCGGTGCGCACCACCGGCGAGATCAGCGCCGCGCATTTCGCCTGGCCTGAGGTCTGGCACTGGGAGAAGTTCCGCATCGCCTGGGTCGACTCGCACTTCGCGACCTACTTCTGGAACAGCACGATCGTGGTCGGCGCGGCCGTCGCGATCGTCACGCTGCTCGGCGCGGCGGCGGCGCACTGCCTGGCGCGCTACAACTTCCGCGGCAACCGGCTGGTGTATTTCATCCTGTTCAGTTCGATCATCTTTCCGCCCCAGATCATCCTGATCTCGCTGTTCCAGGTGCTGGTCGAATACAACCTCTACAACTCGCTGATCGGCCTGACCCTGGTCTACGTGGGCCTGCAACTGCCGCTGACCGTTTACCTGCTCGAAGGTTTCTTCGCGCGCATTCCGCAAGATCTGTTCGACGCCGCGAAGATCGACGGCTACTCCGACTTCGAGATCTTCTTCCGCATCGTGCTGCCCGTGGGCATGCCGGCGATCGCGACCACCGTGATCCTGAACTTCATCCAGCTCTGGAACGAGTTCCTGTTCGCGGTGGTGCTGATCAACGAGCCCGGCTCCAGCACGCTGCCGATCGGCATCCGCCGTTTCATGGGCGACTACTTCCAGGACATCGGGATGATCGCCACCGGCATGATGATCGCGGTGATTCCGGTGGTGGTCGTCTACGCGTTCTTCTCGGAAAAGCTGATCCAGGGCATGACGGCCGGCGCCGTCAAATAAAGCGCGCCCGCCCTCATTCACGCACAGCCCACCGGAGAAAGACCTTGGCCGTCGTTCGTCTCGCCCATATCAGCAAACGTTATCCGGGGGCCGCAGCAGCGTCGGTCGACGACGTGTCGTTCACGGTCGCCGACGGCGAGTTCATGGTGCTGCTCGGGCCCTCGGGCTGCGGCAAGTCGACCACCTTGCGCATGATCGCCGGGCTCGAATCGATCAGCGGCGGCGAGATGAGCATCGACCAGCGCGTCGTCAACGACGTGCCGGCGATGGACCGCGACATCGCGATGGTGTTCCAGTCGTACGCGCTGTACCCGCACATGACAGTGGCAGAGAACCTGGCGTTCGGGCTGAAGCGACGCAAGGTCGACAAGGCGCAGATCGATGAGCGCGTCGGCAAGGCGGCGAGCATCCTCGGCCTGGGCGAACTGCTGCAGCGCAAGCCCTTCGCGCTCTCCGGCGGGCAGCGCCAGCGTGTGGCGCTGGGCCGCGCGATCGTGCGCGAGCCGAAAGTGTTCCTGTTCGACGAGCCGCTTTCGAACCTCGATGCCGCGCTGCGCGTGAACACGCGCAACGAACTCGTGCGGCTGCACCACCGCCTGGGTGCGACGATGATCTACGTCACCCACGATCAGGTCGAGGCGATGACGATGGGCCAGCGCATCTGCGTGATGAACAAGGGCCAGGTCGCGCAGATCGGCAAGCCGCTGGACGTGTACCGCCAGCCTGCCGACGCCTTCGTCGCGCGCTTTCTCGGCAACCCGCCGATGAACCTGGCAAGCGCGAAGGTCGTGACGCAAGGCGGTGCGGCCTTCGCGCAGGTGGGCGGCGCGATGCTGCCGCTGGGGCGCTGGTCTGCGGCCGATCTGGCGGCCAGCGCAGGAGAGGTGTTGATCGGCATTCGCCCCGAAGAACTCGGCTTGCTGGAGGGCACTGCTTCCGATGCGAACGCCTTGCGCGGCACCGTCTCGGCCGTCGAACCGCTGGGCGCCGAAACGCTGGTCGTGCTCGACCTCGACGGCCAGGCCGGCGAAGTCACCGCGCGTGTGCACCGCGACGTGCAGCTGGCGCTGGGCGACGCCGCCACACTGGGCTTCGCGGGCACCGCGCTCTACCTGTTCGACGCGAAGTCCGAGAAGGCGATTCTCGCGAGCCCATCATGAGCGCGCCGCTCCTGCGCGTCGGCCTGATCGGCGCCGGCTGGGTGACGCAGCACCACCTCGCGGGCTGGCAGCGCGAAGCGGCGCGCGCCCGCGTCGTCGCCATCGCGGACCCGTCGCGTGCGAACGCGCAGGCGCGCGCCGAGGTGTTCGGCATCGACGCGGTCTACATCGATGCACAGGCGATGTTCGCGGCCGAGAAGCTCGACGCGGTCGACATCGCATCGCCGCGCGAAACCCACGCTGAGCTCGTGCGACTTGCCGCGAAGAAGGGCATCGCCACGATCTGCCAGAAGCCGCTGGCGCCGAGCTTCGACGCGGCCGCCGCGCTGGTGAACGACGTGAGTGCGATCGCCGGCATGCGTTTGATGGTTCACGAGAACTGGCGTTTCCGACCGTACTACCGGCAGATCGCCGAGTGGCTGCGCGAAGGCCGCATCGGCCGCGTCAAGCAGGCTCAGATGACGTTGCTGAGTTCCGGCCTGGTCCCCGACGCACGCGGCATCTTGCCGGCCCTGGAACGCCAACCGTTCATCGCCACGCTCGACCGTGCACTGGTGATGGAAGTATTGATCCACCACATCGACACGCTTCGGTTCCTGCTCGGCGAGATGATGGTGGTGCACGCACGCATCGGCCGCCACAGCCCTTTGATGACCGGGGAAGACCACGCGACGGTCACCTTCGAAACGGCCGCCGGCGCGACCGTGCTGCTGCTCGCCAACCTGGGCGCGCACGGCGAGCCGCCGGCGATGGCCGATCGCCTGACGCTGATCGGCGAGTGCGGCACGATCCAGTTGCTGGGCGATACGCTGACCTGCGAAGGCGAGCGGCCCGACAACCGCCGCTACGACATGGCGCTGTGTTACGCCGACTCGTATGCCGCGACGATCTCGCACTTCGTCGATGCGCTGGGCAGCGGCGCCGCCTTCGAAACCTCGCCGACTGACAACCTGCGCACGCTGCGAGTGGTGGAAGACATTTACACGCAAAATCCTGCCTCGTGAACACCCTGCCGATCCGCCCCGAACCCGAAGCGGCCACCCTCGAGGCCGAGAGCACCGACGTCGTCAAGGTGCTCGGCGACGACATCATCTTCGGCCGCCTGGCCCCCGGCACGCGGCTCGTGGAAGACCACCTGATCGCGCGCTTCGGCGCCACCCGCCACTACATCCGCCAGGCGCTCAACGAACTGGAGCGCACTGGCATCGTGGTGCGCGAGAAGAACAAGGGCGTGGCGGTGCGTTCGCTCACGCCAGTAGAAGTGCGCCAGATCTACGAAGTGCGCGAGCTGCTGCAACGCCACGGCGCGCTGCGCATCCCGCTGCCGGCGCCGAAGCACGTGATCGATGAGCTGGAGCGCCTGCACGCGGAGTACATGCGCCACGTGCGCAACGGCCACTTCCGCGGCGTGCACGAAGTGAACGACCAGTTCCACCTGACGCTGTTCGCCTGCTGCGGCAACGCCTACCTGCTCGATTCGATCAAGCACTACATGTGGCTGAGCCTGCCCGTGCGCGCGAAGAAAACCGCCGACATGGAGCGCGCCATGGCCTCGGAGCGCGACCACCACATGATGATCCAGCTGATGAAAGGCACCGACAGCTGGGCGCTGGCGCAGCTGTGCGTCGACCACCTGCAGCCGGCCAAGGACAGCTACCTGCACGAAGTGGAGTCGTACCCGCTGTCGCGCCGCTACTGAACCGCACACCCGACCCAGCAGAAGGCATCCCGATGCGCAGCCGGCAGGCCACCAGTCCGCCACGGGTCGGTTGACCACCGGCTCTGGGCGTAGAGTATCTTGGGTTCAGAGATTCAGCTGAGCAGCGCGAGAGCCGCCAGTCGCGACTGACTCCACAGCCTGAGCACATCCAGTGGGGGTCGGACACGGCGGTCGTGCCGGCACCCTCAGGATGGAAACAGCAGAGGCGCGGAGCGCCGCCGATGGGCTCCCGGACAGCGGCGGCCCTTCAGGCAGCCAGCTGCGCCGGCAGCTTCATGTCGACGATGATCTCCGTCCACGGTACGGAGACCCGCCCATCCTCGTCACGCATAGTCGGCTTCCGCGGCGCCGCGGGGCACGGCTGCGAGATGGAACACGGCGTCGGGCGCGAAGGCAGCGATGCGCGCCAGCGTTGCCGGTTCGCCCAGGTCGCCTCCGATGCATTGGGTGGCAAGCGTTACGACGAGCTGACGATCCAACAGCGCGAGCGAGGCGATGGCACGCCTTGCCAGCCGGCCTTCGCGAAGGCATCTGCTGGCGTGATGAGCGGGCATGTTCGAAAGACGATCAGCCTCTCAGCCGAAGTCCAGGGACGCCCGGACCAGGGCCGGCAAACTTGCGTCTCTAACGAAGCCGGCGGCCTCGGCCGCTTCTGTGCGCAATTCGCCGAACGACCCGAACAAGGCCTCGATCCGTGCATCGGGCGCGTACGTGACGAGCCTACGCAAATCTTGGCCGCGCACTTCTCCGATCGCAGCGACGATCTCGCTCATCGAAAACCGCGACGTGGGCGGCGTGAACGTGCGCTGCTGCTCCAGGCCTGGCAGCACCGGCGCCGCGGCATGCATGAGGTTGCCCACGACGTTGGGCAGGGACGAAGCCCAGGTCGTCGCTTCGGCCGACATCGGACATGTGAAAGGCCGGCCCGCCACCAGCTCGCGGATGATGTCGCTCAGGAAGGCCGACAGCTGGCCGGTACGCGCCGGTGGCCGCGCCAGCACGCCGGGAATGCGCAGCGAGCGGCCACAGGCCCAGCCGCGCCGGCTGAAGTCCTGCACCAGGATCTCGCCGATCAACTTCTGGGCGCCATAGGTCATCACCGGCCGCGGCAGCGTGTCGTCGGTGACGAGCGATGGCATCGCACCGAACACCGCAATGCTGCTCGCGAACACGAAGACCGGCGCAGGGCCGCCGACCGCGACCTGGGCCTGGCCGCGTTCGAGCAGGTCGATGGTGGCGTCCAGGTTCACGCGGCGGGCCAGCGCGTAGTTGCTCTCGGCGCTGCCGCCTGGGATGCTGGCGAGGTGGAACACCACGTCCACCGGGCTGCCCGCCAGCACGCCATCCAGCCACGCCGGATCGGCCAGGTCGCCGACATGGCGGCGCAGCACACCTTGTGCAGAGGGCGCTTCGCCGAAGTCGAGATCGAGCGCGGTCAGGCGATCGATGCCACGGCCGTGCAGTTCGCCCTCGGCGACGAGGCGTGCGCACAGCGCACGGCCGACAAAGCCGTTGGCGCCGGTGACCAGCACATGCATGCTCATTGCACGTTGGCGCGCACCACGCGCTGGTCGATGCTGCCGAACGGTCCTTCGCGCCCATCGGCAAAGTGCGCCTGCATGCGCACGCGGTCGCCGTATTTCATGAAACCGGTGCGGATCTCGCCGAGGTCGATCTTCTCGATGACGCGCCGCTCGGCGATGCAGGCGGACCCGGCCGCGCGCGAGACGTTCGAGACCGTGCCCGAGCCGATGATCGTGCCCGGTTTGAGCCTGCGCGTGCGTGCGGCGTGCGCAACCAGCTGGCCGAAGTGGAAGTTCATCTCGCGGCCGTCGGCCTCGCCGAAGCGCTCGCCATTCCACGACACGTGCAGCGGCATGCAGACCCGGCCGTCGGCCCAGGCTGCACCAAGTTCGTCCGGCGTCACGGCGATCGGCGCGAACGCGGTCGAAGGCTTGGCCTGCAGGAAGCCGAAGCCGGTCTTCATCTCGTGCGGACCCAGCGCACGCAGGCTCCAGTCGTTGGCCTGCACGATCAGGCGGATGCACTGCAGCGCCGCGTCTGGCGTCACACCCATGGGCACTGCGCCGCAGACGACCGCGAACTCGCCTTCGAAGTCGATGCCGTGCGCTTCGTCGGGCAGCGGCACGTCATCGGTCGGACCGAGGAAGTCGTCGCTCGCGCCCTGGTACATCACCGGCACGGTCTCGAAATCAGGAATCGGCGGCGTGTTGAAAGCGCGCTCCATCAAGCGGCCGTGGTTGAGGAAGGCCGAGCCGTCCAGCCACTGCGGACAACGCGGCAGCGGTGCGGCGCACTGCTGCGGGTCGAACGCGAAGGCCTGCACCACGGCGCCGCGGTTCAGCCGTTCTCGCAGTCCGTGCAGCAGCGGCGCGACCTGGTCCCAGCGCTGCAGCGCGTCAAGCAGGCTGGATGCGATGTCGTCGGCCGGCGCTGCCAGGCTGTGGTCATGGGACACGACGACCAGGCGGCCGTCGAGGCCATCGTTCTTCAGGGTAGCCAGTTTCATCGGTGAGTTCCAGTCGCATCAGCGCTTGGCGATCGCAGCGGCGAGCGCCGGTTCGTAGGCGCCGGCTATCAGCACGAACAGCATGCGGCAGGGCTTGCCAGAGCGGTTGGCCCAGGCGTGGTTGCTGCCGCGCTGCACGACCACGCTGCCGGGCTTGAGCAGCACTTCGGAATCGTCGAGCACGAGCGTCATCTCGCCTTCGATGACGACGCCGTAGTCGATCGACTCGGTGCGGTGCATCAGCGGGTGCGGCGAGTCGGCCTTGACGGTGGACGCGTGCACGTCGCCGACCTGCGCGAACGCGTCCTTCATGCGTGCCGCGCCGTGTGCAAGGTAGTCCGCGGTGTCGGGCGGCACGTCGACAAAACGGATGCGCGTGCCGTGTTCGGGCGGCGGCAGCCGCAGCGCGCCGGTGGTCGGGTCGGGCCCGTTGTCCAGCGCTGCCGGTGTGGCTCGCGTCTCCCAGACTTCATGGAACACGGTGCCGGGGACGGCCTTGATCTCGACCACGGTGCTCAGCGGGCCGTTGCTGGCGACGATGGCCTTGCCGTCGGCATCGTGCCCGGTGACCACGCGGTGGATGGCGGGAAAACTCATGTGTGTCTTCATCCTTCGAAGATGGCCACCGCCCGCGTCCAGCCGGCGGAAGCGCCGCGGATCTTGTGCGGGAAGCAGCTGATGGTGAAGCCGTGCGCCGGCAGGGCTTCCAGGTTATGCAGCTTTTCCAGGTGGCAGTAGCCGATGTCGCGGCCGGCCTTGTGCCCTTCCCAGATCAGCGCCTTGTTGCCGGTCTCGGCGATCTTCTGCGCGGTGTACGAGAACGGCGCGTCCCAGCTCCAGGCGTCGGTGCCGGTGAGGCGCACGCCGCGCTCCAGCAAGTACATCGTCGCCTCGTACCCCATGCCGCAGCCGGCGTTGAGGTAGTCCTTGTGGCCATAGCGCGAACCGGCACGCGTATTGACGACGACGATGTCCAGCGCGTCGAGTTCGTGGTCGATGCGGCTCAGCTCACTTTGCACGTCAGCTGCGGTGACGACGTAGCCGTCGGGGAAGTGGCGGAAGTCGAGTTTGACGGCGGGCTGGAAGCACCATTCCAGCGGCACCTGGTCGATCGTGATCGAAGGCCGGGCACCGCCGTTCTTCGCGTCCTGCGTCGAATGGAAGTGGTATGGCGCGTCGAGGTGGGTGCCGTTGTGCGTGGTCAGCGTCACCCATTCGGCCGCGGCCGCCTCGCCGTCGGGGAAGTCCTCGGCCTTGGTGCCTGGCAGCATGGCCAGGAACTCCGGCAGCGTGTCGGCGTGCTTCTGGTAGGTGATCTTCGGCGCCAGCGGCGGCGGGTCGGAGAGCACGTCGTTCTCGAGGTAGATCGAGAGGTCGACAAAGCGACGAGCGGATTTCATGCCAGGGCCTCCTGGGCTGCGGTCTGCGCCGGCGTGGGCAGGCGCGTGAAGCAGAAGACGGCGACGGCGGCCAGCACGGCGGCCGCCACGGCCAGGCTGCCGTAGCCGGCGGCTTTGACGATGGTGCCGCCGAGCAGCGGGCCGATCGCGGCGCCGGCCATCATCATCGCCGGCGTCGCAGCGAGCGCGCGGCCGCTGGGCTCCAGCCGCGCCAGCAGGCCGAAGGCGAAGGTGTGGGTGAAGATCATCACCGCAGCGAACAGCGATGCCGCGGCGGCGTAGGCCGCGAAGACGGTCGCGTTCATGATGACCGCCGTCAGCACCGCCTGCAGCACCGGGCCGGCGAGCAGTACGGTGCGCGCTCTCCAGTGCCGCTCCAGCAACCCGGCCAGCGGCGCCGGCAGCAGGTTGACCAGCGACAGCGCCACCAGCACGCCGCCCACCGCCGCGGCGCCGAAGTAGCGGTCGCTGCCCACACGTTCCAGGAAACTGAAGGTCATGGCCTGCACCAGCGCCATGCAGGCGATGCCGGCGATGCCGCACCACACCGGCGTGCCAAAGTGCACGGCCGCGCGCTCGGCCTGCGACCTTGCCGCCGGCGACGGGAACGCGACCAGCGCGGCCAGCGCCGCGACCGCCATCACGATGCCGAACACCACGAACAGCGCAGCGCCGCCCGCCGTGGCCAGGCTTTGTGGCACGACCGCGTAGAAGAGCACCGCGAACACACCCAAAGCAGCGCCGGCCATCGCGAACAGCCGGTGCGGCCGCACGCTGCGCGCGATGGTGCCGTGCGTCATGCTCAGCGCGGCACCGGTGGCCACGCCGCTCAACGCGTGCAGCAGCGCCAGCGTGCCGAAGTCCCTGCTGCCGGCGGCGAGCGCGAAACCGGCGGCCGCTGCCGCGAAGCCCAGTGTCGCCACGATGCGCCCGTTCAGGCGGTTGAAACGCGGCGCCAGCAGCACACTGGCCAGCACGGCCCCGGCCAGGAACAGCGTTGCCAGCAGGCCGGCCTGCTGCGGGTCGAAGCGGTAGTGTGCGATCAGCGTGCCCACCCACACCGGCAGCGCGACGAGGTCGACCATGCCGGCGCAGTGCGCCACCATCAGCGCGGCGCGGCCGCGGCGGCTTTCGATCGAAGTGGTTGCCATGGCAGCGCCCTCAGACCGGCTGCGCCAGCGCCATCAGCGACTCGCGCATGATGCGTTCGTGCTCGGCCTTGTCACCGCCTGCAATCTCGATTTCGCCCAGGCGCGCCGAGTTCTCCACCACCATGCGGCAGCGTTCCCAGCGCCGTTCGCCGAAGGCTGCCAGCGCCAGCCCCAGGTCGGTATTGCGCGCCAGTTCGTCGGCCAGCACGATCGCATCCTCGATGCCGATGCAGGCGCCGGAAGCCAGGTGCGGCGTCGTCGCGTGCACCGCGTCGCCGATCAGCACGACACGGCCGCGCGACCACGGCTGCGGCACCAGCAGTCCTTCGAGCGGGCGGTAGACGATCATCGAGTCGGCGCCCAGACCGGCGCGGATGGTTTGCAGTTCGGGTGCGGAGAAGTCGGCCAACAGCGCGCGCACATGATCGGCGAAGGTGGCCGGGTCGAGGCGCTCGTTGACCGCCCGCGGTTCGGTGATGAAGAGGTACATCTGCGTCTTCGACACCGGGTTGACGCCGGGCTTGACCTTGGGGCCGATCCACATCGTCACGGTCTCGATCTCCGGCGGCCGCGGCACCACCGCGCGCCACACGCCCTGGCCGCAGTAGCGCGGCTTCGGGGCTTCGGGGAACAGCGCCTCGCGCAGCTTCGAGTGCAGGCCGTCGGCGCCGACGACCAGATCAAAACGCTCGCGCCGGCCGTCGGTGAAGCTGACATTCACGCCATCGGCGTCCTGCTCGATGCTGCTGAAGCTGCAGCCCAGGTGCACTCGCGTGCCGGCGGCGCGCGTCGCGTCGACCAGGATCTGCGCCAGCACCGGCCGCATGATCCCGCCGCCGCCCGGCACGTCGGGGCCGGCCATGCGCGGCGTCGGCAGCATCGCCACCTGCGGCCCGTGCGGCAGGCGGATGGCCACGCCGTCCTGCGCGCTGCCGTGTTCGAGGAAGGCTTCGAGCACGCCCAGTTGGCGGAAGGCGCGCAGCGTCGCGCCGCCCAGGCTGATGCCGGCGCCATAGTTGCGCCACTCGGGGTCGATCTCGACAAGGTCGACTTCGGCGCCGAGCTTGCGCAACTCGATGGCTGCCGACATGCCTGAAAAGCCGCCGCCGATGATGAGGATCCGGCGCGCCGCGATGGTGGTCATGGGTGTGTCTCCTTTGAATGATGTTGGCAGGTGGTGAGGAGGATGTCGCCTGCGGCGTCAACGGCGAACGGCACCGGCTTCAGCTTGTCGCCAAGGCACGGACCCTGCACGCACAAGCCGGTGTCGGGCTCGAACAAGGCCCCGTGCGCTGCACAGACGATGCGGTCGCCGGCGGCATTCAGGTACGCGTGCTTGCGCCACGCCATCGGCGTGCCGGCGTGCGGGCAGCGGTCGAGCCAGACGCGCAGCCTGCCGTCGCGGCGCAGCGCGAAGACCGTGTCCTGCCCGCTGCCAGCGGGGTCGTAGCCGCGCGCGCCGCCTTCGGGCACTTCGGCAGCGGGACCCAGGCGAACCGCGTGCGTGTCCATGACCGCCTCAGGCATAGTCGCCGTTGGCCTGCGTGCCCGGCCCCGGCGACCACTTCTTGCGGTAGCCGAGCAGGAAGGCCTGCGACGCGTCAGCGCCCATCGCCATCTCGCGCGGCTGCCAAGTGGCGTCGTGCAGGTCCATGTCGGCGTCCATCTCCACGTGGCAGCCGAACGGGCTGTTGAAGTACCAGAACCAGTTCGACCCCATCTGGTGCCGGCCCGGGCCCCAGAACGGCTGGTAGCCCTTCTCGACGAAGCGCGCGCCGTTGTGCAGCACCTCACCCGGGCCGGCGAAATGGAACGCGAGATGTTCGCAGCCCTTCATGAACGCCGGGGCAGCGATGAAGAAGTGCGTGTGGTGGTCTTGCGTGCCGGCCGGCTTCAGAAACGGGCCGACACCCGTGAAACGGTCGGTGCAGCGGAAGCCCAAGCGCTGCACGTAGAAGGCTTCGGCCTTGGCCACGTCGGCGACAAAATAGACCACGTGCGACAGCGTGCGCGGCCTGATCTGCGGCGTGTTCGCGTCCACACCCAGATGGTTGGCGGGGCGCAGGAACGGCGAGCCGGGCGCGTTGGCGATCTCGCCGGCTTTCTCGAACGGGCGCCGCGTGCTGCGCTGGAAGGCGATCGCAAATCCTTCGTCGTCGACCGACTCGATCGAGCCGTCGGGCCGTTCGCGCACCTCGCGGTCGCGGCGCAGCTCGGCGGCGATGGCGTCGAGATCGGCGCTTGTCGCCACGCCCATCACCGTGCGGCGCAGGCGGCAGCCGGGCGCGGGTGGTGCGGGCAGCGTGGGATCCTTCTCGTCGGCAATGACGATGGCAGTGCCGTCGAGCGCTTCGAAGCGGCCGCCACCGGCGTCGACGAGGCCGTAGTCCAGCAGGTACTGCGTGCAGCCCGCGAGGTCGTCGACCGCGAAGTGCAGCGCTTCCAGTCCGATGATGTTCATGGGTTCGTAGCCTTTCAGGGATTCAAGTTCTGCCGCCCAGGGTCTCGGCGACCCAGTCGGCGATGTAGTGCCCGGCGTTCATGCTGTTGTCGAAGCTGGCGTGCTGCACGCCACCTTCGCGTTCGGTGAAGATCTTCAGCTCGCGCTTGGGCGCGTTGATCAGTTGCTCGTAGGTGCGCTGCGCCCACTTCAGCGGGATCTGGCTGTCCTTCTCGCCGTGCGTCACGAGGAACGGCACCTTGATGCGCTCGACGACGCCGTCCAGGTGCACGTCTTGCGCAATGCGCATGAAGTCATCGACATCCTTCGCGCCCCAGACCCAGCACACGTGCGCCCAGTAGTGCGGCACCGGGAGGTCGCCTTCTTTCTGCAGCCGCTTCTTCTGCACGTCGCGCCAGTCGTGGTTGGCGCCCCAGGCCACACCGCAGGCAAAACGCGGCTCGAAGGCGACGGCGCGCGGGCAGTAGTAGCCGCCCAGCGAGACACCTTCGCAGCCGATGCGCTTGGGGTCGACGTCGTCGCGCTGCTCGAGCCAGTCGACGACGCGGCTGGCCCAGTGCTCGGCATCGAAGCGCGCCTTCAGGCCCTGCAGGCGCAGCGCCTCGCCGGTGCCGGGCTGGTCGACCATCAGTGAGGACACACCGCGCCGGGCCAGCCAGCGCGGCAGGCCGACGAGGTGGTGCATCTCCTTCGTCGAATCCAGGCCGTTGAGCTGCACGAGGATGGGCGCGCGCTCGCCCGGCTGCAGGCCCTCGGCGGGCAGGTACAGCGCCGACAGGTGCTTGCCTTCGTACGGAATCTCGACGCGCTGCACGGGGTCGCCGAGCAGCTGTGAGCCCTTCAGGAACAGCTCCAGCTCGCGGCGGTACAGCGCCAGGCGGCCGGGTGCGTCATGCGCCTGCAGGCGTTCGGCGGTGACGAGGTAGCTCGCGGCGCGCCGGTATTTTTCACCGGCCGACAGCCGCCGGCCGCGTGCTTCGTCTTCCTCAGCCAGGCCGCACAGTTTGTCGGCCATGGCGACCCAGGTTTCGCGAAAGGCCTTGGTGCCGGCGGCATCGGGCGCCTTGGCGGCTTCTTGCAGCGGGGCGCACATCTGTTCGATCTCGCCGATGCGCGCGCCCATCTCGATCGCGAGGTCGACCGAGAGGTTCCAGACGTAGTTGGTGGGGAAGTAGCGGAACATGAAACTCCTTAAAGGTCGAGCAGCAGCCGCGGCGACAGCGCGCGCGAGCAGCAGGGGGTGAAACAGTCGCCACGCGCGTGTTCCTCATCGGTGAGGTAGACGTCGCGGTGGTCGGGTTGGCCGTCGAGCACGCCGGTCAGGCAGGTGCCGCAGACGCCCTGTTCGCACGACACCGGCCGTTCGATGCCGGCGGCAGCGAGTGCGGCGATGACGCTCTGGTCGGACGCGACGTGGATCACGGCGCCGCTGGAGGCGATCTGCACGTCGAAGGCGCCCTGCTCTGCTGGCGCCGCGGGCGGCGCGGCGAAGTACTCGCGGTGCAGGGTTTCGGGTGGCCAGCCGGCGGCCTGTGCCGCGGCCAGCGTCGCGTCGATGAAGCCGGCCGGACCGCAGACGTAGAGGTGGCGGCCCACGCGCGGCTGCGCGACGACGGCAGCCAGGTCCAGGCGTTGCATCGCCGCGCCGTGGTTGTGATGGATGTGCACGTTGCCGGCGTAGGCCGCATCGCGCAAGTGCGACAGGAAGGCGGTGCGCGATGCTGAACGTGTCGCGTAGTGCAGTTCGAAGCTGGCGCCGGCGGCGGCCAGCTGTTCGGCCATGCAGACGATCGGCGTGATGCCGATGCCACCGGCCAGCAGCAGGTGCTCGCTGGCCCGCATGTCCAGCGCGAAGTGGTTGCGCGGCACCGAGATCTCGAGCGCGTCGCCCACCTTCAGCGCATGCATCGCCAGCGATCCGCCGCGCGACGCCGGCTCGCGCAGCACGGCAATCCGGTAGCGCTGTGTTTCGCGCGGGTCGCTGCACAGCGAGTAGTGGCGCAGCAGGCCGCGCGGGAGATGCACGTCGATGTGCGCCCCGGCGCTGAAGGCCGGCAGCGCCGCGCCGTCGGCGGCTACCAGCTCGAAGCCGGCGATGTCCTGCGCCTCGGCGGTCTTGCGCGCCACGCGCACGGGCAAGGTGATCACGCCGCGGGCTCCTTCTCGATCAGCGCCGCCAGCAGCCGGCGTGCGCGTGCCGCGGCGCCGTCACCGGGCAGCAGCACCGGCTTCAGCGCGAACAGGCTGGCACCGCCGTCGCAGAGCTGGCCCATCGACAGCGGCGCAAAGCGGTGCGGGCAGCGGTCGGCCAGTGCGCGCGGCGCGCCGGCGGCGTCGCGGTACAGCACCAGCGGCTGGTCGAGCAGCGTGCGCGCCAGCAGCGTGCCGGCGGGTAGTTCGTGGGCCCAGGCGGCCACGGTCCAGGCGTTGCGCAGGTAGGTCATCTGGTCTCCTCAGGCGTGCAGCGAACCGTGGAAGGCCGCCGAGGTCTCCTCGGCGGGGCTGCTTCGGCGCTTCAACAACAAATGCGCGAGCGCTGGCACCAGCACCATCGCGCCGAGCATGTTCCAGAGGAACATGAAGGCCAGCAGCAGCCCCATGTCGGCCTGGAACTTGATGGGGCTGGCGACCCAGGTGATCACGCCGATGGCCAGCGTCACGCCGGTCAGCAGCACGACCTTGCCGGTGAACAGCAGCGCGCGGTAGTAGCTTTCCGACAGGCTCTTGCCGGCGCGCAGTTCGGCCAGGGTGACGCTCAGGATGTAGAGCGCGTAGTCGACGCCGATGCCCACGCCCAGCGCGATGACGGGCAAGGTCGCGACCTTGACACCCATGCTTAAGGCGACCATCAGCGCTTCGGCCAGCACCGAGGTCAGCATCAGCGGCAACACCGCCACCAGCACCGCACGCCACGAGCGGAAGGTGACGAAGCACAGCAGCACCACCGCGCCGTAGACCAGCAGCAGCATCGTGCGCCACGCGTCCTTGACGACGATGTTGGTCGCCGCCTCGATGCCGGCGCTGCCGGCGGCGAGCAGGAACTTCACGTCCGCGGTGTCGTTGGCCTTGGCAAACGCCTCGACGTGGCCGACCACGCGCGCCAACGTCTCGGCCTTGTGGTCACGCAGGTAGACGTAGACCGTCAGCAGCGAACAGGCGTCGTTGTACAGGCCACGCGGGGCGCCGGCAGTCACGGTGTTCAGCATGTCCTGGTTGGGCAGGAACTCGTACCACTTCGGGTTGCCTTCGTTCAGCCCGGCCAGCACGCGGCGGTTCAGCAACGACAGCGTGTTGGTCGCTTCCACGCCATCGAGCTGGCGCAGCTGCCATTCCAGCGCGTCGATCTTGTTCAGCGTCGTGTACTGCGAGCACTGGCCGTCGGGTGTCTTGACCATCACCGCCAGCACGTCGCTCGATGCACCGTAGGCTGCGTTGAGGAATCCGACGTCGCGGTTGTAGCGGCTGTCGGCGCGCAGCTCGGGCGCGCCGGGGTCGAGGTCGCCGATCGCGAGGTGCTGCGAAACCGCGACACCACCGGCCGCGAGCACGACGCCGGCCGCGACCGCGCCCAGCGCCCAGCGCCGCTGCGTGAAGCGGTCGAGCCAGCGCCACAGCGGCTGCTTCTGCCCTGCCGCCTCGGCGCGCAGGCTGCGCGCGGCCGCCTTCGCGCTGACGCCGGTGTAGCTGAGCAGGATCGGCAGCAGGATCAGGTTGGTGAAGATCAGCACCGCGACGCCGATCGACGCCGCGACCGCCAGTTCGCGGATGGCCTGGATGTCGATCACCAGCAGCACCGCGAAGCCCACCGCGTCGGCCAGCAGCGCCGTCAGCCCGGCCAGGAACAGGCGGCGGAAGGTGAAGCGCGCGGCCACCAGCCGCGGCAGGCCGCGGCCGATGTCCTGCATGATGCCGTTCATCTTCTGCGCGCCGTGGCTCATGCCGATGGCGAACACGAGAAAGGGCACGAGGATCGAATACGGGTCGAGCGCGTAGCCCAGCGTCGGCAGCAGCCCCAGCTGCCAGACCACCGCGATCAACGATGCGGTGACGACGAGCAAGGTCGAACGCACGCAGCGTGTGAACCAGAACACCATCACGGCGGCGATGGCGACCGCCAGCGCGAAGAACACCAGCACCGCGCGCACGCCATCGATCAGGTCGCCGACGATCTTGGCGAAACCGGTGACATAGACCTTGACGCCCTGCGTTTCGTACTTCGCGCGCAAGCCCTCGATGCGCTGCGCGAGCACGCCGTAGTCCAGTGGCCGGCCCTCGGCATCTTTGGCCAGCAGCGGCACGTAGATCACGCTGGACTTTGCGTCCAGCGCAACGATCTGGCCGATCTCGCCCGAACGCGCGATGTTGGCGCGCAGCTGTTCCAGGCTGACGCCCGAGCCGTCGTAACCGTCGGGAATCACCGGCCCGCCTTCCAGGCCTTCTTCGGTGACGCCGACCCAACGTGTCGTCGGCGTCCACAGCGACTTCATCTGGTTGCGCGCGACGCCGGGCACCAAAAAGACCTCGTCGCTCAGGCGGCGCAGCGTGTCCAGGTACTTCGCGTCGTAGATGCTGCCAGTCGGATTTTCGACCGCGATGCGTACGGCGTTGCCCAGGCCTGTCAACTCATTCTGGTGCTGCAGGAAATTGACGATGTACGGGTGGTGGACGGGGATCGTCTTCTCGAAGCTGGCGTTCAGCCTGAGCTGGGTTGCCTGCCAGCCCAGCAGCACCGTCACCAGCGCGCACAGCACGACGACGATCAGCCGGTGGTTGAACAGCGCGCGCTCGACGAGCGAGCCCGAGCGCGGATCGAAGGCTTGTGAGTTCATGGCTTGGCGGCGGCAAAGGAGAGGGGCTTCACGCCGTGGATCGACAGCGCCAGCAGCGCGCCGTCGCGGCCGGCGGCCAGGCCAGTCAGCGGCGGCAGCGGCTCGCGCTGCAGCGGCACGAAGGCCTCGCCGCGGCGCGCCAGCACGAAGCCGGCCTGGTTGGCCAGCAGCAGCGTGCCGTCGGCGGCGATCTGGCTGGCCACCACCGACACCGACATCGGCAGCGCGAGCTGCGCCCATTCACGCCCGCCGTCGGTCGACCGCCAGACGTTGCCGCGCAGCCCGGCGAGCACGATCTCGCGATCGTCAGGCAGTTCCAGGGTGAAGTAGCTGCCTTTGTACGGCGTGGCCAGGCGCTGGAAGCTGCGGCCGCCGTCGTCGGACTTCAGCACCAGCCCCTGCTCGCCGGCGATGACGATGCGTTCGCCACGCTGGCGCACCGCATAGAGGTGCAGGCCCTTGGGGTTGTCGAGCCGCGCGGTCCACGGGGCCCAGGTCTTGCCGGCGTCGTCGGTGCTCAAGGCCAGGCCGTAGGCGCCGACCACGAGCGCGCGGCCCGGCGCCATCAGCAGCACGTCGAGCAGCGGTTTGTCGGGGCCGTCGGCCTGCAGCCTCTCGGCCGCCTGCAACGCGGCGGCGTCGTTTCGCGCCTTGGCATCGGCGATCAGCAGTTCCGGGATGCGGCGGCCGTCGAGGCGGCGTTCCCAGTGCTGGCCGCCGTCTTCGGTGACCAGCACGGTGCCGCCGTGGCCGACGGCGATGCCTTGGCGCTGATCGGCGAAGCGCACTGCCGTGAGCGTGACGCTGACCGGCGTGGCCACCTGCTGCCAACGGACGCCGTTGTCAACGGAGCGCAGCACGAGGCCGCGCTCGCCGACCGCGAGCCACACAGCGCCAGCTTGCGCGGCGCCCAGCAGCAGCGCGCGTTCGGGTGCGCGCACCGTCTGCGCCGGACGGTCGAGCGCGGCGCCGACCGGTTGCGCAGCGCAGCCGAAAGCCGCCACCAGCAATGCGGCACAGCTCAGCAGCCGCCTCATGCCGCCTGCTCCTTGGCCACCAGTGCCTGCAGCTTGCGCCGCACCCGCACCGCGCCGGCGTCGCCGGGCAGCAGCACCGGTTTCAGCGACCAGAACTCGGCTGTCCCGATGCGCCGTTGCTGTGCTTCGAGCATCGGCTTGTCCTGCTGCGAGAACGCGTGCTCGATGATGCCGCGGACGTGTTCGTTGGCAGCTGCGTCGATCGCGAAATTGCGTGTCGTCCAGTACCAGTAGTGGCAGCGGCCTTCGGTCTCGGGCGTCGTCAAGTGCAGGTTCAGCGTGTCGATGCCCTGCTCGCGTGACTCGCCTTGCAAGGTGGCGCCGACGTTCAGCAGCATGCAGCCGGGCGCCGTCCACGTGACCTCGGTCCACTGGTCGGTCGGCTGACCCTGTTCGCGCAGGTGCATGTCGAAAGCCGGCGGCGCCAGATCGCCGCTGGACAGCCAGGTGATGCGCGTGCTGCGCTCGCCGAGGTCGGTGACCTGCGCCGTGCTGCGCGACAACGCGCCGCTGCCCAGCGAATCGGGATGCAGGAAGTCGACGTGCGTCAGGTCGAGGATGTTGTCGACCAGCAGTTGTGCATCGCAGGCGCTGGGCAGGTAGCCGCGCACCGCGGCGTCGTCGGGTGCCGCGGCCACGCGCGCGTAGTCGGGGATCAGCGCCTCGTCGGCGGCCGCCGCATCGCCGGCCCACAGCCACACCAGGCGGTCGCGCTCGCGCACCACGTACGAACGCACCGCGGCGGCCTTCGGGATCGCGCCGTTGCCGTGCGGGTTGTGCACGCAGCGGCCGTCGCTGCCGAAGCGCAGGCCGTGGTACGCGCACTCGATCACGCCGCCGGCGCAGACCTTGCCGGCCGACAGCGGCGCGAAGCGGTGCGGGCAGCGGTCGGCCAGCGCGGCCAGCGCGCCGCCTTCGCCGCGGAAGAACACCAGCGGCTCGCCGAGCAGCGTGCGCGCCAGCGGGCGGTCGGCGCCGAACTCGTCGCTGAACTCGTCAGTGAAACCGGCCACGTACCAGGCGTTGCGCAACCAGGCCGTCGTCATGGCGCCGCCCTCTCAAAGATCGGCACTTCGGTGGCGTAAACGAAGAACGACTGCGCCGGCTCGTAGAAGGCCGCGTCCGGTTCGGCGTTGACCGCCAGCAGCGCGCGTTCGTAGGCACGGAACGCACCTATCGATGCCGCGTCATCGAACCACAGGCTGGCCACACCTTCGTAGATCGGCACGTCCTTGGCGCCGAAATAGGCCAGCATCGGGTTGAACTCGCTCAGCTGGCGGTTGTGCACGCAGCGCCGCATGGCGGCCGCGGCCACCGGTGACGCGGCCAGCGCCCTTTCGTGCGCGCGCGCCCAGCGCTCGAAGAAGGCCGGCAGCGCCAGCCCCTCGGCCATGCGCAGGTAGTGCAGCACCTTGGCGCCGCAGGCGCCGGGGCGCGGGCCGGGGTTCGGCACCGGCTGCTCGGCTTCGAGCGCCACCACGCTCAGCGAGCGGCTGGTGTCGGCGAAGTTCGCGCCGTCCGGCCCGACCCTGGTGCGCACGTGTTCGTGCCCGAAGGTGGCCGCCATGTCCTGCGGGCTGTCCCACCACAGTTCGGTGACCGAGTCGCGCGCCACGGTCTGTGCGTGCACCGCCTCGGCGCTGCTGCCGAACGCGGCGTCGAACACGTGGTTCTGCACATAACGCCGCAGCAGCACGGGGTTCTGGTTCGAGATCGCGCCGTGCACGTGCTGCACATAGGCCAGGTATTCCGCATGCGTCATGCCGGGCTTGCGGCAGATGGCGGCCATCATCTTGATCATTGCGGACTCCTGCTGCGGCTCGAGTTCAGCGTGCACCCGACGCAGCCATGGCATCCGGCGTGAACGTGCTGTCGGGGTAACGCGGCACCAGCGGGTAGTGCGCGTTCTTGGCGTTGTAGAGGTTGCTGACGTAGGCCGTGCCCGACAGCAGGTCGTTGAAGCCGAAGCTGCCGATGACCAGCCCGGGCAGGTCGGGCGCCACCACGGTCTGCGCCCACATCGTCTTCCACAGCTGGCCGTTGGCGTCCCAGCGGTCGCCGAGCACGCAGGTCCAGCTGTCTTCGTCGCAGTAGTAGCGGCTCTTCGGCGCCTGGTGGCGCTTGCCTTCGCGCAGCGTGGCGTCGACCACCCACACGCGGTGCAGTTCCCAGCGCACGTGGTCGGGATTCAGGTGGTGCTTGGACAGCACCTCGGCATCGGTCTTGGGCTGCAGCAGCCGGTTGCCGTTGTAGGGGACGATCATCTCCTTCTTGCCGACGAGCTTGAAGTCGAAGCGCTCGATGCGGCCGGTGAAGACCTCCAGCTCGTCGAAGGACATCACGCCTGCGGCCGCCGGCGTGGGCGTGTCGCAGCACGGGTTGGGCAGCTTGCGCACGCGGCGCTGTCCGGTCAGGTAGACCCAGGCCTGACCCTTGGACGCGTCGATGTTCTCGCGCCCGACGACGGCCTCGCCGGCGCGGATCGGCGGGCCGGAATTGAGCAGGCGCACGAGCCAGAAGTCGCCACTGGCGGCGAACTGTTCGGGGTTGCCGTCGGGCAGGTAGTACGGCATCTGCTGGTCGCCCACGCCGTCGGTCGTCAGCACCGCCTTGCCGTCGGCGGTGAGCTGGTAGGCATTCATGTGGAACTGCCAAGAGGTGCCGCGCCAGCGCAACAGGTGGTTCCAGATGACCTCGGCCCCGCTCTTCGCGACCGGGAACGGGATGCCGCCATAAGCGCCGGCGACGACATCTCCGTTGAGCTTGGCGCGCGTCGCGTTCTTGAACGTGTTCTCGTAGACCCACTGCGGCGCAGCCGCGGTGCGGTGCGTCTTGTAGACATCGACGCGGAAGCTGTCGGGATACTTCTTCAGCATCGCCTTGGTGCCGTCGCTCAGCTTGTCGGCGTACTGTTCGGCGTTCTTCGCGCCGATCGAGTACAGCGGCTTCTCGTCCTTGAACGGATCGCCGCGCCGGCCGCCCGGCTTGTCACCGGGAATCGGCGTCGTGGTGCCGCCGCTCCAGGCGGGGATGCTGCCGTCCTTGTTGCCGGCCTTTTCGGCGCCCAGCGGCGTGAGTTCGGTCTTCAGGCGCGCGGCCTCTTCAGCCGTAGCGGCGAATACAGCGAGAGGCAGGCCCAGGGCGGCCAGGCAGGCGGCGGCGAGGATGTGTCGGGTCATGGCAAGTCTCCGGGTTCTCAAAAGGTGCGGCGCAGGTTGAAGGCGACGAAGTTCCGGTCGGCCAGCGGGTTGCCGTGGCCATAGATCGGGCTGCCGCCGCTGGCTGCCGGCGTGAAGTCGACGAAGGGCACGGCCTTGCCGATGAAGTGGCTGTAGGTCAGCGCGAACTGCCAGACGCCGAGGTAGTTGCCCTCCAGGCCGACGTTGGCGCTGCCGCTGCCCCTGGCGTCCCACACGGTGACCGACGATTGGCCGTCGACCGTGTAGCGCAGGCCGATCGGCACGCTCAGGTCCAGGCCCGGCAGCGCCTGGCGGTAACTGGGCGTGAAGATCAGCTGCAGCGCCGTGGCATCGCGTGTGCGGCCCTTGTCGAGCTCGCCGTGTTCGTCGTGCTTGCTCAGCACGCGGTTCCAGGCGATCTCGGCGACCAGGCTGGCTTCGCGGGCCAGGAAGCTGGGACCGAAGGTCGCCAGTGTCGACAGGTTCAGGTGTGCCGTGCGCCCGGTGGCGTAATGCGGCTCGGGCTGGCCGGGGAAGAAGCCGTACAGCATGTTCGTGCTGCGCAGCGGCATGTCGTCACGCACCGAGGCTTCGACCGAGAAGTTGAAGTCGCCGAGCGAGCGCGACGCGCTGGCGCCGACCACCTTGACCGCTTCGGGGAACACGTAGTACCAGCTGCCGGGCAGCGTGCCACCCGGGCCAGGCGCGCCGCCGGGGTTCAGCTGGCCGTAGAGCTGGCCGCCCTTGTCGTGGTAGCGCGCGGCATAGAAGCCGAGGTCGGTGTCGCCCAGGCGCAAACGAAGCTGCAGGCCGAACTGGCCTGAATCCTTGGCCTCGCGGTCCCCGCCGGGCATGAGCACGAAGTTGCCGACATTGGGAATGCCGACGACTTCGGACTGCTGCGAACCCCAGGGGATGTTGGCCGTCGAGAAATAGCTGCCTGCCGGCGGCAGGCGGTCGGCTTCCCAACGGAACTGCACATAGGCGCCCAGCGATACATCGGCCGACAGCTGCAAGTTCGCCGACAGCTGCGGCACCGGGCGGACGATTTCCTTGAACTGCGCGTTGGGCGAGCCCAGCAGCTTGAAGATGTCCATCGGCCCCTGCGCGCGGGCGATGCCGTTGTCGCCGAAGAACAGGCTCTCGCCGTACTGCAGCGCGTGGCGGCCGAGCCGGGCGTTGAGCTTGCGGCCGTCGCCCAGGTCGAGGCTGCCGAAGACGAAGGCGTCCAGCAGTTCGGCCTTGCGGCCGGCGATGTCGCGCGTGCGCTCGGGAAATTCGTTGAAGGGGCGCTGGCCGTTCATCGGGTCGGCCGCATCGGTCGTGCCGCGGTAGGCCGCGTCGTACCAGGCCGCGGCGCTGATGCGCAGGCCGTGTTCCTTCTTGTAGACGGCGTCGAACTCGCTCAGCAGGTCGAGCCGTTTGGAGACGATGCCGCGTTGGCGGAAGTTGTCGTTGCCGGCGTTGAAGTTCAGCGCCTGCGGAAACTGGATCGTCACCGTGGCCGGCGCCGGCGGCGGCGCACCGGTGGGCACCACCAGCGGCCGGAACGAGTCGACCAGCGCGGGATCGGCGTTCTGCGTGCGCACCATCAGGCCGGCCTTGACGGTGTTATCGAAGCGCAGCGACCAGTCTGAATCGCCGAGGTCGAAGCTGGCGGCCTGTGCGGTGCCTCCGACAAGCGCTGCGGCCAGTGCCACGGCGGGCCGGCAGAAGCGCGGTTGGGGTCTTTTCATCTTGGAGTCTCCTCGTTCTCTGGTGATCAATGGGCGTCGGTGACTAGGCGGGGTTGGCGACCAGTTGGTTGATCTCGCCGGCCAGGCGCATCAGGTCGGTCGCGGGTTCCGGCCGCACCATCCACAGGGCGGCGCGTTCGGTCAGGTCGAACAGGCGCCGCACACGCTCGCGGCGCCGCTGCGTGAATTGCTGCAGCAGTTGCGACCGCTCTGGCCCCGCGGCCAACAACTCGCCCAGCACGACGGCGTCTTCCAGGGCCTGCGCCGCGGCCTGCCCGAAGGGCGGCGCGATGGCATGCGCTGATGCGCCGACACACAGCACCGCACCACGGTGCCAAGGCGCGTCGCGCAGCCCGCTGGTGGAGCGGCGCAGGCCCGCCGGCGCCGCAGGGTCGATCGCTGCGGCCAGGCGTTGAGGCAAAGAGCCCCAGGATCTCAGCAGTGCCGTCAATCCATGTCCGCCCGCGGGGCCACTCGATTCCGCCGGGGCCACGACCGCCACGCCCGCTCGCGACACGCCGATCGGCACCAGCAACAGCCTGCGCCCCACCGATCCCGCCATCCAGGTCGAGCGGTCCAGCCAAGTGGGACGTGGCAGCAGTGCGTGCCACCACGCGTGGCTCAGCGCTCCGGGCTGAACCGGACCGAGCAAAGCCGCGACCAGCGGCGATTCGGCGCCGTCGGCAACAACCACAAGATCCGCAAGCCACGCCCGCCCGTCGTCGGACACGACGCGCCCTTGCTCGGCGTCGATCGCGTTGACGGTGCACCCGCGACGCACCGTCACGCCGGCCCGAACGGCGGCAGCTTCAAGCAGATCGAGCAGATCGCTCAGTGCGATGCCGACGGCAGGCGGCAGCTGCGGCCCGGCCAGCAACGGCATCGGCAGCCTGAAACCTTCAACGCCATGCTCGTCGACGATCGACAGCCCGCTGTACGCGAACCCGCGTTGCACGCAAGACTGTGCGACGCCAAGCCGGGCCAGGTCGCGCAGCAGGTTGGGCACCACATCCACGTGCGCCGGCAGCGCGGATGCAGATAGTTGCGACTCGAGCAACTCGACCTGGGCGCCCGCCTGGGCGCAGGCCAACGCACAGGCCAGGCCAGCGATGCCGCCGCCGACGACGACCACCCGACGGACCGCCGAACGCCCCGCCAAGGGTGTCGCTGAAGTTGCGGGCAAAGCTGCGCCTGCCGCCTGGCCGAGGGCCATTCGTTGTCTCCGTTCGTTGGTATGAGCCCTTGTTCAGGCCCGATGTACGAGAGCCTAAACTTGTGTTTGATTCGAGAGAAATCCTTCCGAACGAAGCGTCGATTCGGTCCGATCAAACGATCGAGGGTTAACCCGCCGCAACGCGCGTGGCGGACAAACTCCGCTCAATGCTCGCGCATGGAGCGCACGAGCACCGCCCTGTTCCACCGCCCGATGCATTGCCCTGCGTCTATCTACCCAGCGAGCTTCATTTGCGATTCCACAAGTTCGACCTCAACCTGCTCGTGGCGCTCGACGTGCTGCTGAAGGAGCGCAGCGTGACGCGCACGGCCGAGGCGCTCAATCTCAGCCCGTCGGCCGTCAGCGGATCGCTGGGGCGGCTGCGTGAGTACTTCGACGACGAGCTGCTGATCCAGATCGGCCGCAAGATGGAGCTGACACCGCGTGCAGAAAGCCTGCGCGAATCGGTGCGCGACCTGCTGCTGCGCTTCGACAGCACGATCGCCGTGCCGCCGGCGTTCGAGCCGCATGCCAGCGACCGGGTGTTCCGCATCTTCTCGTCGGACTACACACAACTGGTGCTGGGGCCGGCGCTGATGACGCTGGCCGCGCAGCAGAAGACCACGGTCCGCTTCGAGTTCGTGCAACAGGTCGCCCATCCGCACCGCGACCTCGAACGCGGCGAAGCAGATCTGCTGATCATTCCCACCGGTTTCACGTCCCCCGACCATCCGCTTGACGTGCTCTACAAGGAAGACTTCGTCTGCATGGTCTGGCGTGAAGCCGAACTGGCGCGCGGTGACCTAAGCTTCGAGCGTTATGTCGCTGCCGAACATGCCGTGATGCAGCCCAACAACGGGCGCGTGGACGCTTTCGAGGGCTGGTTCCTGAAGCGCTACGGCATCACGCGCCGCGTCTCGGTGCTGACGTTCAGCTTCATCACGTTGCCCGCCTTGCTGGTCGGCACCAACCGTGTCGCCACGGTGCACGAGCGCGTGGCCCGTCGCCTGGCCGCTGTCTGGCCGCTGGAGATCCGGCCGACGCCGATGAAGATCGATGCGATGGAGCAGGCCATGCAGTGGCACAAGTTCCGCACCAAGGACCCGGGCTTGAGCTGGCTGCGCAGCCTGGTTGCGGAAGCGGGACGTCGCATCGACGAGTTTTGATGTCGGCGTGATGTCGACTGAGGGCCGGCACAAGAACCGCTAATCGAATCGCAGCCGGGCGCGCTCTGCAATCTGCCGGTGCAAACGCACGTCCTCGCGGATCTGGCGCAGCATGCGCGCGGCGTCGCCGCCTTCGGGCGTCAGCCCCATTTCCTGCATCCGCTGGCGCAGCGCCGGCGCAGCCAGGGCTTCGTTCAGCGCCGCGTTCAGGCGCGCCAGCGTGGCCGGCGGCGTGCCGACCGGTGCCAGCAAGCCGACCCAGCTGACGATCACGAAGTCCTTCAGCCCCGCCTCCACGGCCGTCGGCACGCCTGGCATGCGCGGGTCGCGCTGCACGCCGGTGACGGCCAGCATGCGCACCTTGCCGGCATCGGCATAGGCTTTGGCGGTGGCATCGAAGGCCATGTCCAGCGTGCCGCCAGCCACGTCGTTCAGCGCGCCGGCCGTCGACCGGTACGGGATGTGGACGATGAACGTGCCCGTCAGCGACTTGAAGTACTCACCCAGGAAGTGCGTGCCACTGCCCGGGCCCGAGCTGCCATAGCTGAGCTTGCCGGGATGGCTGCGCGCATAGGCCACCAGCTCGGGCAGCGTCTTCACGGGCAGCGCATTGGCCACCACCAATGACAGGCCGTAGCTGGCCAGCATGCCGACCGGCACAAGGCTCTTGTCGGCCTCGTACTTCACGGCCGGGTCGACGATCGGCAGGATGGCGTAGCTGGTGTTCGTGAACAGCAGGGTCTGGCCATCCGGCACGGCCTTCATCACAGCATCGGTGCCGATGCGCGAGCCGCCACCCGGCCTGTTCTCGACGATCACCGTCTGGCCGAGCGCCGGGCCCAGGCGCTCGGCCCGTGCACGCGCCGCGAGGTCGGTGACGCCGCCGGCCGGGAAAGGCACGATCAGGCGCAGCGTCGATGAAGCCGTCTGCGCGGCGCACGACAGCGAGACCAGCGCCGCGGCCAGGCCGATGAGGAATCTGTTCCGTCTCATGCAGCGATCTCCTGTGCCCGCGGCGTTTGGGCCAGCCATGTGCCGCCGATGTAGGCGGCCTCGCGCCAGAGCGTGGGGTCTTTCAGAAGGTGTTTCATCGTCGTCTGTCGATGGTTCAGCACGGATGACGGCCGACGATGAAGGCCGAATCCGAGTCGGCCGTAACTTCGCAGCCCGATGCCACCAGGCCCTGGCGCAGGGATTTCATCCAGCGGTCGGGGATGCGCAGCGAAGGCGCACGCATCGGGCCGCCGTTGAAACCGGCCAGCCAGTCCTGGTACTTCCATTGCGTGCGGTTCAGCGCGCCGATGGCAGGTGCCGACGCCGCCGACGCCGCTGTGTTGGCCTGGCGCGCGGGGTTGACCTTCCAGTACAGCTTCATCGCCTCTTCAAATTGGCCGCTGCGCGCCAGTTCGAACGCGCGTGGGTAGTAGTCGCCCATCCACTGCGTGTTGCTGGTGCCGGAGAACTGCAGCTTCATCAAGCTCATCAGCGGTATCGCGTCGGCTTCGATCGGGCAGCTGATCACGACCTCGTCGCGGAAGTGGTGGTACATCTCGCAGATGCCGGCCGGCAGCGGAAAGCCCTGCTCCGACTTGATCGCGACGACGTTGGGACAGTCGTCCAGCAGCCGGCGCATCAGCTGCAGCGACATGCCCGCCGGGTGCACACGTTCGAAGCCCCAGGTCGGGATCGGGAACAGCATCACGCCGAGGTCGGTCGCGTCGCAGAAGGCCTTGGTGTAGTCGTAAATCTCCTGATCGCTGGTCGGCCAGAAGTTCGACGGGTACGAAAGCAGCACCAGGTCCGCACCGGCTTTCTCGGCCAGCTTCACGGCCTCAATGTTGTCGGCCAAGGTACCGAACGCGGCGTGGAAGAACAGGCCGAACTTGTCGCCCGCGGTGTCGCGCGCCCAGGCTGTGAACTGTGCGTTCTCTTCGGCGGTGATCGCCATTTCGGAACACAGCAGCGTGTAGCTGAAGCCCAGCTTCACGACGGCTTCGATGTCGTGGCGGATGCCGCGTTCGTTGAGCCGCTTCAAGTCGGCGCTGTAACTGGGAATGGTGACGGCCGAACAGCCGACGAGGTGCTGGCGGGCCCAGGCGCGGGCGTCGGATCTCTTGTAGCTGGGCATGGGGAACTCCTTGAATCTCACTTGCTTCATTTGGCAATGGTGGCGATGCCGGCCGGCAGGGCCACGCCGCGGCCGAGCTGGCGCGCGCGGTCGAACAGCATCTCGGCGACGACGATGTCCTGCAGCGCCGAGCCGACGGACTTGTAGAGCACGATGTCTTCGGGGTCGCGCCGCGGCACGATGCGGCTGGCGACCAGGTCCGACAGCGACACCAGCTTGGTGGAGAGGTCCACACCCGCTTTGCCAGCGGCGATGCCGTCGCCGGTGTCGTGGGCCACTTCTTCGGGCATGTCGGCCACGATGCAGGCGGCGCGCGCCATCGTCTGTTCGTCAACCTCGCGCTGTTCGGGCAGCGTGGAGCCCAGCGAGACCACCGTGGCACCGGCCGGCAGCCAGGCGCCACGCAGCACCGGCGACTCGTCGTGGCTGCGCGCCGCGCACAGCACGACGTCCGCCCCTTGCACCGCGGCCTCGGCCGAGCTGACGGCTGCAATTTCCAGAGCGGGTCGGAAGCCCTCGGCGAAGCGCTCGCGGCTGGCCGGCGTGGGACTGAAGACGCGCACCTGGCCCAGCGTGCGCACCGCGGCCAGGCATTCGAGCGCGTTGCGCGCCTCGAAGCCCGAGCCGATGACACCGATGGTCAGCGCACGCTTGGGCGCCAGCCGGTCGACGGCCACGGCCGCCGTGGCAGCCGTGCGCAGGCCCGTGACGCGGTTGCCGTCAAGCAGTGCGACAAGCGCCATGGTCTGTTGGTCGAACAATGAAATCAGGTAGCTCGCGCGGCGGCCGCGCGGCGACGCGGCGATCAGCTTGTTGCCCATCGTGGCGCCGCTCGGCGAGATGGCGGTCAGGCTGCGCAACCAGAAGCCTTCGCCGCGCGCCATCGAGCGCGGCGGCACCATCGCGGCGGCCATCGGCAGCCCGTAGGCAGCAGCCAGTGCCACGACCGCCGATCGCCAGTCGGCGAGCGCAGCAACGTCGGCATCGGTGATAAACAGCGTTGGGGCGGTTGGCGTCTGGGGGGTGGCGTCGGACACGGCGAGTCGGCAGCGTTGATCAGGGCCGCAGGTTAGTGACCAAGCCCCTCACCGTGCACTGCCAACCGAGCAAAGCAGACTTGCAGAATGTCGATGGCGCGCCGCTGCGCCAGCCTGCTCGTCAGGTCGAGGCGAGTTCGTCTGCCAGGGCGCACACCAGCCGGTGAACCTCGCGCGTCGCGCGCGTGTGCGGCCTGCGCGGCGATTCAGCCAGCACGACGAAGCGCTCGAGCTCGGGCTGCACGATGCGTGCCGACGCGAGCCGAATGTCCGCCGAGCCGGCGATGCTCGACGCAATCGCGAAGCCGCCGCCGGTCGCGGCAACCTCGCACTGCAGCTGCACCGAGTCGGCCTCGATCACCACGGCCAGGCGCAGGCCATGCTCCGCGGCCAAGCGGTCCAGCCGTGCGCGCAGCAAGTGCGGCCGCGCCGGCAGGATCAGCGGCAGGCCCGAGATCGCGGACAAAGGCAGTTCCCCACCAGCCAGCGTTTCGCTGCCGCGGCAGCCGATCAGGTGCAGCGCCACCCGTGCCAGGATGCGCTCGTCGCCGACGCTCGTTGCGTCTTCGCGCAGCACCACCGCCATGTCGAGCCGGCCTTCGCGCAGATGCTCCTCGAGCTGTGCGCTGGCCCCTTCGACCAGATGCAGGCGCACGCCGGGCATGGCCGCACGCACACGCGACACCAGCGGCCCCGCATAACGAGCCACAGCCGAAGGCAGCAATCCGATCATCACATCGCCCATGGGCTGGCCTTGCGCGTTGCGGATGTCCTCCATCAGCAAGTCGGCGTCAGCGGCCAGGCGGGTGACGCGCGCCAGGATCTGGGTAGCGAACTCGGTCAACACGACCCCGCGACCGGTGCGCACGAACAGCCGCTCGCCGCACTGCCGTTCGAGGTGGGATATGGCGCGGCTGACCATCGACTGCGGCATCGCAAGCGCCGCGGCTGCTTTGCTCAGGCTGCCAGCGTCGACGACACGCAGGAATATCCGCCACCGGAAATCGATGACGGCTCCAGCAGGGGCCGCATCAACTTCATCCGCACGCAGTTCTGGCATGGCCGTCCTGTCGATCCCGAGTCACCGCCCCAAAAGCCACCATCATGCCCTGCGAGACCCCGCATGCGTTCCACCTGCTGCACGCGCCACGAGATCGTCAGCGTCGGCAGCACCGCGGCGACCTGTCCAAACCGACAGCCTGATCTTGTTGCTCGAAAAGGTGGGCCGCGCCTCGGCGAGTCGAGCGAGAACCTGCTGCTCGGCCTGCTGTGGTGGGCCTGGCGCGATACCGGGGTCGAGCCGGCCGCACGGGAGGCTGTGCTGCAGCGCGCCGCGGCCGGCGCGTGGGCCAGGCTGCCGGACGTCGGCGTCCGCGCCCCTTCGCCCGGCGGCGTGGTTCTGCGCATGCTCGCCGGTCTCGGCGGCGAGGCACTTGAAAGCGTGCGCCGCCGCGGTGCGGAGCGCCCTCGCGCAAAGTTAGCAAGCGCGATGCGCTCTTCCTCTCACGTTGTAGCCTTGAATTGATTGATCGTCATGAGTTCAGAGCCACTCATGGCTGTGCAAACGCCGCCTGGATGGCCATCACGAGTTCGGCGGCAAGGCCCTCATCTGCCAGCGCCGGAATTTCCTTCAGCAGCTTGTTCGACACCTTGCCACCGTTCTCGCGCACCGACCGGATGATTCGATCGATGTCACCGTCAGGCCCTTCGATGACCTGTTTGACGCGCTCGCGGGCTGTGCGCAAGCTGCGAAGGTAGCCGGCCTCCTTGCGCATTTCCTGCTCGATGGTCGATTGAACCACCTGGGCAAGGTACTCGACGTGGTCGGTCATGTCGGGGTAGCGCCAAGCCGGCAGCGCGTCCTGATAGGCATCGAACTGCAGGTTGTAGTGCACGCCGTCTTCAGCCACCTGTTCCGCGCCGAAACGCCAGGCCTGTGCGTACTTGCGCATGAGCGGTCGCGAGAACAATTCGAGGATCTGGTCGTAGCCGCGCCGACTCATGACCGTGCTCGTGATCGTGGCTGACACCGGAACGATGAACGGAGCGGGGATCGCGCGATCGCGTCGCAGCACGTCATTGATCAGGAAGCGCGAGATCCGGCCATTGCCGTCGGACATGGGATGGACGTACACGAAGCCGAACGACAGCACGGCGGCCCGCACCAGCGCGGAGGCTCCCGCCGTACGGGCAGCAAAGGCACGCAGGCCCGACAGCAGCGCCGGCGTATCGTCCCAGTGGGGCGCAATGTAGTGAACCACCTCGGTGAACCCGTCCATTTCGCCGACGAACACCGGCGAGCGGCGCACTCCGTAGCGCGTCGCGCGTGGCCCGAGGATCTGGGACTGCAGTTCGCCAAGTGCGCCTTCCGAGAGAGGATCCTCACCCTGCCCGCAGCGTTGCTCCATGGCGGACGCGAACCGCCGCACGCGATCGACGTGCTGCTCTTCATGCTCGATCGCGAAGCTGGCCCGGCTTTCCTTGATCGTCAACCAGACCGCGCTGCGCAGAAGCACATCGGCACCGAACTCCACCTCCAGGTCGGACAAGTGCTGCGCGCAGTCGTACTGTTCGGCCTGCCGCACGCGTGCGGTGCGCAGCACCAGGGGGCAGTAGTCTCGCGTGCCTGGCAGGTTGTCGCGCACGCGCCAGCGCGGATTGTTGGCAGGCCGGCTGGCGGTGAGGTAGTCCTCTTCGTCGAGCGCCGCGACGTAGTTGCCAGCGACCACGCCGGGGAACGCCAACTGCCGTCCGGTCAGGTATTCATAGAAGAATCCAGTACGGCGCGCATATTGGCCCGTCGGCTCAGCTGCAACCCAAGCCTCTAAATCCGCAACCGGCACCACGCTGAACAATCGGGCCAGGAACTCCAGGTGGACCCCCTCGTGCTTGAGAGCGAAGGTCAGGTGGCCCGCCAACGTGTCCGCGGGCCTTGCAGCGGGTGGGAAGTATTCGTGGACGTACCCGCCTTCACGTACAGTGCTGCGGGACTTGGCGACGGTGCTGTCCGTCCGGAAGGCCTGAAGCGGCCACACGCCGTAGCGGTTGGCCAGCCATTGGTATCCGATCCGCTCGTCCACTTAGATCCCCGAAGTTGTTCTTAGATTCGATTAGCGTCCTCAGATTTTGATTGCAAAATGTCCATCGATCAAGAAATCGATTAATCTCAAGCACGGGATGCGGCGGCACCCATGATCGATCCCGAAGGAGCGGATGAAGGCGGGACGGCCTCACAACATTTATCTTTGCCAGCAGGCATTGGACATCCTGGTTGCGTTCAAAACCTGCTTCGGCAAGCCCGGGCGGGCCGCGGAACGATGCCGCCAGCAATACCGCCAACGTAGGCGGGATTTCTCGTGGCGGCTTGAAACGGGCTGGGACGGTAAGTCCCTGTCAGGGCTTGCGTTTCAAGGAGGAGCCGGACTGCATGGCACGACCTGGAACGAGCTTAGGTTATTCCCACTCGATCGTCGCCGGCGGCTTGCTGCTCACGTCGTAGGTCACGCGGTTGATACCGCGCACCTCGTTGATGATGCGGCTGCTGACCTTCTTCAGCAGCGCATAGGGCAGCTCGGCCCAGTCGGCGGTCATGAAGTCGCTGGTCTGCACGGCGCGCAGCGCCACCACGTAGTCGTAGGTGCGGCCGTCGCCCATCACGCCGACGCTTTTGACCGGTAGGAAGACGGCAAAGGCCTGGCTCGTCAGGTCGTACCAGCTCTTGCCGCTGGCTTCGTCCTTGAAGGCGCGCAGCTCGTCGATGAAGATCGCGTCGGCACGGCGCAACAGGTCGGCAAACTCGGGCTTCACCTCGCCGAGGATGCGCACACCCAGCCCCGGGCCGGGGAACGGGTGGCGGTAGACCATTTCGGGCGGCAGGCCGAGCGCCACGCCGAGTTCACGCACCTCGTCCTTGAACAGGTCGCGCAGCGGCTCCAGCAGCTTCAGGCCCAGCGTCTCGGGCAGGCCGCCGACGTTGTGATGGCTCTTGATGGTGGTCGCCTTCTTCGTCTTGGCGCCGCCGGATTCGATGACATCGGGATAGATCGTGCCCTGCGCCAGCCACTTCGCGTTCTGCAGCTTCTTGGCTTCGACCTGGAAGACCTCGACGAACTCGCGGCCGATGATCTTGCGCTTGGCTTCGGGGTCGGTGACGCCCGCCAGGTGGCCGAGGAACTGCGCGCTGGCGTCGACGTGCACCACCCTGGCATGCAGCCGGCCGACGAACATGTCCATCACCATCCGGCCTTCGTTCAACCGCAGCAGGCCATGGTCGACGAAGACACAGGTGAGCTGGTCGCCGATGGCGCGGTGGATCAGCGCCGCCGCGACGCTGGAATCGACGCCGCCCGACAGGCCCAGGATCACCTCTTCGTCGCCCACCTGTTCGCGGATGCGCGCCACGGCTTCGGCGATGTGGTCGTGCATCACCCAGTCGGGCTTGGCGCCGGCGATCTGCAGCACGAAACGTTCAAGCAGCTGGCGGCCCTGCACCGTGTGCGTGACCTCGGGGTGAAACTGCACGCCGTAGTAGCGGCGGGCTTCATCGGCCATGCCGGCGATCGGGCAGCTCGGTGTGCTGGCCATCAGCTTGAAACCCGGCGGCAGCGCGGTGACCTTGTCGCCATGGCTCATCCATACTTTCAGCATGCCGTGGCCCTCAGCAGTGCTGAAGTCCTCAATGCCTTGCAGCAGCTGGGTGTGGCCATGGGCCCGCACCTCGGCATAACCGAACTCGCGGTGTGTGCTGGCCTCGACCTGGCCGCCCTGCTGCACCGCCATCGTGAACATGCCGTAGCAGATGCCCAGTACCGGCACCCCGAGTTCCCACACCGCCTGCGGCGCGCGCAGGTCGTGCTCTTCGTAGGTGCTGGCGTGGCTGCCCGACAGGATGACGGCCTTGGGCGCGAACTCGCGCACAAACGCGTCGCTGACGTCGTTGGGGTGGATCTCGCAGTAGACGTGGGCTTCGCGCACACGGCGCGCGATCAGCTGCGTGACTTGCGAGCCGAAGTCGAGGATGAGGATCTTGTCGTGCGTCATGCTCAGAGGCTGGCTGCTGCCAGGCGGGTGCGGCGGACGGTGCGGAAATGGGACACGGCGAAGGCCAGCGCCAGCGCCTGCAGCGCGGCGCAGAAGTACATCGGCGCGCCGATGCGCCAGTCGCCGGCCGGGTAGTGCGACACCACGCCGAGCAGCGGCGCAGCGAACATCGGCGCAATCACCGCCATCAGGCTGTTCAGCCCGCTCACTGCGCCCATCGTCTGGCCTTGTTCATTGCCTTCGGCGGCGCTGGAGATCAGGCTCTGCATCGTCGCGGCGACCGTGTTGCCCAGCAGGTTGGCGGCGATCACGGCGTACATCATCCAGCCTTCGGTGGCCAGGCCGAAGCCGATGAAGGCCAGCGTCGAAGAGACCAGCCCGTACGCCGCCAGCCGCTGCGCCGTGAAGTGCTTGAGCAGCCGGCCCAGCAGCACACCCTGCACCAGGGCCGAGGCAATGCCCACCGCAAACAGCGACCAGCCGTTCTGCGTCGGCCCCCACTGGAACTTGAAGGTGGTGTAGAGCACCCAGGTCGTGTACAGCGTGAACTGCGCCAGGCCGGCGCAGGCCAGCACGGCCACCAGGCGGCCCGCACCCTTGAGCTGCGCCAATGCCTTCAGCGACGACAGCGGGTTGGCACGGCGCAAATCGAAGGCGCGCCGCCGCTCCACCGGCAGCGACTCGGGCAGCACGAAGACACCGTAGGCCAGGTTCAGCAAGGCCAGGCCGCCGGCGACGAAAAACGGCAAGTGCAGGTCGATGCCGCCGAGCAGGCCGCCGATCACCGGGCCGAGGATGAAGCCGATGCCGAACATCGCACCGAGCATGCCGAACCGCTTCGCACGGTCTTGCGGCGGCGTGATGTCGGCGACATAGGCGTTGGCCACCGCGGCATTGGCCTGCATCGCGCCGCCGATGATGCGCGACACGATCAGCATCCACAGGGCACTGGCCAGCGCCGTCATGAAGAAATTGATCGCCAGGCCGCAAAAGCCCAGCAGCAGCACCGGCCGGCGGCCGAAGCGGTCGGACAGTGCGCCCAGGATCGGCGCGCCGATGAAGCTGGACAGCGCAAACGAAAACGTCACGACGCCGTACCAGTAGGTCTGTTCGGCCGGGTTGCTGGTGAACTTGCCGACCAGCGCCGGCAGCACCGGCACGATGACGCCGATCGCCAGCATGTCGATCAGCACGGCGAGCATGATGAAACGCATCGCCGCGGCGCGCCCGGCGATGGAAGGAGTGGCTGCGGTCACGGGTTCGGTCATTCCGCCCGGTAGTTGGGCGCTTCCTTGGTGATCTGCACGTCGTGCACGTGGCTCTCGCGGATGCCGGCCGAGGTGATCTCGACGAACTCGGCCTTGCTGCGCATGTCTTCGATGCTGGCGCAGCCGCAGTAGCCCATCGCGGCGCGCAGGCCGCCCGCCATCTGGTAGATGATGCCCAGCATCGAGCCCTTGTAAGGCACCCGGCCTTCGATGCCTTCGGGCACCAGCTTGTCGGCGTTGGGGTTGCTGGTCTCATCGGCTTCCTGGAAATAGCGGTCTGCCGAGCCAGCCTTCATCGCGCCGATCGAGCCCATGCCGCGGTAGCTCTTGTAGCTGCGGCCCTGGAACAGGATGACTTCGCCAGGCGCTTCTTCGGTGCCGGCGAACATGCCGCCCATCATCACCGTGCTGGCGCCGGCGGCCACGGCCTTGGCGATGTCGCCCGAATAGCGGATGCCGCCGTCGGCGATCAAGGGCACGCCGCTGCCGCGCAAGGCGGTGGCGACGCTGTCGATGGCCATGATCTGCGGCACGCCGACACCGGCGACGATGCGTGTGGTGCAGATGCTGCCCGGGCCGATGCCGACCTTCACCGCGTCGGCGCCGGCTTCCACGAGCGCCAACGCGGCGGCGCCGGTGGCGATGTTGCCGCCGATGACGTCGACCTGCGGGTAGTGGCGCTTGACCCAGCGCACGCGTTCGATGACGCCGGCGCTGTGGCCGTGTGCGGTGTCGACGACCAGCGCGTCGACGCCCGCCTTCACCAGCAGTTCGACGCGTTCTTCGGTGCCTTCGCCGACGCCGACCGCGGCGCCCACGCGCAGCTTTCCCTGGGCGTCGCGTGCGGCGTTCGGGAAGTCGGTCTGCTTGGTGATGTCCTTCACCGTCATCAGGCCGCGCAGCTCGAAGGCGTCGTTGACGACCAGCACACGTTCGAGCTTGTGGCGGTGCATCAGCGTCTTGCCTTCGTCGAGCGAAGCGCCTTCCTTGACCCAGATAAGGCGGTCGCGCGGCGTCATCACCTCGCGCACCGGGGCGTCGAGCCGCGACTCGAAACGCAGGTCGCGGTTGGTGACGATGCCGACGACGACCTTGCCTTCGAGCACCGGGAAACCCGAGAAGCCATGCTGCTTCTGCAGGTCGATCACCTGGCGCACGGTGGTGTCGGGCGTGACCGTGATGGGGTCGCGCAGCAGGCCCGATTCATAACGCTTCACGCGTGCGACTTCGGCCGCCTGCTGGCGCGGCGTGAAGTTCTTGTGCACGATGCCGATGCCGCCTTCCTGCGCGATGGCGATCGCGAGGCGGGCTTCGGTCACGGTGTCCATCGCCGCCGAGACCAGCGGCAGGTTCAACGTGATGTTGCGGGAAAGGCGGGTCGAGAGGTCGGTGTCGCGGGGCAACACCTGGGAATAGGCGGGCACCAACAACACGTCGTCGAAGGTGAGCGCTTTGCCGAGTAGGCGCATGCTGAACGGGCTCCAGGGGAGGGTAGGGACAGGTCATTGCTGACCCATCCCCCCCTAAGAACCGGACTTGCGACTTTCACCGCATCCGGCTCAAGCACAACACTCTGTGCGGGTTCGCGGAGCACGAAATTCTAACAGCGGCTCCCCTGCTCCGCACCGAAGCCTCGTTCTGAGGCCGGCTTCGCCACAGTTGCACCTTCGGCGTGCAGTTGGACATGACACACCGGATGCAGCAGCACCCGGTTCTTCAACGCGTCCGACCCGCCCATCACCCGAGCGATCAGGTGGTGGTCGTGCCAGCCCGTTTCGTCCGTGATGGCCCCGCCGCATCGAGCGCACTTGCCCTGTTGCGAGACAAACAGCGCCGCCCATTGCTTGAGGTACGCCCTGCTCTTCAGCAGGCGTTTCGCGCTCAGGTCCTCGCCATATGCCTCCCACCGGGGATCGAAGGGGTTGTAGCCCCCCATCACCTTCCGGTGCCGGACAATTTCCGTATCGGTCAGCCGATACAGACGCACCCAGTGCGTTTCGCCATCGTCTGACCGAGTCGCAGTTGCGAACTCGGGCCCTGCCTTCAACGGTCGGCCAGTACTTCTTGGCCACCCACTTCGGGCTCTTCTTCGGATGCCTGCGACGTGTCCAGCGCGTCAACCGCCAAAACAACAGCGAGTCGACTCTGCTGAACGTCTCCTTGGCGACCACCGGGTGGTGGTACTGAGCCCAGCCTCGTAGGACCGGGTTCAGCAGCTTGATGAGCTCGGCCTGTTTCACCATCGCGTGGCCCTTCACGATTCCCCTCACCTTGCCGTAGAACGCTTTCACGTTCTTCTTGTTCGGCTTGATCAGCAGGACCCCCGCGTACTTCCGGAAGTTCCAGCCCAGGAAATCGAACCCCTCGTCAATGTGCGTGACGCGTGTCTTCGCCGGCGACAGTCGCAGCCCTCGCTCTGCGAGGAATGCTTCCACCCACGGCCGGACCACGGTGACCAGGAGGTCTTGCGACGCCCCAGTGATCACGAAGTCATCGGCATACCGGACCACATTGATCTTGAGCTTCTGGACCTTGGACGAAACCACCGTCGCACGGATGTGCGCCTGCAGCTCGCCTTCCAGTCCGTTCAATGCCACGTTCGCCAGGGTTGGCGAGATGATGCCGCCTTGCGGCGTGCCTGCATCGGTGCTTGCCAGCTGGCCCTTGTAGACCACTCCTGCCTTCAGCCACTTGCTCAGGATCTCCCGGTCCATGCAGACCTGGTTCACCAGCCACTCGTGGTTGATGTGATCGAAGCAGCCCTCGATGTCCGCTTCCAGCACCCATGGGGCCGCAGCCTTCTGGGACAGGCAGACGAACAACTGGCTCATGGCATCGGCCGTCGAGCGGTTGCGCCGAAAGCCGTAGCTGTTCGGGTCGCTCTGCGACTCCACGACGGGTTTCAGACCCAGCAGGTGGAGAGCCTGCATCGCCCGGTCCTTCATCGTCGGAATGCCCAACGGGCGCTCCTTGCCATTCGCCTTGGGGATGAACACCCGCCTCAAAGGCTGCGGCCGGTATCCCCTCTGCTGCTTGATAGCACTGACAGCCTCCCATTTGCAGGTTGGCGTTCCCCACAGCTCGCGGTCGACGCCTGCCGTCCGCTTGCCTTGGTTCTCTGTCACTCGTCGCACTGCCAGTGCCCTGGCAGTGAACGAGCGGATCAGCGACCTCTGCAGGGCTTTCACCCTGCGCCAGTCGCTCTCCTGCGTTGCCTTCGCTATCCGCATCTGCATCGTTCTCACGTGCTGCTCGACCCGGCGCCAGTCAATGGCCTGCCAGCCGTCCAACACGTGCGAGGACGCAGAACCATCGTTGTCGATGATCTCTTCCATGCTGACCTCGTTGGTTCACCCGTCGAGGACGCGCATGTCTCCCCCGAAGGGAAGCGCTCGTCCCTTCAAGGCTTGATAGAACTCAGCAACCGGCTCGCGACGGTTGCACCACGTGGAAGTGGGCCTGCTTTCGCAGCGGGGCAAAGTTCGAACCCCTATCCCGGCGATTACAGCCGGGCATTCGCTTTCTCCACGATCCCATACCCCCTCGCCCAACAGGTCGCCTTGCGGCTTCCCTGCCCGCGCACCTGAGTGCTCGGGCGGACAGTGGGGCTTACCACGTTCCTTGAACTACCGACAGCGCGGGAGCTATCCGCGATGCCTATCCGTTTAGGGTCTGTCTCTCCCGGGGCTGGACCGATGGCGACGTGCTCTCCTTTGCGACGAGAGCAACCGGCAGCATGCCTTTTGGCTGTGGCCTAACAGCAGGTTCGGCCACTCAATCGTTACCCGGGTTCAGTCGACAGTTCACGTCAGTTACCCCTGCGGAACTAGCCTGGCCTCTCGTCCGCCGTCCTGCTGGCAGATTCCATGCGCGCCCTCGCGGGACACGCACGCCACCGAAGTGGGAAACGTTGTCGGACGGGCTTCACACAGGTTCGTTGCCGATCCTGCATGCCATCCTAGGCTTCCGTTGGTCACACAACGGGTCACAGTCATGAAGATCGTCATGCGCGACAAGGCACTTCAAGACTTGATCGCTCTGGGGAGCAGTTGCTTGCGTCTCCCGACGGCGTGCAGGCACCATTTATCGTGGCCGCCAGTGCACGCAACCCTGTCACGGTCCACCTCGGACATTGCCGAGGCTTTCCGTCACGGCATCCGCGTGATCGCGGATGTTGCTCCGGCGGGGCTTCCGCCCCGCGACCAGGACAAGTCCCGGTCATTCTCTGAAGGCTGCATAACCCCGCAGCTAGGGAGAGCGACACAAACGTGTCGCACCGCAAAAAAGCGATTATACGGATGGGAACACTTCTGCCCGGCGAGGCGTGACGAACGTCACGCGCGGCGGCCGCCATGCTGGGCATACACTGCTGCGATGCGATTTTCGATGCTGTTGCCGGCCCTGCTGATGCTTCTCCTGACGGCCGCCCTGCCCGCCCACGCACAGTGGAAGTGGAAAGACAAGAGCGGCCAGATCACCGCCAGCGACCTGCCGCCGCCGCGCGACGTGCCCGAGAAGGACATCCTGCAGCGCCCCGACCTGAACCTGCGCCGCGTTGCGGCGCCGGCTGCTTCTGCCGCTGCCTCGGCGCCTGCCATGGCCCGCCCTTCGGTCGACAAGGAACTCGAGGCGCGCAAACGCGCGGGTGAACAGGAACAGCAGGCCAAGGCCAAGGTCGACGAAGAGCGTCTGGCGCAGCAACGCGGCGAGAATTGCCGCCGGGCCCGCGGCCATGTTTCGGCGCTGGAAAGCGGCCAGCGCATCGCACGCACCAACGAAAAAGGCGAACGCGAGATCCTCGACGACAAAGGCCGCGCGGAAGAAATGCGGCGCGCCAACGAGGTGATCTCGTCGGACTGCAAGTAGCGCGGGGCGGCGTCAGGCCGCCTTGTGCCGTTTGTAGCGCTGGCGCCGCGCTTCCTTCGGGTCGACGCTGAGCACGCGATAGACCTCGACACGGTCGCGGTCGCGCAACACGGCCGCGGTGTCGCGCGCCTTGCACCAGATGCCGGTGCGCAGGCCTTCCAGCGCCAGGCCGTGGCGCTGCAGCAGGCCGCTGGCCTGCAGCGCATCGCCCAGCGTTGCGCCCGCGTCCAGGCGCAGCTGCACCTGGTCCACCTGCCCCGGCTGCGGGCAGTAGACCACCTCGATGTGCAGCGGCTTGGCCTCAGGCTCAACGGGCGCCATACACCGCCTCGGCGCGTTTGACGAAGGAGTCGACGAAGGTGTTGGCGACCTTGTCGAAGACCGGGCTGACGACAACTTCCAGCGCCGGGCTGGCGAAGGCGTAACGCAGGTCGAACTCGATCTTGCAGGCCTGGGCCTCGCTGCCCGGACGGCCCAGCGCATGGAACAGCCAGGTGCCTTCGAGCAGCGAAAACGGGCCGTCGACCAGCGTGACGTTCACCGACTGCGCCGGCACCTGTTCGTTGCGGGTGGTGAAAGCATGTTTGACCCCCATGTAGGCCAGGCCGAGGCGTGCGGTGACGCCGGTCTCGTGCCGCTCCAGCACGTCGGCGCGGTCGCACCAGGGCAGGAAGGCCGGATAGGCCTCGATCCCGGTGACCAGGTCGTACATCTCACGGGGCGAGTACCACAGCAGGACGGACTTCTTCACATGCTTCATACAATCAAGGAATTGTAGGCGGCCGCTTTTGCGCCGCGCAGCCATGGCCAACATCGCAGAAAACCGACGCGCACGTTACGAATACGCCATCGACGAACAGTTCGAGGCGGGCATGGTGCTGGCCGGCTGGGAAGTGAAGGCCATCCGAGCCGGCCAGGTGCAACTGACCGACGGCTACGTGCACATCCGCGACGGCGAGCTGTTCCTGATCGGCTGCCGCATCAACGCGCTGCGCACCGCGTCGACGCACATCACGCCCGAAGCCGACCGCACGAAGAAGCTGTTGATGCACAAGGCCGAGATCCGGCGGCTGATCGGCAAGGTCGAGCAGAAAGGCTTCACTCTCGTGCCGCTGAACCTGCACTACAAAGGCGGGCGTGTGAAAGCCGAGATCGCGCTGGCCAAGGGCAAGACCCAGCACGACAAACGCAACACCGAGAAGGAAAAGGACTGGGACCGCGAAAAGGGCCGCCTGATGCGGCACAAGGTTTCGTCAAAGGCTTGACAGCGCCCGCGCCAGGTCGGCCTGCAGGTCGGCCACGTCCTCCAACCCGATCGAGAACCGCACCAGCGTGCCCGGGTACGGCGCCGGCTGGCGCATCGCGCCCAGGTCGTAGGGCACGGCCAGGCTCACCGGGCCGGCCCAGGAATAACCGATCCTGAACAGCTTCAGCGCATCGACAAAACGGTCGACCTGCGCGGCGCTGTAGTGGGCCTCGAAGAGCACCGAAAACAGCCCAGCCGCGGCGGTGCAGCTTGCGCGCCAGTGTTCGTGCCCCGGCGAGCCTTCAAGCGCAGGGTGCAGCACGCGCGCGATCTCCGGCCGCGCTGCGCACCAGGCCGCCAGCGTGCGCCCGGCAGCATCGGCCGCGTGGTAGCGCAGCGCCAGCGACGGCAGCGAACGCAGCAGCAGCTCGGCGTCGTTGCCGCCGATGCCGGTGCCCAGCCGCATGTTGCTTAGCTTGATGCGGTGGTGCAGGGTTTCGTCGCGGGTGACGACCGAGCCCATCAGCACGTCGCCGCCGCCAGATGGGTACTTGGTCAGCGCCTGCATCACGATGTCGGCGCCGAGTTCGAAGCCGTTGAACGCGATGCCCGCACCCCAGGTGTTGTCGATCGCCGACGTGACGCCGCGTTCGCGCGTGATGCGAAGCAGCGCGCGCAGATCCGGGAACTCCATCGTCACCGAGCCCGGCGCCTCGACCCAGACCAGCTTCGTCGCCGGGCCGATGGCTGCGGCCAGCGAGGTCGGGTCCATCGGCTCGTAGAACTTGTGCGTGATGCCCCAATGCGCCAGCTCGTGGCGCGCGAGTTCGCGGCTGGGGCCGTAGACATTGTTCGGCAGCAGCAGTTCGTCGCCCTGCTGCAGCAGCGCCAGGTCGACCAGCGCGATCGCCGCCAGCCCGCTGGGTGCGAGCGAGCAGAAGCGGCCACCTTCGAGCGTGGCGACGTGCTCCTCGAGCGTGAAGGTCGTCGGCGTGCCGTGCAGGCCGTAGGTGTAGCCGGTCTTGTGGCGCCAGTCGCGTGCACGCACCGCGGCGACGTTGGGGAAGATGACCGTCGACGCCTTGTGCACGCCGATCTGCGGCGCTTCGAAGCCGGCGGGCGGCTGGTACGGGTGGTGGATCAGCCGGGTGCTGTGACCACCACTCATGCAGGCACCGCGATCAGATCATGCCCCTCGGTGGCGACGATGCGGGCCTTGGTGAACTCACCCACCTTCAGCGTGCGCGAGGCCTTCTCGGGCGGCAGCAGGCGCACGTTGCCGTCGATCTCGGGCGCGTCGGCATAACTGCGGCCGACGCCGCCTTTGCGGCCCAGCGCCGGCGCGTGGTCCACCAGCACCTGCATCGTAGCGCCGATGCGCCGCTGCAGCTTCTGCGTCGAGACAGCCTCGGCCACGGCCATGAAACGGGCACGGCGCTCTTCGCGCAGCTCGGCCGGCAGCGCGCCGGGCAGGTCGTTGGCGGTGGCGCCGCTCACCGGCGAATAGGCGAAACAGCCGGCGCGGTCGATCTGCGCTTCTTTCAGGAAGTCGAGCAGAACCTCGAACTCGGCTTCGGTCTCGCCGGGAAAACCGGCGATGAAGGTCGAACGCACGACGATCTCCGGACACGCTTCGCGCCAGCGCGCCAGGCGTTCGAGGTTGCGTTCGCCACTGGCCGGGCGCTTCATGCGTTTGAGCACGTCGGGGTGCGCGTGCTGGAACGGCACGTCCAGGTAGGGCAGGATGCGGCCCGAGGCCATCAACGGCAGCACCTCGTCGACATGCGGGTACGGATAGACGTAGTGCAGCCGCACCCAGGCGCCATGTTGTTCGGCCAGCCCGGCCAGCGCCTCGCAGAGTTCGAACATGCGTGTCTTCACCGGCTTGCCGTCCCAGAAACCGGTGCGGTACTTGACGTCGACGCCGTAGGCGCTGGTGTCCTGGCTGATCACCAGCAACTCCTTGACGCCGCCTTCGAACAGCGCCCTGGCTTCGTTCAGCACATCGCCGATCGGCCGCGAGACGAGGTCGCCGCGCATGCTGGGGATGATGCAGAAGGTGCAGCGGTGGTTGCAGCCTTCGCTGATCTTCAGATAGGCGTAGTGCCGGGGCGTCAGCTTGATACCCGCCGCAGGAACGAGGTCGACAAACGGGTCGTGCGGCTTCGGCACATGCAGGTGCACCGCGTCCATCACCTCCTGCGTGGCATGCGGCCCGGTGACCGCCAGCACCTTGGGGTGCATCTGCCGCACCAGGTTGCCACTGCCCGCGCCCGTGTCCTTGCCGCCTTTTGCGCCGAGGCAGCCGGTGACGATGACCCGGCCGTTTTCTGCCAGCGCCTCGCCGATGGTGTCGAGGCTTTCTTTCACCGCGTCGTCGATGAAGCCGCAGGTGTTGACGATGACGAGGTCGGCCCCGGCGAAGGTCTTCGAGGTGCGGTAGCCCTCGGCGCTGAGCTGGGTGAGGATGAGTTCGGAGTCCGTCAGGGCCTTGGGGCAGCCCAGGGAGACGAATCCGACGGTGGGCGCTTGGCCCGTGGCAGGTGCATTCATCGGGGGATTTTCCCCGATATGCGCGACCCTAGCGTTTTGCCGGCGGGAAGCCCGGGAAGATGACACCGGCAGTGGTCATCTGCTCCTGCAGTTTTTCGAACATTGTGCGCGATTGTTCGAGGTAGTTGCCCATCATGTTCTGCAGCACCGGCGCCTGGCCGCCGACAAACTGGCTCTGCAGTTCGACGAAGGTCTGCAGGTTCTTTTCCAGCATCGCGCCCATCATGCCCTGCATCGAGTGGCCGTAGAAACGGATGATCTGCGCCAGCATCGGCGTGCTGAACATCGGCACGCCACCGGACTCTTCTTCCAGGATGATCTGCAGCAGGATGCTGCGCGTGAGGTCTTCACCGGTCTTGGCGTCGCGCACCTCGAACTCTTCGGCGGCGAGCACCATGCGCTTCACATCGGCCAGCGTGATGTAGCTGCTGGTCTGGGTGTCGTAGAGGCGGCGATTCGGGTACTTCTTCAGCGTGCGCAGGCCAGGGCCAGCGGCGGTGGCGTCGGCCCCAGGGCTGGGGGCGCGGCGAGGGGATGGCATGCGTGACGCTCCTTCGACGGGTTCTGTTTCATTCTAGGGGTCCGCTGATAACGCTCCGCAGCGGGGTTTCCCGCGAGGCAGCAGGGTTACCCAATGCCCACCGAGCGCAGGAAGGCATCGACCGCGTCGGTGTACGCGCTGCGAGTGCCAAGCCGGTCGTTCAACTCCATGTGTGTCAGGTCGATTGGCAGCACCTCGACGCGTCCTCCGAAGCGCTCAGCTTTGCTCGCAAACGCATGCGCAGCTTCGATCGAATCGTCGCGCTGCGACGAGCAGACCAGCAGCAGCGGCGACGCCGGCGCTGCCTGGAGCCTGTGCATCGGCGAGGCCGCGCGCCAGAACGCCGGGTCGGTGCCGAACACCGGGTCGTAGAAGCGGTAATGGCGGCGTGACATCACCGCTTCGATGTCGAGCGCTGCGCTGTCCATCGCCACGGTGGCAAGCCAGGGCTGGGCGCCCTGCCCTGCGGCCAGGCCGGCGTCAGCGGCAAGCAGCGACACCAGGTGCGCACCCGCTGAGTGCCCGACGAGCACGACACGCGCCGCGTCACCGCCCCAGTGCGCCGCATCGCGTTGCACGAAGGCCAGCGCACGGGCGACGTCCTCGGCCTGCTGCACGGGGTCGGCTGCAGGCAGCATGCGGTAGTTCGTCGAGATCACGACATGGCCGCGGCCCAGCCAATGCGGCACCTTGTTGCCGACCATCTGCAACATCGCCTTGTCGCCGCGACGCCAGCCACCACCGTGCACGAAGACAATGACTGGCGCACCCGTGGCGCTGCCCGGGCGGTAGACATCCAGGCGCTGCGCCGGGTCGTCGCCGTAGGGAATGTCGGCGTCCAGCGTGGCACCGGGCGGCAGCGTCAGCACCGCGCCATTGTCCGCACCGATGCCGTCGTCGAAACCGCCCCGGCCCGCGGCCAGGCGCTGGCGGAAACGTTCACGCAGCGTATCGCGCAGCGCCGGCCGGGCCAGGCCCAGTGCCGCCAGCAGTCCAAAAGGTCTCAACGCGCTTCTCCGCAGCGGAAGTCTTCAGCGGCTGAGGGGCCGCCGGCCCAGGAACACCTCGCAGCCACCGCGTGGGTTGAACACATAACTGTCCCCGTCCAGCGGCATGACCTTCGGCCCCCAGGGATTGGCGGTGCCGAGGAACAGACCATACGGCGTCGACTCCAGCGTACGCAAGCCCATGTTGTACGGGTTGCCCAAGCCGTTGGTCGACACCGGCACCCAGTTCTCGCCGTCGTTGCTGCGGTACAGGTCGAAGCCCGAATGGTTCTCGAACATCATCTTCGGCGTCACGTAGGCCATCATGTTCGCAAACGCCCCCGGCCAGCGGCTGTGTTTGACGTAACCGAGCCAGGCGCTCCACTCGAAGGTGCCGATGTACAGCCAGCCTTCGTGTTCGCACATGCGCCAGAAGTAGCCGTTGAAGAAGCTGTCGAAGCCCGCCAGACGCCCCGACATCGGCTCCTTGCGGCCATCGGGTGTGTCGCGCGGGTCACCGACCAGCAGGTCCCAGCTGTTGTCCTCGAAGACGCGGATCAGTTCGGCCGGCGCCGGGCCGATCTTGTTCGCCTTGTCGATGCCACCGCCCTGGATGCCGGTGCCGACGTAGAGCGCGTTCTTGAACACCGACATGCTGAGCACGCCCTGGTTCAGCGGCCCGCGCCAGGCGCCGTTCTCGAGCACCTTCTCCCAGGCATAGGGCGCTTCGCCTTCGCAGCGGCTGCGCCAGAGCTGGAAGCCGCTGTGGTTCAGCGTGCCGGCATAAAGGTAGTCGCCGAACGCGCAGAGTTCGTGCACCGACTTGTTGCTCAAGTCGCCGAACGCAAAGTCGCAGGCCGGCTCCCACTGGCCGGCTTCGGGGTCGCGGCTTTCGTAGATGACGACGTGTCCCGAGATGTTCTGGTTACCCCCGCGTGAACCCGCAGGCGTCGTGTAAAGCCGGCCCTTGAACGACACCAACGAGCGGATCGTCGTCACCGGCAGGCCGACCAGGCCAGGCTCGCAGGTCTGGACGAAGTTGCGGCCATCTTCCGAGCGCAGCACCAGCGGCCCCGGGCCCCGCGCCGGCGACCAGGTGCAGACGTACAGCGCCGGCTTGGCGGCGCCCGGCTCGTGATGCACCGCCATCGCGCGGTAGCTGACCTCGCGCGGAATCATCTCGCCATGGCTACCCATGATCATCGGCGACTTGAAAGCACGTTCCCAGAGGTCGACGCGCGGGTCGTAGGCCCAGATCTCGGCGCAGAGGTCGATGTCGAAAGGGTCGACCGGCCCCTCGACCGGCCAAACGTCCAGCCCCAGGCTGCCGGCCTGGCGCTTGCGCATCAGCGCAAAGGCGCCGCGAATGGTGCTGACGTAGAGGCGGCCGTCGAACCACACCATCGAATGCGCGTAGGAATTGTGGCCGTCGCCGAAGCCGCCATAGGCCACCAGCTTGAAATGTTCTCTGCTGAGCCCGGGCGCCATGCCGAGCCGGTTCGTCGCCACCATCGTCTACGCCGTCATCTCCGAGATGAAGTTTGCCAGCCCTTGCTTGGCCTCTTCGAACGAGACAAACGGACCGACCTTCTCGTCGTTGCGGGTGATGAAGTACCAGTGGCCATCAGCCATGAAAACACGGTCGCTGCGGAAGTAGCTGCGGCGTGCTTCGCCCGCTCGGTGGCGGCGCGGTGTGTCGGTGAACTCGCCTTCCCAGAAACGCTCACAGGCCGACAGCACTTCGGCCGGCCGCAAGGTCGGGAAGAAGTGGCCGGCATCGCGCACACGCCGGAACTCGGCATGCGGCCAGATCTCCAGCAGTTCAGCGCCCGACAGCCGTGCCGGCGAGTTGTCGCCATACATCGCGATGATCGGGAACATCAGCCCGCGCAGGCGTTCCAGCGTCAGGCCGTCCGCGGTCATCATCTCGGCTTCGGCCGACGTGGTGTTCATCAGCTTGAGCCAGTCGCCCGAGGTGCGTTTGCCGGTTTTGCCGAGCAGCGGGCTCACCAGTTCAACCAGTTCGGCAGGCACTTCGTAGCCGTTGAGCTGCCACTCGGCCACACGCGTCAAAAGCTTGGGGCCGAAGTACGGGTGGCTGGTGTTGAGGTCGAGCTTGTGGCGGTCGAGGATGGGCTGGACCTTCTGGCCGAAGCTCCACTCCTCGCGCGCCTGCACACGGCGGCCGGCCGAGAAATGGCTGTCGGCCAGCACCAGGCTGCGCACACGGTGCGGCTGGTCGCAGGCGAAGTTCAACGTGACCACGCCGCCGAAGCTGTGGGCCAGGAAGTGTGCACGCTCGATCTGCAGGTGGTCCATTAGCGCCGCCAGATCCTTGGCCAGCACCTCGGGCGAATAACCGGTCTGCGGCATGTCGGAACGGCCATGGCCGCGCAGGTCGTAGACCGTGACGCGAAAGCGCTTGGACAGCGGCAGGCCGTACTTGAAGTACCAGAAGGCCATGTTCGTGGCCAGCCCGTGCACCATGATCAGGTCTTCACGCGGCTCCTCGCCTCCATCGTCGAGCTGGAGGTAGTTGAGGTTGACACCATTGACGTGCGCGATCGGCATCGTGGGCTATTCCATGTAGCCCAGCATCTGCAGCTGGTCGAGGATCTGCTTCTTCTCGTCCTCGTCCATCGCTTCCATGCCATCGGTGTTGATACCACCCTTGGTCGGCGCGCCGATGACGATCGGGTGCGTGACCTTGCGCTCCGACGTGAACATGCCAGGCGGCACCACACCTTCGAAGTCCGACGGCACCGGCAGGCCCAGGCTGTACAGCATGGTGGCCGCGACGTCGGTGATCTGGCGTTTGCCAAGCAGCTTGTTGGCTTCGATGCCGGGGCCGTAGGCCAGGAAGACGCCGTCCGGGTGGTGCGTGCCGACGACGTAGTTGCGCTTTTCGACGATGGGCAGGATGTTGCGCACCGAGACGAAGCCGAAGTCGCGCAGCACCAGTTGCAGGTCGGGTGCGTCGCCCATCGCCGAGCCTGGGAAGACGTCTTCGCGCTTGTGGATCTCGGTGATGATGCGTTCGCCGGTTTCCGGATCTTTCAGATCCTCGAGGTCGCGGATCAGGTTCGAGCGCACCTTTTCGTAGTCCTTCGGGTCGATGCCCGTGTCGCCCGGCTTGCGCGCGACGCGGATCGTGATGCCATTGCACGACGGTGTGCGGCAGTAGGCGCTGGTCTTGTTCCAGTCGAGGTAGGCGAAGTAGCTCTTGCTGATGTTCTCGCCGGCCTGGCCCTCAGGCATCGGCTTGAAGTGGCAGTAGCCCTTCTCGGCCAGGTAGGCGTTGATGCGCACGATCTCGGTCGACGCGGTGAAGCCGTGGTCGGACGCGAAGAACACCTGCACTTCGGGGCCGGCGGCGGTGACCAGTCGCTCGATGAAGGTGTCGAGCTGGCGGAAGTAGTCGAGCGACAGCTTGCGCATGCGGTCGTGGAAGTCGCCCAGGCCTTCCTGCTGCAGCCGCGGGTCGAGGTACTGCCAGGCCTGGTGCTGCAGTTTGTCGACGCCGTCGAACAGGATCGCCATCAGGTCGGGCGCTTCCTCTTTCATGATGTGCTCGGCAACACGGAACCACTGCTGTTCGCGCGGCAGGTGGTAACGCACCCATTCTTCGCGGTCGTGGTCGCTGAGTTCGTAGCCGGCCTGCTGTTCCTGGTCGAAGTCCCAGGCCAGTTCCTTGGCGTCGAAGTCGGGGATCTGCTTCAGCTTGTCGTACAGGTCGGCCGGATGCGTGTTGCGGCGCAGATGGCGCGACGGCACGAAGCCGGGCACGATGAAGCCGTTCAGGTCGGGCGGCGGCGGTGCGGTGAACGGGAAATTCAGCGCGGCGATCTTCTTGCCCTGGCGGCTGGCGATCGACCAGATCGTCTCGACGCGGCAGTCGCGTGCGTCGTACAGCGTCATGAAGACCTTGTCGCCGCGTTCTTCGGCACGCACGAAGTCGTAGACACCGTGGTGGCCGGGGCCGCGGCCGGTCATCAGCGAGACCCAGGCCGGCGGCGTCAGCGGGTTCGGCGTCGAACGCAGCTTCGAACGCGAGCCACCGGCGAAGATCTTCGCCAGGAACGGCATCAGCGGGCCGTCGGCACCGGGCCAGGTCTTGGTCAGGTCGTCGAGAACGGTGAACGTCGCGCCGTCCATGCCGATGAAAAGTGTGCGCACGGTCATGGCGTGGTCCCTTCGATGTCTGTGGTTGTGTCTCTGAGCGGATTGCGCATGCCCATCATGCGTGCACCTCGAGTCCGCTCAGCTCTTGCCCTGCTACTGCAATTATCGTGCTCTCGCGACGCACCACCCGCGCTTCGACGGTGCCCAGTGCATGCTGGACCACCAGCTTTTCGCAGTCGGCGTCGGCCGAGACGATGGTGTAAGCCGTCGGCTGGCCCTGCAGGCCGATGCCCAGGCACTTGGCTGCCGCTTCCTTGGCGCACCACAGGCGCAGCACACGTTCGTCCAGCGCGGCACCTTGCAGACCCTGGACCAGCGGCTGTTCGGCCGGCGACAGTGCGTCGGCCATCAGCTCGGGTTGGCGGATGCGGCCGAGTTCTTCCAGGTCGACACCCACCGGCTGGTCGGGTGCCGCCACCGCCGCCAGGCAGGTGGTGGCGTTGTGCGAGAGCGAAACCCGCGGCGCGGCGATCAGGCTGTTGCACCACCAGCCGGTGATCAGCGGTGCACCATGTTCGTCATGCTGCACGACGATGTCGCTCGGATACAGCAATTCGCCGGTCTGCTCAAAGACCCAGGCACGAACGGCTTCCTTGAGCGCACCGCGACCGAACAGCCATTCACGCTTGCGCCGCAAGTGGCCTTGCAGCGTGCGCCACTCGTCGCGCTCCGCCGGCCCCAGCAGCGCGTGCGCCAGGATGCGCAGGCAGATCGCACCCGACTGGGCGCAGAACTCCTCGGACAGCAGCGGCACTTCCCAGAGCCGCAGCCCCGACGCCGGCAGCAGGTCGAGCGGGCGGCCGAGCCAGCCGTTCAGCGGGTCTTTGCGCACCTCGTGGTAGGCCGAGGGCACGCGGAAGAACAGGTTGACGAGATCGCGGCCACGCATCAGCACACGGCCTTCGCCGTCGACACATTCGAAGCGCCAGACGCGCGGCGCCGCGATGTCGGTGGCAGCGCCATCGGCCGGGCGCTGCCGCATGCGCAACACGATGCCTGCGCGGTCGGTCGGGCAGGTTTCGTAGAGTTCGATGCGTTCGATCGTCGACGGGAAGGCGTGGAAATCGGTGCCGACGTATTGCACCAGCCAGCAGGCCACGACCTGGCCCATTGCGTCGAGCAGCACCGGGTTCAGCACCAACTGCGGTGCATGGCCTTCGGTGAAGAAGTGCGCCAGGCTGACTTCAGAGAGCTGGACGTCGATGCCTTCGTCGTCCCAGGCCTCGACATAGGTCATGCTCTGGAACACCGGGCCGTGGAACATGCCGGTGGCGTAAAGGTTCGGCGCGTTGAGGTACGAATCGCGGTGTTCGGCGAGCACGCCCACCGCCGGCAGTTGCCAGTCCTGGCCTGGAGCCGCGAAGCGGAACTCGGCCGTCAGCACCGGGCCGCGCGCGGTGATCACACGCGCCGCGTAATGGCCGGCAGCACGGTCGATCACCTCGGCACGCACTTCGAAGCTGAGTTCGCCGTTGTCCAGCGCCACCCAGTCGAAGGCCTTGACGTTTTCGATCACCTTCACGTCGAAGCGGCCGGCCAGCAAGGCACAGGCCTCGGCCATGATCTCGAGGCTGACCGTGAACGGCACGCACGACAGCCCGAACAGCGCCGGGTCGACCGCAGACACCGGCCCGGACATCACATGGTCGCGAATGAAGTTGTCGTTGTGCAGGCTGACCTCGCAGCGCGCCAGCACATGTGTGTCGTCGTGTTCGACGATGGTGTCGAGCAGCGGTGTGCGGCTGTCGCGCGCATGGGTCGATGGCCACACCGGCGGCGCGGCAACCGCCGGCTCGGCCTGCCAGGTTTCCGGCTGCATCGGCAGGTTTTCCACCAGCGCACGCTGCTGGTCGAGGAAACCGCGCATGACGCCGAAGTACTCCGTCATCACACGTTCGCGGCCGTCGTCGAACACCGGTTCCGGCGCGGCAACCGGCGGCACAGGCTCCGCAACGGGGGCGAGCGCCGGCAACGCGGCCAGCGCGCGCACGGCTTCGCGGTCGGCGTCGCTCAGCCGCACCATCGGCATCGTGTTGTCGAGCAGCACACCCTTGGGCGCATGCGGCAGGCCGGCGAGGTCGATGATGGCGATGGCGCGCGTGGCAAACAGCCGTTCGAGCACCGGCCCACGGCCTGCGACATAAAGCTGGCCAAGCACCGCCAGCAACTGTTCAACACCGTTCTTGCGCCGCACGTTGGTGGACAGCGCGGCGAAGTCGCGGTCGATCAGCACGTCGTTGACAAACGCCGTCAGCTTGGACGACGGCCCGACCTCGACGAACAGCCGCACCCCGTCTTCGTGCATCTTCAGCACGGTCTCGCGGAAACGCACCTTCTGCGACCACTGCGCCGCGGCGAGCTTGCGCACCGCAGCCGGGCTGTCGGGAAAGAGCCCGACCGAGGCGCAGGAATACAGTGGCACCTTGGGCTTGCCGAGCTTGACGTCCTTGTAGTACTGCAGGAAGGCGACACTCGCGTCGGCGAACGCGGGTGTGTGGTAACCGCGGTCGAATGGCAGCGGCATGCAGATGCCACCTTCGGCCGTCAGCGCCTTGTGCACGCCAGTGATGCCTTCGGGCGTGCCGTACAGCACCATCTGGTTGCCGCAGTTGTCCATGGCAACGACGACATCCTTGAACGCAGCGATCACCTGCTCCACCGTCGCCGGCGGCAGGGCGCCGACCGCGAGCAGCTCACCGACGGGGATCTTGCCGGCCTGCAGCAGCTCTTCGTAGCAGGCGAAATGGCGGCTGATGCAGCCGGCACGTTCGGCCGGCGTGGTGGCCGGATTCGCACCCGAAGCGCCCAGCGCCGCCGACTCGCCCGAGCTGTGGCCGAGCATCACGTCGGGTTCGACGCCGAGTGCCACCATCAGCTCGTGCATTGCCATGCCGCCGATGAACACCGACTCGGAGCCGACGTCCATGTCGTGCATACGGTGTTCGAGTTGTTTGCGGCGCTCGGCACCGATCTCTGAGCTGGGAAAGACGATGTCGGTGCGGGTGCTGCCCACCGGCAGGTCGTACAGGCCGTGCCAGAAGTCGAGCCAGCGCTGCATCTCGCCGAAACACAGCGCGAGGTCGGCAAACATGCCCGGGTATTGCGAGCCTTCGCCGGGGAACAGGAAGGCCAGCTTGCCTTCGACCCGGCGGTTGCCGTACGACAGGCCACCGCGCGCCGACCAGCGGTCGCTGCTGCGGCCTTCGCGCAGGCGTGCCAGCGCCAGGACGATGCTCTTGGCCAGGCCCGGCACGTCCTTGGCGACGATGGTCAGGCGGTGCGGCTGCGCAGTATCGGCACGTGCCAGTGCCGCCGCCACTTCGGCCAGACGCCAAGCCGGGTTGCGCGCGATCGCAGTGCCCAGCTGTTCGAGCTTGCCGAGCAAGGCCTCGTCGCTGTCGGCCGAGAACACACAGAGTTCGGCCGGCCAGGCGGTCAGCGTCTTCGGCGTGCGTGCATCGACAGGCGCCTGCTCGACGATGGCGTGCGAGTTCGTGCCGCCGAAGCCGAAGGCGTTGACCGCAGCGCGGCGCGGCGCGGCCAGCGGCGCAATCCACGGTGCTGTCTGGGTGTTGATGTAGAACGGCGTCTTGTCGATGCCGAGTTCGGGGTTGACCTCGTCGCACAGCGTCGGCGGCAGCACCTTGTGGTGCAGCGACAGCGCCATCTTGATCAGGCTGGCCACGCCCGCTGCCGGGATGCAATGGCTGATCATCGACTTCACCGAGCCGAGCGCCTTGATGCCGATCGGCGTGGCGCGCTCGCCGAACGCCGCCTTCAGCGATGCGATCTCGGTCTTGTCGCCGAGCGGGATGCCAGTACCGTGTGCTTCGACGAGGCCGATCGTCGCCGGGTCGACACCCGCGGCGGCGTAGGTGCGGCGGATTGCCAGCGTTTCACCTTCCTGGCTCGGCGCCAGCAGCCCGGTGCCGCGGCCGTCGCTCGACTGGCCGACACCACGCAGCACGGCGTAGATGCGGTCGCCGTCTGCGAGTGCGTCACCCAGGCGCTTGAGCACCACCACGCCCAGGCCTTCGCCGAGCAGGGTGCCGTCGCTGCCGGCTTCGAACGGCCGCACCTTGCCGCGGGCGCTGAGTGCACCGAGCTGGGTGAAGATGGTCGTCACGTCGGCGGGCAGCGACGCATTGACACCGCCGGCCAGCATCATGCGGCTGCGGCCGGCACGCAGTTCATCGATGGCCGCGCCCACTGCGAGCAGCGACGATGAACACGCCGCGTCGACGAGGTAGTTCGGGCCGCGCAGGTTCAGGCGGTTCGCGATGCGGCCGGTCATCACGTTCGGCACCAGGCCGGGCGCGGTGTCCGAGTTCATCGGCGGGATCTTTTTCGCCAGCACGGCGCGCATCTGCGCCAGCGCGTCGGCGTCGAGGTGCGGCAGCGCGGCCTTAACGAGTTCCATCGTCTGGTCGAGCACGATGTCGGTCTGGATCACCGTGACCTGGCCGCGGTGCAGGTAGGTGCTGTGGCCGAGGATGACGCCGGTGTCGTTGTGGTCGACATCGGGCCCCAGGTAGCCAGCGTCGGCGAGTGCGTCGCGGGCCACACGCAGCGCGAGGAACTGGTCGGGCTCGCCGCCGTCCATCGAGTTCGGCATGATGCCGAATTCACGCGGGTCGAAGCGGTACAGATCCTTCAGGTAGCCGCCGAACTGCGTCTTGATGCGGCCGGCGTCGAGGTAACGCTGCGCGTCCCAGTTCGCCACCGGCTCGCCGATGGCGTCGACGCTGCCGAGGATGTTGTTCCAGAACGCTTGCAGATCGGGCGCCTGCGGGAAGATGCAGGCCATCCCGATGATGGCGATGGGCGTCGTCAGCGGTGCATCCGGTTTTGTCGTCGTCATGCAGCGGCATCCTCGGCCGCACGCGCTGTACCGCCCAGACGGTTCAGCGCGGCGCTGGCCACGCTGTCGAGTTCCTCGATCGCCATCACCGGCTCACCTTGTTCGTCGAAGAAGACCACGTTGCCGCGGATCAATGTCGGGTCGGCGCTTTCGACGCGTTCGTATTCCATGTGCATGCGCTCGGGAAAGGTGTCGCGGTAACGCACGACGCGGCCGAAGCGCGTGGGCAAGGCCGATTCGTCGCGGTAGGCACGTGCCCACAGCCAGGCCATCTGCGCCGCCGCATCGAGCAAGGCGGGGTCGAACAGCCAGCCACCGCCCTCAGCGCCCGGGTTCGCCAGCCACTGTGCCGGCTGGCTGCTGCGCACACGGGCACCCGAGCCTGCGGGCGAGAGCCCATCAATGTTTTCGATGACCTGGAAACGCGGGCCGTGGAACAGCCATTCACCGTAGGCCTTGGCCACCGTCAGCGTCTTGTCGTCGTGGAAACCGCGCGGCGCCGGCATCGGTGCCGGCAGCGCCTGCTCCAGCCGCACGACGCAGCGGTAGTGGTTCATCGCACGGCCGTTGCCGAGATCGCTTTGCAACGCAGCGCTGACCTCGAAACCTTCGCTGCTGCCGTACGGCGGCGGGCTGATGAAGACCTGCAGATCGCGCCCGGCGCGGTCCATGTCCACACCCTTGAGCAGTTTGTGTTCACGCACCTCGACGACAGACCAGCCCGGCCACAGTGTGCGGGCCGCTTCAGCCATCAGCTCCAGTGCGGCGGCTGCGGGCAGCACCATCTTGCCGTCGAGTGCATGTTCCTGCAGGTAGAGGTGGCGCGCCGGGTCCAGGCGCACCGGCAGCACCCGTTCGCCGGTGGGCCGTGCCACGGGCACCGTGCGTCCAAGCAAGGGGCCGAGTTCGGGCGCTGCGGGGGCTTGCCGGATCTGGCCCAGGGCCGCCTCGCGGCTTTCCCATGGCGCTTCGCCGCAGACCACTTCCACCGGCGTGCCGGCAGCGCGCGCGAGTTCCTGGCGGAACAAGCGTCGGCCGAGCGCCGCCGAGACGAGCGAGACGCCCTTCTCGGCGAACTTGGCCTCGGTCTCGGCCGTCACCATGCCGGCGCCGAACTTGGTGGCGCCCCAGGGGCCCCAGCACAAGGCGCTGACCGCCACACGTTCACCCCAGCGCGCCTGCAGCGCGATGCACAGGCGGTTCATCAGTTCGTTGGCCGTCGCGTAGTCGGACTGGCCGCTGTTGCCGTAGCGCCCGGCCACCGAGCTGAAGACCGTGAAGAATTTCAGCGCCGCCGGGTCGACGAACTTCTGCAGCAGCAGTGCGCCGATGACCTTGGTGTCGACGACACGCGACCAGCTGTCGCTGCGTTTGTCGGCCAGACGTTTGTCTTCGATGACCCCGGCGCCATGCACAACACCGTCGATGCGACCCAGGCGCACCGTCACGTCGGCCGCCAGCGTGCGGATCGCCGCTTCGTCGGTGACGTCGACCGCGTGGTATTCCACCGTTGCGCCAGCAGCGCGGAAGTCGGCCAGGTTCGAGCGCATCTCGCGCTGGTCCAGCAGCGCCTGCACCTTGCGCTGGATCTCACCGGGTGTCAGCTTCAGCGCCCCGGCACGCACCTGGGCGACGAAGTGTTTGCGCAAGGCGTCGGCGTCGCACAGCGGCACCGTGTCGGCTGCTTCGGCGGCAACCAGCGCGCTGCGTCCGGTAAGGACCAGGGTCGTGCCAGGATGGGCCAGTTCACGCAGCACCTCGGCTGTGATGCCGCGTGCGCCGCCGGTGGCCAGCACCACGGCGTTCGCCAATGCGGCGTCGCGCACCGGGTCGATGGCCAGATCTTCAGCCGTCGTCTGGAACACCGTTCTTGCGCCCGCGGGATAACCCACTTCCTGGCGCCCGCCATCGAGTTCGATCTCGCCCAGCAGCTCGGCCGCCATCTCGGCGGCGCTGCGCCGCGGATCGAGGTCGACCGCCTTGACACGCAGTTCGGGCCGCTCTTCGAGCAGCGACTTGAGCATGCCCACAGAACCCGATTGCAGGCGCAGCTCGGGCCCGGCCGAACCTTCGCGGCCGAACAACCCGCCCAAGTCGGTGGCGGCCACCGCATGCGCGCCCTCACCCAGCCGCGCACCGAGTTCGCGCAGCAACAGGAACAGCGATTTCTCGTGCAACTGCACCACCTGGCGCCATTCGGCGGGCGACTCCTGGCCCGACAACGCCGGCGCGCCCAGCGCCGCCAGATGCACCACACCGGCCAGCGGCGCATCACCCAGCGCCTGGCAGCGTTCGAGCACCGCCTCTTCGCTGGCCAGAGCGCCCTGCTCGATGCACACGCTCTCGACACCACGTGTTTTCAGCGCTGCCGCCAGCGCGTCGGCCACGCCGAGGCGGTCGCGCGTCAGCACAAAACGGCCCGGCGCCAGACGCCGCGCCCTGTCCGCCAGCAGCGGCTGCTGCAGCGGACGCATCACCAGCCGGGGCGGGTGGCTGGCAGCGCCAGCCTTTGCTCCCACCCCGGCCACATCAAAAGGGACGGCGACTCCGCCTCCCACCTTGGCTTGCGCGATCAGGTCGAGCATGCCGCTCAGCGTCGGCTGCGTGTTCAGCTTGCTGCGGCTTTCGGTGAGCGCGTCGCGGTGCCCGGCAGGCAGCATCTGCAACATCGCGCCGACGACTTCGATGCGCTTGATCGAATCGATGCCGAGATCGGCCTCGAGGTTCTGGTCGAGCCCGACCATGTCGCGCGGATAACCCGTCTTCTCTTCGACGATGCCGAGCAGCATGTCGAGCAGCTTCTCGCGGGTCAGGCCGTCACCGCCGGCCTTGGCGGCCGGTACGGCTTCCACGGCCTTCGGCGCTGCCACAGGGGCTTTCGCCACCGGCGCCGGCTCGGCGGCCTTCGCCACCACGGGTGCAGCAACGACCACCGGGGGCGCGACAGGCGCCGCAACGGGTGCCGGCACCGGCGCCACCGTCACCGGCGCCGCCAGTTCGGCGACACGCGGCAGGGCCATCGGCAGCGGCCGCGGCCGCATGGCGGGGCGCGCCACGCTGCCATCGCCGAGGAAGCTGGACATCACGCGTTCCTGGGTTTCCAGGAACTGGCGCATCGTCGCGAAATACTCGGACATGACGGACGGATCCGTCATGCCGGGTGCTGGTCGTCGTTCATCCATCGCTCGGCTCCTTCTCAAAGTCTGTACAGGGACGTGGGACACGCGTTCGGGCTCGACTCGCGCGGCCAGAGGCGCCGCGGCGGCCGGTGCAGCCATCACCGGCGTGGCAACAGGGGCCGTGGCCGACATGGCGGCCGACACCGCCAGGGCCTGCACCTGTTCCAGGGTCACGCCGATCTGGCGCACCGGCTCGGCGGCGCGGCGCGAGCCGCTGCCATTGAGCATCCATGCGTGTTTGGGCACCGGTTCGATGCGCAGCAGCGCGGCCGGCTCGGCCGGGTCGCCGACGCGGCAGTCGCGGCGCGCGAACAGCGCCGCGATATCGAGATTCACGCCGGCGCAGAGCAGCTGCGCCATGCCGCCCAGCAGCCCGGGCAGGCCGCTGCCGTCGTCGATGGCGAGTGCCACGTGCGGCTGGCCCTCGAGGATGCGCGCCGTCAGCTTCGACAACACCGCCTTCGGGCCAACCTCGACGAAGATGCGTGCGCCGTCCTTGTACATGGCCTCGATCTCGGCCACGAACTCGACCGGGTGCACCAGGTGTTCGGCCATCTGGCGCTTCACGCGCGAGATGTCGGCCGCATGCGGGCGTGCGGTCGAGTTCGAATACACCGGCGTCTGCAGCGCCGCCCAGGGTGTGGCTTCGATCAGGTCGGACAGCGCCTGCTGCGCCGGCTTCACCAGGCTCGAATGGAAGGCCGCGGCAACCGGGATCTCGACGACCTCGACCCCTGCCTGCGCCAGCTTGGCCGACGCCGCCTTGACGGCTTCACGGGTGCCCGAGACGATGCTTTGCAGCGGCGCGTTGTGGTTGGCGATGATGACGCCGTCGATGTCGGCGATGGCGTCCTCGACAACACGCCGCGGTGCGTTCACCGCGGCCATCGTGCCGAGTTCGGCACCTTCGGCCGATGCCGCGTCGACGATGAAACGGCCGCGTGCGGCGGACAACTGCATCAGCGCGTCGAAGTCGATCGCCCCGGCAGCGAACAGCGCGACGAACTCGCCGTAGCTGTGGCCGGCCAGCATGTCGGCCTTCAGCCCCAGCTGCTGCATCAGGCGGAACAGGCCCGCTTCGACGGCACCGAGCGCCGGCTGCGCGATGTCGGTGCTGGTCAGCTTCTGTTTCGCCGCGGTCTTGGCGGCTTCGTCGTAGGCACCGCGCGGCAGGATGAATTGCGACAGCCGCGTCGATGCGCCGAAGCGTGTCTCCAGCGCTTCGCGCAACGCGGCATCGGCGGCGCTCAGCGTCTGGCCGACGATGTCGAAGTGCAAGGCGGCTTCACGCGCCATGCCCGGGTACTGCGAGCCCTGGCCCGGGAACAGCACGGCCAGCTTGCCCAGCGGTTCGCCGACCGTGGCCTGAAAGACACCCGGCGGCAGGGGTTTGGTTTCGCCCTGCAGCCTGGCCGCCGCGGCGGCGAGCTTGGCAAGCAGGTCGTCGACGCTGCGTGCCACGATCGCCAGCACCTCGCCCCGCGGGCGCCAGCGCGCCGCCAGGCTGGCGGCCAGGTCGCGCAGGGCCAGCGCGTCGAGGCCGGCGAGCCGCTCTTGCAGTGCCTGCACGCGGGTGAGCAACGCACCACGGTCGGCGTCGCTCCAGACCAGCAGTTCGGCCGACCAGGCGTCGCTGGCCGGCGGCCGCAACCAGTCGCGGTACTCGCCGGCGTACTCTTCCATCACGACGTGGAAGTTGGTGCCGCCAAAACCAAAGGCGCTGCAGGCCGCGCGGCGCGGCACGTCGCCGGGGGCAACCCACGGCGCGGCTTCGTCCAGCAGGTACAGCGGCGCCGAAGCGTCGGCCAGCACGGCGTTCGGCGTCGTGACGTTGCGGTGCGGCGGCAGCACGCGCCGGTGCATCGCCATCACCGCCTTCACGAGCCCGGCGACACCGGCTGTGGCCTTGGTGTGGCCGATCATCGTCTTCACCGAGCCGATGACGGCATGGCGCGCCGGCGCGCCCTCTTCCAGCATCAGCCGTGTCGTGCTTTCCAGCTCGGCGGTGTCGCCGGCGACGGTGCCGGTGCCATGGGCTTCGAACAGACCCACCGTCGACGGGCCGAAGCCCGCCATGCCATAAGCCCGGCGCATCGCACGCAGTTGGCCCGCCGGCAACGGCGCCGTCATGCCCTTGGCGCTGCCGTCGCTGCTGGCGCCGACACCCTTGATCACCGCGTAGATACGGTCGCCGTCGCGTTCGGCATCGGCCAGGCGCTTCAGCGCCACCATCGCGATGCCTTCGCTGATGACGATGCCGTCGCCGCCGGCGTCGAAGGTCGAGCAGCGGCCGCGCGGCGACAGCGCCTGCGTCTTGCTGAAACAGAGGTAGCCGAACGGGCCCTGCACGGTGTCGATGCCACCGGCAATGACGAGGTCGCTGCGCCCGGCCGCCAGTTCGTTGACACCTTGGTACACCGCCGCCAGCGACGAAGCGCAGGCGGCGTCGACCGTCAGGTTCATGCCGCCGAAGTTCAGCCGGTTGGCGATGCGGCCGGCCGCCACGTTCGGCAGGATGCCGGCGAAGGAGTCCTCGGTCCACTCGGGCAGGCGGTCGGCCACCTCGGACGGCAGATCACCGGTAAACCGCGGCAGTTCCGAACGCAGGCCGTATTGCATGCCGAAGTCGCCGGCGCCGCCGCTGGCGCCGAGGATCACCGAGGCGCGTTCACGGTCGAAGGGCTTGTCGGCGTAGCCGGCATCGGCCAGCGTGCGGCGGGCCACTTCCAGGCCCATCAGCTGCATCGGATCGACCGATTCGATCGACTTCGGCGGCATGCCGTAGCGTGTCGGGTCGAAGGCCAGGTCGTCGAGGAAACCGCCCCACTTCGAGTAGACCTTGTCCTTGGCGGTGCGATCGGCGTCGTAGTACAGGCGCCAGTCCCAGCGGTGGGCCGGGATCTCGGTGATCGCATCGACCTTGGCGATGATGTTTTCCCAGTACTGGCGGGCGCTGTTGGCCTTTGGCAGCACGGTGGCGACACCGATCACCGCCACGTCGGCCGGCTGGCCGCCCAGGCGCCGCGGCAGCGCGTCGGGCAGCGCCAGGTGTTCGGCCAGCAGTTCGGCGGCGTCGGCGCTGACGTCGTGGTGCAAGGCATCGATGCTTGTCACCGTATCGCGCAGCGTCGCCACCTGACCCAGCATGTACATGCCTTCGGCGCGCTGTTGCTCGGCCGTCAGCACATCAAGCTTGCCGTTGAGGCCGTCACGCTTGCGCCCCTTCGACGCCGTGCGCAGGCGGCCAAGGATCAGGTCGTCGAGCACACGGCGCGCTTCATCGGGTGCGACGCCGTCGCGGCGCAGGTCGACACGCTGCTGGAAGAAGTCGCGCGCAAACGGGGTGTAGCCGCAGCGGCTGGCATGGCCGGGGCCGGATTCCAGGTTCACCGTGTGTTCGCAGTCCAGCACTTCCTGCTGGAACTGCGGCACGATCGAACCGCTGTCGACGATTTCCTGGGTGAACAGATAGGCGCTGCCCATCAGGATGCCGACCTGGGCGCCGGCGGCCACCAGCGGCGCCACCAGCACCTGCAGCATCGCCGACGACAAAGCGTCGTGGATGCCACCGGCGAACAGCAGCTGCACCTCGTCGGCGCGCACCTTGCTGGGGCCGAGTTCGGCCAGCAGCCGGTCGACCATCGAACTCCACAACACGAAGCTGCTCAAGGGCCCGATGTGGCCGCCGCATTCGCGGCCTTCGAAGATGAAGCGGCGCGCGCCTTCCTGCAAGAAGGTGGCGATCAGGCTGGCCGCGGGCACGTGCAAAAAGGTCGGCACGCCGGCGCGTTCCAGATGCACGGCCTGGTCGGGCCGGCCACCGGCGATGATGGCGTACGACGGCTTGAAACGCGCCGAGATCGCGAGCTGTTCGTCCAGCAGTTCCTGCGGCGCGAAGCCAAGCAGGCCGATGCCCCAGGGGCGGTCGGCCAGCAGCTCGGCCGTCTTCGTCATCAGCGCTTCGAGCGGCTGGCCCTTGAGCATGGCAAAGGCCACCATCGGCAAGGCACCACCTTCGGCGACAGCGAGCGCAAATTCAGCGGTGTCCGAGACCCGCGTCATCGGCCCTTGCACGATGGGAAAGCGCAGGCCCAGCGAGCGGGCCAGCGGTGCGCCTTCGGCGATCGGCGGGTTCTGCGCGGCGATGCGGGCATGGCCTTGCACGGCCTGCTCGACGGCGGCCAGGATGGCGCCGAGGTGACCATACCGCTTGCGCCAGGGCGCGGCAAAGGCCACTTCCTGGCCGATCGGAAGCAGGCCCTTGGCGGGGTCCTGCCAGCCCATGCGGCCGGCCACACGTGCGTGCAGATCGGCATAGCCCATGCCGTCGGCATCGGTCGCGAACTGGCGCGCGGCGGCATGGCCGGGGCGCACCAGGACGCGGAAATACTCGCCGTGTTCACCGTCGCCGACGGCGACGGTTTCGCTGCCGGCCAGATTGCCGATCAGCGTGCGCAGCGACTCCGGCAGCCGCACTTCGTCCAGCAGCAGCAGCTGCGACTCGAGCACGCCGCCAGCCACGCCGACCGCACTGCAGGCGGCCGCCACGTGCGGCGTCAGCCCGCCGCGCAGATACAGCGGCAAGATGCTGCGCTGCAGCCATTTCTGCAGCAGGATGAAGCTGGCGTCTTCGCCGACGAAGCCGCCAGCCTCGTTGCCCTTGACCAGCAGGCCGTCGAGATGTGCGGTCAGCGCGGCATCCAGCGGCTGCGCTGTCTTCACTTCCGCCAGCACCTGCGTCCCGGCGCTGCGCAAGGCATCGATCAGGCCCAGCTGGCTTGCGACGGCGTCGCTATCGACGATCAGCCAGCGCAGGCCATGCGCGGCATGGGCCAGCAGCCACGCAGACAGTGCGGCATCGATGGCGCCGACCTTGGCCCCGTAGGCGCCGCGTGCATGCTGGCCCAGCCGGTCGAGCGCCGCCAGGGTGACCTTGGCGTCGGCATCGAGCTCGGCGTTGTAGACGCCGACCGCACCCGCACGGCTGGCCGCGATGGCAAGGGCGGGGTCGCCCAAACCGGCCGGCGAGAAGACGAACTGGGTGAAGTCGGTCATGGCATCGAAGCTGGCTGGGTGAAGGGACTGAAGGGACGGGGACTGCACTCGGACATTTGTCGCCTGACAGTAGCATCAGCGTTGCTCATCGAGCCCCCCTAAATTCTGATCGCCGCAGCCACTTGCAACCGCCAGCGCGACATCGGCGTTCGTGAACAGCGCACGCCCTACGGGGTGCACATGCACCTCGGTGGCAGGCCCTCTTCCGCGCACTGGACACCGACACTGCCCAACGTGCCATTTTCGAGTGCACGCATGAAGCGATAACGACACCCGACCCCCATGAACGGGGGGCCAACCGGCCCAGTGCCGGTGCGCAAAAGGCAACGCATGGCTGCATCAGCAGTGAATAGCAAGTGCAGTGCCACGGCGCGTTGCCGCCCCTCGCTTGCTGGCGTTTGTGCGTTTTGTGAAGCTGAGTGAAGCTTCACCGGTCGCCTGCGGCGCCGCTAGGATGGGCCCATTTCACCGCCTGCCCCCGAGGAACCTTCCAGATGCAGAACCGGCTCAGGCTCACCACATTGACGCTCATGTCATCTCTCATTGCCGCGTCTTGCGGCGGCGGAGGCGCAGGCACATCGTCGCCGCCTCCGGCGTCCGGGCCGAGCAACGCAGAACGCAGCGCCGCCGCGAACGCGACAGCCGCGGGCAACGCCCTGTGCAACCTGGCTGCGCTCGGCTCGTACTACTGGGAGATCGGCGACCGCAGCGGCGTGCTGGCCTCGGGCAGCACCGGCACCGGGGCCGTCACTGCCGACACGCAGATGAACATCGCATCGGCTTCGAAATGGCCGTTTGCCGCCTATATGGTGCAGAAGTACGGCGACGTGGCGGCCAACCGGCCCTTCCTCAACTTCACAAGCGGCTACAGCAACTTCAACAACACGCTGTGCGCCACCAACCAGACGGTGGCGGAGTGCAACAACGGCGCCATCAATGCCAGCGAAAGCGCTGCCGCGACCTTCCACTACCAGGGCGGGCACATGCAGCAGCTGGCGGTGAACAGCGGCCTCGGCGCGATGGGTGTTCTGGCCCTGGCTAACGAGGTCAACAGCTACATCGGCAGCGATGTCGGCCTGAGCTATGTCGAGCCGCAGCCGCCGGGAGGTGCACGCACCACCGCGCGGCACTACGCGGTCTTCCTGCGCAAGCTGCTGGTCGGCAGCGGCAGCCCGCTGCAACTGGGTGCCCTGCTCGGCAGCCATGCCGTCTGCACGCAGCCCGACGTCAACAATTGCAATGCGGCGTCGAAAACCGCCGCCAGCCTGCCAGACAACTTCCACTACGCCCTGGGCCACTGGGTCGAGGACGACCCCGCTGCCACACCGAGCAGCAACTTCGCCTACAGCAGCGCAGGCGCCTTCGGCTTCTACCCGTGGGTGGATGTGGACCGCGCGCTGTACGGCATCGTCGCGCGCGAAGCCGCCAGCGGCGAGACCCAGGGCACGGGCGAAGGTTATTCGACGCTGCAGTGCGGCCGCCTCATCCGACTGGCATGGAAAACCGCGGTCGCGCAATGATTTCAGGTGCGGCGGCGTGCCGTCCCGGCCACCACGGCCAACCCGGCCAGCCAGAGCCAGGCGGTGACGGGCTCCGGCACGGCGGCGGCAGAGGACAGCACCACCGCGTCGAGGCCGGTGGTTTCGACCGCCTGCCTGTAGTCGCCGCGAATCCGCAGCTGCCGCAGATCGGACAACACACCTTCGAAGTCGGCGGCCGTGGCGGCAGCGCCAGAGATCGAGTCGACATGCCAGGCGCCATCGGCCACCAGAGCGATGTTGTAGCGGGTCCAGTCGCTGCCGGGCAGCAGGCTGCCCGCGTACACCAGACGCACACCGTTTTGCCCGAGCAGGTGGATGTCGGCATACGGCGTGACCAGCGCCAGCGAACTCGAGTCGCTCTTCAGCGCAAACGACAGGCTACCGCCGTAGGCCGTCAGCTTGTCGCCGAGATAGTCCGCCGGCGCGGCGAAGAACCACAGCGTCTGGCCGTCGAAGTCTTTGGCCTGGACATGACCGCCGGGAGCGCCACCGCTGCCTTGCCAGTCGAAGCTGTGCGCGCCGTTCACCGCGAACCAGCCCTGCGCACCGGCGTCGAAACCGGACGCCGCCAGTGGCACGGCGCATGCGTTGGAAGCGAGCATGCCCAGAACCGGAGCCGCGAGAATCTGCCAAGCATTCATGTGACGCCGCCTTGAATTTGCCGCACCGCAGCAAGAGTATGTTCCCGCTGCCCGACAATCGCGCAGCAACATGCACCGACACCCCGCGAACAGGGGGTTGCCGGTCGGCGACGCGCGCCGCTCAACGTTGACCTCATGTAGGAGTTTGCTCACACGATGACGCTAGGCCGGCCGACAGCCAGCAAACGGCCGATGGCCGATGATTCGCAGCATGCCGAACTGCATGGTCATGCAGGCCGGCATCCGAATCCGGCGACATGCAGCGCAGCCGACAGACCCTCTCCGATCCAACGTCAACAACCGCCTTCAGGAACAGCCCCATGGACACGAACTTCCGACTCGCCGCGCTGACACTGCTGTCGTCCTTCGTTCTCGCCTCCTGCGGTGGCGGCGGCTCCAGCACCGATACCGCACCGGTCGCACCGCCGCCGGCTGGCGGCATCACCGACGCCGCCCGCATTGCCGCCGCCAGCGCCACCGTGGCCTCGAACCCCAAGTGTTCGACAGGCACGCTCGGCGCCTTTTACTGGGAGATCGGCGACGCCAACGGCGTCAAGGCCTCAGGCTCGGTGGGCACGTCGGCACCGACGGCGACGACATCGATGTGGGTGTTCTCGGCCTCGAAGTGGCTCTACGCCGCCAATGTGGTGCAGAAAAACGGCGTGCGCGATGCCGACGCACCCTACCTGAACTTCACCAGCGGCTACACCAACTTCGGCAATGCACCGGTCTGCCTCGGTGGCAGCTCCGACTCGGTGCAGGAATGCCTGGCCGGCCGCGACACCCAGGACCCCGCGACGATCGGCAAGTTCGACTACGACAGCGGTCACATGCAGCACCATGCCGCGAACGTGATGGGCCTGGGCGCGGCCGGCAACCCCGAACTCGCCGCCGACCTGAATGCGACGATCGGCAACATGGGCTTCAGCTACACCGTGCCACAGCTTGCCGCGGGTGTCGTCGTGTCGCCACAGGGTTACGGGCAGTTCCTGCGGCGACTGCTGCGCAATGAACTCGCACTGGGCGCCGCCTTGGGCACGCGCAAGGTGTGTGCGCAGCAGGCGGCGTCCGGCTGCAACGCAGCGTACACACCCGACAGCATCGGCTCCGAAGCCTGGAACTACTCGCTCGGGCATTGGGTCGAGGACGACCCGTCGATCGGCGACCATGCGTTCAGCAGCCCGGGCGGCGGCGGTTTCTACCCCTGGATCAACAGCGCCAAGACGTACTACGGCATCGTCGCGCGCGAACGCGAAACCGAGTCCGCTGCCGGCTACCACTCGGCCGAATGCGGCCGGCTGGTGCGGCAGGCCTGGACCACCGGCGTGCAGGTGACCGCCACCACACCGGCGCCCTGATCCCGAGCGGCACGGCCCTTGCTCGCACCGATTGCGGCCCCCACGAATCCCCGGAGATGGATGTTGACGCTGGGGCGTTTGTCGCGGTCCAATGAAAAGATCGCACGACCGCTCGGTCGAGCTTGAGAAGGGATCCCAGCATGACGGTGTTGAACAGTTCTCTGTTTGCCAAGCGCGTTCTACACGCCGGCCTGAGTGCCTTGATCACATCGTTGGGCATCGGGCTGGCCACCCCGGCAGCAGCGCAGTTCATCCCCAACGAAACACTGGTTTCGCCGCATCCCGGCCTGATCGACCTGGAGTTCAGCCAGAGCCGCGCCAAGTTCGCCTGGACCGACCCCAAGGGCGTGTTGTGGCTGGGTGGCGTCAACCGCGACACCGGCGCCTTCGAACCCCTCAGCGGCCAGGGCAAGCAGATCGACACCAACACGGTGGCGAACTGGAACATGTTCATGTGGAACGGCCCCGAGTGGCTCTCGATGGCCAGCGGCGAGCAGATCTACTACAGCTACTACCTGCCGGGCAAGCCGCTCGTCGCAGCCAACGTGCGCATGCGGCTGGCGGTACAGGACAAGACCGGTGAGTGGGTCAAGAAGGAACTCGGCCCGGTCGCGCCGGCGCGCATGTCGCACATCGCCAGCAAGGACAAAGGCGACCCGAACCCGCGCATCAAGTACCTCGACCCGCAGCAGAACCAGTACTGGCGCAACGTGCTCAACCCCAGCAGCGAGGAGATGCTGACCTTCATCCCGCCGTCGACGAAGTCCTGGCGCTTCGCTTCCGGCATGCGGGCCCTGCTGTACACCCAGGAGGTGGGCGGCATCCCGCAGGTCTTCGCCTACATGCTGGACACCCGTGTCAGCGAGCAGCTCACGTTCGACAGCGGCGCCAAGGACACCGGCCGCACGGTGCCGTGGATCTGGCAGGCTCCCGAGTTCGACAACGACTTCGTGCTCGCGACCGTCGTCGATGCCACCGAGGTCCGTGTCTACCGCCGCTTCCCGGGCCCGGGCGGCGTGCTGCAATGGCAGCCGATCTACAGCAACCGTCTGCCGGCAGGCATCGCGCCCGGCTCGCCGGAGTGGTTCACCTACAGGAACAAGTCCTACCTCTTCATGGCCGGCTTCGTGGCGCCGAACGACTACCCGACCGAGATCTGGCTCACCAACATCGATGCCACAGCCCCGCTGATGCGCCGCATCACCGACAACACGCTGTACCGCGCACGGAACGACCCTGAAGTCTTCATCACGACCAAGGGCCCGTTGATCTACTACAACCGCTACGACCCCAGCATCGATCCGGCGCACCCGCTGTGCGGCGAGTGCTCCGAAGGCGTGTTCCGCGCCGACCCCGGCCTGGGAGCACCGTGACACTGCCCCGTTTCGCAGAGTTCGGTGCGGCCTGCCTGGCCGCCTGGCTCTGCGTTGCGACCACAGCCGCGCTGGCCGCCGACGGCGATCAGCGCGTGGCGCTGTTCGATCGATTCAAGAAAAAGGACGGTGAGACCAAGGGCGCTCCCGTCGACAATCCGGTCAACAGCAAGATCGAGGGTCCGGGCGACTATGCCTTCACGCTCGAGCACGACGGCCTCACGCGCATGTACCGCGTGCATGTGCCGAAGAGCTATTCGGCTGCCAAGCCCACGCCCATGGTGCTGGCCTTCCATGGCGGCGGTGGCAACATGGACTACCAGGCCGACGACAAGTTCTACGGCCTGGTCTCCAAGTCGGAAAGCTCCGGCTGGATCGTCGTCTTCCCCAACGGCTACAGCCGTTTCAAGGGCGGCAAGCTGGCCAGCTGGAATGCCGGCAACTGCTGCGCCGCGGCGCGCGACAAGAACATCGACGACGTCGGCTTCATTCGCCAGATGCTGAAGGAGTTGCGCGGTCAACTCAATGTCGATGGTGATCGCATCTTCTCCACCGGCATGTCCAACGGCGCGCTGTTCTCGCACCGCCTGGCTTGCGAAATGGCCGACACGATCAAGGCCATCGCCTCGGTCGCAGGTTCCGACGGCACGAAGTCCTGCACACCCAGCAAACCGGTCTCGATCCTGGAAATCCACGCCCGCGACGACGAGATGGTGCTGTTCAACGGCGGCGCCGGCAAGGACAAGTCGTACCTGGCGAACTTCATCCCGGTGGCCGACACCGTCGCGAACTGGGTGCGACGCAACGGCTGCAGCGCGCCGCCCAAGCGGGTGCTGGAAAAGCCGGGCGCCTTCTGCGAAGCCTACAGCGGGTGCCGCAGCGGCTCCGAAGTGCGGCTGTGCGTCACGGAAGGCGGCGGCCATTCGTGGCCGGGTGGCGTCAAGGTCCGCACCGGTGAACGCGGCTCGACCGCGATCTCGGCGACCGACATGATGTGGGAGTTTTTCGCCAGCCGGTGATCTCCACCGCCTGTCGCCCGCAACGGGCATCTCTGGGAGGGGAAAAGATGTGCAACAGGTTCTACGGGCTGATGGGTCGGTGGACTGCGTCGTTGACGCTGAGTGCAGCGGCCTTGCTGGCTGCTGCGTCGGTCCAGGCCGGTCAGGCGGTCTTCGCCGAGAACGAGTCGCTGGTCTCATCTCGTCCCGACATTTTCGATCCCGAGTACAACCAGAAACGGGCGAAGATCACCTGGGTCGACGCCATCGGCAGGCTCTGGGTGGCCAACGTCGACCGCACGACAGGCTTGTTCAAGCCTGCCAACGGCATGGGCGTGATGGTCGACCCCGAGGCCCTGACGGCCTCGGAGCAGATGATGGTCGGCAATGGTCCCGAATGGCTGACCGGCCCAGGCCCCGATCGCATCGTCTACACCAAGTTCGTTCCCGGGTTGCCGCGTGTGCGCGAGAACGCCCGGCTGGCCGTCGCTGAACAAGGCGTCAATGGAACCTGGACGCACCGCCTGCTGAGCGAGCTGCCGCGTTTGCGGCCCTACACCAACGTCGATGCCGGCGAGCCGGTGGGACTGGTCAGCTATGTCGACCCCGACGGCAACCAGTACTGGCGCGACATCGCGATTCCCGAGTCCGAGGCCATCGTGCCCGCGATGCCGCCGTCCCGCACGCTGCCGATGCGCTTCGTGAGTGGTCAGCGCGCCACGATCTTTGTCGCCCCGGTCAACGGCGACTCGCAGGTCGTGCGCTACTGGCTCGACACCGGCGTCGTCGAGCAACTCACCTTCGACGGTGGCCACGGCAAGACGACACCGTTCATGTGGCGGGCACCGGAGTTCGGCAACGACTTCGTCTTCATGATCATGGCCAACGACGCGAGCGAATTCCGCATCTACCGCCAGCTCGACAAGAGCCAGCCGGCCTGGACGGTGGTCTTTTCCGCCGCCGCTCCCGCCGGCACCAGGTTGATTTCGCCCGAGCCCTTCGTCTTCGGCGGCAAGTCCTATGTCTTCATGTCGGCGATGCTGCTGCCCGATCTTGCGACCTCGTCGATCTACGTCGCCAACATCGACGCCTCACAGCCGATCTTCCGCAAGCTCACGCCCGACACGCCAGCGCGCAAGCGCTCGGACCCGGAAGTCTTCCTGGCCTCGTCGGGCGAGGCCTACATCTACTACGCACGTGTCGACACCAACCCGGTCGCCCCCTGCCCCTGCTACGAAGGCATCTTCCGCAGCAACACGGGCTTGCCGGCGGCAGCCGTCGCTCCGTAGGCGACCTCGGAGCGCCTCGATGGCGATCCTCTGACAACGGGATGGTCAAGCTCCTCGATCTACGGTTCAATTCCGCTGAAGGTTCCGGCCTGCTGCAGGCCCGGTCCGCCACTCAACTGGGCAACACGACCATGACATCTCTTGCATCCCGATTGCTACCCGCACACACCGGCCTCGCGCGCCGCCTCTGTGGGCTCGCTGTCCTGCTGCTGGCCAGCGGTGCCAGCCAGGCCGCCGAGGTCAACGTCTGCGGCAGCGTGAACCCGAAGCTGGGTTATGGCAGCGGCCTCTACGGCGGCTCGCACGCGTCGCTGCACCGCGATGGCCGCAACAGCGACTTCGCCGACTGCGAGATCGCCGACGGCTTCACCAGCGACTGGACCTTGTCGATCGACCCGCACCTGCTGGCCGTCAAGCCGGTGATCGGGCCAAACAACATCGCCTGGCTGGCCTACAACAACTACGCACCCACCGAGCCGGATCCCGCGTTTCTGCACGGGGTGAACGTGAAGACCGGCGCGCCGGTGGTGATCATGCGGGCCTCGCAGGGGCTGAACTCGACGATGGGCTTCGGCCAGCCCGTCATCGACACCGTGGGCAACATCTACTTCGGCCAGGAAGTGACACGAGACCCGGCGACACGTTGTCGCTTCGAAGGTGAATCGCTGAGCGAAGGCGACCTGTGCGGCGAGGTGATGTCGATCGACGCCACCGGCGCCACACGCTGGCGCATGCGCATCGACGGTTCGCCGATCAGCGCGCAATGGACACCCGACGGCAAGCTGCTGGTGCAGAGCTGGCGCGGCACCACCTACATCATGGAGCCCAGCCCTCTGGTGCCGAACAGCGCGCGTGTGCTGTTCAGCGCCAACTCGTTCCCGGAAGCCGCGGCCACACTGCCCGACATGCCGATTCCGCGCTGCATCTTCGACGGTCAGGGCAACACCTGCCTGATCGCCAACACGCCGTCGGTCGACCCCGTGACCGGCACCATCTACAACATCGTGCTGGACGTGCTGCATTCGCCGAATCCGGAGCAGCCGGATGGAACGATCCGGCGCTGGCTCTACGACCGCACCACGCATGCGGTGACGCTGGACACGGGCTGGGGATCGGCTGTGCGGATCAGCGGCGGCAGTGCGAGCAGTCCCGACCTCAGCTTCACCGGCAAGGAACTGTTCCTCAACGACGCGTCGAAGAACGTCTACGCCATCGACACGAGCAACGGCGCACTGCTCGCCAAGACGGCGATCCCGTACACGCCGGGAGGTTCGCTGCTCAGCGCGCCGCGGCTGAACCGCAAGGGCGAGATCATCGGCGCCTACCTCGGCTTCAACATGCCGATCGACCAGTTCGAGCCCAGCCCCTGGCTGACGATCCTGCACTACTTCCCTGCGACCGCACGCACGCCGGCCACGTTCAAGGTCAAGCGCATCTTCAACGGCACCGACGATCCGTTGGGCACGGGCTGGTATTCCGCCGGCGGCACGGCCGGCGGCATCGTCGACAAGAACGACATCGGCACGCCGATGCGACTGATCAGCCTGGCGACCAAGGTGTGCAAGAACTCCTGCGACAAGCAGAACGGGCTGTTCCTGCTGGTGATCGACTTCGAGACGGCGAAGATCGTCAGCAAGGCCTACATCGCCGACCGGACCACCGGTAGCCCGTCGATTGCCAGCGACGGATCGGTCGTGCTGTCACATGCCGGCAAGTACCTGATGTCCCGCCATGTGCCCGTGCCAACCCCAGCAACGCTAAAGAAGTAGTGCCCGGGGAAAGACAGCCGCGCTGACCGCACGGCTGTCTGTCTGTCACTCGGCCGCGGTTGCCGTCTTGGTCTTGCGCTTGCGCGCACCCACCGGCACGATCACCGGGCCCACCAGCATCGTGTCTTCAGGCTGCAGCAGCATGAAGACGATGAGGTCGGCGATACGCTCGGGCGGAATGGCATCGCCCGGCATCGGCGCCGGCAGGTTCTGCTGCCACATCGGCGTCGCCACGGCGGCCGGCATCAGCGCCTGCACCTTGATGCCGTAGGTCTTGACCTCGTCGGCCACCGCCTGCGAGAAGCCGACGACGCCGAACTTCGACGCGCAGTAGACGCTGTCGTAGGCCCGGCCCTGCAGGCCCTGCACCGACGACAGGTTGATGATGCTGCCGCTGCGCTGCGCGATCATCGTCGGCAGCACGGCGCGGTTGGCGAGGAAGACACCTTTCAGGTTGATGCCGACGACGTCGTCGAACTCGTCAGTGCTGGTGTCGACCAGCACCTTCGGCGGCGTGCCGCGCTTGCGCAGGATGCCGGCGCAGACGATCAGCGCGTCGATGCGGCCGAAGCGTTCAACCGTGCCCTGCACCAGGCGGGCATGGTCTTCTTCGAGACGCACGTCGATGGCCACGCCCATCGCGCCGGCGGCCCCTGCCTGTTCCAGTTCGGCGGCGACCGCAGCAACACGTTCTGCGTCGATGTCGGCGACGACGACCGCTGCGCCCAGCGCCGCCGCCGCTTTGGCCGTGGCCAGGCCGATGCCGCCGGTGCCGCCGCTGACGATCACCACCTTGCCTTTGAGATCGGTCGAAAAACTCATTGTTTGCTCCTTGGATACAGGTCGGGATCTAGCAGGTGCGGTGCCATGCCAGGTGGCGGCCGCGCTCTTGTCGAGCGGTTCGATCAGCGCTGCCTGCAGGCGGGTGTCGTCCGGTAGCGCCAGCATCCAGCAGATCGCGTCGGCGACACGCTCGGGCGGCGGGATGTCGGTCGGTTGCGGCAGGCCGATCTGCTGCAGCACCTCGGTCGCGAACTTGCCCGGTGCCAAAGACTGCACCCGCACGCCGAAGGCGCGCGCCTCGTCGGCGACGGCTTCGGTGAAGCCCTCGACACCGAACTTCGAGGCGCAATACGGTGCGTCGAACGCAACACCGACGCGGCCCGATTTCGACGACAGGTTCAGGATGTCGCCGCTGCGCGCGGCCAGCATCGCCGGCAGCACGGCGCGGTTGCACAGGAAGGTGCCACGCAGGTTGATGTCGAGCACCTCGTCCCACTCGGGTGTGCTCATCTGCGCCACCGTGCACAGCGTTGCACCCGCGGCGCGCAGCACGCCGGCGGCGTTGACGAGGATGTCGATGCGGCCGAAGCGCTGCAGCGTCAACGCCGCCATCTGCTGCATGTCGGCTTCGCTGCGCACGTCCAGCGGCAGCGTCAGCGCCGGCACGCCACCGGCCTGCAGCACCCGCGCCGCGGTGTCGGCCAGACGTTCTTCGTTGCGGCCGACGGCAACGATCTGCACCCCCAGGCCGGCCAGGGCCACACAGGTGGAACGGCCGATGCCGCTGCTGGCCCCGGTGACGATCGCGATGCGCCCCGCGAGGCTGCTGAAGGACATCGCTGCGGTCAGCGGCCGAGAGCCCGGCCGATCATCCGGCCGATCATTCCGCCAGTTGCAGCTTGTCGAGGAAGTCGACGATCTCGCTGACCTGCAGTTCCTGCACGTAGCGGCCGTCGACCATCAGCAGCTGTTCGAAATGCAGATGGCGGCGCTGCAGGTGGGCTTCGATCGCGACGACGAGCTGCACGACGTCGATCGACTCGAAGGCCAGGTCGGCCATCAGCCGGGTGTCGGGCGCGATGTCGCCGGTGAAGGGCATGTCCCAGTCGACGGTCATGTCGGTGAGGATCGCAATGATGTCGCGTTCGATCTCTGCGCGGGTGAACTTCGTGGTTGTTTCGTTCGACATGGTACGGACCTCTCGGTGGAAAGTGATGGCTGCTGTGTCAGCTGCGCACGGCGCAGATTTCGATCCAGTTGTGTTGCACGCTGCTGACGCCGGCCGACGCCAGTGCGGTGGCTGCCGTGGCGGCCAGCGCCTGCGAAGCCAGCTCGACAGGGTAGCCGCTGAGTTGTGCTTCGGCCAGGCCGCTGTAGGCACCCACCGAGGCCAGCGAATCGTGGTCGAACATGACGGCACGTTCGTTCAGGTCGCGCACCTGCAGGCCCTTCTCGGCCAGCAGGGCACGCCATTCGTCGGCGCTGAGCCAGCGGTTCTGGTAGGCCACCGGCGCCAGCTGCGACTTGCCGCGCACACGCCGCACCGGCGGCTCGCCGGCAGCGACACGCTCGGCGCTGTAGCGTGCGATCCAGGCCGTGGCTTCCTTCAGCCATTCGTAGTAGACCTGCTGCGTCACCGGCGGCCAGCAGCCGGTGTAGAAGCCCGAGCTGAAGGCGAAGATGCCGCCCGGCTGCAGCACACGTGCGATCGACGAGATCAACCCGTCCTTGTCGCCGATGAGGTGGATCGCGTTGGCGATCATCACGCAGTCGAAGGTGGCCGCCGGGAACGGCAGCTCGGTGGCCGAACCGACCGTCAGCGTCACCGTTCGCGCCGGCCCCGGCGCGCCCAGGTCGGCGGCATCGACGCGGCGCACCGTGTAGCCCAGGCTGGCGTAGTTCTCGGCCGCCAGGCCGATCTGCACCGGGTCGAGGTCGATCGCCTGCAGGCTGGCACCGGGTGCCGCCGCCAGCATCAGCTGGCCGACGGCGCCGCTGCCGCCGCAGAGGTCGAGGATGCGCGTTGCCGGCGCCAACGGCAGACGCTCGACAAACGCGGTGTTCGCCTGCACGTAGGCCGGGTCGTGCGCAAAGCGCTTGTACGTGGTGTCGACCGGAGAGCTCACTGTCATGGGGTTCCCTTTCGGCGGTTTTTGAACTGGGGGTCGATCACGGAATCCATGACCAGACCTGGATCTGGATGAAGCGCACGATGGCCAGCGAGAAGGCACGCCAGACTGGCATCGAGACGCCCACCACCTTGGCGCGGCCGGCCATGCCGGTCTTCAGCAGGCCGGCGCGGTTGTCGATGCTGGCGATCACCTTGACGACGTTGCCGGTGGACTTCGGCGTCACGTTGCGGTCGATCACGGTGACCTTGCCTTCAAATTCCTTCTCGTCGAAGAACGACACCGGACGGGCGCGGACCATGGCGCCGATCTTCACGTACTGCACGTCCGATTCGGGCAGGTCGATCTCGACGGTGACGACGCTGGTGTCCTCGAGCGCGGCAAATGGCGCGCCCTTTTCGAGGTAGCTGTTGATCTTGTCCTTCAGGTGCAACGTCAGGATGTTGCCGTCGAACGGCATCTGCAGCACGGTGCGCTTGATCTTGGTCTCGTACGCTGCGCGCTCTTCCTGCAGGCTGGAGAGCTTGGCCTCGGCAGCCGCGACTTGCGACGCCGTCACCGGCGCCTTCACGAGGTCGAGCTCGGCCTGGCGCTGCGCCACCTGCTGCAAGTCGGTGAGATGGTCCTTGCGCGCGGTGTCGAACTCCTCGAAGGTCACGGCGCCAACCTTGTAGAGCTTCTCCAGTCGCGGCGCCTTGTCGCGGCTGAACTTCTCGCGTGCACGCTCCACTTCGAGCATCTGCTCGGCCAGCTTCACTTCCTGCGGCTTGGGCAGCGTCTTCAGGTTGTTGAGAACGGCCTTCTGCTCGTCGATCTTGGCCGTCAGCACCTTGATCTGCGACTCGTAGTCGGCATGCGCCAGGCGCGCCAGGATGGTGCCCTGCTTGACGGCTTCACCGCCTTCGAAGAACACCGCCTCGACGAGGCCGGCCTCGTCGGTGGAGATGACCTGCTTGCGCACCGGGAACACGAGGAACTGGCCACCCGGTTCGTACGGATAGGGAATGAACAGCGCCAGCAGCAGGCACACCAGCAGCGCCCGTTTCCAGTAGTTCGGCCGGGTCCGGCTGACCTCGCCTTCGACTGCGCCCACCGGCAGCGTGCGGCTGCGCCAGCGGTCGAACTGGACCTGGCGTTCGTAGGTCTCGCCGAACTTCTTCAGCCCGGCGTAGTTGCGGTACAGCAGGTAACCGACGAAGACCAGGGTCAGGATGATCGCCGAGCCACCGAGCGCCATGTCGCCGAGGATGAACTTCGCCAGCATCCAGCCGACGACGACGATGATCAGGATGACGTAGGTCGTCGACAGCAGTGCATACAGCACCAGCAGCGTGTTATCTGCAGCGCGATAGACGCCGCCGCGCATCTTGTTCAGCAGCGCGGCGTAGGCCTTGCCGCGCAGGTGCGGCTCGTTCAGGTAGGCCGACAGCAGGTAGTAGCCATTGGCCTTGACGAGCGGGTTGCCCGACTCGAGCAGCAGCCCGGCAGCACAGCCGAACAGCAGCAGCAGGCCGGCGGTTGCGAGGCCGCTTTCGGTGTCGCGTGTGTTGTACCAGACCAAGGTGCCGATGCTGAACAGCACCACCCGCGCCAGCAGCGCCGAGCCGTGCAGCCACATGGTCTGCAGCCGTGTCAGCCGGTCGGCGCCGGTCATCTTCAGCGCCCAGCGCGGCATGAAACCGAAGGCCAGCGCGAAGCCGACCTTGTCGACCGAGACCTTGAAGGCATGCGCCACCGAACCGACGGTCAGCGACACCACGATGTGCAGCGTGACGAACAGGAACAGCAGGTGCTGGAACAGGTTGACGTCGATGTGCAGCGAGTTCAGGTCCGCAGTCACCAGAGAGGAATTCTGGTACAGCAGGAACAGCGCCGTCAGCAGCAGCAGCGGCACGGCATAGATGATGTGCCGCAGCGGCCGCAGCACCGGCGCCAGGAACGACAGCATCGGGCGCGGGTCGAACAGGCCGATCATCACCTTGGTGGTGCGCCAGTCCATGCCCAGTGCGTCCTGCACGCCGGCGGGCAGCTCGGTGGGCTCGTTCGGGCCTGCCTCGGCCGCCGCGGCCGCAGCCGGCGCAGGTGTCGGGGCCGCCGGCGTGGCAACAGCGGCAACAGGCGCTGCCGGCGCGCCAGGCGCGGCGACGAAGGGCTTGGGCACCGCCTTGCCGTCCTCGACCTTGTAGGTGCGCTGCATGAACGGCTTCAGCAGCGGGTGCTCGGCCGCGCTGTCGTCGAACATCTTGCGGTCGGCGATCGAGCCGAGCAGTTCGTCGAGATCCTTGCGGCTGAGCTTGCGGTCGAAGCGGTCTTCGAACGAGGTCTGCAGCCGCTCGAAGGTGTCGGAACCGGGCAGGATCTCGAGGATGAAAAACTGCCAGGCGTCGAAGTCGTAGACCTTGTCCTGGACCTTGTCGCGGATCACGTAGCTCTGCACGTCCCCCTTGACGATGCGGAAGGCCTCGAACCGCCGCATCAGGTACGCGGGCAGAACGATCTTCTTCGTTTCCTCGGTCATTTCAAAGCCTCTGTTCTTGTTGCTGCTTGCGCCTGGAGGTCCGCTGCCGGAAGCGCTGCCACTGCCGGTGCCGCCGCTGGTGCGCGGCGCTTCTCCTGTTCGACCATCCAGCCCCCACCCATCGCCTTGTAGACCGAGATCAAGGCAAGCAAGGTATCGCGCCGGCCCAACGCCTGGCTGCCTTGTGCCGTGACCAGCTTGAGGTCGGCGTCCAGCACCTCCTTCAGCGTCGACTGACCACCCTCGTAGCGCAGCTTGGACAGCTTGGTGACTTCCTGCAGCGCACCGATCTGGCGCCCGAGCGCGGCTTCGCGCTGGTCGGACTTGTTGCGCGCGACCAGCGCGTCCTCGACCTCCTTCAGCGCCGTCAGCACCGCCTGCTGGTACTGCACGACGGTCTGCTTCTGCACCGCTTCGGCCGCCAGGATGTCGCCTTCGATGCGACCGGCGCTGAAGAGCGTGCCGAGCACCGAGGCACCGACGTTGCCGGTGCGCGCGGTCTTCGACCACAACCAGCGTGTGTCGTCGGCGCCCAGGCCGAGCGCGGCGGTCAGCGAGATGGTCGGGAAGTACGCCGTCTTGGCGACGCCGATGCGGGCGTTGGCGGCGGTCAGGTTCTGTTCCGCGGCCATCACGTCGGGGCGCCGCGCCAACACGTCGGCGGGCACACCCTGGGGCATCTGCGGCAGTGCGAGCGTATCGAGCTTGCGGCGCTGGATCGGCCCGACGTTGCGGCCCAGCAGCCCGGACAGCGCGTTCTCGAGCAACGCGATGTCGCGCTCGATGAACGGGATATCGGCGGCTTCGGCCTCGACGTCGGCGCGCGCCTGTTCGACCGCCAGCCGGGTGGCCGAACCGCCCTTCCATTTCGCGTCGACCAACTCCAGCGCATCGTTGCGGTTCTTCAGCGTCTTCTGCGCCGTGACGAGGCGCACGTCGAGTTCGAGCAGTTGCACATAAGCCGTGGCGACACTCGAGACCACCGTCAGCATCACGCCGCGCCGCACCTCCTGCGTGGCCAGCAGTTCGGCCAGCGCCGCCTCGTTGGCACGCTTGACCTTGCCCCAGAGATCAAGCTCCCAGTTGAAGGTGCCGGCGATCTCGTAGTTGGGGACGTCGGGGCTGGCGCCGGGCTGCAGCCCGTTGGGCCGCTCCTGGCTGCGCCGTTCGGTCGATGCCGAGGTCACGTAGCCGACACGGGGGTAACTCGCCGCCTTGCTGACTTGCAGGTGGGCGACGAACTCTTCGGTGCGCAGCGCGGCCAGCGCCAGGTCCTGGTTGGCGTCGATCGCGGTGTCGATCAGCTTGTCCAGATCGGGGTCGCCGAAGGCCAGCCACCAGTCGGTGTTGGCGAGCTCGGCGCCATTCGTCACCTTCGGGAGTTCACCGCGCCAGGCCGCCGGCACCGGAACCGGTGGACGTTCGTAGTCGGGCCCCAGCGTCATGCAGCCCGCGAGGCCGGCCGCGACCAGGCAGGCCAGCAGCACACGCTGTTGCGGCCTGGCGGATACCCCGGATGTGTTAATCCTCATGCGGCGTTCGATCACGGTTCGGGGGAGGCGCGAGACAACATCTCGAGCGCGTAGTCTTCGACTTCCTTGACGCGGATCATGCGGTTGCGCAGCTCCAGCAGGATGGCCTCGAACCACTTGATCTGGTATTCGATGTGGCGGCGTTCGTCGATGATGTCTTCGAGCGGTGCATTCGCCGGTGGCCTGCCGTGTTCGTCGAACAGGAACTTGATGCCTTCGGCGAGGTCGCGGTTGGCACTGATGTGGTTGACATTGCGCTCCATGAAGCGCCGCGCCTTCTTGGCGTTGAAGGCGTCGATCATCGCGGCGCGCAAGGCCTTCTGGTGCGGCGTCAGCGTCGACGGGTCGCGCCGGCCGGTCTCGGGGTTCTCACCCGCCGGCGAGAGGCGCTTGCGTTCTGCGGCGGTTGCCGGGCTGTCAGACATAGCCGAAATCCTTCGCGAGCTGGATCACTTCGGGGTACAGGCCCTTGCCGTCGGTGCGCCAGGGCACCGGCTTGTTCAACGGCGGCACCTTGGGCTTGTGCGGCCGGAAGGTCGGCCCGGCCAGGAAGTTCGGGTCGTTGCCGAACAAGGCGTTGATCGGGCCGAAACAGGCAAACGGCGACCGTTCGGGGTGCATCATCGCGTCGACCGCCTCGGCGTCGTCGCGCAGCCCGGCCCAGCGCGCGATGTGCGCCAGGTACTTCTGCGGCTCGGCCATCACGTCCTCGCCGCGCAAGCGGATCTGCTGCTCGGCCGGCACCTCGTCGAGGAAGTCGAGGATGTTCAGGTTGATGTCGTGCCAGGCGATCTGCGGCTCAAGCAGCGCGTAGTCTTCGCCCAACTCGAAGCCTTCGACCTTGAGGCTGAAGGCGCCGTCATTGATGGCCATCAGCGACTTGCATTGCGCCACCGGGTGCCGCACCAGGTGCACGAAGCGGGCATCGGGGAAGGTCTTGTACATCGCCTGCATGCGCCGGACCGCCATCGTGTATGACGGGCTCTTCTCGACCGCCACCAGTGGGTGCAGACGGTCGACGATTTCCTGGAACACCGCGCCGGTGCTCCAGGTCTCGCGCACCGAGGCCCAGGCCAGTGCCATGTTGACGGTGTTCGTGTGCTGTTCCCCGGCGTAGATCTCGGCCACAGCGCGCAGCAGGCCATGGCGCACCAGGGCGCCGTTCTCGGGAATCTCGGTCTTCGAGCCGCGCCACAGGTCGACCAGCGTGTCGACGTTGAACAGGCACATCTCGGGCAGCCCGAACGCCTGCGGATGCTGCCCGAGCATCGCATTCACCAGCGAGGTGTACGACCTCGGCGGTGCCAGCAGGAACAGCGGCGCGGCCATCGTCTGTGCGTCGCCCCGGGCTCAGGCCAGGCGGCCTTCGACAAACGGCACTTCGAAGCACTTCTCGTGCATCACCGGGCCGTGGCCGAAATAGCCGTCTTCGCCGAACAGTTCACCGTGGTCGGCGGTGATGATGAAATGTGTGTTCGGCGGCGTCATCGCCATCAGGCGGCCGACCTGGCCGTCGATGTACTCGACGCACTTCACCTGCTGCAGGCGCAGCATCTCCATCTGGCCAGGCTCGAAGCCGTGCACCTCGGCGTGGTCGGGTGCGTCGTCCATCGATTTCAGCGCCCCGTGCAGCCCCGAAATGTGCGGCAGGTTCGCGCCCGACAACATGTACGGGTAGTGCGTCTCGCCCAGGTTCAGCAGGTAGTAGTGGGGTTCGTCGGGGAACTCCATCTCGTCGATCATGCCGGCGAAATCGTTGTGGTTCTTCATCAGCTTGTAGTCGTCGAAGTCGCGGCTGATCAGCGTGTTCTTGTTCAGCACCGGCATCGAGACCTTGGCCACCGTGCGGTAGCCGATCTTGCGCAGCACCTTGGGCAGCGACAGGTCGGGCAGGAACTCCTTGAACGCGATGTCGGCGTGGCCGGTGCGGTCCTTCCACTGCGCGAACTCCTCCTTGTAGACCTCGGAGGCGAAGACGTTCTTCGGGCTCGAATGCGGCAGCATGCCCATCACGAAGGCATGGTGCGAAGGCGCCGTCCACGAGGCATACGAGTAGCGCTTCTGTGCTTCGCCCAGGCGGTCGATGTTCGGCGTCTTGGCGGCCATGAACGAGTCATAGCGGCAGCTGTCCATGACGATGAAGACGATGTGGTTGGGCGTGGTCATGGCAATTCCATTCGTTGAATCAGATGGCCGCAAGTTGGATGCCAGGGTCGGGTGCCGCTCATGGCAGAAACACTTGGAACAGGCCGGCGGCGGCACCGGTGGCATTGAAGTCGCCAAAGGCGATGGCCAGCGGGCTGGCCTGCATGACCCAGATCACCTGTGCCGAGTCGCCGTTGCGCGCACCGCGCAGCATGGCGCCGACGCCGGTGCTGGGCACGGTGAAGAGCGCGGCTGTCGCGGTGTCGGAACCGCCGAGCGGGTCGGTCAGTGCCGAATAGCTGGATCCGCTCAGCGTCAAATCGATCCAGCCACCGCTGCTGCTGGCGCCCGAGAAGCTGCCACCGATCAGGCTCGGCGCATCCTGCAGGCCGATGCGCAGCTTGCCGGTGCTGCTGCTCGAACCGAGTGCGCCGAGCAACATCTTCGACGCATCGGAGCGCGCCAGCACGAACACGAACACTTCCGAGCCGCCGACTTCGGTGGCGGTGTAGACATCGCTGGCCGCCGTCAGCACATAGTTCTTCTGCTTGCCGGCCGGGCAGGTCGACCCCGGCGGGCTGATGCTGCCGGTGTCGGACTGGCAGATCAGCATCTGGTTGCCGGTGACCGTCACCACCGCGGCGTGGGTGGCCGCCGCACCGCTGGCAGGCACGTCGCGCGTGACCAGGTTGTACTGGCCCACGACTTCGCTGACCGCCGAACCAAAGCTGCGTGCCGCGGTGAACGGCAGCACGCCGGCGCCGAAGTCATGGCCGCCGACGATCAGATCGGTGGCGACGCGGAAACGTGCGCTGCCCGTCACCGTGTAGCCGCCGCCCGAGGCGTCGGCCGTGAACGCGCGTGTCATCGTCGTCGTGGCACTCACCATCGAATAGCTGCCGGCGTCGAAGTCAATCGTCAGGTCGTAGGCCCGGCCGTCGGCAGCGAAGGCCTTGTAGCTGCCGTTGCGCGGGTCGATCGCGGCGGTCGTGACGCTGGCGCTGTTGTTGCCGGTGTTCGGGTCGCCCACGGCCGTCAGCGAGAAGACGCTGGTGATCGTGCCGCGCGCCGCTGCCGCCACCGGCAGCGTCAACGTGAAGGTCAGCGAGCGCCCGGCCGGCAACGACGGCACCGCCATCGTCGGGCCCGTCGTCGTCGGACAGGTGGCGCCGCTGCTCGGCGTGCAGAGGATGGACAGGCCGGTCAGGTCGACCAGCAGGTCGGTGGCGGTGACGCTGCTGGTCAGGCTCAGGCCGGATGCCGGCGCCCCGGTCGGATTCGAGACCACGGCCGTGAACACCGCCGTGTTGCCGGCGACGATCTGCGTCGCGCCGCTCTGCGAGACGGCCAGATCGGGGCTGGTCGCGGTCACCGACGCGATGGCGGTGCTGTCCTGCACCCGGGTGTCGCCGGCGGCGCTGGCGCTCATCGTGTCGGACACCGTGGCGTTGGTGCCTGCGACCACCGTCACCGGCACGCTGAAGGTCAACGACGCATTGGCCGGGATCGACGGGATCAGCATCGACGCCGCGAGCGTCGCCGGACACAGTGCGCCCGCGCCCGAGCAGCCGATCGCACCCGCCGGGCTCAGCCCCGCGCTGAGCACGTTGTCGACCGTGACGTTGAGCGCCGGGCCGGGGCCGTTGTTGGCCACCGTCATCGTGAAGACGCCGCTGGCGCTGCCCACCAGCGGCCCGGTCGGGGCAACCCCGGTGACGACCAGGTTGTTCGAATACGCGCTGCCGACGGCCACCGCCGTGGTCTGCGAGCGCACGCCGCTGGTCACCGTGGCATCCAGCGTGTTGACGATGGCCCCCTGCGTGCCCAGCGCCACCGTGGCGGTGACGGTGAACTGCAGCTGCCCGCCGTTCGGCAGGTTGCTGACGTCCATGCTGGGCCCTGTGGTCGCCGGGCAGACCGCGCCCGCCGTCAGGCTGGTGCAGCTGATGCCTGTGAGCGTCAGGTTGCCGCCCACCGTGTTGATCAGGCGCACCGTCCCAGCAGCCTCGGGGCCGTCGTTGGTGAGCTTCATCACGAAGCTCGCGCTCGTGCCCGATGCGACGTTGGTCGGCGCCGAGGTCGTGGTGATCGACAGGCTGCTGCGCGCGGTGAAGGCCGTGCCGACGGCGACGACCGAGTTGCCACTGGCACTGAACGCGTTGTCTGCGCTGGCCTGCAAGGTGTTGGTGATGGCGCCGTTCGTGCCTGCAGCGACGACAGCACTGACGTTGAAGGTGAGCTTGCCGCCGACCGCCAGCGCACCGACATCGGTGACCACACCCACCGCGGCCGGGCACACTGCGGGCGCGGTGGCCGTGCAGGTGGCGCCGACGAAGGTGAGGTTGCCGCCGACGGTGTTGACCACACGCAGCCCGCTGGCTGCGTCGGGGCCGGTGTTGCTGACCGTCATCGTGAAGACGGCGGTGCTACCACCGGCCACCGCGGCCGACGGGCCGGCGCCGGTGAGCACCAGCGACGCACGCGGCGTTGCCGCCGTCACCACCGCGGTGGCGATGTTGTCGCCGCGGTCGGTGTCGTTGTCGGCCGAGACCGTCATGCTGTTGGTCAGCGTGCCCGAGGTGCCCGCCGCGACCAGCGTGTTGACGGTGAAGACCAGCATGCTGCCCGCCGGCATGTTGGTGGCCGTCATCACCGGGCCCAGGGCTGCCGGGCAGGTGGCGCCGCCGCTGGCGGCGCAGGTGACGCCGGTGAACGTGAGGTTGCTGCCGACGTTGTCGACGATGCTGACGCTGGACGCCACGTCGGGGCCGGCGTTGCCGACCGTCATCGTGAACTGTGCCGTGCCGCCGCCGCTGACCGTGGTCGCCGGGCCGGAGCCGGTGGCGAAAACACCGGTCTGCGGGCTCACCACCGTGGCGGTGGCGGTGAAGGTGTTGTCGGTGCGGGCGCTGTCGGTGTCGGCCGTGACCTGGAAGGTGTTGGTGAGCGTCGTGCTGACGTTCTGCGTCACCGTGGTGCTGATCGTGAACGCCAGCGACGCGCCCGCAGGAAGGTTGTCGAGGTCCATCGTGACGCCCAGCGTCGCCGGGCAGACGCCGCCGCCGGTGGCCACGCAGGTGATGCCGCCCGGACGCACAACAAGGAAGTTGCCGACGTTGTTGACGAAGTGCAATGCAGCGGCGGCGTCGGGGCCGTCGTTGCGCACCGTCATCAGGAAGTCGGCCGTGCCGCCGCCGGTGACCGTACCGCCAGGCCCGCTGCCGGTGACGACGAGGTTGCTGACGATGTTCGAGGCCGCTGCCGTGACGGTGGACGAGTTGTTGGTGCGGTCGGTGTCGGAACCGTAGTTCACCGTCATCGTGTTGCTGACGCTGCCGGTGGCAGCGGCTGACAACTGGACCGTGACATCGAACGTGAGGCTGGCGCCAGGTTGCAGCGTGCCGAGCGCCATCGCCACCGACGGCGCCGCCGGGCAGCTGGCGTTGCTGACGACGGTGCAGGTGACGGAGATCAGCGCGAGCTGGTTGCCGACGAGGTTGACGACGCTGACGTCATCGGCCGGGTTCGGCCCGACGTTGGCCACCGTCATCTTGAACACCGCATTGGTGCCGGCGGCCACTGCGTCGGTGGGGCCGCTGCCCGTGACGACCACATCGGTGCCCTGCCGACCACTGCCTCCGCCGCAAGCCACCAGAAGCAGCGTGCAGCACAGCATGGCCAGGTTGACCCAGCGCCCGATTCTCATGACCAGTTCCCTCAAAAACATGAACACCGACCGACCGCCCCCAACGGCGTCGATGGCGTTATTTAGCTTCTATCGATAGTAGCGGTTGGCAGAAGCAAGTTCTCCGCCAGGCACCCCCCATGAATGGGCGAAAGTGGGCGTTTCGCGCGTCTTTGTCGGGGAAATCACACGTGGCCGGAGGCCACAAAGTGGGGGTTGTCAAAGCCCCGTTTTCCATACCCGAGCGGCTCGCCTTGCAGGTCGTGCACCGCGCCGCCAGCAGCCAGCAGCACGGCATGGCCGGCGGCGATGTCCCACTCCATCGTGCGGCCCAGGCGTGGGTAGAGGTCGGCTTCGCCAGCGGCGATCAGGCACAGCTTCAGCGACGAGCCGGCGTTGGTCAGCGCGGCCACGGTGCGGCCGCCGAGAAAGGCGTCCAGCGCCGCGGCGTCGCCATGCGAGCGGCTGGCCACCACCGTCAGCCCGGCCGCGGGCACGCTGCGGCAGGTGATGGCCCGGCGCACACCAGCTTCTTCGACGAAGGCGCCCTGCCCTGCAACACCGGCGAACAGGCGGTCGAGCGCCGGAGCCAGCACGACGCCGAGCACCGGCACGCCGCGGTGCACGAGCGCGACGTTGACGGTGAACTCGCCGTTGCGGCTGATGAACTCCTTGGTGCCGTCGAGCGGGTCGACGAGCCAGAACCAGTCACCGACCTCGGGCTCGGCGCCGCCGGCAACGGCCTCTTCGGCGACGATCGGAACCTGCGGCGCCAGCTGGTGCAAGGCCGCGACGATCAGCGCCTCGGCCTTCTCGTCGGCCTCGGTGACGGGTGACGCGTCGCTCTTGCCGCGCACGGCGAAGTCGGTCGCGTAGACCTGCATGATCAGCGCACCGGCATCGCGCACCGTGCGGATGACGTCGTTCAGCCAGGCGGCTTCGGTTGCGGGCAGCGTTGCGGCGATGGTGGTATCGGGATTGGGCACGATCTCTCCTGGTGACGGCCTGGAGGTCGAACCTGCCCGCAGCGCCGCGCGGGCGGCACTCTAACGCGGCGCAGCCTACGCTGCGGTGTCTATCAAGATTCAGGCCACCGCGTTCAAGGTGCTGCCGGCACTGCCGCCGGTGGACGACACCGTTGGCGGCAAAGAGACCGGCGGCTCGGGCTTGACCGGATCGGTGGTCGCCGGTTTGTCGGCCGGCTTGTCGATCTGGCCGCGCAGCAGGCTCGCGAAGGCCGTCTTCGCAGCTGCGACATCGCCGCCGGCCAGGGCCTTGCCGAGTGTGGCGAACGCGCTGCCAGGCTGCAGCGTCGCGCCTTCGGGCGCCTGTTTGGCCAAGTCGACATAGGCCTGGCGCGCAGCAGGCAGGTCGCCGGAGCGCAGCGCCTTGGCGAGGGCCTTGACGTCGTCCTTGACGCCTTGCGGCACATTGGCCAGGTTGGTGCGTGCACTGTTCAGTGCGGACGTGGTGTTCGTGATCGACAGACTCATGTTGGGCTCCTTGCTGGCGCGAGTCTAGGCAGGCCCCGGGCTCGGCGATCACCCGATGTGGCGTGACAATCGACGCCATTTCGTGCCGCAAACGGGCCCCAACCCCACAGACGTGGGCCCGGCAGCAGGGGGGCTTGGGCGATACTCGCGGCCCTGCGGCACGCTAGTTGCTGCGTTGCAGCACACGGTCTTTGCATCCACAACCTGACGCCATGGACTCACCCAACCGACTCACCCACCTCCAGCGCCTGGAGGCCGAGAGCATCCACATCATGCGCGAGGTGGTCGCCGAAGCCGACCGGCCGGTGATGCTGTACTCGATCGGCAAAGACAGCGCCGTGATGCTGCACCTGGCACGCAAGGCTTTCTACCCGGCGCCGCCACCCTTCCCGCTGCTGCACGTGGACACGACGTGGAAGTTCCGCGACATGTACGCGCTGCGCGAACGCATGGCCAAAGACCTCGGCATGGAGTTGCTGGTCTACCAGAACCCCGAAGCGATGGAACGTGGCATCAACCCGTTCGACCATGGCTCGGCGATCCACACCGACATGTGGAAGACGCAGGGGCTGAAGCAGGCGCTCGACAAGTTCGGCTTCGACGCCGCATTCGGCGGCGCCCGCCGCGACGAAGAGAAGAGCCGCGCCAAGGAGCGCATCTTCAGCTTCCGCACCGCGCAGCACCGCTGGGACCCGAAGAACCAGCGCCCCGAACTCTGGCACCTGTTCAACAGCCGCAAGCACAAGGGCGAGTCGATCCGCGTCTTCCCCATCAGCAACTGGACCGAACTCGACATCTGGCAGTACATCCACCTTGAGAACATCCCGATCGTGCCGCTGTACTTCGCCGCCGAGCGCCCGGTGGTCGAACGCGACGGCACGCTGATCATGGTCGACGACGACCGCATGCGTTTGAAGCCCGGCGAGACACCGATGCTGAAAAAGGTGCGTTTCCGCACCCTCGGCTGCTACCCGCTGAGCGGTGCGGTCGAGAGCGAGGCCGCCACGCTGGTCGACATCATCCAGGAGATGCTGCTCACGCGCACCAGCGAACGCCAGGGCCGCATGATCGACCACGACGCGGCCGCGTCGATGGAAAAGAAGAAGCAAGAGGGGTACTTCTGACATGGCCCACGTATCCGACCTCATCGCCAGCGACATCCAGACCTACCTGGCCCAGCACGAAAAGAAGAGCCTGCTGCGCTTCATCACCTGCGGCTCGGTCGACGACGGCAAGAGCACGGTCATCGGCCGCCTGCTCTACGAATCGAAGATGCTGTTCGAAGACCAGCTTGCGGCGATCGAAGCCGACTCGAAGAAGTGGGGCACGCAGGGCGGCGACATCGATTTCGCCTTGCTGGTGGACGGCCTCTCGGCCGAACGTGAACAAGGCATCACGATCGACGTGGCCTACCGCTTCTTCAGCACCGACCTGCGCAAGTTCATCGTGGCCGACACCCCCGGCCACGAGCAGTACACGCGCAACATGATCACCGGCGCGAGCACCGCCGACGTCGCCGTGATCCTGATCGACGCGCGCAAGGGTGTGCTGACGCAGACGCGCCGCCACAGCTACCTGGTCAGCCTGATCGGCATCCGCAAGGTCGTGCTCGCCATCAACAAGATGGACCTGGTCGAGTATTCGCAGCAGGTCTACAACCGCATCGACGAGGAGTACCGCGTCTTCGCGCAGCAGATCGGGCTTGCGGACATCACGACGATCCCGCTGTCGGCGCTGAAGGGCGACAACATGACGACGCCGAGCGCCGCCATGTCCTGGTACCAGGGGCCGACGCTGATGGGCTTTCTCGAGACCACCGAGATCGACGAGATGCGCCTGCAGGCCGAGCCCTTCCGCCTGCCGGTGCAATGGGTGAACCGGCCCAACCTCGACTTCCGCGGCTTCGCCGGCTACATCGCCAGCGGCAGCGTCGTGCCCGGCGACCGCATCCGCGTCCAGCCTTCGGGCCGCGAAAGCACGGTGGCGCGCATCGTCGCCTTCGGCGGCGACCTGCCACGTGCCGGTGCCGGCCAGTCGGTGACGCTGACGCTGGCCGACGAGATCGACATCTCGCGCGGCGACGTGATCTCGCTCGCCTCGAACCCGGCCGAGGTGGCCGACCAGTTCGAATGCACCATCGTCTGGATGATCGACGAGCCGCTGCTGCCGGGCCGCCCGTACCTGCTGAAGCTGGGCACACGCACGGTCAGCGCCACCGTCACCGAGCCGAAGTACAAGGTCAACGTCAACACGATGGAGCACCTGGCGGCGAAGAAGCTCGAACTCAACGAGATCGGCGTCTGCAACATCTCGCTCGACCAGCCGATCGCCTTCGACCCCTACACCGCCAACCGCGACACCGGCGGCTTCGTGCTCATCGACCGCCTGACCAACAACACCGTCGGCGCCGGCATGCTGCACTTCGCGCTGCGCCGCTCGCAGAACATCCACCTCCAGCACGTCGACATCGACAAGGCGGCACGGTCGCGGCTGATGGGCCAGACGCCGGCCGTGCTGTGGTTCACCGGCCTCTCGGGCGCAGGCAAGTCGACCATCGCCAACCTGGTGGAAAAGCGCCTGCATGCGCTGGGCCGCCACTGCTACCTGCTCGACGGCGACAACGTGCGCCACGGCCTCAACCGCGACCTCGGCTTCACCGATGGCGACCGGGTCGAGAACGTGCGCCGTGTCGGCGAAGTGTCGCGGCTGATGGTCGACGCCGGCCTCATCGTGCTGACGGCCTTCATCTCGCCGTTCCGCGCCGAACGGGCGCTGGCACGCTCGCTGGTCAACGACGGCGAGTTCATCGAGGTCCACGTCGACACGCCGCTGGACGTGGCCGAGCGCCGCGACGTCAAAGGCCTGTACAAAAAGGCGCGCAAGGGCGAGCTGCGCAACTTCACCGGCATCGACTCGCCCTACGAAGCCCCCGAAACACCTGAGCTGCGCATCGACACCACCGAGCTGACGGCCGAACGCGCGGCCGAACGTGTCATCGAACTGCTGCGCCAGCGCGGTTTCATCGCCTGACGAGGGAACTGCGCGCAGGTGAACCGGTCTCTACCCCATGCCCGCGGCCTGGCCGCGGCACCATGACGAGGCAGGCATTCGCCAAAGAGGGGCAGTGATGAAGGTGTCTTGGATCCAGGGCCGTGCGGCGGCGCTGCTGGTGGCGGGGTTGCTTTGCGCCGCCGCACCCAGCTTCGCCGAAGGGCCGATCCGCAGCCTGCTGCGCGGCGTCTTCGGCAAGGGCGACGCCGCGCCCGCCGCTGCCGAGCACGATGCCAAGACGCGGATCGACAAGGCCGGCGACTACACGTTCTCTGTCGACCACGGCGGGCTGACGCGCAAGTACCTGGTGCACGTACCGCCGAGCTACAACGCCACGACACCGACGCCGCTGCTGCTGTCGTTCCACGGCGGCGGCGGCAACATGGCCTACCAGGCGTCGGACAAGAACTACGGCCAGATCTCGAAGTCCGACAAGGAAGGTTTTGTCGTCGTCTTCCCCAACGGCTACAGCAAGCTCGGCGGCAAGCTCGCAACCTGGAACGCCGGCACCTGCTGCGGCCCGGCGCGCGACGGCAACATCGACGATGTCGGCTTCGTCAAACAGATCATCGCCAACCTCGGCGGCCAGCTCAACATCGACCGCGGCAAGATCTTCGCCACCGGCATGTCCAATGGCGGCATGTTCGCGCACCGGCTGGCCTGCGAGATGCCGGACACCTTCAAGGCCATCGCCTCGGTGGCCGGCCCCGACGGCACGACGCACTGCACGCCGGCCCAGCCGATCTCGGTGCTGCACATCCACGCCCGCAACGACGACCATGCCGTGTTCGAAGGCGGCGCAGGCAAGAAGTCGATGAACAAGTCGACGATCACCGACTTCGTCTCGGTGCCGGAAACGGTGGCGCGCTGGGTCCGGCGCGACAGCTGCAGCCCCACGCCCAAACGGGTGCTCGACAAACCCGGCGCCTACTGCGACCGCTATTCGCAGTGCAAGGGCAACGTCGAGGTCGAACTCTGCGTCACCGAGACCGGCAAACACTCGTGGCCCGGCGGCGAGAAGGCCCGCGGCGACGAGCCGCCGTCCAGTGCGATCTCGGCCAACGACGTGATGTGGGATTTCTTCATGGCTCGCTAGGCCCCGCGACCGGCAGCGCCTCGGCCTGCCAGCGCAGCATGCCGCCGGCCAGGTTGGCCACGTCGTTGAAACCGGCCTTCTTCAGCAGCACCGTGGCCTGCGCCGAACGCGCGCCCGAGCGGCAGACCGCCACCACCGGACTGGCCTTGTCGATCTCGCCGGCGCGGGCCAGCAGTTGCGACAAGGGCAGCAGGCGCGCACCGTCGATGTGGCCGAGCACGTCGGTGAATTCACGCGGCTCGCGCACGTCGATGATCTGCACCGCGCTCACGCGTTCCAGCAAAGCCAGCGGTTCGATCTCCCAGACACCGCCGAAGGTGTAGGTCAGCGGCGCCCAGCCGGGTTCGTCGGGCGGCAGCGCACCGCCTTCGGGCTGGCCGCAGCGCAGGTTGGCCGGCACGGCGATGTCCATCAGCTTCGGGTGCGGCAGCCCGAGATGGTTCATGTAGCCGGCAAAGTCGCCTTCGTCGACATCGCCGCCCAGGCGCGGGTTGAAGCGCCGCTCTTCACTGACGCTGGTGACGGTGATGCCGCGGTAGTCGTGCGCCGGGTAGAGCAGGCAGCCACTCGGCAGCGACAAGATCTGCCCCTGCACCGAGCGGTACAGCAGCTGCGGGCTGCCTTGCTGGAAGTCGGTGCGCCCGCAGCCGCGGATCAGCAGGCTGTCGCCGGTGAAGGCCCGGCTCTGGTCGTCCAGCACATAGGTCAGGCAGCCCCCCGTGTGGCCGGGCGTGGCCCGCACCTCCAGGTGCCTGCTGCCGAATTGCACGCGGTCGCCATGCTGCAGCGGCTGGTCGACGTTGGCAGCACCGGCCGCCGCCGCCAGCAGGATGCGGCTGCCGCAGCGCTGCTTCAGCAGCCACGCCGCGGTGACATGGTCGGCATGCACATGGGTGTCCAGCGTGGCCAGCAAGCGCAGCCCGAGTTCACGCAGCAGTGCCATGTCGCGCGCCGCGTTCCCGAACACCGGGTCGATGAGCACGGCCTCGCCGCTGGCCGCGTCGCCCAGCAGGTAGGTGTAGGTCGACGACGTGGTGTCGAAGAGTTGGCGAAAGATCAGCATGCTGCATCCCTCCATCGGCCACGCAGCAGGAAGCTGTCGTGCAGCACCATGCCCGCCAGCATGGCGGCGACGAACACGGCCGCCGGCGCCATGCCGCTGCCCAGCGCCACCAGCGCCGGCCCCGGGCAAAAGCCGGCGATGCCCCAGCCGGTGCCGAACAGCACGCCGCCGGCGAGCAGCCGTCCGTCGACGTCGCGCCGGGTCGGCATCTCCATCGGCGCGCCCGTCCAGGCGCGCTGGCGGCCGCGGGCGTACGCAAAGGCCACGGCCGCGAGTGCGACGGCAGCGCCCATCACCAGCGCCAGGCTCGGGTTCCAGGCGCCGGCCAGGTCTAGAAACCCCTTCACCTTCAGCGGGTCGGTCATGCCGGCCAGGAGGAGGCCGATGCCGAAGACGAGGCCGCTGACGAATCCGGACAGGTTGTTCATGCCGTTCCTCCCAGCACATGCCGGAGCACGAAGACGGTTGCAAAACCCGCGCCCATGAAGGCCAGCACGTTGGCCAGCGAGCGGCCCGACAAGCGGGCCAGGCCGCAGACGCCGTGGCCGCTGGTGCAGCCGTTGCCCATTCTCACGCCAACCCCCACCAGCAGACCGGCCAGCACCAGCCCGGCGCTGCCGACATCGACTGCCATCGCCGGCAGCGGCGCCACCAGCTGCCAGGCCCAGGGCGCCAGCAGCAGCCCCAGCACGAACAGCAGCCGGTTCACGTCGGCGCGCAGGCTGGCGCCGGCGAGCAAGGCGCGCAGCGGGCTGGCGACGATGCCGGCAATGCCGGCGATGCGCCCGCTGGCCAGCAGGTACAGGGCCGTGGCCAGGCCGATCAGGCCGCCGCCGGCCAGCGAGGCCCAGGGCGTGAATTGGTTCCAGTCGATGTGCATGCGGTCGTTCAGGCAGGCGGATGGAAACATCGTAGCCGGCGCGACTGCCTGGGCAAGTCCCCAGCACGCGCCGCGTCGGGACGCTGACTATTCATAAGGCCGAATATACACATATAGCGCAACTGCGCCGCCGCGCCGCGCCGCGTCCACGGCGGCGCCTGTCGTGGCAACATCGCCAGGCGTACACACGAAGGAGTCTCTCTGATGTTGAACCGCCGAACGATGCTGTCCCAGTCGGCCCAGGTGGCAGCCTTGCTGGCCGGCGCTGGCCTGCTGCCGCTGCCGGCCCAGGCCGCCTACAACGCCGCGGCGTTCGACCTCAAGACCTTGGCCGAGGTCGCGAAAAGCCTGGGTGGCAGCGCACCCACTGAAAGCAAGGACGTCACGCTCACCGGGCCCGACATCGCGGAAAACGGCGCCGTCGTGCCGGTGGGCGTGGCCACCGCGCTGCCCGGCGTGAAGAAGCTGCTGCTGCTGGTGGAGAAGAACCCGAGTGTGCTCTCGGCCGTCTTCGAGGTCAGCGACGCCGTCGACGCGAACTTCTCGACCCGGGTCAAGATGGGGCAGTCGTCCAACGTCTACGCGGTGGCGCTGATGGCCGACGGCAAGGTGCTGTTCGCGCAGAAGGAAGTCAAAGTCACGCTCGGCGGCTGCGGCGGCTGACTCAGGAGAACACCATGGCAGATCCGATGCGCATCCGCGCCCAGGCAGCTGGCGACAAGGCCACCGTCCGCGTCCTCATGAGCCACGAAATGGAAACCGGCCAGCGCAAGGACGCGGCGGGCAAGACCATTCCAGCCTGGTACATCCAGGAGGTCAGCGCCCGGCACAACGGCAAGACGGTGCTGACGGCCGAATGGGGGCCTTCGGTGTCGAAGAACCCGTTCCTGCAGTTCAACGTGAAGGGGGCGAAGGTGGGCGACAAGATCGCCATCACCTGGAAAGACAACAAGGGCGAAAGCCGCACCGACGAAGCGACGGTGTCGTGAACATGCCGCCCCTGCGTATGTTGGTTGCTGCCGCGGCGCTGCTGCTGAGCGCCGGCGCGATGGCGCAGCCGAAGTCGGCCGCCGACGGCATTGCCGAGTACCGCAAGATGCTTGAAGACGGCAACCCGGCCGAGCTGTTCGAAGCCAAGGGCGAAGACCTCTGGAAACGCAAGCGCGGGCCCAAAGGTGCGTCGCTGGAGGCTTGCGATCTGGGCAAGGGCCGGGGTGTCGTGAAGGGTGCGTTCGTCGAACTGCCACGCCACTTCATCGACACCGGGCGGGTACAGGACCTGGAATCGCGCCTGCTCACCTGCATGGAAACGCAGCAGGGTTTCAACGCCGCCGAGATCGCCAGCACCGGCTTCGAGCGCGGCGAACAAACCACGCTGGCAGCGTTGGTGGCCTGGGTTTCGGCCGCGTCGCGCGGCCAGAAGATGGCGCTGCCGCAAAGCCATGCCGAAGAGCGCCGTTTCTACGAACTCGGCAAACGCGCCTTCTTCTTTCGCGGTGGGCCGATGGACTTCTCCTGCGCCAGCTGCCATGGCGAAGACGGCAAGCGCATCCGCATGCAGGACCTGCCCAACCTGACGAAGAACCCTGGCGACGGCATCGGTTTTGCCGCGTGGCCGGCCTACCGGCTGTCCAGCGGCGAGATGTGGAGCATGCAGCGCCGGCTCAACGACTGTTATCGCCAACAGCGTTTTCCGTTCCCGGGTTTTGCCTCGGACGTGACGATTGCACTGGGCGTCTACATGGGCGTCAACGCCAAGGGCGCCGAGTCGGTGGCACCGGCTCTCAAGCGCTGATCAGCCAGCGCCAAACAACCATGCACATCCAGCCTCTTCGCGTCGCCGCGGCGACCCTCGCTTGCGTTCTGGTGGCAGGCTGCGCGAGCCTGCCGCCGCCTGAAGAACTCGACCGCCAGGCCCTGGCGATGATCAACGGCTCGTTCCGCGACCAGGGCATCGCCAAGGTCGGCCGGCTCAACCAGGACCTCGGCCAGGCCGCCTGTTCCGGCGACAAACCACCCGCCGACGAGGTGGCCCAGCGCATCGAAGCCGAGGCCACGGCCAGCATCCGCTGGCCCGCGGGCGGCCAGTACCTGGGCGACTGGCGCGAAGGCGAGCGGCTGGCGCAGAACGGCCGCGGCATGACCTGGTCGGACAGCAGCGCCGCGCCCGGCGGCAACGGCGCCCAGTGCTACAACTGCCACCAGCTCGACAAGAAGGAAATCTCCTTCGGCACCATCGGCCCGTCGCTGTGGAACTACGGCAAGCTGCGTGGCATCACCGACACTGCCGACATCACCGCGCCCACGGCTGCCCCCATCGTCCGATACACCTGGGGCAAGCTGTGGAACAGCAAGGCCACGGTGCCCTGCTCCAACATGCCGCGCTTCGGCCATGCCCAGTTGCTGGACGAACAGCAGATCCGGCACCTGATGGCCTTGCTGCTAGACCCGAAGTCACCGGTCAACCAGTAGCACCAGCGCAGCGGCCGGCCTGCGATGCATCTTCCGAAGCGCGACTTTCTCCAGGTGATGGCCGCGGCCTCGGCCGCCGGCATGGCGCTGGGGCGTTATGCCGACGCCGACGCCGCCGTGGCCGAAGCGGGGCTGTACACCTTGCCGCCGTTCGGCAACGTCTCGCTGCTGCACATGACGGACTGCCACGCCCAGCTGCAGCCGGTGCGTTTCCGCGAACCCAGCGTCAACCTCGGCGTCGGCGCCATGCAGGGCCGGCTGCCGCACCGGGTGGGCGAACATCTGCTGAAAGCCGCCGGTGTGCGCCCCGGCACGCCGATGGCCCATGCGCTGACCTGCCTCGACTTCGAGAAAGCATCGCGGCGTTATGGCCGCGTCGGCGGCTTCGCGCACCTGGCGACGCTGGTGAAGATGCTCAGAGCCAGCCGCCCCGGTGCGTTGCTGCTCGACGGCGGCGACACCTGGCAGGGATCGGCAACCTCGCTGTGGACAAATGCGCAGGACATGGTCGAGGCCGCCAAGCTGCTCGGCGTCGACGTGATGACCGGCCACTGGGAGTTCACCTATGGCATGGAGCGTGTGAAGCAGATCGTCGACAACGACTTCAAGGGCCGGGTCGAGTTCCTGGCCCAGAACATCAAGACCAACGACTTCGGCGACCCGGTGTTCAAGCCCTGGACGCTGCGCGAGATCAACGGCGTGCCGGTGGCCATCGTCGGCCAGGCTTTTCCCTACACACCCATCGCCAACCCGCGTTACCTCGTCGCCGACTGGGCCTTCGGCATCCAGGAAGAGACGATGCAGACCGTCGTCGACGAAACCCGCGCCAAGGGTGCACAGCTGGTGGTGCTGCTGTCGCACAACGGCATGGATGTCGATCTGAAGATGGCCGGCCGGGTGCGTGGCATCGATGCCATCTTCGGCGGCCACACCCACGACGGCGTGCCGCTGGCGGTGCCGGTGAAAAACGCAGGCGGCACGACGCTCGTCACCAACGCCGGCAGCAACGGCAAGTTCCTCGGCGTGATGGATTTCGACGTCAAGGGCGGCAAGCTGGTCGACTACCGCTACCGCCTGCTGCCGGTCTTCGCCAACCAGCTGCGCCCCGACCCCGAGATGGCCGCGCTGATCCGCAAGCTGCGTGCGCCTTACGAAGAACGGCTGAACCAGAAGCTCGCCGTCACCGACGGCCTTCTGTACCGCCGCGGCAACTTCAACGGCAGCTGGGACCAGCTGATCTGCGACGCGCTGATGGACACGCAGGGCGCCGACATCGCCTTCTCGCCGGGTTTTCGCTGGGGCACCTCGCTGCTGCCCGGCGAGGTGATCACACGCGAACTGCTGATGGACCAGTTGGCCATCACCTACCCGTTTGCGACGCTCACCGAGATGACGGGCGAGACGATCAAGACCGTTCTCGAAGACGTGGCCGACAACCTGTTCAACCCCGACCCGTACTACCAGCAAGGTGGCGACATGGTGCGTGTCGGCGGCATGAGCTACACCATGACACCGGGCGCGAAGATGGGCGGCCGCATCGGCGAGATGCGTCTGAAAGGCCGGCCGATCGAAGCGGACAAGAAGTACAAGGTTGCCGGCTGGGCGCCGGTGGCCGAAGAAGCCCGCAGCGTGCCCGGCGTCAAGCCGGTGTGGGAGCATGTCGAGTCCTGGCTGCAGGCCCAGGGCGGGCGCGTCAAGCCGCGCCGCATCAACACACCGACGCTGCAGGGTGCGCAGGGCAACCCTGGCATCGTGCAGGCCTGAAGAGGCTGAGCCGCCGTCTTCACAACAAGCCCTCAACCGGAGTTTCCACGATGCAATTCAAGCCCTTCCTGGTCTGCGCAGCACTGGTGTTTGCGGCCGGCGCCGCCTGGGCGCAGGACAAGGTCGTCTACCACTTCGACAATGCCGCCACCCAGGGCCTGAAAGGCCTGCGCAACGTGCGCAACCACATCGACACCGACGCCACGGCGAAAGTCACCATCGTGACCCACGCCGAAGGTGTCGACATGCTGATGGAAGGCGCGAAGGCAGCTAACGGCAGCGACTACGCACCGCTCGTTTCGGCGCTGAAGAGCCGCGGCGTCACGTTCGAGATCTGCGAGATCACGCTGAAGAACCGCGGCCTGAAGAAGGAGCAGTTCATCCAGGAAGCCGACTACACGCCCTCGGGCGTGGTCCGCATCGCCAAGCTGCAGGGCCAGGGCTTCGCCTACATCAAGCCCTGACGCCTGGTCAGCCGAGCATGTCGTTCCAGATGCTCTTGGCCCAGGACAACGCGTAGCGGCCTTCGAGCGGGCTCGCCGCCGCCGAGACACCGCCCGAGCCAGGCACGGTCTTGAAGGTTTTCTCGGCCGCGTCGTACTGGTGCACGGTGGCGACGTGGATCACGTCTTTGCCGGTCACGAAGCTGTAGCAGGTGTTCATCACCACCGGCGTCGGGTTCACCGCTTCGCCCTTGAGCAGCTGGATCACCGCCGCTGCAGCCACCTTGGCATGCTGGTTGGCCATGTGGCCCGATTTCGGCATCAGCGCCGCCGGGAAGGTGGCGTCGCCGAGCACGTGCACACCCGGCACCGCGGTCGACTCCATGCTCAGCCAGTTGACGCCGACCCAGCGGTTGTTGACGTTGACGAGCCCGGCGCTGCGCGCCAGGTCGGCGGCGCGCTGCGGCGGCACGACGTTCAGCACGTCGGCCTTCACGTCTTCGAACTCGAACTTGGCGACGCCGCCGCTCACCTCTTTCAGTTCGGCGTTCGGCCGGTACTCGAGCATGCCTTTGTAGTGCTCGGCGAACGTACGTTCGAACAAGGCCTTCTTCGACTGGACCTCGGGGTTCGCGTCGAACACCAGCACCTTGCTGCGCGGCTTGTTTTCCTTCAGGTAGGCCGCCACCACGCAGGCCCGTTCGTACGGCCCGGGCGGGCAGCGGTACGGCACCTTTGGAATCGAGAGCGCAAACACGCCGCCGTCCGGCATGTCGACCAGTTGCTTGCGCAAGGCGATGGTCTGCGGCCCGGCTTTCCAGCCGTGCACGACACGGCCGCTGTCCAGCGCCGCGGCAAGGCCGCCGACCTGGTCGTTCATGAAGTCGACGCCGGGCGACACGATGAGGCGGTCGTACGGCAGCTCGGCGCCGCTGGCCAGTCGCAGCTTGCGCGCCACCGGGTCGACGGCCGTGACCTCGCCTTGCACGACCTTGACGCCCAGCGCCTTCAAGCCGTCGTAGCCGCGGGTGATGTCGGCCATCTGCTTGTAGCCGCCGAGCACCAGGTTGGAGATCGGGCACGAGATGAAACCGGCATTGCGCTCCACCAGCGTGACATCGACATTGCCGCCCCACAGGCGCAGGTAACGCGCCGCGGTGCTGCCGCCGAAGCCGCCGCCGACGACGACGACACGCCCGATCGACGGCCCCGAGGCCATCGTGCCGCAGCCGGCCAGCGCCAGGCCGCCCAGGGCAGCGCCGGCGCCCAGCAGGCGGCGCCGGGTGGGTTCAAAGGTGTGCATGTTCATGGCCCTGCCCTCTTGCCGCTATTTCGCCGGCTGCGCGGCGAAGTACCCCGCCACCAGCCGGAGCTGCTCGTCGCTGTAGCCCTTGGCGATCTGGTGCATGATCGTCGCCGGCATCGCACCGCTCTTGAAGGCCGCCAGCAGGGCGATGGTCTTCTCGGCAGGCACACCCGCCAGCGGCGGAATCTCGCCACGCGCCTGGCCGTTCGTGCCATGGCAGTTGGCGCAGGTGGCAGCGAGGTTGCGCGCCAGGTTCGTGTCCTGCGCCTGCGCGGCGGCAGGCAGGCAGGCCGCCGCCAGCGCCGCCGAGATCATCCAAGCTTGCATGGCTCCGTCTCCTTGTTCACATGTCCCGTGGGCGGCAGCATAGCCCCTGATGTGCTCTGACGCACTCTGACGCTTGGGCACGTCGATCGCCGCTCGCAGCATCGGCGTGTGCTGATACAGTGATGCTGTGACGTCAACCCGCGAGGCCGCCGTGGCACACACCCGCGAAGAGGATCTGGTCTTCGAGTCGGCGGCAGAGCTGTTCGGCCTGCTGTCCACGCCGGTGCGGCTGAAGATCATCAGCGCCGTCTGCCAGGGCGAGCGCAACGTGTCGGACCTGCTGGCGCAGATCGACACCACCCAGCCCAACATGTCGCAGCACCTGGCCACGCTGTACCGCGCCGGCGTGCTGGGGCGCCGCCGCGAAGGCACGCAGATCTACTACAAGCTGCAGAGCGAACGTGTGGCCACGCTGTGCCGCGCCGTCTGCACCCAGGTGGCGACCGAACTCGACGGCAGCGAGGCCGTGCCCGCGGCCGAGCGCCTGCTGCGCGCTGCGCACCGCTGAGCGGCGCCGTCCCCCTATTCCGAAGCCCGGCATTCCCCCCGAATGGACGATGCGCTGCGCCCGCCTGGCGACGACTATGGATGCAGGAGGAACCCGCCATGCATGCCACCCCAGCAACAGCACTCGCCGAGGCCGCAGTCAGTCTGCGCCGCGCCCGCCCGCAGATCGCCGCACTCGACCTGCTCGATCAAGTTCTGGCCACCCCGCACGACGACACACTCGACTTCGCCGGTGACCTGGTCTCGCCGCCGTCGCAGTTCGGCCAGCTCATCGCCGAAGCGTTCGACCCCGACATGACGCCGCAGGAGTGGACGGCGTGGGCCGGTGAGGGCTCGGACGCCGCCGTGCGCGAGGCGTTGCTGCAGCTCTGGTCGGCCGAGGTGCTGCCGGCGTTTCGTGCGCGCTACGGGCTGGGGCACTGACGACCGGCAAGCGGCTCAGGCCAGCGTAGCCAGCCCGAGGCGCTCGCTGGCGTAGCGCTGCACAGCAGCCACGTCGAGGCCCGCACCGCAGAGCCCGACATGGCCGTCCGGCCGAAGCAGGCAGTACGACGGCTTTGGAATCCTGGCGCGCACCAGCTCGGCGTCGTTCGCCGGGTCGGCTGGAATGACTTCGGTGCGCAGCAGCCCACCGAAGTGCGGCACGCCACCGCGAGGCAACGGCTGCCCGAACAGCAGCAACGTGAACCGCGTGTCGTCAAGCACCTGGAACAGGTCTTCGACCGCGCCGCCGGGGCGGCGCCTGATCTGCAGCCACGGGAAACGCTCGCCGGCCCGTGGCGCGCCGCGCGGCAGATCCGGCCCGCCCGCCGACAGGGGGCCCTGGCGGTAGTGGATGCCGATCTGCGAGACGGCGCGAAATGCGCGTCGTTGCACCGGCGCCCGTGCCATCGCCAACGCGGCGATCCGGGCCAGCACCTGCGTGCGCAGCAGACCCGCCCACCAGCGGTCGGACACCACCAGCCTGAAGGCCCGGTCGGTGGTGCGCAGCAGCCGCTGCGCCACCGGCACGCGTTCGGCTTCGTACGAATCCAGCAGCTTCGGCGCCGCCTGGCCCCGGACCACCAGTGCCAGTTTCCAGGCCAGGTTGTAGGCATCCTGCAGACCGGTGTTCATGCCTTGTGCACCCACCGGGCTGTGGATGTGTGCCGCGTCACCCAGCAGGAAACAACGCCGGTCGCGAAAGCGCTCGGCAGCGCGGTGGTGGATGCGGTAGGTGGAAAACCAGCTGCAGCTCTTGAAAGCCAGGCCGGCACCGGCCTCCTCACGCACCGACGGCGCGACGGCGTCGAACGCCAGGCCATCACGCTCGCGCAAGGCCGGCGGCACGATGCCGACGATGCGCCAGTGGTCCACGCCGCGCATCGGAAAGAACAGGTGGAAACCGCGGCGCCACAGATAGACGTTCACCTCGCCCGGCACCATGCTGCCCGTGGCGGCCACGTCGGCGACGAAAAACACATGTTCGTAGGGCGCGCCCGGAAAAGCGATGCCGCTCAGTTCGCGCACGGCACTGCGCGCGCCGTCGCAACCAGCCACCCACGCGGCGCGGACCTCGCGGGTGCTGCCATCCGGTTGCCGCAATCTGGCTGTCACGTAGTCAGATGCCTGCTCGATGGCCGTCAGTTCGGTGTTCCAGTGCACCGCGACGCCGGCCTCGCGAAGGCGATCGCCCATGATGCGTTCGTTGTCGTCCTGGCCGAGGATCAAGATGAAGGGGTACGGGGTCACGCCGCTGCCTGCATCCCCGAACGGCACCCGCCCGGTCTTGCGGCCGGCGGCCCACAGGTTGGCACCGGTCGCGCACCGGCCCAGCGCGAGCGCACGTTCGGCGATGCCGAGGCCGGCATATATTTCGAGCGTGCGGGCCTGCACGCCCAGCGCGCGGGTCTGCAACGAGGGGCCGGCATGGTGATCGACGACGAGCGTGCGCACGCCCCAGCGCGACAGCTGGTTGGCCAGCATCAGCCCGGTCGGGCCGGCGCCGATGATCAGCACGTCGGTATCCAAGGGCTCTCCCGGGTGGCGATCAGGCCGCTCATGCCAGAGGTGCGGCCGCGTCCGCGCCTCAGACCCCCAGCGCGATGCGCTGCGCGCCCTGCCTGACCCAACCCCACAGGTCTTTCGGCGCCAGGTCCTGTTCCATGCGATAGAGGTAGGAGACGGGCGACGCACGCAGGGCACCCAGGGCCAGCTTGCGCTTGTCTCGCAAGGTCGTCATGACACCCACGGCGATGCCGGCGGCGCCGGCGGCCACCGGGTTGAGCGTCAATCCCGCCAGCGCTCCGGCAATGCCGGCCGGCAACACGGTCTTGACGTTGAAGCAGCCGAGCACGGCGTCGATACCGCAGTCACGCAGCTTCTCGCGCAGGTCCATCAGACGGGCGTTCCAGTGTTTGTCGTATTCGTCGCGCAGCCGCTGTTCGAGCACAGCCGGATCGTCGATCGACTTCAGCCAGTCGGCGCCCTTGAGCAGGTCTGCCGTGGCTTGCTGGAACGCAGCGCGCTCCAACGGGTACTTCTCGCGGAATGCAAGGATCTTCGCCGGCTCCAGCTCGGCCAGCTTCGTCGGCACCACCGCCTTGAAGGCGACCGAAACGAGCGCGCTTTCGATCTCCAGCGGCGTCGGCCCGGACTCGACCAGCTTGACGTCGTCCAGCAGCACCTGCGCCAGGCGCGCGGGCGACAAGCTCGACAGCGCCAGGTGGTCGCGTGTCTCGTCGGTCAGCGGGCGCAAACCGCGGTGCGCGGCAATCTGCTCCGCCAGCGCGGTCATGTAGACCCAGGCCAGCTGCGGATGCATGCCGATCCAGCGCCCGCCGCGGTCGTCGGTGGAGGCGAGGCCCGAGTCCTTCAGCGCGAGATAGACCTCGTTGCTGATCTTCTCGTAGAAGATGTAGCCCAGCCGCGGATCGTTGCCCGAGGCACCGCCCGGTCGCGGCGGGCGTCTCTTCTCGTCCAGCGCAGGCCATTGGTCGCGCAGGCTGAGCGCGTACTTTTCCTGCAACTTGGGGCCGTACTGGGAGATGAACTCGACAAACGCCTGTGCGAAGTCGCTGGGCGCCCAATCGGGTCGCACCGTGTCGATGCACGACGACAGCGCAGCCACGGTTGCACTGTCGTCCGTGGTGTAGTCGTTCGGAACAATGCGGGCCACCTTGTCCCAGTACAAGGCCGTGAGCTTGAGCCAGCGGTCGTCCTTGAAGTGGATGAACGGGTAGTACAGCGCCTGGTATGACGGCATGGCTGGAGCCTCCGCTGAAGCGTCGGGGGACGTGCGCCCATCAACAAGCGCGCGCTGACAGCATCCATGGTAGTGCGCGTTTGGCGAGTGCGCGAGCCGTTGACAGCGTCGATCGGTTTGCGCGAGTATTCCGGCCCCTCGGCGCCCATTCAGGACTGGAGAGCACGATGAGAGCCACCCGTCTGCGCGGTGTTGTCTTGCTGGTGTTCACGGCCCTCGGCGGCTCGGCCTGGGCCGACACGCCCGGACCGAACAACGCGATCACCGACGTTCCCGGCATCAGCGTCGGGCACTTCACCGGCGTCGATGCCGGCACGACAGTGGTGCTTGCCGCGAACGCCACGGGCCAGGGTGTCGCCGGCGGCGTCACGCAGCGAGGCGGCTCACCCGGCACACGCGAGACCGATCTCATGCGGCCCGACAACATGGTCGAGACGATGAACGCGATCGTGCTCAGCGGCGGCAGCGCGTTCGGCCTCGCTGCGGCCAGCGGCGTCATGCGCTGCCTGGAGGAACGCGGCGTCGGTTTCCCCGTCGGCGGCGGCGTCGTGCCGATCGTGCCGACGGCGGTTTCGTTCGATCGCGCCACCTGCGGCGCCCCGGCCGCCTCGCGCCCGGACTTCACCTCCGGCCGCGAGGCCTGTCTCGCGGCCAGCGGTGGTGCGGTCGCGCAGGGCAATGTCGGCGCGGGCACCGGCGCCGTTTCCGGCGGCGTCAAGGGCGGCATCGGCACCGCGAGTGTCGTGCTGACCAAGGGCATCGTTGTCGGCGCCATCGTGTCGGTGAACTCCGAAGGCACCGCCTACGACGGCAACGGCGACCTCTACGCGGCGTCGTTCGCGCTCGACAACGAGTTCGGCGCGCTGCTGAAGGGCGGCAGCCGCCCCGGCCGTGTCCCGCCCAGCCTGCCGGGCGGCCCGCTGCGCAGCGGCACGAACGCCGTCGTCGCGACGAACGTGCAGCTGACGAAGTCGCAGGCAACGAAGATCGCGGAGATGGCCGACGACGGCGTCGCACGCGCCATCCGGCCCGCGCACACACCGGGCGATGGCGACACGCTCTTCGTGCTGGGCACGGCACGGATTGCGATGGTGGAGCTCGGCGACGCGAACGAGGTGGTCACGCAGATCGGCACCGCGGCAGCAAACGCGGTTTCGCGCGCCATCGTGCATGCACTGCTGGCGGCGAAGTCAACCGCGTGCCAGCCCAGCTACTGCGATGCCTTCCGGGCCGAGTGCCGCAAGCGCTAGGAGAAGACACCATGCTGCAACTTCACACAGTGCTTGGAGGTCTGCTCGGTCTGGCGGCCGTTGCCTCGCCGGCCTTGGCGCAGACCTTGCCACAGACACCCGGCCCGAAGAACGCCATCACGGACGTGCCCGGCATCGAGGTCGGGCAGTACACGGCGTCGCTCGCGACAGGGGGCATGACGGGCACGACCGTCATCATCGCGCGGGGTGGTGCAACAGCCGGCGTCACCCAGCGCGGCGGCGCACCGGGCACCCGCGAGACCGACCTGCTGAAGTCCGAGAAGGCCGTTGGCACAGCGCACGCCATCGTGCTGAGCGGCGGCAGCGCTTACGGCCTCGCCGCGGCTGATGGCGTGATGACCTGTCTCGAAAACCAAGGTATCGGCACGCCGGTCGCGAACGGTGCGATCGTGCCTGTCGTGCCCTCGGCGATCCTCTTCGACCCGGGACGCTGTGCGCCGTTCACGTTCCGGCCCGACGCATCGTTCGGCACGAATGCCTGCAGCGCCGCGAACAACGGGCCGGTGCAGATGGGCAACGTCGGCGCCGGCGCAGGCGCACGCTCAGGTGGTGTGAAGGGCGGCCTCGGCACGGCAAGCGCCCTGCTCCCGAACGGCGTCGTGGTGGGCGCCATCGTCGCGGTCAACTCGAGCGGGCGCACGTTCGACGCCGCGACAGGCCAGTTCTTCGCCGGCTACACGCTGGGCACCTCGGAAACTGCCGTCGCCACCGCGCCGGCGACGCCCGATGTGAACAGCGACGAACTGCTCCGCGCAACCACCGTCGCGGTCGTGGCCACGAACGCGCGGCTGACGAAGGCGCAGGCGAACAAGGTCGCGCAGATGGCGGACGACGGCTTGGCGCGTGCGATCCGCATCGCGCACGGCACCGGCGACGGCGACACGGTGTTCGCGCTGGCCACCGGCACGGCGACGGCGAACCCCAGCATCAACCAGATCGGCGGCGCGGCGGCGGACGCGCTGTCACGGGCCATCATCCGCGCCATCCAGGCCGCGACCGGGATTCACGTGGGCACGGGCACCGGCTCGTGCAACGTGAACAGCTACTGCGAGCTGTTCCCGCAGAACTGCGCTGCCGCGCGACGGTGAACGCGTCTAGGGTTGCGAGGCGCGGCACGCATAGCTGCTGGCCTGCAGCCGGTCGCCACCCGTGTAATGAGGGTAACCAGGGTAGCGGCACATCGGCCTGGACGACAACACCTCGAAGGGCGGCAGGCCGGCCCGGCTGCTCTGCACCATCGCTTCGGCAGGGGCGACACCCGCCGTCACCCAGCGGTCCAGCGGATCGATCAGGTCGACCGCCGTGGCAATGACACGCTTGTCCGTCACGGCGCGCGCATTGCCGGAGTGGGTGGACGATGGCGACACGTACAAGCGCACCGACCGGTCGACCACGGCCTGGCCGAATCGGGCCACCACCGCCTGGTAGTACTCGATGCCCATCAGCGGGCTCTGCGCGCGGTCGCCGGCATTCTCGCGAATGATGAGCTTGCCGCCGCGGGCGAAGAAAGCCGACAGGTCCGGGTTCGTGGAGTCCATCAGTGCCGAGGTCTGCTGGACGCGGGAGACGAACGCTTCGGGGCGGTAGGTCTTCACGTCGAACGCCGCATCGCGTGCCACCGCGTAACGGATCCAGTTGCTGCCGTACAGCCAGTGCGTGGATGCCGTTGCAGCGTTGGGCGGCGTGGTGGGCGCAGCCGTGCCCGTGACCCAACGCACGAAACTCATGGTCTGCGGCCCATCCAGGCTGTCCTCGTGGCCGTAGAGCCACTGCGGGTAGCTGGTGATGCCGTTGGCCAGCGGAAACGAAAACCTGTAGGGCGAGTGGATGCCCTGCAGCAGCGCCAGTTCGTTGTCTGAAAGGCAATGCGGCCCGGCATCGCTGCCGTCCGTGCAGCGCAGCACCCGAAGGTTCACCTGCGCCTGGCAACCCAGATAGTTGTTGACCACACCGTCCACGAGTCCGTCCAGGCCATCGCAGGCGTCGGCGGTGGCCTTCGCGATCAGCGGCGCCTTCGAGGCATCCAGCCAGTCGCTGAACTGCGGCACCGAGTTGCGCACGAAGGCGTGGAAGAGGCCCGTCCAGTTGATGACGGGAACGACGCTGACGATGCCGTCGTAGTCGGCCGGAAAACGCTGCGCCATCGTCAGGCCCTCGCGCCCACCCTCGGAGCCGCCGAAGTAGTAGAGCTGAGCCGGTGCCCGGCCATAGAACGAGCGCATCAGGTCCACGGCCACGTCCCGGACCTTCTTGTACGACGCGAAGGCGAAGTTCTCCAGCATCTCGTCGTTCAAGGCGAAGGCCCCTGGCTCGCTGGCAGCGTAGGCCGACGCCTGGTGGCCGGAGTCGGTGCCGAAGGTGGCGTAACCGCGCGCGATGGGCAGCGGGTCGCCCGGCGCAGCGTCGCGCAACGGCGCCAGGCCCGTGATCAGGACGCCGTTGAACCCGCCGCCGCCGTACTGCAGCGCCTTGCCATTCCATTGCGTCGGCAAGTTGAGCTGGAAGTTGATCGGCTGCGCCTGCGGGTCGCGCGGGGCCACGCTGCCCAGCAACCTGCAATGCGCCGGCAACGCAGGGGTGACGCGGTTGCCTTCGACGGTTTCGGCGCTGGCCGCCACGAGCACCGCTGAAGTCACCGCCGCGGGCCCGCTTGGCAGGCCGATGGACGACGCCGGAACGGACTTGCCGGCCCAGCCTGCGCACGCCTGCCCGAGCTGGGCGGCAGAAGGAACACTGCCGCAGGCCGCGAGGCAGAGCGCGGCCCATGCGGCCACGAACATCGGCAGTGATCGATGAACCATTTTTCAAGCTCCTCGTTCGCCGCACAGGCAGCGACTGCGGTCTCAAGAACACGCAACGGTACCAGCGACACCCGATATACTTTCCTGAAGTGGAAACCATAGGGAGTCTCATGACTGCTCTCACGCTGCACTACCACCCACTCTCGTCCTACTGCCACAAGGTGCTGATCGCGATCGACGTGTTGGGTATCGAGGTCGACAAGCAGCTGCTCAATCTGGGTGACCCCGCGGCGCGCGCGGCGCACCTGGCGTTGTGGCCCACAGGCAAGATGCCGCTGCTGGTGGACCAGGGCCGGCTCATCCCGGAGACGAGCATCATGATCGAACACCTGCAGCGCCACCATGCGCGCGGCGACCCCACGCTGATCCCGAACGACGCCGACGCTGCGCTCGACGTGCGCTTGTGGGACCGCCTCTTCGACCTGTACGTGATGACGCCGATGCAGGCCTTCACCGCCGACCTGTTGCGGCCGGAAGGCGACCGCGACGCACACGGCGTGGCGCGGGCGCGCGAGGGCCTGTCGTCTGCCTACACGTTCATCGACCGCCAGCTCGAAGGGCGGACCTGGGTGACCGGTGACACGTTCAGCATGGCCGACTGTGCCGCAGCACCGGCCCTGTTCTATGCCGTGACCTACGTGCCGCTGCCGCCGCAGCATGCGCACCTGGCGGCCTACTTCGATCGGCTGATGGATCATCCGCCGGTGGCACGCACCATCGATCAGGCGCGGCCCTTCTTCAAGTTCTATCCTGGGCGTGCCGGTCTGTCGCGACGCTTCTTCGACCCCACGAACATCTGAGATGCGCGCGACCGCCGACCCCGCGCGCCTCGACCGCATGTTCTTCGCGCTGTCCGATGGGCACCGCCGCGGCATGCTCGACCACCTGAGCCGCGGTCCGGCGTCTGTGTCCGAACTGGCCGAGCCGCTCGGCATTGCGCTGCCCTCGGCGGTCAAGCACCTGGCCGTGCTCGAAGGGGGTGGCTTCGTCAGCTCCCGGAAGGTGGGCCGGGTGCGCACCTACACCGCCGAGCCCAAGGCGCTCGATGCCATGGAGGCCTGGGTCGCGCGGCGCAAGACGCAGCTCAATGCACAGTTCGACCGGCTCGACGCCTACCTGGCCGAGCAGAAAGGCAAGGCCACGCGATGAAGCGCCTCCCGAGCACGCACACCGACTTCGTCATCGAGCGCGAGTTCGCCGCCGCGCCCGAGGCGGTGTTCCAGGCCTGGGCCGACCCGCAGGCCAAGCGCCGCTGGTCCGACTGCCACGCCGAGCACACCACCGAATACAGCCTGGACTTCCGGCCCCTCGGGCGTGAGACGCACCAGGTCGCCTACCCCGACGGGCGCGTTCAGCGGATCGAGAAAGTCTTCTTCGACATCGTCGCTGCGCGACGCATCGTCTTCGCCTACGACATCCGGCTCGACACACGTCTTTTGTCGGTTTCGCTCGTGACGGTCGAGTTCTTCGCCAGTCAGCGCGGTACCCGCATGACCTATACGGAGCAGCTCGCCTACCTGGACGGACACGAAGACCGTGCCCAGCGCCTGCGTGGCACCGAGGAGGGTCTGGACCGGCTCGGGATGGAGCTGTAGCGCAGGCCCATCGCAGCGATGGTCGCCTTGATCTCGCCGCCCCTCTCGGCTGCATCGATCGTCATCTTATGATTAAGAATCATTCGCATTAGAATGCTGCTTGCCCCTTGCACGCGGGTCCCCAGGGAAACCGCGTGCAGGAACGTCCGAAGCCAGCCGCCGCCAGCCTTCGAACCTTGACCGGCCAGCCCGTCACTCAGCGCGCTGCCGCATGGAGAAGCAGCGATGTGCGCCGACGACAAGACCGAACTGCCCGTGCCCAGCCCGCAAGCGCTGGGGGCGGCCACCGTGGCGCCGATGACCGCGCGGGCGGATGCGCCGCCGCGCTGGCGCGAACTGGCCGCGGCCGCAGCGCTGGCGTTGTGGCCGGCGCTGTCACACGCCCAGACCGCAGCGGCGCCGCCCAGCGCCGCGGCCTCGGCCCCGGAAACCACCTTGCCCGCGATCCGCGTCAAGGCCGCAGCGGAAAGCGAGACCGCCACGTCGCCGGTCAGCGGCTATCGCGCCACGCGCAGTGCCACGGCCACCAAGACCGACTCGCCGCTCAACGAAGTGCCGCAATCGATCTCGGTGATCACCGCCGACCAGGTGCGCGACCAGGCCTCCCCCAACCTGCAGGAGGCCTTGCGCTACACCGCCGGTGTGCGCACCGAAACCTACGGCGTAGACAACCGCGGTGACTGGTTCTCGCTGCGCGGCGGCAGCAACGGCTCGACGCTGGTCGACGGACTGCGCCGCCCACCCACGGGCTACTGGGGCATCGTGCGCAACGAACCCTATGCCTTCGAGCGCATCGAGGTGCTGCGCGGCCCGGCCTCGGTGATCGCCGGACAGAACGGGCCCGGTGGTGTGGTCAACCTGGTGTCCAAGCGCCCGCAGGCCGAGCGCAGCGGCGAGATCGGCGTGCAGATCGGCAGCGACAACCACAAGCAGGTGCAGGCCGACCTGACCGGCCCGCTGAACGCCGACGGCAGCTTGCTGTACCGCCTGGTGTCGCTGGTCAAGCGCAGCGACACGCAGGTGAAGCACGCCTTCGACGAGCGCGACCTGCTGGCCCCGTCGCTGACCTGGCGCCCCGACGCAGCGACCTCGCTGAACGTCTTCGCGCTGTACCAGCGCGACGAGAGCGGCAACCTCAACGGCTTCTTCCCCGCAGCGGGCACGCTGCTGCCCGCGCCCCACGGCCCGATCCCGATGGACACCTTCATCGGCGAGCCCGACTGGGACAGCTACGGCGGCAAGCGCTGGAGCTTCGGCTGGCAGTTCGAGCGCCGCCTCAACGACACCTGGACTCTGCGCCACAACCTGCGCAGCGACCGCACCGACGGCAAGATGCGCACGATGTACGCCGCCTGGTGGGACGGCTTCGTCGACGCGACCGGCACGCCCGACGCGAACGGCACCTACCTCAACCGCTACTACTACGCCGCCGACGACAAGGACCGTGTCAGCAACGCCGACCTGCTGGTCGAAGGCAAGCTGCGCTCGGGCCCGGTGGCCCACACGCTGCTGCTGGGCGTCGATGGATTCGCCTCGCGCGCCAGCCAGCGCTACCACGGCGATTTCCTCGCCACGCCGCTGGATATCTACAACCCCGTGTACGGCAGCTACCCGCTGCCCGCGCTGCCCGACACGCCGGAGGTGATCACCAAGACCCGGCGCCTGGGCGTGCTGGTGCAGGACCAGATGAAGATCGACGACCGCTGGGTGCTGGTGGCCGGCCTGCGCCGGGACCGCGTGCGCAACGCCGTCGAGGGCAGCCCCGAAGAAGGCTACTCGGCCACAAGCAAGAACCTGGGCGGCGTCTGGCTCGCCAACGGCGGCTGGTCGCCGTACCTGAACTACTCTGAGTCCTTCGAACCGGTGTCCGGCACCAATGCCGCGGGCCAGCTGTTCAAACCCCAGCGCGGCAAGCAGGTGGAGGTGGGCGTGAAGTGGCAGCCCCTCGGCCTGCGCCTCAACACATCGGCCGCGCTGTACCGGTTGCGGGAGAAGAACCGCCTGACCAACGACTCGCCCAGCACGACGGTGCAGATCGGCGAGGTCACGGTCCAGGGCCTGGAACTTGAAGTCGCCGGGCAGGTGGGCGGCTGGGACCTGACGGCGCAATACAGCTACACCGACGCCCAGATCACGAGTACCGGTAGCAGCGACGCCGAACGGGCCACGTTGGGCCAGCAGCTCGAGGCCATCCCGAAACACGGCGCGGGCCTGTGGGCGGTCAAGCCCGTGGCCGCCGTGCCGGGCCTGCGGGCCGGCGCGGGCCTGCGCCATGTCGGCAGCTCGGGCGACGGTGTCAGCGGCGGGGTCGAGGTGCCGGCGGTGACCGTGCTCGACGCGATGCTCGCGTACGACACGGCCGACTGGCGCTTCGCGCTCAACGCCAACAATCTGACCGACAGGAAGTACGTGGCCTCGTGCCTCGGGCGCGGCGACTGCTGGTTCGGCCAGCGCCGCAGGGTGGTGGCCAGCGTGACGTACCGCTGGTAGGACAACCCCGTGAACCGGCCCCACGATCATGACGGCCCGAGATCCAGGCTTGAGCGACGGCTACGGGCGTGCGAAGTCCGGAATGCGAAATCGTTTCCGGTAGGCTCCCGGCGTCAAACCCGTGGTGCGCTTGAACAGCCGTCGAAAGAACGCGGCGTCTTCGTAACCCACACGCCAGGCGACTTCGTCGGCCGGCGCATCGGTGCGCTCGAGCCGGCGTTTGGCATCTTCGACTCGCAGACGCTGCACGTAGGTCAGCGGTGCCAGCCCAGTGGCTGCGGCGAAGCGGCGCTTGAAGGTGCGTTCAGCGAGCTTCGACCGCTTGACCATTTCGTCCACCGGATTCGCGACCGAGAAATGCGTGGTCAACCAGCGCTGTGCGCCTTCGATCTCGGCGTCGCCATGGTCGCTCTTGCCTTCAAAGCTGATGTAGGGCGCCAGGCCGTCCTGGTGCCATTGCAGTGCAAACAGGCGTGCGATCTCTTGCGCATCGGTGGCGCCGGCATAACGTGCGATGAGGTAGAGCACCATGTCGTGCCAGGTCGTCGACGCGCCCGAGCTGATCAGGTCTTCGCGCAGCCCCGAGATCACCAGCACGCGCTCGGGATGGATGGTCACCGCCGGGTGCGCAGCCGCGAAGAAGCCCGCGTAGCTGAAGTGCACGGTGGCGTCCTTGCCGTCGAACAAGCCCGTCTCGGCCAGCAGGAAGATGCCCGAGCAGGCCGAGCACAGCACCGCGCCACGGGCATGCATGCGCTGCAGCCAGTCGACCAGGCGCGGGTAGCGGCCCGATTGCCAACCCGTGCCGCGCACCAGGACTGAAGGCACGATCACGATGTCGGTTATGTCGATGGTCTCGATGGCCCGCTGAACCAGGATCGGCACACCACTGGCCAAGCCCAGCGGGCCGACCGCCTCGCCGACGATTTCGACCTGAAACGGTGCACGTATCTGCGCGTTCGGCAGGCCCATCAGCGCGGGTGCGTTCAGCACGTCGTAGATGCCCGCCAGGGTGGCGATGGCCGCATCGGGCAAGGCCACCAAAGCGACGTGGCGGCCCGCTGGGCGAGCGGGTGACGCGGGACGACTCGCAGGTCTGGACATGGCTTCATTCTCTTGCAGTGGCACGAACGAACCGATGCAGGGCGATTTCGGCTCTGACGCGAAAGGCCCCGCTTCGCAACCATAGGCACCTTGTTCAACCGCTCCAATTCTGCGAGCAAGGAAGCCTGAACCATGAACTCCCACAGCAACCTGCGGCGCGCCTTCTTCGCGCGCCTGTTTCGCACCGCCACCCTGGCCGGTGCGGCAACAACGCTGGCCACTTCGGCCTTCGCTGGCGACGCGACCGCGTCGCACCCAACGCGGCACCGGCAGGCCAATGCGGTCGTGCACTGGAACAGCATTGCCGGCGAGGCTTTCGCGCCGAGCCAGGGCACGAACCCGATGGCGCAATCTCGCACGCTGGCGATTCTGCATGCGGCTGTGCACGACGCGCTCAATGCCATCGACCGCCGCTACACGTCATACACGCCGGGTCTGCCCGCAGCACCGAAGGCTTCTGCCGACGCCGCAGTGGCTGCAGCGGCGCGCGAAGTGCTGGTCAAGCTGCTGCCCGACCAGGCCGCACTCGTCGAGACCGCGTACGGCAGCGCCCTGATGAACATACGCGACGGCGCCGCCAAGACCGCCGGCATCGCCACCGGCCAGGCCGCCGCTTGGGCGACGATGAATCGCCGCCAAGGCGACGGGGCCGACACCGCCTCGGAGCCGGCCTTCGTGCCGCGCACCGGCCCCGGCGAATACCAGTTCACCGCGCCGTTCGACTTCGCGGCTCAGCCGGGCTGGGGCCGTGTGCAGCCCTTCGTCATCGACCTGCGCGAGCATGCCGTCGAGGGCCCGCAAGCGTTGACGGGTGCGGCGTATGCCCGTGACGTGGCCGAGGTGCGGGAAATCGGCCACATCAGCAGCAAGACACGCACGCCCGAGCAATCGGAGATCGCGGCCTTCTGGTACGAAGACTCGCCGCTGGGCTGGAACCGCATTGCCAACGCGGTTGCGCGCCAGCGCCATCTGGATGCCTGGGAAGCGGCGCGTGCCTTCGCACTGCTGCATTTCGCCATGGCCGACGGTTTCATCGCCGGCTTTGACGCCAAGTACGAACACCGCTTCTGGCGCCCCGTCACCGCCATCCATGCAGCAGCCACCGATGGCAACCCGTTGACCGAAGCCGACGCCGCCTGGCAGCCCTTGTTGGTGACGCCGCCGGTGCCGGACTACCCATCGACGCACACGGTGCTCGGCTGGGCCGCGGCTGAAGTGCTGATCGAAGTCTTCGGCGACAAGCAGCGCTTCAGCCTGACCAGCCTGACCCTGCCGGGCGTGACGCGCCACTACCGCGGGTTCTCGCAGGCGGCGCAAGAGAACGGCCTGTCGCGTCTGTATGCCGGCATCCATTTCCGCCATGCCATCAAGGACGGACGTCGCCAGGGCCGCAGTGTCGGCCAGGCCGTGGCCGAGGCGCTGGCCCCGGCGCGCTGATTCGTCTGCGCCGGCACACCCACCCAGGAGATGACACCATGGAAACCCCTGTGATCGACGCATCGAAGGTCGAAGCCTTCGCGCTGCGCGCCATCGCTGACCTGACCGCCGGCTACACCGGCGTGATGGTCAGCCTGGGCACCAAGCTCGGCCTGTACAAGGCCATGGCCGGCGCCGGGCCGCTGAGCGCGAAGGAACTCGCCAAGCGCGCCGCTTGTGCCGAACGCTACGTGCGCGAATGGCTCAACGCCCAGGCCGCAGGCGGCTACCTCAGCTACCACGCGGTCAGCGACACCTACGAGCTCTCACTTGAGCACGCGATGGTGCTGGCCGACGAGGACAGCCCGGTCTACATCCCACCCGCGTGGAACGTGCCGGCAGCGATGTGGTTCGACGAGCCCAAGGCGCTGGAGGCCTTTCGCACCGGCCGCGGTGTGGCCTGGGGCGAGCACGACGCGCGCATGGCCTGTGGCGTGGCCGCCTTCTACCGCAACGGCTACCGCGCCAGCCTGGTGCCCCAGTGGCTGCCGGCACTGGACGGCGTGGTGGCGCAACTCGAAGCCGGCATCGCCGTTGCCGACGTGGGCTGCGGCCACGGCCACTCGACCTTGCTGATGGCCCAGGCGTTCCCGAACTCGCGCTTCCACGGTTTCGATGCGCATCAGGCCTCGATCGACGAGGCCCGGCGCCATGCCGGCGAGGTGGGCGTCGGGCGGCGCCTGGACTACGCACTGGCCCGGGCCACGGACTACCCGAACCACCGCTACGGGCTGATCTGCTTTTTCGACACCTTGCACGACCTGGGTGACCCGGTCGCCGCCGCGCAGCATGCGGCCGAAGTCCTGGCACCTGGCGGCACCGTGATGCTGGTCGAGCCCTTCGCCAAAGACCGCGTCGAGGACAACCTGGGGCCGGTGGGGCAGCTGTACTACAGCGGCTCGTGTCTGATCTGTTGCGCCCATGCGGTGTCCGAAGGCGGCAAGCTGGTGCTGGGCGCGCAGGCCGGGCCCAAACGCCTGGCCGAGGTGTTCCGCAAGGCCGGCTTCACGCACTTCAGGTGCGCCGCGGAGACGCCATTCAACATGATCTTCGAAGTTCGGCGCTGACCCACCATGGATCAGATCAGATCCTTGCGAGCCTTTGCCTGCGTCGCCCAGCTCGGCAGCTTCTCCGGGGCGGCGCGGTCGATGGGTCTGGCGCCCTCTGTGGTGACGCGGCTGGTGGCCGAACTGGAACAACACCTTGGGGCACGCCTGCTGACGCGCACCACACGCAGCGTGGCGCTGACGCAGATCGGGCAAGGTTATCTGGCCCGCGCGTGCGACATCTTGCGCGACGTGGATGAGGCCGCCGCTGCCGTGCAGGATGCGCAGCGCCAGGTTCGTGGGCGAGTGCACATCACGGCACCCGCGGCGTTTGCTGCCCGCCAGCTGGTGCCCAGAATGCGGCGGCTGCAAGCGCAGCACCCTGACATCACGTTGGACATCGCCACGGCAGGCGCAGCGGACGCCCCGGCCGAGGCCGGCGACATCCGAATCGTTGTCCAGGCCGACAAGCTCGATGGCGACTTCGTCGCGCACCAGCTTGCTCGCTCTCAGCTGGTGCTGTGCGCAGCCCCAGGGTATCTGCGGCGCCATGGTCGCCCCCGGACCCCTGACGAACTGGCCAGGCATGCCCTCCTGCTGGCGGGGCAGGATCGTTTGCCACGGAGCTGGGCCTTCACGAACCCTGCCGGCCTTGGCGACGCCGGCACCAACACCACGGTCACCTTCAAACCGGGGCGCGTTGTTCTCAGCAGTCACGATGCCGAAGTCAGCCACGCCGGCGCGCTGGCCGGCATGGGCATCGCGGCGCTTCCGAGCTTCGCGGTTCACGACGACTTGCTCCACCAGCGGCTCGAACGCGTGCTGGTCAGTTGGCGCCTGTCCGCCATGAAAGTCCACGCCTGCCTGCCCAGCCGCCAGCAGGTGCCCGCAGCCGTGCGTGCCACCCTGAACTTCCTTCGTACTGAATTCCCGGCCGCCGACAGCGACCCCTGGCTGCCGAACACAACACCGTCTCTTCAACCACTCTTGCTCGCGGCTTAGCAGGAGGTGTACCCGCTGTCATTCGCCAACCCAGCGCACCGCGGACGCCTTGAGGTGTGCCCGCATCGCGGCTTGCGCGGCAATCGGGTCGCGCGCGTCCAGCGCCTTCAGGATGGCTTCGTGCTCCAGCAGCGCCGCTCTCCAGGTGCGCGCAGTCTCGAAGCGTGAGCTGATCTTGGCGGAGATCGGGCTGTGCCGCTCGTCGAACAACTCTCCGGTGAGTCTTGTCAGGACCGCGTTGCCGGCCATCTCCGCCAGCGTCAGATGGAACTGGCGGTCCAGGTCGACGCAGACGCGCCGGCGTCCGATCTCGGCTTTCATGCCCTCCAGCAGTTCGTGCAGCCGGGTCAGCGGCCCCTCTGTGATGCGCGCACAGGCCAGGATCACGACTTCCCCTTCGATGACCGAGCGCGCCTCCATCAGCTGGCTCGGGCTCTCGCCCCATGCTTCGGTGCTGCGCCGAGCGGGATCCGGCGCAACCGCCGACACGAAGACGCCAGAGCCACTGCGGACCTCGACACGCCCTTCGACATCGAGCGCGATGAGCGCTTCGCGCAGCGACGGGCGTGAAACGCCGAACTGCTGGGCCAGGTCGCGCTCCGGGGGCAAGCGCATCCCGGCCTCGAACCCGCCTCGATCGATCAGATCGCGAATCTGGTCTGCGATCTGCTGGTAGAGCCGCCGGGACTCGACCGGTTTGAACTGGGGGGGGGCCATGAACGCGGCGACGAAGTGTTCGGGCCTGCATTATCCGGCGCTAGCACGCCTCTCGACCGCAGTTTGCCGGCGATGTCCCCCCTTCTGGTATGACCGCATTTACTTTTTCGGTACGGTGGCCTTACCATGCTTCAAAACCCTGGCCTGACCAACCGGAACGGTCGCAACCGAGAGGAGACAACGATGAACATCGGCAGACACTTCATCCGCTATTGCCTGAGCGCAATGGCGTGCTTCACGCTGGCCGCGGCGCCGGCACTCGCCGCAGACGACGGCGCCCGGGCGGCGGCGGACGACACGTTGAGAAAGTGGAAGGCCGCGGGCCATGCGCGACCCATCGTCGAAACACACATCCACTTCTGGCAGGTGACGCGGCCGGGCGGCGTGCCCTGGCCCACGCCGGCGGAAGGGCCGATCTACCGCGACGTGCTGCCGCCCGAGTACAGCGCGCTGGCCAAGCCCAATGGCGTCGTCAGAGCCGGCATCGTGGAAGCGAGCGGCATCGTCGAAGACAACCAGTGGATCCTCGACCTGGTCGAAGGCGACAAGTTCTACTCGTTCTTCGTCGGCAACCTCGAGATCGGCGCGCCGACCTTTGCCGACGACCTGGAGCGCTTTGCGCGCGACCGGCGCTTCGTCGGCATCCGCGGCTATCTCAGCGGCCCGGCCGAAGGCATCACGCTCAGTCCCGAACAGCTCGCCAGCCTGAACGACCTGGCGCATCGCGGCATGCCGCTCGACATCATCAGCCGCGGCACCAAGAACCCGAAGGACTTGGTACTGGCGCTGTGTACCGCGGTGCCCGATCTGCGAATCATCATCGACCACCTGGGCGGCGCCAAGGGGCCGCCGCCGGTCGACCCGACGTGGGAACTCGAGATCCGCCGCATTGCTGACGCCTGCCCCAATCTGTACATGAAGTTCTCGTCGTTCTACGACATGTACGCGCCCGGTGACGTGGTCTTCCCGTCGCCTACGGACCTGGGCTCTTACAAGGCGCACTTCGACGTCTTGATGACCGCTTTCGGCCCCGACCGTCTGATCTGGGGCAGCAACTGGCCGGTGATCACGCTGCACGGCAGCTTCGAAAACCAGATCGCCATCGCCGAGGAATATCTCGCCCCGTTCGGCACCAAGGTTCGCGACAAGGTGATGGCCCGCAATGCGCTGATGTTCTACCGTCGCCATGGGCGGGGAAACAACTGAGGTCTTGCTCTGAGGGGTCCGCGCGTCCGCGCGGGCCCCTGTTCCAGACCCTGAATCACCCAGTGGGCGCCCGGCATACCCACGCCCACCTGAGCACCTGACCGGATGCGCTACGACCTCGATTTCGCGGCCCCCTTCGCGTACTGGCCGGACCTGCTGGCGGGCGCGGCGACGACGCTGGGGCTGTCGGTCACCGCCACCGTGCTGGGCTTCGGCCTCGGCGTCTTTTGCGCCATCGCACGCACCGGTCGCTCGGCCGCAGCCGCCCGCTTTGCGAGCGCCTACGTGGAGACCATCCGCAACACGCCGCTGCTGGTGCAGATCTTCATCGTCTACTTCGGTCTGGCCTCGGTCGGCATCAAGCTCAGCGCGTTCACGGCCGCGATCGCGGCGCTGGTCATCAACGTCGGCGCGTACACCGCGGAGATCGTGCGCGCCGGGATCGACTCGGTCCCGCGCAGCCAGCTTGAGGCGGCCCAGTGCCTGGCGCTCAGCCGCTGGCAGGTGCTGCGCTACGTGACCTTGCCGCCGGCGATCGAACGTGTCTGGCCAGCCCTGACGAGCCAGTACGTGCTGCTGATGCTGGCCTCGTCGATCACGTCGCAGATCTCGACCGAGGAGTTGACGGCCGTCGCCAACCGTGTGCAGTCGGACACCTTCAGATCGGTCGAAACCTACCTGATCGCAGCGGCCGTGTATCTGGCGCTGTCGCTGCTGATGCGGGTGTTCTTCTGGGTGGTGGGGAGCCTGGCATTCCCGCGTCGCCGCCGCCTGGGCACACCGCTGTGATCAGCCTGACCCCCGAACAGCTGCTGTTCCTGCTGCGCGGGTTCGGCTGGACCATCGTGCTCTCGCTGCTGGCCTTCGGCGGCGGCGGGCTGCTGGGTTTCGTGCTGGCGCTGACGCGGGTCTACGCGCCACGCCCGTTGCGAATGCTGGCCATGCTCTACATCAAGCTGATCCAGGGCACACCGCTGCTGATCCTGCTGTTCCTGACGTACTTCGGACTGCCGGCGCTGGGCCTGGTCGTCGAGCCGCTGCTGGCGGTGGCGATAGGCCTGTCGACCTACGTTTCGGCGTACCTCGGCGAGATCTGGCGCGGGTGTCTGGAAGCGGTGCCACGCACGCAGGAAGAGGCCGCCCTGTGCCTGGCGCTGAAGTGGCACCAGCGGCTGCTGCACGTGATCCTGCCCCAGGCGGTGAAGATCGCCACGCCGCCGACGGTGGGCTTCATGGTGCAGATCGTCAAGAACACGTCGCTGGCCTCTGCGGTCGGCTTCATCGAGTTGGTACGCGCCGGTCAGATGATCAACAACGCCACCTTCCGGCCGTTCATCGTCTTCGTGCTGATCGCGGCGCTCTACTTCGCGCTGTGTTATCCGCTGTCGGTGTGGAGCCGCCGCCTGGAAGGGAAGTTCGATGCCGCCCATCGTTGAGGTCGAGGCGGTCTGCAAGCGCTTCGGGGCGGTCAGCGTGCTCGAAGGCGTGTCGTTCCAGGTCAGCCCCGGTTCGGTGGTGGCGATCATCGGCCGCAGCGGCTCGGGCAAGAGCACGGCGCTGCGCTGCATCAACCGGCTCGAGACGATCGACGCCGGCCGCATCCGGGTCTGCGGCCAGGAGCTGACGTCGCCAGCGCTGGACCTGACCCGGCTGCACCGCGACGTCGGCATCGTGTTCCAGAGCTACAACCTGTTCCCGCACCTGACGGCCGAAGAGAACGTACTGCTGGCACCGCGGCTCGTGCTGAAACTGCCGCGCACCGAGCAGCGCGAACTCGCCGCGCGTGTGCTGTCGCAGGTGGGTCTGGCCGACAAGGCGCAGGCGTACCCGTCGCAGCTCTCCGGTGGCCAGCAGCAGCGCGTGGCGATCGCCCGTTCGCTGGCGATGAATCCGCATCTGATGCTGTTCGACGAGATCACGTCCGCGCTCGACCCCGAGCTCACCGGCGAGGTGCTGCGGGTCATCGAGGGCCTGGCCCGCAACGGCATGTCGATGGTGCTCGTCACCCACGAGATGGCCTTTGCGCGCAAGGTCGCCGACCACGTGATCTTCATGCACCGCGGCAAGGTCTGGGAGGAGGGCCCCGCCGCCCTGCTGGACGCTCCGCAGACCGATGAGCTGCGCCAGTTTCTGGGCAACGGCCTCTGAGCCGCCGGCCCGTTTTCACCACCGCAAGGAGACAACCATGATCCGCCGTTCGACATTGTTGAAGAGCGCTCTGGCGCTCACCGCCGCAGCCGCCATGGGCAGCGCCCACGCCGAGCTGCTCGACGACATCAAGGCTGCGAAGAAGATCCGCATCGCCATCGACCTGGGTGTGCCGCCGTACGGCATGACCGACGGGCAGATGAACGCCACCGGCTCCGACGTCGAGACCGCGCGCCTGCTGGCCAAGGATCTCGGCGTCGAGCTCGAGATCGTGCAGACAACCGGCGCGAACCGGATTCCGTTCCTGCAGACCGGCAAGGCGGACATCGTGATCTCGTCGCTGTCGGTCACGCCCGAGCGCGAAAAGGTCATCGACTTCTCGGTGCCGTATGCGCAGATCCAGTCGGTGGTCGCGGGCCCGAAGATGGTTGCGATCAAGAGCTTCGATGATCTGACGGGCAAGCGCCTGGCCAGCACACGCGGCACCACCAACGACAAGCTCGCCACCGAAGGCGCCAAGGGCGCGCAGATCGTGCGCTTCGACGACGACGCGACGCTGATCACCGCCATCGCCAGCGGCCAGGTGGACATCGCCGCCACGTCGCCGTCGCTGATCAAGGCGATCCGCGACAGCGCGCCGCAGCGCGACATCGAGGTCAAGTTCGTGATGAAGAGCTTCCCGCTCGGCATCGGCATGCGCAAGGGCGAGACCAAGCTGCAAGGGTGGATCAACAACTGGATCCAGACCAACACCGGCAACGGCCAGCTGACTGCGATCCACAAGAAGTTCCACGGCTGAGGGCGTTGTTGTGCTGACCGTCATCTGCGAAACGCCGGGCACGCTGCGGGCCGAGGAGCGTGCGATACCCGTTCCGGCCGAGGGGGAGGTGCTGCTGCGCGTCAAGCGCGTGGGGGTGTGCGGCACCGACCTGCACATCTACGCAGGCACCCAACCTTACCTCTCGTACCCGCGGGTGATGGGCCACGAGCTGTCGGGGCTGGTCGAGCAGGCCGGGCCCGGCAGTGGGCTGGCCGCGGGAGACATGGTCTATGTGATGCCCTATCTGTCGTGTGGCAGCTGCGTGGCATGCCGCCAGGGCAAGACCAACTGCTGCGTCCGCATCCAGGTGCTCGGCGTGCACCGTGACGGCGCCTTCACCGAATACCTGTGCGTCCCGCAGCAATTCGTGCACAAGGCCGAGGGCATCACGCTCGACCAGGCGGCCATGCTCGAGTTTCTGGCGATCGGCGCACACGCGGTGCGGCGCGGCGATGTCGGCGCCGGTCAGCGCGTGCTGGTGGTCGGTGCCGGCCCGATCGGGCTGGCGGCGGCGGTGTTCGCCAGGCTGCGCGGCGCCCAGGTGACGGTCATCGACGGCCGACCGGACCGCCTCGAATTTGCGCTGAAGCAGGTCGGCGTCGCGGCCTGCGTCGCGCTCGGCGACGATGACGAAGCCGAACTGGCACGGCTGAGCGGCGGCGAGTTCTTCGACGGGGTGTTCGACGCCACCGGCAATCCGGCGGCGATGGAGCGCGGGCTGAAGTTCGTCGCCCACGGCGGGCGCTACGTGCTCGTCTCCATCGTGCCGGGCGAGATCCGCTTCTCCGACCCGGAGTTCCACAAGCGCGAGGCCACGCTGCTCGCCAGCCGCAACGCAACAGCGGAAGACTTCCAGACCGTGATGACGGCGATGCGGGCCGGGCAGATCCCCGACAGCGCGCTCGCCACCCACCGGCTCGCGCTGGCCGACGTGCCCACCGGATTCACCCGCCTGCTCGACCCGCAGCAAGGCGTGATCAAGGCCATCGTCGAATGTTGAACGGCCTGGCGGAAACGGGGCAACCGATCCTGCAGTTCGGCACCAGCCGGTTCCTGCAGGCGCACGTCGATCTGTTCGTGTCGGAAGCGATGTCGTCGGGCCAGGCGCTGGGCGGCATCACCGTCGTGCAGACGACCGCCAACCCGGCCAGCAGCGCGCGGCTGCGTGCGATCGCCCGTCCGCAAGGCTTCGACGTCGTCGTGCGCGGCCTGGTTGACGGCGCGCCGGTCACCCTGCACAAGACCTGCCGCGCAGTGCGTGCCGCGCTCGACGCGCGCACGCAGTGGACGCTGGTGCGCGAGCAGATGCGAGGGCCTGCGCGCGTGGTGGTGTCGAACACCGGCGATGCTGGCTGGGCTCTTGACAGCAACGACAGCGGCGACGGCGCTGCGCAGCTGGCCGCTGCTGCGCCGGCGCCGGTCTCGTTCCCGGCCAAGCTGCTGGTGCTGTTGCACGACCGCTGGCGCGCCGCACCCGACCTTGCGATCACATTGCTGCCGTGCGAACTGGTGTCGCGCAACGGCGACCAGCTGCGCGGCATCGTGGCGCAGCTCGCCGCCGCATGGTCGTGTCCGGCGCCGTTCACCGACTGGCTGCTCAGCCACGTCGTGTGGGCCAACTCGCTTGTCGATCGCATCGTCTCCGAGGCACTGGAACCGGTGGGCGCGGTGGCCGAACCCTACGCGCTGTGGGCTGTCGAGCGGCAGCCGCGGCTGGTGTTGCCCTGCACACACCCCGCCATCGTGCTGACCGACGACCTGGCGCGCTTCGAACGGCTCAAGCTGTTCCTGCTCAACCTCGGCCACACGCTGCTGGCCCACGCGTGGCTGCAGGGCCACAAGGCCGCCGACATGACCGTGCTGCAGGCCATGCACGACGCAGCGATGCGCGAAGGCCTCGAATCGGTCTGGGTGGACGAAGTGCTGCCCGTGTTCGACGCGATGGGGCAAGGCGATGCAGCGCGCGAGTACCTGTCCGCGCTGCGTGGCCGCCTGCTCAATCCGTTCCTGGCGCACCGGCTCGCCGACATCGCGCAGAACCACGTGCAGAAGAAACGACGCCGCATCGAACCCTTGCTGGCGCTGGCCGCGCAACACGCACCGGCGCTGGCGCAAGCGCGGCTGCGCGCGACGCTTGAGACCACCGAATGAATGAGGGGCAGCGACTCTGGACGGGGCACCGCACGTCGTTCACCGCTCATCGAACGTCGATGGTGAATGCGATGCAGTCGGGTGACGCCTGGACCGGGGAGGTCTGCGTTTCGGCGTCCAGTCCTGCCCTTGTGGGGCCGTCGATCAACAGGTGATGACCGCCGTGTGAACACGCCGCGCAAAGGGTCTCGGCCATCGAGACCGCCTCGCCAATGCAGACATAGGCCAGCCGTCGGGTCGTCGAGGCCGTGCCCACCAGCACAGGGCCTCGGGCAATGCCGACACCGAAACAGACCGGCGCCTGGCCAGCCATCGCACGCTCGGCATTGAAGAGTGCCGACATCTCGGCCATATCGTGCGCCGCCCTCACTGCCGCCTGCGGCTCGGCGAACAGCGCCATCAGACCATCGCCGTTGAACTGGGCCACTTGGCCGCCCTGGCATGCGATGACATCGAAGATCACGGTGCACCACGCGCTCAGCAACTCCATCGTCTCCTGCGGTGTCTGCGCTGGATCCATTCGCGCCAGGCCATGCACTCTGGCAGCCAGCACGGTGGCGTCGGCCAAGTGTGTGGCTTGCGCGGGACTGTCGGGCAGCACGCGGCGCAAGGCCTCGGCTTGCAGGTCTTGCCGCTGCTTGCGTGCCAGGCTGGAATCGACCCGGGCTTTGAGCAGCCACGGATCGACCGGCTTGTGCAGAAAGTCGTCGGCGCCCAGCTCGATGCAGCGCGCCACCGGGGCCACGCCGCCCAGCGAACTGGTGACGATGACGGCGACTTCACGCAGCGCCGCATCACCGGCCCGAAGTTGCAGCAGCCCGAAGCCGTCGAGTTCAGGCATTGCCAGGTCCAGCAGCAACAGGTCGAAGCGTTGCTGCCGCAGCATGGCCAGTGCGCGGTGGCCGTTGTCGGCACTCTGGACCCGGTGGCCCATCAGTTCCAGCGAGCGGCACAGCAGCAGCCGGTTCACCTTGTTGTCGTCGGCCACCAGCACATGCGCCGCCGTCGCTGCCGCAGTGGCTTGGGTCGGTAGTGGCGCATCGTCTGCGCCTGCCATGGCGCCTTGGTCCGGTCCGGGTGCGAGCGTGAAGCGGTATCCGAGCCCGGCGACCGTGGCAATGGCCCGGGCGCCCAGCACCCGGCGCAGGCCGGAAATCTGCACCTGAAGGTTGTTCTCACCGACCACCAGACCGGGCCAGACCTCGTCCAGCAAGTCGGACTTGCTGACCACGCGGTCGCGTTTGCTGACGAGGGCCCTGAGCAGATCGAAGCCCCGGCTGCCGAGTCCGACCGGTTGGCCGTCCACCAGCAGCAGCCGCTCTGCCAGCCGCAGCTCGACATGACCGAACACCAGGCTGGCGGGTTGTGCGCCCATGCCGGGTTCTAAAGGCGCGCCAGTGCCCGCAGCGCCGCCAGCGTCGCTGCCAGTTCGGCCGCGAGCGCCTCGACGGTGGCAGCGTCGGCGGACGGCCCCTGCCACTCCAGCCTGCGCGCCATCTCGGCCAGACGCGTGGCGCCGAAGGTGACGCTGTTGCTCTTCAACGTGTGCGCCGCGGTCTCGAAGCCCTCGATGTCACCCGCGGCCGCCGCAGCGCGCAGGCCGGCCAACAGCTGCGGCGCCTCTTCGGCGAAGGCGTCGATCAGGGTGAGCACGAAGTCCGCCCCCGCATTGGCCTGCAAGGCTTCGAAGCTGCGCGCGTCGATCAGCTGCGGCGTCATGGTTCAGGCCTGCCTGCGGGCGGGCGTGGCGGCCAGTGTCTCGATGAGACCTTCGACCCGCAGCGGCTTGCTCAAGTGCTCGTCCATGCCTGCAGCCAGGCATTGTGGTCGGTCGCCGTTGAGGGCATTGGCGGTCATCGCCACGATTCTCGGTCTTTGTCCGGTCGGCCAACGCGACGTGATCGCTTGAGTGGCCTGCAGCCCGTCCATCTCGGGCATGCGCACGTCCATCAGCACCAGGTCGTAGGTCTGCCGCTCCAGGCTTTGCAGCACCTCCCGACCATTGCTGGCCAGATCGGCGCGGTAGCCCATCTGTTCAAGCAGACGCAGCGCGAGCTTCTGGTTCACGCCGTTGTCTTCGGCCAGCAGAATGCGCAGCGGGTGGCCAGCCGCCATCTGCGGGTCCATCACAGCGGCACGCGTGGCCGGTCGCCGGGGCAGCAGGTCCAGTGCCGCCGCTGGCGCGCGGATGCTGAAGTGCAAGCAGCTGCCCCGCCCGGGACCGGCGCTGTCCACGTTCATCGTTCCACCCATCAGCTCGGCCAGTTGCCGGCTGATCGCCAGGCCCAGACCGGTGCCACCGAAGCGGCTGGCAATGCTGCTGTCGGCCTGGCTGAAGCGCTGGAACAGCCGCGCGCGGCCGGCCTCGGTCAGCCCGATGCCGGTGTCGCGCACTTCGAACGCCAGGCGCCCGGCACTCGGCACCGACACACGCAGTGCCACCTCGCCACGCTCGGTGAACTTGACTGCGTTGCCCAGCAGGTTGAGCAGGATCTGGCGCAGATGGGCAGCGTCGCCCACCACCGCGGCCGGCACGTCGGCCTTGACATGGCAGGTCAGCTGCAAGCCCTTCTCCCGGGCCCGCACGCTGACCAGGTCCAGCGCCAGGCGCACACACTCGCGCAGATCGTAGGGCTGGTCTTCCAGCTCCATGCGGCCGGCCTCGATCTTGGAGAAGTCGAGGATGTCGTTGATGATGGTCAGCAGCGATTCGGCCGAGTTGCGGATGGTCTGGGCATGCTCGCGCTGGTCCTCGGTCAGGCGCGAATCGAGCAGCAAGCCACTCATGCCGATGACGCCGTTCATGGGCGTGCGGATCTCGTGGCTGACCGTGGCCAGGAAGGCGCTTTTGGCCTGGTTGGCGCCCTCGGCCTGGCGGCGTGCCTCCGCTTCGGCCGCCAGCTTGTCTTGCAGCAATTGCGCCTGCGTGCGCGCAGCTTCGGCCTTCAGGTCCTGTTGCAGCATCGCAGTGGCGTGTTCGATGGCGCGCACCTCGTCGGGCCGGTAGGGGATCAGGCTGGGTTGGGCCGCCAGCAGCAGGAAGCCGGTGAGCTGGTCGCGGTGCGTGGTCGGAACGGCCAGCGCATCGATGCCGGCCAGGCTCGCCAGCGCATCGGGCAGGCGGTGCAACAGGACGCTGCGCAGGTCGGCAGGGCTCAGGTGCAGTTGTTCGGGCGCATCGGGCAGCGTGGCCGACAGCTTCACGCACCGGCCCGCCGCACCCTCGGTGCGGTAGACCGCGACGCCGGCGCCGTCGGCGAAGCGGCCCAGGGCAGCCATGTAGTGGCCGAGCAGCGCGTCGCGCCCATTCAGCGCGGCGGCACCATCGACGGCCCAGGAAAGCATCTCCTCTCGCGCCTTCCAGCGTCGGTAGAACAGGCCCTGCACCAATCGCTCGGCCAGCGTGTGCACATGCGGCAAAGCCAGGGCCATCAACGCCGCCGAGGCCGTGGCGAAACCCAGGCCGATGCCGGCGTCGGCCAGATTCAGCAGCGGCGTGAATAACATGTAGAGCAAGCCCACACCGGCCAGCAGCAGCGCGATCACGATGCTCCACACCAGAACCCGGTTCAGCGCGAAGCCGAAGCCGAACACGCGGCAGCGCAGCACGGCGTAGGCGAGGCCGAGCATGGAAGCCACGGCCATGGCGATATTGACGAAGGCAACGATCAATTCGCGTTCCGCAGTCCGACCCGGCCAGGACCCCGCAACCGCAAACACCACATCGCTGGACAGCATGCCCGCCAGACACACGCCGATCCAGGCGGCACGGACCCTGGCCGCACCGGTGGCGCGCCGCCAGGCGGTCCACAAGAAGGCCAGGGCCGCCACGGCTGCCACGTTGCTGAAGCCATGGCTGACTCTCTCGAACGTCTGCTTCCATTCCTGCGGCTCGAAGGGCGTGAGCCGGAAGTTGAAGGCTGTCGCGAACAAGCCAAAGGGCAATGCCAGGCACAACAGCAAGCCGAAGCCCCAACGCACCCAAGGCTGCGAGAAGCGACTCTTGGCGTCCGGATAGGCGATCGCGAAGTAGAGGTAGGCTGCCGCGGTGATGAAGTACTGCACCGAGACGCCGGAGAGTGCCGACAACGCCTGCGTCATGCCGGCCGGCAAGCGACCACCGACGTCGGCAATGCTGTAGAGCGCCAGTGCCAACGCCAGCGCACGCATGGCTTTGCTGTCTGCGCGGCGCCAACTCAACACGGCCGCAATCGTCAACGCCAGCCAGCTCTCGAACAGCCCACTGAGCTCGCGGGCCACGACAAGCGCGGTGACGCGGCCAGGCTGTGGCACCGTGCGCACCGTAAGCTGGCGCAACTGCCCATCGGATTCGATGGTGACGGGTATCGGCTCAGCCACGCCCTTCGTGCGCCACCAGTCCCCGATCTGGTCATAGGACAAGCGGTCGCCGGCCTTGACGCCCTGGCGCGCCAAGTCGGAGCCAGGCTCGACGCTCTGCACCGCAGTCATCCACTTCGGGCCGTCGAAATACCCTCGCGTCTTGACGCCCATGCCCCCCGCTGCCTCCGGCACGATCGACCGCTCCAGGTAGCTCATGGCCCAAAGCCGCAGGCCGCCACAGCACAGGCACAGGGCCAGCAGCGCGGCCTGCCACAGCTTCACCCGTGCGCCGGTGTCGTAGGGGGCGTTGTCGTTCATGCAGCAGGGACCTCGAACGTCAAGGACGGGCTCGCCGGGCTGGCACCCCGGAGCGTACATGCTGGCTGTCAACGCAGGCGTGCGGACAAGGTTGGCCGACACGACCAACCTTTGCCAAGCCGCCGGCACTCCGCTCAGGACAGCGCGGCGCAGATGTCAGTGAACACGCCCTGCTCCCTCACCAGCGTGCCAACGCCATCGGGGGACAACGTGTAGGCAACCAGGCCCTTGTCATAAAAGTGCGTCCACGGCCCGGCCGGAATGTCGGTCGGGAACCAGATGACCAAGACGCTGCCCAGGAAGCTGACCTTCTGCGAGCCGTCGGCCTCATACGTGGTCGTGAGCTGCAACGTCCCCTGCGATTGCGAAGACGCCTGCTGGTTGGTCAGCATGTTGGTGTAGCGGAAGGCGCCGCCATGCCCGATGTGCAGGCTGCGCAGTTTGCCGTTGCGGTCCTTCAATTCCTTGGTTCGGCCTTGGCCCTCCCACACCTCCAGCCGCAGGACAAAGTTGCTGCACGCGATCCCTGCGGGAAACTCGACCGAGAAGTCGGGCGGCCCCGGATCAGCCGCGCTGCGGGCGGCCGCGGGCGAATGCATGGCCAAAGAGGCGGTGGCAGCGAGCAGCCATGCTGCGAAGTGGCCTTGGTTCATGTTGGCTCCTGATGGATGGTTAGGAGTTCAGGGGAATCGGCGCTTCGTCGAGAAGCGTGCCGGGCGAGAAAGCAAGTCGCCTGTTCGACGGCGTGACTGTGCTTCTCCACCCGGGCCGGCGTCCAAAAGCCGCCTGAAACCAGCCTGAAGCTTTCTGAAAGCCGATCGCGACGCGAGCTCAGCTTCGCTCACCGCTGCGCTTGAACGTCAGTCGCTCAAGGAAGTACGGTCGCTTCACAGGGGCACGCCACCGGATGGAACCGCATGGTGCGTTGGCAGTGGCTGGTGGCTGTCCACTGCCGAGCCCGGTGCTGCCTGACCCCTCGGTCGAGGGGAGGCCTGGCGACTTGCCGCTGGTTCCGATCAGCGCATGCGGCGGAAGGTGAACCTGTCGATCAGACGTTCATTCGCGCGTTCGACTTGTCGCTCGCTGACGACTTCCACCAGGCCCTGGCTAGCCATGCTCTTGAGCTCCTGGGCCACGCTGTCGAAAACAAACGGGTTCTCAAGCGTGCTGCCGGCATGCTCCAACTCGCGGGGAACGCCGAATTCGGAGTCGAGATAGATGGTGCGAGCGAGGGTGGACATGGTGATCTCCTGCGGCCAATGTGTCGACGCCGAAGGCGTGAACCACACTGGCCCACCCCGGACGAAATAAAGCTTACAGCATCGTCATCGCGCCATGCGGGATGGGCTTGTCGGCTCGGGGACATGGTTGTCGGCGCCGACCTCAACCAGGGCTGGCCTTCTTCAGATTGTCATGGCCCGTCACTAGTCTTCCCCTTCCCCTTCCCCTTCCCCTTCCCCTTCCCCTTCCCCTTCGATCGAGGAACGACCATGACAACCAGCCAGATTGCCGATCGCCTTGTTGAACTGTGTCGCCAGGGCCAGTTCGAGGCTGCGCAGACCGAACTGTTCTCGGAAGATGCCATCAGCATCGAGCCTGAGGAATCGCCGATGGACGTGGCCGAAGGGCTTGCCGCCATCCAGGAGAAGGGCCGCCAGTTCATGGCGTCTGTTGAACAGATGCACGGCATCGTCGTCAGCGAGCCCGTGGTTGCGGGCAACTTCTTCACGGTCGCGATGGCTCTGGACACGACGTACAAAGGACGGGGCCGCGTGAACATGGAAGAACTGTGCGTCTACGAAGTCGATGACGGCAAGATCGTCAGCGAGCAGTTCTTCTACAGCCTCGATTGACTGCCCGCGTCGACAGGTCATGGAACCACAAGATCTGCAGACCGATGAGCAGCAAGCGCTGCTCCGCCGCATCGAAGACGACCTGATGGACGGCTACGACGAAGAACTCGAACTGGAGTTCGAGGACCGTACCGTCGATGTGGTGCAGCCAGGGTTCGAGAACGATGCGGCGCGGCGCGGTGCCCGCCAGCAGTACTTCCGCGAGCTGTTTCGTTTGCAGGGTGAACTGGTCAAGTTGCAGGACTGGGTCGCTGCAACGAAAAAGAAGGTGGTCGTCGTCTTCGAGGGACGCGACTCCGCCGGCAAAGGCGGCGCCATCAAGCGCATCACGCAGCGCCTGAACCCGCGCGTCTGCCGCGTCGTCGCGCTGCCCGCACCCAACGACCGCGAACGCACGCAGTGGTACTTCCAGCGTTATGTACAGCATCTGCCGGCGGGCGGCGAGATCGTGCTGTTCGACCGCAGCTGGTACAACCGCGCCGGCGTCGAGCGCGTGATGGGCTTTTGCAGCGAGGACGACGTCGAGGAGTTCTTCCGCTCCGTGCCCGAGTTCGAGCGCATGCTGGTGCGCTCGGGCATCCAGGTGCTCAAGTACTGGTTCTCGATCACCGACGAGCAGCAGCACGTGCGCTTCCTCGGCCGCATCCACGACCCGCTGAAGCAGTGGAAACTCAGTCCGATGGACCTTGAGAGCCGCGTGCGCTGGGAGGCCTATACCAAGGCCAAGGAAGCGATGCTCGAGCGCACCCACATTCCGGAAGCGCCTTGGTGGGTGGTCCAGGCGGTGGACAAGAAGAAGGCGCGGCTGAATTGCATCGCCCACCTGCTGTCGCAGATGCCGTACCACGAAGTCGCCAAGCCACCGATCGAGTTGCCGCCGCGGGTGCGTCATCCCGACTACACGCGCCAGCCGGTGCCCGCCGAGATGTTCGTGCCCGAACGGTATTGAAGCTGTCGAAGCGCTGCGCGGGACCGCGCTGTCATCGCAGTGGCGCCTCGGTTGTCGGCGCCGAGACCGGCGTGGCAGCACCCATGGCGCGGGCGCGATCCTTCTCGTACTGGCTGTACGTGGGCAGCGTTGCGCAAGGCGGCTCGGTCGGCCTGCGGGTCAGCCGGCATTGCTCGGCCGCGCTGCGCTGCCCTTCGTAGAACGCGCGCTCCCAGTGCACGTCGGCGCACCCGGAAAGAACGACGAGCGTGATGCACAGAGCACGACGACCTGGCACGAGACTGCGGTTGTTTGTCTTCAAGAGTCGCCCTTGGATAATGGTTGTTTTGGAGATACTTATTATTGTTTTACAGAAATATATGGCAAAGTGAGGGCCTCGACAAGAGGCCTGCATGAAGCGTCCACAACCCACTGCCCCAGCGCTCCTTGCCACCACCTGCCTGGCGCTGGCCATCGCGCTGCCGGTGCTGACGCTGTATGGCCTGTGCACGACATCCGCCGAAGTCTGGCTGGCTCGGCTCGGTCTCAAGCCCGGCTTGCCGATTGCGCTCTGGCAGTCTGGCCTGGCGGCAGGGGTTGGCATGCTGCCGGTGTGCGCCATGGCCTACGGGCTGCTGCGTGCACGGCTGTGTTTCCTCGGTTTCGTGCGTGGCGAGACGTTCAGCCTGGGAACGGTGCGGCACCTGCGGGGCTTTGCCGCGGGCTTGGTGTCTTCGGCCGTCGCCGGGTTGCTGTCGCCGGCTCTGACCAGCGTGCTCCTCACGCTGCAGGCACCTGCCGGCCAACGGTCGCTGGTGTTGGGCGTCGGCTCCAACGAGATCCTGATGCTGCTGTTCGCCGGCATCGTGTGGCAGATCGCGCATGTGATGACGCAAGCCGTCGAACTTGCCGACGAGCACGCACAGATCGTTTGAGGCAAGGCGCGCAGACCGATGCCCATCATCGTCAGGCTCGACGTCATGTTGGCCGTGCGCAAGGCCAAGTCGAAGGACCTGGCCGAGTACGTCGGCATCACCGAAGCCAACCTGTCCCTGCTCAAGCAGGGCAAGGTGAAAGGCGTGCGCTTCGACACTTTGCAGCGCATCTGCGAGTACCTGGACTGTCAGCCGGCGGACCTTCTGGTCTCGAAGCCCGACGGGCCGGGTGGCGCCGCCCCCAAGAAGCCAGCCTGAGCAGTTCGGACCAGCCCAGGCGGCGCACCGTTCACCGGCGGGTCACCCGACGGTGGGATCGTGCAGGCACGGAACGGCGTTGCGCTGTTCTGCACAACAGCACGAGGACATCGCCATGCAATTGCGTCACTGGCTTGCCGCCGGCCTGCTGGGCTGCGCCCTGTCGGCCCAGGCCACAGACATCGCTCTCCCCGCCGACGGCGCCTGGAACAGTTTCGACGTTTCCGATGTCCTGGGGCCCGGAGACGGCCTCGGCTGGATCGACCTCGACGGCAACGCGCTGAGCTTCAGCTTCAGCGTGGCCGCCGGCTTCGTCGGCCAGCTCACGGTGGTGGACGCGGTGTTTTCGGGCGACGTCTTCAGCGTCAGCGCCAACGGTGGGGTCCTGGGCAACACCTCGGCGGCCGTCGACTCGTACCTCGGCGGCGGCAATGTCGGCTACGACTACGACGCGGCGCTGGCCAACAGCGACTACAGCCGCGGCGTCTTCAACTTCGGCGCCGGCAGCTACACCGTCACCGGCGCCCTCGTGGCCAGCGCGATGGACGAATTCGGCCAGCCAATCAACGCGACCACCGGGGCGCTGCGCCTCACCGTGTCCGCCGTGCCGGAGAACGGCACCCTGGCGCTGCTGCTTGCCGGCCTGGGCCTGCTGCCCGCTCTGCGGCGCCGCGCCCGCTGAACCTACATCGAGGACACAGCACCATGTTCAACCTGAAAAACCTCGCCCGTGCCGCGCTGTTGGCGGGCCTTGCCTGCACGGCGCAGGCCGCCACCGTCAACGTCAAGATCGTCGGCTTCAACGACTACCACGGCACGCTCGAATCGCCGGGCACCTTCGGCCAGAACACCTCGGTGCCTGCGGCCAGCCGGCCCGCAGTCGGTGGCGCCGAATATCTGGCGGCGTTTGTCGCCAACATGAAGACGACGAACCCGAACACGGTGGTCGTCGGCGCGGGCGACTTCATCGGTGCGTCGCCGCTGATCTCGGCGCTGTTCTTCGACGAACCGTCGGTGGAGACGCTGAACAGGATCGGCGTCGACTTCTCGGCCGTCGGCAACCACGAGTTCGACAAGGGCAAGGACGAACTGCGCCGGCTGCAGAACGGCGGCTGCAAGATCACCGCTGGCCTGCCGGACCCGAACAGCTGCAAAGGCTTCGGCTCGGCCGCACCGGGCAGCTTCGACGGTGCACGCTTCAAGTGGCTGTCGGCCAACGTCATCGACGACAGCACCGGCAAGCCACTGCTGCCGGCCTACGGCGTGAAGGTCTTCGGCGGCGTGCGGGTGGCCTTCATCGGCATGACGTTCAAGGGCACACCCGGCGTCGTCACGCCTACCGGCGTGGCCGGGCTGACGTTCAACGACGAAGCCGCCACCGTCAACGCGCTGGTGCCCAAGCTGCGCGCGCAAGGCATCGAGAGCATCGTCGTGCTCGTGCACCAGGGCGGCTTCCAGGGCAGCGGCAACAGCGACATCAACGGCTGCGTCGGCGACCTCGCCGGCAGCGACATCGCCAAGGTCGTCGCCGGCCTCGACAATGCCGTCGATCTGGTGATCAGCGGCCACACCCACGCCGCCTACAACTGCTCTGCCAACACGGTGGACAACGGCAGCACGCCGCGTTCCACCGGCCTGCTGAACAAGGTCGGGCGGCGCATCCCCGTGACCAGCTCCAGCGCCTTCGGCCGTGTACTGACCGAAGTCGACCTCACCATCAACACGAGCACACGCGACGTGGTGTCGGTGAGCGCGACGAACCGGCTCGTCGATCGCACGAACGGCGCTGCGACGGCCCAGATCACCGCCAACCCGGAAGTGAAGAACATCGTGGCGGCGTACAAGACCGCGGTCTCGCCGCTGGCCAACGCCGTCATCGCCACCATCACGGCGCCCATGACCAACAGCGCCAACAGCGCCGGCGAGATGGAGGCCGGCGACCTGATCGCCGACGCGCAGCTGCAGGCCACGCAGCCGGCCGCGCTGGGCGGCGCGCAGATCGCCTTCATGAATGCCGGTGGTGTGCGCAACCCGGGTTTCATCGACAGCGTCGCGCCCGTCGTCTACCCCTACGACCTGAGCTATGGCGACGCCTTCACGGTGCAGCCCTTCGGCAACAGCCTGGTGACGATGACGCTGACGGCGCAGCAGATCAAGGACGTGCTCGAGCAGCAGTTCGTCGGCTGCCTGGGCCAGGGCACGCAGCGAATCATGCAGATCAGCAACGGCTTGGCCTACACCTGGAACGCCGCCAACGCACCCTGCGCCAAGGTCACCGACGTTTCGTTCACGCCCACCGACGTGACGGTGAACCCGCCGCTCGCCACCGGCCCGAGCGAGAACCTGGTGATCGGCGGCGTGGTGCAGAACCCGACCAAGACCTACCGCGTCACCGTCAACAATTTCATGGCCACCGGCGGCGACGGCTTCACGGTGCTGGTCGGTGGCCTCGCCCAACAAGGCGGCGCGCAAGACATCGACGCGCTGGTGGCCTACCTGGCCGCCTTCAAGTCACCCGCCGCCGCCTACGACCCGAGCAGCGCGGTGCTGAAGAAGCCGCGCATCACGCGCCAATAACCCGCTCAGACCCCAGACCCGTGACACCACGCCGGTGGTGGGCCGCCGCCCTGGCCGGGGCGGCGGCTCTTTCCGCACAAGACGTGCTGCACGCGCAGGTGCCGGCGTGGAGTGTGCAGGCGCAGCAGCGCCTGCTCGCGGGCCCGGACGCGGCACACACGCTGGCCGAACAACAACGGCTGGTGCAGCACGCTGAAACGCAGCTCGCCGCAGGCGCCAGCGAGGCGGCGCAAGACGCCTTCGACCGCGCGGCGATGATGGTGCACTCGGCCGATGTCGAGATCGGCCTCGTGCGCACCTACCTGCAGGCCGGCGACTACCGGCGCGCGCTCACCTTCGCCTCGCACGCCGCCGGTGCGCACCGCAACGTACCCGCCGGCACGGCCCTCTACGCCTGGCTGCTGCAGATCGGCGGACAAGGCGTCTATGCACGGCGGCTGGTCGACGACGCCCTGGCGCTGGCGCCCTTTGATGCGGCATTGCTGGCCGTGCAGGCCCAGATCGGCAGCGACTGGCCGCATCCCGATGCCGCCCTGCTGCAAGCGCCGCTGCGCGCCGCGCCCTACGCGACAGGCGCCACGCCGCCCGCCAACACCCGCGTCGCCGGCACCGCCGTGCTGGCCGGCGACGGTGCAACCGCACTGGCGCCGGCCGCGCTGCTGCCGGCGGCGGGCCGGCTGTGGGTGCGCAATGGCCTCGGGCAGACGGTGGCAGCCACCGTCGCGCAGCCAGCCGGCGATGCGCGCCTCGTTGTGCTGCACCTGACGACAGCGCTGCCGCTGCCCGAGAGCCTGGCCGCGAGTGTGGCCACGAGTACCAGCGAGCCCTTTGCCGGCAGCCCCGGCACCACGGTCGAGTACCGCTTCGGTGACGGCGCCGCGCCCGCGTGGCCGCTGCTGCGGCAGGGTTTCTTCGGCCGCGGCCTGGAAGTGCCCTCGGCAGGGTCCTTGGCAGCACCGCCAGGCAGGCTGCTCGGCATCACCGCGCCGCCAGGCCCGCGCGGCGGCCCGGTGTTCGATGCCTTCGGCCGCATAGCCGGTGTGGCGCTGCCGCACGCCGATGGGCGCGACCGGCTGGTGCCGGTGCAGAACCTCGCGCCCGACTTGCGATGGCCCGCAGCGTCGTCTGCCCGCGCGGCGGAACGACCCGGCCTCGACAGCGTCTATGCGACGGCCCTGCACCTTGCGCTGCAGTTGCTGGTGGCGGACTGAGCGCGCGCTCTAGGCGATCCACAGCGCGGCGACGACCGCCACCGCCAAAGTACAGGCCACCAGGAGGGCACCCCAGCGCTCGCGACGCTCGCCGGTCGGCGACGCACGACCCGCGTGCTCAGAAGCGGCAAGATGCACAGACGGCGGCAGGGTCAGCAGGGACATCGGGTTCATGGCGGTCTTTGTGTGGGCAGTGCCCGGAAAAGGAATGGACTGGAGTCTGTGGCGCGCCGGTTTCAACGCGGCTTCTGCGGGCGCCCGCATCGGTTGCGATTGTTTCGACGCGCAGACTCTCGCAGTGCGACGCACCTCGGCCCCGGGGCCTGCCCTTACATTCCAGTCTGGGCAAACCTCGGCAGACAACACCGATGAACGTGGTTCGCAAGATTCAGGCCTTCAACGCGGGCCGCGACCCCGAGCGGCTCCAGCTCAAGTACGCCAAGCTGCGCCGCAGCCCGTCCGCTTTCCTGCGCGGCACCTGCCACCTCTTCTACGAGCGTCTGCCGTCGGGTGGGGACTTCAAGTCCGCGCCGCGGACCTGGGTGTGCGGCGATCTGCATCTTGAGAACTTCGGCAGCTACAAGGCCGACAACCGCCTCATCCACTTCGACATCAGCGACTTCGACGAAGCCGCTCTGGCGCCCGCCAGTTGGGAGCTGGTGCGCATGCTGACCAGCCTGCAGGTCAGTGCCGACGAACTGGGCATCGGCGCAGCCGCAACCCGCGCGCTGGGCCCGACCTTCATCGACGCCTACGCGGCGGCGCTGATGCTGGGCAAGGCGCTCTGGGTGGAGCGCGAAACGGCACACGGCCCCGTTCGCACCTTGCTCGACAGCCTGCACGAGCGCGCGCGTTCGCCTTTTCTCGACAGCCGGACGCAGTTGCAAAGCCGCCGACGTGTGCTCAGGGTCGACGGCAAGAAGGCGCTGGCGGCGACGGCCGCCCAGCGGGCCGAAGTGGGCGCCTTCATGGCCAACTTTGCCCGCAGCCAGCCTGACGCGGCGTTCTACGAGTTGCTCGACGTGGCGCGGCGCATCTCCGGCACCGGCAGCCTCGGTCTGGACCGCTTCGTCGTGCTCGTGCGCGGCACGGGTTCGCCCAACGCCAACTACTTGCTGGACCTGAAGCTGGCGCAGCCCTCCTGCCTGCTGACCCGCCTGAAGGTCCGACAGCCCCGCTGGTCGACCGAGGCGCAGCGCATCGTCGCCATCCAGCAGCGCATGCAGGCCGTGTCCATGGCCTTCCTGCGGCCGGTGGTGATGGACGGGCAGTCGTACGTGCTGCGTGAGCTGCAGCCCCACGAGGATCGCATCACGCTCGACGCAGGCCCACGCGCGCCCAAGGAGATCGAGCAGGCCGTCGTGACGATGGGCCGGCTGCTGGCCTGGGCGCAGCTCCGCAGCGCCGGCCGCGATGGCTCGGCCATCGCCGACGATCTGATCGATTTCGCCTGCCGCAAAAAGTGGCGGTCCCGGCTGCTGGACGCCGCGCAAGACTGCGTGCTGCAGCTGCAGGACGATGCCGCCGCCTACAACGAAGCCTTCGACGACGGCGCTTTCAAGCTGTAGGCCGCCCCGCGCTTGTTCAGGCGTCCTTCTTCGGTCGGCCGGGCTTCAGCGGCACCAGCGCGTCGAGCGCCTTGCGCAGCTTGGCATCGTCCAGCGCCTGCAGCACCTGCAGGCCGGCGCGCAGCAGCTCGCTCTTCTTGGCCGGCCGCTGGAAGGCCAGTGCGCGGTCTTTCAACACGGCAATCACGGCGAAGTCTGCTGCCGGCATCGTGAAGCTGTCGCGCACGAGCTTGGCCTTGGCCTTCGGCGGCTTTGCAGCAGCGACCTCGACCGCGATGGCCTTGGCGGCCGCAGTCTTGCGCGCGGGCTGCGATGGCTTCGCGGCGGCCTTGGGAACGGGCTTTGGCACGGGCTTGGCGGCGGGCCTGGTGGTCGGCTTGTTCGTCATGGATCAGGCTCCTTGTTCTTTGGTATAAACCATTTATACTGAATACAGCCATGCCCGTCAAGCTGCATGGCAGGAGCCGACGAAGATGTCCTTCACTGTGCAAGCCTGGTGGCTGTTTCTCTGCACGGTCAGTGCGCTCAACGTGCTCGCCTGGACCTGGGCCGCTGCCGCCCTGGGCCGGCGCAAGGCCGCCCTGCCCGAAGACGCCTACCGGCTGCGCCGGCTGCAGCTGCTGCTGTCGGCCGGCTATGTGCTGGGCTGCGGCTTCCGCTCGGTGCTGCCGGTGTACGACGTGCCGCGGCTGGTGCTGTTCGACACCTGGCTGTCGAGTGTCGTGGTCGGCCGCTCGGTGGCGACCTTTGCCGAACTCTGCTTCGCCGCGCAGTGGGCACTGCTGCTGCGCGAGGCCTCGCGCAGTACCGGCTGTGCGGTCGGGCAACACTTGGCGCGGCTGATCGTGCCGTTGATCGCCATTGCCGAGACCTGCTCCTGGTATGCCGTGCTCACCACGTCGAACCTCGGCCATGTGCTCGAAGAGTCGCTCTGGGGCCTCAGTGCCGCGCTGCTGGTGCTGAGCGTCGTGCGGCTGTGGCCGCGCTGCAGTGCGGCGCAGCGGCCCTTGCTCGCCGCCTGGTGCCTGGCTGGCGTGGGCTACGTTGCCTTCATGTTCCTGGTCGACGTGCCCATGTACTGGTCGCGCTGGCTCGCCGACGAAGCCAGCGGCCGCGCCTACCTGAGCCTGGCCCAGGGCTGGCTCGACGTCTCCGGGCGCTGGGTGGTCTCCACGCACTGGGAGCACTGGCGCAGCGAAGTCGTCTGGATGTCGCTGTACTTCAGCGTCGCGGTCTGGCTGAGCATCGCGCTGGTGCATGCACCCGTGCCCAGGCGCCACACCCAGGCCACGCCCGCGTAGCCGCCAGCCGCTTCTTTCTTCAAGGCGTCAGGGCGCCAGCGGCGGCGGGTTGCTGCGCGGCGCCGTCTGCGCCGACGGCAGCAGGCGTGCGCTGCCATGGCGCACCTCGAAGGCGGTGCCGAAGGTCTGCACGTTGCTGACACTCGCCACGGTGTCGACGTACCACCACTCGCAGACCACACGCTCGGCATCGGCGTCCACCAGCATGTAGCCGCGGCGGTTGAGGTCGATGTACTTGAAGTGCGGGTTGATGCTGTGCAGGAAGTTTGCGGTGGCATTGCCGGGATCGGGGATGCCGGGTGAGGTGACCGAGGTGCCGACGAATTCGACCGCCCGCGAGCCCTCGCCGGTGGCCGGGTTGTAGCCGCCGGTCGCCACGTCGGGGTTGTTCGGGTCCTGTGTCAGGTCGGCAGCCCAGGAGGTGTGGATATCGCCCGTGAGCACCACCACGTTGGCCACCGGCGCCTGGCCGTCCTCGCCCTTCAGTACGGCGTAGAGGCGGTCGCGTGCGGGCTGGTAGCCGTCCCACTGGTCGGGGTTCAGGAACGCGCCGCCGCCGGCAGCGTTGGCGGCGGCCACCCCCTTGAGCTGCGCGAACATCACGCCCTGGCCCAGGATCTTCCAGCGTGCCCGGGTGCTACGCAGCTTCTGCGCCAGCCATTGTTCCTGCGTCTCGCCCAGCAGTGAGCGGGTCGTGTCGGCAAACGCGCCGGTCTGGAAGAAAACGTTGCCCAGACCCGGCACCGGCGTCGTCGCCGGCAGCTGCTGCGAACGGCCCGAGTGCCGCTCTTCGAGCATCACCAGTTCGGCCAGGTTGCCGAAGCGCAAGCTGCGGTTCTGGCGCACGTTGTCCAGCGGGTGCAGTTCGCGGATGGGCATCCATTCGTAGTAGGCCTGCAGGCCGGCCCTGCGGCGGTCGGTCCAGCTGCCTTCGGCACCTTCGGTGTGGTTCTCGGCGCCGTCCTTGTACGCATCGTTGGCGACTTCGTGGTCGTCCCAGATCGCCACCATCGGGTGCTGGCGGTGCACTTCCTGCAAGTCGGCATCGCGTTTGTACTGGGCGTGGCGGGTGCGGTAGTCGGCGAGCGTGACGATCTCGGTCACCGGCTCGGTGGCGCGTGCGTTGCCGTACTGGCCGTCGCCGTATTCGTAGAGGTAGTCGCCCAGATGCACGACGAGGTCGAGGTCGGCGCGCTCCGCCACGCGGCGGTAGGCGTTGAAGTAGCCGTAGGCATGGTTCGAACAGCTCACCACGGCCATGCGCAGGCGGCTGGCATCACCACGCGGCAGCGTGCGTGTGCGGCCCACGGGCGAGCTTTGCCCTTCGGCTTCGAAACGGTAGTAGTAGGTCGTCGCCGGCTCCAGGCCGCTGGCGTCGACCTTGACGGTCCAGTCGCGCGCTGCCGCGGTGCGCACGGTGGTGCTGGCCACCACCTGAGTCAGCGCGGGGTCGGTGGCGACGAGCACCTTGACCGCCACCCCGGCCTTGCCGGCACTGGCCGGTGTGACGCGGGTCCACAGGATCACCCGTTCGGCCAGCGGGTCGCCGCTGGCTACACCGTGCTGGAACGGGCCGGCGGCTGCTGCCGCGGCGCCAGGCAGCAGCGGCGTCGCAGCCAGCGCGACCGCGGCCGAGCCCGAGCGCTTGAAGAAGTCGCGCCGGCTGGGGCCGACGCTGCGAGGTTTGATCTTGTCCGGGCGGCCCATCGCGACGTCCTTGGCTGTTGGCTTGGAAGACGCCAGTGTCGGCGCGCGATTTGACACCCTGGTGACCCGGCCGCGGCGCAGCACGGCAGGAGGTTCAACGGGCGGGCCGCTGTCGGCGCAAGGCCAGCACCGCGAGTCCCAGGCCGAGCAGCCAGGCCGTGCTGGACGCGCCGCCACCGCCACCGCCGCCACCATCGGCCGGCGGCGGCGTGACCGGGTCTTCGGGCGGCACACGGCCCAGCAGCACGGCGCAGGCGCGGATGCGGTCGTCGGCCAGCGTTGCGGCCGTGCGCTGCGGCGCGGCATAGGCAACGGGGTCGGCGGCATAGGCCAGCGCCTGGTCGGCATCCAGCATGCCTGCACCGCAGGTGCCGGCCGTGCACGCGCAGCGGCCGGCATTGCTGCCGACCGCACAGTTGCCCAGCAGCGGCACCAGCACATGCGGCCGTGCGCTGCGCCTGAGACCGTCCTCGAGCTGCGCCACAGTCAGTGCCGGGTTCAGCGCCAGCATCAGCGACGCCGCAGCCGCCACAGCGGGCGCGGCGAAGCTGGTGCCCGACGCGGCCACATAACCTGCGCTGCCGGGGCCGGTGTCACCCAGGTTGCCGGTGGAGACGATGCCGCTGTCCGCCAGCTGGGCGTCACAGGTACCGCCGCTGTTGGCGTCGCCGCCCGGTGTGGCCAGCGCGATGCCGCTGCCCAGGTTCGAGTAGCTGGCCTTGTAGCCTTCGCGGTTCAATGCCGCGACGCCGAAAGCACCGGAACAGCTCGCAGGCCGGCCAACAGCGCTGCGCTGGTTGCCGGCGGCCACCACCACCAGTGCACCGGCCTGCCGTGCTTCGGCGATGGCATCGGTATAGAGCTTGGCGGTGGCGGCCACGGTCGGTGTGCCGCTCGCCAGATCGCAAGCGTCGGCACCGCCGTAGCTGAGCACGATCACACGCGCCGGGTTCGGGTTGTTGGCGACGCCGCTGACCGGCAGCCCCGCCGCCCAGCGCAGGCCATCGACGATGTCGCTCACCGCGGCGCCGCATTTGCCGGCCACACGCACCGGCAGCACACGGCCGAACCAGTTGCCTGCAGCCACGCCTTCGGTGTTGTTGCTGACCGCCGCCACCTGGCCCGCGATGACGGTGCCATGCCAGCTGGACAGTGGCGCATCGGGGCAGCCACCGAAGGCGGCGGGGTTGCCGCTGCGCTCCGCCGCGCTGATGGCATCCCCCGGATCTGAGGGGTCGTTGTCGCGGCCGTTGCCGTCGTTGGCGTAGACACTGTCGCTGACGAAGTCGTGTCCCGTCAGCACCCGCGCGTTCAGCTCGGGGTGCGACGTGATGCCCGAGTCGAGCACCGCAACCACCGCGCCCGCGCCCAGGCTGGGCGCACCCGTGCTGCGCGACCAGGCCGTGCTGAAGCCGGCGGCACCGGTGTTGCCCGCGGCCACGGCCTGCAGCCACCATTGCTGCGCAAAACGCGCGTCGTTCGCGCTGACGTCCAGTCGCTGTTCGCGTGTGTCCGGCACCACCGCCGCCAGCCGCGGGTCGGCGCGCAGCGTGTTCGCCCAGGCCTCGGCCTCGGCGGCGCTCATCGCCGTGTTCGCAGCCAGCCGTTGCCAGCGCCCTGTGATCTGCGCGCCGGCGCGCAAAGCCGTGCCACGTGTGCCGGCGAGGGCTTGCATGCGCTGCGCGGCAGGCGCGTCTTCGCGCCATTGCACGATGAAGCCGGTGACGGGCGGCGGCGCCGCCACGGCCACGGTGGAAGACAGGGCCAGCAAGCCGGCGCAGAGGATTCGCATCATGGGCCTGCACTCTAGGCATGGCGTTTGTGCTGGCGATGACTGCCGCAGCCCGCCATGGGCCGAACGGCTCATCGGCGACACCCGATGCAGGTGAAGCTTCATGCCTGGGTCACATCGGGCGCTTAGTCTGAGCCGGTCCCTATCGCCCCATGCATCCGTGATCCGACCTCCAGTCCAACGTGGTTTCACCCTGCTCGAACTGCTCGTCGTGATGGTCATCATCGGGCTGCTCGCAGGTTATGTCGGGCCGAAACTGTTTGCCCAGATCGGCAAATCGGAAGTCAAGGCAACGAAGGCGCAGATCGACGCGCTGCAGAAGGCGCTGGACCAGTACCGCATCGACGTCGGCCGCTACCCCAGCACCGAACAAGGCCTGCCGGCACTGCTGGCGCGCCCCGGTGACGAGCCGCGCTGGGCCGGCCCCTACCTCGCCAAGGCCGTGCCCTCCGACCCCTGGGGCCGCGCCTACCAGTACCGCGCGCCGGGCCAGCATGGCGACTACGACCTGCTGAGTTATGGCCGCGACGGCCAACCCGGCGGCGACGGCGACAACGCCGACCAGGTCAGCTGGTGACGCGGCCCGCCCCATGCCCGAGTTTCTGGTTCGGACCCACGAGCCCGCGCACGGTGTGCGCGAGCGCCGCGTGACGGCCGAGCACGCGGGCAACGTCGCCAGCGCACTCGGCCTGCCCGCGGTGCAGGTGCTGTCGGTGACGCCGGTGGTGGTGCCCACACGCCGCCGCAGCCGGCTCGACCTGCGGCGGCTGGCGCAGGAACTGTCGGTGCTGCTGCAAGCCGGCATTCCGCTGCTCGAAGCCTTGTCGACGCTGCGCGAGAAGGACGCTTCGGCAGCGGCGCTGGACGGTGTCATCGCGGCGCTGCGTGAAGGCCGGCCCTTGTCGGCCGCGCTGGCCGACGCACCGCAGGACTTCGACGCCTTGTTCGTCGCGCTGGTGGCCGCCAGCGAACGCAACGGCCAGTTGGTGGCGACGCTGCGTGACCACGCGGCCTATCTGGCGTGGAGCCAGGCGCTGCGCGCGCGGCTCGTGGCAGCGGCCGTCTACCCGCTGCTGCTGCTGGCGGCCGGTGGTGCGGTGATCCTGTTCCTGCTGCTCTACGTGCTGCCGCGCTTTGCCGGTGTCTTCGACGGCCTGGGGCACGAGCTGCCGGCAGCGTCGCAAGCCCTGATGTCGCTGGGCGTTGCGGCCCATGCCCATCCTGTCGCTGCGTTGTCGATCGCGGCCTGCCTGCCGCTGGCTGCATGGCTGGCCTGGCGCAGCGCCGCCGCGCGCCAGCAGGTCGCAGCGCTGCTCTGGCGCAGCCCCTTCATCGGCCCGCGCCTGCGTGTGCTGGCGCTGGCGCGGTTGTACCGCAGCCTGGCGCTGCTGCTGGGTGCGGGCGTGCCGGTGCTGCCGGCGCTGCGCCTGGCCGAAGGCCTGCTCGACGCCAGCCTGCTCCGCGCGCTGCAGCGGGCCACCGGCCAGGTCGCCACCGGCCAGCGGCTGTCGCAGGCGCTGCAGGCCCAAGGCCTGGCCACGCCGGTGGCCTTGCGCATGCTGCGTGTCGGCGAAAGCAGCGGCGAGGTCGCCGCCATGCTGGAGCGTGCCGCCGCCTTCCACGACGAAGAGATCGCGCAGTTCAGCGAGCTCGTCACGCGCACCGTCAACCCGCTGCTGATGCTGGTGATGGGCACGGTGATCGGCGGCATCGTCGTGCTGATGTACCTGCCGATCTTCACGCTGATGGAGCAGGTGCAGTGACGCCGGACTTCGGCGCCTGGGGCCATGCGCAGGCCACACGCCACCGCGCCGTGCCGGCACGTGACGCGCACGGCCGCCTCTGGCTGCTGGCCGACCGCGAAGCCGACCCCTTGCTGCTGCAGGCGGTGGAAGCGCAGACCGGCCGCGCCGTGCAATGGCAGCGCTGCGATGCCGCGGCCGTCGACGGCTGGCTGCACGATGGTGAACGTGCGTTTCGTGCGCTCGATGGTGTGCAGGGTGGCAGCGCTGTGGACCGGCGCGACAGCGCGGCGCAGGAACTCTCGGTGGCGCAGATGGCCAGCACCACCAGCCCGGCGGTGCGCCTGCTGGACGCGGTGCTCTACGACGCGCTGAAAGACGGCGCCAGCGACATCCACATCGAAAACGACCCGCGTGGCGCCGACGTGCGGCTGCGCATCGATGGTGTGCTCGCAGCTGTGCAGCGTGTCGAAGGCACGGCCCTGGCCGAACAGATCGTCTCGCGGCTGAAGGTGATGGCCGAGCTCGACATCGGCGAACGCCGGCTGCCGCAGGACGGGCGCTTCAAGCTGCGTCTGGGCCAGGACCACGGGCGCGAGGTCGACTTCCGCCTGTCCATCATGCCCAGTGCCTTCGGTGAAGACGCGGTCGTGCGGGTACTCGACCGCGCCGCCATCGAACATGGCAGCGGCCAGCTGACGCTGCAGGCACTGGGTTTCGAAGCATCGCTGCGTGCCGCCATCCTGGCGGTGGCGCGGCGACCGCACGGCATGCTGCTCGTCACCGGCCCCACCGGCAGCGGCAAGACGACGACGTTGTACGCAGCGATCACGGAGACCCACACCGGACGCGAGAAGACGATCACGATCGAAGACCCGGTGGAGTACCAGTTGCCGGGGGTGGTGCAGATTCCCGTCAACGACAAGAAGGGGCTCAGCTTCGCGCGCGGGCTGCGCAGCATCCTGCGCCACGACCCCGACCGCGTGATGGTCGGCGAGATCCGCGACGCCGAGACGGCACAGATCGCGGTGCAGGCCGCACTCACCGGCCACCTCGTCTTCAGCACCGTGCATGCCAACAGCGCCTTCGACGTCATCGGCCGTTTCATGCACATGGGCCTGGACCTCTACAACGTGGTCGCCGCGCTCGAAGCCGTGCTCGCGCAGCGGCTATTGCGGCAGGTCTGCAACGACTGCCGCGGCGGCGGCTGCCCGCTGTGCCGCGGCACCGGCTACCGCGGCCGCCGCGCGGTGGCCGAGCTGCTGTTGCTGGACGACGAACTGCGCGACCTGATCGCCGCGCGCGCGCCGATGTCGCGCATCAAGCAGGCGGCGCGCGAGCGCGGGCTGCAGCCGCTGCGCGCCGCTGCCGAAGCCGCGGTGCAGGCGGGCTGGACCACGGCCGAGGAGCTGGACCGTGTCACTGTCGATACTTGATCGCTGGCGTGGCCACGACCTGCTGCTGCGCGAAGGCGGGCTGTGGGACGGCAACCAGGCCTGGCCCGACTTCGCCGCCTGGTGCAGCGAACACCGTGGCCGGCGCTGCCGGCTCTGGCTGTCGTCGGCGCTGCTGCACGAACTGGTCTGCGACCGCACGCTGCCGCTGGCCGACGACGCCGCGGCCTTGGCCTGGGCGCGCCCCGTGCTGCAGCACTACCACGGTGACGCCGCGCTGGCCTGGCCACTGGCCGCCTGGCAGCAGGGCCGGCGCCGCGGTGTCAGCGCACTGCACGGCGTGTCGCTCGACGACGTGCGCAGCGCCGCGCAGCGTGCCGGTGTGCGGCTGCAGGCGGTGATGCCCTGGTGGTCGCTGCTGCTGCAGCAGGCCTTGCGCCGCCACCGCGCGCTGCGCGGCCCGCAGGCGCAACTGCTGGTGATGGAAGGCGACCGGATCGCAGCACTGGGGCTCGAACAGGGCCGGCTTGCCCAGCTGGAGCTGCGGCGGCTCGACACCGGGGCCACCGACATGCTGGCACCGTGGTGCGGTACCAGCACCCTGCCAACCCTGCTGCTGGGCCGCAGCGGGCCGGGGCCGCTGAACGCGGGCAGCGGCCCCGAGTGGCTCACCGGGGCACCGGCATGACACCACGACCCGATTTCCTGCGGCCGGCGCGCGGGCCGCATCCGCTGGCCTGGCTGGCCTGCGCCACCGCCTTCGCCGTGCTTGGCGTCGCGACGCTCGACGCCTGGAACGCATGGCAGGAACAGCAGACACCGCCCGTACCGGCGGCTGTGCGTGCCACGCCAACAGCACCCAGCCGTGCCGACGCCGAGGCACGGCGCAGCCTGCAGCAGGCAGTGGCGCGGCTCGATCGCCCCTGGTTGCAAAGCTTCGCGGCACTTGACGCCATCGACACACCCGGCATCGCCTGGCTGGCGCTGGAGATCGGCGATGGCGGCCACCTGCGCCTGCAAGGCCAGGCGGCCGATGCACGCACTGCGATGGCCGCCGCCGAGTCCCTGCGCCAACAAGGCGTATGGCGCGACACCCTGCTCGGTCGCATGGATGCAGCCGCGGCGGGCGGCGCGCTGCGCTTCGAAGTCAGCGCCGAGGCTGCGCGATGATCGCCTGGCCATCGCGCCTGGGCCGGCCGGGCCTGGCCGCCGTGCTGGCGCTGCTGGTCGCCCTGCCGCTGATGGCCTGGTTCACGCCGCCGCCGCAGGCGCTGGCGCCCACCGCCGTGCCGGCGGCAGCAGCCAGCGTCGCGCCGGCACCGGTGCTGCCGGTGCTGCCGGTGCTGCCGCATGTGGGCGATCCGGCGGACCGTGTCGCCGACCTGCTGGCGCTGGCACTGCGCCATGGCATCCGCGTCGACCGCACGCAGCAGCAGCGCCAGCAGCAAGGACCCGTGCAGCGTCTGCAGCTCGGGCTGTCGGCCCATGGCCGTTATGCCGACTTGCGCGCCTTCATCGCGGCAGCGCTCGAGGCCGACCCCGGCCTGGCGCTGGACAGCGTACAGCTGCGCCGGGCGACAGCAGATGCGCCCGAACTCGACGCCGAGCTGCAATGGTCGCTGCTGCGCGCCGACGCGACCGGCGCGTCCGTGCCGAGCACCGCAGCACGTGGCGCCTGGCCGGCCGCAACGGCGCTGATGGCATGGAGCGGCCCACCAGCCCCGCCACCGCCGCCGGCAGTCGCGGCGCCGGCACAGGCGCCGCCACCGGCCTTCCCCTACCGCTGGATCGGGCGCCTCGACGACGGCATCGGCCCACAGGCCCTGCTCGCCGGCCCGCAGCGCAGCTTCGGCGCACGCGCCGGCGACGTGCTCGACGGCCGCTGGCGCGTCGACCGTGTCGCCGCGGCGCGGCTGCAACTCACCTGGCTGCCCACCGGCGCAGCCGTCAACGTGGACACCCGATGACCTTGCGGCCCTGGAGTTTGGCCACCCTGCTACTGCCCGTGCTGGCCGGGTGTGCCCACCTGGCCATCGACGAGGCCGAACGCCAGTCGCGTGGCGGCGATTTCGAATCGGCCTACGCCACGCTGCAGTCGGCCGTGCGCAGCGACCCCGACGACGCTGCGCTGCGCACGGCCGAAGCGCGTGCACGCGACCGCGTCGTCGTGCGCGTGCTCGCCAGCGCCGAGCTGGCGCTGGCCGGCGGCCGCGGCGACGAAGCCGAGCGCCTGGTCGAACGTGCGCGCCGGCTTGACGCCAGCCACCCGCGGCTGAAGGCACTCGACGACGAAGTGGCACGGCTGCGCCGCCAGGTCGAACAGGCAAGGACGCGGCAGGCCGCACCGCGCGCCGCCGCCACCGTTGCCGCGGCGCCTGGCCTGGGCCCGGCGTTCCAGAAGCCCGTGACGCTGGAGTTCCGCGACGCGGCCTTGCGCCAGGTCTTCGAGTCGCTGGCGCGCAGTGCCGGCGTCAACTTCGTCTTCGACCGGGACGTGCGCGCCGATGCCAAGGTCACCGTCTTCCTGCGCAACGTCTCGCTCGACGAAGCGGTGCGCGTGATCCTGGCGACGCAGCAACTCGACCGCCGCCTGCTCAACGACAGCACGGTGCTCGTCTATCCGAACACGCAGGCCAAGCAGCGGGAACACCAGGAACTGATCACACGCAGCCTGTACCTCGTCAATGCCGACGTGAAACAGGCGCTGACGCTGGTGCGCACGATGACCAAGACCCGCGACCTGCACGCCGACGAACGGCTCAACGCACTGATCGTTCGCGACACGCCCGAGGTCGTGCAACTCGTCGAGAAGCTGCTCGCCACCATCGACCTGCCCGAGCCCGAGGTGATGCTGGCGGTGGAGGTGCTGGAAGTCGCCAGCGACCGGCTCGACCAGCTCGGCCTGTCGTGGCCGCAGCAGTTGCAGTTCGGCCTGCCGGGGGCCATCGGCCAGGTGCCGATCGGCAGCGCCGACGCCTTCCGCGGCAGCATCGCGAACCCGGCCTTCAGCGCCACGCTGCGCGGCAACACGGGCAGCACGAACCTGCTCGCCAACCCGACCATCCGCGCCCGCAACCGCGAAAAGGCGCGGGTGCAGATCGGCGAGAAGCTGCCGGTGTTTTCCACCACCTCGGCCACCGTCAACGTCGGCGCGTCGACGATGGTGAGTTACCTCGATGTCGGCATCAAGCTCGACGTCGAGCCCACGGTGCAGCTCGACGGCGAGGTCACGATCAAGGTGGCGCTGGAAGTCAGCAACCTGCTGCGCGAAGTGAGCGGACCGGCGGGATCGCTGGCCTACCAGGTGGGCACCCGCCTGACCACCACCACGCTGCGCCTGAAAGACGGCCAGACCCAGGTGCTGGCGGGGCTGATCAGCGACGAAGACCGCAAACGTGCCATCGGCCTGCCGGGGCTGGCCAACCTGCCGCTGCTGGGCCGGCTCTTCGGCGTGCAGGACGACACGCGCAACAAGACCGAGATCGTCATGCTGATCACGCCGCGCATCGTGCGCAACCTGCCGCTGCCCGACGCCGCCGCGGCGACACTCGCCGCCGGCACCGACGCGATGCCCGGCGCCGCGCCGCTGCGGCTGCAGCACGGCGCCCGTGCAGCGCTGGCACCAGCCGGCGCTGCGCGGGCCGCGGTCGAGGCTGCGGATGTGGCCCCTGCCACCGAGAGCGACGCCGCGCTGGTGCTCTCGGCCACGCCCGAAGCCGGTGTCGGCGACACGGTGTCCGTGACGCTTGCCAACCGCTCGGGCCTGGCGGTGCGCGGTGAGATCGAGTTCGACGCGACACGGCTGCAGTCCACCTCGGGCGGCAGCACACCCGGCCGCCTGCCGTTCAGCGCCGCGGCGCGTGGCGATGCCGTCGTCGTGCTGCGCGTGCTGCCGGCTGCGGCGGGCAGCAGCGTGGCGGTCACCACCGTCGGCGTCAACGCCAGCACGGCGACCGGCGACGCCACCGAGCTGCGTGTCGAAGGTGAAGCCGTCGTGCGTGTGCGCTCGGCCGCAGAGGCGCCACGATGAAGGCACGCGGCTTCACGCTGATCGAGATGGTGGTGGTGCTGGCCATCGTCGGCATCCTCGCCGCCGCCGCCGTGCCGCTGCACGAACTGGCCTTGCGCCGGGTGCAGGAAAGTGCCTTGCGCGAGGGCCTGCGTTGCCTGCGCACGGCCATCGACGCCCACCGTGCAGCCGTCGAAACAAAGCGCATCGCTGCGGGCCGCGATGGATCGCCCTACCCCGCCCTGCTCGAAGACCTGGTGCACGGCCTGCCCCTGCTCGACGAACAGGGCCGGCCGCAGCCCGGTGGCCAGCGCCTGTACCTGTTGCGCCGGCTGCCGCGCGACCCACTGGCCGACCCCACGCTGCCCGCCGCCGCCACCTGGGGCCAACGCAGCAGCAGCAGCCCGCCCGACGCGCCGGCGCCGGGCGACGACGTGTTCGACGTGTTCTCGCGCTCCGAAGCGAAGGCGCTCGATGGCACGGCCTACCGCGACTGGTGAAACACGATGCCTCGCCGCCGCGGCTTTACGCTGATCGAGCTCATCGTCGTGATGGCCATCGTCGCCCTGCTGGTGTCGATTGCCGCGCCACGCTACTTCGCCAGCCTCGACCGGGCGCGCGAAAACACGCTGCGCAGTTCGCTTGCAGTGATGCGCGGCGCCATCGACCGTTTCGCTGCCGACCGCGGGCGCTACCCGCAAACGCTGGAAGAGCTGGTCAGCACGCGCTACCTGCGTGCCGTGCCCGAAGACCCGCTCACCGGCCGGCGCGACGGCTGGGTGCTGGTAGAGCCGGCGGCCGACAGCGCCGTGCCCGGCGTTGTTGGCGATGTGCGCAGCGGCTCGGCAGAACGTTCGCGCGATGGCGTGCTGTATGCCGACTGGTGATGCTCAGCGTGGTTTCACCTACCTCGGCCTGCTGTTTGCGCTGGCGCTGGGCGGCGTCGCGCTGGCAGCTCTCGGTGAACGCTGGCAGGTCGCCGCACAACGCGAACGCGAAGCCGAGCTGCTGTTCCGCGGCTTGCAACTGCGCGACGCGATCGAACGTTTTGCCGCGGCCGGCGGCGGCACGCTGCCACCGTCGCTGCAGGACCTGCTGGAAGACCGGCGTGTCGCGCCGCCGCGCCACTGGCTGCGCCGGCTCTACACCGACCCTTTCACCGGCCGGCCCGACTGGCTGCTGCTGCCCGGCCCCGAAGGCGGTGTGCAAGGTGTTGCCAGCCGCTCGCGCCAGGCCGCGCTGCGCCGCCACGACCTGCCGGCGACGCTGGCACCCGGCACCCAGGAACCGCAGCGTGTGGGCGACTGGCAGTTCATCGCCAGGCCGCCGACGGCAACGACAACAACGACAACAACAACACCCCAGAGGAGCCCGCCTTGACCCCCGCCCACCCCGGTGAATTCGGTGCATCGACCGACACGCTGATCCTGTCGCCGCAGCAGGCCGAGGCGATCGTGCGTGTCGTCGAGGCGGGGCCGCATGTGCGCCGCCGCTACCAGTTTTTCGTCTGGACGCAGAGCCAGCTGCAGGCCTTGCTGCCGCACCAGATCCTCGTCTGCGGCGCCTACCAGCGCCAGCGCCGCGACCTCGCTTTCGAAGCCTTCCACAGCATCGTGCTGCCGGCCGAGGTGCTGGCGCTGCTGACCGACGCACAAGGCCCGCTGTTGCGCACGCTGCTCGCGGCCTGGGTCGACGGCCGCGCACGGCCGTTGATGCTGGAGACCTCGCGCCTGGTGGCCATCGGCCTGGACGAACCCCTGGCCTTGCTGCGCGGCAGCGGCATCGAGATGCTGCTCGTACATGGCGTGGCACGGCCGCAGCGGCCGGCCGAGATCGAGAGCTTCTTCGTCTTCGCCAGTCCCGGCCGCTGGGCCGCGGCGCCGGCGCTGGCACATCTGGAACTGATGCTGCCGCACCTGCACACGATCTGGCAGCGTGTGATGGCGGCCGAGCGCGAAATCGCGCCGCCGGCGCCCCCAGCCCGCGTTGCACCGCGCGAAGCATCGCCCAGGGGCGTGACCGAGCGCGAACGCCAGATCCTGCTGTGGGTGCGCGAAGGCAAGAGCAACCAGCAGATCGCCGAGGTGCTGGGCATCAGCCCGCTGACGGTGAAGAACCATGTGCAGAAGATCCTGCGCAAGCTCGGCGCGAGCAACCGTGCACAGGCCGTGGCCGAGGCCATCGGGCTCGGACTGCTCGACGGCAGCGCTTCGCGCAGCACCTGAGCATGGTCCGTTCGAGCATGGTCCGTTCGGCAGGGCCATGAGCCGTTCGGCAGGCCGGCATTGCGAGCCTGGCCCGTCAAGATTTCACGGCCGCTGACCATGATCCTGGTTGTTGGCTGGTTGCAGCCCTTGCTCTTTTTGGGACCGGGTGCGCCCGCTCCACCCCGGACCAGCGCCCGCCGGGCGCCCGCACCACGGGCGCCCAGGCAAGCACCGGCCGGGTCAGGACGAGAAACAACCTCACAGGAGTGAACTTCATGAAACTCAAGACCCTCGTGGCCGCCCTCGTGGCCGCCGCCGCGGCACCGGCCTTCGCAACCGTTTCTCCCGGCATCTCGCAAAGCGGCGCCAACGCGTCGTACAGCGGCAACGGCGAACTCTTCCTGACCGTCTTCGACAGCGTCGCCAAGACCTCGTACACGCTCGACCTGGGCGTGACGCAGAACGCCTTCCCCGCCGCCAGCGGCAGCACCGGCCTGGCGCAGAGCTGGGCTGTGAACGACGCCAACTTCACGTCGTTCCTGAGCCAGGTCAGCGTCGCCAACCTTGGCTGGGCCGTGATGGCGCTCGACGCCACCGGCGGCACCGCCGTCGGCGGCGTGCGCCTGTTCACGACACTGCGCAACGGCGACGAAGGCGAGTTCGTGAACCTGACGAACCAGCTCTTCACCAACGGCACCGGCTCGGCCCAGATGGGCACGTTCTTCAGCGGAATCAACACCACGGGCACGCATGGCGTGGCCGGTGTGGCGCCGAACTTCGCTGTCAACGGCAGCAGCGTCAACAAGGACTCCGATTCCGGCAACGGCTACTTCGGTGAAGGCAGCGTCGGCCTGTCGACCAACCTCAACGGCAACGCCACCTTCAGCGTCGCCAATGCCGTCGGCACGACCTCGAACTTCTACTACCTGGGTCGCTCGGGCTCCAACCAGCTCGACACCGTGCTGGTCGACCCGTTCGCGACGACCTTCCAGTTTGCCAGCACCGGCAGCGGCTACGTGCTGTCGGCGTCGCCGGTGCCGGAACCCGAGTCGGTGGCGCTGCTGCTCGCCGGCCTGGGCGTCGTCGGGATGATGGTGCGCCGCCGCCGCATCGGCTGAGCCGCCACAACAAAACCCACAGACCCGCTTCGCCGCCCCCGCCACGCGGGGGTTGGGCGGAGCCTTGAAAGGACGAACATGAAGCTCCATCGCATTGCCCTCGCTGCCGCCGCGACTTTCGTCGCCGCCGCCAGCCATGCCGCCCCCGCGGTCAACATCGACGGCGCCAGCACCGTCAAGGTGTTCCTCACCGGCGCCAGCGCGCTGCGCGCCACCATCGCCGGCGTCGTGCTGAACGACGTCTGCGGCGGCTCGGCCGCCAACAGCAGCACCACGCTGTACAACCTGGCCGAATCCGGTTCCGGCTTCACCTTCGGCGGCAACTTCTGGGCCATCACCTGCAACGTCACCGCTGCCGGTGGCGCCAAGGTCGGCCTGGCCGCCAACACACCGGTCGCCTTCTTCAAGTCGGACAACGGCGGCTCGGCCCAGGGTGTGTTCCCGGTCTTCTTCCAGGACGACCGCAGCTTCGTGCAGCCGGTGCCGCTGGCAGGCTGCACCAGCACGACCACCGTCGACCGCGTCTACGGCGGCTGCCCCGCCACGCGCACGGCGAAGGCGATGTTCGGCATCTCCGATGTCGAGCCCGGCCTGTTCAAGGAGGCCAACGTCCCGAACAACGACCCGCTCGACACCGAAGACGACACCTACCCCACCGGCGGCCTGACGGGCGGCCAGATCGCGCTGCTGAAGGTCACACCCGTGGTGCAGACCGTCTTCGGCGTCGCCGTCAACAACAACCTGTACACGGCGATGTTCGCCAAGCAGAACCTGGCCGCGAAGAAGGACGCTGCCGGCGCCGCCTGCACCACCGCGTCCACCGACGAAACCTGCACGCCCAGCATCGGCTACGCCGAAGCACGTTCGCTGTTCCAGGGCAGCGAAGGCAACTGGAAGCTGCTGGTCGGCAGCGCCGACGCCAACCTCGACAGCCAGGTCAACATCTGCCGCCGCGTCAACGGTTCGGGCACACAAGCCGCCGCCAACGCCGGCCTGCTGGGCTTCGGCTGCAACGCCGCAGCGCTGTCGCCTGCCGACTACACGTTCTCGAGTTCGGACGCGCCCGAAGCCGTGTCGCAGAAGACCGCCACCACCGAAAGCGGCCTGACGATGGCGCAGTACGCCAACGCCAACATGGGCGGCGCCCCGGTGGGCAGCGTGTTCCCGGCCATGCCCGCGGGCACGACCTTCGTGTTCGAAGGCCCGGGCACCGGCGACGTCGTCACTTGCCTGAACCGCGCCAACAACGGCGGCGGCTACGCCATCGGCCACGTGTCGAAGGAAAACGCCCCCGGCTCGAACCTGTGGAAACACGCGCGTCTGGAAGGTGCCGCGCCCTCGCGCGACAACCTGAAGGCCGGCCGCTACGACTACGCCTTCGAGTCGACGGTGCAGTACCTGACCACCGCCTTCAACGCGCTGACGGCGCAGCAGAAGAGCTTCATCACCGGCTTCATCGCCGAAGCGAAGAAGCCCGACTCGCTGGCCAAGCTCTCCAGCGCCAACCAGCAGGGCGTGGCTGCGCTGCCCAGCGCCTACGCCGGCGCCTTCGGCACCGGCACGGCCAACGAAATCGCTTTCGGCTCACGCGTCACCCGCGCCGGCAACAGCTGCACGCCGTTCACGGCCGTGAAGTAAACGACAGCAACGTGGTCCACGGGGCGCGCTGGGCGCGCCCCATTTCGTTTCTCTGGAGAGCCTTCCATGCACCGCCGTCTTGCCACCCTGACCGCCTTGTGCACCGCCGCGACGCTGTGGTCGGCACCTGCTACCGCCACCATCGCACCGGGCACCGCGCAAACCGGCAGCAAGGCCTTCTACAACGGCAACGGCGAGCTCTTCCTGTCGGTCTATGACGGTGTCGCGCAGGTGTCCTACGCCTTCGACCTCGGCATCACGCAGAACGAGTTCTTCACCTGGGGCCAGGCCGACAGCGGCAACCAGCGTTTCTGGGCCGTGAACGACGCCAACTGGACGAACTTCCTCGGCCAGGTCAACAGCGGCGGCCTGCGCTGGGCCGTGATGGCGCTCGACTCCACCGGCGGCACGGTGGCCGGTGGCTTGCGCCTCTTCACCACCGTCAGGCAAGGCGACGAGACGCTCATCATCGACACCGGCCTGCCCAACACGAGCGACCCGAACAAGGGCTACTCGACGATCACCAACCAGTTGTTCTCGAACGCCATCGGCAGCGCCCAGGGCACCACCTTCTTCTCCGCGCTGGAAACCGCCGGCACCCATGGCACGCCGGGCGTCGCGCCGGACTTCACCGTCAACGGCAGCAGCGTCAGTGCCAACGCCGACACGGGCAACGGCTACTTCGGCGACGGCGGCGTCGGCCTGACGCCGAACCTGAACGGCAACGCGCAGTTCGACGTGACGAACGAAGTCGGCAAGTCGTCGTGGTTCTACTACCTCACACGTTCGGGCACGAACCAGCTCGACACCGCCCTGGTCGACGAGTTCGACAACCTCAACGCCGACGGCTACTGGGGCTTCGTCTACGTCGACCCCACGCTCTACCCCGACTCCAGCTATGTCGGCCAGTACCTGCTGAGCTACACGCTCGCCGGCATCACGGCCACCGCTGCGCAGCGCGAGTTCGCTGCCGGCATCGGCCGCACCGAAGGCAATGGCGGTTTCCACGTCACACGCCTGGAGGGCGTCGCCGCCGCGGCGGCCGGCGAAGGCCCGGCGGGCTGGAGCCAGCGGCTCGGTGGCCTGGACACGGTGGCGTCGCCGGTGCCCGAGCCCGGCACTTGGCTGCTGTTCGGCGCCGGCCTGGCGCTGCTGGCGGCACGGCGCCGGCGCTGAAACGGGCCCACTGCAACCCATGTTCCGACGATGGTCCATCGCCGTGCTGCTCGCTGCCTGCCTGGCCTGCACGGCACAAGCCGAAGAGGAGACACGCTTCGACATCCTGGAGTTCGAAGTCAGCGGCAACACCGTGCTCGCCACCACCGTCGTCGAGCAGGCGGTGCTGCCGTTCATGGGTGAACAACGCCTGCTCGCCGATGTCGAGGCCGCACGCACCGCGCTCGAGAAGGCCTACCAGGACGCCGGCTACCTGACCGTCTACGTCGACGTGCCCGAGCAGCGCATCAGCGACGGCCTGGTGCAGCTGCGTGTCACCGAAGGCCGCGTCGAACGCCTGCGCATCACCGGCTCCCGTTATTACGACCAGGGTTTCCTGCGCGAGCGTGTGCACGCGCTCAGCCCCGGCAGCGTGCCCGACTTCAACGCCATGCAGCGCCAGCTCGCGAGCGTCACGCGCGACGAACGCCAGCTGCAGCCGCTGCTGCGCCCCGGGCTGACGCCCGGCACCGTGGAAGCCGAACTGCGCGTGACGGACAGGCTGCCGCTGTCGGCAGCGGTCGAGCTGAACAACGGCCATGCCGCAGGCACGAGCCCGCTGCGTGCGCAGGCCACGCTGCGCTACGACAACCTGTTCCAGCGCGACCATGGCCTGGCGCTGACGCTCATCACGGCACCGCAGGACGTGTCGCAATCGAAGGTGTTCTCGCTGGGCTACACGGCACCGCTGCAGGAACAGACGAGCTTCGCCGCGTCGCTGGTGCTGTCGGACAGCACGGTGGAGCCGCTGGGTGCCGCCACCGTCATCGGCAAGGGCACGACACTCGGGCTGCGCTGGGCACGCACGGCGGCGACGGCGCAGTCGCTGCACACGCTGACGGCGGGTTTCGACTACAAGGACTTCCGCGAGCGTGTCGAAGCCGGCAGCAGCGTGCTGTCGACGCCGCTGCGCTACGCGCCGCTGTCGGCGGCCTACAACGGCAACTGGTCCGGCGAACAGCTGCAGGCCACGCTGGCCAGCACCTTCACGGTGGGCCTGCGCAACCTGCTGGCGCGGCGCGTCGAGTGCCCCGGCAACATCGGCGAGGTCGACCAGTTCGCGTGCAAGCGCGAAGGCGCAGACGGCAGCTTCGCCACCTGGCGCAGCGACCTGCGCAGCAGCTGGCGCGGCTTCACGCTGCGGCTGGCGGGGCAACTGGCGACGCAGCCGCTGGTGTCGAGCGAGCAGTACAGCATCGGCGGCACCGGCACGGTGCGCGGCTATTACGAGGCCGAGGCCTCGGGCGACATGGGGCTGCTGGCGTCACTGGAGTGGCGCAGCGCCAACCTCGCCCCGAAGCAGGAGCCCGAAGCCACCGGCATGCCGCGCCTGAGCCAGCTGACGCTGGTGGCCTTCGCCGACGCCGCGCGCGTGCAGGTCATCGACCCCGCTGCCGGCCAGGCGGCTCGGGTGCCGCTGGCCGGCGCCGGGCTCGGCCTGCGGCTGCGCGCCGCGCCGACCTTCGAAGCCGACATCGACCTCGCCTGGCCGTTGAAGGCCACCAGCGCCTCGCCCCGCAACGACCGCAAGCTGCATGTGCGGCTGGCGGCGCAGTTCTGAACCTGCCCATGAATCCGCGCGACCGCTTCGAGAGATGCCTGCCGGCGCTGACGCCGCTGGCGATGGCGCTGATCGCGATCTGGCCGCTGCAGTCGGTAGCGCAGAGCGCAACGCGCCCGACCGCACCGCCGCCGAAGACCGTGCCGATCCCGGCGGCCACCTGGCGCGTTCACGGCAGCGGCGCCCATGCCCCCGTGAACACCGGCAATGCGGCCGGCGGTGTCGACCAACTGATCAACCAGAGCAGCCAGCGCGCCATCTACAACTGGCAGAGCTTCGACATCAGCGGCGACAGCAGCGTCACCTTCCGCCTGCCCAGCGCCGACAGCAGCGCGCTGAACCGTGTTGCCAAGGGCGCGTCGCCGAGCGCGATCTTCGGCGCGCTGCGCAGCGAGGTGCCCGGTGCGACAGGATCAGCAGGCCAGGCGGCCTACGTCACCGGCGGCCAGATCTTCCTGCTCAACGGCAACGGCATCCTGTTCGGCCGCGGCGCACAGGTGAACGTGGGCTCGCTGGTGGCGTCGACGTTGAACGTCGGCGACGACGACTACCTCGACGCGCTGCGCACCAGCACCTTCGGCGCCATGCGCAGCTTCTACGCCGACGCCGCCAACCTGGGTGTGCCGCAGCTCGGCCCCAGCTTCGTGCAGGTGGACAGCGGCGCGAGCATCAGCACGCCTTCGGGCGGACGGGTCTTCCTGTTCGCCGAAGACGTCAGCAATGCTGGCCGCATCAGCACGCCGGCGGGCCAGACGGTGCTGGCGGCCGGCCAGGAAGTGTTCCTGCAGTCGCCCACCGCCGAGAAGCTCTACGCCAGCGAAGTCAACCCCGCCGTGCCGGCGGTGCGTGGCCTGCTGGTGGAGGTGGGCGCCGGGGCCGGCACGGCCACGAACCTGGGTGAGATCAGCACGTTGCGCGGCAACACCACGCTGGTGGGCATGGCGGTCAACCAGATGGGCCGCATCAGCGCCAGCACCAGCGTCAGCGAAAACGGCTCGGTGCTGCTGTTGGCACGCGGCCAGGCCACGCTGACCGACAGCAACGGCGTCATCGGCAAACGCGCCACGCAGGGCGGCACGCTGACACTCGGCGTCGGCAGCCGCATCGAGATCGCACCCGACGCCGAGACCGCGGCATCGACCTCGAACGACGCCTCGGCCAGCGCCGCGGTCGGCACCTCGTTCACGACATCGCGCATCGAGCTCGCGGGCAAGACCGTGGTGCTGCAGGAGGGCGCAGCCATCGTGGCGCCCGGCGGCGTGGTGCGCGTGCGTGCCGAGAGCACGCCGCACTACGAGCTGCCGCTGACCAGCACCTCGTCGCTCGACGCGCCCGACGCCGCGACCCGCGCCTTCGACGCCGCAGCGCGCATCGTGCTCGGCGCGAACACGCTGGTCGACGTTGCCGGCACCACGGACACCACGGTCGGTGTCGACCGCAACTTCGTCACCACCGAGCTGCTGGGCAGCAACGACCTGAAGGACGCGCCGCTGCAGAAGACCGGCCCGCTGTACCGCAGCCGCGCCACCTTCGACCTGCGCGGCGCCGTGCCCATCCTCGGCGACACCAGCAGCTACCGCGCCGGTCTCGAGAAGACGGTGAACGAGCGGCTCTCGGCCGGCGGCCAGGTGCTGCTGGAAAGCACCGGCGCCGTGGTCACACATGCCAGTTCGCGCATCGACCTCAGCGGCGGCCGCGTCAGCTTCACCGAAGCCCTGGTCAACCCTTCCGTGCTGACCGCCGCCGACGGCTCGCGCGTGACGTTGAACCAGGCCGCGGCCGACGTTGCCTACACCTCGCTGAGCAGCGCCGGCAGTTCGGCCAGCGACCGCTGGGGCAGCATAGCCCGCTTCGGCCCGGCCGGCAGCGGCCGGCTCGAAGCCGGTTATCTGGAAGGCCGTGCCGCCGGCACCCTGCGTGTGCTGGGCCAGCAGGCCAGCCTGGCCGGCAGCGTGGCGGCCGGCAGCACCGTGGGCGAGCGCCAGGCCAGCGGCCTGGATGCGCTGGCGCGCAGCGGCACGCTGCAGTTCGGCGCCGCCAACGCCAACGGCACCGGCGTCCAGGGTGCACTGGTACTGGGCCACAGCGGCGCGGCAGAGAGCGCGGCATTCTGGGTCGACCCGCTGGGTGCGCCGCTGGCCGGCAGCGACAGCCGGCTCGGCACGCAGCTGCTGCAGGGCTTCGGCCGCATCACATTGGCCAGCGACGGCGGCATCCGCAGCGACGCCGGCGCCACGCTGCATCTGGCCGACCGCAGCCTGCTTTCGCTGTACTCGCGCAGCGGCGACGGCATCACGCTGGCGGCCGACCTGCGCGCCAGCGGCGGCAGCCTCAGCGCGCAGACGGTGGACAACGCAGTGGCCGGCAGCACGGCCGGCGACATCGTCGTCGCCCGCGGTGTCACGCTCGACGTTGCCGGGCGTGTCGTCAACCAGCGCCGCGACGGCGCCGGCGCCGCCGGCAGCGCCGCGGCCGGCAGCATCACGCTGCAATCGGGTGCCGGCCTCGCCATCGAACAGGGCGCGCTGCTCGACGCCAGCGGCGGCGCCACGGTGCGCAGCAGCGGCTCGGTGGCCGCCGGCGCGGCCGGTGCCATCACGCTGAACACCGCGCTCGTCGCCGGCCAGGCGCAGCGCTTCGAACTCGACGGCAGCGTGCGCGCCTTCGGCCTGGCCCGCGGCGGCAGCCTGACGCTGCGCGCGGCAGCGCTGGACATCGGCGACAACGCCAGCAGCGACACCGCACAAGGCCTGCTCGGCCTGGCGCCGGCGTTCCTGGCGCAAGGTGGCTTCGAAGCCTTCAACCTCGACGGCATGCTGCAGGCCCGCGTGCTCGCCGGCACCACGCTGGCACCGCAGCAGCACAACCTGCTGGCCGGCACGGCGCTGCGCAGCGCCGCCACGGGCACCCGCCTGGCCGACGCCAGCGCCGTGGGCAGCCTGCCCGAAGGCCAGCGCCGCCCGGTGCTGCTGACGCTGCAGTCCAGCGGCAACGCCACGGTGCCGGGCAGCGGCGACCTGACGCTGGCCGCGGGCGCGTCGATCACGCTCGAACCGGCGGCGACGCTGGTGCTGCGCGGCGCCGACCAGGTGCAGATCGACGGCCGCATCAGCGCCCCCGGCGGCAGCGTCACGCTGAGCGCGGTGCCCGTCGGCGGCCTGTCGGGCGCGGGCGCACTGGCCCTCGGCGACAACGCGCTGATCGACGTCTCGGGCACGCTGCAGCGCAGCGCCAGCAGCGACGGCGTGCAACGCGGCCGCCTGCTCGACGGCGGCAGCATCCGCTTGGCCGCCAGCAGCCTGCAGGCCGGCCCCGGCAGCATGCTGCGGGCCCACGGCGCCAGCGGCACCTTGGGCGGCCCGGTGAGCGGCGCCGCCTATGCCGAAGGGCCGCTTGCGCTGGCCAGCGCCGGCGGCACGGTCGACCTGGCGCTGGAAGCGCGCGGCGGCGCCGACAGCCGCTTCGCCGGCCAGGTCGACCTGCGCGCGGGTGGCGCGGCGGCGGCCGCAGGCACGCTGAACCTGTCGCTGACACAAAGCGTGATCGACGGCCCGGTGCTGCCGCACACGCTGCTGCTCGAAGGCAGCGGCGCCACCGGCGCCGGCACCGGCGCATCGGGCAAGACGTTCAGCATCGCCAGCAGCGTGGTGCAGAACAGCGGCGCGGCCGAACTGAACCTGCGCAGCACCGACCGGCTGCTGCTCGACGGCGACCTCACGCTTGACCTCGGCCGCCGCATCACGCTGGACACGCCGAACCTGCTGCTCGGCGAGAACGCCGATGTCGTGCTGCGCGCCGCCTCGGCACGCCTGGGCAACACATCGAGCCTGCAGAACCCGGTGCTGTCCGGCACAGGCTCAGGCACGCTGACGCTGCAGGTGCGGCCGACCGCGGGCGCCGGCAGCCACGGCACCAGCCTCGACATCGTCGGCAACAGCAGCATCTCAGGCGCCGCCTCGGTGCTGCTCGACAGCGCCGGCGAACTGCGTCTGCATGGCACCAGCAGCGCTGCCGGCAGCGGCTCGCTGCTGACCAGTGCCGACCTCGCGCTGAAGGCGACCCAGGTCGTCGGCACCACCGCCACCACCTTCACGCTGGACGCCGGCGACGCCACGCTCGCCATCGATCGCAGCGCCGGCGCCGCAGCCGCCGACACACCGCTGTCCGCCGGCGCCGCGCTGACGCTGCGTGCCCGCCGCATCGAACAACGCGGCACGCTGCTGGCACCGCTGGGCAGCATCACGCTGCAGGCCAGCGAAGCGCTGACGTTGGCGGCCGGCAGCATCACCTCGGTGGCGGGCGCGGCGACGCCGGTGCCCTACGGCAGCACGCTCGGCGGCAGCGGCTGGACCTACGCCAATGAAACCGTCGCCGCCACGCCCGACAAACGCATCGACCTGAGCGCGCCGCAGGTGGCCGTGCAGGCCGGCGCCAGCGTCGACCTGCGCGGCGGCGGCGAGCTCAATGCGCTGGAGTTCGTCGCCGGCCCCGGCGGCTCGCGCGATGTCTTCGCGGGCGCTGCCGGCGGCGCGTTTGCCATCGTGCCGGGCGTCGCCTCGGCCGCCGCGCTGGCACCGCTGGACCGGCAGATCGAGGCCGAGCTCGACGCCGGCGGCAACGCGGCACGCATCGCCGCCGGGCGCCAGATCGTCATCGCGCAGGACATCGTCATCGGCGGCCAGCGCCTGGCGGCAGGCCGCTACGCCCTGCTGCCGGCGCGTTATGCCGTGCTCGCCGGCGCCTACCTGGTGCGGCCCGACAGCAGTGCGGCGCCCGCCGCCGCGGCCCACCTCGCCAATGGCGCCGTGCGTGTCGGCGCGCGGCTGGCCACCGCCGGCACCGGCAGCATCGACGCGCTGGCCTCGGCCTTCGTCATCACGCCGTCGGCGGTGGCACGGCAGTCGTCGGAGATCCGCGTCAGCGCAGCCACACCGTACTTCGCCAACGCTGCCGACCGCGCTGGCGCCAGCCTGCCGCGCGGTGCCGGCGACGGCGGTGCGCTCAACCTGTCGGCGCAGGCGCTGGCCTTCGACGGCAGCGTCACGCTGGCGGCGGCCGCCGGCGGTCGTGCCGGCAGTCTGGGTATCGCGTCCGCACGGGTTGTCATCGGCAGCGCTGCGCCGCAGGCCGGCACGCTGGTGCTGAGCCCGGAACAGATCAACCGCACTGGCGCCGACACCGTGCTGATCGGCGGCGTGCGTGGCAACAGCGATCTCGTCACGACCGTGGCGCGCGAGGTGCTGGTCGACGGCAGCGGCGCCGCGTTGCAGGTGCACGACCTGGTGCTGCTGGCGCGCGAGCGTGTCGAGTTGGCCGAAGGCACACACATCAGCGCCGCAGCGGCCGGTGCCGGCGCCGGCGATCTGGCCGTGCACGGCGACGGTGCCGCCGTGCGCGTGAGCGCCGGCGCCGACACACTCACGCGCAGCGGCGCGACCCAGCGCGACGCCGCCGTGGTGCTGGGCGCCAACGTGCAGCTCGACGCCGGCACGGCGGGCGCCGTCACGGTGGACGCCAGCGGCCGCACCAGCATCGCCGACAGCGCCCGCATCAACGCCGCCGATGTCACGCTGGCGGCCGGCCGCGTGCAGATCGGCGGCACGGCCAGCGGCGAAGACACCCTGGTCCTGCGCGGCCCGCTGCTCGGCAGCGCCAGTGCAGCGGGCCTCAACGACGCTGCGCGTTTCACGCTGCGCAGCTACAGCGAGATCCGCTTCGAAGCCGGTGCCGTGCTGGGCTCGGCGGCACAGCAGACGCTGGTGCTGGACACCCCTTCGCTGAGCGTCGCCGATGGCGGCAGTGCGCTGGCTCGTGCCGGCAGCCTGGGTCTGCGCAACAGCAGCGGCGCCACCGCCGCGGCCGCCGGCGCCGGCAACGGCCGCCTCGACCTGCAGGCGCTGACCGGCGACCTCGTGCTCGGCCCCGGCAGCGTGCACATCGCTGCCGCAACCACCGGCCTGGCGGCGGCGCGCAGTGTCGTGCTCGACGGCGACGGTGCGCTGAGCGCCGCCGGCGCCCTGGACATCACGGCGAGCAGCGTGACCGCCACCACCGGCGCAACACAAGCCTTGCAGGCGGGCGGCGACCTGCGTGTGCTGCCCGGAAGCAGTGGCACCGGCGCCGCGGCCGGCAGCGGCGCGCAGCTGCGGCTGTCGGGCGCCAGTGTGCTGCAGGCCGGCCGCATCGAACTGCCGTCGGGCAGTCTGGAACTGCAGGCCCTGGGTGCTGTCGGCTTCGCCGGCACGTCGACGACCACGGTGGCCGGCACGACCAGCGTCTTCGACGGTGTCGGCGTCGCGCTGCCGGGCGGTAGCATCATGGCACGCAGCAGTGCCGGCAACGTGGACATCGCAGCGGGTGCGCTGCTCGACCTGTCGGCCACCGGCGCGGCCAACGCCGGCACGTTGACGCTGCAGGCAGCAGCCGGTGCGGCGACGATCGCCGGCACGGTGAATGCCAGCAGCGGCAGCGGCCGCGGCGCACAGCTCGTCGTCGACACCGAGCGGCCGCTCGACCTGGCGGCCTTGTCGACGACCCTTGCCGGCAGTGCGGGCCTGCGCGCCTTCAGCGGCGCCGTCACGGTGCGCAACCGCAGCGGCGACCAGCTGTTGCCGGCCGGCGCCGAGATCCACAGCGACAGCATCAGCCTGCAGTCCGACAGCGGCCGCCTCGATGTCGACGGCCGTCTCAATGCCGGTAACGAGGCCCTGCTGGCCGCCGGCAGCGGCCTCGCGCTGCGGCGTGGCGCCGAGGTCAGCGCCGGCGAGACGATCCGGCTGATGGTCAGCGAAGGCACGCTGCGCCTGGACGATGGCGCAGCGCTGCGCGGCGACGGCAGCACGGCGCTGCAGCTGCGTGTGCCACGCACGGGCGTCGACGAGACCCACCCCGGCGGCACCGGCATCGCGATCGCAGCGCCGATCGATGCCGCCATCGCCGGCATCACGCGGCTGACGGTGGAAGCGGTGCGGCGCTACGACGACGTCGCGCTGATCAGCGACACCACGAGCGCGCTGCCGGCGAGCGCGATGGCGCCGGCGATGGCACCCCTGCGTGCGCTCATCGCGGCGGTGAAGGACGCCGCCGGCTCCGGCATCACGACACCGGGCGAAACGCCGCCGTTGCCACCCACCTCGCCCAGCGCCGCGCCGACACCGGCGCCCACGCCTGCACCTACCGCCGCACCGACACCAGCGCCGACACCGGCACCCACCGCGGCGCCGACACCAGCGCCAACGCCTTCACCTACCGCCGCACCGACACCAGCGCCGACGCCTGCACCCACCGCTGCACCGACACCAGCGCCGACGCCGGCACCCACCGCGGCGCCGACACCAGCGCCAACGCCTGCACCTACCGCTGCACCGACACCAGCGCCGACGCCAGCGCCCACCGCTGCACCGACACCAGCGCCGACGCCGGCACCGACCGCGGCGCCGACACCAGCGCCGACGCCAGCACCGACCGCCGCA